>Ga0209673_1000014_pt1 | contig 537082 bp, 443 predicted proteins | sample AraplaCol_mMS_r2_2_FD_184274 | JGI IMG/M metagenome (GOLD analysis project Ga0209673, IMG submission 184274) | Arabidopsis root microbial communities from North Carolina, USA - plate scrape MF_Col_mMS_r2 (SPAdes) (version 3) | ecosystem: Host-associated > Plants > Roots > Endosphere | place... | reverse complement strand
AAAGATGGTAGATGGTTACGAATATGCCACCCTGCTCAACGAAGCATATAAGAACGAAGGCACTTTCAACCCGGCTACCGGTAAAGGATATACGGATGAACAACTGGAGATCATCCGCACCGGCTCTGATCCCGACCGTTACGCCAATACAGACTGGTACAGCGCATTGATGAAGCCTTCCGCTTTTCAGCAACGGCATAATCTTACTGTGAATGGCGGCAGCGACCGTGCCAGCTATTTCATTTCGGGCGGTTACCTCAATCAGCCGGGTTTATACTCCGCAGCAGGCTACAAGCAATACTCACTGCGCTCAAACCTGGATGCAATGATCAGCAACCGCATCAAAGTATCGCTCAACATTAACGGAAGGGTAGAGAAAACAACAGACCCGGTGGCAGGTTCCTCTGTAGAGACTTTTTACCGGGAGATCTCTCCGCTGATCCCCAGCCGCTTCTCTAACGGCTACTATAATTATGTCTCCATTCCCTACGGTTTCAGTTCCCTGGTAAATGGTAGTCCTTACCTGATGTCGCACGGTGATGCGGGTTATGTGAACACCGATCTGAATGTGCTGGAGACAACCGGCTCCCTGGTATACAAGGTGCCTTTTATCGAGGGCCTGTCTGCCAAAGGCACCTTTTCTTATAACAAGTACAGCACTTTTAGCAAGAACTTTGTGCAGCCGTATGTTTCTTATATCCGCAATGACAATGGTACCTACACTTCACGCACAACCGGCAATACAAAAGCATCCCTGACAGAGATTTACCGCCAGCGGCAAACCGTACTGGCAGAAGCTTCGCTGAACTACCAACGTACTTTCGGCCGGCATTCGGTGAATGCAATGGCCCTGTATACGCAGACAGAAAATACCGGAGATAATTTCCTGGCCAGCCGTAGTAACTTTCCTTCCGCCCAGATAGACCAGTTATTTGCCGGTGACCCGGCCACCGCCGCCAATGACGGCCGCGGTTTTCGCGATGCGCGCCAAAGCGTGGTAGGGCGCCTGGCTTATACCTTTAAAGACCGCTACCTGTTTGAATACAGTTTCCGTTACGATGGCTCTGATGTATTCCCTCCGGGGCAGCGCTTCGGCTTCTTCCCCTCCGTATCCGCAGGCTGGATCCTCTCCGAAGAATCTTTCATCCGCAATATCCCCGCTATCACCTTCCTGAAGCTAAGAGGCTCCTGGGGACGTTTGGGTAACGACCGCATCGGCCGCTTTGACTACCTGAGCGCCTATACGCTGGGCACCGGCCTGGAAGGCTATTACACTTTCGGCGGGGTAGATCTGCAGGCTCTAGTCCCCGGCGTGATTCCCAATACCAACTTCACCTGGGAGAAAGCAGACATGACCAACATCGGTGTGGAAGCCCGCTTCTTTGGCGATAAGCTGGGCATTGAAGGGGATTATTTTTACAAACGCACCAAAGACATTCTCGGCAGCCGCTCTTCTTCCGTACCGGCTACCATCGGTGGCACACTGCCCAGCGAGAACCTGTCTGTAATAGATAACAAAGGTTTTGAACTGGCATTGACCCATCAGAACACCATCGGGGAGATCAGCTATTTCGTGAAGCCGAATATCACCTTCAACAAGAACAAAATAATATATGCTCCCCAGCCCGCCGGCCTCTTGCCCTGGCAGAGCACTATCGGCCATCCCATCACCATAAATCCCGCCAATCTCACTAACCTGGGGTATGTGGCAGAAGGCCTGTACCAGTCCACAGAAGAGATCCAGAAAGGCCCTACGCCTTTGTACGCCAATGTGGCTCCCGGCGATATCCGGTACAAAGACCTGAACGGCGATGGTAAGATCACACCAGACGACCGTACCATCATCACCAAAGGCGATTACCCGCAGATTATATACGGCATCGCCCTCGGCGGATCGTTTAAAGGCTTTGACCTGAACGCGCTCTTCCAGGGTGCAGGCAACATTGAGAAGTATATGTCCGGCCTCGGTTCCTGGGCTTTTGGCGGTACTGCCAGCAACACCAGTCCCAGCGTGCCGATGAAACAGCACCTGGACCGCTGGACGCCCGACAATCCGAATGCATCTTACCCCCGCCTGTTCAAGGATAACCTGAATAACCAGGCTATTTCTTCCTACTGGGTAAGGAATGCATCTTACCTGCGCCTCAAGAACCTGGAGATAGGATACAGTCTGCCTGCCCGCCTGCTCTCAGGGCTCAGGATCAGCAGCGCCCGCATTTATGTAAGCGGCGCTAACCTGCTCACCTTTACAAAGATGAAAGATGTAGATCCCGAATCAGCGGTTACATCATACGGCGCTACCAGCTACCTGATACAGCGGCTGTACAATATTGGTTTTAACGTTAAATTTTAATCCGGCCTAAGATGAAGCGATATATAAAACTTTTGTTGATACCGGTATCCTTGCTCTTGCTGACTCTCAGCTGCAAGAAGGATTTCCTGGATAGTAAACCCATGGACCGTTACAGTGATGCAGACGTATGGGAAGACTCTACATTGGCTAGCCTGTTCCTCAATAACATCTACGCAGGTATCCCTACTGAATTCGGTGGAACGATGACAGATGCCCTGAGCGATGAGCTGTACTCCAGCGGCAATGTCTCTGTTTACCAGGCCACCTTCCTGCCCGCCAGCGCGCCGTACGCGCTGATCAACATGTGGGATAATTCCTGGTCTAAGATCAGGCGCTGTAACATGTACCTGGAAAATGTAGGCCGTTTGCCCGCCAGCACAACCTTTAAGAACAGAACAAGCGACGAGGTGCGTTTTCTGCGTGCCCTGTACTATTCCTACCTCATTAATTATTTCGGCGCGGTGCCGATGATCACTTCCTCGCAGGATCTGAACGGTGACCTGAATGTATCCCGTACGCCTTATGCAGGTGTGGTAGCTTTCATTACAAAGCAGCTGGACAGTATTTACCAGGCGGGCAATCTGCCTTTTAAATATCCAAAGGCAGATGTAGGCCGTGTTACCCGTGGCGCTGCACTGGCGCTTAAATCCAGGGTGCTCTTATATGCAGCCGGCTATGATAACAACTGGCAAAGCGCTTATGATGCGGCCAAAGCGCTGATCGACCTGGAAGGACAAACAGGCTATGGTCTCTTCGCGCAATATGAATCGCTCTTCCAGGAAGCCAATGACAATAACCTGGAAGTGATCTTCGATCACCAGTACCTGTCTAATTTCAAAGGCTATCATGTACATCATTATAACCTGCCCTGGGGACTGGTGCCGCCGGGTCCCAGCGCATTGAACCAGCCCACGCAGAATATCGTGGACGAGTATGAAATGGCCAATGGGAAGATGATCTCCGAAACAGGCTCGGGCTATGATCCTGCGCAACCTTATACCAACCGTGATCCGCGTTTTTATGCCAGCATCTTCTATGATGGATCATCCTGGGGGGGCACTACCCTGGATTTCAAACTAGGCTCCAATAATAATCCCAGCTTTTCGCCGCTTACAACCGGCTATGCGCTGAGGAAAATGCAGGAGCCTACCTTCAATCCCTTTGATCTGTCAAAAAGCTATGGCGGCGGACAAAACTACATCCTGCTGCGCTATGCCGAGATATTGCTCAACGGCGCTGAAGCTGCCTTTGAATTGGGCAGGGTAGAAGAAGCCCGCGGCTATATCAACCGGGTACGTACCCGTGCGGGTATGCCTGAGGTACCCGCTGGTCAGCTCACCCGTGAAAAGATCCGGCACGAACGCACCATAGAGCTGGCCTTTGAAGGCTCCCGCCTTTGGGACATCCGCCGCTGGAAACTGGGCCCCCAGAAGCTCGGCGCCGACATGAAAGGGGTGAGCATTGCCCAAACAGGCAGCAATCCAAGGGAATATAACATCGTAACGGTACTGGCCAGGTCATTCAGCGATAAGATGTACCTGTTCCCCATCTACCAGACAGAAATGGACAAGAACCCCAACCTGAAACCGAATAACCCTGGTTGGTAACCATTTATAAAAGACAAAAAGACTGACATCATGAAAAAAAGTATTGTTTCCATCAGCATGATAACAGCGGCGCTCATAAGCCTGCAGCCGGCTATAGCCCAGGTAAAGCCATCCGGTAAATATATCCTGAAAGGTAAGATTGCCGGCCTTGATACCGGTAAGGTATACCTTTCCAGGATCAGCGATCAGGAACTAACTCCCGATTCTGTTGAAGTTAAGAACGGCGCCTTTACCTTTACCGGCTCCATTGCAGAACCGCTGTTATATAGCCTGAGACCTGCCGGCGGCAAAACGGCAAAGGTATTCTTCCTGGAAAGCGGTACCATTACCCTGGAAGGCAATAAAGACTCCCTGTACAGGGCCATTGTAAAAGGTTCTCCCGTACAGGATGTGTATGCCGGTTTTTCTGAAGCCTGGAAACCCGTATCTGTAAGGGCAGGAGATATCTATACACGCCTGGATAAAGCCAACCAGGGTGGTAAGATAAAGCTGGATAGTACTACCCGTAAAGCTTTCGACGCAGAATTTGACGCCCTGCAGGGTTTTCATGACAGTATCGTTAACGCCTATATCAGGAAGCATACCGGCTCACCTGCGGCCGCCACCATTATACTGGACCGTTTTGTTACCTACCAGCAGGTGGATAAGGCAGGAGAGCTGTATAAGGTGCTGGATAAAAAGGTACAGCAGTCATTTTACGGCAGAGAGATCGTAAAAGCCCTTGAATCCGACGCGCATACGGCGCCCGGCAAAATAGCCCCTGACTTTACCCAGAAAGATACTACCGGTAAAGACCTTCAGCTGTCTGCCATGAGGGGTAGCTATGTTTTGGTTGATTTCTGGGCCAGCTGGTGCGGCCCCTGCCGTAAAGAGAACCCTAATGTAGTGGCTGCCTATAACAAGTACCACGAAAAGGGCTTTGACATTATCGGTGTTTCCCTGGATAATAAAAAGGAAGCCTGGACAAAGGCCATCAGGGCCGACGGTTTGACCTGGTACCATGTATCAGACCTTAAAGGCTGGGCTAACGAAGCAGCAGCTGCCTACAATGTTAAAAGCGTACCAGCTAATTTCCTGCTCGATAAAACAGGTAAGATCGTAGCCCGTAATCTGCGGGGCGAAGACCTGGAAAAGAAACTGTCCGAACTACTCCAATAATTGTTGTTAATTGCTTAGTTATCTGAGGGATGCCGGCCGGCATCCCTTTTTTTGTATGCGTAAAACATTTTTTCCAAACATTTGTTTTAATACAGACAACCCCCAGGGCTTTTCACTCGTATTTATGACACCAAAGCTTTGTATTTATGGCACAAATAAGTGAGAGCATACTTAAAGTAATCGCCTACTTTGATATGTTCAATCATCCGGTGACCATGGAAGAGATCCATCAGTTCCTTGACCAGCCTGTCAGGAGCAAAGACCTGGAACCAGCATTACATCAGCTGTTGGATAAACAGCTGATTTGGCGTCTCGGGCGTTTCTATAGCCTTAGAAATGACCCCCAGCTGGAGCAGCGACGGCTAAACGGAAACATGCTGGCGGTAAAGCGCCTGAAACTGGCCATGCGTATTTCACGGGTGCTCGCCTGGTGCCCTTATATAAGAGGGATAGGTATTTCAGGATCTTTGTCCAAGAACGTTGCTCACAAAGAATCAGACTATGATTTCTTTATCATTACCGTAGCAAACCGGCTTTGGATCGCGCGCACTTTCCAGTATTTTTTTGTAAAATCATTTTCCTGGCTGGGGCTACGGTATTTTTGCTGCCTGAATTATTACATAGATGAGCAGGCGCTGGAGATAGAGGAAAGGAATGTTTTTACCGCAACGGAAGTAGTTACCTTATTACCAGCCCGTGGCAGGTGCAGTTTCCAGCATTTCTCTGCCGCTAACCAATGGGTCCATGATTTTGTGCCGAATGCCGCATTTAGAAAGTTACCGGCAAAGGAAATATCATCCTGGCCATTGAAAAGATGTATAGAGTGGATGTTGAACAACCGGATAGGCGACCGGCTGAACACGGCGATAATGAAGTTCTTTTTACGGCGGTGGAAAACCCTCATGTCAAAAAAAATAGTTCACCGTACCGGCTTTGTCCTGGGCTCAATGGTGGTCGAAAAGCATCTTTGCAAGCCTATACCCCAACACTTTCAGCAGAATATATTGAACAGGTTCGAGCAAAAGATCGCTGAGATAAAAAATCAGCATACCGTCATACAGGATTGAAATGCTATCGTTTCCTGAACGAAATAATGTAATAATCTCCGATATGTCTCCATGGCCACCGGCTCTTCCATTTGTTTTCCAGCCTGGTTAAAAAACGATATGCCTTTGGATATCTGGCAGGTAGCCCTTCGAGGTAGGAGGGAGGTACAATAGTACATAAGCCTTCCAGGCCCAGTAATTCGTAATCCTGTTGCAGTGCTTCGGTAACAAAGGAAGGCTTGTAATACCAGCAGGTAAAGGGTACCCCTTCTACGTATGCAGTGCTGCCTGCTTTACTGTTAAATCTCCTGAAAGCAATCCTGAATTTTCCCCTTAGAGCCAGCAAGGTTTCCCAGAGGCAAAAGGGAGGCAGCAACACTAATGTTACCTGGCCTTTGGGCTTCAGCAATGGCCATAGCGAAACCAGCACCTGCCTCAGCTGTCCGGTACAGTTCAGTCCTGCAAAGTTGGAGAAGATAAGGTCATAGGGTCCTTTTTGATGTAAAGAATGCAGCGCAGTAAAAGAGCATTGCTCAGTGGACACCTGTTTTTCCAGCTGATGGGCCTTTACCTTGGCCCTTAATGCTTCCAGCATGCCATCTGCTATATCAGTGGCATGTACCCGGTGCCCCGCCTGCCCAAAGTAAACACTATCCTCACCGGTGCCCGCATTAAGTTCCAGTATATGGCTGCCCGGCGCCAGAAAACGGTTCACATGCTCCCTTACCCGGGCCCTTTTGTATTGGATGATTGTATTGCCGGTGTAGATATCATCAAATACATGCGATTGTTTGCTGAACGCCGATGCGGCGCTTTGCTCATTAGCAGTATGCTGATCAGCTATTGTCAATGATATCCAGTTTTATTTTTGAGATAAATGCAGCAGGAATATAGTAGGCGGCAGAAACCGCTTTTTTGATGGAAAGCTTATTGATGTTGCGCGGATGGCTGAATATCCGCTTGATATGATGCAGGGCGATGGTTTTAGCATAATTCTTATGTACATAGTAGTAGAGTTGTTTATAAAATGCCGGCTTATAAGTATTCCTGAACATCAGGGCCATCTCATCCGAGTCTGTCCAATTGGTTTTCTCCCGCAGATCTGTTTTTACTTTTTCATAAAAAACAGTGCCGGGCAAGGGATAGGATACTGAGATACCAATACTGTGTGGTAACAGATCGTTGATCATGCGGATGGTTTTTTTGATATCCTCCTTCGTTTCTCCCAGGTAGCCAAACTGTATGAAGAAGGAAGGCTTGATGTGGTGCTTTTTCTGAAGCCTGGTGGCGGCATAAATCTGTTCGGTAGTAGTTCCTTTGTCCATAGCATCCAGGATCTTCTGAGAACCGCTTTCTGCCCCCATCCATATATTATCACAACCTGCCCTTGCAAGGGCCTCTATATAATTGTCCAGCAGCAGGAGATCGGCCCTGGCTTGTATCTTGAATTTAAAGGATAGCTTTTCTTTTTCCACCAGGTCCGCAAATTCATATACCCACCCTGGCTTAAGCCCGAAGATGTCATCACAGAACCAGATATGGTCGAAGTTGAATTTGTCTTTCAATAGCTTTAATTCCTTTACCACATGCTGGGGAGAGCGTGCATTGTAACGGTTGCCATAGATGGGTTTGGCGCACCAGTTGCATTTAAAGGGACAGCCCCTTGTAGTGCTCATGTTAAGTGAAAAATATCCCACATGGCTCATCCATGATTGCCGGTAAGGAGTAATATCTATAAGGTCCCAGGCGGGCAATGGCAGACTGTCCAGGTCCTTCATCACACTGCGCTGCGGGGTTTTTACCAGGTTGTTATGCTGTTTGAACGCCAATCCGGCTATCCCGGAAAAGTCTTGTCCGCTGCGCAGGGCATTTACCAGGTCCAGTAAGGTCTGTTCTGCTTCGCCGATAATAATGAAATCAGCTCCTTCCTCCAGGTATTGTTCATAATGATCTGTTGAATCGGAAGACGAAACGATCACCGTGCAGCCCCGCTCTTTAGCTAGCTTGCTCATACTGAACGCCGCCTCCCGCATATTGGTCAGGCACATTTTGGTCAGGTAATTGAACCCGTCGTCATAGATCACGAAAAAGTCAGGTCGCCGGCCATCCAGGCAGGGTAATACCTCTTCCGGGGCCCTGGCGAACATGGTATCAAACAGCGCCACTTCATAGCCATGCTCCCGCAGGAAAGCCGCTGCATATAGGGTACCCAGCGGTGGATAAGGTTGCCCCGCTTCCCATTGCTTAGGATCAAAGCGCATAAAATAAGAATGCGAGAAAAGGACGCTGTTCATCTGGAACGGAATTATTTGGAATATTACGAACCACTATTCAAAATGATTGCCTGTCTTTGGGATTTGTCTTATTATTGCGGATATCTTGCTCCCGATGTCTGTTTCCGGTAAAATACTGTCAGCTGTGTACCGCAAATATAATCATTGCCGGGTGAATATGATGGCACTATCTGGCAGTAGCAGACATTTTTACCGGAATGCACGCGGTGCGCGGATACTTATCTATCATGGTATCTGCCTGCAGGGGCATACCAGGTTCAACACTATTTTTCTCCTGATGAAAAAATTCGAGGCCCATCTTCAGTACTTTCAACGGTACTTTAACCTCATATCTCTTGAAGACTATTACCAGCAAAGATTCCGGGATGACCGCTTCAATATTTGTATCACCTTCGATGATGGCTTCGCCAACAACTTTCATTATGTATTACCGCTGCTTGAAAAATACCAGGCGCCTGCAGCCTTTTTTGTTACCGCTATAAGGGAGGCGGGGTATGATATTTTGTGGAATGATTTTATGGGATTGCTGCATAAATATGGTCCTGCAACGCTTGACTATAATGGCAGGCAGTATAGGAAAAACCGCCATGGGAAATACATAGCAGCAACAGATGGCCATGGCCTTACAGCACAGTTGCAGGCTGGCGGCTTTGAAGAAAAGGCAGCGCTGATGGATACCTTATATTCGTTGGTACCTTTCCGTGAAATGGACATCGCTCCGGATTACTGGCTGCAGATGACCCCCGGGCAGATCGCTGCAATGGCCGCTTCACCCTTTGCGACGATTGGTTGTCATGGATATTATCATAACGACCTGGCAAAAATCCCGGCTGCAGATGCAGCCACGGAAATGCGGCAGTCTAAAAGATACCTCGAACAGACCACCGGCCGGCCCGTAAGAGCTATATCTTTTCCCTACGGGAGTTACTCTCCTGCTGTTGTTGCGGCAGCAAAAGAAGCAGGATTTGACCGCCTGCTGGCCACAGACTTCCTTTCTCCGGCTGATCATGCAGATCCGTTTATGAAAGAACGCCTGACCATCAATCCCAATATCTCCATACCTAACCAGTTATATGCGATCATCAATGGAAAGTATGCCTAATCCGGATATAACAGAGGAATATACCATTGTAAGGTTGAGTGACGACAACCTGGCTGACCTTGAACGGCTATATGCAGCGGTGTACGGAGCTGCAATACGTCCTGGTTTCTATAGGGAAAAATATGCTACCGCATACACAGGCGTTACTTTTGTTGGCTATATTGCCTACAGCCCGCAGCATGAACCGGTGGCTTACTATGGAGTGATTCCCTGCTTCATTGAGCATGCCGGTGGTAGGATACTGGCCGCTCAGTCTGCAGATACCATGACGCATCCCGGATACCGGTATAAAGGCATGTTCGCAGCATTGTCCCGTCTTACCTTCGCGCTCTGCAGGTCAGCAGGCATCCGGATTGTTTTTGGCTTCCCCAACAAAAATTCTTACCCGGGAGCTATTCGGACGGGTTGGAAAGAAACGGTAACAATGGATCATTTTGAGGTACGGGTACCTGCTTTACCGCTGGCATCGCTGGCAGCCAGATGGCCTTTTATCAGACCATTGTACCGGCGTTATCAACATATGGTTACAGCCCCATATGCTTCCCCGCTGGCAGGAGTACGCAGCACCGTAATCACCGGAGATGCCGCCGGTGTACACCGTAGCGATCCATATCTGGAATACAGGAAGTATAATGATACACAGGTACTACAGCTTGGTCCTGCAAAAATCTGGGTAAAGATCACATCGATAATGTTCATCGGAGATATGGATGGAGTGGATGAAAATAATTTTGACAGCGTAATGCGTACCCTGACGAAATTATGCCGTCGCCTTGGTATCCGGCGGCTTTCTTTCCATATAAGCCCGCATACCGCCCTGCACCGCTTATGGAGCGGCAGCTATACAGCTGTGCCTTCATTTCCTGTTTTGTTCCAGGATTTTGGCGCAGCGATGCCCCTGGAAAAGATCAGATTCACTTTTGCAGACATCGATATTTTTTAACGTATGAAGATCCTTTTCGGCACTTATGTCACCATCCCCGAATTTCATCAGCCGGATGCATGGTTACATCGAATAGAAGGCTATAAAGAGATACTGGAAAAACTGAGCGCAGATAATGAAGTGCTTAGCATAGAGCAGATCAGCTATGAAGGCATCTATCATTTCAATGGTGTGGAATACCACTTTAAGCGTTTTCCGCATAAGCACAGGCTGGCCGGTTTTTTCCCATTTCAGCAACATAGTTATATGCGAAGGCTACGGCCGGATATAGTGATCGTGCATGGTCTGCATTTTGCCATTCAGACTATTCAGCTCCGTCTGAAGCTGGGGTGGAAGGTAAAGATTATCGTACAACATCACGCTGAAAGGCCCGGAAAAGGTATCCGTAAATGGCTGCAGTGGATGGCCAGCCATTGTATCGACGCCTATATGTTTACCGCGCATGAAATGGGAATGGAATGGGTGAGAGCCGGCAATATAAGATACCCGGCCAAGATACGGGAGGTAATGGAGGCCTCTTCCATTTTTTACCCTGAAAGCAGGGCAGGGGCAAAGGCAAAGACGCAAGTGTCCGGTGAAACAGTATTTCTTTGGGTGGCCCAGCTGAGTGAAAGAAAAGATCCCGTAACCGTGGTAAAGGCTTTTCTGCGATTCCTGCCGCATAACCCGGGCGCCCGCCTGTATATGATCTATCAGGCGGAAGAGCTGCTGCCGGTTATCGAAAACCTGCTGGACGCAGATCCTGCATACCGGCAAGCGGTAATTCTTGTGGGCCGCATTCCCCACCGTGAGCTGCAACCCTGGTTCAACAGCGCGGATTTTGTTATTTCAGCGTCTCACTATGAAGGTGGCGGAGTTGCAGTGGCAGAGGCCATGTCATGTGGTTGTATTCCCTTGCTGACAGAGATCCTTCCCTTCCGGAAGATGACTGGTTACGGTTCCTGTGGGCGTCTGTTCCCGGTAGGAGATGCAGATGCATTGCTGGCTCTCTTGCTGCAAACACCTGGTATGGACCTGGAAGAAGAACGGAAGAAGACGCTGGAGCAATTCCGGAGCCAGTTGTCATTTGAAGCAATTGCAAAGCATATTCAGGAAGTAATTGCTTCGGTGTAGCCATATAGCCGCATCATGCGGCTGGCGCAGTCCTCGATAGCATAGGGTAGTACCGGTGTACGATCCGCAGGCGGTTGCAGCAGCAGTTCCAGCGCTTTAGCAGCCATGTCCTCCTTGCTTTGCGCATGGTGCCAGTGTGGTATGCTCACAGCCATCGGCTTTACAAAGCTGATCACCTGTGCGCCCGCATACAGCGCTTCTGCCATTACGCCTCCAAAACCTTCGTATGAAGAGGTGTGCAGCAGGACACGGCTGCGCTGCATTAATTGCAGTACCTCGCCGTGAGCTCGCTGTCCATATAATTGAACATTATCTTGTAACCCAAGCGTTTCCACTAACGACTGCAAACGCTCATGTTCAACCCCTTCCCCGCATATAATGGCCCGAATGCCTGGTAGCTGTTGTTTCAGTATGCTGATCACTTCAATAAACTGGTCATACTGTTTTAAGGGGATCAGGCTTCCCACCCCAATCACATCTGTATCAGCCATTGCGCCATCCGTGGAAAAGGCGCTGGTATCAATGCCCCAGGGTATTACATGCTGCGGCCTTATATGGTGGTTCCTGTTAAATTCCTCTACCAGGAAATCAGATAAAGCAATAAGCATATCCGGCGCAGGCCTGATAAGTTTTACCAATTTCCAGTTCTGCTTACGGGCGTCCTGGCCCAATATCCAGGTGTAATGCTTTACATGGTAAAGTGTACTGAAATATTTTCCGAGCAGGGAGCAATCCGTGCACCAGCAGCTCAGGATGCCGATGATAAGATGATCTTTCCGGAGTTGTTTCAGCTGTTGCCAGCCTTTCCACAGTATAGGCAAGGATTTAACAAACTTTGGGTTCCCGCCTCCCAGGCTGATCACGGTATTGCCATGCCATTTGTAGGTGGAGGCGGTATAGGGGTAATGTAATGCTAATACGATCACACGCAGATCGGGGTAGCAGCGGTTAAGTGCCTTCACCATGTTTTGATGTGAAGGTATACAGGTAGTATCTGCCTCATTCTCTGCAAAACCAGGTGTAAGCAGGATCAATGTTTTCGTAGTATCAGGCATGACAGCCCAATTTAATTAAAATCTGTAAGTAATCGATCCCTTGATGTTAAAAGGTATGCCCGGTGTAAAATGTATCTCCGTTACCGGTTCAGCTTCATTCTTCAGTCTTGATTCCGTTGCAAACTGTGTTTCATTCCACCGGGTATTGAAAATATTTTCCGTGATGATGCCCAGGCCGAACTGCTTCCATTGGTAGCTGAGATTCATGTCTGTAACAAAATACCCTTTTGCCACAATAGAATTATCCTCATTGGCGGGCCGCTTACCCATATACCCGCTTTTAATGCTGCCGGCCCAGCCGGAGGGGTGCTGTACGCTGAAACCAGCGGTAAAGGTGAAATCAGGGGCCAGCGGTATACGGTTGGCGCCTTTTGGTTCGTCCATACTCCTGGCATAGGTATAGGTAAGGTCACTGTTAAAGAACAACCAGTTTAACAGCTGGTAACGGATGCCCAGATCAACACCCTTTCTTTCGCTGCGGCCACTGGGTTCTACCACGCCTTCATCACCAACGTACACAAATTCCTGTTGCAGGAACAGGTACCACAGAGCCGTATTGACAATGAGCCGTGGTGCAGGTTTCCAGCTAAGGCCCGCATCTGCGCCCCAGGCGGCAGGCAGGATCTCTTTGCCGTTTTCTGCAACTACCACCCTGGTATCATTGCTGTGAAAACCTTTGCCCAGCTTTATAAAATATTGCAGCGAGCTGTTGGCCGTATACAGGAAATTCAGCTTAGGGCTGAGAATGGCCTTGCCTGCGGTTTGGACTGATCTGCGCTTTCAGGCAGTAAAGTGCTGTGAATATCCCGGATGTTGTGGTATACGCTATAAGAATAGCACTAACAGCAAGGCTACAATCGCCGGGAGTGCCTGCTTAACGAATATCGATCTTGAAGCGGTGGCTGCTCCGTAAATGCCTGCTATAATAACACAGCTGAGAAAGAATATAGCCACATTCCTGGCCCACTCAGCATCAGCTATGAACAGGGACCATATCAGCCCGGCTGCAAGGAAGCCGTTATACAAACCCTGGTTGGCCGCCAGTGCTTTGGTAGGTTCAAACAGGTGCTCCGGGAAAGAACGGAACGTCTTCCTGCCCACGGTGGTCCAGGCAAACATTTCGATCCATAAAATATACAGGTGCTCAATAGCTACAAGCAATACAAAGATCTTGGCGATAAGGGACATGGATAAAGGTGGTTTATAGTGACCACTAAAATTAATGCTTTTGCGCTAATCAGGTAAAGTTTTTGATATATATCAGGCGTAGCAAACCTGAATTGTATGAAAAGTACCGCGCAAATAAAGGGGCACCCCATACACCCCATTCTTGTTACTTTTCCTATTGCCTTCTTTATCGGAACGCTCATCTTTGACATACTGGCTTTAGCAAATAACCGTACTGATTTTGCCTTTGCAGCCTGGTGTCTGCAGATAACCGGCGTTGTAAGCGCATTGCTGGCTGCCGTGCCTGGTATTGTTGATTATTTCTATACCGTGCCGCCCAGGAGCTCAGGTAAGAAACGCGCTACGCAGCACGGAATACTGAACGTGCTCAACGTAGTGATATTCTTTCTTGCCTGGATGCTGAAAGAAGACCGGAGTCTGCCGTCCGTCCCCGTATTGTTAATGGAAGCAGCCGGGATCGTGATACTAGGTTTCGCAGGATGGATGGGCGGCACCCTGGTATACCGTAACCAGATAGGAGTAGATATCCGTTATGCAGGCGCCGGCAAATGGAAAGAGATGCATATAGATGGCCATCAGCAACGTGTGCAGGTAGCCACTGCTGATGAGCTGAAAACAAACCAGATGAAGCTTGTGCATGTAGATGATAAACGTATTGTCATTGGCCGGACAGAAAAAGGATACGTAGCCTTTGACGACCGCTGTACCCACAGGGGCGGATCACTGGCAGGTGGCGCCCTGATATGCGGCACTGTTCAATGCCCCTGGCATGGGTCGCAGTTTGATACATCCGGGGGACAGGTAAAAGCCGGTCCCGCAAAAGCAGGGATCACCATTTATCCGGTCACAGAGGATAACGGGAAGGTCTATCTTAATTTATAGCTCACTGATATTGTGTAGGCAGGGCCACAGTATGCAGAAAAGATTCCCCTGGCAGGCGCTATTTATACAGTGCCTGATCTTTCAGGTAATCAATGCCCTGCTCTTTCAGATAATGGATGCCCCATTCGCTGAGGAATTCATATAAGGGAGAGAACGATTTACCTAGATCGGTTAACGTATACTCCACCCGGTAGGGTTTTAATGATAGTACTGTCTTTACGATCAAACCATCCTGCTCCAGTTGCCTGATCTGCTGTGTCAGCATTTTTTCAGATACGCCCGGCAGGTTATCCCTTATTTCACTGAAGCTCTTCTTTTCAAAACGATGCAGGTGCGACAGGATCAGGATCTTCCATTTTCCGTTAACAAAATGCAGGCTTACATCAATGGGGCAGGTGAATGTTCTGTTGTTGAATGTTATCATGCTGCTACAGTTATCGGGCTTACTTTCCGGTAAGTTATTGCCCGGGTAAATATATTGAAATAGTTTTGGCGCCAATCAATACGATATGAAAACGATCCGTTATTTTATCCTGTGCTGTACAATGCTGTGCACGCATCATCTTATGGCGCAAACTCCCGGCAAAAATATGAAAGCAGCCAACAATTATTCCGTAGAAATTATCCGGTACACCATTGCTCCCGATCAACAAGACAATTTTGAAAAAGCTTACAGTGAAGCCGGTAAGTTCCTGCAGGCCTCTCCTTATTGCCTTGGTTATGAAGTGATCCACGGCGAGGAAGAGCCTTCTAACTACATCGTTACCATCTACTGGACCTCTAAAGAGGATCATCTGAACGGCTTCAGAAAAAGCAGTGACTTCGGTGGCTTCTTTCAGTTAGTACGGCCCTTTTTTGCTAATATTGGTGAAATGAAACACTATAATCACACAGCCATCACATGGAAAAAGGAAAAGTAATACCTAGCCTGTATGAATGGGCCGGCGGCCAGGAAGCGCTTGAACAACTGACATCCGTATTCTATGCCAAAGTACTGAAAGATGATCTGTTGTTCCCCGTTTTTCAGCATATGTCTGCAGACCACAGCAAACATGTAGCACATTTCATTGCAGAAGTTTTTGGCGGCCCTAAGCTGTATTCTGAAGGTGATAAAGGCAGTCATGCTACCATGGTGGCTCATCACCTGGGTAAGATGCTGGACGAGCCTAAACGCAAGCGATGGATGGCTTTATTACTGGAAACCGCCGATGAAGTGGGCCTTGCAAATGATCCTGAATTCCGCTCTGCCTTAGTTGGCTACCTGGAATGGGGCAGCCGCATAGCCGTGATCAATTCAACTGCGGAGATGAACCCCGTGAATGAGCAGGAGCCCATGCCTAAGTGGGGATGGGGAGAACCGGGTGGGCCGTACCAGGGCTGAAAGAGGGTTTAATAATCATTTGTTAACGACGGCAGTTATTTTTTAACTGCCGTTAACACCACTCCCAATCCATCTTCCTCCGGGCTCTGATACTTTACCCCTGTAATTTCCCCGTCCTTCATCGTCACAATCATCGGGTAAATATCCTTCTCCTTTTCCGGGTACCTTATCACATTGCCACTATCCACCAACACTTTACTACTACTCATCACCTCAGCCCCCAATTTTATCCTTAACAACTTCAGTGACTGTGCCCTGGTGAAAATATACTTTACATCCTGCGCGGAAGTATAATGTCTTTTCACAAAATCTTCCGCTGTACTGATACATCCCTCACAGCCCTGGTTAGGGATGATCACATAATGTCCTGTTGGCAACAGGTGCCCATCTACTTTCCGTAAAGCCTGTAAGAGTTCTCCATTTGGTTGTTTACAGGCAAACAGTGATGATAGCAGTAATACACTACAATACCATTTTAATCTGTACATATTGTGCAATATTCTGGTCATGATTAGCAGCATTCAGAAAATATAATCCATCACTGGTGAGGAAGAAATTATCCAGCACCAGTCCTTTGGGGAGCGCAGCTTCCCCCAGGTACTGATAGTCTTTATCAAAAGCGATGATCTTAGCGTGTTTCTCACCTATCTGCTCCGCATCCAGTTCTTCCGGTGGAGGCGGCAATTGTAGCAGGCGGTAATACCGATGGTGGTATTGATCGTAGATAATATTCCTGTAAGAAGGCGTAGCGGTAAAATAGCGCAGCGCTTCATCCGGATCTTCCATTTTTTTATGCCCTTTGGGAAGCGCGGTAGCAGTGATACATTGCTGGTCCCGGGTACCGGCATATACAGAATGGATCTGCCAGCTACTGTCTATTACCTGCAGATAGTGATCCGCCGGAAGGCTAAGCAGCAGCTTGCCTTCTGTTTCATTATAAGCTGCATAAGGGGTACGCATATGTACGCCTCCCCAGTTGCCGCTGTGATATACTTTTGGATAGGGCACTTTATAGTCAACCTTACCATCGGACAGGTGCACAATGGAACAGATGGTCCTGCCTGCCGGTACATCACTTTCATGCTCGCCGATGAGGTACCCGGTGCCGATAATATCATTTCCCCTGAAGATGATGGGTGCGGCATTGCCGGCATTGGGAAACGCCGGGTTAAAAGCGTGGCTGGGCTGCAGGCCTTTCCTGATAAAAGACCAGTCGCTGTATACACTGTCCCGGTTCATACTATAGCAGTATAGCTTAAAGGCGCCATAGGCATATAGCAACACGCTGTCCCTGTTCAGGTACCGCATAAAAGTGATCTTCTGATCAACAGGCACTGCCTGCGTATTCCTGGGTAATAAAGGCGCCGCGGTGTCTGCCAGCGGGTATTCCAGCAGGCGTTTGTTATAGCTGTCAAATACCATGAGTGAATGGCTGCGCTCAACATAATCAACCGGCGTTTGTACGCCGATTACCAGTGAGCTGTCCAGGTAAAGCCGGAGTGTATGACCGATGGATATCTTTAGCGGGACCACCGCTCCATGGTCTTCGGTACAGGAACTGACAGGTGCTACATGCTTTCCGCTACAGCCAATAATACAGGTAAATACTACAGAGAACAGGAGAGGGGCTAGCCTTATAGCAGCCCCTCTGGTAATACGCTTATTGTACATAGATCGTACAGTTAGCCACTTCTCCTTCCAGTACGGAGCCGCAGTAATAGTAACGCTGCCCGTTGTAAACCTCTGATTTACACTTTCCGTTCTTGATAGGATGAGGGCCGGCGCAGGCGATAGAATGTGCAGGTGGAACCCAGCTAAGTACGGCTACGCTGACAAATGCCAACAGAATAAAGGCTTTTTTCATTTGAATGGATTTTGGGTGTGGAACTAAAGGGTTTATCAATTTCAAGATACTGTTTTTTCCGGATTTGAGAGAGAGAATGCATTATGTCACCCTAAAACTGCAGGTGGTCAATACAAAAGCCTCCAAAGCAATGGCAAAAGCTAGGTTTGCTGAAAAATAAGGATATGCAAAACACTACAAGACAAACCTACCTTGACTGGCTGCGGATCATCGCCATTGTAGGCGTGCTCTTATTCCATGCCACTTCTCCTTTCGCCGAAGATTATGACTGGCATGTGAACAATGCCACCAGCAGTCCGCTGCTCTCGGAGTTCGCCTTCTGGCTCAGCGGTTTCAGGATGCACCTCTTATTCTTCATTTCAGGCACGGTATCCTGGTTCATGGCCAGCAAGCGTACTGCCGGCGGGTTCATAGGGCTCCGTTTCCGCCGCCTGTTCATCCCCCTGCTGGCAGGCATGCTGCTGGTAATACCGCCGCAGATCTATATGGAGCGCTTAAACCAGGGGTATAAAGGCAGCTTCCTGGATTTTTATCCCAGCGTCTTCAATTTCCGCCCTTATCCGGCAGGCAATTTCAGCTGGCACCACCTGTGGTTCATTGCCTACTTGTTTATTTATGATGTAGTGCTGGCGCCCTTCTTTGCCTGGGCCGTATCTCCGCGGGCAAAGAATTTTGTGAACCGGCTGGCTTTCTTTGCAGCGGGCAAACGTATCTACTTCCTGATGCTGCCTTCCGTTATCTGGTTCTCGCTGACTGTGCTCCGCTTTCCGCAGGATCAACGGGTAGTGGGCGATTATTGCTTCCTGCTCTACTGGGCGCTGTTCCTCCTGGCCGGTTTTATCTGCATCCTGCAGCCTGCGCTGATGGACAGCCTGGAACGTAACCGCCGTTTCTCCCTCTCCATGGCATTCTTATGTACCCTGGTGATAACCGCCCTGCGCTGGAGCAAGTTTGATCTCGAAGTATATCTGCCCGATTGGGAGAGCAGCTGGATAACGCCCTTCTTTATTGCGCGCCGCGCGCTGAATGCCTGGTTCTGGGTGTTTGCCCTGGTGGGATACGGTAAAAAGTATCTGCACAAGAGGCCCGCTTATATAGATTATCTGAACCAGTCTATATACCCCTTCTATATTCTGCATCAGACAGTGATGGTAGTTATAGCTTATTATGTGGTGAAGACACAGGAAACCATCGGCATGAAATATCTTTTCATTGTGCTCACCACCCTCACCGTCTCTATGGGTATTTATCATCTCTTTATCCGTCCTTTTGCCATCACCCGCTTTCTCTTCGGGATGAAAAGCAGTCCTAAAAAGTCTCCTGCCAAAGCACCTGCCGCTATACCTGCTATCAGTCTGAAACAAGGCATAGAACTGGCCGGGGCATAAAAGTCTTACGATCTTTGTTTAACTTGATCATTATGTTTAAAAACCGCTTGAAATATTTTTTTCCTGCAGTGTATGGTCTCTGCGTTTACATCAGCATTCGCCTGGTAACGGATGTGATCATTGGCAGCCGCTTCTGGATGCGCCCATGGAAACTAAATGCTATCGAGATCGGAGCATCAGTTATTGTAGGCTATATTACGGTAGCAGCCATGCACTGGATGCTGAAACGGAACCTGCAACGCTATCATCCGCCCATGCGCACAGCAGCAGTCATGAAAGAGTTTGCGGACGTAACACTTTGTACAGAGCTTATTTGTACAGTTACTGTGATCCCCTTAGCAGCTTCTACAGACGATGGGCTGCAGTGGTTCGATGCGGTGAATATCTATATGATCCCCGCATTGTATAGCCTGCTGTACTATGCGCTCATCCGTGGCAATGCCTTCCTGAGGAAAAGCTATGAACAGCAGCTACAGATAGAGAAGATCAGCAATGATCAGTTGCAGACAGAACTAAGGTTTCTCAAAGCCCAATACCATCCGCATTTCCTGTTCAACGCTCTTAATACAGTATACTTCCAGATGGATGAAGATGTGAACCAGGCCAAGCACACCATAGAAGAGCTGTCAGAATTGTTACGCTATCAGCTGTATGATCAGCAGCAAACCGTAAGCGTGGGACAGGAGCTGCAATACCTGCAATCCTTTATCAATCTGCAGCGCATCCGCATGAACGAGCACCTTTCGCTCAGCGTTCATTTTGATGAAGCGCTGAACGGCCAGCAGCTATATCCGCTGCTCTTACTGCCCCTGGTAGAGAACGCCTTTAAGTATGCCGGCGGCGAGTACTGGATCCGGATAGCAGCCATATTAAACGATGGCAATCTGCAGTTCCATGTAAGCAATGCCAAGCCGGTCATGATTCCCCAAAGAAAGGTAGGGGGCATTGGCCTGGAAAACCTGAAAAGAAGATTAGCTTTGCTGTATCCCGGCAAGCATACGCTGAACATCACGGATGAGGAGGATAGCTTTGCCGCCGACCTGTCCATCCAGATCTGACCAAATAATAAGCTATGAAGATTAAGTGTGTAATAACCGACGACGAACCGGTAGCCCGTAAAGGGATCAAAGGCTATGTGGAGAAAGTGGATTTCCTGGAGCTGGTAGGCGTTTGTGAAGATGCCGTTACATTAAATAACCTGCTTCGTGAAAAGGAAGTGCAGCTCCTGTTCCTGGACATTGAAATGCCTTATATCAATGGACTGGAACTGCTGCAAAGCCTGCCACGCCCGCCCAAGGTGATCTTTACCACCGCATATGAGCAATATGCCCTGAAAGGATTTGAGCTCGAAGCGGTTGACTACCTGCTGAAACCTATCTCTTTCGAGCGCTTCCTCAAAGCTGTGAACAGGGCCTATGAACTGTTTAAAACAGTACAGCAGCCTGTGGCAGACTACCTTTTTGTTAAAACGAACGATAAGCTGGTAAAAGTGAACTGGAAGGATATTATCTATATAGAATCGCTGGAGAACTATGTAAGTATCTATACTGCTCAAACCCGCTATATCACTCATATTACCCTTAAGTCAGTGATCGAGGGCATCACCGATCCTGCTTTTATCCAAACGCATAAATCCTTTGTGGTAAACGCAGCTAAAATAACCGGTATCGAAGGGAATGTGATAGAACTGGGCAAATTCCAGGTACCCATTTCCAGGAGTATGAAAGAGACAGTGATGGAAAAGATCGTGAATAACAGGTTGCTGAAACGGTAATCAGACTTTTTCTGCGACGATAATGATCCGCTCCTTTTCCAGCACCATGCCCATAATGCTCATACTTTCTTCCTTTTCTTCTGCTGTTTCACAAACACGGAATCCGGCCTTTTCCAGTTGCGTAATAGCGGCAGGCGCATCATACAACCTGAACCCGTATTGTGTAAAAGGAAGCTGCTCCATAAAAGCCCGGCTGCGGATGCCTATGCTTAAGCGGCCGCCAGTTTGAAGCACCCGGTATATTTCCCGCAATTGCAGCTGGGGGTCTTCCCAGAAATAAAGGGTGTTTACGGTATACACTTTATCAAAGAAATGGTCCGCATAAGGCAGCTCAATCCCATTCACCAGGGTAAAATGAGCAAAGCCTTCCGCTACCAGCGCGCTGTTCATTTCCTGTGCCGCCTGTACCATGGTTTCTGAAATATCCACGCCATAGTACCGGAGTCCGGCCGCCCGGGAAAGTAAGTAGGGTACATAGCCGCCATTACCGGGGCCTATTTCCAGTATAGTATCCTGATCCCGGCAAGCCAGCAGGTCAATGGTGCGTTGTATCATGCCGCCGTTATTCACATGCATGTTACCGGCTACTTTCATGCCTTCTTCACCCTGTGGGCGGCTTAACTGGCTGGCAATGCCGCGGGCATCCAGATGACTCATTTCATTGTTGCTCATAGTACAATATACGCTTTAAAAGAAAGGGCCAGGCGCTATTGCCTGGCCCAGCTTACAGGATAGTTATTTCGTTGCCAGTTTTTGCGGTATGGTATAGATCATCTCCGCTACACCGGCGGTCTTTGCACCTACCCGCACATAGGCATAGCCTTTGGATATGAGCGACTGCGGAACGGTTACACTTAGCGTGATGGGCGCTGTAATATCCGTTATCTCTGATGCCGGTTTGGCTTTGGAAGCTACACTGTTCACCTGGTCTACGATAGTCGTCGCGCCCACATAAAGCGTTACGGCATCCAGCGGCAGGCTGTTATTTACCTGCTGGAGGCTGAAGGTAGCGCTGATCGTGGTGCCGTTCTGTGTCATGGAAGCCCCGTTGATCATAAAATAAGGTGTTACCGGTACTTCTATTTCCGTAGCGCCGTTTACGTTAACGTCTATGGTGTCGCTGTTGTTCACCCAGGGACCGTTACCCCTCAACAGCACCAGCTTGTATTTACCATCAAAAACCGAGGCGGAGAAGGTACCGTCCTGCGCCAGGTATAGGGGTATTTTGGTGCTCAGTTCAAAGCCCGGCTGCCACAATTCCAGCTGTACACCATTGGAACGCAGGCCTATAGGTTGCTTCTGGTAGCTTACCTGGCCTTTTAGAGTAGAGGCAGGCGCCTGATAATTATCCTTTTTGCATCCTGCAAGGCTGACTGCAGCCATTGCCAGGAATAATATAAAGTGTCGCATAGTCATGGATTAATGGAATGGATTTTTCACAATTTTAGGATTATTATTGATAACTCCCTGGTCAATGGAGGAATAATAATTTCCCAGCTGGAAAAAGCGGGGCGCCCTGAACCTGGGTGCTACCATCTTCACAAATACATATTTACCGTTACGGGCGGCGTCTCCCGGCCGTACTACCCGGTAGGGGTATAGTGCATATACCATCGCAGTGGGGCTGCTGAAATTGCCATTCCAAACCTTATCGGCCAGTCTCCAGCGTTTCATGTCCCACAGACGGTGATCTTCAAATGCCAGTTCTGCACGGCGCTCATTCTGTATACGAGCCATGGTCAAGGTGCCCAGACTGTTGGGAGGGAAGCCTGCCCGTTCACGTATAGCGTTCACGTAAGTAAGCGCATCGCCTGTTTGCCCCAGTTCAAAAGCTGCTTCCGCGGCGTTCAGGTATACTTCTCCCAGCCGGAACCAGATCCACCATATATCGCTCTGTATACCACGTGTGCTGGTACGGGCGCCTGCATCGATATACTTCCGCAGGTAAAACCCGGTATTAGACACTTCCTGGATGGAACGGTGCGGGCCGGAGCTGCCGGTCAGCTGCTTTCCATCCGTGTAGGTGGTGTTCAGGTCACTGCCTTCTACCACGCGATAGCTGTTGGTGGAATCAACCCAGGCCATTACACCGGCTTGTATGCCCACGGGTAATCCTTTAAAGGTGGTGCCGGGGTATATAATGGTGCCGTATAAACGTGCATCCTTGTTGGCAAAAATGTCTTCCGGGTTGGTGTAGTAAATGAAATCGCTGTTGTCTTCCGTGCGGGTTTTCAGTGTGCCTGCTGTGCCGTCCAGGTATTCATAGCTTTCCACCAGGTTCAGTGAAGGCGTAACGGAAGAAGAGCCAAGGTTATCTTCGCGGATACCGCGTACGATATTATCATAAGAGAACCAGTGGCGTTTCTGCGGACTCAGAAAATCCTTCACAAAAATAGCTTCCTTGTTCCCCGATTTTTTAGTGATCGCTTCATAGAAGTTTTCGCCAATATTCGGGTTAACCTTATACAGGGAATAGAGCCCGCTGCTGATGATCTCTTTAGCGGCCGCCAGTGATTTGGTATAATAGTCATTGGCCCTGCCTGCGGGAATACCCACCTCGCCGCCAGGTGTACTGATAGGCGCCGGCATCAGGTTGTTGTATTTGGCAATAGATCCGGCGTACAGCATGGCCCTGCTTTTCAGCGCCAGTGCGGTGTATTTGTTGGCCCTTGATACGTTACCGGCATTGCCCAGGTCTTCCTTAATGGCATCTACCTCGCTCGCAACAAAATCATACACTTCCTCTTCTTTGGCTCTCGGTACCTGCAAGCCGCTGGCGTTGCCGCTGTAATCATAGATCAGCTGTTTGGTCACCAGCGGAACACCGCCCATTCTTTTTACCAGCTCAAAGTAGCTGTAGGCGCGTAAGAAGCGCAGCTCCGCGGAGAACTGTTTTTTCTGGGTATCAGTCAGCTTTACACCGTAAGTGCTGATGTTTTCCAGCGCCAGGTTAATATCGCGGATCAGCGTATAGTTCCATAAACGCCAGCTGTCATACCCGTAGGAGGGAATGTTGTTACGCCAGTCCTCATTGGATTGCCCGGACCACATCGCGTCGTCAATATTAGCCATATCCCGCCACTGGGCTATCCTGCCATCAGCCCCTGAGTTGTTGATGTCCTGCAGGCCCGATTGTACCGGTAGTCTGTCGTAAAAATTGGCCAGCAGCGCCACTATCTGTTTTGGGTCATTCCATACCTGGTCTTCCAGCAGTATGTTCTTGGGTTGCCTTTCCAGCCAGTCTTTCTTACAGGCCGGCAGCAGGTAAAGGCAGATGCCCAGTATAATACCTATATATTTCTTTTGCATAGTCTTCAACATTAAAGGGAAAGATTAAAACCAAAATTATACAGCCGTTGCTGCGGATATACGAGCCCGTTAGTAGAGCTGATCTCCGGATCTATTTCATACTTTTTCACATTGTCCAGCGAGAACAGGTTAGTTCCGTTCGCATAAACCCTCAGCCCGTTGATACCCCAGCGTTTCAGCCATGTCTTTGGAAAATTATAGCCGAGCTCCAGGTTCTTCAAACGGATATACCGCACATTGGTGATCCAGAAATCGTTGGACTGGTAGTTAACGTGCGTGGTATTGTCTTTCCGGATGGCAGGGTAGGTGCCGGCTATCCAGCGGCTGTTCGGGTCATAGGGATCTTCCCGGTGCCAGCGGTCGGTAAACATGTAAGCCGGCGAAGAGCCGTTGTTCTGGAAAGGATACCTGAGCTCCCAGTCTCGCAGGTAGGATTGCATCGCAGCGCCTGCAAAATCAAACCGCAGGGTAAAGCCATTCCAGCCAACGCTGCCGTTAATGCCAAAGCTCATATAGGGCTGCGCGCCCTGTGCATAGCCGATAGGCCGCTGATCAAGCCCGTTAATGATCTTGTCGCCATTCACATCTTCATATTTGAAGTCGCCCGGCAGTTCCGTCCTGTTGCCTTGTCCGTCATTGTTGATCTGGTAATTATCGATCTCCTCCTGCGATTCAAAGCGGCCGGTCACGTGATATCCCCAGGTAATGCTGGCCCAGCGGTCTTCTGCGGAGTTCCGGTATTTATCCCAGGAATTGCCGAAACGTGGCTTATAGGTGCTGAGTATCTTGAGCTTGGCAACAGTGGCGTTTATACCGATGGAGTAGTTTACCTTGCCTGCTTCTCCGCTGTAGGTTACCATGCCTTCTATGCCCCTGATAGCATCTGAATTCAGGTTGTCGTTAGGCAGCGTATAGCCTACTTCACTAGGTAACAGCACGTCATAACGTGCGGCTGGTAAGCCGGTACGTTTACGCTGGAATACATCAAGCTGCCCGGATAATTTTCCGTTCAGCACAGTAAAGTCAATACCCAGGTTGATAGAACGGTTCTTTACCCACGACAGCTGCGTAATGGGCAGGCCCCTGGGCCGGATGCCGATCGTATAGGCACCGTTCAATACTGCACCGCCCTGGTTAAAATTATAGCCGGGAAGGTAGCTGAAAGGCTGCGGGGCATCGCCGTTGCTAAACCCGATCTCGCTGCCGGTCTCTCCATAAGAAGCCCTGATCTTCAGGTCATTCACCCAGGCGCCCAGCCTGTCTTTCAGAAAGGGCTCCTCTGTAATACGCCAGCCCAGTGAAACGCCGGGAAAGAAGCCCCAGCGCCGTCCTTTGGCGTAGAGGTAAGATCCGTCATAACGGCCCAGCAGCTCTACCAGGTATTTCTGCCGGTAGTTATAATTTAACCGGCCGATATAGCCTGCCCGGGCTTCTGTAGCCCATTCATCCGACAGGTAATCCTGCTCGGAGAGATATTGCGTAGAGACGTAATTGTTAGTGGGGATGGTATGTACCACGTAATAAGCGTTCTCATAGTCAGAACGTTCGTAGGCGGCAACGGCCGACAGGCCATGCGGGCCAAACTGCTTGTTGTAGTTCAGCTGGAACTGTGCATAACGGGATACTACATTCCGCTTGTGCCTTTCACGCCAGGGGTTCTGGTTGCCGAAGCCCGGCTGTGTGTTATAGCTATCTGTAGCAGCATCGTATTTGTAAGCGTCCCAGGTATATTCAAATCCGTCAAATTCCTCGTTCAGGTAATTGTAGGAGTAAATACCCTTGGCCGTTAAACCGAATGCGAAATCATATTGTGCATTCAGGTTCACGTTGATACCCCGCCACCATTCATCTACCCATCCGGTAATATCATCACGGTAGGTGGCCGGGTTCACATTCACGTTATGTGTTTGGTTAATGTAGTTGGGATTATCATTCGCATAAGGGCTTTCTGTAGGCCACATGCTGAAGATGCTCAGGAAAGGATTGAAATAATCGTCCAGCCCGGGCACGCCTACGTTATGTGTTTTCTCCAGGCGGGCGCTGATCTGCGTACCTACCTTCAATCCTTTGGCGAGGCTGCTTTCCAGGTTAGCCTGCAGGTTGGTGCGTTCAAAACTGTAGTCCCGCACAATAGCATCCTGGCTGATACGGCTTACAGAGAGATAATAGTTGGAACGCTCCGAGCCGCCGGAGGCGTTGGCGCTCAGGTAGTACTGCGGCACATTGGGACGCAGCACTTCTTTATAATAGTCATAGCTTTTGTAGCCCTTCTCCGTACCGGCCTCCCATTTGGCCAGCTCTTCACGTGAATACAGCAGCGAAGGGTCTCTGCCCAGGTTTTGCTCTGACTCTACCAGGGCCCGCACATACTGGCCTGCATTGGCAGGGCGGGGATAACGGGTAAAATTCTGAAAGCCGTAGTAACCGGAAATGTTAATACTGGGCCTTTCACCCCGTCTGCCTTTTTTGGTGGTCACCAATACAACACCATTGGAGGCACGTAAGCCGTAGATGGAAGCAGAAGCATCTTTCAGTATCGTTACGCTTTCAATATCCTCTATACCCAGGCTGTTGAAAATATCCTGTCCTGATCCCTGTGTAAAGCCGAAAGAGGTGGTGCTCACGCTACCGGTATATGGCACACCGTCTATTACAAACAGGGGAGTACCCAGGTTCCTGATCTGGATATTGGTGCCTCTGCCGGGCCTGGAGTCTGGAGACCGGGCCGTAATACCGGGCATCTTACCCACCAGTGCGGCAGAAACAGTGGTGGCGGGTGTCCGCACCAGGTCTTCTGATTTTACCGCGCTCACGGCGCCGGTAACGGAAGCTTTTCTTTGTGTGCCATAGCCTACCACTACAATATCAGTGAGGCTGCTTGCCAGTTGTTCCAGGCGGATACGCAGGCTGGCATTACCGCTCAGCGTTATTTCCCGGCTTTGGTAGCCAACGCTGGTAATAACGATGGTGCTGCCTTCAGGCGCCTGCAGCGAGAAGCTCCCGTCCTGCGCGGTAACGGCGCCTTTTTGGGTGTTCTTAATGATCACAGAGGCGCCGGGTATGGACATGCCTGTTGAATCACTGACAAGGCCCCGGAAGGTCTTTATAGGACCCTGTTGTGAAAATACAGGCTGCCACAGGCAGCAACATACGGCTGATAACAGGCAAAGCAATAGCCGCTTCTTGTGCAAGAAGTGTAATAAGGATTTCATAACGTCATTTTTGGTTGAATAGAAGGAAATAGAATACCTGCCGGATGATCGATCATCCGGAAAAATGTACGCTTGTACCGGGTATTAACGGTAAATAGGCAAAATGGCTAAGTGAACAAGGATTTGGTCTGGCTTGTTTTCATACGGGAATGTTTGATGTTGGTTAATAAATATGGAAATAGTGGCCTCGCTGGATACTACATAAACGGCTGCTATAGCGGCATGATCCATGTACTATAAAAATAGAAAAAATAAATGTCAATCTAACACTTTAATGGAAAATAAACCGGATATCTCAAATCTGCTTTTTTTATGGTAATTTTATTTTATGCTTAACCTGAGATTTAATTACCCCTCCGTGAAAACGGAAGCCGATATTTTTGAGCAATATATAAGAGGACTGCCTGAGCATGAAAAATATGGAATGCTGTCTCCCGGTTCATTCTGGCCTGATAAACCCGTCGTACAATTGCTGGGTCAGTGGCTGCAGCTGCCGGCCGATACCCTGCGCCACCGCTCCGAAGTGATCAGCACCTGCAGCGGCAACAGCGCCCTGCACTGTATCCTTACCTGGTTCCGGGATACGGAACAAACCGCTGCTATCGAGGAGTTTACCTACACCTCTTTTAAGGCAAGCGCCGGAGAGCTGGGGTATGATATGCATACCATCGCCTGCGACGATCAGGGCATGGTGCCGGAGGCCCTGGAAGAATATCTTCGTTCGCATAACACCAGGCTCATTTACCTGCAGCCTACCATACAGAATCCCACCTGCAGCGTCATGTCCCTGCAGCGCAGAAGGGATATCGCCACCGTAGTAAAGAAGTTCAAGGACGTTTATATTATCGAGGATGATGCCTATCGTTTCCTGCATCCGTCCCCGCCGCCTACTTTCCTGCAGCTGATACCAGAGAGAACGCTGTACGTCTGCAGCTTTTCCAAGACCTTCAATCCCTTTGTAAGGATCGCCTATATTGTTTACCCGCAGGGATTGCTGAAAGGAGTGGAGAATGTGATCCGCTATACCACCAGCGGCAGTTCCGCATTATTTGGCAACTTTACCGCCTACCTCATGAAAGATGATCTGCTGCAGGGAGTAATAGCAGAAAAGAGGGCAATCGCCGTTAAGCTTCACGAAAAAATAACACAGATCTTCCAGGATTTAGACTACCGTACTTTTCCCGGCAGTTATCATACCTGGCTGAAACTGCCTGATTCGCTGGATGCTCCCGCATTCATCAGCGAAATGCGCTCCTGGAATATTGATCTCATGAGCAGTGAGGACTTCTCCACAACTGAGCGCCAGGATTATGTACGTATTGCTGTTGGCGCTGTATGGGATGCGCCGGAATTATTGCCTGCCCTGAAAACAGTAGCCAATGCCGCCCGAAAGTATAGTGAGCGCTGAACAGTTGTTATTCACTGATCTTATACTGGTTCATTAGCCGTAATAACACACCATTCGTCCATCCAAAACCATCCTGGGTAGGGTACTCGCCTCCGCCTGCTGTCAGGCTGAGGTCTGTTACATTGTACTTCTCCATCAGCTTTCCCGTGTGCTGGTATACCTGCACATTCAGCCGTACCCATCTTTCCGCGATCTTTTTCGCCAGTGTTTTTGCACCATAGTTATCCAATCCGGCAATCGTTACCCACTGCAGTGGCGCCCATCCGTTGGGGTAGTCCCACTGCTCGCCCGTATTCTTTAAAGTAGTGACCACGCCGCCTGCTTTCAGGAACTGGCTATTGATCTTTTGCTGTACAGGGGCCAGCCTGCTTTTGGCCGCTACATCCAGGAAGAATGGATACATGCCGGCGAGTGTCAGTGATGTGGAAGCCTGGTGCGTGAGCAGATCATAATCTACATACCATCCGGCTTTGTCCGACCAGCAGTAACGTTCTATGCTGCGCTTTCTTTTCGCCGCCAGCAAGATATATAACTGCGCCTTCTGCAGGCTGCCTGCCAGCTGCTGCGCTTTGGCGATGGTCTTTTCCAGGTGATACAGCAGGCAGTTCAGATCTACCGGTACCTGTGCCGTAACGCGTATGGTATGCAGGTTTTTCCCGTTCCTGAACCAGCGGCTGCTGAAATCCCAGCCGCTTTCTGCGGCCGAGCGCAGTTCGCGAAAAATGCCTTTGGCAGGCGCCGGTAATTTTGCGGCTATCGCCATATCTTCTTTATAAGCCTCCTGGCGGGGAATATCGTCCTGGTCATAATACCGGTTCAATATGCTGCCATCCGGCATTTTTACCACGTGTTTGGTAGGCGCAGAGCGATCCATCCAGTAAGCATACTCTTTTTCCAGTTCCGGCAGGTAGGATACATAAATACTGTCCCCTTTATGCTTGGCCAGTATGTCCAGCATCAATGCGAAAAAAGGCGGCTGTGAACGGCTGAGGAAATAGGTGCGGTTCCCGTTGGGAATATGCCCGTATTGTGATATGAGGTGTGCAAAGTTCCTGACCATGTTCTCTATGATCAGTATACGGCCGCTCTCTTCCAGTCCTAACATGGTAAAATAGCTGTCCCAGTAATAGATCTCCCTGAACCGGCCTCCCGGTACTATGTATGGGTAAGGCAGGGGCAGTAATGAGCTGTAAGGCCGTTCCGTATTAGGGTCCCTGAGCAGCACATTCCACAGGTGCTGTATATGGGCGGTAACAGCGCTTTCCTGACCATTAACGGCCGCAGCGCGGGTGCCTGAATCAGGCAGCAGGAAACTGGTCTTTATAAAATCGGCCAGCTTAAAAGCCGGCTGCTGTCGTGCCGCAGCATATTGGATCATAATGCTGTCCGGACTTGTTATCGGTACGCAATCCACAAAGGTCTTATTGTCTGGGAAAATGCCCGATAGCTGTACTGCCTTGAAAAGGGAACCGTAAAGCTGATCAGGGGTCTTGATTGTCTGCGCCCTGAGCACGGGCGCGCAGATCCATAACGTAAGAAATAGAAGAAGCGCTTTTCGCATGATCTTATAAGCGTTAGTAATCGAATTTAAGTGAATTACCGTTAGTTTTTTGAAACTGCGTTGCATATTATATTTATTATTAGATTTGCAACGATGTTTCAAAACGATACTATCCACCGGTCCTTCCCTTTTTATAAACAATCCGATGCGATGGATTGCGGACCTACCTGTCTGAAGATGATTGCCGCATATCACGGGCGCGTATACCCATTGCAGTTCCTGCGTAATGCCTGCAAGATCTCCCCGCAGGGCGTCACCTTTGCAGACCTGATTGCAGCGGCAGAACAGCTGGGCTTTAAAACCCTGTCTGCAGAGCTGCCCTTCAGAATACTGGCTAAAAAGGCTCCTTTACCCTGCATACTGCACTGGGATAAACAGCATTTTGTAGTACTGTACAGGGTAACAGAAGAAGAAGTCTGGATCGCAGACCCGGCATTAGGCCGGCGCAGCCGCTATAGCATACCCGAATTCATGGCTGCCTGGCAGCTGGAATCGGGCTTCGGCCGCGCCCTGTTCCTGGAACCCGGCCCCGCTTTTTTTGAAGCGCCGCCTGTTACAGAGCAAAGGACCTCACTACGTTCTTTGCTGCCTTACCTGAAAGCGCATCGTAAAAGTTTGTTGCCAGTGGCGGGTACCTTACTGCTGGTCAGTCTTTTTTCATTGCTCACGCCTTTGCTTACACAGGCTGTAGTAGATAGAGGCATTCGCCAGCAGCAGATCTCCCTGCTGTTATTGATCTGCGCCGCCCAGCTGATGCTCTTCCTGGGCCGTATGGTCATGGATTTCATACGCGCCCGCCTGCTGCTGAAAATAGGCGCCCGTACCGGCATCGGAATGCTGAAGGATTTCCTGCACAAGCTGATGCGCCTGCATTTTTCATTTTTCGACAACCGCCAGGCAGGTGACAACATGCAGCGGGTAACAGATAATCAACGCATGGAGGATTTCCTTACTTCCTCCCTCGTTTCATTCGTGATGGCGATGGTCACCCTGCTGGTGCTTGGCGGGGTACTGCTCTATTATAACTGGCAGATCTTCCTGCTCTTTACCGTGTTGGCTGCCGCTGGTATCATATGGGCAGGCGCCTTTGCAGAAAAACGCAGCCGCCTTGATCAGAAAAGATTCCGGATCCTCGCTGCCAACCAGGATACCCTGATGGAAATATTCTCCGCCATCCAGGAAATAAAACTTACGGGTAGCGAAGTTGCCCGGGCAGCTCACTGGGAAAAGCTGCAGGAACAATCTTTCAGCGTAAAGCTCGAAAGTCTTAAACTGGATCAGTTCATCCAGGGTGTGGCCATGTTCATCAATGAGACGAGAAATGTGCTGATCACCTGCCTCTCCGCTATCCTGGTGGTAAAGGGGCATCTTACCCTCGGTGCTATGCTGGCGGTCACCTATATCTGCGGACAGCTCAACGCGCCTGTCACACAGCTCACAGAGTTTATCCGTATTGCCCAGCATACCCGTTTCAGTCTGCGCCGAATGGCCGAAGTGCACAATGAACCGGATGAAGATCCGCCGAATGCTCCATACATACCTCCCGCTATGGTAACCGGGAAGGATATACGTCTGCAGCAGGTTTCTTTCCAGTACGGACATAAACACGCTCCCTTTGTGCTGAAGAACATCAGCCTGCAGATCCCCGCCGGGAAAGTAACGGCCATCGTAGGTATGAGCGGCAGCGGCAAAACTACCCTGCTGAAGCTCTTGCTGAAATTCTACCAGCCGGTACAGGGAGAGATCTTCGTAGGAGATACCAATCTGCAGCAGCTCCCTGCAAAAGCATGGCGCCGGTATTGTGGGGCCGTTATGCAGGATGGATATGTGTTCCGTGATACCATCGCCAATAATATCTGTACCGGCGCTGCTCATCGCGACGAAGCCCGGCTGCAGGAAGCCTGTAAAATGGCCAACATACACGACTTTTTTGCTGCCATGCCCTTCGGCTACGAGACTTATATCGGTAAAGATGGCTACGGCCTCAGCGAAGGTCAGATCCAGCGCCTGCTCATTGCCCGCCTGATCTACCGTAATCCTTCGCTGGTCTTGCTGGACGAAGCTACCAACTCCCTGGATGCGCATAATGAACGCGCTATCATCAATAACCTGCAGGGATTCTTTGCCGGTAAAACGGTGGTAGTAGTCGCCCATCGCCTTAGTACCGTCAAACATGCAGACCAGATACTGGTCATGGATAAAGGCGCCATCGTGGAAAGCGGCACCCATGAAGTGCTTACCGCCGGCAAAGGCGCATATTATCAACTCATAAAGAACCAGCTGGAGCTGGGAAAATGATATGACACTGAAAATATTTCCCTACATACTGGCGCGTTACGCTTCCCTGCCGTTCAATACCCTGGCCAGCTGGCAGCTCACCGGCATCCGCGCATACACAAAGGCGGCAGATCAATTGCAGGCTGCCATCCTGCAACAGAAAGATGCGCTTTGCGATCTCCTCTTTACTGCTATCAGTCAACAAACAGACAATAAAGAACGGCAACGCCTGCTGCAGTTGAAACGCGACATCTTTAATGGTAAGGTCCCGGCCCTTGCTGCAATATCTTCCGGCGATCAATTGACTGCCGCTTTGGAAGCATATCGCGATATGTCCAGGCAAAAGCAGCAGCTGCAGCAGGAATGGGAAGATGCTTTCAATGCACGCATCACTCAACACCGTCAGCATTTGCAGGCTTTCACTCAACAGGAGCTCCTGTGCAAGGGCATCCTTCTATCCAGCCCGGTGCTCTATACACAGCTGGATAGCTTTGCTGCTGCTGATCCTGCTGCTTTCCGTAACCGGGAACTGAAAAATGAGTATAGCCTGCTCCGTTATCTTAGCCGTATGGCCGCCAAGACATCCCCCTTCAGCACCTTTACCTATACAGGCATTGCAAGGCTGAACGAAGAACAAACGCATTTCCGGCAACCATCCGTCGATCAACAGATCCTCAGTAACATACGGCTCAACAATGCGCTGTTCACTTATATCCGTACGTTGATGATCCATCATCCGGCCCTGAATGAGATCCTGGAAGTACGGCTAAATGTGACTGCTGCTATCCGTGAAGAGCAGTTGTGCTTTCTTATCAACTACTTTAATGTGGAAGCATTCCAACGCCTGCCGGCCCGTAATTTACCGCTTTGGTTATATCATTTTCTGCAGCAGGAACAAGGACCATTCACCATCGCTTCACTGCTGGATATACTGGCAAAACAGATGCCCGATACCGACCGTCAGCTTATCAAGGATTTTGTATTTAAACTGGCAGGCAGCGGTTTCCTGGAGCTGGGTATAGGTTGCTCGGGAGTAGATCCCGCCTGGGATACCGCTTTGTCTGATTTCCTGCAGCCGCATATACACCACAGCGCTATTTCATTACTGTATAATTTGCTGCAAACGCTGGCTGCACAGAAAGCAGCCTATGCTGGCGCTGCATCCCGTGAACGACAGGTATTATTACAGGAAACTGCTGCCATGTTGAACCAATGCTTTAACAGCCTGCAGCAGGAAGCCGCTCTGCCACCCCTTGCTACAACTTCTGATACCGATCCCACTACCTTTGAAGTGAACCGCTTTGCGCCCCGGCATTTTGAGCCGCAGGATATCTTTTATGAAGATGCCAGCACAACAATTCATGAGCGCCTGCCCGCTGCAGCGCTCAACGCTTTCATCGAAAGAGCCGATCGTTTATTAACCCTGCTGGAGCCCGCAGATGCCCTGCAGGAAGAGCGGATACGCATGCGCAATTTCTTCCTGCAGCACTACGGCCCTGACCACCAGGAAAGCATCACCGGTTTCTATCACGCTTATTTCCTGCATGAAAAAAAATCTGCTTTGGCCAATCAACAGGAACAAGGCAAGCGTTCTTTAAAGATGATGGACATCCCCGCCGCTTTGCAGCTGACCATAGCACCAGCGCAAGTTAATATGCATGTAGATGGACCAATACCTGCCGCTTCCGCCGTTGCCCGTGGCTTGTTTGTGCAATGCTACAACGAGCTGCAGGATGGCGAAACGGTGCTGCATGGTGTGATCAACGCCCCATTACCGGGCATGGGCAAAGTAGCCGGGCGCTTCCTGCATCTTTTTGATCCGGCAGTAACCAAAACCTTCCTGGAATGGAATATTGCCCTGCATCCTGCACAAATGCTCATGGAATTGAATGATGGTTCCACCTTCAATGCCAATATTCATCCGCCGCTGCTGCCTTATGAAATAGGCATGCCCGGTGGTAATAACAATTATCCGCCTCAAGGCCAGATACCGCTCCGCGAAGTGCAGGTGCGGTACAACGCAGAATCAGACTTGCTGGCATTGTATCATACCAGCGGATCAGAAATATATGCCTACGATCTTTGCCTGGAGTCTTTTTACAATCGCTCGCATTTCTATCAGCTGCTGGCGCACTTCAATACCGATCACCGTCTTCCCCTGCGGCAGCTGATCGCTGCAGTTGATCAGCGCCATGTGCAAACCTTCTCTCCGGAACAGGACATACAGTTGATGCCGCGGATCGTATTTGAAGGAACAGTGGTACTCCGGAGAAAGGGCTGGCTGCTTAGCACTGCAGCTATCCCGGTGCAGGCAAACAACGAAACGGATGCGGCTTACTTTGTCCGCTTTCACACCTGGCGGGAGCTGCATCAGCTGCCTGAACACGTTTTCCTTTTCCTCAGGTCACCCTACATCCCCGCTGCACCGGATCATCCTGGTAAATTGCAGCGGGATGACTATAAACCACAATACATCTGCTTTACGCAGCCGCTATTGCTTACACTTTTCAAAAAGCTGCTCTCACGTGCAGCATCATATTGTTACCTGGAAGAAATGTTGCCGCATGCCACTCAGCTGCAAGCGCCAGCTGCTACAGTAACTGAATATATGTTGCACTGGTATAAACACTGACATATGGAACACACCTGGTTGTCTGCTCATATCTTTTACAATGGTCATCCGCACCTGTTGTTAAATAACCTGGTATCGCCTTTCCTGGAACGTACCGGTTACAGCGCCTTTTTTATCCGTTATTGGGAGAATGGTCCGCATATCCGTTTGCGTATGCAGGTGGGCGTTGATGAGCTTAGCAGAGTGAAAACACTGCTGGCAGATCATTGCCATAGCTTCTTTGCATACTATCCCGCTTTGTACCGTCATGATGCATTGCAATTTATTCCTTATCAGCCGGAGCTGCAACGCTACGGCGATGTACAAGGCCTGCCATGGGCAGAGCGGCAGTTCGTTGCCTCCTCTGCTTATGTATTGCAGCATCTCCGCAATTCATCTTCCTGGGATGATGCTGTAGCCCTGTTGCATGCCATTTGTCTTAATATGGCGTTGTTATTTGCTTTACAGCAGGAACAGCAGTTTACGCTGCATTGCTGCCGGAGTTTTATTAAAGCATGGATGCCCCGCCTCTTCGATCCCGCCAAAGATGCACAGGAACAGGAACGGCATTATACTGCACTCATGCAATCCCGCTATGATGCCCATGCCGCAAGCCTTACAAAGGTCACTGCCCAACTTTGGAAGAGCATGGAACAGGAAAAGGCAGAACCGGCCCTGCAAACCTTCATTTATCAGAACAGGGAGATAGGTAACCAGTATCGTAAACTGGGTTTCGATGCCGCCAGGTATAGTGGTATCATCGGCAGCTTTATGCATATGGGCCACAACCGCCTGGGAGTGTCCAATCTCGATGAAGCTTACATTATGTTCTTTACCTTAAAATGCATGGAACATATTTATGCACACATGGACGCCTGAAGAAAAACAGATTGTCGAAGCAGAGCTGTTCCGCATTGCAGACAGCCTTTTATATACTATCAGTCCGGATGCCCTCCACAGCAGGCTGAAAGAAGGCGGCAGCCTGGATCTGTTCAACGGTACCGCCGGTGTGATCTTATTCTACCTGCGTCTTTATGAATGTTATCAGACCCCGGCTTACCTGGATGCCTGTGAATCTGCAACAGATGCACTCTTGCAACATCCCGCTGTGTTACAACAGGAGTATTACACCTTGTACACCGGCGCCACCGGCCTGTTATATCTGTGCATTAAAATGTATGAAGCCACAGGTAAAGAACGCTACCTGTCGCAGGCGTTAAAACTGCTAAAGCATTACGAGCATGGTATCCTGGAAAAAGTGGTGCAGGACGATCTTATCAGTGGTCACGCCGGTAATATTTTCCTGCTTACCTGCCTGCATGTACACACGCAACACGATTCTCTGCCTGCATTGATACGGCAGCTTGCAGATAAGCTGATCAACCACGCCCGTATTGCGCCGCAAGGCTTACGATGGGGGCATATCAAACGCTCTTTCGACTGCCTGACAGGTTTTTCCCATGGTGCCTCCGGCATAGCTTATGCTTTGCTGCATGCGGCAAAGTATTTCAGGGATGAAGGCCTGTATTACCTGGCCCAACAAGCACTTGCTTATGAAATGTTGCATTATGATGAGCCCAATGCCAACTGGCTGGATCTGCGTCTTACCAGTACCCGCGTAAGCAGGGAAGATCTGCTGAACTGGGGACCATCCGTTTTCCGCAAATATGCCAGTAATGTCAACAGCTGGGCACACGGCGCCGCCGGTATTGGCCTGGCCCGCCTGTACGCATGGACGCTTACAGGAGAGGATAGTTATGCCCAACACATTGAACTCATTATCCAACGTTCCCTGCAAGACCTGCAGGAACTAAAACGAGGAGACTTTACTCTTTGCAGCGGTTATGGCGGTGTAGCCGCTTTCTTATCGCATGCAGCCACTGTATTACATCGCCCTGAGCTACATATACCCGTACAACAAACAGCCCTGGCAGCAGTTCGTTATTACCGGCAGCAGGGTACTTATAACAGCTATGTTCCTGCTAATAATGACGATCCCGGGCTTTTCTCCGGCATGGCAGGCGTCGGCTATCTCTTGTTAAGCGCACTGTTTCCCGGGAGCAAAGAGGGTATTACTCATCCTGCCATTCCGTTGCCATCTCACGCAATTGCGCTCTATCAACCAGGAGAAGTGAAAATGCTGCTGTTCTCCCGCTATTACAAAACCACCATTTCGCTTTTGCAGCTGGATATGGAAGATCTGGCTGCGATAGAAGATATACAGGCATTTGAAGCGCTGCTGCTAGGAAAGATAGCTGCATTGCCCCACACAGAACGCCCCGAAGCGCAGGATCGATATGCATTTGAACACGGCATTACCGGTCTGTGGAAGCAGCATAAAGGCCTGCTATACTACACGCAATACAAGAAACTGCTGTTGTTCTCAGCCCGCATATTGCTGGAAGCACCTGATGCTCCATTATTACAAACCATCTTTATACCTGCCGCTGAATTTCAGCTTTGCAGCACGCCGTCAAACATGCTTTCCTGCTGTCACGAATACGGTGTTGCTACTTTCCCGCTTGGAAAGCTGACAGTCATATTGCTGAATATGCTCGCTCCGGGAAGAACATTGCAGGAGATCATACAGCAGATATTGGATGACCACTTTAAGGATATTGATGAGGAGATGCAACAACAGATGATAACGGCGGTGATTGATCAGGTCAGGTCTTTATTACGGCAGGGGTTTATTACCGGCGCTTAACCTTGCTCCGTCATGTTACACTTTTTCGATGATCACTGCTGAAAAAGGGGCTGCCCCCTTAACGGGAACAGCCCCTGAACGACGAACAGGATGTGGTTACGCACAAATGATAGTAGTGCACAGGTGGCCTTCGTCATCTGTGGCCAGTGTATGCGTAGGATGGCTTTGACCTGCCAGGCCGCCGGCCAGGCGCATATTCATTTCACTGTCAATGCTGGTTACAAAGCTGTCAATTTTCAGATCATCGATGCTCAGTCTGAGCTGGTTTGCTTGATTCTCTTTCATAAAATAGAGTTTTTAGAGTGTGAACGCCTACTTATTCTGGGGTTTCGGCATTATCCCCGATTGCAATCCTATTTTTTAAATCTGTCGAGGTGATCATCACAACCTGATACCCACAAATGCCTTCACCGATAATGGCTCTCCCTCCACATAGTAATAACTTTTTACCCCGGGGTAAATAGCCCCCACCAGTATATCTCCACTGGAGAAGTACCGCCGGTTGGTAATATTATCCGCTACTATCCGCACATACCATTTCCCCGCATCATACGCCACGCCGGCATCAAACTTCGTGTACCCCTTCAGGTACACATCCCGCGTATATGTCGCAGTTCGCGTCACTGTACTTTGCCCTGCACTAATACTCAATCTGGAAGAAGCCTGCAAAGGAATACTATACTGGATCCAGCTATTGATTGTCTGCTCCGGTATATAAGCCAGCCGCGCACCCTCATTGTCCTTATTGGAATCCTTGCTGGTAACCGCATGGGTATAAGCATAATTAGCCGATACAGACAAACGCTCGGATATTCTTCCCATCACATCCACATCCACCCCTGTGCTCGTTGCCTGTCCTATCTGCCTTCTATACCCCCTGTGCTGCAGATCAGTGACCAGCAGGTTATTCTTAACAATCCGGTAAGCAGACAAGCTCGTGATCAGCCGCTGTTGAAACCATTCCCTTTTCGCTCCCAGCTCAAAGCTGTTGCCCCGCAGCGGCTTAAAATCATTGCCTTCAAAATCCGCCCCCGGCTGAGGAATAAATGACTGATCGTACAACGCATACACAGCCGTATACGCACCAAACAAACGGGTAATGCCCAGGCGCGGCGAAAACGCTGTCTCATCTTTCAGCCGCCGCTTTGCATCCGTCGTAACCGGCGTATTCAAAGTAAACCGCCCCCCAAAGTTCAACAGCCAGTTGCTATATAACCGCGTAGTGCTATATGCAAATGCAGACCACCAGCCATTCTCCCGCAGCAGGAGAGAAGGCTTACCCAGCATATGAACACTGTCAGCTGGCAATCCGTATTGCGGATGTGTTCTGTCAAAAGCAAACCTGTACTGCCCGTACGCATTCGAATAATTATCCTTGCTGTAGTTGTAATCAACTCCCGCCGCTATCCGGTGCTCAATATGGTTTCCACTGTTAAGCTGTCCGTTTACATACACCTGTGCTGCAGCCACCCGGCCTGTAATGCTATTGAACACAGGCATCCGCCTGGTAATGTTGGTGCTGTCAAAGTTCACCGGCGAGTAATTATCCGACATTAAATACCATGTCTCAGCAGGCGTAATAGTATACTTTGACTGCAGGGAGATTCTCCAGCGCTCATTCAAACGGTGGGAGAGGAAGAGCCGGAAGTTTTGGGTCTGTGTATACGACTGTGGCAGTCCCGGATCCCCTGCATAATTGTTGCCAATCCTGTCTTTCAGTACATCAGCATCTGTACCTACTTTAGTCACGCTGCTGCCGCCATCAGATGTAATGCGGACCAGGTCATACTCGGCCAGTACATAGGTACCCGGACTAAAATTGTACTGCACCACCGGCGCCGCCACATATTTCTTCGTCTTGATAAAGTCCATGAAGCTATTCTGTTGCTGGTACGCGGCATTCATCCGGTAGGAAAAGCCCTTTGCCTGTACTGTGCTTCCTATATCTGCCGAAGCCCTCATCAAACCATAGCTGCCTCCCGCAATTTCCCCCTGGCGTATCCTTTGTTGCCTGGGTGTTTTGGTCGTAATATTCATACTCCCACCCGGCTCGCCGGATGATATCAGGAAACCTGCCGGCCCTTTGATAAAATCCACCCGCTCAATGATCGCCGCATCTTCAGATAGTGTGCTGAAATCGCTGCGCTGCGGCATGCCATTCAGGTAGGAGGCGGCGCTGAAACCACGCATCAGCACCACAGTAGAGGCATCAAAAACAGAGCTGTTATAGCCAAATTTTACCCCGCTGGCATTGCGGGCAATATCCTTCATCACTAAACCTCCCTGCTCGCGTATCAGGTCGCTGGTAACGCCCACAATGTTCTGTGGCGTTTCCAGCAGTCGCCCTTCCAGGCGCAATACCGGCGACATACTATCCGCCTTCAGTGTTCGTTTCTTTTCCAGTACTTCAATTTCCCGCAGGCGTTCCTTGCGCAGGCTGTCGCTCTTGTGTTGTGCGTAGCTGTAAACAGTCAGGCCGCATAAACAAACCAGTATAGGTAAAGCTCTCTTCATGGTATGAACCGTTTATTTTAGACTTTTAAATTTTAAAACAATCATTCCCGCCGTCAGCCATCCGGCGCCCAGCAACAACAGGTAGATAAATCCCCTCTGCCACTGAGCCGGACCATTGAGGTTGTATACTGGAAAATAGTCAGGGAGTGCTTTATAAGTGGCTGCTGTAAACAGCTGATCATTGAAATGCAGCTGGTAAAAGAAATGTTTCCATTTGCTGCGAAATACATCTGCCTGCTCACGGAACCGATCATAATCTTCTACATCGGTGCGCGCAATGCTGTTCAGCAAGGCCTGCGCATACACTGCCGGATTATAGTAGAAGGAAGCCCTCACCGCCTGCACGTTCTCCTGCTGCGCAGCTGCCTGTATATCAATAACCCGCTGCATCCGCCGGGCAACCAGCTCGTAGTAAGCCATAGCGCGCCTGCTGCTGGTAGCTCCCGTGTCATAGGCCCGTTGGTTACGGTATTGCGGATACGCGGTATAAAAGCTGTCCAGTAATTGTTTTTGTGGCAACTCCCAGGTTTCCCATGCTATTTCCCGTTGCAGGGATGCATTACCGGCTGTTTGATCGGTATAAGACTGGTTCGCCATGAACCGGCATCCTGCGGGGATCACTATCAATAACAGCAGCCAGGTTGCCAGCATGGAAATAAGGTTCACAGCCGCAGATGCATTCCACGAAAGGATAAACCATATCAACGACACCCAGAAAGCGATATAAGCGCTGCACACGCCTAACCAGGCCGGGAGTTCCCGCCATGAAGAACTATTTCCGGCCGGGGCAATGAGTATTCCTGCTACACTGATCACTAAGATGCCTGCCACTAAGATGAGATAGCGCACCAGCAATCGTATGAGCAGTACAGGAGTGATGCTTCCATGTTGCACCAGCAACAGGGACAGCGTGCCCTGTTCCTTTTCCTGCGATAGCAGGTTATAACTAAGGCAGATGGCTATCAACGGCAATAGGTAGATGAACAGGAAGGCCACATCAAAATTTCCTGACAGCAGCTGCTCCGGGTTATTGACTTTCTCTTCTACAGGCACATAACCACCTTTAACACTGATAGGATAATAATACCTCGCGATGTCGCTCATCCCGATAGACAGCAGCGAGAAAATACCCGGCTGATGATACACACTGCGATGCAGGCGGAAATCAACCACAGCAGGATATGTTGCCGCAATGCGGTCCGTTTTGCCTTTCGGCGTGCTGGTATCCGCTTCCAGCTGTTCGTACAGCTTTGCATACTGCTGACGGTAATCTGCCTGCAGACTGTCAAGCGTCGCTCTTTGCGACAGCGATACACTTCGCCCGTATAGCAACGCAATGGTGGCAGCCACAAAGAAGATGCTCATCAATATAGGGAGCACAGCGCTTCGCATCAGCTGGCGGATTTCTGCCTGCAGCACTTGTTTAATAAAGGGCAGTATGTTATAGGAACGTTTCATAGCTGGCAGATCTCTTTAACAGTAAAACACTTACCGGTAACCATAATAGCAGTACTAACAGCATCCATACCTGGCCAGCTAATACACTAAGTATATCCGGTGGAGTATAATCAAACTGCGGCGTCGCTTTGTAGAAGCCCTGCTCAGCTTTACCCTTATAGGCAAGCTGCATGTTCAGTCGCCGGATAAAATCATTGCGGTATTGGCGCGCGCTCCTGTCAAAATGCTGGTGATGCGCATAATCAGTGCCGCACAATGCCATTGAAATACTGCGCATAGCCAGGTAAGGATCTGCCACCGCTGCATAGCGGGTAATATTGTTCTGCAAGCGTATAATGCTGTCAGTTTCCGCGGCGTATTTATCGTACACCATCTGCGCATAGTCTTCATTGGCTTGCATGCGAATGGCGTCAAAATTTACCGGCAATTGGTGCACATCCCTAACCTGGTATTGCTGCAATACCTGCTCCTTTAGCTTTTCTATACGATCTTCCCTCGGATCATCTCCGTTGATGCCCATGCGGATCGCCCTTTCTATATTCTCCTGCAAAGCATGCTGGGAGGGAAGCGGGTGCAGGCTTTCCCCAATGGCTGCTGTAAGCCTGGGCGCCATTACATTCCACAATAACCATGCAGCTATCAGTATAAGCAATGATTGCCGGCCGTTTTTTGCCCTCGCAGATACCGCCATTCCCAGCAATACGAATATGCTGCCGTAACAGGCATAACAGATAACAAGCAATAGGATCCGGATCAGCTCAGTAGTGCCGCTCTTTAATAGCAATGGTGTTAGGAACAACAGCAGGCCGCTTAGCAGCATCCCATTAATAAGCAACAGGTGCAGCGCTGCTTTTCCCCGCAGGATGACAGCTTTGTCCACGCCTTGTAATAGCAGGAGCCCCAATGTACCGCTTGTTCGTTCCTGCGTATAACTGTTAAAGCAACAGAACAGGATGAACAGCGGGAAAAAGAGCTGCAGCACACCCGCCATAGTAAGATTGCCAAAGCGTAGATAAGCGTCTGCAGGGCGCAGGGGAGGAGTGGCCATACTATGTTGTATATGCGCTTCTACACGCATGGTATATCCGCTGATATCATCAATCCCCTTATCAAACACGCTCAGCGTGTTAAGCGGTTTGAAGATATAGGTACCGAAATGCGCGGCACTATGCGGATCGCCTGCCTGCAGCTGTTCCCATTGCTTCCGGAAATTTGCATTGGCGGCATCACGTTCCCGCTCCAATCTCAATTGTTGTATGCTGCTAGCCGTAAAGGCAATACCAAGCAATAACAGCAATGGGAATAGGGTAGCGGCCAGCGTCCGGCTGCGAAGCGCCATCCGCCATTCTTTCAGGACTAATATTTTAATCATTTTATTATAGTGCTGCGGTCATATGTTCCATGTAGATGCTTTCCAGTGCGTAGTGGTCTATAGCAGCGGCTTCCATTTCAGTAAGCAGCCTGCCTTCTTTCATAATACCAATACGGGTGGCGATCGCCTTGGCATGATACAGGTCGTGCGTGGCCATCAGTACAGCGCCTCCTTCATTACTGAACCGGCGTAACAAAGAAGAGAATTCATGGCTGGCCCTTGGATCCAGGCCAGACGTTGGCTCATCCAGCAAAAGCGCGCCGGCGTTCTTGGCCATCGCAATAGCGATGCTTACTTTTTGCCGCATGCCTTTGGAATAGGTTTGTACCCGCCGGTGAAGGGCATCTTCCTGTAAACCGCTCTCCAGCAGCAGCTGTATGTAATGTTCTTTTGGAAGCTCTCTGCCGCTCAGTGCATGAAAAAACTGCAGGTTTTCCAGCCCGCTCAGATAAGGATACAGCATCACGGTCTCGGGAATGTAGGCAATATGCCGCCGGGCTTCCTGCCGCCTTTGTACTACATCAATACCGTTTACCAGTGCGCTGCCGCTGCTGGGCGACAGGAATCCCAGGAAGCAGTTAATAGTCGTGGTCTTACCGGCGCCATTGGGCCCCAGCAGGCAGAATATCTCGCCTTTGCCAACCACCAGGTTAAGCGCGTGCAGCGCAGTATGCTGCCCGAATTGCCGGGTCAGCGCAATAGCTTGCAACATAACTTACATGAATAAAGTTTCAATGGAATGGGTAACAGGAAAGTATGCTTATAGCATCATAGCGGGAGGCCCTTTATTGGCATGCACATATATCATGCCTGGTGCAGCGGGCGAAGGGCGGAAGGTGTAAGTAATATACTGATAGGATAGTGGCGGTAACACTGCGGTAACAGATGGCAGCTCCGCATCTTTTGACAGATGGTAATCGCAGATGGCGCAATAATGCGCAGCTGCAAGATGGTGCCCGGCACAAGGATGGGTCTTTGCGTAATCGTGACGGTGCAGCAGCTTCACTCCCTGCACAAAGAACAGCACGGCCATTAAGGCAATGGCGGGCAGTTTGTGAAGGAGTAATGACTGTTTGTTACGCATAGCGCAAATATAGCTACAACTTTTTTAAAATGTAACAATGTTGCAAAAAATATTATTAAAATAGGCGGGCCACACCTGTTGCGTACCAATAATACGCACAGGCATAGCCCTGTTGTGATTTGTATGTAGTGCTTATGCGATGTTAATGAGCCTCGGCCCCTTTTTCCTGGCTTCTTCCCGTTTGGGGATCTCGAGTTTCAGAATGCCATTCTCATATCTGGCTGCTATCCTGTCTTCATCAACCACATCCTTTGGTAATAGAAATCTGCGTTGGAATGACTGATAGCTGAATTCGCGCCGGCTGTATTTTTCATCGTTACCGCCTTCGCTTGTCTCCCGCTGTGTTTCAGAGGAGATGGTCAGGGTATTGCCGTCCAGCTGTACTGAAAAATCTTCTTTTTTCATGCCGGGAGCAGCTACTTCCACTTCAAAATGTTCATTCGTTTCCTTAATGTTTACTGCGGGGATAGTAGTGTTGGTAGACGAAAAGTTGTTTGTACCCCAGTTAAAAGCGTCCCTGCCGAACAGGTCATCGAAAAAGCCTGAGAGTGAGGGAAATTGTTCAGTGGTTCTTCTGGCGAGTGACATAATTACCTCCTTTTTTATTGTTAATAATTTTGTTACTCAATTACAGAAAACCACAGAGCAACCCCTGTGCCAGGGCCACCAGCATGGTTGTTATGTAATTTTTGACAGAAAAAAATGTCAGGAATCTTGAAATTTTGGCATAGTTCCGTCACCCTTACAGCAGATCTTCTTCTTTGATAAGATTGTGCTTCAGTGCAAATACCACCACACCGGCGGTATTCTTTACATTCATTTTTTCGAGGATGCGCGTACGGTGGCCTTCCACGGTACGTTTGCTGAGGAATATCTTTTCACCGATCTGTTGTGCGGTGTATTGCAGGCATATCAGCTTGATGATCTCTTGTTCACGGTCGGTAAAGGTGATCTTTTCTTTTTCACGTCCCGGATCGAACCGGCTTTTTACGATCATGGCGGCCAGCTTGGCAGAGGTTTGCCTGCAGTAAAAGATATGGTCGTCATTTACCTGTGCAATGGCTTCCAGTATTTCCGTTTTATCTGCATTTTTGAGCAGGTAACCTTTGGCGCCTGCTTCCAGCATTTCTACGATCAGGTCTTCTTCATCGAACATGGAAAGGGCAATGATCTTCAGATCAGGATATTTCTGCAGCATGATCCGGGTAGCGGTTACACCGTCCATCCGGGGCATCTTCAAATCGGTCATGACAATATCGGCGGGGGTGGTTTCCAGTAGTTCCAGTAGTTCCCGGCCGTCTGACGCCTGGCCTACCAGCTTGATGTCTTTTTGTTTGGAAAGCATTAACGCCAGCCCGTCTCTAAAGATCTCATGATCATCTGCTATCATTAATCTGATTTGTTGATCCATTGTGTTCCGTGGTAAAATAGTAACAGTAGTAACGCTCAAAGGCCTTCGCACATCGCAAGCAATAAGGATATCGGGGTAATAGTGCCTCTTCGGTAGTAAATATACAAATTATCGGTTTTCTCAGGCCGGTATTTTTATGAGATAGTGTGTGCCGTGCCCGGGTGTAGATTCAATGGCCAGCGAGCCATGCATAATGTCCGTTCTGATCTCCAGGCTTTTCATGCCCAGGCCGGTGGAAGTGGTTTTTGCTTTTCTTACATCAAATCCGGCGCCGTCTTCCCGGATCAGCAGCAAGAGCACGCCATCGTCCTGGCTGAGTGATATCTGCAGCTGTTTGGCTTTGGCATGTTTAAGGGTATTCTGCACAATTTCCTGGATAATGCGGAAAATGTGAATGGCTTTCTCCGGCGCCACATGTATCTCCCCCCTTGTGCGCAGGTCAATGGAAAGCGGTTGTTTTTCGCTGATCTGCAGGATAAATTCGCGTGTAGCTTCTACCAGGCCCTTCCGCTCCAGCGCATTGGGCAGCAGGTTATGCGAGATCTGCCGCAGGTTGGTAATGGTTTCGTCTATATAACGGCTGGATTTTTCGATGATATTTTTGTCATGTTCGCTGTGCGCTTCTATACTGTTCAGGATCAGTTTAACGGTAGAGAGGAGGGGACCCGCGCTGTCATGCAGATCGGTAGCAATGCGTTTGCGCTCATTTTCAAGGATGGTGATCTCCGCGGTGATCCGGTCCCTTTGCATTTTGATGTAACGACGGTGGTACAGGATGATGGATACCACGAAATAAATGATGATCACCGCAATCAGCAACGAAATAAAGAAGGTTGTATAGAAAAGCTTATCGCCCATTTTGGGATGTTTGTTACAGGATGGGGTTAGAGGTGCTTTCCCCTCATTCAAAATACCTGTTAAAATAAAGATCGTTCTTCTTTTTCGGTATTAAAAGAACGGCAACACCGTATATCAAATTTACAAAAGCATTCATATAGTTAAACATATTTATGATCTTGCCTGCCGCCGCCACATCGTTATCATAGCTTACAAAATACGCGGCATCATATATGAGCTCGTAAAGAAAATAGATAATAAATCCCAGGCAAAGAATGAACTTGGCGTTTTTAAAAAGTTGCTGAGTACCCTGTATAATGATCTGGTTGATCTGGTTAATGCTAAGCAATACCAGCACAAAAGAGTAGCTCGCATTGAAAAAAAGCGTGAACTGTACAATGTTGTCAAGAATAATATTTTCGGCTACCCATATCAGGCCAAAGAGAGCAGCCAGGCAATAGAATAAGGCCCGCTTTGCCTTCAGAAAACCCCACACATGGAACTGGAAAAGAAGGATCATACATTCTATCAGCGAGTAAAGATTGATAGTGATCTCAGGGGTCGACTTCAGCGCTATTTTACAGATGAAGCTGATGACCTCCGAAGTGAAGGCCATCAGCAGTAATAGTAAAAAGGGATGGTAACTTTCGTCAATCCTGGCGAAACGTACAACCCCCACGATCAGTGGAAAGAGTACCGTTAAAGCCAGCAGGAACCCGGTCAGATAAGTCATTGGTAAGAGGATAAAGGTAAATTAGTAAGAGAGCGGACAGGGAGGAGAGCAGTGGCCGCCTTTTTCTGCGCCATCGGCTGCTATTACAGCTGCTCTTGCACTGGAAACGCCAGGTACCCTGACCACTTTGCCCTGGTCATCCAGCACCGGTTCGCCTTTATACAGGAATTTTCCGATAATATTCCTTCCGTTCTTGTCTATAGGCACCATGATCAGTTTCCCTTTATTCGTGCCTTCCTCTTTACCCAGGTAGATCCGTATGCCTGCAGCTCCCTTCTGGTTAAGCAGCAAGGCGAAAATATCCCGGTTAAAGGATTCATCGTATGGAATATCAAAGATGTTCTCCAGGGAATCTCCTCCTTTACGTACGGCTTCCGCTAAGCGCCTGCGGGCCGCTAAATAGCTCTTGTTCATGCTGATCGCTGTATCGATCGGGATAATATGTTTACGGGCACTGTCGGGTTGAAGCCGGATCTCGCCCTTGGGGTCTGGATGTGTATCACACTGGCTGAATAGTAATGGTACCGTCAATGCAGCAAAAACGTAAGCAATGAGGTTGTTTTTCATTTTATTGAGGTTTTTTGGTGAACTGAGCTGCAAATTAGCCGAATTGCCCCACACCCCTTTTCGTATAAACGCGGAAAAAAACAGGTATAAATACCTGATCTTTTAGCGTGTTACTCCGCTTGTCCCCTGTTCCGGCTTATGGTAATTTTGTCCCTGTAAATGTGGCACTGATAATCTCTGCATATATGTTGTATAACCCCAAAATGTAACGGCTACCACCCGTTAACACTATTTACCCCCTTGTTTGTTGGCCCACTTTTTTCTCATGCAGCTCAATATTAAGCTATTTTCCGGATGAATTATTTTATCCTATGTATCGAAATATTTCGATTTGTGGATTTATTTCCTATCTTTGCATCATGGATCTCAATATAGAGAAAGCAGCCAATGCATTATCAGACAGGCACCGCCTGACCATCCTCCAGGAGGTGGCCAGGAACAGCAATGCCGCCTGCGGAGATTTTGAACGGCTCACCGGTCTCTCACAACCGGCCGTTTCTCACCATGTAAAGATCCTGGTAGACGCAGGCGTACTGTCCTATGATAAGTGCGGCCGGCAGGTTCAGCTTAGCGTAAATAAGGACGTGATGAGGCATCTCTCCCTGTTCTTCCAGCAACTCAGCTAACCTTTTTTTTGCCCGAATGTATCGAAAATGTTAAATACATAAATATATAACCAGACTAAATTGTCAACAAAATGAGTCAATTACAAAACAAAGTAGCCCTTGTAACCGGCGCTAATAGTGGTATAGGCTACGCCACTGCAGCAGAATTCCTCGCCCAGGGCGCTAAAGTGATCATTACCGGCCGTAAAGAAGCCGCTGTAAAAGAGGCAGTGGCCACCCTCGGCAACGGTGTAGAAGGCTTTGTAGCCGATCAGAGCAAGCTGCAGGATGCCGACGCCCTCGCTAAGCACGTGAAGGAAAAATATGGCTCGATAGACGTTCTCTTCATCAACGCAGGTATTGCCCCCGGCGCCCCTTTCACCGATGTAAGCGAGTCCCATTTCGATGAGGTGATGGACATCAATTTCAAAGGAGCCTTCTTTACTGCCCAGAAACTATTGCCCGTACTGAAGGATGGCGGCTCCCTTATCTTCCTGTCTTCTGTAGTCGCTTATGGCGGTTTGCCAGGTATGGCGGTTTACAACGCCAGTAAAGCAGCTTTGAACTCGCTGGCCCGCACCCTGGTTCGTGAGCTGGCGCCCCGCCAGATCAGGGTAAATGCGGTAAATCCCGGTCCTATCAGAACGTCTATTCTCTCCAAAGACGGCCGTACAAGCGCCGAAGTGGACGCCCTATATGACGGCTTTAAAGCTTCTATTCCCTTGCAACGTATCGGCGATTCAGAAGAAGTGGCCAAACTGGTTAGCTTCCTCGCTTCAGACAATGCCCGCTTCATTAGCGGCGCAGAAGTGAATATAGATGGTGGTATAGCCGTGCACCCCCTCGTTAATCTGTAAGTAAATAGGTCTTCAGCGCCGTCATTGCGAGGAGCTGTAAGCCTTTTGCGCGGCCGCGACGAAGCAATCTTTTAACGCAATCTATATTGTAGGGAGATTACGTGAGGAGATTGCTTCGTCGCGCCCCGCGCCTTCTCTACTGCTCCTCGCAATTACGTGAAAGGGAACCCGCAACTGATACAATTTAAACCCGCATCAAGTCCACCTCAAGTCCACCTTACGTCCACCTCACCTCCGCTTCTACATGGGTTTTACTGGCCGTTTACACGCCGAATGCTCTTAGTGTTAATTTAGTACAAGCTTAGTGGGAGCTTAGTAAGTACTTAGTAAGAGCTTAGTAAGCTGCTCATCCAATCTTCCTCCCCGCCTCGCCCTCTTCTTTTAACCTCCTTCCCAAAATTTATTTTGCAGTTTCCATTCTTTCTCTACCTTTGCATTAACCAAATGGTTAAACTTTATAGTTTATGTCGCAGGAAAAGAATACGGAAGAACAGATTATCGCAGCCGCTAAGAAAATTTTTTTACAGAGAGGATTGGCAGGAGCCCGCATGCAGGATATAGCAGATGAAGCCGGTATCAATAAAGCACTTTTACATTACTACTACCGCAGCAAGGAGAAGCTGTTTGACATGGTGTTCGATGAAGCCTTCGATAAGGTCATTTCCCGCTTGTCTATGATCATCAGCACCAACATGCCCCTGCCTGATAAGATCCGCAGCATTGTCCGCGGCTATATCGAAGCACTTTCCGAGAATCCCCATCTTCCGCTCTTTATCCTGAATGAATTACAACAGGATCCGGAACTGCTGATCCGGAAGTTTAAGTCTAAACCAAACTTCCCCGATCTGCAGCTCTTCCTGATGGAAGTGGCAAAAGCAGGAGAGCAGGGCATCATTAAAAAGATCAGTCCGATACAATTGATGATCAACGTATTATCGCTCTGTGTATTCCCCTTTGCAGCCCGGCCCCTGCTGAAAGGCGTTGTGGGAATGGATGATGTACAGTTCCGTATGCTGATAGAAGAACGGAAACAGCTGGTAGCCGACTTTATTTTAAGGGCCATTGAGCCGTAAATTTTTTTGTATTTGTATTAACCAATTAGTTAAATAAACCAGTTAAATATGAAGCGTTTAGTTTGGGTTTTGCTCTTATGTTCCGGACAGCTATACGCCCAGGACAGTATCCTGCTGACCCTCGAACAGGTACAGCAGCTGGCGCGTGATAACTACCCGCTGTTAAGGCAAAAACCAGTGCTCGACAGTATACTGCGCCTGCAGGTAAAGAATACCAACAGCGCCTACCTTCCCCAGGCAGAGCTGAACGGACAGGCCACTTACCAGAGCGCTGTAACGGAAATACCGTTTAAAGTACCCGGGGTGAGCATCCCCGAATTTGCGAAAGACCAGTACAAGGCCACCATCGACGTAAAGCAATTGCTCTACGATGGCGGGACCACCCGTGAGCAGCGCGAGCTGCAGGCGGTACAGCAGCAAACGGAACAGCAGCGTATAGAAGTGGAGCTGTACAAGGTAAAGCAGCAGGTCACCCAAACCTATTTCAACGCATTGCTGGCAGAAGAGTACATCAAAGCCGCCCGCCTCAACCAGGCGGATATCCACCAGCGGATAGACCGCCTCTCCGCCGGTGTACAGCAGGGTACCGTGCTGCCATCCAACGTGAACATACTAAAGGCCGAGCTGCTGCGTACCGAACAACAGGAGCTGTCTGCCGCCGCCTCCCGCGAAGGGAACCTGGCCGTACTGCAGCTGCTCACCGGCTACCAGGCGCCCGGGCCTGTAAAGCTGGCCATCCCTTCCATAGCAGCGGTACCTGAAACGGATTCCCTGCTAAGGCCTGAACTGCAATTGTACCGTTTGCAGTCCTCCACCTTAGACCACCAGGCCAAGCTGACTGCCACCCGTCCCATGCCCCGTGTAAGCGCCTTTGTACAGGGCGGCTACGGAAGGCCGGGCCTCAATATGCTGAATAACGATTTTGCCAGCTTCTACATGACCGGGATCCGCCTCAACTGGACCCTCTGGAACTGGCGCTATCATCGTAAAGAACAGGATATCCTGCGCCTGCAGCAAAAGAATATCGATCACCAGTCAGAGACCTTTACCCTCAATACCCGTACGCAGCTGGCGCAGCAACGTACCGATATCAACCGCCTGGTAGAAACCCTGGAAAAGGATGACGACATCCTGGACCTGCGTACCAGCGTGAAAGAATCCAGCGCCGTGCAGCTCGATAACGGGGTGATCACCGTGCACGATTACATCACCGATCTCAACGCCGTTATGCAGGCCCGTATAGATCAAAGCACCCACCAGGTGCAACTGGCCCTGGCCCGTATCAATTATCAACTTATTCAAGGTTATTAACACATGCTACCAATACAAAAAAACAGCACTACTATGCGCACCGCATTCATAACCATCATACTGGCAGCCCTGCTGCCGGCCTGCCGCTCTAATGATGATCATGCAGATGCCTACGGGAATTTCGAGGCCGTGGAGACCGTTGTATCGGCAGAGGGCACCGGCAAACTGCTTTCATTCATGGTGGAAGAAGGTATGACCTTACCTGCAGATACAATTGTAGGATGGATAGATTCCACGCAGCTTCACCTGAAGAAATCACAGCTAAAAGCCAACATCAAAGCGGTCTTGAGCAAGATACCGGAGAAAGATCCCCAGCTGGAAGTGATCCGTGAACAGATCGCCGTGCAGAAACGCGAACAGCAGCGCTACGAAAACCTGGTAAAGGCCAATGCCGCCACCCCGAAACAGCTGGATGATATTAACTACCAGATAGGCATCCTGGAAAAACAATACCGTTCCCTGGCCTCAACCCTGAACACTCAGGTAAGCGGCTATAGCAGTGAAGCCCATCCCCTGGAAGAGCAGGTATTGCAGGTGAACGATCAGTTGCGCCAATCACGCGTTACCAACCCCGTGAACGGTACCGTATTGATCAAATACGTGGAAAAAGGAGAAGTGGTGAACTACGGCAAAGCTTTGTATAAAATAGCCGACCTGTCTGCGCTCGATATGCGGGCCTACATCGGCGAAGAGCAACTGGGACAGGTAAAAGTCGGACAACAGGTAACAGTGCTCACAGACCTGCCGGATAATAAATACCGCGAATGGCCCGGCACCATTACCTGGATATCTTCAGAAGCGGAGTTCACCCCCAAAGTGATCCAGACCAAGGAAGAACGCACTAACCTGGTGTACGCAATAAAAGTAAGAGTAAAGAATGATGGCAGCCTTAAAATAGGCATGCCTGCAGAACTGAAACTGGCAAAACAATAACACATGCAAACACCCATTGTTGTACAGGATATTCATAAAAGCTTCGGTGCCGTAAAGGCCCTGCATAATATATCCTTTACCGTTAATGAAGGAGAATTGTTCGGCCTCATCGGCCCCGATGGCGCCGGTAAATCTACCCTGTTCCGCATCCTCACCACTTTACTGCTGGCGGATAAAGGACAGGCCACCGTCAACGGACTGGATGTAGTGAAAGACTATAAAGCCATCCGCAGAATAGTAGGCTACATGCCGGGCCGCTTTTCACTCTACCAGGATCTTACCGTGGAGGAGAATCTCCATTTCTTTGCTACCATCTTCAACACCACCGTTGAAGCCAACTATGATCTGATAGAGGAAATATATGTGCAGATAGCGCCCTTTAAAAAACGTCCTGCCGGTAAGCTCTCCGGTGGTATGAAACAGAAGCTGGCCCTCTGCTGCGCACTGGTGCACAAGCCTGCCGTGCTCTTTCTCGACGAGCCAACTACCGGTGTGGACCCCGTATCCCGCAAAGAGTTCTGGGACATGCTGCAACGACTCAAACAGAAAGGCATCGCCATCCTGGTATCCACTCCTTATATGGATGAAGCCATGCTTTGCGACCGCGTTGCCCTGATACAGAACGGACAGCTGCTGAACATCGATACGCCGCAGCATATCATCGAACAGTTCAGCAAACCCATGTGGGCAGTTAGGGCAAAGAATATGTACCGTCTCATACAGGACCTGCGCGCATTCCCGGGTACAGACAGCTGCTTCGCTTTTGGCGAATACCTGCATCTCACCCTGAAGAACGGAACCGCCGGTGTAGATGAGCTGCAGGCTTACCTCACTCCTAAACACCATGAAGAATTCTCTATGTTTTCCATACAGCCAGGTATTGAAGATTGCTTTATGGAGCTGATGAATACAGAAAGCTTGCAACCCGCCTGACACACAAACAGATTAACACATGGATCCGATCATTACCAACGGGCTCACTAAAAAATTCGGCAGCTTCATTGCCACCAACTCCATCACATTCGAAGTGAAGAAAGGAGAGATCTTCGGCTTCCTGGGCGCTAACGGGGCAGGTAAAACCACTGCTATGCGTATGCTCTGCGGACTGCTGCGCCCAAGCAGCGGAACCGCGAAAGTAGCCGGCTATGATGTATATACACAGTCAGAAAAGATCAAGCAGAACATCGGTTATATGAGCCAGAAATTCTCCCTGTACGAAGATCTGAAGGTGAAAGAGAACATCCGTTTTTATGGCGGCATCTACGGACTAAGTGATAAAGCGATCAAAGAGAAAACTACCCAGCTGCTGCAGAAACTTCAAATGGAAGCAGAGGCAGATCAGCTGGTAAGTTCCCTGCCCCTGGGCTGGAAACAGAAACTGTCTTTTTCCATCGCCATCCTGCACGATCCTTCTATCGTATTCCTCGATGAACCTACCGGTGGTGTGGATCCTGTTACCCGGCGCCAGTTCTGGGACCTGATCTACGAAGCTGCCAGCCGGGGCGTAACCGTATTCGTTACCACGCACTATATGGATGAAGCAGAATACTGCGACCGTGTCTCTATCATGGTGGATGGCCGTATCCGTGCGCTGGACACGCCCCGCCGCCTCAGGGAACAGTTTGAAGCAGCATCTATGGATGATGTATTCCTGAAATTGGCCAGGGAGAAGAAAAATTAATCACTGATAACTTACCATCATGCGTCAGTTTTTTGTATTTGCCAGAAAAGAATTCTATCATATCTTCCGCGACCGGCGCACCCTGCTGATCCTTTTTGGTATGCCCATCGTACAGATCATTCTTTTCGGCTTCGCCATTACCAACGAAATAAAGAATGCAGACATCGCGGTGCTCGATAAGTCGAAAGATTACTACAGCGTTCGTCTGGTACAAAAGCTGGCAGCCGGCGGCTACTTTCATATCGACCGCAACCTCCGCGATCAGCCTGCCATTATCGAAGCATTCCGCGATGGGCGCATCAAGATGGCGGTAGTAATAGAGCCCGGATTCAGCCAATCATTTCATCATCACAATAAAGGACGGGTACAGCTTTTAGCGGACGCAGGTGATCCCAATACCGCCACTACGCTGATCAATTATGCCACCGCCATCATCGGTAATTTCCAACAGGAACTGAACGGTGAAATGGAATTGCCGTTAACGATCAATACCACCGTTACCATGCAATACAACCCGGCCCTGAAAAGCGTATTCCTCTTCGTGCCGGGGGTGATGACGCTCATCCTGCTGCTCGTATCGGCCATGATGACTTCCATCACCATTGCCCGTGAAAAGGAGCTCGGCACCATGGAAATATTGCTGGTATCACCCTTGCCTCCCCCCTTGATCATCCTGGGTAAAGTAGTGCCTTATATCGTACTGTCTTTCATCAATGCATTGGTGATACTCGCCATGGGAGTATTCATCTTCGGTATGCCTATCAAGGGAAGCCTGGTATTGTTGCTGGCGGAATGTGTGCTGTTTGTATTAACATCGCTCTCTTTAGGTATCCTGATCTCATCGGTTACAGATAAACAACAAACAGCCATGATGGCCTCCATGATGGGATTACTGATGCCGACTACTTTACTGTCCGGCTTCATATTTCCCATAGAAAGCATGCCGCTGCCATTACAATGGCTGTCCAACATCATGCCTGCTAAATGGTTCATCATGATCCTGAAAGACATTATGCTGAAAGGATCCGGCCTGCATTACATATGGCGGGAAACCCTGGTGCTGTGCGGTATGACCCTGTTCTTTGTGGTAATGAGCATACGTAACTTTAAAATCCGTTTAAGCTGATGCGTACCATCAAATTCATATTACAGAAAGAGTTCCTGCAAATCTTCCGGAACAAGGCCATGGTGAAGATCATCTTCATCATTCCCATCGTACAGCTGCTGATATTATCCTACGCAGCCAACTACGAAGTGAAGAACCTGGCTGTTGATGTAGTGGATTATGACCATTCTCCCTGGTCGCAGCGCCTGGTGCACAAGCTCACCGCCAGCGGCTATTTCAAACTGCAGCGGCACACCTTCAACATCAAAGAGGCATACGAAGACCTGCAGTTGGACAAAGCCGATATTGTTGTTGTAATACCCCGGCATTTTGAACGCGACCTGGTGAAGGAAGATAAAGCGCCGCTGCAATTGTTGGTGAACGCCATCAACGGTACCAAGGCCGGCCTGGCCAATGCCTATGCAGGCAGCACTATCATGGATTTCAATAAGAACATACGTACAGAGTGGCTGGCATTGGACGAGCGTAACACTCCTCCCGCCATCGAGGTCACCTATTCCAACTGGTTCAATACCCGCCTGGATTACAAGATCTATATGGTGCCTGGCATACTGGTGGTGCTGGTTACCATGATCGGCTCTTTCCTTTCAGGGATGAATATCGTGAAGGAGAAAGAGATCGGTACCATAGAACAGTTGAACGTAACCCCGATACGGAAACATCATTTCATCCTGGGCAAGCTGATCCCTTTTTGGATCATCGCTTTGTTTGAGCTGGCCTTCGGTCTCCTCATAGGTAAGCTGGTGTTCAGCATCCCCATGGCAGGAAGCATATGGCTCGTCTTCCTTTTTGCCGCAGTATACCTCTGGGTAATGCTGGGCATGGGCCTGCTCATTTCTACCTTTACAGATACACAGCAGCAGGCCATGTTCATTGCCTGGTTCTTTGTGCTCATATTCATCCTGATGAGTGGCTTGTTCACGCCTGTAGAAAGTATGCCGGAATGGGCGCAGGTGTTTACCTGGTTTAATCCTATTGCCTGGTTTGTAAAAGTGATCCGCATGGTGCTGCTCAAAGGCAGTGGATGGGCTAATATACAGACCTATCTGCTGATCATGCTGGGCTATGCTTTGGTGATGAATGGAATAGCCATCTGGAACTATCGTAAAACAACATAATTAACGCATTATAGTGTAATCAGTTGTAGGTTTAAGTACGGCCGGAATACTCCTATTCCGGCATTCTTTTTAACCTAATTTCCTGATCAGCCTTCCCAATGTTTTAATCCCTTCTTCTACCTGCTTACTCCAGGGGTTCCCAAAGCTGATGCGCAAACAGTTACGGTAACGGTCCTGCAGGGAGAACATACGCCCCGGTGCAAACGTGATCCTTTGTTTCAGCGCCAGTTCATACAGCTCATAAGTGTTGATACTTTCATTCAGGGCCAGCCACAGCACAAAACCGCCGGTAGGCCTTGTCACTAATGTATCTTCCGGGAAATAGTCCGCAATAGCCTGCAGGTAGCGAAGGCTCTGCGTATGCAGTTGTTTACGCATGCCGCGCAGGTGATGTTCATAGCGGTCATTCTCCAGGAAATGCGCAATAGCTGCATGGGGTAGGGAAGGGCAGGCAATGGAATGATTCCGCTTTAAGCGCAGTACTTTCTCCTTGTACTTGCCGGGCAATGTCCAGCCTACGCGGTAGCCTGGCGCCAGTGCTTTGGAGAAGGAATTACAGGTAAGCACAATGCCGCTTTCATCAAAGGTTTTGCAAAGGCTGGGCCGTTCTCTGCCAAAATAAATATCACCGTAAATATCATCTTCTATCAGCGGGATATTGTACTTCTCGAGAATACGTACCAGTTCGCGTTTATGGGTATCGGGCATGCAGGAGCCCAGCGGGTTGTTGAAATTGGTCACAAACAGGCAGGCCTTGATATTGAAGCGGGGAATGGCCTTGTCCAGGTAATCCAGGTCAACACCGGTAACCGGGTTCGTAGGCACTTCCAGTACTTTTAGGCCCAGGCTGGCCGCCAGCTGTAATGAACCGTAATAGGCCGGGCTTTCCAGCGCAATGGTATCTCCAGGTTGCGTAACCGCACAGAGGCTCAGTGTAAGGGCATCGGTACAGCCGCTGGTGGTCACCACATCATCTTCACTGATAACGCCGCCCCATTGTATGCTCATACGTGCTATCTGCCTTCTCAGGTTCACATTCCCCTGGGTGGATTCGTAGCCAATGCCGCCATCCGGCGCCTTGCGGATAGCCTGTACCATAGATTTGGCTATTTTGGCGGCAGGCAGCATACTATCTGCAGCCACAGCCAGGGAGAACTTCAGGAGATTATCGGCCGTATTGTTATGGAACACCCGGGAGATCATTTCATTCACCGTTACTTCCGATGCTTTCTTTACCGGCTCACAGGTTTTGGGAATATCGCGCAGCTTTCGCGGACTAAAACGCACATAGTAGCCGGATTTGGGTCTCGGCTCTATCAGTCCCTTCGCTTCCAGGTGATAATAGGCCTGGAAGGCCGTGCTCAGGCTTACGCCCTGCTCTTTGCTGATAGAACGTACGGAGGGCAGCTTGTCCCCGATCTTCAGCACTTCTTTTTCTATCAGCTGTTCTATACGGTCTGCTATCTGCAGGTATAAATGCTCGGCGGTCTTTAACATGGCAAATAATCTGATCTGGTCAAAATTACTAAAACTGTATCTGTTTTGCCTAACGAAAAACAACTTATTTTGCAGCCATTAAACTCCTTCCGCCAATATGTTCTATACATCTTTATCTGAACGATTGTTGCACCAGCACCTTGCCCTGGCCCAGATCATCAAACCCCTTGCTGAAGAACAGCTGATGGGAGAACTGGAGCCGGGCAAATGGTCTGTGCACGAGAACATGGCCCACCTGGTCAGCTATCAGCCCCAGTTCCTGAGCCGCCTGCACCGCATCCTGGACAGCCAGGATCCCTTCTTTGACCGCTATATCGGGGATGACGATCCGGCTTTCCTCTACTGGCGCAGGCAATCACCGGGAACACTTTTAAAAGAGCTGGAAGCTGACCGCCAGCAGATCATTCAATTGCTGGAAGGCCTTAGCAATGAGCAGCTACAGCGCATCGGCATTCATGCCAGCTATGGCAGGCTGAATATCCAGGAATGGACAGAGTTCTTCCTGCTGCACGAAGCGCATCACCTGCTTACTATTTTTAAGCTGGTACACAAAGCCAAGCTTTAGTTGGCAATTGGCAATTGACAATTGGCAGTCTGGGTAAGCAATACTAAAGTTTTATTGTCGCTCCATTGACTGCGCACTGCCCACCGCCAATTGCCAACTATTACTTCATCATCTTCCTCACCAGCCGGCCCGTGGTCTGCACCGCCCATTCCAGGTCTTCACTCCAGGGGATCCCGGAGCTCACCCGCAGGCAGTTCCGGTACTTCTGCTGACTGGAAAACAAGGATCCGGGCATCACAGCGATCTGGTGTTCAAGCGCCTGCTGGTATAATTCCCAGGTATCTATCTTTTTGTTCAATACGATCCACAGGTTAAATCCCCCTTCCGGCTGCGTCAGCGCGGTATCTTCAGGAAAATATTGTTGTATGGCCCTGGCCATTTGCAGTGTCTGTATCGCCAGTGCATTGCGTAGCTGTTTCAGGTGAAGGTCCAGCCGCTGGTGCTCCAGGTAATGGTGTATCGCCAGCTGGGGCAGGAGGCTGGTATGAAAACTGGTCGCAAATTTCAGCTGTTCTACCTGGTAGTCAAAGCGGCTGCCCGGGATAGCCCAGCCTATACGCAATCCCGCTGAAAGGCTTTTAGAAAAAGAAGAACAATACAGCACCCATCCATCCCTGTCATAAGTTTTAACCGTAGCAGGTCTTTCCGGCCCGTGATGAAGTTCCCCGAAAGAATCATCTTCTATCAGCGGTACCTGGTATTTGTGCAGCAAATCAGCTAGCGCTTGTTTATTAGCCGAAGGCATACAGCTGCCCAATGGGTTGTTATAATTGCTGATCAGCAAACAGGCCGCCACCCGCTTTTTACGGAAGGCATCTTCCAGCTTTTCTAGGTTAATGCCCGTAACAGGATCGGTAGCAATTTCCAGCACCTTCATGCCCAGGCTCTCAATGCTCATCAGTATGCCAAAGAAAGTAGGTGATTCAATGGCGATGGTATCGCCCGGTTTGGCCACTGCGCGCAGAAAGAAGCTCATGGCCTCCATAGAGCCGTTGGTAATGATCACATCGCTGGCGGTAACCGTTCCTTTCCAGGTAAGACAGCGGCGGGCGATATGCCTGCGCAGCGGCTCATAGCCTCTCAGGTCGCTGTATTGCAGGTCTGATGCCTGATGAGCGCGCACTGTCTGCAGTAAAGCTTTGTGCAATTTGGCATGTGGCAGCAGTTCCGTGGCAGGTGTGGGTGCATCCAGTGGAATGGTCTTCCTGGAATGTCTTGCTTCCCGGATCCTGCGCACCTGGTCATTGATCTTTACAAGGGTGGCAGCGGTGCCCGGACTGCTGGGAGCAGGGAGTTTCAGCCGCTGCTGCGGAGTGAGCTGTACATAATACCCGGAGCGTTCCCGGGCTGCGATCCATCCTTTCTTTTCAAGATGTCCATACACCTGCAGCGCGGTGCTGATGCTCACGCCATGTTCCTGGTGCAGTTCCCGCACAGAGGGCAGTCGTTCTCCTACGCCATATACGCCTTTGATAATGAGTTGTTCCAGCTTGTTGGCCAGCTGCAGGTACAGAAAATCATCCTCTTTCATAACACTAACTGTTATGGTCAAAAATAATAAATTCTGTATCTGTTTTGGTGTAGTGGTTTGCACTTACTTTGTACCGTAAAAAAATTATCAGCAATATGAAGACAAGGATCCAATGGACCGAAGTAGACCCTGCTGCATACAAAGCGATGAGCGCAGTACAGGCCTACGTTAACAACTGCAGCCTGGACAAAAAGTTAGTATACCTGGTAGAGATCCGTGCCTCTCAGATCAATGGCTGTGCCTTCTGCCTGGATATGCATTGCTTCCACGCCCGTGAGATCGGTGAAACCGAACAACGCCTCTACACCGTAGCCGGATGGCGGGAAGCGCCCTTTTTCAGCGATAAAGAGCGCGCAGCGCTGGCGCTTACCGAAGCTGTTACACTGGTGGCCAGCACCAACGTTCCCGATGATGTCTATAATGAAGCCGCCCTGCATTTCTCTGATAAGGAAATGGTAGAGCTCCTCATGTTGATTGTAACGATCAATGGCTGGAACCGTATGGTGGTAGCTACGCGGAAGCTGACTGCAGAGCGTAAGTAATTTAATCCCCCTCATGGCGAGGCCACCAGGGCCTCGCTTCCTGCTCCCAACTTATCTACCCCCAAATTAATTTTGCGCAACAAAAAAGTTGCACTAATTTCAGCAACTAATTAGTTGCGCAAATGGACGAACTCTTTAAAGGCCTCGCTGATCCGGTGCGCCGGCAGATCCTGGAACTCTTGCTGCAACAGCCGCTGAACGTAAACCAGATCAATGAGCACTTCCTCGATATCACCCGCCAGGCAGTCTCCAAGCACATCAACGTCCTGGAAGACTGCGGCTGGATCCGTATCTACCAGGCCGGCCGCGAACGCTATGGCTACCTGAACAAAACCGCTTTCCTTCAAATGAAAGACTGGCTGCAGCCTTACCTGGCAAATAAGCGCCGCTCCCTCGATAATGATCACGGCGTGTTCCTGGAGCGTACCAGCTATAAAAAAGGCACGCCCTTAACGCATCCGGTAATGCTGCAGGCCATGCTCAGCAAGGACAAAGATTTCGACGGCCTCTTCTTCAACGCAGTGAAGACCACCGGTATCTTCTGCAAACCCTCCTGTTCCGCCAATCCGCGCCCCGACAACGTTATTTTTTATGCTACCCGCGATGAGGCCCTGAAACATGGGTTCAGAGCCTGTAAACGATGCAAACCATGATCACCGTACCTGTTAAATATCCTGATCAGTTTTCTTTTGATGAATGCCTGGTATTCCTGGGCCGTTCAGACCGCGAATGCCTTCACTTTGTAAAGGACGGCTCCCTGCAGCGCATGATCATCCAGGACGGCGCGCCTTTGCTGTTAAAGGTGCGCGAGGCAGCCAGTAAAAAAGCATTGGAAGTAGACGTTACCAACACCTGGGGCGTCACCGTCAATGAACAGGCTATCCAACACTTCCTCACGCATTGGCTCCATCTCGATGCCGACCTGCAACCTTTCTACAAATTCGCTGCACAGGATGATGTACTGGCGCCGCTGGTGAAACGCTACAAGGGCCTGCGTCTCATTGGCATCCCTGATCTGTTTGAATCCATTACCTGGACCATCACCGGGCAGCAGATCAGTTTGCCCTTTGCCTACACGCTTCGTCGCCGCCTGATAGAACGTTTCGGCTATCACGAAGTGATCAACGGAGCAGATCAGTATTTATATCCACATCCTGCTGTTATCGCCGGCCTGCAGCTGGAAGACCTTACCAGCATGCAGTTCTCACGCAGCAAGGCGCAGTACATCATTCAGATCGCCGCTGCTATGGCCGATGGCCGCCTCAGCGACGCGCACCTGCAGGAGATGCAATATGAAGCCGCCAGGCAATACCTGCTGCAATGGAAAGGCATCGGCAACTGGTCGGCCAATTACGTGCTCATGAAATACCGCCGCTTCCCGGAGGCGCTGCCCCTCGAAGATGCCGGACTGCACAACGCGCTGCGTAAACAGCTGCAGCTGTCAGCCAAACCTTCGCTGGCAGATGTGAAAACATATACAGCACATTGGAAACAACACGCGGCATATGCCACGTTCTATTTATGGAGAAGCTTAAGTTAATATACTATGGATACTTGTCATCACATCTTTCAGTCGCCCATCGGGCCTTTGGGCCTTGCAGGCAATGATCAGTATATCAGTAATATCCTGTTCGAACCACCTGTTATCGAAAATACAGATCAGTTGCCGGATGTTTTCCTCCAGTGCCTGGCAGAGCTGGAAGCCTATTTCGCTGGAAGCCGCCAGGGCTTTACTTTCCCCATGCAGCAGACCGGTACCGATTTCCAGCAATCTGTGTGGCAACAATTGTTGACCATCCCTTACGGCACCACTATTTCGTATATGCAACTGGCCAAACAGATCAATAACCCAAAGAGCATTCGCGCCGTTGGCAGCGCCAATGGCAGCAATCACTTACCCATTGTTGTGCCTTGCCATCGGGTGATCGGCAGCAATGGCTCGCTCACCGGCTTTGGTGGTGGTATCTGGCGTAAGAAGTGGTTATTGGAACATGAATGGAAGTACAAATACGGCACGCAACAGTTGTTTTAACAGATGTGTGATCTGCAAATCTGATCTGGTCAATTTTTATAAAACTGCATCTGTTTTAGATTGTTTTTTTATGTGAATTTTGCTCTCTCTACCGATACAATCTAAACGTTAGAAAAATGAATGCCCGCCTGGAACAAGACCTTACACAGCTAGATGATCTGCTGATAGCAGCGCAACGATTCAGTGCCGATCTGCTGTCCCGTGTGGATGAACTGCCCGCCAGCGTAGCGATGCCCGAACAGGCAGAAGCCTTGCTACCTGAAGATGGCGCCGGCGCTATCGCTACTTTGAACAGGTTCAGAGAACAATACGGCCCTTACCTGGCAGCAGGTGCTGGCCCCCGTTACTGGGGCTTTGTTACCGGCGGGGTTACACCGGCTGCATTGGCAGGCGACTGGCTCGCTGCGGCTATAGACATGAATGCAGCAGATAAAGGCGGAGCAGCATTCAATATTGAATTAGAAGCGCTGCAGCTGGCACGTCAGCTGTTTGGCTTGCCGGATACCTTTGCAGGTAGTTTCGTCAGCGGCGCTACGATGTCAAATTTCAGCGGCCTCGCAGTGGCCCGCCAATGGCTGGGCCGGCAGCAGGGCAAGGATATTGGCCAGCAAGGGCTGGGCGTCTTGCATGATGTACGCGTGCTTTCCTGCGTGCCTCATTCAAGCGTGCCCAAATGCCTCTCCATGCTGGGTATCGGCAGGGATGCACTGGTGAAGATACCAGCGCTGCCCCTGCGCGAATCAGTGAACATTGCCGCACTGGAAGCCTGGCTGGAAGAACATAAAGGACAGCCGGTCATTTATGTCGCCAGCGCAGGTACCGTTAATACCACTGATTTTGACGATATCGCCGCATTGGCAGCCCTGAAACAACGCTATAATTTCTGGTTACATATAGATGCTGCTTTCGGGGGATTTGCGGCTTGCAGCCCTAAATACAGCCATTTATTGAAGGGATGGGAAGCGGCAGACAGCATCACCATTGATGCACATAAATGGATGAACGTTCCTTATGATTCCGCCATGATCTTTTGCAGGCATCCTGATCTGCAGGCAGAAGTTTTCAAAAATGTAGGCGCCGCTTACCTCGGAGATCCTGCCAAGGATTTCAACTTTATCCATCACGTTCCTGAGAACTCCCGCCGTTTACGTGCATTGCCGGCCTGGTATTCGCTGCTGGCATATGGCCGGCAGGGTTATAAAGATATTGTGGAAGATAATGTACGGCAGGCAAAACTGCTGGGAGCATTGATCGATGACAGCCCGTATTTCATGCTTCTGGCGCCGGTGAACCTGTGCGTAACCTGTTTTACGCTCAACCTTCCGCAGGAAGAGCTGGCCGATGCCACTGCCCGTTTCCTGGATGCGTTGGCAAGCAGGGGAGTAGCCTTCATGACGCCTACCGTTTACAAGGATACGCCCGCCATCCGTGCTGCCCTGGTGAACTGGCGCACTACAGAAGACGATGTAAGAAAGACCTGGCAGGAAATGGAGGAAATAGTAATGGCAGTGACCAATCCAAAATTAGCTGCCAGCAGCTAGCTGCTAAAAAACTGAATGATGACACCATCCAATCATACAACAAAAGCTTACATGGCCCTCGTCATTGTAAGTATTTTCTGGGGCACCACTTACCTCGCTTCCCGTATAGGCGTGCGGCATATGCATGGCCTGATGCTCTCCGGGGTAAGGCAAACAGTAGCCGGCGTGCTGCTGGTAGGCTTCTTTTTACTCAAAGGCTATAAGCTGCCCAAGAAAGAGATTTTGTCACGCCTCTTTATCATCGGCACCATGATGCTGGTAGGCGCCAATGGAATGCTTACCTGGGCGCTTAAATATATACCCTCCGGATTGGGCGCCATCATTGCGGCCACCGTGCCTATCTGGATGACCATCTTCAGCTTCTTCCTGGTACAGCAAAAGAATCGTATATCGCCCTTGCTGATTGCCGGGATGGTGATCGGTTTCATCGGTGTGATGGGGATCTTTTCAGACTACCTGAGAGACCTGACCAACCCGGATTTCCGCTTCGGGATCATGCTGGTGCTGATCAGTTGTTTGTCCTGGTCCATGGGCTCTGTGCTCACCGCCAAATGGGCGCTGGAAGTAAACTATCTCTATGGTGCTGGTTTTGAGATGTTGTTCAGTGGCGTCGTAATGCTCTGCATCACCATGATCACAGGGGATTTCTTCCACGCGCAGTTCACCGCAGAAGCCTGGGGCAGCCTGCTCTACCTGATCTTCTTCGGCTCCATATTAGGGTATTCCGCCTATGTGTATACGTTGAATAACCTGCCGCCTTCGCTGGCATCCGTGTATGCATACATCAATCCTATAGTGGCTGTGCTGCTGGGCTGGCTGATACTGGACGAACAATTGAACTGGACCACCGCCATGTCATGTCTTGTTACGCTCACGGGCGTATACATGGTAAATACAGCAGTGAATAAAAACAAAGAAACTTATGAGCTTAGCTGAGTATACCGCCGCACAGGAAACTGCAAAAGGCCTGGAACAGGTGATCGCGGTAGTGATACCGCAATTACAGCAGTACACCCCTGAGGAAGCCGCAGAAAGGCCTGCTCCCGGTAAATGGAGCAAAAAAGAGATCATAGGCCATTTGATAGATTCTGCTTTGAATAATCATCAGCGCTTCATTCGCGCACAGCAAGGGCCCATAGAGCTGCCTGGCTATGCGCAGAACTTCTGGGTGGAAGCCCAGGGCTACCAGGATGCTGACTGGGAAACGCTGATCCTTGTATGGGCAACCATCAACGGTAACCTGGCCCGCGTTATGCAGCTCATCCCGGCCGAAGCCTTACAACAAACCTGCAGAATAGGGAACAATGAGCCTGTAACACTGGAGTTCCTGGTAACAGATTACCTGGATCACTTCAAACACCACCTGCGTCAGCTGCAGGTGACCTTTTAACCTGAACGATTTAGATAGAAGTATAGAACAGATGCCCACCCGGTTTTTACCGGATAGGGCATCTTTATTTTAACACAACATTGTACGGATACACTAAATTTATACCATGACTGTAAAAGAAGCTACCCTTGCTGATGCTGCCGCCGTAGCGGCGCTCTTTGATGCCTATCGCATCTACTATGAACAATCCTCCGATCTGGCCGGCGCCGAACGCTTCATTGCTGAACGCCTGCGCAACGGCGAAAGCGTGATCTACCTGGCCCTCGATGAAGGCAGCCCCGTAGGATTCACACAGCTCTATCCCTTTTTTACATCCGTGGGCATGAAACGTGCCTGGGTACTGAACGATCTGTATGTGACCGAAGATTACCGCAACCGCGGTGTGGGCAAAGCCTTGATAGCCGCTGCACAGGACCTCGCCAGATCTACCGCCGCTAAATGGATCATGCTGCAAACCTATACGAGCAACGTCAACGCACAGGCCCTGTACGAAAAGCTGGGCTTCGAAAAGGATACAAGTTCCTACTACTATTATCTCGGCGTTTGATATCTTTATACCCATGGAAACGATGCACAACAATCCATGGAAGATACTCTCCAGCCAGGTACAGTACGACAATAACTGGATCCGGCTCACCGAGCACCAGGTCTTAAACCCTGCCGGTGGACCAGGCATTTACGGCGTGGTACATTTCAAGAACCTGGCTATAGGCGTGGTGGCCCTCGATGAGGAACAGCATATCTACCTGGTGGGCCAGTACCGTTTCCCCCTGGAACAGTTTTCCTGGGAGATCCCCGAAGGCGGTGGCCCCCTGGCAGATGATCCGCTCTTTTCTGCCCAACGGGAACTGCTGGAAGAAACAGGGCTGGTAGCCTCCCAATGGGAGCCGATCGTCCACATGCACCTCTCTAATTCGGTTTCCGACGAAAAAGGGATCATTTACCTGGCCCGCGGCCTGGAGCAACGCACTGCCCAGCCGGAAGAGACAGAAGAGCTGACCACACAGCGCATACCCTTTGAACAGGCCTACGAAATGGTAAAAACACACCAGATCACCGATTCGCTGTCTATTGCCGCCATCCAGAAGATAAAGCTGATGATGCTGGAAGGGGAGTTGTAAGAACTTCGTAACTTGCAGCCAATGGATCAACGCAAAAACACTTCATACCGTGGAGGCGCAGCCCGCAAACAAGGCGCGCCCAGGCCCAAAGCCTCCTCCATGGTAATAGGACGGCAGCCGGTGATGGAGGCGATACAGGCAGGCAAAACGATTGAACGCATCTTTATGCTGCGCAATGCCACCGGCGACATCATCCCCCAGATCAAACAACTGGCTGCGCAATACAACATTCCCATCAACCTGGTACCGGTAGAAAAGCTGAACAGCTTTACCCAGGCCAATCACCAGGGATGTATAGCCCTTACAGGCCAGGTTACCTATCTCGATCTGCAGGACGTAATTTCCCATACGATAGACCAGGGCCTTACCCCCCTGTTCCTGATACTGGACGGTATTACAGACGTACGCAACATAGGCGCCATCGCCCGCAGCGCTGTTTGCTGCGGCGCTCAGGCCATCATTATTCCGGACAAAGGCATCGCCTCCCTCAACGAGGAAGCCATTAAATCTTCTGCCGGCGCATTGGAAAAGATCTCCGTTTGCAGGGTCAACAGCCTCCTGAAAGCCATTGATACACTGCATCTCAACGGTATCAAGGTAATGGCCAGCGAAATGGAAGCAACGGAAAAACTCTATGACTGTGATCTGAAAGAACCGATGGCGGTGATCATGGGCTCAGAAGACAAAGGCGTGTATCCCGCCCTGTTAAAAGCAGCGGATACCCTTTTCCGCATCCCCATGAGCAACAACTTCGAATCTTTCAATGTTTCCGTTGCAGCTGGCATCATCCTGTATGAAGCAATGAAACAAAGAGAGGTAATATAACCATGAAACTGATCGAATGTCCCCGCGATGCCATGCAGGGATGGGCGCATCCCATCGCTACGGCCGATAAGGTAAATTATCTGAACGCCTTGTTGCAGGTAGGTTTTGATACGATCGACTTCGGAAGCTTCGTATCGCCCAAAGCCATTCCCCAGATGGCCGATACGGCAGAAGTGTTGACAAAGCTGCAGATCCCCGCCAACGGCAGCCGCCTGCTGGCGATAGTGGCCAACCAGCGCGGAGCGGAAGAAGCAGTGATGTTCGATGAGATCACTTACCTGGGATATCCTTTCTCTATTTCCGAAACCTTTCAGCTCAGGAATACCAATAAAACCATCGCAGAATCGCTGGAACTGGTGCAAACCCTGCAGGAGCTCTGCATCAAGAACAGCAAACAGCTGGTGGTGTACATCTCCATGGGGTTTGGCAATCCCTACGGCGATCCTTATGACGCAGGTATCGCTGCGCAATGGGTCAGCGAGCTGGCAGGGATGGACATTTCCATCATCTCCCTGGCAGACACCGTAGGCCTGGCCGCGCCGGCCACCATCACACAGCTGTTTAAAGAGCTGGTGCCAGCCTATCCCGATGTGGAATTCGGTGCGCATTTTCATTCTGCTCCGCAGAATTGGGAAGAAAAAGTAGCAGCCGCCTATAACCAGGGATGCCGCCGTTTCGATAGCACGATCAAAGGGATAGGAGGCTGTCCGATGGCAGAAGACGAGCTGGTAGGCAACCTGGCCACAGAGAACCTGTTATGGTTCTGCAAACAGCATAACGAGGAAACAAAATTAAACCAATCTGCCTTGCAGGAAGCCCAACGCCTCGCTGAAAAAATATTCATCTACTAACGACTAACCACTAACGACTGTCATGCACTTCCGTCTCACTTTTCCAGTTGCACCGCTCGAACCTGCTTTCGAATACCAGGATCAGCTGCTGCTCATGGGTTCCTGTTTTGCAGAGGAAATGGGAGAGAAGCTGCAGCAGCATTTATTCCCTGCCCTGGTCAACCCTCATGGCATTCTCTATAATCCCATCAGCATTACCCAGGCAGTGCACAGCTACCTGGATAATAAAAAGTATACGGAAGCAGACCTCTTCATGCACAACGATCTCTGGCATAGCTGGGACCATCACAGCCGTTTTTCCGCGCTTACACCTGCTGCTGTGCTGGATAATATCAACACTGCACAGGAAGCCGCAGCCGCCTGCCTGAGTAAGGCCCGCTGGCTGGTGATCACCCTGGGCTCTGCCCATGCCTATGTGTTAAAGGAAACCGGTCAACTGGTAGCCAATTGCCATAAAGTGCCCATGTCGGCATTCTATAAGAAACTGCTGACGGTGGATGAGATCATCACCGCCCTGGATAATATGATGCACCGGCTCTTTTTCCGCAACCGGGACATCAATATACTCTTTACCGTCAGCCCTGTACGTTATGCCCGCGACGGGGTGGTAGAGAATAACCTCAGCAAGGCGATCCTCTTACAGGTGGTACATCAGCTGGTTAATAAGTTTGATCGCTTATTTTATTTTCCTGCCTACGAGCTGGTAATAGATGATCTGCGCGATTACCGTTTCTATAAAGATGACCTGGTACATCCCAATGAAACAGCGGTAAATTATGTTTGGGAACATTTTGTGAACAGCTGCGTGCATCCCAACAGCCAGCAGCTGCTCAGGAGTATCCAGGATCTGAACAGGGCCCGTCAGCACAAACCCTTTAATCCTGAAAGTCCACAGCACCGGCAATTCCTGCGTACCTATGCCCGTAAAGTGGCGGCGCTTCAGCAGGAGCATCCCGGCTTGCAGCTTGGAGAGCTGGCCCGGTATTTCAATGGTGAATGATCTTATTTTTCAAGGTGGTCGCTTAAAAGTCGGAGTGTATTGAATGCCCGGCTTTTGCCCTGCATGGCCTGGTGCAGCAGGGTATTTCCGTTCTTATCCCTGAGAATAGCCATAGCAGCCTTAAAATTCTTCAGGAACGGCGTCAGCAGGTCTTTCTCATTTCGTTCTACCAGGCGGAAGATCATTTCAGGCGAAGAGCTGATAATGGCCCGCAGCAGCCAGTGAGGCCGAATGGAAAAGAATGCTTTGAAATGTTTCCTGCCTTTATTGTTACTTGTAAAACCATTTACTAAATGATGGATCATCTCTTTGCTGAGATTTGCTTGCGAAGCATGCAGATAGTGCTGTAAATAGTCTTCTTCATAGGGAAACAATAGGCTCAGCCATTTGATATTGATGGCCGCAATACGGCTGAAAGCTGAATCAGGCTGGTATGGCGCTTCAGGAGCGTATGGAGCATATCCGAAATACATCATGATCAGCATCACCTTCTCCTGTAACGCTGCCGTTGCAGGAGAGTTTCTTAAGCAGGCAATGAAAATGATAAAGGGGTTCAGGTGCTTATTGGCATTGACTGATCCTTCTTTCTCCACTATCCAGGGCAATATTTTATAGCAACATTCGTATTGGTCCATACTCCGCAGAGATCTTTCTTCTCCAATACCGCCCGCCAGGTACATACATAGCCACTCCAGGCTGATGGCTCCGCCGTTGCCCGCATAAGCTTTTTGTGCGTTGAGGTCTGCACCGGCTACGATCGTCAGGCGGATGATCTCAGCCGCCATCTCAAGAACCTCTTTTCCACTTCTCATGGGGATCTGCTGGATGAACATGGCCAGGTTATAGCTGCCTAGTTCATCATTTCCCAAAAGCCTGGCAGATGCACCTTGCTGAACAAGGTCCCGGAGGGATTGCAGCATGTGCCGGAGCTCCGCCGGATTATCGGGGAAAATAGGCCCCAGCTTTTCGAATAAAGCTGCAAATTGTTCGTCCATGGCTTGTGCATGCGCGCTGTCGAGCGGCTTTCTTACAGCCGCCCAAACAGCTTTTTCACGCTCAAGACTATTGCGCTCTGCAATTACTTCCTGTTTTACCTGCAGGAAAGATGCTGTTGGAAAACCAAGCTCCATGCACCTGCTATTGATTTACCACCAATTCTCCCTCTGCCTGTGGATCCTTGATAAAGAAAATACCTATGAAGAAGCATACCACGGCAATGCCTATGGGATAAATAAGCCCTGCCAGGTGATTATGCGTTTGTGTTACCAGCAGCGTTGAAATGGTAGGCAGCAGGCCGCCAAATACGCCGTTGCCCAGGTGATAGGGCAGCGACATAGACGTATAACGGATCCTTGTGGGAAACAGCTCTACCAGGAAGGCCGCAATAGGTGCATACACCATCGTAACGAACAATACCTGTATAAATACCAGCAGCACCAGCCATCCGATATTGGCAGTGCTCAGCGTTACTTCCCGTTTGGTCTCTGTTTTGGCGCCGGTAGTGGCCGTTGTTTCCTTCACTTGTGTACCGTCATCGTATACGCGTATGCGGGAGAGCCTTTCTGTGCTGGACCCATCTTTGTTGGGCGTTAATTTGCTTTCTATGCGGTATTGGCCCGGCAGCTCCTGTTTATGCTCCAGTTTCACGGTATTGTCCATGGCCTTGTAAATAGGGTAGTAGGCCAGCGCTGCCAGCAGCAGTCCGCTCATCATGATCTTTTTACGCCCTACCTTATCAGACAGCTTACCGAAATAAATAAAGAACGGAGTACCCAGCACCAGCGCAATGGCGATCACAATATTGGATTGCACAAATTCCAGTTCCATGGTCTTTTGCAGGAAGGAGAGCGCGTAGAACTGCCCCGTGTACCATACCACGCCTTGTCCCATGGTAGCGCCAAACAAAGCCAGCAGCACCAGCCGCAGGTTCTCTTTCTTACCAAAGCTTTCTTTGATAGGATTACGGGAGGTCTTGCCTTCTGCTTTCAGCTGCGCAAACAGTGGAGATTCCTGCAGGCGTATCCTGATATAGTAAGACATAATCACCAGGAAGATCGATAACCAGAAGGGAATACGCCAGCCCCAGCTATTGAAATCTTCGGGAGCCATTACATTACGGGTAATAAGGATCACCGCCAGAGAAACGAATAGTCCCAGGGTGGCAGTGGTTTGTATAAAGCTGGTGTAATAGCCGCGTTGATGTGCCGGAGAATGCTCTGCCACATAAGTAGCTGCGCCTCCGTATTCGCCGCCAAGGGCCAGGCCCTGTAACAGCCGCAATAATAGCACGAGGATAGGCGCCAGTATGCCTATACGTTGATAATCAGGTATCAGGCCGATGGCAAAGGTAGACCCGCCCATGATCAAGAGGGTGAGCAGGAAAGTGTATTTACGCCCCGCAATATCCCCCAGCCGTCCGAATATGATCGCCCCGAACGGACGCACCACAAAGCCTACCGCAAAGGTGGCCAGCGTCGCGATATACGCCAGGTCAGGGTTACTGGGCGGAAAGAATTTCTCGGAGATAATGGCCGACAGGCTCCCGAAAATGTAAAAGTCATACCACTCGATCAATGTACCGGCAGAAGACGCAAGGATTACCTGCCAGATATTCTGGTTTTTCGTGTTTTTCATCCGTAGCTTTTATAAAAGAGGGGAGAAGATATAAAAAATATTAGTGTTTTTTTATCTTTTATAGGGGAAATGGGGCAGGTTCCTCGTTTTACTGTCAGATGAATCCGTTAACTTTAGAGATATCACGTTGAGCCTAGTGGACAGTATCATATGAGGTTTTATAGCATAATACTAGTTGCGTTATTGTTTGGAATTTGTATACACCCGGCTGGTTTGCAGGCGCAAACGGGCAAGGAAAGGCCCAAAATAGGGCTGACACTCAGCGGTGGAGGGGCTAAGGGACTGGCTCACATAGGCATCCTGCAGGCATTGGACAGTGCAGGATTAAAGGTAGACTACATTACCGGCACCAGCATGGGCAGTATTGTAGGCGCCCTCTACGCCATGGGCTATTCCGGGGATACCATCGAAACACTGGCCCACAAGCTGGATTGGAATAATCTCTTTGCCAATCAGCCCGCTCTCACAGACATCTCCTACGAAGAAAAGAGTGAATACAACAAATATATTATTGAGATCCCTTTTGAATATGGTAAGCCCAAACTGGCGTCCGGCGTGATCACCGGTGAGCAGCTTTGGTTAGAACTGGCCCGTCTTTGCTGGCCTGCCAAGGATGTAAGGGATTTTTCCAAACTGAACATTCCCTTCAAATGTATTGCTACCGATGTAGCCACCGGCGATATCGTTACGCTGGATACCGGTCATATCGTATCCAGTATACGAGCCAGTATGGCAATCCCTTCCATCTTCACTGCCGTTAAGATAGGCGACCGTAAGCTGGTGGACGGTGGCGTGGTACGCAACTTCCCCGTGATCACGGCCAAGGAAATGGGCGCTGATATCGTGATCGGTTCCAATGTTGCAGGAGGCCTTCGCAAGGCGGATAAGCTGGTGACCGCTTTTGATATCCTCTATCAGCTGGGTTTCTATAAGGATGCGATTGATTTTAAGGAAGCCCGCAAGCAATGTGATATCTACATTCATCACGACCTGGAGAACTACTCAGCCGCCAGCTTTGGCAGCGTGGATTCCATCATTGAGCTGGGTAAGACCAAGGGCCGTGAAATGTATCCTGTTTTCAAGCACCTGGCAGACTCACTGAATGCCTTATACCCCGGCACACCTTTCGTGAAAGATCGTCTGCCTTTTGTGCCGGATGTAGAGCTTACTTCGGTACATGTACATGGCCTGGTGCATTCAGATGAGAAATTTTTCCTGGGTAGGATGAACCTGAAGCCTGATGGCTGCTACAACCCCGAGCAGTTAGGCGACGCCCTGCGCAACGTATTCGGTACCCGTTTCTATAAAGAGATCACCTATGATCTGCTGCCGGATGGCCCGGCTAAAAGCCGCATGGATGTAAAGGTAGACGAGAATCCGCTCACCTATGTAAAGGTGGCCCTGAACTATAACACTTATACCAATGCCAGCGCTATTGTAAACATTACCCAGCGCAACTTTATCGTTCCCAATTCCCGTTCCTTTGTTACCGCTGGTATCAGTGAGAATCCCCGTTTACGCGCAGAGTATTTTAAATACCTGGGAAGGAAAAGGGATTTCGGTTTTGGTATGGGACTGTATTATGAGAATAATGGATTGAACCTCTATGAAGATTTCCGCCGTTCGCAGCAATACCGTACTAACTATGCCAATGCCGAAATACATATGCAGTATGCCCTGAGCAGGATCATGAGCGTAGGGGTGGGCACCCGCTGGGAATACTTTAACTACAGACCTACTTTCGATACTGAAGAAGAGATCAGGGGCAACACCAATCAGCTGAATTCTTTTCTGAACTTCGGGATCAACTCACTGGACCGTAAGATCTATCCCCGCAGTGGTACAGATCTGCAGCTGGAAGCCGGCTATGTATATAACCAGAACCACGGCTTCCGTGCATACAGTAACGGCCAGGAGATCCACCTCGACAGCCTGAGATTATCTTTCAATAATTACCAGCATGCCATGCTGCAGTTTAAATACTACTTCCCCCTGGGAAGAGAAGATGCATTGCAATTCGGCGCTTCGGGAGGGGTGAACTATAACTATGATCAGCCTATTGTAAATGGCTACATGCTGGGCGGCCTTAATAATGTAACACATCACCAGCTCACCTTCCCTGGTATCTATGAAGGAGAGGTGATCACTTCCAGCGCTGCCATTGTACAACTGGCATATCAACGTGAAATAGTGCGCAACATCTTCCTGGTTCCAAGAGCGGGAGTTGCTGTCTATGACTTCATCAACGATGTGAGCGCCAAATACAAATACCTGAGTGGCTATTCCATGACTGCAGGCTATAATTCCCGCCTCGGGCCTATAGAAGCCTCCCTCATGTACTGCGACCAGGACGGCCGGCTGCGCGGCTACGTAAACATCGGCTTCAACTTCTAGCTGTTAGCTGCTAGCAGCCAGTAGCCAACAGCTAAAAGCTAACTAATGCATCCTATCCCCCCTCACTTCTATCTCCTTCAAAATACCGGCTTCTGTTTTCAGCCAGTACTGCCAGCGTTGCGTTACTTTATCTTCCTGTACATATTCCCTTGCAAGGTCAATGAACAGGCGGTAGTGCCCCGCTTCTGATATCATGAACTTGCGGTAGAATTCCCGCAGGTAATCATCTTCCAGTCCTTCGCTTAGTAAGCGGAAGCGTTCGCAGCTACGGGCTTCTATCAATGCGCAGATCAATAGTTTGTCCAGCAGCTGGTCTTCTGCAGTGCCGCCTTTTACCTGGTGTTGCATCAGTTCATTCACATAAGCATCTTTCCGTTGTTTGCCGAGTGTATAGCCTCTTTTCTTCATCTCCGCCAATACTTGCCGGAAATGTCCCCATTCTTCTGTAACGATAGGAGCCAGGTCTTCTACTAATCTGTCTTTCTCCGGGTAGCGTTGTATCAGTGAAATGCAGGCGGTGGCAGCTTTCTGTTCACAAAAAGCATGATCGGTCAATACTGCCTCCAGTGAGATGGAAGCCAGGTCCACCCAGCGAGGGTCCGTTGGCAGCTGCAGGCCAAGGATCGAAACTTTGGACATAATAATTGTAAAGGTCTTTAAGTCCGCAAGTTACAAAACTATCAACGGAGGAATAACATATCAGCGTAAATACACTGGATAAGATGAAGGGTAAAATTATTTTTTGTCCTTTTTAGCTAATGCTTTTTTGGTGGATAAGTTATTCATATTAGGCATATCTCTGACTTCACTTAGTAATCAGTTAATTACGGTATCGCCTATATTTAAAATGACAGAATGCAGTGCCATAAAGCATTCCCTTTAACATGAAAATAAATGTATATACGACATTCATCCGATATTGATTATAGTAATATTTGTTAATATTACATCGTAATATAATCTGTGTAGTGTAGACAACGAGCCTTTATCTGTCGATTAGCCTTAACCATTAAAACCATTACCTTATCGTGAAATTTTTACCAACGAAAGGACAGGGGTATGCCATGCCATTTGTCCTGCTTGTACTCTTATTTATTAGTAATCACCTCTTTGCCACCCCGGAGTGCCCTATTGTAACTGCCAGGTTCCAGTTGCCCGATGGCACTACTGCAGACAACAGCACTATCGGTTGGTACCTGGATGCCTCCAGAGTGTCCGGTTCGGCTTACTTTGCCGTGAAATCGAACAGGTTACACGCGCAGGAATTGGGGGGCGAGGGCATCTGGTACTCTAAGGTATTCTCTACCGCAGGGTATACGGGCTGGCAGGTAGCGGTGAAAGTATCTTCAGAAGGGGATATGAACAGTTCGGAGTATGTGAAGATCTATTATAAGATCAATGGCGGCAGCGAAGTGTTGCTGGACCAGCGAACCGGCAACTTCGGCACAATTGATTTTATATCGCCCCAGCTAAATGGCAACAATGTGCAGTTGGTAGTAAAGATCTATAATTATAATAACGGGGGATCGCAAACCTCCAAATACTATATAGAAGAATACCGGGTGTTTAAGGAAAAAGGCGCCTGTGCAAGCGGTATAACAGTAACGGCTACTGCTGGAAATGGTGGTACACTAACCTGTAGCAATCCTTCCCTTACACTGTCTGCCAGTTCTTCTGCCTCCGGCGTAAGCTATAGCTGGACAGGTCCCGGAGGTTTTACATCTACATCCCAGAACCCGGTAGTGAGCACACCGGGTACTTATACGGTTGTAGGCACCAATTCTTCCGGCTCAGGCAGCGCCACGGTAACGGTGCTGGAGAATAAAGTGGCGCCTGATCTTTCCGCCACCGGCGGCAACCTGGCTTGCGGTGCAAGTGTTACACTCAATGCCAGTTCTTCGGTAGCAGGTGTCACGTACAGCTGGACGGGGCCTGGTGGTTTTACGTCTACATCTCAGAACCCGGTAGTCAACACGGCCGGTAGTTATACTGTTACGGTAAGGAATCCCGCCAACGGATGTACGAATGCACAAACCGTACAGGTTACTTCGGGATCAGCGGCAGCTACTAATATCTGGAATGAAGACTTCTCCTTGTCCAATGGCACTACTGCTGATAATGGTACTACAGCATGGACCTCTTCAAAGCCTTCTGGTAGCACATTTGCAGTTAACAGCAATGAATTTAGGGTGAGTGGTACCGGCACCAGCGGTGATGGAGTATGGACATCTGGTTCGATCTCCATCTCAGGTAAAACGAACGTAAGTATTTCCATCAATACCCGCAGCGCCGGCCCGATGAACGCTGACGGTTCCATTGCCGATTATATCCGCTTCTATTATAAGCTGAACGGTGGATCAGAAGTGTTATTTGCTGAAAAGAAAGGCAGTATCAATAGTAACAGTACTACTAATTCAACAGTATCTGTGGCTGGTTTAAGCGGTTCCAGCCTGCAGATCATAGTCAGGGCCCGCGCCACCGGCACCGATGAATTCTACTATTTCGATAATGTAGCTGTTACAGCGGTAAATCCTGCCGTAACCCTGACTACCTCCGTGAGTGGACAGGTAACCTGTAGCAGTAACGCACAGATCAATGTAACAGCCAGCGGCACAGTATCGTCCTGGTCCTGGGTGGGCCCGGGAAGTTTCACTTCCACGGTGCAAAATCCTTCGGTGTCTGTCGGTGGACAATACACTGTTACTGCCACGCTGCCGGGAGGATGTACAATATCTGCACCTGTGACGGTTGCAGAGAACAAAGCCATACCCGATGTAGATGCAACAGGCGGCGCTCTGGGCTGCCTTACCAGTGTGACCATCAATGCCAGCTCCCCGGTGTCCAATGCACAATATAGCTGGACAGGCCCTGGTGGGTTTACCAGTACGGCTAAAAGTCCGGTGGTAAGTACTGCAGGCACTTATACCGTAACGGTAAAAGATCCGGCCAATGGATGTACTAATACTGCATCTGCCCAGGTAACAACGGGTAATGCAACGCCTTCAGCTTTCTGGCTGGAAGATTTTACATTGGCCAACGGCACTACATCAGACAATGGCAGCACTCCCTGGACACTCGAGAGCAGCGGCACAGGCACCATCTCTGTACAGAACAACGAGTTCAAAGTATCTTACGATGCTGCTGCGGAAGCAAGATGGTACTCCGGCGTTATTGACATCTCCGGCAAGAGCAATGTGGTCATATCTGCCACTTTACGCAGTGAGACCGCTTCTACCAGCGATAATTTTGAGTCAGACGATTATATCCGTGTTTACTATAAGTTGAATGGCGGTGCAGAAGTATTGGTATATGATGATGCCGCGGGAATAGGTAACACCACCAATACCGCCGGCAGCATTACCATCAATTCGGATGCTTTGAATGGCAGTACATTACAGGTGATCATCAAGGCCAGGAACTCCGATAAAACGGAGCGGTACTTTTTTGATAACGTAAAGCTGACAGGCGCTACTGCACAAAGCACTGTCAATGCCACGGCATCCGTGCAGGATTCACTGACCTGTGCCCGCACTTCAATTAATCTTTCCGGCAGCTCCAATATAACAGGCGTTACATACAGCTGGTCTGGTCCTGGTGGCTACAGCTCCACAGTACAAAACCCTGCTGTTACAGCGCCGGGTAATTATATATTGACGGTTACTAATCCTGGCACTGGCTGTTCCGCAAAAGACACTGCCATCGTCAAGCAGAATATCACTGCTCCTGGCGCTTTTGCGGGTGTAAGCGGTACGCTGAGCTGTGCCAGTTCTCAGGTAACGCTGCAGGGCAACTCTGCCACTGCAGGGGTTACTTATCGCTGGACCGGTCCCGGTGGTTTTACTTCCACACAGCAAAATCCGGTAGTAAGCACAGCAGGTACCTATACCCTTACTGTTACAGATCCTGTTAGTGGTTGTACCAGCACACAGGCCGTGTCTGTGATCAGCAATACAGGCGCTGCTACTAATCTGTGGATAGAAGACTTTACCCTGGCAAACGGTACTACAGTTGATAACGGTGCTACTGCATGGTCAACAACAACACCTTCAGGCAGCACTTTTGCCGTGAACAATAATGAATTCAGGATCAGCGGACAAGGCACCTCCGGCGAAAGCGTATGGACCTCTTCCGCGATCAATATTACTGGTAAGACGGGTATCAGCATTTCAGCAGACGCGCGCAGTTCTGTCACCGGCGGCGCCGTGATGAATGAAACCGGCACTTATGCAGACTACCTCAAGTTCTATTATAAGCTGAATGGTGGCGCAGAAGTATTATTCGCAGAAAGGCGTTCCGATATCAACAATCACAGTGCCAGCTATACAAATGTATCCATCAGCGGGTTATCCGGCACCAGTTTGCAGATTGTGATCAGGGCACGTGCCACCGGTACTGATGAGTTTTACTATATAGATAATGTGAAGATAGCTGGCGCCGCCGTCAGCGATCTTACTGCCACGGCAACTGTAAGCGGCCGCTTAACCTGTGATACTACCAGCGTTACGCTTTCCGGCAGCTCTAATACCAGCGGTGTAAGCTATAGCTGGACAGGCCCTGGCAATTTCACATCTACTTTGCAATCTCCTGTAACAAGTGTTGCTGGCAATTACATACTGACCGTTACCAACCCGGCTACCGGCTGTACTGCAAAAGATACCGTGACGGTGCTGCAGAACATTGCTCCGCCTGGCGCTACCGCTGGCGTAAGTGGCCCGCTCTCCTGTACAGCAAGCTCTGTAACGCTTTCCGGTAGTTCCAATACTGCCGGTGTAACTTACAGCTGGAGTGGTCCTGATAACTTTACGTCTGCGCAGCAAAACCCGGCTGTTAATAAAATTGGTCTGTACACTTTAACAGTTACCAATCCGGCTAATGGTTGTACCAGCACTGCCAGTGTGCAGGTAATTTTCGATGCTAACGCCAGCGGCAATCTCTGGTACGAAGATTTTGCCCTGAGCAATGGTACTACTGTTGATAACGGCGCTACCGCCTGGTCAACAACCACACCTTCCGGCAGCACTTTTGCCGTGAACAATAACGAATTTAAAATAAGCGGTCAGGGTACTACAGGTGAAAGTGTCTTTACCTCCGCTTCGATGAATATCACCGGTAAAACAGGCATCGGCATCTCAGCAGATGTCCGCAGCGCTATTACCGGTTCTGCAGTGATGAATGAAACGGGTACTTATGCAGATTATATCAGGTTCTATTATAAGTTGAACGGTGGGACAGAAGTGTTGTTTGCAGAAAAGCGTTCTGATATCAATGGTCACAGCGCTTCGTATACAAATGTATCTGTGAACGGTATCAGCGGAACCAGCCTGCAGATCGTGATCAGGGCAAGAGCCACCGGTACGGATGAGTTTTATTTTGTTGATAATGTTAAAGTAACAGGAGCGGGAGGTAATGTAGATGCAACGGCGTCCGTAAGTGGTCCGCTGTCCTGTAAAACCACGTCTGTAACGCTTTTAGGTAGCTCCACTACTGCGGGTGTTACCTATAAATGGACTGGTCCTGGCAATTTCACATCTACGCAACAGAACCCGGTGGTGACTGTACCAGGTACTTATACCCTGGCAGTTACCGCTGCGGGTGGTTGTACTGCCAGTGCCCAGGTAATTGTGGTACAAAACATCACTAAGCCCGAACTGACAGTAACGCAGCCTGCTGTGCTCAATTGTACTGTTACTGCTGTTAATTTGACCGCTGCTACTTCCACTACGGGCGCCACTATCACCTGGACCGGCTTCGCCGCAGGCCAGAACCCAGTGAGTGTAAGCACAGCTGGTAAATATTATGTAACCGCTAAAGACACCGCTAACGGTTGTACAAAACTGGACAGCGTAACTGTAACACAGGATACTGCCAAACCCAACCTGACAATGACAGCTCCTGCTGTACTGAACTGTACTACTACCAGCGTGAACTTAAGCGCCGCTACTACCACTATTGGCGCCACCATCACCTGGACGGGCTTTACCGCAGGTCAGAATCCGGTAAGCGTAAGCACACCCGGAAAGTATTATGTAACTGTTAAAGCCGCCAATGGTTGCACCAGGATAGACAGTGTAACGGTAACACAGAATATCACCAAACCGGATCTGTCCATTACGCAACCCGGCATACTAAACTGTACCACCGCTTCCCTTAGCCTGAATGCTTCCAGTGCAGGATCAACGATCACCTGGACCGGCTTCGCAACCGGCCTGAACCCGGTAACTGTAAGCGCTCCTGGTAAATATTATGTAACAGCTACAGCTGCCAATGGCTGTATTAAAAAGGATAGTATAATTGTAACGCAGGATATCACCAAGCCAACGCTGAGTGTAGCAGCACCAGCTGTACTGACATGTACTTCTACTTCAGTAAATCTGTCAGCTACCAGCAGTGGTACGATCACCTGGACAGGCTTCGCGGCAGGTCAAAATCCTATAAGCGTATCTGCACCTGGCAAATACTATGTAACTGCCACAGCTGCTAACGGCTGTACACAGAAGGACAGCGTAACGGTGACACAAAACATCACGAAGCCAACACTGAGCGTAACCGCACCAGCTGTACTGACTTGTACTACTACTTCAGTAAACCTGTCAGCTACCAGCAACGGTACGATCACCTGGACCGGTTTTGCTGCAGGCCAGAACCCAGTGAGTGTAAGTGCGCCTGGTAAATACTATGTAACTGCGACAACAACCAATGGCTGTACACAGAAAGACAGCGTAACTGTAACACAGGACATCGCTAAGCCAACGCTGAGCGTAACCGCACCAGCAATATTGACTTGTACCACCACATCAGTAAACCTGTCAGCCACTAGCAATGGTACGATCACTTGGACCGGCTTCGCCGCAGGTCAAAATCCTGTAAGCGTATCTGCACCCGGCAAATACTATGTAACTGCTACTGCCACCAACGGTTGTACTCAGAAAGACAGTCTAACTGTAACGCAGGATGGTAGCAAGCCAACGCTGAGTGTCACCGCACCAGCAGTGCTGACATGTGCTACCACATCAGTAAACCTGTCAGCTACCAGCAATGGTACGATCACGTGGACGGGCTTTACCGCAGGCCAAAACCCTGTGAGTGTATCTGCACCTGGTAAATATTATGTAACTGCTACAGCAACGAACGGCTGTACACAAAAGGATAGCGTAACTGTAACGCAGAATATCACTAAGCCAACGCTAGGTGTCACCGCACCAGCAGTATTGACTTGTACTACCACTTCAGTAAACTTGTCAGCTACTAGCAACGGTACAATTACCTGGACCGGCTTCGCCGCAGGTCAAAACCCTGTAAGTGTAAGTGCTCCTGGTAAATATTATGTAACTGCAACAGCAACGAACGGCTGTACTCAGAAAGACAGCGTAATTGTAACACAGGATATCGCTAAGCCAAACCTGACGGTAACACAACCGGCAGTACTAACTTGCGCGACTACCTCGGTTAACTTAACTGCAGCTACAACTACCAACGGAGCTACCATCACCTGGACGGGCTTCGCCGCAGGACAAAATCCTGTAAGCGTAGGCGCACCTGGTAAATACTATGTAACTGCTGCTGCCACCAACGGTTGTACTCAGAAAGACAGTGTAACCGTAACGCAGGATGTTAGCAAACCAACACTGAGCGTAACCGCACCAGCAGTACTGACATGTGCTACCACATCAGTAAACTTGTCAGCCACTAGCAGTGGTACGATCACCTGGACCGGCTTCGCCGCAGGTCAGAATCCTGTAAGTGTAAGTGCACCTGGTAAATACTATGTAACTGCAACGGCAACCAATGGCTGTACACAAAAAGACAGCGTAACTGTAACTCAGGATATCACTAAGCCAAACCTGACGGTAACACAACCGGCAGTATTAACTTGCGCTACTATCTCAGTTAACTTAACTGCTGCTACAACTACCAACGGAGCTACGATAACCTGGACGGGCTTCGCCGCAGGCCAAAATCCTGTAAGCGTAGGCGCACCTGGTAAATATTATGTAACTGCTGCTGCCACCAACGGTTGTACTCAGAAAGACAGTGTAACCGTAACTCAGGATGGTAGCAAACCAACGCTCAGTGTAGCAGCACCAGCTGTGCTGACATGTACTACTACTTCAGTAAACCTGTCGGCCACCAGTAACGGTACAATCACCTGGACCGGCTTCGCCGCAGGTCAAAACCCTGTAAGCGTATCTGCACCTGGTAAATACTATGTAACTGCAACAGCAACCAATGGCTGTACACAAAAAGACAGCGTAACCGTAACGCAAGATATCACCAAGCCAACACTGAGCGTGTCTGCACCAGCTGTACTGACATGTGCTACCACATCAGTAAATCTTTCAGCTACCAGCAATGGTACGATCACCTGGACCGGCTTCGCCACAGGCCAAAACCCTGTGAGTGTAAGTTCTCCCGGTAAATACTATGCAACTGCTACAGCTGCCAATGGCTGTACACAAAAAGACAGCGTAACTGTAACTCAAGATATCACTAAGCCAAACCTGACGGTAACACAACCGGCAGTATTAACTTGCGCTACTACATCAGTTAACTTAACTGCTGCTACAACTACCAACGGAGCTATCATCACCTGGACCGGTTTCGCTGCGGGGCAAAACCCAGCGAGTGTAAGTGCACCTGGTAAATATTATGTAACTGCGACAGCAACTAACGGCTGTACACAGAAAGATAGCGTAACCGTAACACAGGATGTCACCAAGCCAACGCTGACGGTAACCGTGCCAGCAGTACTGACATGTGCGACTACATCAGTAAACCTGTCAGCTACCAGCAATGGTACAATTGCCTGGACCGGTTTCCCTGCAGGCCAAAACCCTGTAAGTGTAAGTACACCTGGTAAATACTATGCAACCGCTAACGCCACCAACGGCTGTACACAAATAGACAGCGTAACGGTAACACAAAACATCACCAAGCCAACACTGAGCGTTACCGCACCAGCAGTCCTGACATGTGCCACTACATCAGTAAACCTGTCAGCTACCAGCAACGGCACAACAATTACTTGGGCTGGTTTCTCCGCAGGCCAAAACCCTGTAAGCGTAACCGCACCAGGTAAATACTATGTAACCGCTACCGCCACCAACGGCTGTACACAAATAGACAGCGTAACGGTAACACAAAACATCACCAAGCCAACACTGAGTGTAACCGCACCAGCTGTTCTGACTTGTGCTAATACATCAGTAAACCTGTCAGCTACCAGCAACGGAACAACGATCACCTGGACTGGCTTCACCGCAGGCCAAAACCCTGTAAGCGTATCTGCACCTGGTAAATACTATGTAACCGCTACAGCTGCTAATGGTTGTACTCAAATAGACAGCGTAACGGTAACACAAAACATCATCAAGCCAACACTAAGCGTCACCGCACCGGCAGTCCTGACTTGTGCTACTACTTCCGTAAACCTGTCAGCTACCAGCAACGGCACAACAATTACTTGGGCTGGCTTCACCGCAGGCCAAAACCCTGTAAGCGTATCTGCACCTGGTAAATACTATATAACTGCTACTGCCACCAATGGCTGTACACAGAAAGACAGCGTAACCGTAACACAGGATATCACCAAGCCAACACTGAGCGTCACCGCACCAGCAGTATTGACTTGTGCTACTACATCAGTAAACCTGTCAGCTACCAGCAACGGCACAACAATTACCTGGACCGGCTTCGCCACAGGTCAAAACCCTGTAAGTGTAAGCGCACCTGGTAAATACTATGTAACTGCTACTGCAGCTAATGGTTGTACTCAAAAAGACAGCGTAACGGTAACACAAAACATCACCAAGCCAACACTGAGTGTAACCGCACCAGCAGTCCTGACTTGTGCTACTACATCCGTAAACCTGTCAGCTACCAGCAACGGCACAACAATTACCTGGACTGGCTTCACCGCAGGCCAAAACCCTGTAAGCGTATCTGCACCTGGTAAATACTATGTAACCGCTACAGCTGCTAATGGTTGTACTCAAATAGACAGCGTAACGGTAACACAAAACATCATCAAGCCAACACTAAGCGTCACCGCACCGGCAGTCCTGACTTGTGCTACTACTTCCGTAAACCTGTCAGCTACCAGCAATGGTACGATCACGTGGACTGGCTTCACCGCAGGCCAAAACCCTGTAAGCGTATCTGCACCTGGTAAATACTATGTAACTGCTACTGCCACCAACGGTTGTACTCAAAAAGACAGCGTAACTGTAACACAGGATATCACCAAGCCAACACTGAGCGTCACCGCACCAGCAGTACTGACTTGTGCAACTACATCAGTAAACCTGTCAGCTACTAGCAACGGCACAACAATTACCTGGACTGGCTTCACCGCAGGCCAAAACCCTGTAAGCGTATCTGCACCTGGTAAATACTATGTAACCGCTACAGCTGCTAATGGTTGTACTCAAATAGACAGCGTAACGGTAACACAAAACATCATCAAGCCAACACTAAGCGTCACCGCACCGGCAGTCCTGACTTGTGCTACTACTTCCGTAAACCTGTCAGCTACCAGCAATGGCGCCATCACCTGGACCGGTTTCCCTGCAGGCCAAAACCCTGTTAGCATAACCGCACCTGGTAAATACTACGTAACCGCTACTGCTGCTAATGGTTGCACACAAATAGACAGCGTAACAGTAACACAAAACATCACCAAGCCAACGCTGAGCGTCACCGCACCGGCCGTACTGACTTGTACCACCACTTCAGTAAGCTTGTCAGCTACCAGCAACGGTACCATTACCTGGACCGGCTTCACCGCAGGCCAAAACCCAGTGAGTGTATCTGCACCTGGTAAATACTACGCAACCGCTACCGCCACCAACGGCTGTATACAAAAAGACAGCGTAACAGTTACACAAAACATCACCAAGCCGACACTGAGCGTCACCGCACCAGCAGTACTGACTTGTGCTACTACATCCGTAAACCTGTCAGCTACCAGCAACGGAACAACGATCACCTGGACCGGCTTCCCGGCAAATCAAAATCCTGTGAGCGTCACCGCACCTGGTAAATACTACGTAACCGCTACCGCCACTAACGGCTGTACTCAGAAAGACAGCATAACCGTAACACAGGATATCACCAAACCAGTGTTAACAGTAACTCAACCACCGGTACTCACCTGTCTTACTACCTCTGTGAACCTGTCTGCTACCGCGCCGGGCGCCACAATTACCTGGACCGGCTTCACCGCAGGCCAAAACCCGGTAAGCACCGCCCTGGCTGGTAAATACTATGTGACTGCTACAGGCGCCAACGGATGTACCCAGAAAGACAGCATCACCGTGGCACAGGATATCACGCCTGCGGCCAACGTACAGGCTTCCAATGACGGTCCGCTCACCTGCGCAAAAACAACCGTGAAGCTGACCGGTAGTTCTACCACGCCTAACGCTACTTACAAATGGAGCAAGGACGGCGTGCAAATAGCTACTACAGCAGAAACAAATGTAGTAACCGCGGGCACCTATGCATTAACCGTCACCAACCCGGCCAATGGCTGCGCCGCTACTACCAGCACACCGGTACAGCAGAATATCACACCGCCGGGTAACGTACAGGCCACTAACGACGGACCGATCACCTGCTCGAAAACGCTCGTTAATCTAAGCGGCCAGTCATCTACTACCGGCGTTACCTACAAGTGGACGAAAGACGGCGTGGAAATAGCGAACACAGCAAACACCACTACAACAGTAGACGGGCTCTATACCTTAACGGTGACCAACCCTAATAACGGTTGTGCCGCTATCACCAATACCAGGGTGAATAAGAACGTAACGCTGCCCGCAGCTGTGATCAATCCGCCTGCATCTCAGCCCACACCATTAACAGTAGATCTGCTGACAGCACAAAGCGTTTCCAACGCCACCTATGCCTGGACATTCACTTCCAGTGATAACAACTGGCAGGCCGTTGACGGCGCCAACACCGCCACCTTCATTTATCAATCCGGCAGCAAAGGGACATCCGCCACATTCACACTGGTGGTAGTAGACAAAGGAAACAACTGCCGCAACACGGCGCAGATAACACTGACCGCTACGCAACCTACGCTGACGCTGACCAACAAGTCAGCCGATGCCCGACAGGTTGATGCGCCACTGGAATACAAAGCCTATCCCAATCCGTTCACCGACAAAATGTACATCACATTTAAATCACCGGTAAGCGGAAAAGTGACAGTGGCTCTTTACGGCAGCCGCGATGGAGCGATGGAAAAAGTATTGTTTAACGACATGGCGAAAGCCGGACTAGAATACAAGCTGACGCTCGACGGAGCAAACCTTACCTCAGGGATGCACTTATGCGTGATCAGCGCAAACGGTAAAGTATATACCAGTAAATTAATACTGCTACCATAGTTTACCAGGTTTAATTCAATAAGACACAAATGCTTTATGACCTTCCGGAACGGAAGGTCATAAAGCATTTAGGATACTATTGCGTTAATAACGGTATAATATATACGAAAAAACACATTTTTATGCAGCGATGCTGATTTATCTCAGTTAATATTATTATTTTTATACATTAGTATAGCTGTTGTTTTTATTGTGCTTTTAAAGCCCTTATCCTATGAATGAAATTTTACGCTACAACGCCTCTATCACTGTACGCATTCGCCTTTTTTCCATTATACAACCGGCAAGTAAATTCCTGGTATGAACGTCAAATTGATGTGATCCTATGCTCCCTGTAACCGATCATTCCCGTGCACACCTGCCTGTTTCCGCAAAGCAGGTATTTACCCTGCATGTAAAAAAGCGGGTAGCTATTGCACTATTAGCATTATATATATGCTGCAGCGGATGGGTGTTATTCAGACACCATCCCTTCAACAGTAATAAGCCAGCCAGGCATAACGCTGTTGCAAAAACCACGGTAGCCGATGAACTGGAGATGTTCGAAGTGGTGCGCCCCGAAGAAGGCGGCCCCGATGGCCTCATTGCTTTCCGGCTCTTGAACGGAGCGGTAGCGCCCAGCGATATTAATATCACCTACGTGGTAAATGCGACCGTTACCAACCCCGCAGTGAATGGTGTGGACTATGCCACACTACCTGGTACTATTACGCTGACAGCAGGCAGCTCAGAAGTACAACTGCCTATAGTTGTAACAGACGATCAGCTCATTGAAGGAGAAGAGAACCTCGAATTCACTTTGTTATCTGCTGTTGACGGGGGAGGCATTAGCTACCTCAATCCTAACCGTACCCTTACCACCAAGGTAGTGGATAACGATAACCGGATCAGCATCACAAAAACAGCAGACGGTAAAGAGCTGGGAGGCGGTACCGCCAGCGATGGCAGCTTCCTCATCAAACTGCCGGGAGCACTCACCTTTAACGAAGACATCACCATAAAATATACCATTGACGGGGTGAGTACCGCAACAGGCGGTGCAGGCGCCGGATATGATTTCGACAATACTGCCGTAACAGGCGAGATAAAACTCCCTGCCAATACCAACAGCATCTCACTGCCCATCAAAGTGAATGATGACCAGCTGGTAGAAGGAAATGAGATCGTACAGATCACCATCCAGGATAACAGCCTGTCTGATGTCACCGGTATGAAATTCACCTTCGATCCCGCACAGGCCACCGCAGCTGTTACCATTGAAGACGACGATAACATTCCTATCAACGTGCTGAGTACCCTGAACGGGAAAGAGCCCGGCGGAGCAGCCAATAACGGCAGCTTCACCGTCGGCTGGCCCAATGGTATCACCGCTACCGGGGCGGTTATCATCCGGGTAATGATCACCGGTACCGCATCCGGGGGCACAGATTACACCGCTATTCCCATAACGAGAGTACTGCCAGCAGGCACTAGTAACGTTGCAATTCCAGTGTCCGTATTGAACGATTTTATTGTAGAAGGAGATGAAGACGTGACACTCACCATCACCACGCTCACACCGGGCGCAGGTGTACCTCCGCTTCTTATAGGTCCAAATAACACTGCAACCGTCACCATTGCCGATGATGATGTGATGTCATCACAGCAATGGAAAAGCGCCGGATACACTGGTACTGGCGCTGGCGGCGCGGTGACAGCAGGAGACCAGATCACCTATACTATACATGTACGCAACACCGGCAATGTAAGCCTCACCAATGTAAAGATCACCGACCAGCTGCCACCGCACACAGTATTCATCAGTGCAGACGGCGGCATTACACCCGATGCCACCGGCAAGCTGACATGGACCATCCCTGCGATTGCAGCTGGCGCAGTGGATATTACCCGTAACTTTACGGTAAGGGTAGCCAACGATCTCACCGGCGTTACCAATATCCTGAATACCGCTTATGTAGATAATGGCGATGGTACAGGAGATCATCCTACCACACCGCCCGATCCCGGCAATCCAAATAATCCGCATCCCAGCCCTGACCCGCTTGATCCCTCTACCAATGTACCGGTGGATGATGGCGGCAAGAAATCAGCTAACTGGAAAAGCGCTACCTACACGGGTACCGGAGCTAATGGCACCGTGAAACCGGGAGACCAGATCACTTACACCGTGCACGTACGCAATACAGGTCACGTAAGATTGACGAATGTATTGATCACTGATATTGTACCAGCTTATACAACATTTGTAAGTGCCGACGGCGGCATTGTACCAGATGCCACCAACAAGCAGACATGGACCATCACAGACATTCCTGTAGGCAGTGCTGATGTTACCCGCAGCTTTATAGTACGCGTGGCCAACGATCTCACCGGCGCCACCGCTATCCCGAATACAGCCGGGATAGACAACGGCAACGGATCCGGAGAACAGCCTTCTACACCGCCGGATCCTAATAATCCAAATAATCCGCATACCAATCCTAAGCCTGGCGATCCTTCTACCAATGTACCGGTAGATAATATCAAGAGATCGCTTAACTGGAAGAGCGCAAGCTACACAGGAACAGGGAAGGATGGAGCCGTGAAGTCAGGAGATGAGATCACCTATACCATCCACATCCGCAATACCGGCTTTGTGAAACTGACGAATGTGGTAATATCTGACAGCATCCCCGCCTTTACAGAACTGGTCAGCGCTGAAGGAGGCATTACACCTGACGCCAACCGTAAACTGACCTGGACCATCCCTGAAATTGCCGTAGGCGCTGCAGATGTTACCCGCAGCTTCACCGTAAGAGTAGTGAGCGACCTTACCAATGCGGTTACTATCATCAACACCGCCTGGGTGAATAACGGCGATGGCGGCGGAGATCATCCCACCAGTCCGCCGGTGCCGGGTAATCCTAATGAGCCCAAACCCAATCCTGACCCGAATGATCCGTCTACCGAAGTACCGGTAGACAATGGTAAAAGCTCTGCCAACTGGAAAAGCGCAGCCTACACCGGAACAGGGGAAGCAGGCAGTGTTACCACCGGAGACCTGATCACCTATACCATCCATGTGCGTAACACTGGCAGTAGTACTTTAACCAACGTACTGATCACAGATCAGGTTCCTACCTATACGGAATTTGTAAGTGCAGACGAAGGCAAAATGCCTGACGGCACTGGTAAGGTGAGCTGGACAATCGCCTCCATCCCGGTAGGCGCACCCGATGTTGTTCGCAGCTATGTAGTAAGAGTGGCCAGAGACCTGACCGGCGCTACCAGCATTATCAACACCGCTGCTGTAGATAATGGTACCGGTGGCAAGCCCACCACACCGCCCAATCCCAGCAATCCCAATGAGCCACACCCGCACCCGGATCCGAATGATCCCTCTACTGATATACCAGTGGATACCGTGATCGGCTTCGACACCTGGAAAACAGTAGTAACAGAAAGCGGTAATGCAAAAGCAAAGCCCGGAGAGATCCTGACCTATACCATCCATCTGCGGAACACCGGCAACGTAGAAATACCTGCCATCAATATTCACGACCCGGTACCAAAGCATACCACTTTTATCAGCGCAAGCAACAGCGGCGTTTTAGATCCGGCTGCCAACGCAGTGAACTGGTTGGTGAGTAAGCTGGCAGTAGGCGCCACGGATGGTGTCACCTTCAAAGTAAAAGTGGATGATGACCTGGATACCGTAGCTGTGATCGTCAATACCGCCACTGTGAACGATGGCAATGTGACCAAACCTACTTCCGGCTGCGACCCCGCATCAGCAGGATGTGACGGACATCCCGGTACTTCCATTGAAACAGAACCGGCTGACGATGGCTTGTTCTTTGTCAACGCCATGAGCCCTAACGGCGATGGTAAGAATGAATACTTCATCGTAAAAGGCCTGGATAAATACCCCGGGGCTAACCTCTTCGTATTTAACCGTTGGGGCAGCATGGTATACCAGGCAAAAGATTATCATAACGACTGGAACGGTTCCGGCTTAAGCGAAGGAACCTATTACTATAAGCTGGAGGTTAAACAATCGGAAGGAACGAAACTATATAAAGGATGGGTAGTGATAAAAAGAAAATGATGATTAAACTTCCAATTATGCGTGTGAGAATAAAATACTGTCTGGCATGCCTGCTGCTGTTGGTCACGCTTCGCACGACTGCACAACAACAGGTGCAGTTCAGCCAGTACGCCTTCAACGGCCTGGCCGTGAACCCCGCTTACGCAGGATATAAAGATGCCTGGTACTTCAACAGCATTTACCGTCATCAATGGACCGGTTTTGCTGGTGCGCCCCGTACCGGAGGCGTATCTATCGACGGACCATTACAGGCGAGAAGAAGCACAACAGGCCCCGGTATCGGACTGCAGCTCATGGCTGATGTGCAGGGACCGCAACAAGCCTTTTCATTATATGGTTCCTATTCCTACCGCATTGCGCTGGATGAGGATAACACCCGCCGCTTGTGTTTTGGCCTTGGAGTAGGCGTTACACAATACCGCTTAGACGGCGCAGCCTTGCAATACCTGGATAGCGAAGACCCGGTATTTCCGGGCGGTGGTGTAAACACCATATCGCCCGATGCGCAGTTCGGCATCTACTATCATACACCTTCCTTCTTTCTCAGCGTCTCCGTACTGAACCTGCTTTCCAGCTACACGGGTACCCGCTATTCGTGGAAGGGATATGACTACTCGAATATCCGTAAAACACAGCATCTCTACCTGGCTACAGGATGTATGCTGCCCTTGTCAGACCACGTGCAGCTGAAGCCTTCCATTATGATCAAAGATGATTTTAAAGGGCCTTCCAACATAGACCTGAATGCCATGCTGCTGATAGAACGCGTGTTCTGGGTAGGCGGCTCCTATCGTACCAGCATTCCCGTATGGAAGAACCTGGAGAACCACCTGGAAACGGCCAATGCCGCCAGCGCCATGGTAGAGTATTATATATCAGAGAAGTTTCGCATGGGCTATGCCTATGATCTTAACATCAATAAACTGGCCGGTACACAGGGGGGATCTCATGAGATCTCTATCGGCCTATTGTTCCAGTCAAAAAAGTATAGCACCGCCAGCCCCCGGTATTTTTAAAAACTAATATGCTACGTTTTTACACCATCTTATTAATAACGATACTGATCAGTCCTGTCATTTTACAGGCGCAGGAGCAAAAAAGTCTGCCGCAGTTAGCGGATGAAGCATTTGCCAGGCAAGAATATGCAGTGGCCGCAGGTATGTATACCCGGCTGGCAGAAAAGAAAGGCAGAAGAGCCAGTCTGCAGCTGCTGGAGAAAATAGCACAATGCTACCTCCAGATGGCACTCTTTTCCGAAGCCGGTTACTGGTATCTGCAAATGCTGGAACGGCCGGATTGTCCTACCGCCATACGGGCCCGCTACGGAGAGATTCAGATGAATATGGAGGAATATGACACAGCCAGGCTGTACATCGCCCGCTTCAGTCCCGCCAATGCAGACAGTGTGCATTGGAAACAGCTGATGCTCGAGGGTTGCGACAGCGCCTCGCGATGGAAAAAAGAACCCCTGGGCCTTGCAGTGGGCAATGTAAAAGAGCTCAGCTCATTTGCATCCGACTGGTCAAGCGGCTGGACAAAAGAAGGACTGATGATCGTATCCAACGGCTACCGAAGAATGGCGCTGAGCACAGGCGCAGAACGGAACCCCGCTACAGATACCCGTGTAAACCAGCCTTTCTTCAAAGCTTATCTCTTCAAACAATATAAGAAAGGCAGTGTAGAGAATAATACCCTGGAAGAAGTGGCGCCGGATCTGCTCGGGAGGATCCCTTATCACATAGGGCCTGTATGCTTCAGCGCACATGAAGACACCATTTACGTCACCCTGAACGCACAGGAAAAAGATCTGTCAAATAAAAAGAAAAAGGGACCCGTAAATGGCGAGCGTTTGATGTCCATATTCTGGTCTGTTAAGAAAGACAGTGTATGGAAACCATTGGAGCCTGTGGCAGAATTGAATGCAGCCGGCAGCTCTGCCGCTAATGCAGTGCTGAGCAACAAGGGCAATATTCTGTATTTTGTTTCGGATCGCCCCGGCGGTCAGGGAAAGACCGACATCTGGTTCAGTGAGAAACAGGCAGATGGTCGTTGGGGCGTTCCCGTGAACTGCGGGCCAGGTATCAACACCCGTTTTGAAGAAGGTTTCCCTACTGTCAATGAAGACAGCGTACTTTATTTCTCCAGTAAGGGACACCCGGGCATGGGTGGCTTTGATATTTTCCGCACAGAAGGAAGCGGTACCAAATGGAGCGCTCCCCGCAATATTCATACACCTTTTAATTCCGGCGCTGATGACCTGGGCTTTGTAGTAAAAGGGAACCGCTACGAAGGATATTTTTCTTCCAACCGCCGTGGCGGTGGAGGAGGGGATGACATCTACCAATTCACAGACACGCATCTCGACGAGAAACTAAAAGATCCTTACACCCTTATCCGCCTGGATCATCCTGCAGAAGAACCGGCGCCTGATACGGCCACCGCGCAGGCCGCTCCCCCGGATAAAACGGACAGCGCTATTGTAGACAAGTTGGAGCAGCTGCGTTTTTATTATGATTACAACAGTGCAGAACTGCTTACAGAATCTATGGAACTGTTAGACAGGGTATCTGTCGTGCTGCATCAGTATCCCAACTGGAAACTGATGGTGCGTTCTTATGCAGACAGCCGCGGTTCGGATCGTTATAACATGAACCTCTCGGCCTCCCGTTGTTATGCCGTGATCAAATACCTGATCAAAAAAGGCATCTCACGCCGCCGCCTCTATTATGAGAATTTTGGTGAACGGGAGCTGGTAAATCCTTGTGCAGATGGTGTGCCTTGTGATGAAGACAAGCATAGGGAGAACCGCCGTTCCATGCTGACGATCATCCATTAAGATGCATTGATTATATCGGCTGTTCCAGGAAGATCTGCTGTACGGCGCTGATCTCATCGGCATACATCGTGCGTTTGCGCGTACCGAAATAGAGCGTATTCTCTATAGTGGGTTCGCCTTCCCATACCAGCTGCATCTTACCGCTGGCAATGGCTTCCCTGCACAGGAAATCGGGAATCACCGAAAACCCCGGAGCATTGATCAAACAACGTACAATAGAGCTGATATTGGGTACAATATAATTGGGTTTAAAATCAGGATGCTGTTTGAAATTCAGCAGCCAGAACTTCCGCAGGTGTTCCATATCTGCAGCGGTGCTGTACCATATCTGGTGTTTCAGCCAGTCCTGTATGGCGGCGCTTTGTTTGCTTTTCAACAGTTTTTTCAACGGTTTAATATCCGTTTTACTGCCGCACACCAATACGATCCGCTCCTTGGAAAAGGCTTTATACTCCAGGTTCTTCTGCGCTCCTTTCTGAGGGGTAATGATGAGATCCAGCAGGCCTTTGTCCAGGTCCTGCTGCATTTCCGGGTACTCCCCGAATTTAATGATCACATTAAAAGGCAGTTTGGAGATATGCTGTTCCAGTGTGAACTGGAAAGTTTCAAAGCACATACCGATGCTGATAGTAGCCCGGTCCAGCTTGGAACTGCGATGGAACAGCTGCTCCGTGGCTTCCAGCTTGCAGATCGGCTCCACAATAAAATTGTACAGCACTTTCCCTCTTTCCGTAGGCATCATTGTTTTGGCGGAGCGGTCAAACAGCTTGTACCCGGTATAGGTTTCCAGTGAGCTTAAATGCAGGCTCACACCCGGTTGCGAAAGGTACAGCGCCTTTGCCGCACCGGTAAGCGTGCCGGTCTCATAGATCGCTTTGAAGGTCCTGAGCCATTCCAGGTTGATTAACATGTACTATCATTTTACTGATACAAAAGTAAAACTATTCTAATTATGCTGATAATAGAGACTGGAAGGAGACCGTTCCCGCTATTTCGGTGGTGCAGAAAAAGGGTATACCGATTACCCGCTTTATCAGCAGTCCCTGGCCCTCTCTTAAGGAATTACATTACATTCCTTAGCTTTGGCCAATGAACGATAACTTTCTGCTATCGCAACTGGAACAGCGCAAAGCACAACATGCTTTCAGGGAGCTGAAACTGCCGCCGCCGCATATGGTGGACCTTTGCTCAAATGATTACCTCGGACTGGCGCGCAGCGCTTCCATGCAGGAGGCGGTGCACGCCCTGCTCATGGAAAGGCCCTATATGCATGGCAGTACAGGCTCCCGCTTACTGGCAGGCAATTACGCCTGGGTAGAAGAGGCGGAAACTAACCTGGCCGCGTTTCATGCAGCGGCCGCAGGCCTGATCTATAACTCCGGTTATGATGCCAACGTAGGATTGTTTTCCTGCGTGCCGCAGAAAGAAGATACCGTCATCTATGATCAGCTGATCCATGCTTCTATCCGCGATGGCATCCGCTTAAGCCGCGCTCAGTCTTTTTCTTTCATACACAACGATACAGACGACCTCGAAAAGAAGCTGCGCCGCGCCACCGGTAATATATTCGTGGCCGTAGAATCTGTTTATTCTATGGATGGAGACATGGCCCCGCTCAAAGCCATTGCCGATGCCTGCGAAAAAGCCGGTGCACATCTCATCGTAGATGAAGCCCATGCCACCGGCGTGGTGGGCCAGCAGGGAGAAGGTTTAGTACAGGCCCTGGGCCTGGCAGATGCCTGTTTTGCCCGTGTGCACACCTTCGGCAAAGCCCTGGGCTGCCACGGCGCCATCGTATTGGGATCAGCTACCTTGCGCAGTTACCTCATCAACTTTTCCCGTTCCTTCATCTATACCACCGCTTTACCGCCAACCGCTATTGCTGCCATCATGGCCAGCTATAACCTCTTCCCCTATATGAAAGAGGCCCGCGAAAACCTGGAGGCGCTGATCGCCCGTTTCCGTCAAAGCACTGCACAGCTGCAGGTACTCCCCAGCGAAACGCCTATCCAGATAGTACTGACCCCCGGCAATGAATTTACCCGCCGCCAGGCTGCCACACTGCAGGAGGCTGGCCTGGATGTGCGGCCTATCCTGCATCCCACCGTGCCCAAAGGACAGGAGCGGCTGCGTATAGTGCTTCATAGCTTTAACACGGCCGATGAAGTGGACCGGTGTACACAGTTATTAGTTGTCAGTTGACAGTTGTCTGTTGTCAGTAATCTTTATGATATTCTGAAAGCGAATAACTGACAACTGACAACTGTCAACTGACAACCGTTTTTTCATTTTTTTCCCCTAACTTCATCACATTAGCATATTCTTATGAGATTTATTCCCTTTCTTATCTCGGCCGCCATTACCCTCATCCTGATCAGCGTATTGAACCGCCAGTGGGGCGCAACCCCTCCGCTGGGCAAATTCCTCAGCCCCCAGGAAGGGTTCTGGCAGAACGCAGAACCTATCGGAAAAGACTTTAATGACGAACTATCCTTACCCGGGCTCAAAGGCAAAGTAGAAGTGTGGTTAGACGACCGGATGGTGCCCCACATTTTCGCAGACAGAGAAGCAGACGCCTATTTTGCACAGGGCTACCTGCATGCACGCGACCGCCTCTGGCAGATGGAGCTGCAAACACTGGCCGCCCAGGGCCGCCTCTCTGAGATCCTCGGCCCCAGGCTGCTGGAATACGACCGCAAACAGCGCCGTATGGGTATGGGCTATGCCTCAGAAGTAGCCGCTGCCGAAATGTTACGCGACAGTACCACCAGGATAGCGATAGAAGCCTATACCGCCGGCGTAAATACTTATATCAACAGCCTGTCTTACGATGAGCTGCCGGTAGAATACAAGCTGCTTGACTACCGTCCTGAACCCTGGACCGCTCTCAAGTCCGGCGCCCTGCTAAAATACATGTCTTACGACCTTACCGGCGGCGCTAACGATCTTGAGTATACGAATGCACGGCACATCTTTACACAGTCCGACTTCGATAACATGTATCCCGACCGTAACGACAGCATTGACCCGGTGATCCCCAAAGGCACTGCCTTTAATAAACCGGTGAAAAATGCCGTTCTTCCTACAGATAGTTCTCTTAAAGAAATCGCCGCCATGCTGGACTTCAGGGAAGACAAGCCCGATCCTGACAACGGCAGTAATAACTGGGCCGTAGGCGGCAGCAAGACCCGCAGCGGAGCGCCTATTCTTTGTAACGATCCGCACCTGGGCCTGAGCCTGCCTTCCCTCTGGTACGAAGTACAGCTGCACACACCCAACATGAATGTATACGGCGCCAGCTTGCCCGGCGCGCCGGGGGTTATCATCGGCTTTAACGACCACATTGCCTGGGGCGTTACAAACGGCTCTGAGGATGTGAAAGACTATTACGCCGTAAAGTTCAGGAACGGCCGCAGCCAGTACCTCTTCGAAGGCGAATACCGGGATGCCTCGCAGCGGGTGGAAATGATCAAGATAAAAGGCCAGGAGCCTTATTATGATACAGTGGCTTATACCGTATGGGGCCCCGTTATGTATGACAATAGCTTCCATGACGATGTGCCGGGACAACCTTTCCTGGCCCTTCGCTGGAAAGCCCACGATCATTCCAATGAGATCCTCACTTTCCTGAAGCTGGACAAAGCCCGTAATTATGAAGATTATGTAGAGGCCCTGCAGCATTATACCTGTCCGGCACAGAACTTTGTATTTGCTTCCAAAACCGGCGAGATAGCCCTCTGGCATAACGGACAATTCCCCCTGCGCTGGAAAGACCAGGGTAAATATATCCTGCCCGGCGGCGACAGCACCTTTGCCTGGCAGGGCTACATTCCCCAGGCAGAGAACCCGCATATAAAGAACCCGGAAAGGGGATTTGTAAGCTCCGCCAACCAGCAGCCAACAGACAGCTCCTATCCTTACTATTACTTTGGCAATTTTGACCTCTACCGCGGTAAGCGCATCAATGAGCGCCTGTCTGCCATGAGCCAGATCACCATACAGGATATGATGCAGCTGCAGAATGATAATGCCAACCTCTTTGCCAGGGCCGCAAGGCCATTGCTGAACGCGCATTTACCGCAGCAATCGCTCACCGCTGCGCAGCAGCCCTATTATAAGATCCTGCAGGAATGGAACCTGGAGAACGCCCCGAACAGCAAAGGCGCTACCGTCTTTTTTATGCTCTGGGAAGGGCTGAAAAAACGGATCTGGGACGATGAGCTGATGAACCGTGAAGACAGCCTGGTGATGGATTACCCGACGGATAATGCCTCCCTTTTATGGCTGATCCGTGATTCTTCCATGCATTTCGTCGATGATATTCATACAGCGAAAAAAGAGACCCTGACCGACCTGGTGCAGGAAACCTTCGCCGCAGTGGCAGATTCTGCCCAAAAGCTGGATAAGCAACAGCGCCTGGAATGGGGCCGTTTCCGTGGTACGGATATACGCCACCTCACCCGCGCCCTGCCGGCTTTCAGCTCGATGGGCCTGTACACCGGTGGCGGTACCCACGTGGTCAATGCCACCAAGGCCAACCATGGCCCGTCCTGGCGCATGATCGTGCAGTTAGGCCCCACCACCGAGGCATACGGTATTTACCCCGGCGGCCAGAGTGGTAACCCGGGCAGTCCCTATTATGATAACAGCGTACAGGACTGGGCGCATGGCAACTATTACCAGCTCCGTATCTTTGATACCCAGCATAAAGATGACCCGGCCGTGAAATTTAAGCTGCTGCTGCAACCCGGAGAATAAGCTAAAGGCACTTAAGATAAAGTCAAAAAGACTGTCCGCCACCTGGCGGACAGTCTTTTTTTGTGCCCGATCGTATTGAATTACTGCATAGAAACTATTAAATATTTGGCAAAGTATCTGGATATCTGCTATTATTTTCCGGGATTTTACCAGGATATCTGCTAGCTATAAAGAGTGCTTATATCCTGGTTATAACCCCCAGATAACCCGCTTATATGGGGCATATATCCCCAGTCTAAGCTATAGCAGCAGCGGGTTTGCGCCGAATCACCCTCTGAAGGCCCCGGGAAGCGCATAAAAAAAGGGCGTATCGTGCATTGATACGCCCTTTTTTATCCATGTAATTTCAGCCTCAGCAGGGATCGGAACAGCCACCAGGACCGGTGCTGATACAGGGACAAACAGATATCGGAGTAGTATTGCCCTGGCACAGCGTGTCAATGGTTTTGATAAAACCGTCCTGTTTGGGTCTGGTCAAACTGGCAATCTTGATCTTGCCAAGGCTTAATTTCTTTTCTGTTGCTTTTTTCATGTGAGCAATTTTAGGTTAAATGTGGAATGGCATTCTCTTAAAAGTAAGCAGAATTATGATTGGCGATACTACGTGAAAAAGGGATTTTTATGTCTGTTCTAACAACAATTGCGGTCCTGGTTCACATCATCCTTAAAGAAACCGCCAAATACCTGGCGGAATTGTTTCCAGGCCTTAGGGTCTATGCAATAACAAACATTGGCGCCTTCGATGGTGCCGGTGATCAAACCTGCTTTTTTCAGCTCCTTCAGGTGCTGCGAGGTGGTGGCCTGCGCCAGGCCCAGCTGCTCTACTACATCTCCGCATACGCAGCTGCTCACTTTTACCAGGTATTGAAGAATGGCAATACGTGCTGGGTGGGCCAGCGCCTTTGCCATCAAGGCTATCTCGTTCTGTTGTTTCGTGAATAATGATGTCTTGGAAACTCCCATTTCAAACTATTTCTGATTTGAAATTACGAAGAAGGGGGATGATTACAATCAGCTCTTTTACTAACCGCGGTCCTGTTTTAAGCGGCGGGTAGCCGGTATATTTGTTAAAATACAGGCCCGAAAGATATTTACTATGTGCGAACGGTGCCAGGATGGCGGGTCGGGCCAATAGAACAGTGAATTTTTGACATGCTGACAACGGTCAGTGTTCTTGCTGACCGTTGTCATGCTTTATTGAAAAACGGAGGTATAACTTGGTGCTACAAACTATGAATATAGCAATGAACAACGGCGAAAAAGGTGAGCTGATACATGAAAATGAAGGCTGGAGAAAGCAATTGGCCCTCCTGGAAGATGAAAATATTCATTTCAAAACCAGGCTGGCCGATATTTTGAAAAGCGATTTCGTTAGAAGCAGGCTGGAAGAACTGGAATACTTTCAAAACCGCTTCCTGAAAATGGACGAACAGCTGGGCCTACTGAAGCACGAGGTAAGGGAACAGCTTTACCACTTGCAGCAGGAGCACATAAACGGAGAATATAAAAAGGTAATAGAGGTCCAGCGCAAGCTCGAAGTGAAGATCATTATCATAAAAGAGAATTTCGAAAAACTCAGCGTAGAATTTAACGGCTATCTGAACGCTCACTTCCAGCAAACTTCCTAATACAACATGCTGGATAATTTCTTTTCATTGAGGATGACAATCGTTCCTTCCTTGATATCGATCAGCTTTTCTTCTCTGAAATCGCCCAGTGTACGGATCAGTGATTCGGTAGCGGTACCGGCTATGGTGGCCAGGTTATCGCGGCTGATGTCTATTGTGAAGTGTGTTTCCTTGCGTTCGTTGTATTTGTTATAAAGGTTCACCAGCGCTTCGGCTACCTTTTTGCGAAGGGAATTGTAGGCCAGTCCCAATAGCTGCTGCTCTTTTACCGTAACATTCCGGGCCAGCATGCGGATGAATTGCACCGCCACGTCCTGCTGGTGGTTCAGCAGCTCTTCAAAGTCTTCCCGCGGGATCACAGCGATCTCGCTTTCTTCCATCGCTTCAGCTGTTTCCTTATAGGTACCTCCTTCCAGCAAGGCAACGTAGCCCAGGAAATCGCCGGTGTTGTACAGGTCTACTACCAGCTCTTTGCCGTCGTCATTCTTCTTGAAGATCTTTACCTTCCCTTTCTGGATGTAGAAGAGGCTCGTGGGATGATTCCCCTCCACATAGATGGCCTGTTTCTTTTTGTACTTGTCGATGTTTCGGCCTTCAGAAAGGGCTTTAAGGGTGCCTTTCCCCCCCGTGGCGGCTTCCATCAGTTTGTTGAGGCCCTGCAGGTCGGCGGGGAAGTCCTGTTTCCGCAGGGAAGCCTTTTTAAGGCGGCTTTCAATGGCGTGTAGCAGGTCGGTACCGCTGAAAGGCTTGGTGATGTAGTCGTCGGCGCCCATTTCCATGCCCTTGCGGAAATCGCTCCTTTCCGTTTTGGCGGTGAGGAAAATGAATGGGGTATCCATCATTTCCTCGTTACGCTGCAGCATGTGCAGTACGCCATAGCCATCCAGTACGGGCATCATGATATCACAGATGACAAGATCGGGTTTGTGCTGCAGGGCCAGTTCCACCCCGATTTTACCGTTCTCGGCGGTCAGGACCTTATATCCGGCCAGGTCAAGGATTTCTGCTGTATTTTCCCGGATATCTTCATTGTCTTCTATCAGAAGGATCGTTTTCATGCGTGTGTATGGGAAGTTTTGTTATTTATAGGAAATGTTAAGGTAAAAGTAGTGCCTTTGCCCAGTTCGCTTTCACAGGATATGCTGCCGTTCATTAACTCACTATATTTACTTACGATGTGGAGGCCGAGACCGGTTCCCTGGATATTGCTGACGTTTGTGCCCCGGAAAAACCGCTCGAACAGGTGTTGCTGGTCTTCCTGCGACATGCCGATGCCTTTATCAGCCACTACCAGCTTGAATTCATCTTCTTTACGGTAGGTACGAAGGAGGATGGTGGCCTCTTTGCCCGAGAACTTGATGGCATTGCCCAGGAGGTTCATAACAATATGTTTCAGCAGCGCGGGGTCCAGTGTAACTTCCGTGGCGCCGATGTGGAGATAATCCACCTCCTGTCCCTCTTTAATGATGCCCTGCATCTCCTGGATCACATTCTGGAACAGTTCGTTCACATCGAAATTGATGATCCGCACCTGGATCTTTCCTTCCTCGATCCGGCCTACGGAGAGGAAGTCGTTCAATATATCGGTGAGCAGGTTCACGGATGAAACGATCCGCTGGATATGCTTGTTCCGTTTGCTCTGTTCCTCTTCCCCGGCATACTGCTTAACCAGGAAGGCGGAGGAGAGGATGGTGCTGAGAGGAGTGCGGAACTCATGCGAGGCCAGGGAAACGAAGCGGGATTTCAGCTCGCTCAGCTCTTTTTCTTTGCCTAAGGCCGTTGTCAGCTCTTCGGTAGATAATTCCAGCAGTTCCAGGGCCTTCCTGAGCTGCAGGGTGCGTTCTTCCACCATTTGCTCCAGCTCATTGTTGAGGCGGTCATTATTGGCTTCTGCCTGTTTCCTGGCGGTGATATTATTGATATAGGCGATCACAAAGGTGCCTTCTTCGTTCTGGTAATGGCTGAGGCTGATCTCTACGGGGAATTCCCTGCCGTCTTTCCCGACTGCATGGAGATCAAGGCCGATGCCCATCGGCCTGCTCTGTGGCTGACCGATAAAGTCTTCGCGGTACCCCACGTGCCTGTCACGCAGCTTCGCCGGCAACAGTTGTTCTACGGGACGTCCCAGCAGCTCTTCCCGCCGGTAGCCGAATTGTTCCAGCGCAAAATTATTGACCATGACGATCTCCCCGCGCTTATTGGCCACCAGTATACCAATACTTGCATAGTCAAACAGGGCCCCGAAGCGCTGTAACTCTTTCTCTATCTTTTGCTGGAAATAACCGTCGGAGCTAAGATCTCCCAGGCGGAAGAAGCAATATTCCTTACCGGAATGTTTAAACAGGATCTTTTCGTAAATGCCCCATTGTTTTTGGCCGGCGCTATTCACCCACTCGCGTTCTTCCGGGCCGGGACTGTTGCTGCTGGCGCCATTTTCGAGGGTCCAGTCACAAAAGCCCAGCTTGTTTTTTTGCAGCAGCTCTTCCAGCACGGCGGGATCCGTGCTGCCCAGCATCCTCATGCCTGCCTCATTCACATACAGCAACCTGCCGCTCTCGTTCTCTCTCACACCCATCAGGCCGGTTCCCCTTTCCATCAGGGCCGAAAACATGGATAACTGAAACTGATCGTCGAGCTCGTTGATGGAAGAATACATTTAACAGTTATTTTGTATATCAGTAACAGGCCACAACAATCTGAAAGTTAAGTATTTTATGGATTTGTATCAAAGCAGGTTTCAAAAATCAGGCCGCATGATGATTATCATGTGGAGCACTGATGGCCCTCATTGTTGGTGGAGCAGGACTGGTGTTACTTTGCACCTGTAACCATCAATCATTTCAAATGCAAATCTATATCAGTGACAATGCTATCATCGCCAGTGTACAGCGCGCATTCCAGGCTGTATATCCGTATCTGAAACTGGAGTTTTACAGTCAGGCCCAGGAAGCCGGTCAGGTTTCCGCGGCTGTGAAGAAGGTGTCCCCCGAAACCCCGATAGACGATATAAGGGATGAAGGCGCTTGCGGCTGGTTAGATATCAGTCAGAAAAGGACGGCCGCTGAACTGGTGTCCGATCTGAAAGAAACAATGGGCCTTACCGCCCAGGTAATGCCCAGAAGAGGCGACCTGTGGCTGAAAACCGCCTGTACTATCAACTGGAGCCTGGCCCAGCTGAATGCTGCCACTATACGAACAAACCTCTACCTGTACTAATCTACAGAACCGGCAATACCTAAACCACATCCGCTATGAGAGTACTTTTCTACAGTATGAAAGACTTTGAGCGCCCCTACCTCGAAGAAGCCAATATTAAGGAACACGACCTGGTCATGATCAATGAGCCCCTTAGCCTGGAAACAGCGAGCCTGGCCAAAGATTGTGATGCGGTTTGCATCTTTACCGCCGATGATGCATCGGCGCCTGTGCTCAGCCAGCTGGCCCAGCAGGGAGTAAGATACCTGGCTATTCGTGCCGCAGGGTATGATAATGTGGACCTGCACGCTGCTGCGCAGCTTAACATCAAAGTGGCCAATGTACCGGCCTATTCTCCCTACGCTATTGCAGAACATGCTATAAGCCTGATGATGGCGCTGAACCGTAAAACGGTACAGGCCCACAAACAGGTGCAGCACTACAATTTTGCCCTGCATAACCTGATAGGCTTTGACATGCATCGCAAAACAGCCGGTATCATAGGAACAGGCAGAACAGGGGAGGCCATTGCTGCTATCCTGCATGGTTTTGGGTGCCGCGTACTGGCATATGATGTTAAAAAGAATAAAGAACTCGCTAACCGCTACGGGGTACAATATACTGACCTGGCCACGCTTTGCCGGGAATCAGATATCATCACTGTGCATGCGGGCCTGAATGAGGAAAGCAAACATATGATCAATAAAGACGTGATCAGCTGGATGAAGAAAGGCGTAATGCTGATCAACGTTTCAAGAGGGGCGATTGTAAAAACAGCTGATGTGGCGGATGCGCTGGAGAGTGGCCATATCGGTTATTTCGGGATGGACGTATACGAGCACGAGAAAGGCATTTTCTTTCATGACCTGCGGGGCCGCAAAATGGAAGATAAGCTGTTATGCCGCCTGCTGCGTATGCCCAATGTGCTGATCACCCCGCACCAGGCTTTTGCTACACGCGAAGCGCTGCACAATATTGCTGAAACAACTTTTTATAACCTGCATTGCTGGAGAAAGAAATTAGCCTGCAAGCATGAGCTGGCCGTGGCAGTGAACGGCCATAGCTATGCCATGACTGTGGGCTAGCCAAATTAATCTCACCTACATCTTCAATTTGTACACTGCTGACCGGCCGCTAGTTTTTTTCAAACCGGCCGGTTTTTCTTTGCTATGACATTCATCATTTTCCGGGATGATAAATATCAGCCCCGCCTTTGATAAATGTCATTCGGGCCCGACAGTCGCGCTGCTACTTTTGCAGTATATACAACAACCATGACAGCCGTAGGAACCACCTGCTATCATTGTGGGGAAGCATGTAACAACACCACTATTGTACAAGAAGAAAAAGCATTCTGCTGCGAAGGCTGTAAACTGGTTTTTGAACTGCTGAACGGCCATCAGCTATGCGACTATTACCGCCTGAACGGGCAACCGGGCATTCCGCAGCGTATAGCCGTACGTAAAGATAAATTCGCGTTCCTGGAAGATGATAAAATAGTACAGCAGCTGATCCGGTTCCGCGACGATACCCAAACACACATCACCTTTTATATTCCCAACATACATTGCAGCTCCTGCCTCTGGCTGCTGGAAAACCTGCACCGCCTGAACGATGGTATACAGCGGGTTAGGGTGAACTTTACCCGTAAAGAGGCGCAAGTGGTGTTCCTGCATCAACAGCTTTCTCTCCGCGGGGTGACAGAGCTGCTCACCAGCATTGGTTATGAACCTTATATCAGCCTGCAGGATCTGCAGGGTAATAAACCAACAGTGAACCGCCGGCTGATCTACCAATTGGGAGTAGCCGGTTTCTGTTTTGGCAATATCATGCTGCTGAGTTTTCCGGAATATTTCTCCGGTCCGGGCGGCATGGATACCGGCCTTTTCCGCTGGCTGAACCTGGCCTTGTCATTACCGGTATTCTTTTATAGTGCACAGGTGTTTTTCCGTTCCGGCTGGAGTGGCGTCAAACATGGCTTCCTGAATATAGATGTACCTATCGCGCTGGCTATCCTGGTGACATTTGTACGCAGCGTCAGCGACGTATTGATGGGCACAGGCGCTGGTTACTTTGACTCCATGACGGGCATCGTGTTCCTCATGCTGGCCGGTAGGATATTACAGGAAAAAACTTACCAGGGACTGTCTTTTGATCGCGACTATACCGCCTACTTTCCGATAGCCGTCACAGTAATTGATGAAGAGAAAGAAACACCCGTAGCCTTGCCGGATATCAAAACCGGTCAGACCCTGCTGATCCATCACCAGGAGCTGATACCGGCGGATGGAATCCTGGTGAAAGGAGAGGCCCTGATCGATTACAGCTTTGTAACGGGAGAGGCTACCCCGGTACGCCGCTCCGTAGGAGAGATCATTTATGCCGGGGGGTATCAGCTGGCAGGCAACATCACATTGCTTACGGTAAAAGAAGTGGCGCAAAGCTATCTCACCAGCCTGTGGAACCGCCGTGAGCTGAAAGAAGAGAAAGTAAAAGCGCCGTCTTTTATACACCTGCTGGGCCGCTACTTTGCCTGGCTGGTATTGAGCCTTGCGGCAATAACGGCTGCCTGGTGGGCAGTACATGATCCTTCCCGTATATGGCCTGCCGTTACCGCCATACTGATAGTGGCCTGTCCATGTGGATTGCTGCTGGCGGCTTCTTTCACCAATGGGTTTATCCTCCGTATACTGAGCGGGCAGCGGCTGTATCTCCGCAATGCAGCAGCGATAGAGCGCCTGTCTGATACAGATCATATTGTATTTGATAAAACGGGTACGCTTAGTTCCCGGAACAGTGCGGAAGTAAGCTTTTATGGCAAGGCGCTCAGCGCAGAAGAGCGGTCAGCTATAGCTGCATTGGCCGCACAATCTTCCCACCCGCTGAGTAAAATGGTATACGCTTATTGCGGAACGGGCGCCGCACCGGTGCAGGATTTTGTCAGTAAACCGGGCATGGGCATCAGCGGACAGGTACATCATAACATCATCCGCCTGGGCAATGCAGATTTTACAGGCGCAGGCAACAATGATACCAATGAAGGCAGTGCAGTATACCTGAACATGAACGGCCGCGTGTATGGCCGTTTCAGTGTGCGTAACGGCTACCGTAAAGGTATGCAGGGATTGTTTCGCCGGATCAGAGAACGTTTTGCACTCAGCCTGTTGTCAGGTGATAATGACAGGGAGGCAGCTGCTTTCCGTGAACTGATGGGCCCCCGCGCTACCCTCCGCTTTGAGCAGATGCCGCAGGACAAGCTGGATTACATCCTGCATTTGCAGCAGCAGGGGCGGCGGGTACTGATGATAGGAGATGGCTTGAATGATGCAGGTGCATTACTGCAAAGCCATACCGGTATTTCTGTTACAGAGAACAGCAACAATTTCACGCCTGCCAGCGATGGGATCCTGGAGGCCGGGCAATTGCCCCTGCTCCCTGATTTTATACAGCTGTGCCGCAGCGGGAAGCACATCATCCTCATCAGCTTTATCATCTCACTTGTATATAACATCAGCGGTTTGTGCTTTGCCGTGCAGGGAACATTATCGCCACTGGTGGCGGCTATATTGATGCCATCCAGCTCCCTGAGCATTATCCTGATCACCTGGGGAATGAGCGCAGCGGCAGGAAGAAGGCTGCAACGCAGGGCCTTGCGGATCGCGGATGACAAAGATCAGTTCCCCGGTTGAGAATGATCATGGTCACCCTATACGAAGGAAGATACATTTGTAAAGTAAAATGGATAACAATGAGCGTTATTATTCTCTTACTCGGGGCCAGCCTTACCGTAGGGCTTACGTTTCTGGCAGCCTTTATATGGTCTGTAAGAAGCGGGCAGTTCGAGGACCACTATTCACCCGCGCACCGTATCCTGTTCGATGACGCAGCTGCTGATAATAATCATCCCGACACCACAACCAAGCAATCATAATTTATTACTATGTCTCTGGAAAAGTTTTCTTATGACAACCGCACTGTAAAATGGTTTGCCTACGCCACTATGTTCTGGGGCTTAATAGGTATGCTGGCGGGTTTATGGGCAGCCCTGGCGCTTGCCATTCCGCAAATGAACCTGGGCTATGCAGCCACTACCTTCGGGCGCTTAAGGCCTGTACATACTAATGCAGTGATATTCGCATTTGTAGGGAACGGCATCTTTATGGGCGTATACTATTCCCTGCAACGCCTGTGCAAGGCCCGTATGTTCAGCGATGTGCTGAGCAGGCTGCATTTCTGGGGATGGCAGGCGATCATTGCGGGCGGCGCCCTTACCTTATTCCTGGGATATACCACCGGTAAAGAGTATGCCGAGCTGGAATGGCCTTTTGATATAACCATCACCGTGGTATGGGTGATCTTTGGCGCCAATATGCTGGGCACCATATTGCGGCGGCGCGAAGCGCACCTGTATGTGGCCATCTGGTTCTATATCGGCACCTGGGTGGCGGTAGCCATGCTGCATATTGTCAACTCATTTGAAATGCCGGTATCGCTGTTCAAAAGCTACAGCTGGTATGCCGGTGTGCAGGATGCGCTGGTGCAGTGGTGGTATGGTCATAATGCCGTGGCATTCTTTCTGACCACGCCTTACCTGGGACTGATGTATTACTTTGTTCCCAAGGCAGCCAACCGTCCTGTTTATTCCTATCGCTGGTCTATTATTCACTTCTGGGCCCTGATCTTCATTTATATCTGGGCAGGCCCGCATCATCTGTTATATACTTCATTGCCCGAATGGGCGCAGTCGCTGGGTACCGTGTTTTCCATCATGCTGATCGCTCCTTCCTGGGGCGGTATGCTCAACGGGCTTTTAACATTGCGCGGCGCATGGGATAAGGTAAGGGAAGACGCCATTCTCAAATTTTTTGTGGTTGCGCTTACCTGTTATGGTATGGCCACTTTTGAAGGGCCGATGCTGTCGCTGAAGAATGTAAATGCAGTGAGCCATTTCACAGACTGGACCATTGCGCATGTGCATGTTGGCGCCCTGGGCTGGAATGGTTTCCTCACCTTCGGCATCCTGTACTGGCTGATGCCGCGCCTGTTTGCTACGCAGCTGTATTCACGTAAATGGGCCAATACCCATTTCTGGCTGGGCACTATGGGCATCATCTTCTATGTAGTGCCGATGTACTGGGCGGCCTTTACGCAAAGCATGATGTGGAAAGAATTTACAGAAGAAGGGCAGCTGAAATACCAGTTCCTTGAAACCGTTACCACTATTGTGCCGATGTATGCCTTGCGCGGATTGGGTGGGATCTTATACATATCCGGGTTGATCCTGATGATCGTGAACCTGGTGAAGACAGTACGCAGCGGCAGCTTTGTAGCTAATGAAGCGGCAGAAGCTGCGCCATTGCCAAAGGTGATACCGGTATCCGGCAAAGGTCACTGGCATAACTGGATTGAAAGAAGGCCTGTGCAAATGGCGGTATTCAGCCTGATAGCGGTAGGCATTGGCGGTATCTTCGAGATGATACCCACCTTCCTGGTGCGCAGCAATATCCCTACCATCAGCAGCGTAAAACCATATACGGCGCTGGAATTGCATGGGCGAGATGTTTATATCCGCGAGGGCTGTTACACCTGTCATTCGCAGATGGTAAGGCCTTTTCGCGATGAGGTAGCCCGTTACGGCGAATATTCCAAAGCAGGGGAGTTTGTATATGATCATCCTTTCCAGTGGGGATCCAAACGTACCGGTCCTGATCTGGCCCGTATAGGCGGCAAGTACCCGGATAGCTGGCATTATAATCACATGCTGGATCCTGCTTCTATGTCGCCTGGTTCAATTATGCCTTCTTATCCCTGGCTGCTGGAGGATCGTATCGACAAAGGAAAGACGCCTGCCATGATCAACGCTATGCGCAAAGTAGGCGTGCCCTATCCGCATAATTATGAGCAGCAGGCCAATAAAGATATGGAGCAGCAGGCCAACGCGATCGTCGCTTCGCTGAAACGGGATAAGCTGGAAACATTACCCGACCGTGAGATCGTGGCGCTGATCGCCTACCTGCAAAGAATAGGAAAAGATATCAAGGGAGCGCCTGCAAAACCATTGATCGTACAGGAAGGACAACACTAAAAAACAAAGCGTATGAAATTTATTAATTATCTGCAAAGTATAGATGGCGTAGCCATTTACCCGCTGGTACCGCTGGTATTGTTCACCGCCTTTTTCGCCGCCGCTGCCTGGTGGGCATTGAGGGCAGAAAAGGAGTCCATGGTGCGCAAGAGCCGCATCCCTTTGGAAAATGAAGACCTGTAAACCTGTTTAGCATGAAGATACCATCATCTACACTCGACCATCCTTTAGCCCAGTTATTACTGGTCATCATTATAGCATTACTGATAGCAATTGCCGTATTGGCCAATGCAGTTAGCGGCGCTATGGATATTTACCGCGACCGTATAAAAAAGAACGGTGCAGATAAAGCAATGCTGCTGCTGATAGGGGGCTTACCTTCTGTATCCTATTACCTGCTGGTATCTGTTATCGCACTGGAACTGCTGGTGATCTTTGCCTTGTTGTGGATGCTGCGCTACCTGGTAGGGATCCAGCGGAAGCGTACACCTAAAGCAATACCTGCACCCGGACAGCCGGTAGTGAGCTGGTGGGAAAAGCTGAACAATACCCGCAGCCTTGATACGGCTTCTGAACAGGAACAAGACCTCGGACATGATTTTGACGGCATCCGTGAGCTGAATAATCCTACACCTCCCTGGTGGCGCTACAGCTTCTATTGCAGCATCCTGTTCGGCGTAGTGTATGTGTGGGTATATCACATTTCCCGCAGCGCGCCTTTACAGCTGGAAGAGCTGGCCATCGCAGAAGCTAAAGCAACAGAAGCACAACAGGCTTACCTGGCGCATGCCGCCAATAACATTGATGAAAAAACAGTGAAGCTGCTAACGGCAGCAGATGATATTGCCGGGGGGCAAAAACTTTTTACTGCCAACTGTACCGCCTGCCATGGCGCCGCCGGGCAGGGAATGGTAGGGCCTAACCTTACAGATGATTACTGGCTGCATGGCGGCCAGGTGAACCAGGTGTTCAGCACCATCAAATACGGAGTGCCTGAAAAAGGTATGAAATCGTGGAAAGACGATTTCTCTCCCAAACAGATCGCTCAATTGGCCAGCTTCATTAAAACCCTGCATGGTACAAATCCTCCGGGAGCCAAGGAAGCGCAGGGAGAGCCGGAAAAATAATCTTGTCTGCAAATGGAAACGTTCAGGGATAGTTTAGCTACTGTTGATAAAGAAGGGAAACGTCAATGGATTTACGCACAACAGCCGAAAGGGAAATTGTACAGATACCGGACCATCCTGAGCTATTTTTATTTCATGGTGTTTTTTAGCCTGCCGTTCATGCATGTGAATGGCAGGCCCTTCTTTATGTTAAATGTAGTAGAAGGAAAATTTATATTGTTTGGCGCTATTTTCTGGCCGCAGGATTTCTTTCTCTTCGGCCTCTGCATGCTGGCCTTCATCGTTTTTGTTGCCCTTTTCACCATGGCCTTTGGCCGTCTTTTCTGTGGCTGGGCATGCCCGCAGACCATCTTCATGGAAATGCTTTTCCGCCGCATCGAATACTGGGTAGAGGGGAGCGCTGCACAACAGCGGCTGCTGGACAACAGTCCCTGGACGGCCGCAAAGATCTGGCGTAAAACGGTCAAGCATATACTCTTTTTCCTGCTTTCATTTTTGATCGCCAATACCTTCCTGGCTTATATCATTGGCATTAAAGCGCTAGGCCGGATTGTGGCTGAACCATTATCCGCACATGTGGGTGGATTTACTGCGATACTGGTCTTTTCAGCAGTGTTCTATGGTGTGTTCGCATTTTTCAGGGAGCAGGTATGTACAGTGGTTTGTCCGTATGGACGTTTGCAGGGCGTGCTGATGGACAGGAACTCTGTAATAGTAGCTTATGACTATGAACGGGGAGAGCCGCGTGGGAAATTCAGTAAGAGCGGAACAGCAGATCAGGGCGATTGCATCGATTGTATGCAATGCGTAAAAGTATGTCCTACAGGGATAGACATCCGCAACGGCACGCAGCTGGACTGTGTGAACTGTACGGCCTGTATAGACGCCTGTAATTTTATGATGCTTAAAACAGGCAAGCCGGAAGGATTGATCCGCTATGCCTCTGAGAATGGTATCGCCGCAAAACAGCCGCTGCGTTTCACTCCGCGTCTGAAGGTTTATACCATAGCCTTGCTGATGATACTGGGGGGCATCACTTTCCTGCTGGTCAACCGGCACCCCGTAAGCGGCACTATTATCCGCACGGCAGGCATGCTGTACCAGGAAAGGGGAAACGACAGCATCTCCAACCTGTACCGCATTAAGCTGGTCAATAAAACGGCAGACAATTTACAATTACAGCTGCTGCTGGAGGAAACAAAAGGGCGGGTACAGATGGTAGGCAAGAGCCCGATAGCGCTGAAGGCAGGCGAACAGGGAGAAGGCACCTTTTTTATTGTGCTGCCGCGGGCAGCCATTACAAAGCGCAAGAGCGCCATCCGTGTTACCCTTTTTACAGGTTATGAGAAAGTAGGGGAGCTAAAGACCACTTTTCTCGGGCCTATCACACTTTCAAACTGATGCATATGAACTGGGGTTATAGTGTCATTATTGTATTTACACTTTTTGCGGCGGGGATGCTGACGCTGGTCATTAAGAGCATGCGTACCCGGATAGATATGGTTACACCGGACTATTACGGTGCAGAACTAAAATACCAACAGGTGATAGACGGACGGGAGAACAGCGCCCGCTTATCAGCGCCTGTCACCGTGAAGCAGGCCGGGCCCCTGGTGGAGCTATCCTTTCCGGCAGAACTGAAGGGACATTCCCTGGAGGGAAAGGTGCTCTTTTACCGCCCTGCGGACGCGGGCCGGGATATGAGCGTACCGCTGCAGCTCAATGAAGAGGGTAAGCTGCTGGTAGACAGCCATCGCTTTAAAACAGGGCGCTACCAGGTAAAGGTGCAGTGGGAGATGGATGGCAAGCCCTATTTCGAGGAAGCGTACCTGTACATTCAATAATCTTTACTTATGTGGCCGCTGATCTTATCCGCTTTTTCGCTGGGTTTCCTGGGAAGTTTTCACTGTATAGGGATGTGCGGGCCTATTGCCCTGGCATTGCCGGTGCAACACCTGCAGGGAGCCAGCCGCCTGGGGGGCATCTTACTTTACAATGCCGGGCGTATCACCACCTATGCTTTGCTGGGTCTTTTATTTGGCTGGCTGGGACGGCAATTTTACCTGGGCGGTTTGCAGCAATGGCTGTCTGTAGTGCTGGGGGCCTTGCTGCTGCTAATGGCGGTACTGCGATACCTGCCAGGCAGGCATTTTGGAATGGAGGCCCATTTCGGGAAGCTGACAGCCGGTACCAGGCGATTGCTGGGAATGCTCCTGCAGCGCCAACGCTTTTCTACACTGTATGCAATCGGTTTTTTAAACGGTTTATTGCCTTGCGGATTGGTATACCTGGGCATCGCCGGGGCGGTGGCTACCCTGCACATTTACCAGGGCGCATTGTTTATGGCCGCCTTCGGAGCGGGTACCCTACCTGCCATGGCGGCGGTTACTGCCAGCCGTCAGCTGATCACCCTGCAGACCAGGAACCGGATCAAACGGCTGATCCCGGTGGTGGTCGCCGTCATGGGACTGCTGCTGATCGTCCGGGGAATGAACCTGGGCATCCCTTATGTAAGCCCCGCCATGAGCCCTTATAGTCCCCGGGTAATGGAACGTTGTCATTATTAAAATATTTACCATGCAATTGATCCGGAAATATAATGTGCCCGCCCCGCGCTATACCAGCTACCCAACGGTGCCTTACTGGGAGGAGAGCGGTTTTGACCGCGGACGCTGGGAAGGGCTGTTACCAGCCGCCTTTACCTTTGCCAATGCACTCGATGGCATCAGCCTCTATATTCACCTGCCCTTCTGCGAAAGCCTTTGCACTTATTGCGGCTGTAATAAATACATTACGGTGAATCATGCCGTGGAGGAACCTTATATACAATCGCTGCTGAAGGAGTGGCGCTTGTACCTCAGGCTGTTCAGCGGACGGCCCCGCATCCGGGAGATCCATTTGGGGGGCGGTACACCGGCATTTTTCAGTCCGGAAAACCTGCAGCAGCTGCTCAGCGGCATCTATGAAAGTGCAGACCTGCTGCCGGAGGCTTCGCTCAGCTTTGAGGCGCATCCCAATAATACCACTCTCCGGCACCTGGAAGCGCTGTATGAAATGGGTTTCCGGCGGATCAGCGTGGGGGTGCAGGACCTCGACGAGCGGGTGCAGCAGATCATCAACCGTGTTCAGCCTTACGAAAACGTGGCGGCAGTAGTGGAGGCCGCCCGCCGTACCGGCTTTAGCTCCGTTAATTTTGACCTGATCTATGGGTTACCCCTCCAAACGCTGGCTGGCACTGAAAATACGATCCGGCAGCTCATGCAATTGCATCCGGACACCATCTCCTTTTACAGCTATGCCCATGTACCCTGGGTCAAAGGGGTAGGGCAGCGGCGGTTTTCGGAGGCGGACCTTCCAAAGGATGAAGAAAAGCGCGCCCTCTACGAGCTGGGGAAGACGCTTTTCATAGCCAAGGGCTATACAGAGATCGGCATGGACCATTTTGCAGCAGCAGGCAGCGAATTGCATAGGGCCAGCCAGGAAGGAACGCTGCACCGCAATTTTATGGGCTATACCGTGGCCCGCAGCTCCCTGCTGATAGGCCTGGGCGCCAGCGCCATCAGCGATAGCTGGAACGCCTATGCCCAGAATGAGAAGCATATTCCTAGCTGGCAGGAGACCGTGAACAAGGGCCTGCTGCCGGTGGTAAGAGGGCATGCGCTGACGGCGGAGGATATGCGCCTGCGCAATCATATCCAATCCCTGATGTGCCGTTTGGAGACCTCCCTGAACCGGGCAGATGCCCATTGCAATGCCGTTATGGAGGGTATGGGCCGCTTACGGGAACTGGAAAAGGATGGCCTGGTGGCCCTTTTGCCCGGCAAGATCCAGGTTACAGCAGAGGGCCGGCCCTTTATCCGCAATATCTGCATGGCTTTTGACGCCCGTTTGTGGCGGAAGGCGCCTCAATCCAGGTTATTCAGCCAGGCTATTTAAGCCGTTTTACTGACGAGAATCATGTTGTGGTTTGAGCCAGGTCATTTACCAGGCCCTGCCAGGCCGGTAAATTTGTGGTATTAAAACTATATCACTATGAAAGGCATGATCATCTACAAAGGTAAATACGGCGCCACCCGCCAATACGCCATATGGTTGGGTACAGCGCTCGAGCTGCCTGTCGAACAGGCCGGGTCTGAAACCGCAGAACAACTGGCGGATGCTGATTATGTGATCATGGGAGCCAGCGTTTACATGGGTAAGTTGCAGATGAAGAGCTGGATGAAAGAGAACCTTACCTTTTTATCAACCAAGAAATTATACCTTTTCGTGGTATCCGGCACACCGCTGGATGACGTGAACAGGTTACAGGAATATGTAAAAAATAACGTACCGGAAGAATTGAGGAGCAGAGTTGAATGCTTCTTCTTCCCCGGTAAGCTGGAATTTAATAAACTGTCACTGAAAGATAAATTGCTGTTGAAGATTGGCGCATGGTTGTCAAAAGGCAGTGAGAAGGATAAAGTGCAGCTGTCGGATTACAATAAGGTAAACCGGCTGAATATTGCCCGCCTCGTAGAGGTTGCGGCTTATCAGAAAGTAGCTTAAGGGCTGACAACACAGAGCCTTTCATCCGGCGCCCCGTTCAGTGGTCTCCAAAAAATCCACGGGGCGTGCCGGATGTTTTTTTTTGCCTCCCCCTGATCCGGATAAGTACACCTGCTGACTTGAATCACAACATCCCTTGATGCACATCATTGTTTCACCCCTCACTTCTGGCGGATATTTGTATCACAAAACACGCACACTATGTACCCTTCCTTTTCATATCCCGAATTACAGAAAAGATTCTGCGAAGGTTTCGACTTCTTTCCCTTCAAGTCGCTTGAACAACACGGTGGCTTTATCTATAAGAGTTATGTAACTGATAGTGACACGCGGGAATTGCTGGACCGTTATACTTATCAGTATGACAACAGCGGCGTACATGCGCGCGTGTTATTAATGAAGCTCCAGCAGAATGATATTCCTGTGGCAGGAGAGCTGCTGTTCAAACTGCAGACGGCCGGCTACCGTTTTGAAGAACGTTTCAATGCTGTCAAAAGGCAGCCCGCTATATTTAAACAACTCCTGGAAACGATGGAAACCTATCACCGCATCCTGGCAGTGTATCAGCATGATGTGCAGCAGCACATCGCCGCACAACTGGCCGCAGCGCCGGAGGAAGATCAGCTGGTGACCTATGAAGCCATCAGTGCAGATAATATCATGCAGCTTAAACTGGTAGTGCAGGAGTTCCTGCGCAGTACCGATATCATCTATACTTTCCTGGAAGCCTGTTATCTGCAACAGCCGGAGTTTCGGCAACTGATGCTGACTGAGGAAGAGAAGACAAGTCTGCAGGACATCCTGTATACGATCATCCTGCTCAGAGACCTGCAGAAAGACACCATCGACATCCTGAAACAATGGAAGCAGGATGCAGCGCGCTTTAAAGACCAGCGCATCTGGAATTGATTTTTTTGTTCTGACGCTTGCTATAAACCAACAACGCATCCCCTGGCTACGGCCGGGGGATTTTAAAACCGAAACACCAAAAACTACTATTGTATGGAACCGCGTCTTATTGCTGAATTGCTCGATATTGAAGCATTAGCATTATTATCCAACGAACCTTACATGCCCTTATCAGAAGCAGAACAGGTAAACTGCGGCTGCATAGGCTGAGTGGCTCAGATGGCTTCCCTTCTTAATTGATTGCTGCCAAGCTCACGGTTGTACCGGTTACGGTATTGCACCGGCGAGAGGCTGGTGATCCGTTTGAAAGTAATGCGGAATGCCTTGGGGTCAGTATAGCCTACTTTATACATTACCTCGTTCACATTTTCGCGGGAAGATTCCAGGCGTGATTTGGCCGCTTCGATCTTTACCCGTTGTATATACTCCACCAGCGTATTGGAGGTAGCTTTCTTAAAGCGGCGCTCCAGGTTCCTGCGGCTAACGGCCAGCATACCGGCCAGCTGATCTACTGTAATGCGTTCTTCGAAATTCGCTTCTATAAACTCCTGCGCTTTTTTTACCACTTCATCTTCATGATCTTTCTGCCCGGCAAACATGATAAAGGGCGACTGGCTGTCGCGCTGTATATCTATCTGGAAAGCCTTTGAGCAGAAGACGGCTACCTCTCTTCCCGCAAACTTCTCGATCAGGTACAGTATCAGGTTCAGGTAGGAAAAGGCGCCTCCGCTGGAGTAAATGCCGTATTCGTCTGTAAGGATCTTATCTTCTACCAGGTTCACATCGGGGTACATACGCCTGAAATCATTGGCGGCCATCCAGTGGGTAGCGCATTTTTTGCCGTTTATCAATCCGGTAGCGGCCAGGAGGAAAGCGCCTACACAAAGGCTGGCCACTTCTGCGCCGTTCTTGTACTGCTGTACGATCCAGGGAATAAAGCCCTCATTGTCACGGATGTTCTTTTCCATATCTCCCTGCATGGCGGGGATCACCACCAGGTCTGTTTTGGGCATTTCGCTGATCAGCGTGTCTGCATTGATGGTATACATCCCTTCGTATACCGGTACCGCTTTGGTGAGGGCGGTGAGCTGTACATCGAACAGGGGCTCGCGGCCGATGCGTGTAAGCATTTGGTTCACTTCTGTGAACACCTGGCGGGGCCCTTCTATGCTACCCAGTACGGCCCCTTTGGGAACAATGATGGAAATGTGTATCATATGGTAAAGGTAGGGGTGTGCGCTGTCACAACCAACCCTTATAGGAGTCGCATTTACCCCCTCTGCATGTCTGTTTTTTACGATATATATGACTGTGAATGCGTAATTTGCAAAATATGGCCATTATTCTGTCAGCAGGTAATTACTTTGGGGTGGAGCGTAAACAGGACGAAAATGCGGGGTTCAAACTGAACATTACCCGTTATGATCCTTTTACGGAGATCCGCGAACATTACCATGAAAATGCTTACCTCAGCCTGCTGATCAACGGGCAGTACCGCGAAATGACAGGCCGCGGAGAGCAGGATATGGCCCCCGGAGAGGTGATCTTTCGTCCGGCAGGTTATCGTCACGCCAACCATTTTCCCGGCAAGGGGGGCAGTTGCCTCAATATTGAATTCAAGCCGGAGGCGCTGTACGATCAGGTAGGGAAGATCATGATCCCTGCAGCTGCTAATATCTATCCTGCCGGTGCTTTTGAATACCTGTACCGTTTGTTGTATTGTTTTGTGAACGACCTCGGCGCAGACTTATCCGAAGAATATCTTTTTACCTGGCTGGGCGCGCAAACAGATCGGCAGTTGCCACAACGCTTATTATGGCTGCCTAAGGTGAAGGCCATCCTGGAAACAGAACTGGAAGCGCTTCATCCCATTGCGGAACTGGCGGCCAGGGTGCATGTGCATCCCATTTACCTGGCCCGCGCCTTTAAGGAAAGGCTGGGACTTACCCCGGGAGAATACCACCTGAAAATGCGCCTGAAAAGGGCATTGGAGCTCTTGTTCCGCAGCAATGAATCCATCTCTTCTATTGCCTATACTACCGGCTTTACAGACGCCGCCCATTTTATCAGGTGTTTCAGGGCCTGTTACCAGGTTTCCCCGCACAAGTTCAGGAGCTCCCTGAAAAGTTAATAGCGTACAATTTTTATCGCCGGCGCCGCTGTTCCTTTGTATCAAAAAAGTATGAAGCCTGTCCGCCCGGCCACCGCCATTGTTTTCACCTGGTGTATCATAATACTATGCCCTTTCTTTTTACGTGCACAAGATCAGTTGCAGTATGATCTGCAGGTAAATGCAGATCTGCCTGCACGAAAATTCAGTGTGCAGGGAACATTATCTTTTCTTGTTACTGCAGCTGCTGCAGATTCTGTGGTGATCATGCTCAGCAAATGTACCGCCCCGCCGTTCATACAGGTTCGTACGCCAGGCGTGCATATTGCGCGTATGGATACATCTGTTGGCAGGGAAGGCGATATGCTTTATCATATACAATTCGCAAAGCCAATACAGGCCGGCAGCCGGCTGGAATTGGCCTATGCATATGAAAGGGGTGCTGCACCTACCTTCCAGTATTACATTGACAGTACTTTCTGTATGGCAGGGGGCTATGGGTCTGCATGGTATCCACAGGTTATGTCACCTGCGGAGGATGGTTCCAGTAAGTATACCCGGGCAAGCGGCAGTATCCGTGTTACGGTAGCACCGCCTTATATGCCGGTGATGGCGGCCAGCAAGCTGGAGACCGGTACTAACGGCAAAATGTATACGTTCCGGTATACGGCGCCGGATATCTTTTCGCTGTACATCGCTCCTTACCACCGGCAGGAAGTGAAGGGGCGGGTGCCGTTTTATTGTTTTACGTTGAGCAAAGAGACAGATGGTGCGGCTATCAGCGCCAAAGCGTCGCAGGTGCTGGATCACCTGCTTGGATTATTCGGTCCCCTGAGCATTCCTAACTTTTCTATCATAGAATTTCCGGATGCGGTATCAGAGAAGACCGGAATCGGCGGCGCCAGCCTGATGGGGGGGATACTGATGCCTGCCAATGCATTGAAGCGCTTTAATTATGCCTTATTTGGCCATGAATTGGCGCACCAGTGGTGGGGCAACAAAGTGTTGAGCCGGGGCGATGAAGGCGCGCAAATGCTTTCTGAAGGACTGGCGCAATATGGTTCCCTGCAGGTGGTGGAAGCCTTTGACAGCAGCCGGGCTATTCTCTACCGCAGGACCGGCTACCCGGGCTATATACCGGATCAATCCGGGTTTGGATATTTGAAGAATGCAGCGGCTGGTATTGATGCGCCCCTGCATGCGCTGACAGCGGAGAACGGGCACACGATCGGCGACAGTAAAGGTTTCATGGTGCTGGAGCTCCTGGCGAATACGATTGGAAAAGACACCTTTCACCGCGCATTGCAAACAATAGGAGACAAGTATAGCCATTCCGGCCTGAGTTGGGACCAGTTCCTACGGGAGCTGGAAACCGCCCATGGCGGCAGCCTGCAGTGGTTTTATGAACAATGGTTCAACCGTGCAGGCGCGCCTGCCTGGGAAACTGCCTGGCAGCAGCAGGGAGGGGAGCTGCTGCTTACGCTTACACAAACAGATAGCCTGTACCGTTTGCCGCTGGAAGTAGCGATCACTTATGCCAATGGCGATCAATCGCTGCAGCATATCAACATTACAGCACGCGTGCAGCAGCTAAGGTTACCGGTAACAGCTAAGGTAACAGGCATTAAGGTAGATCCGTATTTTAAAGTGATCCATTGGGATGAAGAGCTGGCCCCTAAAGCAAGAGCTATGAGCAAGGTACAGCGGGTATTCCAGCTGCGCATTGCGCAAAAACCGGATGAAGCGGAAAAGCTGGCGCTGTCTTACCTGGCGGAAGGTTTCCCGGAAGATCCCTATGGTGTGGAGTTCTCCTTGTTGTATACAGTGGCGCGCTTAAAGGCGATGAAAGGCGAAGAGGATGCTGCACTGATGTATTTTCAAAAGGCACTGCAATGCGCTACGCGGGCGAGTGATCTGCTGGCGTATACTTACTATAGAATAGCACAGATAGCGAAGCGGAAGAAAGATGATGTGTTGTTTCAATGGGCTTGTGTGAATGCGGTGAAGGCAGATGAATTGAATGAGGGAAAAGATGATATGAAGGGAATGGTCAGGATCTTACACTAATTCTTTTGCGCGGTCAATGTCCTTGCTATAGTATAATGCCTCTGGTATTTCCGCCAGTGTAGACGGATGCACCTGCGCGCCCAATCCATAAAACTGCTGGAAGCTCATGATAAGTGGCCGCCATTTATCCGGATCTACCCTATTGGGGTGGCCATCCATCACAATGCTATCATCCAGGTATACCCGCTGTATACGCATTTCAATGGTGACAATTCTGCCGCGCTGTTGCGGTTCATCATCTGCAATGCCGTGAACAGCGGCTACTTTGGCTTCCATTTGTACCGGGCATTCCAACACTCTTGGTGCATCAATGGTTTCAGACGGAAGTGGCGTTAAGCCTGCCAGCCTGAATTTTTCTTTTTCATAGCGGTAGCCTTTTTTCTGTTTCCCTTCCGGAACAGGATCACTGCCAGTGGTGCGCGCCAGCCTGTTCACGGCGCCGGCCAGGTGCACAGAAGGCAGGTTGAGCACACATTCACCGTTTCGTATAATGTTATGCGTAGTTTTGGAAGGAGCTGCAAGGCCCAGCATGCACCGCCATCCCAGCCAGAAAATGGAAGACATGGGAGCTAGGTTAAAAGAATGATCTTCATTCAGGGTGCTGATCAGCACTACAGGCGTACCGAAGTACAGGATAGCCGGTTCACTTCTGTGTAGCATAAGACGATGTTTTAATACTGCTACAAAGCTATTGAGGATAGCAGGCGTGGAAAACCTGTTTCTTGCTATAGTGTGCTATCATCTTTCATGTAATGCTCCCGGTAGGCCAGGGGCGTCATGTCTGTCATTTTCCTGAACACATCGCGGAAAGCCTGTATATCGGTATAGCCAACATCGTGCATGATCTCGGCAATGCTTTTGCGGCCGGTCTCCAGCTGTTTTTTGGCGGCTTCTATCTTCACGCGTTGTATATACTCTACTACGGTATGATAGATAGCTTTACGGAATCTTCTTTCCAATGTGCGCCTGCTGAGACGGAGTTTGTCAGCCAGCTCGTCTACCGTTACTTTTTCATGGTAATGGCTTTCTATGTAGCGTTGCGCTTTCTTCACCGTTTCATCGGTATGCTCTTTCAGTCCGTTGAACATGTGATAGGGCAGCTGGCTGTTACGTGCGAGGTCGGTAAGAAAATATTTCGCTGCCAGTACGGCCATGTTGCGGTCTGTATGTTTTTCTACCAGGAAGAGCAGCAGGTTCCAGTAGGCGTTATTGCCCGCGCTGGAATAGAGGCCCTGGTGGGCGGTCATGATCTTTTCATCCAGCAGTTTAACGGCGGGAAAGCTGTTGCGGAAAAGCTGTGCATAGCTCCAGTGCGTAGTACAGGGTTTGCCGTTCAAGAGGCCGGTGTGAGCAAGAAGGAAAGCGCCGGTGTCCAGCGCTGCTATTGCAGCTCCCATCTGATACTGGCGGATGATCCAGGAGAGGTATGCTTCCTGCCGAAAGGCAACGCTGGTCATATCGCCGGAGAGGGCGGGAATGATCACCAGGTCTGTTTTGTGTGCGTTGTTCAGTAACAGGTCGGGATGAAGGGAGAACAATCCGTCCCTGAGGCGTACCGGTGTTGATTGTCCAAGCAGCTGCACATGGAATGCAGGGCGGCGGCCGGATCGTTCCAGGAACTCATTTACTTTGGTAAATACATAACAGGCATCTGCAACAGATGCAGCTGTTGCGTTTTCGAGGGCTAGTATGGAGATGCTCAACATAGGGCAAATGTAGGTACAATAAGTGTCGCAATGCCCCCCTGCCGATTGGCGCATTATGCCCGTATCTTTTTCGTTTATTGCAGGTAATTTTGCAGTCCCTTGTCCTGTTCTATACCACTGCTTCCGCTTTAAAAAAGCTTTCTATCATATTGATCTCTTTTGCGAACATGGTCTTTTTACGTTTACCAAAGTAAAGGATGTTCTCAATAACAGGGCTGCCTTTCCATACCAGTTTCAGCTTGCCGGTTTTTAGCTCATTACGGCATAGAAAGTCGGGTATGATGGAGTAACCTTTTCCATGGCTGAGGCAACGCACGATAGAGCATTTATTAGGTACCGTATAATTAGGCCTGAAGTCGGGATGCTGATGAAAGTTCTGCACCCAGAACCTGCGCATATGCTCCATATCGGCGGCGGTGCTGTACCATATCTGTTGTTTGAGCCATTCTTCTGCCGCTGCTGTCTTTCCTTTTTTAATCAGGTTAGTAAAGGGCGTACTGTCTTCCTGGCTGCCGCTCACCAGCACGATCCTTTCTTTGGAAAAGGGCTTGTATTCCAGGTTCATTTGTGATCCCTGTTGTGGCGTCACGATCAGATCGAGCGAACCGTTATCCAGTTCCTGCTGCATGTCGGGATAGTCGCCGAATTTAATATTGATATTAAACGGGAGGGAGGCGATATACTGTTCCAGCGTGAACTGGAATGTTTCCAGGCACATGCCTATGCTGATAGTGGCCTTGTTGGTATCAGCGCTTTTATGAAAATGCTGTTCAGCAGCTTCCAGTTTATTCACTGCTTCAATAACGTAGTTGTACAATACCTTGGCCCGCTCTGTTGGCACCATGCGGCGGGCAGCCCTGTCAAACAGCTTATATCCTACATAAGCTTCCAGTGAATTGAGATGCAGGCTGACACCCGGTTGTGATATATACAGCGTTTGTGCGGTAGCTGTTAATGATCCTGTTTCATAAATGGTTTTAAAGGTACGGAACCACTCCATATTCATCAGCATAAGCTATCATTTTAATAATGCAAAGGTATTATTTAACTTATTTCAATTATAGATCGGGTAGGGGTAATTTTGCATTGAAATCATATAAATATGGAAGTGATAACAAGTGTACCCCGTGCGCAAACGCGCACCAGGAAAGGTTTGCCTGCTGCCCTATGGGCGCTTACCATCAGCGCATTCGCTATCGGCACCACTGAGTTTGTGGCAGTAGGTATATTGCCCACTATTGCAGATAGCCTGCAGGTAAGCATTTCGGCCTCCGGCTGGCTGGTAAGCATCTATGCATTAGGTGTGGCTACCGGCGGACCAATATTAACGGCGCTCACTGCAAGGATACCGCGGAAGCCTTTGCTGGCGGGCCTGATGGGATTATTCATTGCCGGGCATATTGCTGCGGCCCTGGCGCCTGATTTTGTATCCTTACTGATCGCGCGCTTTATCAGTGGTTTTGCCCATGCGGTGTTCTTTGGCGTGGGAGCCACTATAGCGGCCAGGCTGGTGGAGCCTGATAAGAAGGCTACGGCTATTGCACTGATGTTTGCAGGGCTTACTATTGCCATCATTGCAGGCGTACCGCTTGGTACCTGGATAGGGCAACATTTTGGCTGGCGCGCTACATTCCTGGGTGTGGCTTTGCTGGGGCTCGTCGGCCTTTTTGCCGTGCTGTTCCTGGTGCCCGGCAATATCCGGAGCGGGGAAGCATTGCGCCTGCGCGATCAGCTGCAGGTGATCAAACATCCGCAGATACTGCTGGTATTGGCCATTACAGCATTTGGCTACGGGGGAACCTTTGTAGCCTTTACTTACCTGGCTACCTTGCTGGAGACGATCAGCGGTTTTTCTTCCGCTTCGGTAAGTGTGCTGCTGCTGGTATATGGTGTAGCGATTGCCCTGGGCAATATGATAGGAGGGCGGTTAGCCAATACCAACCCGGCGAAGGCGCTGGTGCGCATGTTCGCTTTACAGGCCCTTGTATTGTTTTTATTCACTTTTATGGTCTGGTATAAGGCGCCCGCGGTGATCACGCTGTTCCTGCTGGGTGGATTGTCTTTTGTTACTGTACCGGGTTTGCAGCTCTATATTGTACAGCTGGCAGGGCGCTACCTGCCCGGAACAGAAGATGTAGCATCTGCATTGAATATATCGGCGTTTAACCTGGGTGTAGCGATCGGGTCGTATGTGGGCGGTCTCACGGCAGATCATGCATCGCTGGGGCTGCCAGCTACTCCCTGGATCGGCGCGCTGATCGTGTTGCTGGGTACCTTGCTGACCATGATCAGCTACCGGCATAACCGGCAGCGGTAAGATCCCTGTGCCGCAGTCCCCATTTTTCCAGTTCCTGCCATACAGGGATCAGTTCCATGGCGCTTTCAGTGAGGCTGTATTCTACACGGGGCGGTACTTCTGCAAACACTTCGCGGTGTACCATCCCATCTTTTTCCAGTTCGCGGAGATGGAGGGTGAGCATACGGTCTGAGATCTCCGGCAGTTTTTTCTTCAGTTCCAGGAAACGCATGGTCTTTTTCTCCAGCTTATAGAGGATCATCAGCTTCCAGCGCCCTCCCAGTATATCTATGGCATACATCACACCGCAGAAATCATTGAGCGCTTTCCGGTTATGCTGATTGGTGGAGGAAGCCTTTATTTTAGTCATTACTAACAGTTTTGTAAGTATCGAACAATGGGTTGTGCCCCTGCAAAGTTAAGCATGCATCGATAATTTTGTGGCGCTTAACTTAAAACATGGGATCTATGAATGTATTGATCGTATACGCACACCCGGAACCGCAGAGCATGAACGGAGCAATGTTCAGGGCGGCTATAGACGCGTTGCAGGCTGCCGGGCATGCGGTACAGACTACCGACCTTTACGGTATACAGTTTAACCCGGTATCTGACCGGTATAATTTTACAACGGTACAAGACCGTAATTTTTTTAAACAGCAGCTGGAAGAAATATATGCTACGGAACAGAACGGTTTTGCGCCCCATATAGAAGTAGAGCAGCAGAAAGTGGAATGGTGTGATCTGATGATCTGGCAGTTCCCGATGTGGTGGTTTGGCGTTCCGGCTATCCTGAAAGGATGGGTGGACCGTGTTTTTGCCATGGGCCGCACTTACGGCAGCGGGCGTTTTTATGAAGAGGGAGTTTTTAAAGGGAAGAAGGCCCTGCTGTCGCTCACTACGGGCGGTGTGCCGGAGGCTTATCTGAAAGGTGGTTTTAACGGGGATCTCACCGGTATGCTGCGGCCACTACACCGTGGTATCCTGGAGTTCACCGGTTTTACGGTGCTGGAGCCGCAGGTAGTATATGGCCCGGTACGGATAGGGGAGGAACTGCGAAAACAAGCGCTGGCGCGCTGGCAGTCCAGGCTGAAGGACATCTTTAACGAGCCTGCCTTTGCCGTAGGAGCATATTAAAAGAAAATGGGGCTTAGTAGCCCCATTTTTTCATGATGTTAAAGTCTTCTTTTATAGACTCCAGCGGCGTTTTGCCCTGGTAAGATTCCTGTTCGATAATGAAGTGCGTGGTGCCGCCGGCTTTTTTACCCAGGTCTATCACCTCTTTTACGGGTATCACGCCTTTACCCAGCACAGTGCTTTCGTAATGGCCGCCCATTTCGCCTTTGGCGGATTTGATCTCGTCTTTCACGTGCATCAGCTCAAAGCGTTTGGGATATTGCTTGATGATGTCCAGGGCGATTCCGCCTGCGTGGTACATGTTGCCGATGTCCAGCTGCTGGGCCACCAGGGAAGGGTCAGTGTTTTGCAGGATCAGGTCGAAGAGTTTTTTGCCGTTCAGCTGAACGCTGAATTCAAAATCGTGGTTATGGTAACCGAACTTCATGCCTGATTTCTTACACAGTTCTCCGCTTTTATTGAACACGTCCATATAGGCGATGAAATCATCGTAGGTTTTGCGCAGCTCTTCATCCAGCCAGGGACTGATCACGTATTTCTGTCCTACGGTGGCGGCGTCTTCTACGGTGTATTTCCATTCGTCGGTAAAGTCCTTCTTGGCTTTGTCCCAGTGCTGCGGGCGCATGACGGTATGGCCGCTGGGCATGAGCAGGCCCAGGTCGTCCAGCCTTTTCTTAAACTCCTGCGCCGTCCAGCCGTAGAATTTACGGTTTACGTAATTGGCATGTTCTACGTACTTGTACCCCATGCTGGCTACCTGTTTAAGGGTAGCGGCAGGATCTGCTTTCATATCATCGCGGACAGAGTACAGTTGTACGCCCAGTATGTCTTTGGCTCTGGCAGCGGCCAGTATGCTGCCAGCGGGCAGCATGGCAGTGCCAGCCAGCGCCAGGGCGCCTGTTTTAAGAAAGTCTCTTCTTGACGTGTTCATATGTGGAAATTTAGTGGTAGCGGTAAGATAATAAAAAGTTGTCAGTGATTGTCAAGAAGATTGAATTGCTGCAGTTTGTCAGGATTGGTTTGTACATAGATATTCCCGATCCTGTCGCCATAAGGTTCTATAGACACCAGCGCCACGGGCGAGGAGCCGGTATAGGAGATGATAGCAGGCAGGCCGTTGCTGATAATGACCTCCTGGTGATAATCCGGTATATATTCAAAGAGTTTAGGCAAGGTCGTTAGCAGGAGATGGCATACCTTTTCACGCCCGTAAATAGGTTTGGGAAATGCGGTGAGGCGTTGCCCGTTCACCATGAAGGCTTTTCCTCCGCCATCTGCATATAATGTGATGTCTTCTTTCAGCAATGTTACCAGATCGTCCATACTGCCTTCGGATACGGCACGCAGGAAGTTCTGTAATACCCTTTCGTGCACTTTCATATCTACTTCAAAGCGGCTGGCGTCTTTGCCGAGATGGTCTTTGGCGCGTTTAAGGATCTGACGGCAATTATCTTCTGTCTTCTCAAAAGTTTCGGCCAGTTCGTAATAGTCATAAGCAAATACTTCTTTCAGCAGGAAGATGGCGCGTTCCATAGGCGTAAGCTTTTGCAGCAGTACCAGGATACCAATGGACAGCGCATGATAGGATTCGATCTTTGTACGGGCTTTGTCAGCATCATAATTCAACAGTGGCTCGGGCAACCAGAGGCCGAAGTATTCCTCTCTTTTGGCGCGGGCGCTGTTGAGGTAGTTGATGCATTTATTGGTAACGATCTTTACCAGGTAGCTTTTTGTCTGGCGTACGTCGGTAGTTTCTATTTTCATCCATTTCAGGAAGGTATCCTGCACAATGTCTTCCGCATCGGCTACTACGCCCAGCATGTTATAGGCAATAGAAAAGAGCAGTGCCCTGTATTCCAGGAAGATGGAAGCTTTGTCGTTCATACAAAGGTAAATTAGGTATTATACAGGAGACAGGGAAGCCCATCTTTTTGTGACAATAAAGGAGATATTTTTCTAAAAAGCTTCACCGAGGTCAATATAGAAGATCCGGTCGTGTTTACTGATGCCAAAATCCAGGGCGATATTGGTATTGGAGCGTTTATTGAACTTGATGCGGATCCCTGCACCGGCGGCGGGATGGAAATTGGTGAACCAGTATTTATCAGGCTGGGTAACAGTATTCATGTTGGCAAAGACCACAAATCCCAGCAGGCCGTTAGCGAGGATATCGCGGCGGTATTCTGCTTCCAGGTTAATGAGGGCTTTGCCCCGGTAGCGGTTCTGCTCTATTCCACGGCCGCTGCGGTTGTTTGGGTCCCAGCCGATGCTGGGCAGGTCGAGATAGGGTGTTTTATTACCCAGCACTGTCCAGTAATATCCCCAGAGGGCCAATACGTTCTGGCTCCAGGACGGACCATAGTGGAAATACTTACGGTAATCCAGGTAGAGGGAGGACCAGTTGTCGTTACTGCCCAGAAAGGTAGGATTCAGGCGTAGTACTGCATTGGCATAATGGCCCTCCTGGGGGTTAATGGAATTGTTCCTGTTATCTTCCAGCAGGTTGAGGGAAACGCCGGATGAAACGGTGTGCTGCCCGGGAGTGGTGCCATATTGGTATTTTACAAAGGAGGGCAAAGACACGGAATCATTGTCCTTTATGCGGATAGCGGTATGCCAGTCCAGGTGATAGCCCAGACCAGCCAACAACGTGCGGTTTATTTTGCGCATGAAGGTTTGGTAGAAGCGGAAATAATTGTTGCCCAGCAACTGCTTCTGATCTTCGGGCACGCCGTTGCCTAGTCCCCAGGTGTATTGTGGATTCACAATAAAGCGCATATCCCCTGTGATATTGCGGTAGTTCCCTTCCAGCCAGAGATTGGAGTGAAAGGAGAATGAAAAGCGCCCGCCGAAGGAGAAAGAGGGCGAAAAGCTGACGTTAGAAATATTGGTGGTTCTGCGGGGGCCCAGGTAAAAGGCTGCATTGGTGCTGGTGACCAGGGCCGTACCGCCGCCTGGTACGTTAGAGGGAGCGGGCAGCAGGGAATAATATACCCCTCCCCGGCCTTTTTTGGGGAAATTTCCGGACTTTATGTGGAGGGCGTCTTTCAACACCCGGATGATGTCTGTTTTTGGCACGGAATCTTCTTCGGCTTCGTAGAATCTTCTTCGCCTCGGAAGGGTATCTGTTTCCTGGGCTTCCGCCCAGTATGGGATGCTTAACAATGCTATCAGCAAAAATTTTCTCATGCAGGTAAACAGCCGTTTTAGTGGTTATACTCCGCAGGAGTAAATAAAATATTGTGCCAGAAGCCGGCTGAACGGTGAGGGGAGCAGGACGATTTTTGATTCCAGCCCATAACTGCGTATCTTGGCGGCCGATAACAGACACTTACAATATGGCTATCCAGATAAGACCAATCAGACCGGAAGACAATGCAGCATTAGCGAAGATCATCAGGGAAATATTCATCGAATTTGATGCGCCCTTAACAGGAACCGTATACAGCGATCCGCAAACGGATCATTTATATGAAGTATTCGCGGAAGAAAAGTGCGCTTATTTTGTAGCGGAAGAAGATGGTGTAGTACTAGGCGGTTGTGGTGTTTACCCTACCGACGGATTACCCGAAGGATGTGCGGAACTGGTAAAATTTTACCTGTCGCCCGCCTCCCGTGGCAAGGGCCTTGGCCGTACTTTGATGGAACGAAGCTTTGAAGCCGCCAAAGCGTTAGGTTACCGGCAATTATACCTGGAGTCTTTCCCGCAGCTGGCTACAGCAGTAGGCATGTATAAGAAAGCTGGTTTTTATGATATTCCCGAGCAGCTGGGTAATTCAGGTCACTATGCCACTACGGTGTGGATGCTGAAGGATCTTGACTGAGGGACATGTTACAGGTATTTGAACAAATATTGCAAATGTGGGTAAATCTTCCAACAATATTGTTACCCTTGCTACTCAGCAGTAGCTAATATTCTCCCGTATAGTATAAATGCACGTTTTTTGGACAGGATGCCATGGTAACATCATTCATTACAGGAAAACAATGTTATTATGGCTAAAGATGCTTTAAAGGCTGCGATGCCTGAATCATTTCCTCCCCAACACCAGGAACATCAGCCGGGTAAAGAACGTGAAATGCAGCCCCGCCCCATTTATGATGACGATACTCCCGGCTGCAGCCGTCTGGCAAATAAAGTAGCGATTATTACGGGCGGCGATAGCGGGATCGGCCGTGCGGTGGCAGTCAGCTTTGCCAAGGAGGGCGCTAATGTTGCGATCGTTTACCTTGATCAGCAGGAAGATGCGGAAGAAACGGCTGCATCTGTTAAAAAATACGGTGGCACTCCTTTACTGATCAAGGCAGATGTTTGCAAAGAGATCAATTGCGCAAACATTGTAGAAACAACTTTGAAGCAGTTCGGGCACATAGATATACTGGTAAATAATGCGGCGGTGCAATATCCTGTAGAGACGATAGAAGGGATCAGTGCAGAACAGCTTGAAAAGACATTTGCAACAAATATATATTCTCATTTTTACCTTACGAAACACGTGGCGCCACACCTGAAGGAAGGGGCCAGTATTATCAATACAACATCGGTCACTGCCTTCAAAGGCAACGAGCTGTTATTAGACTATTCTTCTACCAAAGGAGCTATCGTAGCTTTTACCCGCAGCCTTTCACAGTCACTGGTGAAAAAAGGTATCCGTGTAAATGCCGTAGCACCCGGGCCTGTGTGGACTCCGCTGATCGTATCCTCATTTAATGAAGAACAGGTGTCTAAATTTGGTAAGGATGTACCTATGGGACGTGCAGCGCAGCCCTGTGAAATAGCGGGTTGTTATGTATTTCTCGCGTCAAAGGAATCTGCTTTTGTTACAGGACAGGTATTGCATCCGAATGGTGGGGTGCCGATGTAACACCTACTCCGGGGTAAGTACTTGTCAAAAAGTATGTACCCGGATACCTTTGCTTTCAGTAAATAAAAACTGAAAGTATGAAGATCACATTAACAGGATCATTGGGAAACATCAGCCTGCCGCTGGCTAAACAACTCATTGCTGCGGGCCACCAGGTAACCATCATCAGCAGCAATGCAGACAAGAAAGCTGCTATTGAAGCACTCGGTGCTACACCCGCCATCGGTTCCATCACCGATACGGATTTTCTGACAAGGGCTTTTACCGGTGCAGAGGTGGTATACACCATGGTGCCGCCTGATTTTACAGTACCTGATCTGCTGCAATATTTCACTATCGTAGCTAAAAGCTATGCCGCCGCCATCCGCCGCTCCGGCATACAGCGTGTGGTACACCTGAGCAGCATGGGAGCACATCTGGATCCAAGTCCGGGGCCTATTGCCGGCGCCCGTGAAGCGGAAGCAATACTGAACGGACTGGAAGGTGTATCTATCAAACACCTGCGTGCGCCGTTCTTCTATATTAATTTCTACAATAACATGGACATGATCCGGCACATGGGCATACTCGGTTCTAATTACCCGGCGCAGACAAAGCTGGTGCTGGTACACCCGGAAGACCTGGCAGCAGCTGCTGCAGAAGAAATTCAAAACGGGTTTACGGGGAAGAGTATACGTTATGTAGTGAGCGATGAACGCAACAGCGGAGAAGTAGCTGCCATACTGGGACATGCAGTAGGTAAACCGCAACTGTCCTGGGTGGAATTCAATGATGAACAGGCTTTACAAGGGATCATGCAGGGAGGAATGCCGGAAAGTATTGCCAAATTGTTTATAGAAGTAGGGGTTGCGCTACGTGGCGGAAAGGTGTGGGAAGATTATATAGCTATTGGAGCCAGGCCTTCCGGCAAGCGAAAACTGGAAGATTTTGCAGCGGAGTTTGCCGGGCGGTTTAATCAATAAAAGTTGTCAGTTGTCAGTTGACAGTGATTAATAAGCTTTAAATCCGCTGTGTTCACTGATAACTGTCAACTGACAACTTTTTTTATTTCTTTCCCGTTTGCGGTATTGCTTCACTTACCTTAATGGCCTGATCCATAAAGCTTTGCTCATTCAGCTTTTTAATAGCGCGGCGCCCGTCGCTATCGTCAAACATCTCAACAAAACCGAAGCCCTTGGACCGCCTGGTCTCCATGTCGGTCAGGATGTTTACTGAAGTTATTCTTCCAAATTCTTTAAAAAGGTTCCTTACATCAGTTTCAGTTGCTGTGACCGGAAGATTTCCTACATAAATGTTCATAAACGGATTTTTATAAATGATAAAAATATGGCAGCTGAAGCGCAAAAACTGAAGTTGAAAGCGAAGTATGCTCCGGGATCAGAAAAAGCAAAGGCAAGTAACCATGTGTATGTCGCGTTTAAAGGTATACTTTAATTATCTCAATGGCAAAAGTTTTAATTAATCTCTGCGATTGTGATTTATTTAACATTAATGTCAGTACCTTTAGCTGGTAGTGGAAATACACTAAATTCTTTCCTAAAATACTGCGCTCCTGCATCCTTCATCTTTTTTACTATTTAGCAGTTTTATTATTGAATTTCCTGCGTTTTGGTACACACTACATTTTCTAACCGGTAAATTCGAGAGCAGCTTATCATGGTCATATTGTTTTTTTTCATATTACACTGGTATCTTGCTTTGTTCTCGCAAACCTTTTTTCAACATAGGTATGCATCGCACGGTGCTTTCAGGATGAGCGCTTTTTGGGAAAAGGTATTCTATCTCTTTGCTTATATCACTATGGGATCTTCTTATATGAGCCCGAAAGTGTACGGTATTATGCACCGTATGCATCATGCTTATACCGATACAGAGAAAGACCCCCATTCACCCAGTTATTCGCCGAATGTCTTTGCAATGATGTGGCGAACCCGCTATATTTATCTGCAGATCCAAAAAGGTAAGACAGATGTAGAAGAACGGTTTACTAAGGGATTGCCTGACTGGCGATGGTTTGACAGATGGGCGGGCTCAAGTGTAAGCCGTTTATTGTGGATAGCTATATATACCTGGTTCTATATCAGTTTTGCGTCTTCAGCATGGTTGTTCCTCCTGCTGCCCGTAACGATCGTTATGGGGCCGGTGCATGGCGCCATTATCAATTGGTTCGCACATAAATACGGCTATACCAATTATAAGCTGAAGAATACGTCTGAGAACCTGTTTTGCCCCGATGTGCTGATGCTGGGTGAATCTTATCATAATAATCATCACAAGCATCCATCTTCCATCAATTTTGGCGTAAGATGGTGCGAGTTTGACCCGGTATATCCTGTGATCCTTTTGATGAAATGGCTGCACATTGTAAGAATACCGGCGCCTCTTCATGCTTACAAAAAAGATAAAAACATAATAACATGAATTTGTACGTTTCCAATCTGATGTCTCAGGTTACTGATGAGGACCTGAAGAAATTGTTCTCTGCTTATGGTCAGGTGTCTTCCGTTAAAGTAATATCCGACAGGTATACAGGCGTCTCACGCGGCTTTGGGTTTGTAGTAATGCCACAAGATGCGGAAGCCGATAAGGCAATAAGAGAACTGAATGGCAGGAATGTAGAAGGCCGAAGCATTGCTGTTGCTGAAGCCAGGCAACGTACATACTAGCGCAAAACAGGCTGTCACGCGCTCATCAATAATACATTGTAATTCCCTCCTAATACTGCTATATTGCGGATACACTAAGAGCAGGAGACCAAAATCTTTGTATTATGAACCGTTTGTCCGTTTTATTGAGCGCGGCTTGTTTAACCATAAGCGCCGTTGCGGCCGTAGCGCAGCAGCAAACGCCCCGTATAGCCATTGCCGGGTTGGGAATAGAGTCCAGCACTTTTTCTCCGGCCTTAACGCAGGAAGAAGCTTTTCATGCGAAATACGGTGAGCAGGTATACACTTCCTATCCCTTTTTTGCTATTGATTCACCGCTGCGTAAGCAAGCGGTATGGGTACCGGCACTGGTAGGTAAATCGCTGCCAGGCGGAGCCGTGACCCGCGAAGCGTATGAATCGCTGGTGGGCAAGATATTGGACTCGCTTAAAAAGAACGGGCCTTTTGACGGGCTTTTCTTTGATATTCACGGGGCCATGAGCGTGGTAGGGCTGGAAGATCCGGAAGGAGACCTGATCACCAGGATCCGCAAAGTAACAGGTAATAAAACGCTGATCTCTACTTCTATGGACCTGCATGGGAACGTATCCTGGCGTTTGGCGCAGCATACAGACCTGATCACCTGCTACCGGATGGCCCCGCACGAAGACGCCATGGAAACCAAGCGCCGTGCAGTACAAAACCTGGTAGACCGTATTAAAAACGGGAAGGGCAAACCGGCTTATAAAGCCTGGATACCGATCCCTGTGCTGCTGCCGGGTGAGAAGACCAGCACCCGCATAGAGCCCGCTAAAACCGTTTATAAAGCAGTAGCGCCAGCCTCCGTTCAACCGGGAGTAATAGACGCCGCCATCTGGGTGGGCTATGCCTGGGCGGATGAGCCCCGCAACCATGCCGTGGTAATGGTGACCGGCGATGATAAAGCAGTGGTGACCCGCACGGCAGAACAGCTGGCCCGCAGCTTCTGGGATGCCAGGATGGGCTATGCATTCGTAGCGCCCACCGGCGATCTGAAAGAGTGCCTGGATAAGGCGCTGGCCAGTACCAAACATCCGTTTTTCATCAGTGATTCAGGCGATAATCCTACTGCCGGCGGCGCAGGAGATGTAACCTGGACACTCACGCAGATCCTGGCCCGTCCTGAATTCCAGTCAGCCAACGGTCCTTCGCTGATCTATGCCTCCATTCCCGGTCCCGATCTCGTAGAGAAAGCTATCGCCGCAGGCGTAGGCAAAGAGGTGGACGGCCTGGCAGGCGCAAAAGTGGATGCACGTTATGCACCGCCGGTACGGCTGAAGGGCACCGTGGAGGCTATCGTACATGGCGACCGCGACGCCGTAGTGGAAGTAGTGGTACGCGTAGGCAGCGTGCATGTGATTGTTACACAAAAACGAAAACCCTATCATAAAGAAGCGGATTTTACCCGCCTGGGGCTCAACCCGCGTAAATCGGATATTGTAGTGGTGAAGATTGGCTACCTGGAACCGGAGCTGTACAACATGCGGGCAGACTGGCTGCTGGCGCTTACACCTGGCGGTGTAGACCAAAACCTGGAGCGCCTGCCGTACAAACGGATCGAACGGCCTATGTTCCCCCTGGATAAAGATATGAAAGACCCGGACCTGAAGGCCAGGCTGGTGCCTTCGGCAGACAAGTGATCCGTTTGAGGTTTGAGGTTCGTTTGAAGTTGGAGGTTCAGGATAAGTATGCCTTTTCAGCACACTTATCCTGAACCTTTAACATTTTAACAAACTTCAAACCTCAAACTTCAAACCTCAAACGAAATTGCTATATTGTGTTAACGTTTGGAACCCGCCTCCAAATACCATGTCCTGGAATATCCCGAACACCTGCACTGAATCCGTTGTATTCACCAAAAGATGCCATGTATGCTGGTTAGTAACAAGCATTTTACCCCGGTAATCGGACTGGATATCCATATCGTAATATTGTTAGGTTTTCCTATTCCGCTGCCACACCCGTATATCGGGTTTGTACTCGATCCTATGGACTATATCCCTTTCATAGGCGCTACCACAAAAGTGAACCATGTACCCCGCGGCAAAAGCGATACATCCGGTATCATTATCATCCTATTCCATATCCCCATGGGAGGGCCCTTTTTGCTGGCGCCCATGATAGGGCATGATTCCGTGAACTTCTTTGGCAGTAAAACGGTGAAGGTGGAAGGTAATCTCATGAGCCCCTCCGGTCATATGCTGATGACCTGTAATGATATCGGCATTCCGCTTTCATTGCAGCCGGGTAAGAAATTCAAGCCTATCCCCAGCATGTACCTGCCTACTTCTTTCTCAATACCGCTGTCTTTTGGCCGGCCGGTAATGGTAGGCGGACCATACATACCAGACTGGGCAGGGGCTTTACTGAACCTGGTCATGTCTTTTGGTTTTGGCGCTATGATGAAAGGCCTGGGTAAGCTTGGCAAAAAAGGGCTCACCAAATTCAACCATGCACTGAAGGGAAAGATCGGCAGTAACAAATTAAGCCGTGCCTTGTGTAAAAAAGGTTTTGAACCGGTAGACCTGGTGCAGGGAATCGTTATATACGATGGTGTTGATTTTGAGCTGCCGGGGCCTATCCTGCTGAAATGGGAACGCTCCTGGAACAGTGATAGTCCGCATCGTGGCGTATTGGGCCATGGTACGCATATGAGCTATGATATGCGCGTGATGGAATTTACGGAGGAAGATACTACTGCTGTACTGCTGGGCGATGGCCGCAGCGCGCTGTTTGAGCATTTGCCTTACGTGGGTAACAGTGATTATAACCGCCATGAACACCTTACGCTTACCCGTACAGACCTGGACGAATACCAGTTGTTTGATCACAGGGAAAGATTGTCTTATCACTTTCATAAGCTTCATCCGCCAGTGGGCGGACAAGCTGCAACAGATACTGAATACCGCCTCTACGCCATCCGCAACGAGGCTGGCTTTATGATCAGTTTTCATTATAACGGCAAAGGGCAGCTGGTGCAGGTGATAGATAGTGTGGGAAGGCATTTGCAGGTGGCAAATGATAATGAAGGCCGTATTACCCGTGTGAGCGGCCGCCATCGCGGACAGGAGCAGGTGCTCATTGAATACACCTATAACGAAGCTGGTGATCTCTCGGGGATCACGGATGCCTTGCAGCAAACCACCCGCATTCAATACCATAAACATCTTATGGTGGAAAAGACGGACCGCAATGGTCAGACCTTTTACTGGGAGTATGATAACAAAGGCCGTTGCATCCATACCTGGGGCGATGGAGGGATATTGGAAGGATGGATCGAATACCAACCTAAAGAAGGCTATAATGTGGTGACTAACTCCCAGGGACATGCGACCACTTATTATTATACCCCGGATTTTGTGATCACGCAGATAAAAGATCCATTGGGTAACTCTATTTTTACAGAGTATACAGACCACTTCGAAGTATACCGGGAAATAGACGAAGAAGCTAATGTAACCGGTTACACCTACGATGAAAGAGGCAACCGTACACGTATAGAGATGCCAGATGGCAGCGCCCGTACTTTTGCCTACGATGCAGAAGACAGATTGGTGTTAACCACCGATGCACAAGGCGGCAGCCGTACCTATATCTACTACAAGAGCAAAAAACATAAAGGATTGTTACATACTATTACGGAAGCAGATGGTCGTATTACGATCTTCCGTTACAATGAGCATAACCTGCTCAGCAAAGTGGAAGATGAACTTGAACACCGTACCCTTCTGGAATATGATGCAGATTATAACGTATCTGCACTGACGCAGCCGGATGGAGGTCGCGCAAGCTGGCACTATGACGCCTGGGGGCGTTGTACCAGGGCGAATAATCCGCTGCAGCAGGAACAACTTTTCTATTATGATGCATTGGGCCGTGCCACGGAGGTGTTTATGCCGGATGGCAACCACATCACCCTGCAATACAATGCATATGAAGAAGTAGTACACCTGAAGGACAAACATCACAATGTACGTTTCGGCTATACCCCGATGGGAAGCCTGAAGACGCGGGAAGAGAACGGAGCCCAAGTGCATTTTATTTACGACAGTGAAGAACAGCTTACCGGCCTGGTGAATGAGCATGGGATCACTTATCGTTTCAGCCGAAACAGGCGCGGCGACATTATTGAGGAAACCGGTTTTGACGGCCTTGTACGCCGTTATCAGCGTGACGCTACCGGCAAGGTGATCCGCGTGGACCGTCCGGGCGGGCATCATACAGTGTATGAATATGATTATAAGGGCAGCCTCACGCGTGCGGAACATAGCGACGGTAGCTGGGAAACCTATAGCTATGACCGTAATGGCCTGTTGATAGAAGCTATCAATGAACATTGCACGATCAAATTGCAACGTGATGCAATGGGCCGTGTGGTGCAGGAATGGCAGGATGGATATGCTGTTACCAGCAGGTTTGGTCCTGACGGTCATCGTAGTCATATCAAAAGCAGCCTGGGTGCAGATATAAAGCTGCAACGCAATGCCGCGGGCGATATTACCGGTATCCAGGCTGATTCGAAAGAAACGGGTAATCCCTGGATCGCACAAATAGAACGTAATTTAATAGGATTAGAAATAGAACGGAGTCTGCCGGGGGGTGTTAAAAGCAGCTGGACCTACGATAGGTCCGGTATGCCGGAAGGCCATACCGTAAATGGCCGGGAGCGCATCACACGACGCAGGAGCTATCGCTGGGATGCTAACCAGCGCCTGAAGCAGATCACTGATGCCATCGGCAGTGGTGCTACCGGCTTTGGACATGATGATTTTGGTAATCTGGCCTGGGCGCAGTATGAGAACGGAACCTATGATTACCGCCTGCCCGATAAAGCGGGCAACCTCTATAAGGCACAGACGGGCAGTGACCGTAAGTATGCGCCAGGTGGGAAATTACTGGAAACGCCAGATGCACGGTTTGTCTATGATGAAGAAGGCAACCTGAAAAAGAAGATCATCACTGCTGCGCCGGTGGGAGGAACAGTATGGGAGTATGAATGGTATGCCAGCGGTATGCTCAGGAGCGTGCTCCGGCCGGATGGGAAGCTGGTGGAGTTCCGGTATGACCCGCTGGGCCGCCGTATAGAGAAACTGTACAATGGCCGGCTTACGCGTTTTGTATGGGATGGTAATGTGCCTTTGCATGAATGGTCTTATCCGTTTACAGACCGGCCTGTAGCCACTATTGACGAATTGGGCGATATACAGCAAAGCCACCCGGAACCGGTGCCTGTTGAAACCCTGGTGACCTGGGTGTTTGAAGAAGGTACTTATGCGCCAGCTGCCAGGATTGCCAATGGCAGGCAGTATTCTATCATCAATGATTATCTGGGCACACCCTGCGAAGCCTATGATGAGGCAGGAGAAAAAGTTTGGGTCTGCGAATTGGATATCTATGGGAAGGTACGTAAGTTAGCCGGAGAAAGGGAGCTGGTGCCATTCAGATATCCCGGACAGTACGAGGATATCGAAACAGGATTATACTATAACCGTTTCCGCTATTACAGTCCGGATGAGGGGGGATACCTCAGTCCGGATCCGATAAGACCGGAAGGTGGTTCGCGGATATACGGCTATCCTAAAGATCCCTTGATCTGGACGGATGTTGCCGGCCTGATGCCCTTGCTGGGAGGACAGACCGCGGGAGGAATGGACAGGAATACCAAGCAGTGGCTGGAACGCTACGGACCGGGCTCCATGAGGGAACACCACCTTGTACCGCAGGAAATGTTCAAGAATAACACATTTATGAACAGGATGAATGCGTTGACGAACAATAAGGGAGTGGATTATATACACAGACAGATCGCTGTCATCCCGAACGAGTTGCATACCAATGTGCATGAGAACGGCTGGAACAGGCAGTTCAAACAATGGGCTACGCATAATCCAAACTTTACATTGAAGGATCTTCAGCAACAGATCAAGACGATGATGAAGAATCATAATATTCCCAAGTCATCGAGAAATTTTGCAGGACACTATTGTAAGTAATTCATATGAACCGGAAAATAGAATTTACAAAAGCGTTGCGTCTGCTGGACGCTGGTCGCGACGAAGAAGCCGTTGTTTTATTAAACAGCATACTGGAGGAAAGCAGGCAGGAAAATGATCCCGTTAATCTGGTACGCTCCAGTTGCGTTTTAGGGGAGTATTATTTTAACGCCGGGAATTTAACAGAAGCAAAGAAGAACCTGGAAATAACAACGAGCGCTGAAGTGGATGAGGACCAGGCAGATATTGTAGACTATGAGCTCAGCCAGGCAAGGGAGATGTTGAATAGCATTGGATAAATAATAATGAAGAAGGGTGAATTTTTTTGAGCAACAAAGGGTGAGCTATATGCTGCCGCCAGGCGAAAAGTTATTCTACGGCGACAAGAAATTGCACCGGCAGCAATTGACTTACAAAGAATACAACGATTGGCCTGACAGCTCAATACTGGATAAAGTATCTACCATCTGGTTCGCACCCAATGCGGAACAGCTGCAACAGTATCCGGGGCTTCCGGCATTTGTACAATCTGCAGCCAATCTAAAAGCGCTTAAAATACCACTGGACTTTTTACCACTGGCGGAAGACCAGCTGCCTGAGTCGCTTAATAGCCTGAGCATTATCTCATTCCAGGATAAAGCAAATGTGGAGGACTATGAAAAATTTACCTGGAATGATAAACAAGTGCTGAACAATGTAGTATATTTTTCCTTTTTTGATTTTGATGGTATTTATGAACTGGCCGGGATGAGCAGCAGGCATTTGCCTAATCTGACCTGGCTGGAGTGCTTTATAGATGAAGATGGGGAAACCATTGAAAAAATAAAAGCTTTCAAAAAGCTGGAAACCTTATACGCACAGTACCTGAGAACACATGATATCTTTAAGGAACTTACCCAGCTGCCATTAAAAACAATTAAACTGGAAGGTTTCGAGAAAGGCTTCCCTTTGCAGCATATCACGCAATTGCCGCAGCTGGAGACCATCCATATCAATGGATTTGAGGAAGAGCTGGATTGCACGCTCTTTACACAATTTCCAGGCCTGCGGGAGATCATGTTCATGAATTGCAAGAAGCTGAAAAATGTAGAGCGCCTGCTGGATATCAAAAGCCTTGAAAGTCTGCATAGCATTAGCTGTAATAAAGCCTTCGGCGGTGGGGTGAAAGCCCGGTTTGAAGGGGCGAGGTTGCAGCAACTAAATATTGATTTTTCCTGAAAAAAGGATAAACTAAAAATACTTCTCTATCGTCACCCCGTAATTGATCAGCAGGTTTTCCCTGTCTGTACGGTTTACCTTATTATAGGTGAGCGCCGCTGTGAGCAGCAGCCAGGAGCGCAATTTCAGAGAAAGGCTGTTACTGCTTTTAAAGATGAAGTCATCGCCATGTGAGAGAGACTGCTGGTAATAATGCGCACCTTCCAGTACGATAATATCTTTGATCACCCATTTGTACAATACACGAAAGGAATTCCGGAAGGTATGATATACATCCGGAATAGTGTCTTTCAGGAACAGATCGCTGTTCTCGAACAGCATACCTTCGCTCAGGTTCAGGGTGGCATTAGGCCTTTGTATAATATCGTATGCCGCACCCAGACCGCTCTGGAAGCGCTTGTTGATCTTCAGGGAAAAGCTTCTGTCGTAGTTGGCCAGTCCCCAGTAATAAAAGCGCCGGCTTTCTTTGTACCAGTTAAAATCCATCGCAGCTGATACATCATCGTTTGTGAGCTTGCTGTCCTGTTTGCCGTATACATAGCTGGCCCCGGCATTGAAGCTGATCTTTTTCTTGCTGATCTTAAAACCGCCCAGGTTGTTCAGCAACCAGGAATTGCCGTCATTGGTACGGTTAATGGAACCCGTAGAAGCGTATTTTATATAGTAATGCGTAGAGTCGCTGAATTGAGCAAAGGTAACTTCGGAACAGACGAGTATCAGCAGCAGTATAACTATTTTCTTCATCATCAGCTTGCCCGCCGCAATTAATGTGCCGCTATCCGCGGGAGGAGGTTGAGATGGGTATAGAAGGAACCGTAATAGTCGGGTTTATCATAGACAAAGCAGGGAATGTTATGGATGTGGAGGTATTGCGGGGCGTATCGGCATTGATCGATGAGGAAGCCATGCGGGTGGTTCGCAAACTACCGGCCTGGACACCCGGCCTTCAAAGAGGAAAGCCGGTTGCTGTGGCATTCCGGCTTCCCATCAGGTTTGCTTTAACAGAAAAACAATCAAAAAAGTAATCACTTATTTAGAACCGGCTGCAGCAGTGCTGTGGTTAAGCACAGGATTCAGCCTGCAATATTTATTGCCTCCTTCAAAGCTCACTACATAGTCTGACGTAAAATGTGTGCTTTTCCTGTAGTAATCCGTAGTAATGATCTGCGCGCCTGAATTGCAGGCGGCAATAAAGCTGGAGCGGTCATTCTCGCGGGCTTCTTTGGTATCTGCATCTGCACGGGTACGGATCATGTATCCCTTTTCCACCAGGCTTTTTATTTCGGGCATCCGGGGATTGTTTTTGATCATAATAGCAGCTTCCGGCGTACCGGGTTCCACGTTCGTGAACAGTATACGGCCTTTCAGCGAAGGATGCCCGGCAGCATAGAGGGCCTGTTTATCTTGCTTGCCATCCAGGATAAATACGAATTTACCTTTGGCGGCTTTCAGCGTAGGCCAGTTGTTATGCAGTACCGCTTCTTCCAGCGTAGCGTATTTACCCCTCACCATATCGGGAGTAAGCAGGTGCTCCTTGCCTAAATTATCTGCCAGTGCTTTATCCAGTTCATCGAATACCTTTTCTGTGAAGGGCTCCGGTACGGTCAGCTCTTTATGGTCAGACGCGCCATCCTTCGGTTCCAGGGTAATGAAAACAGGGTAGTGCTCAGGATGTTTTTCAGACCACTGACGCAGTGTTTGCAGGCAGCGTTTGAAAGTGAGGGCATCGGCGCGGAAGTCCAGGTCAGGTACGTGCAGTATTTTGAATCCCGGCTCGTTCATTTCGCCTTCGGTATCGTAGGGCGCCTGTCCCTTAGCCCATTCCAGGCCCTTAGGATGGGCGTATTTACCACCTTTCTCATCGGCATATACATCTATCTCCAGGTTCAGCAGGCCCATATCCAGCTGCGCTGTCAGCGGAATATGTTCATAATCCAGTTTGCTGGCTGAAACGGAATCGCGGTGGGCGAACACTTTAAACAAGGCCGGATCAATGGCTTTTTTGTAGCTGTTGTGGGAGCCGATCACCTGTATCTTGTTGATGGGCAGATCGTCAGACAGATCGTTGTGGTGCAGTACCGGTAACCCCAAGATCAAAGCAAGGCTTATCAAGGTTTTCATATCAGTGATCATTTATAAATTTAGAACAGCCGTCCGTCCGCCAGCGGACAGACGGCTGTTCTGGTGAATAAATTACAACATTAATTTCAGATATTATTGACCATAACCATCATTCTGTTTCAGTTTGGTATTCAGCCTGATCTCCGTGATAGGAATAGGATACAGCCTCCTGGTGATATCCTTGTTCATGCTGAGATTGTCATTAGGCAGCGGATAATCTTTTTCGAACAGACCGAAGCGGATCAGGTCATTACGGCGCCAGCCTTCCCAGGAAAGCTCGCGGGCGCGTTCATTCGGGATGCTATCCAGCACAATGCCTGTTACCTGCGGGGCATGGGCACGGGTGCGTACCAGGTTTACCAGGTAATCGGGCGTTTGCAGCATGCCGTTCACCACGGAGGGAGTAGCGCCGCGTAAGAGGGCTTCTGCTTTCATGAGGTAAACATCGGCCAGGCGGAACACCGGTACATCGTTACCATTCAAACGGGTAGCCTGTGTAATGAGCACATCGGGATAGTATTTGATAGAGCGTACACCGGAGGCCTGGGCGAATTGGTCGTTACCAAGGTCCATCGGTTTACCCGGCTTCAGGATCAGTGGTTTGAAGATCTCGATCTGGGTAGTGCTGTTGGGATAGTATACCGGGGTGGTGGTGAAACCGCCGTTACCATCAGGAGCAAACTGTTTGCCGATCAGCCACGTTTTGTTCCTGTCGTCGCCGGGCAGGTAAAAGCGGTCATAGAACTCAGGCGTAGTGCTCATGGCGATACTCAATCCCACGTTCATGCCGTAGGCCGTTGCCAGGTAATAGTAGAAACCGAAGCGGGTGAACTGGTTCCCCGGGATCTGCTGGTCGTAAGGAATAGCAAAGATGGTCTCATTGATCTGCGGACCGTTATTCGGCAGGAAGATATCGCGATACCTGCCGTCGAGGAAGTAGTTGGTATTCTTCTGGATGCTGTCTGCCATCGCCACTACATCCTGTTTGCGGTCAACGCCGGTATAAATGCTTGCGTTAAGGTACATTTTAGCCAGCAGGGCAAATACCATTTCTTTGGTAGGCCGGCCGTAACGCAGCGTATTGTCAGCGCCATTAGCTGATTTGGCGGGCAATTGCTGTACAACATCCTTGAGCTCAGCTTCAATGAACCTGAACACTTCGGCCCTGGGCTTTGTTTCCGGCGGTGTTGGCACCGGGTAAGAAGAGATGATCGGAATATTGCCGTAGGTATCCATCATAAAGAAATAATACAAGGCGCGTACAGCCCTTATTTCTGCTGTGTAAGCCTGTTTGGAGGCTGGATCGTTCTTGTAGAATTCCTGTGTAACGTTGATCAGGCGGCCGCAGTTATTGATACCGCCGAATCCCCATTGCCATACGCCGGTTACGTTGGGATGATCGAAGGTCCAGCTGTGATAGTGCAGCTGACGGTATTGTCCGCCGTCATCGAAGTTACCGTCCCTTGCAGGGATGATGGCTTCATCGGTAGACAGCTCCTGCATACGCCAATAAGCGATAGCATAGCTGGAGGCCAGGTTAGCGTACATGCTGCCGAGCAGCGCGGTGTAATCCGCCTGGGTGAGGGGGAAGGTGCCGTCTACATACTGCGACTCCACATCCACATCTAATTTGCGGCAGGCGCTCATGCTTACTACCGCTGCAAGTATTGTTGCTATTATTGATCTCTTTTTCATTTGTTGCTCGTTTGACTTTTCAGCAATTAGAATGACGCGGACAGGCCGGCCATGTAAGTGCGTGTTTTAGGATAGAGGTTGTTGTTATCGATGCCTGGTGTAAGGCCGCCAATGTTCACTTCAGGATCTAAGCCGCGGTAGCCGGTGATCACGAAGAGGTTGTTGGCAGACACATAGAAGCGGAGGCTCTTAACGGCCTGGGTACGCGGTTTGAAAGTGTAGCCCAGGGTAAGGTTATCCATACGCAGGTAGGAACCGCTTTCCAGGAAACGATCTGAGCGCAGGTAAGCATTCCTGTCTTTGAAAGACTCCTCCAGCGTAAAGCGGGGAATGTTTTGCAGCTTGGAGTCGGCAGGATTGTTCAGTGCAGCCAGCGTGGAGTTCAGGATCTTGTTACCGGTAACGCCACGGATCAGGAAATTAAGATCAAAGCCTTTGAAGTAAAAAGAGTTGGTCCAGCCATAGATCAGGGAAGGCTGGGCATTACCATTGATGCGGGCATCGGTGGTCAGCGGCTGTTGGTTGGTCACGGTGCCGTCTGCTTTCTGGTAGGTACTGATGCCGGCGCTGTCTTTACCCATGTAATGCCAGAGCTTGAAAGTACCCAGGGCATAACCGTTCTGCACGATCTGGCTGTAGATGCCGGACTGGCCTTTACCGCCCAGCTGCGCAGTTTCTATGTAGTTGATAGTAAACCGATCGTTAGACAGCTTCTCCACTACGTTCTTGTTATGTGCCAGGTTCACGGAAGTTCTCCAGGTAAAGTCGCCTGTTTTTACCGGTACTGCATTGATGATCAGCTCAACACCGGAGTTCTTGATACGGCCCACATTGGCAGTAAAGATGGGGATGATATACTGCGTGGTAGATACCGGGTACTGATCATAGATCAGGTCAGATGTTTTCTTGATGTAGTAGTCCACAGAACCGTTGATGCGGTCATTCAGGATCCCGAAGTCCAGGCCGATGTTAGCGGTAGCAGTGCTTTCCCATTTCAGGTCAGGGTTTTCATTGCGCACCAGGTTAATGGCGTTGGTAGGATTGCCATTGTACTGGAACTTGGCATTGCTGGAGGTAGGGGTACCATATATCGACAGGGCGGTGAAAGCATTGAAGCCGGCGCTGTTACCGGATACGCCGTAACCTGCCCTTAATTTCAGCTGGCTGATAAGGTGGATGTTCTTCATGAAATTTTCATTGCTGATATTCCAGCCTGCAGAAACGGCAGGGAAATATCCCCAGCGGTTATTCTTACCGAAAGCGGAAGAACCGTCATTACGGAGAGAAGCCTGGAAGAGGTATTTATCGGCATAAGCATACTGTACGCGACCATAATAAGATATCAGGCGCAGGGTAGAGATCGGGTTGTTATCGAAAACGATCTGCGAGATATTGGTCGGGTTGGACAGGTACAGGTTATTATAGGTCAGCGCATCGTTAGAGAAGTTCTGCGTGGTTACGCCGAAACCATCATTGGTCTTATCCTGCTGGTAGGTATAACCTGCCAGCAATTTTACGCTGTGCACACCAAATTCCCTGTCGTAGTTAAAATACGATTCCAGGATGGTATTGGTATTCAGGTAGGAAGTGCGGGTAGCCCTTCCGTTCGCGGTGAGCACGGGTGCAAAGGTGTGCGTTAAATAAGTATTAATGTTGTTCTGATCACGTTGGGTGGCGCCAGACAGTGTATACTTCAGGCCTTTCAGGATCTCTACCTGTATGATACCGTTGATCAGGGTTTTATTATTGTCATTCCTGGTCACGGCGCTGTTCAGCAGGGCCAGGGGGTTATAAGGGCCGGAACCGGTACGGGTCAGGTTTTCCTTATAGGTGCCGTCTGCATTGTAAGGGCTCACAGTGGGCAGGTAGAAGATCATACCTGGTAACACCTGGTCTTGCGCAATGTTATTGCCTTTGGTGGAGCTGTTGGTCACTGCGAGGCTCAGGCGCAGGCGGTTATTGAAATAACGCTGGTTGATATAACCTCTTACAACAGTGCGGGTGAGGTCTGTATTCCTCATCACACCCTGGTTATTCAGGTAGTTCACGCTGCCGCCATAATCGGTGGTAGCGGTGGCGCCTCCGAAGGAGATGTTGTGGTTGTGAGAGTAACCTTTTCTTAAGATCAGGTCCTGCCAGTTGGTATTAGAACCATCGTCATCTACCGGGTTAAGCGTTTGCCCGTTCTTTTTCAGGTAATCGCGCAGTTCATTGCCGCTAAGCATCTCATATCTTTTTGACACTTCTTCCATAGACACGTAAGCGTTGTAGCTGAGGCGGGTCTGGCCGGCCTTGGCGCGTTTGGTGGTTACCATGATAACGCCGTTGGCTGCACGGGAACCATAGATAGCGGTAGCAGAAGCGTCTTTCAGCACGTCCATGCTTTCAATGTCTGCAGGGGCCAGCAGGTCGATAGAAGCACCGGGCACACCGTCAATTACATAGAAAGGTTCCATAGCGCCGCCGGAAGTACGGATGGTGGAAGGGCCTCTTAATACCACAGCAGGTGCCGCGTTCGGGTCGCCGCTTTTGGTAACGTTCAAACCGGGCACTTTACCCTGTAACAATTCAGCAGGCGTGGTAAGCACACCCTGGTTGAACTCTTCAGATTTGATGGTGGTGATGGAACCGGTTACATCTTTTTTGCTGGCAGTACCGTAACCGATCACGACTACGTCTTTCAGCTGTTTGGTATCATTAACGAGGGTAACGTTGATCACGTCTTTGCCCTCTAGTTTAACCTCTTTGGATTGTGTGCCCATTAAGGAGAAGACCAGTACGTCCTCGCGGCTGTTCACCATCAGTGAATAAGCCCCGTTGGCGTTGGTGGTGGCGCCTTTGGCAGTGCCTTTAAGGGCCACTGTTACGCCAGGCAGGGGCGCATTGTTCTCGTCGGTAACAATACCTTTGATGAGGATACCGCCAGTGGTTTGCGCAAACGCTGTTACGCTCAGCAGCATCACCAGCAGCAATGAGAATATTGCTCCAGGTGCAAAGCTGCAAAATGGCTTTGATCTGAAAATGTACATTTGCTTCATTAATTTAAATATTAAGAAATGCTTGTTGTAGCCTAATGGTCCCCGTGTGTTTTTCCGTATTGCTCACTTTAATTAAATAACGGCAGCAAAAGTATACAAGGACAGCAGCTATCAAATACCACTCATCCGCCTTAACAATTACATCATGCTATGGTCACATTATGATCATAATATCTTAACATACAGGGTATTGCTCATATCATCATCTTAAATAGATTCCTCCCCAAAAAAATTTCTCTAACTGTCAGCCATATATTATAATTTTACGCTTGATAAGATCGTCATCATCCCTTAAACCGTTATTCAAAACTCCTATACAAGTATTTAAACCTCCACATATCAACAAATAGCCAACAGAACTAAAACCAGAAAAACCATTTTTACATGAAGAAAAACCTACTCAGCTTTTACAAGCTTTTGTGCGCCTGCATGCTGTTATTTGCAGGAGCAGCAAAAGTGCACGCCCAATTGCCGGCGGGGTTTGTTTTGCACAAGCTTACCGGTAATGTCATCAATGAAGCTACTGCTATGGCCCATGCGCCGGACGGAAGGATCTTTATGGCCGAACGTTCAGGCGCGGTGAAAGCGTTCCTGAACGGTACAGTGACCACGGTACATACCGTTACCACTACTACCGGCTCTGAACAAGGGCTGCTGGGCATTACCCTGCATCCTGATTTTGCCACTAATGGTAAGTGTTACATTTTTTACACCAACCCGGACATGACACGTCACTACCTGGACCTGATCGTGATCAACACCGCCAACCAGGTGACCTCCAGCACCCGGGTAATGGAATTTGACCCGATCATCAACGGCTTCCATAACGGTGGCGCCTTGTTGTTCAAGGGTAACCTGCTGTACATTGCGATAGGGGAGAGCAACTCTTCTGCCGAATCTACCAAGCCGGATACCTACCGCGGTAAGATCCTGCGCTTAACAGAAGATGGTCAGCCTGCGCCCGGCAATCCTTATTATAATGAAGCCGGCGCTTCCCGTCAGAAGCGCAGCATGTGGGCCATGGGCATGCGTAATCCCTGGAGAATGAGCCTGGACCCGGTATCGCAAAAGATATTTGTAGTAGACGTAGGAGGTAACTACGAAGAGATCAACGATGTGACCAATCCTGATCCTGCCAAAAATTACAACTATGGCTGGGACCAGAACGGCCGTTCCGGACCGGACCAGGCGGCCAACACCATCCAGGCTGCTTATTATTATCCGCATCCTAACTGGGGCTGCGCCATTACCTCCGGCGTTTTCTTCAATCCTCCTGCTACGAACTATCCCACACAGTACCGCAACCGCTTTTATTTTTCCGACTGGTGCGGTGACTGGTACAGGAGCGTAGACGCTACTAATCCGGGAGCAGGCTACCAGGAATTCTCTGCCACGCAATTTGGCCGCATATTAGGCACCAGTGTAGGCATTGACGGTAATATCTACTACTTCCAGTATGGTACGAACGGTAGCCTCTGGCGCATAGAATATGATAACAACCAGGCGCCTTCCATCGTGAACCACCCGGTGAGCGCCAGTGTGGTGGCAGGAGATCCGGTATCTTTTACCGTAGCAGCTTCCGGGGCAACGCCGCTCAGCTACCAGTGGCAGAAGAACGGGGTAAATATTCCCAATGCCACCGCCGCCACTTATCAGATCGCACAAACCACGGCCGCAGATGCAGGCGACTATCGCTGTGTGGTCACCAATCCTATCGGTAACATCACCAGCAATGCTGCTACGCTTACCATCCAGCCTTTCAACGCAAGGCCGGTGCCGCATATCCTGACGCCTTCCGGAACATTGACCTGGAATGTGCTGGACAGGGTAGATTTCTCCGGCGAAGCTACAGACCAGGAAGATGGCACACTGCCTGCATCCGCTTTCCGCTGGGAGATCCGCTTCTTCCATAAAGACAATCCTACCAGTGAACACTGGCACCCGGGGCCGGTAATACCTGCGGGCATCAAGGCCGGCAACTTTATCGCAGATAACGGTGGTGAATCTTCTCCCAATATCTGGTTCCGCATCATGCTGTTCGTTACCGACTCACAAGGTCGTGTTGGCGTAGACTCTGTAGATATCCAGCCTAATAAGGTGGTGCTGACGGCAGACGCCAGTGTAGCCGGACTGAAACTGGTAATGGGTACACAGGGTACAGCGCCTTTCTCTAAAACAATGGTGGTGAATGCAGCCTTCACGCTGCAGGCTATCAGTCCGCAGGTGCTGGGTAACAATGCCTATGCCTTTACATCCTGGGAGCATGGCGGCGGTGCAGAACAATCCCTGCGCGTACCTGCCGTGAATACCACTTACAAGGCTAATTACGAGATCAGCGGTTCCCTGCAGAATCCTTTCTCCGGCATACCAATTAACCTGCCTGGTAAAGTAGAAGCAGAAGATTTTGATACCGGCGGTGAAGGCATTGCCTATCACGATGCTTCTGCCAACAACCAGGGCAACCAGTACCGTACTACAGATGGTGTGGATATAGAAGGTTGTTCAGAAGGCGGATATAACATCGGCTATGTAGCCACCGGCGAATGGCTGGAATATACCGTGAACGTAACACAGGCCGGTATCTATACCATACAGGCCAGGGTAGCTACGCCTTATGCCAGCAAAACCTTCCATATTGAACTGGACGGACAGAACATCTCAGGTACTATAGCCGTTCCCGTTACAGGCGGCTTCCAGGGATGGCAGACCGTTTCAGTAAATACACCTGCCCTCACCACAGGGGTAAAAACACTGCGCATCGCCATGGATGCGGCAGATCTCAATATCAACTATTTAACCTTTGCTATAGCGGGCAGCGGCGGCAGCGCCCCACAGGTGAATATTACATCGCCTGCCAACAACGCCGCATTTTTTGATAATGCAGATATTGTCATCAAGGCCAATGCAACAGATACCGATGGTACCATCCGCAAAGTGGAATTTTTCCAGGGCGCTGCCAAGCTGGGAGAAGATACTACCAGCCCCTATGAGTACACCTGGATCGGTGTTGGCGTGGGTAATTATTCACTGACTGCCAAAGCTACCGATAACCAGGGCCTGGTAACCACCTCAGCTGCCGTACCTATTGTGGTAAACGCGATACCGGCACTGAAAACAATTCCCGGCCGGATAGAAGCAGAAGATTATGATGCGATGTCGGGCATAGGCACAGAAGGCACCGGCGATACCGGCGGCGGACAGAATGTAGGCTGGGTGAACACCGGCGACTGGATGGATTATCACGTGAGCGTGGCCGCTGCAGGCACTTATACGGTGGCCTTCAGGGTGGCCAGCAACCCGGGCGGCGGACAAATACAGCTGCGCTCCGGCGACAATATACTTGCTTCCGAAATTGTTCCCGCCACCGGCGGATGGCAGGCCTGGATCACGCTGACTGCTACCGTTACACTGGCTGCGGGCGAACAAACACTGCGCGTGTATGCAGGTGCAGCTGACTGGAACCTGAACTGGATGGAATTCAGCACAGGCGTAAGTGCTGCTCACGAGAGCATTGTGAAGGTCTATCCCAACCCGACCAGCAACACGCTGAAAGTGGGCAACCCGAAGAACAACGGGGTCTACAAGCTCACCAACATCGCTACCTCGCAGACAACGCAGCTGCGTTCTGCTACAGGCACGCTGGATGTAAGCAATTTAGCTGCGGGCGCCTATATCGTGGAGTTCTATGATGGAACGAAACTGATCAGGAAGAAGTTTGTCAAATTGTAACCTGATAAAAAACAAAGGAGCCGTCCGTCAGCTGGCGGACGGCTCCTTTGTTTATACCTTAATAGCCACTTTCCCCACTGTTCTGCCGGAAGCGATCTGCTCATGCGCAGCCGCCATTTCTTCAAAAGCAAATACTTTGGAAACATGCGCTTTCAGGCGGCCGTCTGCCAGCAGTTCCGCCAGGCGTTGCATGTCTTCTCCATCAGAAGCTACCAGTATAAAATAGCCGTTAATGCCTTTGGCTTTCGCTTTTTCAGTGACCGATTCATGGAGCCCGCTGGGAATACTGATGAGTGTTCCGCCGGGTTTGATCACTTCCAGGGAGCGGTCTATCATATCACCGCCGATGGCGTCCAGCACAAAGTCCATATCTTTTGCTACCTGTTCAAAAGGCTGTGCTTTATAATCGATATGTTCATCGGCTCCCAATCCCAGTACAAAGTCGCGGTTGGCGGCAGAAGAGGTGCCGGTTACATGCGCGCCCAGCCTTTTCGCGATCTGTATGGCAAAATGCCCCACGCCACCGGCGGCTGCATGGATCAATACTTTACTACCGGCTTGAATGTTGGCATGCTTCACTAAAGCCTGCCAGGCGGTAAGCGCGGCCAGGGTAGCAGCAGCAGCTTCTTCATGGCTGATATTGGCGGGCTTGAGGGCCAGCTGGGCGGCAGGCGCCGCTACATATTCCGCATACGCTTTACCATGTCCCGGAAAATTAACCATACCAAATACTTCATCACCCGGTTTAAAAGTGCTGACAGCCGGTCCCACGGAGCTTACTACCCCTGAAATATCCCAGCCCAGGATCAGCGGCTCAATGCCTTTTAAACGGCCGGCCATACCTTTGCCCAGGCGGGTTTTTATATCCACCGGGTTGACGCTGATGGCCTTTACCTGTATCAATACTTCATCGTCTTTTATTTCCGGGGTGGGCAGGCTTACCTGCTGTAGTACTTCTGGTTCGCCAAACTGGCTGATAGTGATCGCTTTCATGTAATGTTTGTTTGTATGGCAAAATTATACCGGGGATTCCCTTTTTTACTGGTATAACTTTTCGTTTTATTGGTATATTTGGGCCATGCAGCAAGAGAATCTACACGAGCCCTTTTCCATTGTTTTTAAAACACTGGATGAATGCCCGCAGCAGGAGCACAAGCACAGTTTCTTTGAGCTGGTGTATATATTGTCGGGTACCGGCATGCAATGTATCAACAAGAACAGGTTCCGGTATCATGCAGATCATATGTTCCTTATCACGCCGGATGACTGCCATTCTTTTGATGTAGAGCGCACTACTTCCTTCTTCTTTCTGCGCTTCAACAACATTTACATCCGCTCTAAAAGCATTCATACGGATAATATCCAGCGCCTGGAATTCATCCTGCAGCATGCCAATCACCAGCCGGGTTGTATACTGAGAAACCAGCTGGATAAAACCCTTGCAAGGCCTATTATTGAAGCTATTGCGCGTGAATATGCGCAGCGTGATCTGTATAATAAAGAGCTGGTACAGCACCTGGTGAATACGCTGATCGTAGTAGTAGCCCGCAATATTGCGAAGTACCTGCCGGAGAAAGTAGAAGCAGGCACCGAAGAGAAAGCGATGGATATCTTGCAGTATATCCAGAACAATATCTATGATCCGGAAAAGATCCGTACGGAAGAGATCAGCCGGCGCTTCGGTGTGTCTGAATCTTACCTGGGGCGATATTTTAAACGGCATACCAACGAAACCATGCAGCAGTATATCAACAATTACCGCTTAAAAATGGTAGAGCACCGCCTATTGCACAGCGATATGCGTATGGGTGAGATTGTACAGGAACTGGGTTTTACAGATGAGAGCCACCTCAATAAATTCTTCAGGAAACAGAAGGGGCTGAGCCCGACGGCATTCCGGAAAGCGCATATTTCCGCCTGAAATACAACAACGACGTAATGGTGCCGGCTAAACCCACCAGGCCCGTTACCAGCACCAGCTGCTGGTAAAATTGCAGCCAGTTGGCTTCTACTTTCAATATGGTTTTGATCAGTAATACACCTACGCTGCCCAGGTAACCAAAAGAGTCTGCCAGGTAGATCAGGAAGCCCACATTGCCTGCAAAGCGGAAAGCGGCAATGAAACGGTCAAACAGGATGCTGTTAAAAGGAATATATACCATATACAGGCCCAGGCCCACTAATAACATCCAGCTATACAGAGACGTCAGCTGTTGCATGTACAGTAAAGTGATGACGAGAGAAATGATAAATCCCAGCAGCATGATCACCTGCGCCAGCATAAAGGCTCGGAAATTATTGCGTAAGAGCATCATGGCAGCGATCAATACCAGTATGACCACGGTGATGATGGTTTCTGTGCTGGCAAATACACCGGCGTTAAATACCTCCCCGGATTCCCGCCACATGTCTGCCATAAAGCTGTCCCGCACTTCGCGGAGGATAGTGACCAATACATAGATGATTACCAGGGATAAAATACCCGGCAGGAAGCCAGCCAGTAGCGCCCGGCGCTGTTCGCGCGACATAGGCAAGCGCTCCATACGTTGTGCTTTATCCGCAGCATCAGGCGGAGGGATCTTTTCCAGGAGATATACAAAGAGCAAGAGCGGCGGCATAAAGATACAGCCCACTACAAAAGGCATCCAGTATTCAGAGACCTGCCAGCTGTTCATCACCCATTGCGCAGTGGATTTCGCCAGTCCGGAGGCAAAGATGAAACTTACCGCCAGCGCTGCGCTGATCAGGTCCGTAGTCCTTCTGCCTTCTACATAAGAGAACAGTACGCCCCAGAGCATGCCCAGGGGAAAACCGTTCAGCAGCAGGCACCAGCAATTATACGGCGCGGGCAGCAGTGCAAACAGCAGCCAGGCCATCCAGGCAACGCCTACCAGGAGCAGGATGAGTTGTCCGCGGCCCATGCGTTTCATTTCTGAAATAAAACGGATGCCATAGAACTTGCTCAGCATATAGCCGAACACCTGGGTCACCACCAGCATCACTTTATAGTCCATACCCAGCATGGTATGCCCCGCAAACGGCGCTACATTAAAGGCCTTGCGGAATGCAAAGATGCTGGTATAAGCGGCAAAGCTGATGATGGCTGCAAAGATGGCCACGGTAATCTCCCGGGAGCTGAATTTAATATCCTTCATCACCTAAAAATTAATATTTTTATGCGTAACTATTAACACTTATGCAAAAATCCAACAGACGTAAATTCCTGGGCACTGCTGCCGCCCTTGCCGCAGGTACTGCTGCTGCAGCGATGCCGCTGCCGGTGAAAGGCAATAAATATCCCGTGATACATCACGTGTTTTTCTGGCTGAAGAACCCCGGTTCCGTAGAAGACCGTAATAAGCTGGTAGAAGGTGTAAAAACACTTTCAAAGATTCCCACCGTAAAAGAACTGCGTGTAGGCGTAGTGGCCAGCACCGAAAAAAGGGATGTGGTAGATAACAGCTGGGGCGTATCTGAGCTGATGTTCTTTGAAGACCTTGCCGGACAAGCTACTTATCAGTCGCACCCCATTCACCTGGAGTTTATTAAGAACTACAGCCACCTGTGGGAGAAAGTGATCGTATATGATGCCATAGACGCCTGAAGTATGCAGGCAAAGCCTCGTATTCAATTACTCAATGCCGTCTTGCTGCCTGACTTTCCTTCCGGGTCTGCCATCACTTATTATGACGGCAGGTTTTACCTGGTAGGAGATGATGCCCGCAACATCGCTGTGCTGGACCGGGATTACCGGCAGGCTGGCACTATCCCGCTTTTTGAGCACCCGGAGAAGCGGATCCCCAAGGCAGAGAAAACTGATTTTGAGACGGCCGTAATAGTAGATGCGCAGCAGCAGGCGCATTTACTGGCCATCGGCTCTGCCTCCCGCAAGGAAAGGGAACAGGTGATGCTGGTTCCCTTGCAGCAGTCCGGCGGCCATCCTGCAAAATTTAATACCGGCGTATTCACCGAACGCCTGAGGAGCGCCGGTATCAAAGAAGTCAATATAGAAGGCGGAACCCTGGCAGGGGAGCTGCTGATACTGGCTAACCGCGGTAATAATACTTACCGGGAAAACCATCTCGTTATCACCGGGAAAGATTACTGGCTCCGGCAGGAGGATATTCAGGTTTCCGTATTGCCTTTAACGTTACCTTCCAATATTGATGGCTTCCTGGGAATTTCAGAATTGTGTTACGATCCCTTGTCAGATACTTTGCTCTTTACGCTTAGCAGCGAGGCTACTGCCAACGCCTATGATGATGGCGCTATCGGCGACAGCTATATTGCCTGGGTAGATCATATCAGTCAGCAAATAAAACAAAGCAGTATAGCCCTGGATGCTTTGATCAATCTGCCGGAAGCGGATGCCGCTTTTAAAGGCGAGAAGATCGAAGGTATTTGTATAGAAGCAGCGCAGTCCAATGAATGGCTGCTTCAGCTGGTGGCAGATAATGACAAGGGCCAGAGCCGCTTGTTCCGGGTGCGGCTGTCAAGGGACGCATGATTATAGTCTTACCATGGGCGGATGTTCTACTGCCATCACCACTATCGGGTATTTCTCGACGGTGACATTGCTGGGATCCAGGCCAAAGTTGACAGACTCCTTCACGCTGAGCATCTTCAGCATGAAATAGCTTTTCATCACGATATTATTCCAGAAAGACATTTCGTTCTCGAAGGAAAGGAAGGAATCCATCACCAGGAAGCGTAGATCGCCGATGCGGCTTTCCTGGTAGCACTGTTCATATCTTTCAGACATATCCACCTCACCCGTCTTTGCCAGCTCATTCACTACCTGCCTGAAATAATAATCGATACGCGGCTCTATACGGAAACCCAGGTTAAACGTAACGAAGTAAACATCGTTTTTTACAATAGTGTCTACATGATAGCTGAGTGCATAAGGCTCATCCAGTACATTCACGTGTACAAACCAGTAAACGTCTGCCCGCTTGGGAGACCTTGACAGGATAGAATCGATCGCTGTCTTTTCTATGCTCCTGGTGCTACCCAGGCCGGTGAGGTACACCAGGTTGGTGGCGTATTTAGTGATCTTTTCATCGGCGCTCAGCTGTTTCAGCAAGGGAATATAATTGTTGACCGGTACTAGCTTTACCAGGTTTTTCTTGATCTTTCTTCCCTTGAACCAAATGAACATGATCCCGAACAGCGCAGCGCCGATGATCAGGGTGATCCAGCCGCCTTCTTTCACTTTCTGCAGGTTGGCCGCCAGGAACGAGAGCTCGATAACCAGGAACAGGCCGGTAGCCAGGGCCACCCAGGCCCAATGCACTCTTTTGGCGTGCAGGTAAAAGTTGATCAGGATGGTGCTCATCAGCATGGTCAGCGTTACGCTCAGGCCAAAGGCCGCCTCCATCCTGGTAGATTCACGGAAATGCAGTACCATGCCAATACAGCCGGCCATCAGTAACCAGTTGATGAAAGGGATGTAGATCTGGCCCTTCATATTGCCGGGAAACAGTACCCGGTGGCGCGGCCATATATCCAGGCGGATGGCTTCATTGATCAGGGTGAAACAGCCGCTGATCAGCGCCTGGCTGGCAATGATGGTGGCCAGTGTGGCGATGATGAGACTAGGCATATAGATCGCATCCGGTACCGTATGATAGAAAGGGCTTACACCATCCAGTTTGGTGCCGGTATGTTGCAGCAACCAGGCGGTTTGTCCGGCATAGCTGAGGATCAGCGTGATCTTTACATAGATCCAGCTAACCCGTATGTTATTACGACCGCAATGTCCCATGTCACTGTACAGCGCTTCTGCCCCTGTGGTACAAAGGAAGATGCTGCCTAGCAACCAGAAATGCGAAGGTGAATCGCTTAGCATGATATAAGCATATTTCGGGTTCAGCGCTTTCAGTACGCCCGGATAATGGCTCATGGCCATGAGCCCCAGTACGCCAATGAAAGTGAACCATATCAGCATAACCGGACCGAAGATCTTACCGATCTTGTCTGTACCAAATTGCTGGAAGATGAATAAGCCGATCAGGATAGCGATCACAATAGGAACCGTTTCAATATGCGGATTTACTTTTTGCAGACCTTCTATGGCAGAGGCCACGGATATAGGCGGTGTAATAATACCATCCGCCATGAGGAAAGCAGCGCCTGCCATGGCAGGGAACAGCAGCCAGCGGCCCCAGAACCGGCGTATCAGTGCATAGAGGGAAAGGATCCCGCCTTCTCCCTTGTTATCCGCCTGCAGGGTGATGATCACATATTTGAGCGTAGTCTGGAAAAAGAGTGTCCAGAAGATGGCAGACAGGGAGCCCAAGGCAACGTCTTCAGTAATGACCCTGTCATGGAAAACAGCATTGAGTGTGTATAGGGGAGAAGTACCGATGTCTCCGAATACGATGCCGATAGCAATTAAAATACCGGCGGCAGTAACTTGCTTGTGAAATGAGCTTGGCGAGTGTGCGTTCATCTAGCGTTAAGATGTATTGTATCTTGGCGTTAAATTTATAGATTTAATACAATTAATTTCTCATCCATATGAAATATTATCTTGTGATACTCCTGCTGATCATGCTTGGCCCTGCACGTGCTCAGCAAAAAGAAAGAGCGCGCGGCCTGGGTATCCGCTTTGAGGGCCAGCCAGGTACTTACAATGCCATTACAGATGTAGCCGGTGTAGAAGTAGGCTACAGCACCATCATAAAAGACGCCGGCGCCAAAGCGGTACGTACAGGCGTAACCGCTATTCTCCCCAGAGGCAATCGTCATAATCCTGTATATGCGGCCTGGTATACGCTCAACGGCAACGGCGAGATGACTGGTACCACCTGGCTGGAAGAATCCGGTTTCCTCGAAACGCCGGTGATGATCACCAATACAAACAGTGTGGGCCTTACCCGGGATGCGGTATTGAAATGGGTGGCCACCCGTAAATGGTTTAATGATAATGAGCTGTGGTGGGGACTGCCCGTAGTGGCAGAGACCTATGATGGCATGCTGAATGATATCCTGGGTTTCCATGTGAAAGAAGAGCATGTGTTTGCCGCACTAGACAGTGCTAAAGGCGGCCCCATTGCAGAAGGCAATGTAGGCGGCGGAACAGGAATGATGTGCCTGGGCTTTAAAGGCGGCACCGGCACTGCTTCCAGGGTAGTGAACATTGCGGGGAAAAAGTATACTGTCGGCGCATTGGTACAATCCAATTTCGGCGCTAAGAAAGACCTGACAATTACCGGCGTGCCGGTAGGCCGGTTATTAATGGATACTTTGCCTTACCGCTTTTACGGCGGACCGGATAACTACACACCAGGCACCGGCTCTATCATAGTGGTGATCGCAACGGATGCGCCGCTGCTGCCGCACCAGTTAAAACGTATAGCCCAGCGCGTACCTATCGGTATTGGTCTCACAGGCGGGAAGGGACATAATACTTCCGGCGATATCTTCCTTGCATTTTCTACGGCGAACGAAAAAGCTTACGTGGCGGATTCTGTAGGTACTATACAGCAATTACCCAATGAATGGATAGACCCTTTATTTGAAGCCACTATCCAAAGCACGGAAGAAGCGATCATTAACGCCATGACTGCCGCACAGACCCTGGAAGGGATCTATGGGAATACTGCATACGCCTTGCCGCATGACAGGGTAAAGGCCTTTATGAAGCAGTATATAAAGGATATTCCCAAAAAAGAATTGAAACCAGATGCCGGTATCCGTCTGCCGCAGGATCTGCTGGATGCTTACAGCGGCGTATACACGAATACCCTGGCCAGGCCGGTGACCGTTACCAATAAAGAGGGTAAGCTGCTCTGGGCCAGGGATAAAGCTGCGCCTCCCAGGGAACTGCTGCCGCTAAGTAAAGATGTATTCATGTTGAAAGGAGACTTTGCCAGGATCGTATTTAACCGCGAGCTACAGCAGGTATCAGTTGTAAGCGGTAGCGCAGAAATGGTGTATAAAAAGAACGTAAAATGAGCCTATTGCCGGGATCTTATCTAATTGTACTGACATTGCTGGTAATAGTGGCCGTGATCAGCGTTCGTGCCCGGAAGCTGACCTTAGGAGGAGGAATAACCGCCATACTTACCGGCCTCCTGGTATTTGCTGGTAGCGGCCATACCGGGATTATACTGTTGGCATCCTTCTTCGTCCTGGGCACACTGGCCACTTCCCACCGGAAAGACCTGAAAGCAAAGCTGCAGCCGGAAGGCGTACATCCCGAAGCCAGGAACGCCGGGCAGGTACTGGCCAATGGCGGCACGGCCGCGCTCATGTCCGTGTTAGCATTGATAAACCCCGCTGCTGCAGACACTTATACCATGATGCTGGCGGCCAGCCTGGCCGCTGCTACTGCAGATACGCTGTCTTCTGAACTGGGTATGGTATACGGGCGTAACTCCTACAACATTCTCACTTTTAAGAAAGAGCCCCGTGGACTGGATGGCGTGGTAAGCCTGGAAGGCACATTGCTGGGCGCTGCAGGCGCTTTGCTGATCGCGTTGATCCATGCGGCGGTGGCTGGTTTTGGAGCAGCCATTCTTTTTATCACGCTGGGCGGTATCCTGGGCAACCTGGCAGATTCCCTGCTGGGCGCTTCACTGGAGCGAAAGCATTATATCGGCAACGATGGGGTGAATTTCCTGAACACCCTCACCGGCGCGCTGGCAGCATTGCTTTTACAATTATTGATAGGCCTTCACTAATGCCAGTACTTTTTCATTGAAGTTGGCCCGGTTAACCTGGATCAGCGTATCAAGGCATTTAAAGTAATTATCGTCACCTGCGCCGCAATTGATCAGTTGTATCACGCCGGGGATACCCTTGCGTTTCTCCACCTCATCACTCAGTAAAGAGGCGATGGTAGATCTTAAAGATGCTTCTTTGGCCAGGGGGCTAAAGCCTCTTACATTCTTGCTGAAGACATCCAGGGGAGCGATCTCAGGATGTGCAGAAAGATACATCCGCAAATGCGGGATCAGTTCCCGCTGGCTGATCATTTCCCCTTTCACACTGGTATAGTAGGCGTTCCCCCAGCTGTAGGCAAGCCCTTCTTCCGCAGCGCTGTTCCCTTTATTGGTCCTGATCTTTTCTGCATAGAAATGAAAGAGATCATGAGAGAAATCTTCATTACCCATGGTGGCGAAGATGGTATTGGCTTCTACCCCATAGCCATCGCGTGTTCTGCCGGCTGCGCTCTGGTCGTAGGTATACCCCATCAGCTGCAAGGCTTCCTGGTAGTTAGCAGATAGATAAAAATGCAGTTGCTCAGGAGGAAGGCCTAGTTTGTGAGCTATCCAGGTGTTTTTTTTATCAAATGCGCCGGCGCGTTTTAGATGAATGGTATCCGGGTAATGGTAGATAACCTTGCCAACCGTCTTCACTTTCCAGTGCCTGGTGAGGTAATGCAGAGGAACGGAAAAAAACACCTTGCTATTCCTCACAGCCGCACTCAGGCTGAAAATGGTCTTTATGACAGTTATACCCCCGGGACCGGCCCCTATATATGCCAGGCTTAGAAAATACTGGCCACTACCTACCGGGTAAAGATTCATCAGCTGGATCTTATAGAAACCAGTTACGCTGTCCTTATCTTCCATCCCCTTTAAAGAGCTGAAAATGGCCTTGCTGAGGGCCGCATCCCCCGGTTCCAGGAGCTCAGGGTCAATACGGTTTGCATTGATCTGCACGAGCAGGGTGTCCAGGAACACAGTGATTTTCCCGCTCAGGGTATCATTCAGCTTGATTGCGGGGGAGATGGTATAGGCGGACTGGGCTTTGGTCAGTACCGGCAGTATAAGGGCAAGGGATAACGTTAAGAGTATTCTCATGCAATAAAGGGCTTGATTAACAGGGAATTAAGCATATCTGTTGACTTATCTGCTTCCCGGCGATGATAAATATATTAAAAAAAATACATCCCTTGGCCCGCCCCGCCTGTTTTTATTGCCATTATTTAGAGGATTTGTGAAAAAAGATCAAAAATTGTGGATATATTTTAAGAATTTTGCTCTTACCTTTTAAATTATGAAAAATGAGTAAAGCACCCGCTACATTATTTGACAAAGTATGGGATTCCCACGTGGTCAGGAAGATAGAAGACGGTCCTGATGTGTTCTTTATCGACAGGCATTTTATTCATGAAGTGACCAGCCCGGTGGCATTCCTGGGACTGGAGAACCGGGGCCTGAAAGTGATGTTCTCTGAAAAAACATTTGCAACAGCAGATCATAATACGCCTACCATCAACCAGCACCTGCCTGTGCAGGATCCGCTTTCTGCCAACCAGCTGAAGGCGCTGGAAACCAATTCCGCCAAATACGGCATCTCTCACTGGGGCCTGGGCAATCCCAAGAACGGTATTGTGCACGTAGTAGGCCCCGAGAACGGGATCACCCTGCCAGGCATGACCATCGTTTGCGGCGACTCTCACACCTCTACCCACGGCGCTTTTGGCGCTATCGCATTCGGCATAGGCACTTCTGAAGTGGAAATGGTGCTTTCCTCTCAATGTATCATGCAGCCCAAGCCGAAGAAAATGCGTATCAAGGTGAACGGTAAGCTGGGTAAAGGCGTATTGCCTAAAGATGTGGTGCTCTACATCATCTCAAAGCTGACAGCAGCCGGCGCCACCGGTTACTTCATTGAATTTGCAGGCGAAGTATTCGAGCAGATGAGCATGGAAGGCCGTATGACCGTTTGTAACATGAGTATCGAGATGGGCGCCCGCGGCGGTATGATCGCTCCGGACGAAACCACCTTTGCTTATATCAAGGGCAGGGAGAAAGCGCCTAAAGGCGAAGCCTGGGACAAAGCGCTCGCTTACTGGAAAACATTGAAAACAGAAGAAGGTGCTGCATTTGACATCGAGTACGAATACAATGCCGCCGACATTGAGCCGATGATCACCTACGGTACCAACCCGGGTATGGGTATGGGCATCACCAAACATATTCCTGCCGCTGCAGCAGCAGGTGGCAGCAAGTCCAGCTACGAAAAGTCGCTCAATTACATGGGCTTCCACGAGCAGGATGAAATGCTCGGTAAAAAAGTGGATTACGTATTCATCGGCAGCTGTACCAACGGCCGTATCGAAGATTTCCGCGCCTTTGCCTCCATCGTAAAAGGCCGCAAGAAAGCGGAGCACGTTACAGCATGGATCGTTCCCGGATCACATATCGTAGAACAGCAGATCAAAGATGAAGGTATCCTGGATATCCTTACTGAAGCCGGCTTCCAGCTGCGCCAGCCTGGATGTTCTGCCTGCCTGGCCATGAATGACGATAAGATCCCCGCCGGTAAATACGCCGTGAGCACCAGTAACCGCAACTTCGAAGGAAGACAGGGCCCCGGCGCAAGAACATTGCTGGCCAGCCCGCTGGTAGCAGCAGCAGCAGCCGTAACAGGGGTAGTAACTGATCCCAGGGCGCTGATGGCGGAATAATTCACTCTTAAAAATTATAAACGATACTATACAAAAATGGCTTACGATAAATTCACTATACTGAGGAGCACTGCGGTACCTATGCCTATCGAGAACGTGGATACCGACCAGATCATTCCTGCCCGTTTTTTGAAAGCAACAGAACGTAAAGGTTTTGGAGATAACCTGTTCCGCGACTGGCGTTATGAGTCAGACGGCACACCCAAGAAAGACTTCGTGCTGAACAATCCCATCTACTCCGGCAAGATCCTGGTGGGCGGTAAGAACTTCGGCAGCGGCAGCAGCCGTGAGCACGCGGCCTGGGCCATCTACGACTACGGTTTCCGTTGCGTGGTGTCCAGCTTCTTTGCAGACATCTTCAAGAATAACTCCCTGAACATCGGCATCCTGCCCGTACAGATCAGCGCTGAGTTCCTCGATAAGATCTTCACCGCTATAGAAGCAGATCCCAAGGCGGAGCTGGAAGTGAACCTCGAAGCGCAGCGCATCACCATCCTGGCTACAGGAGAAAGCGAATCCTTCGAGATCAACGGCTACAAGAAGCATAACCTCATGAACGGTTATGATGATATAGACTATCTGCAGGCGATGAAAGCAGATATCCAGGCATTCGCTGCAAAGAGCATCTATTAATAACACCCCCCGAAGTATTATGTCAGTGGCACAGAGATATGTAGAGATAATGGATACTACCCTTCGCGATGGTGAGCAGACCAATGGCGTGTCTTTCTCACCTTCCGAAAAATTGACCATTGCCCAATTGTTGTTGACCGAAGTAAAGGTAGACCGCATTGAAGTGGCTTCTGCCCGCGTATCCGATGGAGAATTAGCGGCAGTAAAGGCCATTACCAAATGGGCAAAGGCCAATGGTCTCCTGAACAGGGTAGAGGTGCTGACATTTGTAGACGGGGACGTTTCTGTACAATGGATGCAGCAGGCGGGCGCCAAGGTGATGAACCTCCTCACAAAAGGCTCGCTCAATCACCTTACCCACCAGCTGAAGAAAAAGCCGGAACAGCATTTTGCGGACGTTGCCGCAGTGCTGGCACTGGCAAAGAAAAAGGGACTGGAATGTAATATCTACCTGGAAGACTGGAGCAATGGTATGCGCCATTCAAGGGACTACGTTTTCCAGTTCCTCGACTTCTTACAGCAGCAGCCCGTAAAAAGGGTGATGCTGCCGGATACGCTGGGTGTACTGGTGCCATCAGAAGCATATGAGTATATCTCCGCTATCGTAGCACGCTATCCAAAAACACACTTCGATTTTCACGCACATAATGATTACGACCTCGGCACCGCCAACGTGCTGGAAGGCGTAAAAGCCGGTGCGCATGGCATCCATCTTACCATCAACGGGATGGGAGAAAGGGCCGGTAACGCGCCCCTGGCCAGCGCTATAGCTGTATTGAACGATTTCATGCCCGAGGTGAAGACCGCAGTGGCAGAAGCCTCTTTATACAGCGTGAGCAAGCTGGTGGAAACCTTCTCCGGTTTCCGTATACCGGTGAACAAACCGGTGGTGGGAGAGAATGTGTTCACGCAAACAGCCGGCATCCACGCAGATGGCGACAAAAAGAACAAGCTTTACTTCAGCGACCTGATGCCCGAACGTTTCGGCCGTCAGCGTAAATATGCCCTGGGTAAAACCAGCGGCAAGGCCAATATCGAAAACAACCTGCAGCAGCTGGGCATCCAGCTCTCAGATACCGACCTGAAAAAGGTGACCCAGCGCATCATTGAGCTGGGCGATCGTAAAGAGGTAGTAACACAGGCTGATCTGCCCTATATCATCTCTGATATACTGGACAGTAATACCATCTCTGAAAAAGTGCGCATAGAGAACTATGTGCTGACCCATGCAACGAACCTGAAGCCTTCCGTAACGCTACGGATCTCTGTTGACGGAGAAGTGTACGAGGAGCATTCCCAGGGCGACGGACAATACGACGCTTTTGTGAATGCGCTGAAAAAAGTGTACAAGAAACGGAAACAGGAATTGCCCGGGCTGATAGACTACGCCGTACGGATCCCGCCCGGCGGTAAGAGTGACGCTTTATGTGAAACAGTGATCACCTGGAGCTATAATAACCGGGAGTTCAAAACCAGGGGGCTCGATAGCGATCAGACGGTATCGGCCATCAAGGCAACGCAAAAAATGCTGAACCTGATATAACAGGGGGCAACGCATACATTTTCTTTATTTCAACAAACAACAGCATGGCAAGCAAACACATTTTAATTGTTCCAGGCGATGGAATAGGGCAGGAAGTGACTGCAGTGGGCAAGCAGGTATTGGATAAGATAGCCGCTAAATTCGGTCATACCTTCACTTATGATGAAGCGCTGATCGGGCACGTGGCCATTGAAGCTACCGGCAATCCTTTGCCCGACGAATCATTGGAGAAGATGCGCAAATCAGACGCAGTGCTCTTCGGCGCTGTAGGCCATCCCAAATATGATAACGATCCCAGCGCCAAAGTAAGGCCGGAACAGGGCCTGCTGAAAATGCGCAAGGAACTGGGCCTGTATGCCAATCTGCGTCCCATCAAGCTGTTTGACGAGCTGCTGGGCGCTTCCAGCATCAAGCCGGAAATACTGAAAGGTGCAGACATCCTCTTCTTCCGTGAGCTGACCGGCGATATTTACTTCGGCGAAAAAGGCAGGAAGAACAATGGCGACACCGCTTTCGATATTGCAGAATACAGCCGCTTTGAAGTGGAGCGCATTGCCCGCAAAGCATTCGAAGCCGCCCGCACCCGCAGAAAGAAACTTTGCTCTGTAGATAAAGCCAACGTGATAGAAACATCCAGGCTGTGGAGAGAAGTGATCCAGAAAATTGCGCCGGAGTACCCGGATGTAGAAGTAGAGCACCAGTTTGTAGATGCTACTGCCATGCTGCTGATCAAAGATCCGCGCCGTTTTGACGTAGTGGTAACAGCTAACCTCTTCGGCGATATCCTCACCGATGAAGCTTCTCAGATAGCCGGTTCTATGGGTATGCTGGCCTCCGCTTCTATCGGCGATGGTACAGGCGTGTATGAGCCTATCCACGGTTCTGCGCATGACATCACCGGTAAAGGAGTAGCCAACCCGCTGGCATCTATTCTGTCTGCTGCGCTGCTGCTGGATATCTCTTTCGGCATGAAAGCTGAATCAGAAGCCGTGATCAATGCGGTAGATAAAGTGCTGAAAGCTGGTTTCCGCACCAGGGATATTGCGGATCAGTCTACCCCTGCCGATAAAATACTGGGAACTGAGGCGATAGGAGCAGAGGTGCTGAAATTTCTCTAGGCTTTACTTTAGACTTACAATTGTTACGGAAGCGTTACCTGCGGGTAACGCTTTTATTTTTAGGTACGGTCCCATAACTTACTGCTCACTACCTGCTGCAGCACATGCTCCCGGTAATTCCGGCTGATGGGGATCCGGTTGGATTGTATGCAGATCTCGTTGCCTTCTATGCTATCTATCTTATCGATAGCTACGATGTAAGATTTATGTACGCGGATGAAGGAACGGCGTTCCAGGTTCTCTTCCAGGTCCTTCAGGTTCAGCAGCGTCATATATTTGTTTTTCTGCGTGCAGATGGTCACATAGTTCTGCTGGCCTTGTATATAAAGGATGTCGGAAAAATAGATCTTCTCGTATTTGTTCCCGCATTTGATAAAGAAATAATTGGCTGCTGTCTTATCGTTACCGGGATCTGCTGCTTTAGTGATCAGCTGGTGATAGTCCTTCGCTTTGTTGGCGGCTTTAAAGAAACGATCAAAGGTAATAGGCTTCAGCAGGTAATCCAGCACATTCAGCTGAAAGCTTTCCAGCGCATAGCTGGGAAAGGCCGTGGTAATGATCACCATGGGCGGTTTGGGGGTGATCTTCAGGTACTCAATGCCATCCATTTTAGGCATCTGTATGTCCAGGAAGATCAGGTCTACTGCTTGCCGGTCCAACAGCTGTACCAGCTCTACGGGGTTCATGCAGGTGCCGCTGAGCTGCAGGAAATCGATCTCCTTTACATAGTTCGCCATTCCTTCTCTCGCTAATGGCTCATCGTCTATAATTACACAGTTTAGCATTGTAAAAAGTTTAAATCAGCGCTGCTACGGGCGGCGCCATCACGAGTTCTGACAGCTGCAGCTGCAGTTTCACCGCAAAGCGGTAATGGTCATGCCGTATATCCAGCTGGTATTGCCCGGGATAGATCAGGTCCAGCCTGCGTTGTACATTAGGCAGGCCAATCCCTCCGTAATTCACTACATCTTTATGTGCTGTAGCAGTCGTGCTGTTCGTGATCTCAAAATGCAGCTGCTGTTCGTTCAGTTCGAGCGCGATATGGATCCAATTAGTCTGGTCGCTATCGGTAGATACATGTTTAAAAGCATTCTCCACAAAGGTCATCAGTATAAAAGGTGCAATACCCAGGCGGCTGTTGTAGGGCTGCGCTGCCTGGAAATCCACTTCAATATCATCGTTGCGCCGCAGCTTTTCCAGCTCAATGAAATTCTCCAGGTAGGCCAGCTCTTTGCTTAAGGGGATCTGTATATCGTTGCATTCATACAGCTGGTAGCGCAGCAGCTCAGAGAACTTGGCCAGTGAGGCCGAGGCCATGTCAGGGTTTTTATGAATGAGGAAAAATATAGAGTTGATGGTATTGAACAGGAAGTGCGGGTTGAACTGGTATTTAAGGAATTTCAGCTCCGTTTCCAGTTTCTCCTTTTCCAGGGCTTGCTGTCTTCTCTTTGTCTGTATCCAGTTTTTACCCAGCTTGATGCTCATGGCCAGGGTCATACTGGCTACTGTGGAAGGAAGTGCATTACCAAAGAAACCGAAGAAGCAGGCATCTTTACCATAGACCTCCTGCACGCTACGGTGAGACAGCAGGGCAACCGCATAGTATCCCGGAACGATCAGCAAAGCCCCGCAAAGAATGGTGATCAGCAGGGTGATGATATACAACGTAAACCTGTTCTTTTCCAGGTAACGCGGCATCAGGAAATACAGGTTAAAATAAACGGTGATAGCCTGGAAAACAACGTAAAAGCCGTATTTAACCGCCCCTGCGGAGAAGAATATCGAATCCGCCGCCTTCAGGGGATTGCCCAGCGCTACTGTCCACCACAGGTAATGGTAAAGGCACCAGAAAGGGATATGATAAAGCTTATACTTAAACAGCCAGTTTTGAGTGGTTCTCTCCATACGACCGGTATCTTGCTTAAAATAAGCCAATTTTTGGCTATATGGAGCGCCTAATACATGAACAGCGGCAAATAATTGATAAGCTGTATTACTTTACATGGCTCATACCTGAAAGGCCGATCAGCTTTTTCACATCATGGATGAATATTTTCCTGCCCTTGGTATCCAGTATACCCTCTTCCCTGAATTCTTTCAGAAAGCGCACTACATTTTCCTTACCTGTGCCGGTCATACCGGCCAGGTCGCTCCGGGAGATTTCCAGCACCACCGGCTTGCCCGGCGCCGTTCCTTCCTTGAACTTCTCCCGCAGCACAATGAGGGCAATGGCCAGGCGCTCTTTTACAGAGCGGTGTGCAAATACAGAAATACTGTTGGAAAGCACGGTGAACTCATGGCTCAGCACTTTAAGCAGGTGTTGTGAAAGCACGGCAGATTGTGCCAGTGTTTCCAGGAAATCCTCTTTGGGTATGAAGGCTATTTCGCTGGCTTCCAGGGTAGCCGCAGAGTCCGGGTAACGGCCTTCGTTCAGGATGGCATGGTAGCCGATCAGCTCTCCGGAATTAGCCACGTAAATGATCTGTTCTTTCCCGTCCCGGTCTGACAGGTATTTTTTTACTTTCCCCTTTTTAATGAAGAATATGCCTGAGGGGATAGTCCCTTCCCTGAAAAGCACGGCTCCTTTTTCATATTGCTGGTTGCTCATGTGGGCGCAGAGGCGCTCATACTCTTCGGCAGGAAGCGTTGTAAGGATGGACTGCGATTTGAAATTCCATTTATCTATCGGAAAGATGCCGGCTATACTCATATTGCAAATGCTGGGCCCTGAAAATTGATTTTCTGCAGTTTTTTTTATGAAAAATTGCAGTACGACCTATGATAATCAAAGGTAGCTTTGCAGAATGAAAATATCAACACCGGACTGCTTTACTTCAGACAGGTCCTTTGACTGGTTGTACCCCGAGAAGATCCAGCGGCTGTCAAGGCGGCACTGGACACCCATGGGAGCGGCTAAGAAGGCCGCCGCCTTCCTGGCAGAAGAGCCGGGTAAGAAGATCCTGGATATTGGCAGCGGGGTCGGTAAATTTTGCCTCATCGGCGCACATTTCTATCCCGACGTGTTATTTTACGGCATTGAGCAGCGGCAGGATCTCTGTGATCATGCCACCGCCGCCAAAGAAGCCACACAGACCATGAACGCCAATTTCCTGTATGGTAACTTCACGCAGCTGCAGCTGGATGACTACGATCACTTCTACTTCTATAACGCCTTTTTCGAAAACCTGGATGACCAGGACCGGATCGATCACAAGATCGATTACTCCACCAGCCTCTACCACTATTATTGCCGTTATTTATACAAAGCCCTGCTCAACAAACCAAGCGGCACCCGCCTGGTTACCTTCCACAGCCTGGAAGATGAGATACCGCCGGGTTTCCAGCTGGTAGACGCATCAGCAGATTTTCTTTTGAAAATGTGGATCAAACGTTAACCGATCTATGCTACGCCACAGGGGGCAAAGAAGAACGTACCGCCATAACCTGCAACTGGCAATACTGTTGTGCCTGACCGCCGGCATGGTAAATGGCGCGGGTTTTCTGGCATTTGCAGTGCTGACTACCAACGTGACCGGGCATGCCGCCCTTTTAGCCCAGCAGCTGGCCACCGGCGAGCTGCGGTCGGCACGGATGGTGATACTGTGGTTGCTGCTCTTCCTGGCCGGGGCTTTCTTTACCAGCTTCCTGATCGGCAAGGCCGGCCGGAATAAGACCTACGCCTATACGCTGCCTATCACCATCGAAGTGCTGATCCTGCTACTCGCCGGAGCTTTCGGCTATACGTATGATCATTCCATCCCCCAGACAGAATACTTTGCAGGCAGCCTGCTCTTTGCCATGGGCATGCAGAACGCCCTGGTGTCTGTGATCTCCGGCTCTGTTGTACGCACCACACATCTAACCGGTATGTTCACAGATCTTGGCATCGAGCTGTATGCTGCCTTGTCATCCAACCCCCAGCACAGGCAGGGGATCAAAAAGAAGATCACCCTGCGGCTGGTCATCATTGCTTCTTTTCTAACGGGAGGCATAGCCGGTGCCTATGCTTTCCTGAGAATGGCTTACCATACTTTTTATATCCCTGCGGTACTACTGGTGATCGCCATGTTTTATGATGCTTTCCGTATCAGGTTTCGCCGGATGCTTACTTCGGTATCACCCCGCGTTTCCTGAAATCATCAAAAATGCCCATGAACATGGCCTCTGTTTCCACGTATTCATGGAAACCGGCCCTGCGGGCCTTGGAACCATCCGCGAACAGGTCATAATCCCAGGAGAATACAAAGTCGCCGAAACCCCAGGAAGACACTTCTCCATAGTTATGTTGCAGGCCGTATTTAGCCATCATACTGTTCCACAGGGGCTCCTTATCGGCCATGACGGTGCTCAGCGACATAGGCAGGGGCGGGGCCACTTCCAGCTCAAAATAGGCGGCTATTTTGGGCCATAGCTCATTCCAGCGGAAAAGGTCGCCGTTATTGATATTATAGGCCTGGTTGGCGCTGCGCGGATCAGTGGCCGCCCATAGGGTTCCCTTCGCCAGCAGCCCGGCATCGGTCATCTCCAGGAGCTTGTCGTAGGCGCCGGGCTTACCGGGGAAGCGTAACGGCAGCTTCAGCTCTTTGGAGATGGACGCATATACGGCGATCACCATGGCCAGGTTCATAGGATTGCCAAGGGCAAAGCCGCCTACTACAGAAGGGCGTATGGCAGACCAGGTCCATTGTTTGCCCTTTTGGCGCTGTTCCAGGAACTCCTGCTGGTCTACATTGAATTCTGGCGGCATATGGCCCGCGTCTGATTCCCGGGCGGGCGTTTTAAAGGGCCCCAGGTGGGCGCCGTACACTTTATATCCCTGCATGAGACTGATGTGCTGCAGCTTAGTGGCTACGGCTTCTACGGCCTCCGTTATATTCACCAGCATGGCCAGGTTGGGCGGCACCAGCCCGGCCCAGCTGGGACGATCCTGGTAAGCGGCATAAAAAATATGGGTGACGTCTCTCAATGCGGGAGAGAGCTGCCGCAGGCTGTCGGGGTCCAGCAGGTCGGCCGCCAGCTGTTGTACCTTGCCTGCAGAAACGCCGCCTCTGCGGGAAAGGCCGATGATCTCCCAGCCTTCGAGGGTTTGCAGGTGATCGGTCAGGTTTCGTCCTATTACGCCCTGTGCGCCCACTACCAGGGCCACTTTCTTGTCTTTTGAGCTTGTTTCCATAGCGTTGATTTTGATGGAACAAAGCTAGCGGCATCCCCCTGCCGAATGTTTGTATATTTACAAGGATAATTGGTATTATTCGGGGAATGAAGCGGTATATACAACATGAGTTTTTAAAGATCTCGCATTTTGCTACCCGCGAATGGCAGCATCCCGTTCACAACCACAACCATTTCGAGATCATCTTTGTGCACAGGGGGAAGGGTGCGCATTGCCTCTCGGGCATACACTATCCTTATAAGGAGAAAAGCATCTTCCTGCTGGGCCCCAGCGATTTTCATCATTTTGAAGTGCAGGAGGAAACCGTATTCACTTTCCTGAAATTTTCTGAAGTATACCTCAACGGTATCGGCCAAACGGAGCTGCATACCCGCTGGAACCTGGATATGGACCAGCTGCTGACCCGCCTGCGCAGCAACGATCATCCCCTGCTGGCTACAGAAGAGGAGGCGGAGCGCGTCTCCCGTATCGTTAATTTCATTGTGGAAGAATGGAAGACCACCGGCGATGAGACCAACGAAACCATTTTCTTCCTGCTACAGGCGCTGCTTTCTGTTATTTACCGTAACATTGCTACACCAGTGCTGCCCGGTAATAAGAAACATTCTGAAAAAATAACGGCGATCATCAACTATATTCATCATCATATTTATTCACCGGAGCAGGTGCAGCTGGAGCACCTGGCTGCCACTTTCGGTTATTCCAGGAATTACCTGGGCGCTTTTTTCAAGGAACAGACCGGAGTGCCGCTGCGCGATTATATCAATGAATATAAGCTCCACCTGGTGGAGAACCGTTTGAATTTTAGTTCGCTTTCCCTGAAGGAGATCAGCCATAACCTGGGGTTTACAGACATCAGTCATTTGAACAAATTCTTTAAAAGCCACAAGGGAATGAGCCCTTCTGCCTTCAGGAAACAGTTTCAAAATCTATAGTATGGTCCACACTATCTCCCGCAGGCATTTCCTTTCTATGGCGCCTGCCATGCTTGGCACAGCCGCCTGGTTAAAAGCAGCCTCAAAACAAACGGGCATTATCATGAACGTTACCGGTCCGGTAAGCCCGGCAGACCTGGGCCCCATCTTACCGCATGAGCATGTATTGGTAGACTTTATCGGCGCCGCTAAGATCACGCCTAAACGTTACAGTGAAGCAGAAGCATACAAGGTGATCTTACCTTATCTCTCTCTGCTCCGGCAAAAAGGCTGCCGCTGTATGATGGAATGCACACCCGATTTCCTGGGCCGCAACGTACGCCTGCTGCAAAAGCTGTCTATCGCATCGGGCATTAAGATAGTTACCAATACCGGTCTGTATGGCGCAGGCGCTCATAAGTACCTGCCTGCTTACGCGCAGCGGGAAACAGCCGCCCAGCTGTCGGCACGCTGGATAGGAGAGTGGAAGAACGGTATTGGGAATACCGGCATCAAACCAGGCTTCATTAAAAGCGGTGTAGACAAAGGCCCCTTAACTCCCTTACAGCGTAAACTGGTAGAAGCAGCAGGCCTTACCTGGAAGCAAAGCGGATTACCCATCGGCATCCATACCGGCGATGGCGTAGCGGCCGTAGAAGAAACGGAAATACTGAAAAGCATGGGCGTGCCTTTAAGATCCTATATCTGGATCCATGCACAGAATGAAACCAATCCCGAGATCCACGAAAAGCTGGCCGCCGCAGGCGCCTGGATCTCTTTCGATGGATTAAATAAGAATGTGGCGGAAGACTACATCAACCGCCTTACCCGCTTAAAAACCGCCGGTTTTTTAGACCAGGTACTGCTTTCTCATGATGCGGGCTGGTACAACGTTGGGCAGAAAGGCGGCGGAACCTTCCGTGATTATAATTACCTGCTGGGCACATTTGTGCACCTGCTGCCCAAACATGGTTTTACTGCCATGGAGATAAAACAGCTGACAGTAGAGAACCCGGCCAAAGCGTTTACTATTAAGAGCTAGTCTATCCAACGTGCGGGTCTTCCGTCCCGTCATTGCGAGAAGCAGCCAAGCCCCTGGCGGGGAGCGCGACGAAGCAATCTTTTCACACAATCTACTACATAATCTCCGCGAAAATTGCATTAGGAGATTGCTTCGTCGCCCTGCACTCCATCCCTTTACTGCTCCTCGCAATGACGCGATAGAAGACCCACTGCTCCAATGACGCGAAGGCTGTATCCTTAACCATAAATTAACCCCTCCTTAACCTCCCGTTCATACAGTAATCCTATCCTTACGCCCACTTAAAACCTAATGCGAACAATCGTATGAAATTCAAACTGATGTTGCCCCTGGTGGCACTTACCATGCTTGCGTCCTGCTCCAAAGACGACGATCATCAACCCGGCAAAGACGAAGATCCCTCCACTTTCGCGGAGCTCGGTTCACTGGACATTGGTGAAGCGACCGCCGCTGAGATCAGCGCCTACGATCCATCTACCAAACGGCTCTTCGTCGTAAACAACGGCGAAGCCATTAACACCATTGATGTGATAGATATGGCCGATCCTGCAAAGATGACCAGGATCACGTCTATTCCCCTCAGCGGTGGCGCAGTGAACAGCCTTTCTGTACACGATAAAAAACTGGCGGCTGCCATCGAAGCGCTCAACAAGCAGGAGCCGGGCAAGGTAACTATCTACAACACCAATGACTATTCAGTAGTTAAAACCGTAACGGTAGGCGCCCTGCCGGATATGATCACTTACAGCCCCGATGGTAACTATATCCTTACCGCTAATGAAGGGGAACCCAGTGCAGATTATACCAACGACCCGGTAGGTTCCGTATCAGTGATCAGCGTAAAAGACAATTACGCCGTTACAAACATTGACTTCGCCAGCTTCGCCGGCCAGCAGGCAGACCTGCAGCAGAAAGGCTTACGGGTATTCGGCCCCCATGCTTCTTTCGCACAGGATATGGAGCCGGAGTACATTACCGTTTCCACTGATTCAAAAACAGCCTGGGTAACCCTACAGGAGAATAATGCGATCGCAAAGATCGACCTCAGCTCCAAAACAGCTGCCAACATCTTCCCCCTGGGCTTTAAGAACTATAATGACGATGCCAACGCAGTAGACCTTTCAGATAAAGACGGTGGTATCACCTTTAAGAAATCACCTGTGAAAGGCATGTATCAGCCGGATGCCATTGCCCTGCTGCAACAGGGATCTACTCCCTTCCTGTTCACCGTGAACGAAGGCGACGTGCGTGAATACAGTGCTTTTAAAGAAGCAGACCGTATAAAGAACTTCGCCCTTGATCCTACTGTTTTCACAGATGCCGCTACCTTAAAGCAGGATGCACAGCTGGGCCGCCTGAACATTACCAAAACCCTGGGTGATGCTAACGGCGATGGCCTCTACGAAGCGCTCTATTCTTTCGGCGCCCGTTCTTTCAGCGTGTGGAACGGTAATACCGGCGCACAGATCTATGATAGCAAAAATGAGCTGGAACAGAAATGTAAAGATGCCGGTGTTTATGATGATAACCGCAGCGACGATAAGGGTGTAGAACCGGAAGGTATTGCCCTGGGCCTTGTAGGTAACAGGAACATTGCTTTTGTAGGCATGGAAAGGGCCGACGCGGTAGCCGTGTATGACGTGTCCAATCCCGGCGCGCCTGTTTTCCTGCAGCTGCTCAAAACCGGCGACGCTCCCGAAGGCGTGCTGTTTGTGTCTGCTAAAGACAGTCCTACCAAAAAAAGCCTGCTGATCGTAAGCAGTGAAGATGATGGTGTGGTGAAAGTGTTTACGCCAGCAACCCGATAGTCTTGGAATGGGCCACCGCTTCCGAGCTGTGCGAAAAGTAGCAGCAGTGGATACCGGCGCTTTGGATCTCCTGTATCTTCAGGCGGGTGGCCCCTTCATTCTTCTTCTCTATTTGCCGTATATACACACAGAATATCCTGTCTTTAAAATGCGCCACCAGTGAAGCGTAGATGTTCGGGTCTTCCTGGCTGTCATCTCCCAGCAGCACGAACACCTGGTGCGGATAAGCTTCCAGTAAACGCGCAATACGCATAAATTTGGTGGTGTGTTTGTTCTGCCCTGTTTTAAATACTTCCTTTAACCGTTTGATCTGTCCTAAGAGGTAAATCCCGTCCGGCATTTCATGGTTCTTACAGAACCGCCTGATATAGTTGTACAAATTCCACTCACTGCTGGATACATAGAAGAAAGGATTCCGGGTATCTCCCGGTGCATGTGCAGCCGCCAGCAGCTGGTAATGATGCACTACGCCTTCAAACGGCTTGCGGCTGTCTGCATTCTTGGTCAGTATTACATACAGCCGTTTTCTGACATTGGAGGAATGTGAGATCAGGAACGTATCGTCAATATCAGATACAAATGCGAACTGGTTGCTGAAAGGAATGAATACACTGCCTTCGGTAAAGTCCAGTACTTCCCTCGAAAAAGGGTCCAGCAGCTCCATACGCACGATATGCCAGCCGGGGGATAATACCCGCCCCGGATTCCATTCAAAGCGGAAAAAGCCATCTGTTTCGGTGGTATAATAGTATTCCATCCCTTCCCACTCCATCTTTACGATGGCAGCCGGAAAAGGCCTTATCATGAACAGGCGCAGCAGGGCCAGCGCATTGATAAGCGCATTACGGTGAAACCTTTTACGCTGCAGTGGGCTGAGCAGTAAGGCATGGCCAAACAACACACAGTGTTCCGCATTGCCATAGCCATTATAGGCCTTTATGACCGGTGTATTGCGCAGCTTCAGCCATTGCAGGATGCGCCGCTTTATTTTCAGGATAAACGATGTTTTACTCCTGTCAGGCATGCTTTTTATAGCTTATCTATTCAACTAATATACCATAATTGAAATGGGGGATCACGCAATTATAAAGCTGTTATTTGTTATTAACCCGGGCGCGGGCAGGAAAGGCAATGTGAACTGGCAGGAGATCATCGGGAATTATTTCTCGGCGCTTCCACACATTGTTTACTATTTCGTATTGGATGGTAAACATGGTGCGGATGAATTGGAACAACATATCAAAAGCATACAGCCTGACCGTGTAATAGCAGTAGGAGGGGATGGTACAGTGGCCCTGGTGTCAAAGCTGGTCATGCGTTCCTCCATGGCCATGGGCATTATCCCCGCAGGGTCTGCCAATGGTATGGCCAGAGAGCTGAATATCCCCGTTACACCCGAAGATGCCCTGGAGGTGGTGGTGAATGGAAAAGTGAACCCTTGTGATCTCATTGGCATCAATGATAAGGATGTTTGTCTGCACCTGAGTGATATCGGCCTCAATGCACGGCTGATCAAATACTTCGAGGAAAGCCCGCTGAGGGGCAAGCTGGGATATGCCCGTGTGCTGTTCAAAACCTTGTCAAGAAGAGAACAGGTGCAGGTACTGATCCGGACGGAGAAAGAAGAGATCCTGGAAACCGCTTTTATGGTGGTATTGGCCAATGCCAGTAAGTATGGCACCGGGGCCGTTATCAATCCTCAGGGCGCTATCAGCGACGGATACTTCGAAGTGGTGATCGTAAAGAAGCTGGCCATTTCCGAGCTGCTGAAAATGTTATTGAAGATCCAGCGTTTCGATCCGGAGAAAATAAAATGCTTCCGCGCCACCGCAGTGAATATTACAACCGCCAGAAGAGTGCACTTCCAGATAGACGGGGAGTATAAAGGGAAAGTGTACAGCGTGAAAGCAAAGATCCTGCCCGGGCAGATCAATATCATACTACCTCAGTGATCTTCCGCTTACTGCTTTCAGATGCAGCGTCATAGACCGGGCCTCCGTACGTACCCAATCCCGGTACTCTGAAATAGCTGTCTCCCGGTTTAACAATGTCTAATAAATTGCTATTGGAATGATATACGGTCCTTCTGTCAAGTACTGCGTTGATACCCTTGGGCATGACCGCTCTTTTGGATGCTTCGTTCATATCGTGGTTGTTTGAATTTTTTCCGGATCAGATGCCCCTTCCACAGCCATAAGCCGCTCAATACTACCATGGGTAACATCACAAATCTTACCAGGGCTGCCGCAACAGGTATAGTGGAAACCGGCCCGTAAATATAACCAAGAATCGGAATACTGAGAATAATATGCATCCAGCGGATGATCTTTCTTTCTGTAGCTGCTTTCATATGACCATGATTGTTATGGACCAAAACTAGGAGAAAGCAGCGCCACAAAAGGGGACATGTATATTTCATGGGGAAGAGTGCCGACGAAAAAGGGAAGAATATCGAAGCTATTCCTCAAAACGCTTCAGCAGATCGTCCAGTTCTTTCGGGCTAAGGTCCAGGTGCAGGCCTTCTGTGCTGAGCACATTCTTTTCCCGCAGCTGTTTAACAGTGCGGTTAAAGCTCCTGATGGTGATGGCCAGGTAATCAGCCATGTCTTTTTTAGAGAAGAACACCTGCTGCTCTTCCTGCAGCATTAACAAGCGCAGCAGGCCGTATTCAATGGGGTATACCTGCTGGTAGGAGGCCCTTATACAGGTCTGGTCTATGCGGGTGGCCAGCTCTTCCAGCAGCATACCGTTCAGCTCTGCATCATTGCGCAGCAGCTGCAGGAACAGCTCCCGCGGAATAGTATAGGCCGTTACCGGGGTAATGGTCTCCACATTACAAAGACAGCTGGTCTTGCGGATGGCTTCCAGCTCCCCGGTGATCTCTCCCTTGCCCAGGAACTCAAAGATGATGTCCTTGCCGTTTTCTTCCGTACGGTAAGCCTTTGTGATACCGTCGCTGATGATATACACGTAGCGGATATTTTCCCCTTGCTTTATGAACCGGGTGCCCGGTTCAAATGATTTGAGGGTAATGCCTTTGCCCTGCTCCCCCGAGGCCAGGCGTTCTATATAAGACAGGAAAACCGGATTAGTTCGAAGCATATGGTGGATTGGGACAAATGTCCCGGTTTTATTCTGAACGTGTACTTAATTTCACATCGGTTAAAAGATAAAAATAAGGATGTTTGATAACATTAAGGTAATCTGCTTCGATGCAGACGATACGCTATGGGTAAACGAGCCTTACTTCCGTGAGGCGGAAGAACAATTCTGCAGCCTGCTGGAAGACTATCTCCCCCGCCACAGCGTATCACAGGAATTGTATAAAACAGAGATGGCCAACCTGGCCCTGTACGGCTACGGCATCAAATCCGTTATCCTCAGCATGATCGAGACGGTGCTGCGGGTAACAGAGAACACCGCCCCGCCGGAGATCCTCTCTAAAGTGATCCAATACGGACAGGAGCTGCTGAACAAGCCCATTGAACTGCTGGACGGCGTTGAATCCGTATTGCAATCCCTTTACGGCAAATACAGGCTGGTAGTGGCCACTAAAGGCGATCTGCTGGACCAGGAACGCAAGCTGAAGAAATCAGGACTGGAACATTATTTCCATCACATCGAGATCATGAGCGATAAAAAGGAAAAAGATTACCGGAAACTGCTGAAACACCTGGACTGCAGTCCGTCGGAGTTCCTGATGATCGGCAACTCGCTGAAGTCAGATGTACTGCCGGTGCTGGCATTGGAAGGCCATGCGGTACATATTCCCTATCACATCACCTGGGAACATGAACGCATTGATCATACCATCGAGCATCCGCAGTTTTTCCAGTTTGAAGCTATTTCAGACATCCTGCCTCATTTACAGACATGAAACAGCTACTTGACATGAACAGCTGGTCCCGTAAGGACCACTTCGCATTTTTCAGCCGTTTTGAAGAGCCTTTCTTCGGCATTTGTGTAGACATAGATTGTACCATCGCCTACCGGCGCGCCAGGAACAAGGATACTTCCTTTTTTCTGTACTATCTGCATAAATCGCTGACAGCGGCCAATCAGACCACGCCTTTCCGCTACCGTATCATCGGCGGCGAGGTCTGGGAGTATGACAAGATCAATGCATCACCCACCATCAGCCGCCCGGACAATACTTTCGGCTTTTCCTATATGGACTACTACGAAGATTATAAGGAGTTTGAAGCGGCCGCCCGCAAAGAGATAGACAGGGTGAGGAGCAGTCCCGGACTGGACCCCGCCACCTCAGGTGAGAACGTCATCCATTTTTCTTCCCTGCCCTGGGTAAGCTTTACCGGCCTTTCCCATGCACGCTGCTTTTCATTTAACGACAGCTGTCCGAAGATCTCCTTCGGTAAGATCAAAGAAACGGGATGCAGGATGATCATGCCGGTATCCGTCCATGTGCATCACGCACTGATGGACGGATATCACGCGGCACAATTCATTAATAGCTTTCAGGAATTAATGGACAACTAGTTTCAGAAGTCCCTGTTAAAACGCACATACGTTGTTAAAGACGATCCGCAGCCGCAGCTCACCACATTTACGATAATGATGTTGCCGGTGGGAAGCGACAGGCTGCCTTCAAACATTTGACAATTGTTGTTGGTGGTCCCGATATAGCTCAGCACAATTAAGGTAGGCGACGCCGGGCTGCCGGACTCCTTTACATAGGCATGCGCTACCGTACACGCTGCGCTTGTTTCCACACAATAGTACTTGCCGCTGGAGGCGTCGTAGTAATTGCAGCTGTAGTCAGCGCCTTTTTTAGGCGAAGGCTTTTCAGCCGCGATGCTGGTGTTGACATAGAGCAGGCAGATAAAGGCGCATAAAACACTAAGGAGAAGGGATCTTTTCATAGCTTTCTGATTTTGGGTTTGGGTGTTGGATTTGGGTTTCGATAAGGGAAGATAATAAAATTTCATAAAAAAGGATGCCTCACGGCACCCTCTTTCTGATCTCGGTTAAATGGCGGAAGAAGATCTTATTTGAATAAACCTGCAAAGCTTCCTTCCCTGATAATGCCCTGGCTCATGGCTTCCATGTTTTTATAGAGCATGCCATGCACAAAATTGCCCATGCTGATCCGCCTGATGCCCAGGGACTGTAATGTTTTAAAGTCTGGCAGATGAGGCATACACATAACGCTAACGGGTAATTGCGTAGCCGCTACCGCTGCCTTGATATCATCTACTGCTGTGATACAGGGCAGGAAGATGCTGTGCACACCGCTATGCTCGTATGCTTTGATCCGTTGAACGGCTTCCTTACCTGCATCGGGAAGGCCCAGCAGGAACGGATCACTGCGAAGATTGATAAAGATATCGATCCCCAGCAGGCGCAAACGCTCCGTGATATTTTTCACTTTCTGTGCAAAGCTGCCTGCAGCTACCATATGACGGCCTTTCTCATCTACAACGGAATCTTCAATATTGATACCTGCCACACCCAGTTCATGCAGGCGTTGTATGTTCTCTACAATAGCTGCTTCCGTATCACCATAACCCGCTTCCAGGTCAACTGATAAGGGAATAGATGTGGAGGCCTTGATGCGTTTGACCAGGAAGAAGTATTCTTCAAACGGCATCTCTTCCCCGTCGTTATAACCAAGGGTGGCCGCTGCTGCAGCACTGGAAGTACCTATTGCTTTAATACCCAGTTTTTCCAGTATGATAGCGCTCTGTACATCCCATACATTTCCTAATAGAAGAGGTGCCTGTTGATGATGTAATGCTTTGAACTGTTCGAAGTATGAAGACATGATGCGTTGTTTTTTATGCAAAGAAAGGGCAGGGGCGCTTACAGAAATTGTATAAATCGGAACAATTATTATACATTTATGGCCGGTAAAACGTCATCAACAAACCTGCATATCCCTTATTGAATCATCCTATGCAAAAACTTAACATCGCCCTGCTTTTCAGCGTATTAGCATTCGTATCCTGCAGTAAGAAGAATGATCCCGGCCCCGGAGATAACAACAATGGCAAGGATACTGTCATCGTTGGTAAAAAAGGAGCCGATTTCAGCACCAACACCAGCAATGGCACCTGGTATGGTAACATTACCAAACTGAAAAGCCACTGGTTCTACACCTGGGGTACTACGCTGCCTTTTGAAAAAGCGCCTTCCAACTGCGAATTTGTCACCATGTTCTGGGGCAAAGGCAATGTAACGGCAGACAATATTGCTTATGTGAAACAGCGTAAGCAGGAAGGCAAGGTAAAATACATCCTGGGCTTCAATGAGCCCGATCTGCCCGATCAGTCCAACATGTCGGTAGACGATGCCCTGGCCCTGTGGCCGCAGCTGGAAAGTATCGGCCTTCCCTTAGGTAGTCCCGCGGTAGCCTGGCCTACCCAGCAATGGTTCACTGATTTTATGACCAAGGCCGCTGCGCAAGGCCGCCGGGTGGATTTTATCTGTGTACATATGTATGTGGGGTTGGATGATGTGCATTTTGTTGGGGTCTTGCAGGATCTGTACAACAAATACCACCTGCCTATCTGGATCACTGAGTTTGCTACTGTGGACAACGATGCCAAAACTGTTGCGGAGAACGATTACACACCCGCCCAGGTATTGGGCTTTATGCAAAAGCTGCTGCCCAAGCTGGAAGCGCTGCCTTTCGTAGAACGTTATTCCTGGTTTTCCGGCGGGCCAACCAGCAGCAGGTTATGGCCGTCTGCCCTGATCGATGCTAACGGTAACCTCACAACGCTGGGACAGTGGTACGCTGATTTTAAGCCAAATGAGAAAGTAGGAAAGTAAATTCCAAATATCAAGTCCCAAACTGCTCTTCGCGGTTTGGGACTCGATATTTGATATTTGTAGTTTGCTATTTTATTTCTTGATCAGGAAAGGCTGGATAATAGCCAGGAGCTTCGAAGTCTCCATCATCAGGCTCACATGCGTGGTGCCTGGCAGGATAGCCAGCTGTGATTTCGGAAGTCCGGCAAAGTCGCCTATGACACCACCGCCTAACAGTTTGTACAGATCCGCTTTGAAACGCAGGTCCACTCCGTCATTATCACCCATGATCACCAGGGCTGGCGCTTTAATAGCTTTGACATTATCATCGCCCAGGTTATAATCTTGCTTGCCATACTCCATGTATTTGGCCAGGAACTGCTTCCAGTGGCCGGGATCAGGCGCTACGGCTTCGTAGGCTGCTTTCAGCGGCGTATTTTCAAAGAGCTCGGGTTTGAAGTTTTTGAAAGCTGCCTGCAATTCCGGCTGCCATCCGGTAGTCTTATATACCGTAGAGATCAGCACCAGCCTTCTCAACATCTCAGGATGCTGAATGGCAAATGAAAACGCTACCGTGCCGCCCAGGCTGTAACCCAGTACATCTGCGCTGTCTATCTTCAGGTATTTTAACAGCCCGGCTACATCATCGCCCAATGCTTTAAAGGTAACAGGGCGGTCAATATCAGCCGTTCTGCCATGTCCCTGCATTTCCAGTGCGATCACTTTATGGGATTTTGCCAGTTCCGGTATGATTTCCCGCCAGTTAAGGTCTATGGTCATATAGGCGCCATGCAGCAGTACAATGGGCTGTCCCTCTCCATGGATCTCGTAATAGAGTTTAAGGCCGTTTACAGGGGCATATCCGGAGGATTTCAATGTGGGCATCTGGGAGGTCAGCTGCGCCTGTGTGCTCATTGCTGAAAGAATGGTGAAGTACAGGGCCAGGATCAGGAACCTGGCAGGGTTTTTTGTTTTCATGTTGTTTATCTCTTTTGTAATGCAAACATACGCCTCTCTGTGACAAGGCGAACTGTGCAAATGAGACAAAGAGGAGGTGTTTTGCGACATTGTTGCCGGGAGGCCCTATTTCATCCGTAGCAGCTTCGCATTGATCGCCACCACGATCGTGCTCACGCTCATCAGTACAGCGCCCATAGCGGGGCTTAACATAAACGATGGATACAGGATCCCTGCAGCCAGTGGGATAGCTATTACGTTGTACCCTGCCGCCCATACCAGGTTCTGTACCATCTTTCTATAGGTAGCCCTGCCGAAAGCGATCATCTTCACCACATCCAGCGGGTCAGAGTTCACCAGGATAATATCTGCGGTTTCTGCCGCTACATCCGTACCTGAACCAATGGCAATGCCCACATCTGCCTGTGCCAGGGCCGGTGCATCATTTACACCGTCGCCTGTCATCGCAACTATTTCGCCTTTGTCCTGGAAGCTTTTTACTTTATCCTGTTTCTCATGCGGCAGTACATTGGCCAGGTAACCATCCATATTTAGTTTGTGAGCTACGGCTTCCGCTATCTTTTCATTATCTCCTGTTAAGAGGAAAGATTTGATGTTCATCTCTTTCAGCTGTGCAATAGCAGCTGCGGCATTTTCACGAATGCCATCCGCCAGCGTAATGATCCCCGCCGGAACACCCTCTATCAGTACAAAGGTCACAGTATCTGTAGATTGATCTACGGCATCTGGTATAGCCGGCGTTTGTTTCTTTTCGGCTTTAAAGTAATTAGGGCCTGCCGCTATCACTTTTTTGCCGTTTACAGCGGCGCTTACCCCCATGCCCTGCATATAATCAAAATCGCTGGATGTCCATAACGGCAGCTTTTTTTCTTTCAGCTTGCGGATAATGCCCTGGGCAATATGATGTTCCGAATTTTGCTGAACAGCCGCCACGTATTGCAATAGCTCATCCGCTGTATATTTCCCGTTCAGCGGGATCACCTGCTGTACTTCATGCGATCCTTTTGTAAGCGTACCCGTCTTATCAAAAATAATAGTCGTCAGTCTTCTCGCATTTTCAAAAGCAGTACGGTTACGGATCAATAAGCCCTGTGTGGCAGATACCGTGGTAGAAATAGCGATCACCAGCGGAATGGCAACACCCAATGCATGCGGACAGGAAGTAACCATGACCGTTACCATCCGCTCCAATGCAAAAGACAGCTCCCGACCGGCGCTTAACCAGATGATGAATGTAATAACACCCGTGCTGATCGCAACGATGGTGAGCCACATAGCTACTTTATTGGCCAGATGCTGTGTTTTTGATTTAGTGCCCTGCGCCGACTGTACCATGCCGATCACCTTATGCAGATAGCTTTCGCTGCCAGTGCCCCTTACCTTTACTTTCAGCATGCCGTCGCCATTTACGGCGCCACCTATCACTTTATCGTCTTTATTCTTTTTTACAGGAACACTTTCGCCCGTCAGCATGCTTTCATTTACATTGGAGCTGCCTTCCTGTATGATCCCATCGGCAGGTATTTTTTCACCGGGTTTTACGATCACAAGATCATCTTTCTGCAGATCCTGCAGGGTAATATCTTCCACACCATGTTGCCGTTCCACATGTACAACAGCAGGCAGCAGCGCTACAAGTGATTCCAGCGCATGGGAAGCGGCCATCTGCGATCTCATTTCCAGCCAGTGCCCCAGCAGCATAATATCTATTAAGGTAGCCAGCTCCCAGAAGAAATCCATGCCCTTTAAACCGAATACAACGGCGGTGCTGTACACATAGGCAGTAGTGATAGCTACTGCCACCAGCGTCATCATGCCCGGCGCCCGGTGCTTCAGTTCACTTACCAGTCCTTTTAAAAATGGCATGCCGCCATAGATATAAATGAAGGTGCTGAGCGCCAGCAGTACGTATTGATCGCCCGCAAAGCGCAGTTTAATGCCCATCCACTCCTGGATCATATGCGACAGTAACAGCACCGGGATGGTTAACACCAGGCATAACCAGAAGCGTTTCAGGAAGTCTTCGGTATGATGACCTGCATGTTCATTATGTTCGTTGTGATGATCATGTTTATCGTGCTGTACGTGCTGGTTATGCTGGTGTTCCATGGTTTAGTTTTTACTGTTTTCGTTCAAGGCGTTTTCTACCCATTTGATGATCGCTGTCCGCTCCTTGGCTGTCAGCCTGGCTTCTTTATGCAGCAGCGTGTAGGACCTCAAAGGCATTTCCCCCTCCTTTATCTGCTCGGCGATCCCTTTCAGTTTACTGCGCTGTCTTTTTGCGGAATAGGCGCCAAATTCATTGAAGTTAAGTTCATCTTTCCCTTCTTTAATATGATGGGCCAGGTAAAGCCCTACTGGTTGTATGTTTACATACCAGGGATAATGGGTATTGTTGCTGTGACAGTCGTAGCAGGCCTTTTGCAGGATAGTCTGTACATCGGCGGGTACCGCCTCCACCTGGCTGATATCGTCAGGCATCCGGGCATTGCTTTTATTCTTTGCCGGGCGTATCAGCTGCAATAATACCAGCAGGACGAGGAGGAACAGCAATATCCTTTTTACTATCCGCATATTATTTGATCATTTCTTCCACATTACCGCAGTGGGGCATTTCCTTCCCAAAATAGGGATTGCTGATTGCTTTCGTTTCGCTTAGCCAGAGGGCCCCTTTGCCGTCATTATACATCGGGCAATAGTCGTGGTACAGTGACTGTCCGCCACCAAATGCTTTTACCAGCGCATATACGTCTTCACTCATGCTGGCAAAATGCTCCCGCTGGTGTGTAATGTTACCTGCATTCTTCCCGATATGTTCCGCATGTTCTTTCAGGTCTTCTTCATTTTCTTCATACAACTTTTTTTGCTCCGGACTAAGTGAAGACTTATCCATGCTGCTTAAAGCAGCTTCCATTGCCTTGCTGTGACTGGCGGCCGCTTTGTCGTCATCGGCAGCCAATGCATTTTTAAGTTCCAGGTAATGATCTGTAACAGCTTTGATCCCGGCGGCTGTTTTCGCATCTACGGTGGCAAACTGCGGCGTAATCGTAGTAACAGGTGTGTCGGTTTCCGCCGCTGTCTGGGTTGTATCCACGCTTGTTACAGCAGCATCATGACCTTCCTGAGACGGCTGACCGCTATTGCAGGCAGCTAAACTGATGGCTCCAATAATAGAAAGCCCAATGAACATTTTTTTCATGTGTATAGATTGAATAAGTATGAAATGAGAAATGGGCCGTTTATCAACGGCAATAAATAGTAACGATGATCCTTCAGGAAAAGTTATCAGATCCGGAAAACGCAGTGAAGCAGGTAAATGGCCTTATGATGTAGCAAAGGCGGGGCATGGCTAAGGGGTTGTTCAACAAGGGTAGGGCGGAGCGCACCCGGAACAATAAGCGGAACAGGCAATACCGCTACTGCAGACAGCTGTGCCAGCTGTACAGCAGATTCACTGACCTTTTGGTCTTTTTCCAGCTTTACGAACTGATGCTCGTCTTTACAGCAATTACGGGCTTTGCTCTTGGCAGCGCTCATACCGCATTTACTGCATTGTTCGCTCTTGCTATGCCATAAGCCCCAGTCCACCAGCTTGCCCATGCAATAGTGCACGTGTATGGTTGCCCCGGTGGAGATACCAAGGTAGAACAACGCTAATATGATGGCAATGGGTCTTTTCATGACACGGCGTAAAGCTATCATTATTTATCGGCGGATGTTTACATAATTCCGGTATTTATTTACATTTTCCCCATCCGCATTAATGCCGGGTAGATCCTTAAGAATACTTCCCCGCTGAAAGGAGTTTTCCCATACAGTTCATCCAGCTGGCTGTCAGCCTGGTAAACAGACAGCTGTCCTCCAATGGCTATATTTACCGGTTGCAGATGCAGCAGGTCATAACTGGCGCCCACCGTAAAAGCATTCGCCGGGAACAAAGTATGTTCTCCATATTTAGCTGCATCCAGGTCCAGCTCTTCTCTTGATTTCTGTACCCACTCATAACGACCGTAAACAGCGGCCCTTCTTAAATTAACAGCGGCCTCCAGCAATACGGCGTTTTCTCCCGTATGATCCTTGCTTTTGTTCAAGCCCCATAAGGCAGTAGCGTTAAAGAAGCGGTCTTTACCGATGGGATAACTGGCTACAGCCGATGCGGTGGTGCGGTGAACATCCTCTTCCGGGTGCAGTGCTTCGGGGCTCTTTACAAAACCATGAGATACCTGTAAGGCCCAGTTAGTGCTGGGATTATAAGATAGCCGCCCGCTCCAGGAATTAAAGCGGGGCTTGTCAAAGTTATAGCGGTTCTCATCAGGTTCCCGACCGGTAAAAGAAGAGGCTTCTATCTTGAACTGATCATAACGGTAGCCGACAGTAACAACACCGAAAGTAATATGGGTGCCATCGTTCCAGTGATGGCTGATAGGCGCATCCGGTTCGTTCAGGGCAGAAGGCCGGTGCATAAAAGCTACAGAGCCTAAGGCCGGTTCACCGGGATAACCGATATAGATGAATACATCCGATTTTTTGGATAAAGCCTGGGTATAACCAACAGACAGGCCGGAGAACAGGTCATGCGGATGCTGCCGGTCTACCAGCGGCCGGCCTTTCCAGCTTTCACCCGACTGGAATAAGAGCGGGTATCCGCTGCCGCCTTCAGTCAGCCGGTCCAGCGAGATCATCGCTTCATAGTGGAACAGCCCGTTCCTGCCCACCTTTCGTTGCGCCATTACCATAAACCAGTTGGGCGCATCAAATTTATCATCTCCTCTGGAGCCCTTGTTGCCAAGGTCTTGTTTGGTATAACGGAGAAAGATATTTCCATGGATCATATACATCCATTTTTTTGAGTGCAGCATAATGCCGTACATCGGAGAGGCATCCGGCAGCCAGCCTGTACCAGAACCATTGCGGTTCATGGGCAGGTTGGGGGAGTAGGAGTGGCTCATCGGAACGTCCATCTCCATATCCATCTGCTTAGATGTATCTTTTTGCATCTGCATATGATGCTCATGTTGTGCAAGCGCTGTTTGCCAGGAAAGGCAGATACTGATGAGGGTAAGTAACTTTTTCATGTGAGCGGCCTTTAGGTGAGTATTGTACAAGCATAAATACTATACCAGTTTTTTATTCGCAAACCAGGCTGATCCGATAATAAAGTACTGGTTAAAGTAATTGCGGATATCCTTCTTTAAAGATAAATTGTTAGTTACAAAAACTGCCCCATGAAAAACTATGTCCCGCCGGTGTTATGCATCCTCCTGCTGACAGCATGTATTAAGCACCCCGAACAGCCGCCGTTGCCAAGGCCGCAATGGTTGATCAATAAAGTAGTACAGATTTCGGAATCTTACGGAGCGAACCCATTGCCAGGCGATCCTCCTGCGCATACCAGCAAGTTGCTCTGGGAAATTGAGTACAACCAGTATTATAAGCCGTTTATCCGCCGCATTTATAAGAGTGGCGATAATGATACCCTCCACCTGCAGTTATCGGCAGTTGATACCCTGTCGTACGACGGGAAGCTGCGTGTGAAGCAAATGCGCACCTTATCCCTTTCAGACGGTACTGTCACAACAAGATCTTTTACTTATCCCGGCAATGACACCCTTCCTTCACGGGAAGAGACTTTGCCCTCAGGCTTTGTCATCGCGTATGCCTACCGCGGAGATACCGTCGTGGTAGTATCCTCAGATGTTAAGGGAGAGAAAGACACCATCCGTTATGTATATACCAACGGAAATCTTAACCATTCCCTTTCCCAGGAGTATCCTGCCATTCCCTATGTGTTGTATGATGAATACGATAACGGCCCGCTCATTGAACGAAGCATGAACCTGTCACAGGGCAATCTGTTCAATCTTCCGTTCACTGTTGGCGCCACGCCCCGTTTGTCTCATGATAACTGGACCCATTCCGTATTCTTTTATGTGAACAGGTACATTGAATATAACGGGAATGGACTGCCTTCCGCCTCCACCGTTCAGGAATACTTTCCCGAAGAACGTCACAAGAGCCGCTATGAATATTTCGAAACAACGCCGTAAGCTGTCCGTTTCCGGACATTACCTGTTCCAAAACCGCACAACGCTCCAAATATAATTACATATAAATCAGTCAATTAATAAGCTGGCACTGATATAGCAGATAGCTTGCCATGAGTACAAATTTTATGCGCTGCAGCTTTATGGTAATGCTGTTGCTTTCTCTGTCCGTTGGCACTTTATCTGCACAGGATAACGATCAGCAGTTATCTGCTACCATCTTACATAAAGACAGCCTTTTCTGGCAGGCCTACAATACCTGCGACACGAGCGCCTTTGCAAAGTATTTCGCTGATGATATTGAGTTTTATCACGACAAAGGAGGCATCACCCTTGGACTATCGGACCTGCTGGGCGGCTTTAACAAGAATCTTTGTACGGGTACTTTCCGGCTGCGCAGAGAAGCCGTGGAAGGCAGTGTGAAGGTCTTTCCCCTCAGAAAGGATAATGTGATATACGGGGCAATCCTCAGTGGTGAACACATATTTTACGTCACTGAGCAAGGAAAGCCGGAGCATGCTGAAGGACTGGCTAAATTCACGCACCTCTGGCTGCTGAAGAACGGTGAATGGAAGATGGAGCGGGTATTGAGCTATGACCATGGTCCTGCGCCTTATATCAACAAAAGAAAGGAAACTGCTTTAGCAGCAAATATTTTAAATACTTACGCAGGCAAGTATAAGGGGCCGCAAAGCGGCGATGCCAATGTATCAGTAGATAATGGCCGGCTGACCCTGCACATCGGCAGCAAGCAGATCCCATTATTCGCAGAAAAAGAGGGCCTCTTCTTTCTAAAAGAACGCGATCTCACTTTTGAATTCATAAAGAGCGGTAATGCCATCACTAAAATAATCGTCCGCGAACGGGGAGATATTGCCGAAGAGCTGCCTGCGGTACATTAGAAGACCATTCAATAAAAAAAGCCTGCCATGTTTAGAAACTACCTTAAAACCTCCTGGCGCAATCTTATCAAAGATAAAAGCTACACCGTCCTGAATATACTGGGACTTGCCACCGGCATGGCTGTAGTACTGGTCATCGGGCTTTGGGTGCAATACCAGTGCTCTTACGACCGTTTTTTACCGCAATACGATCAGGCTTATCGCATCATGCAGCGCTTCAACCGTAACGGGGAAGCTGATGCAGGCGGCGCCAGCTGCCTGCCGCTGGCCAATGCCCTGAAAACGGATGTGCCGGAGATCAGGTATACTGCCCAAACAGATTGGATAGGACCACACAGCCTGGTAGTGGGAGAGAAGAAGGCATACATCAAAGGTATCTTTGCAGGAGAGGATTTTCTGAAGATCTTTCAATACCCCTTGTTACAAGGCAATGCCGCACAGGTATTAAAGGAACCTGCTTCGATCGTCCTTACCAGGTCTGCCGCTGTTGCTTTATTCGGTAACCAGGACCCGCTTAACAAGATCGTGCGGATAGATAATCTGCACAATGTAAAAGTTACAGGTGTGCTGGATGATGTGCCGGCTAATTCGTCTATGCAATTCAGTTATATTATTCCTTTTAGTTTCTATATACAAACGCAGGACTGGATAAAAAACAACCTCGATAACTGGAACCTGAACCCCATTGCCACCTACGTAGCGCTGCAGCCCAATGTCAGCATGGGGCAGGTGGAGCCGAAGCTCCGGGGTATTATAAAAAAATATAACCCGGAAGCTTATAAGGACTTAAAGCTGGAAATATTCATCCACCCCCTGAAGGACTGGCATTTGTACTCCGATACAAAAAATGGCGTGGTATCCGGCGGACTTATCGACTACGTGCGTATGTTCGCCATCATCGGTATGCTCGTGCTGATCATCGCGTGTATCAACTTTACCAATCTTTCCATTGCAAGGTCAGAGAAGCGTGCCCGGGAAGTGGGAGTAAGAAAGGCCATCGGCTCTTCAAAAAGACATATTGCCTTGCAGTTCCTGACAGAGTCCTTGCTGATTTCCTTTATCGCATTCCTGTTGTCACTGCTGCTTGTTTCGGCAGTGTTACCGGCGTTCAATACACTGGCATCCACCAATATCAGTATTCCCTGGTTAAGTGCGCCCTTCTGGGCAATTATGCTGTGCTACGTGCTGATCACAGGCTTACTGGCCGGATCCAGGCCTGCATTCCACCTGTCATCTTTTAGTCCTGTAAAGGTGTTAAAGGGAAGGCTGCAAACCGGTAAAACAGCCAACCTGCCCAGGAGAGTACTGGTGGTTTTGCAGTTCACCTGCTCGGTAGCCCTGATCATCAGTACCGTGATTGTTTATCAGCAGATCCAATATGCCAGGAACAGGCCCACCGGCTACAACGCTGATAAACTGGTGATGACAGACGCCAGTACTGACCTGGATCATAATTTCACCGCACTGAAAAATGACCTGGAAAACACAGGCCTGGTGAGCAGTGTTACAAAGTCAACCGTGCCCGCCACCAATCTTTACTCATGGACGGGTATTGACGACTGGCAGGGGAAATATGATGGAGAAACCCTGGGTGTGGCCAATGTAGGCGTTGCCGATGATTATTTTAAAACGATGGGTATGCAGCTGGTACAAGGCCGTAACTTTCAAAGCAGCGCGAAGGATACCGCCAGCGTGATCCTGAATGAGGCCGCCGTGAGACGGATGCGTTTCAAAGATCCGCTGAACCAGGTGATCTACTGGAACAACCGGCATAAGATCCGTGTAATAGGCGTGGTAAAAGATGCCTTAATGTTGTCGCCTTTTTCGCCCGCAGAACCTACTTTCTTTGTGTATAATACAACATGGTCAAGCAGTATTTTGTACCGCCTTGCACCCGGTAAGAATGCTGCGGCAGCGCTGACAAAGATCTCGTCCATCTTCAATAAATATAACCCCGCCTATCCCTTCACCTACAGCTTTGCGGACGAAAGCTATGCAGAGAAGTTTCAGCAGGAGTTGCTGATCGGCAAGCTTTCCGGCATCTTTGCTGCACTGGCCATTTTTATATCCTGCTTAGGCTTGTTCGGATTGGCGGCTTATATGGCGCAGCAGCGTACCAAGGAGATCGGTATACGTAAAGTGTTGGGTGCGTCTGTACAACAGGTATGGTTACTGCTGTCAGGAGAATTTATTATGCTGGTGCTCGTGAGCTGTGTGATCGCATCACTGATAGCCCTGTATTTTATGCATGGCTGGCTGCAAAATTATTACTACCGCATCAACATGGCCCCAGGTGTATTCATTGCTTCAACAGTGGCGGCGATCCTTATAACGGTGATCACGGTGAGCTTCCAGGCAGTAAGGGTAGCGTTAACTAACCCGGTTAAGAGCTTGCGGACTGAATAAGCTTTTATTATTAAATTTATATGCTATTTAGTCCAAATGATAAAGTTAATTAAGCGCCTTTTAAGCAAGAGTAATAATGCTGATGCCCGCAATACTGAAGAGGATGAACTGATTGGATGTTGGGAAAATGAAGATGATGGAAGCGGCCTGCACGCAATGTGGGGATACGGAATAAGGTTTTCAGTGGCAGGGCAAGGGGTCAGTTATAGTTGGATAAACGGGCTGGCCCCCGAAGACCAGGAACAGCCAATAATCTGGAAAAGGGATAGTGGGAAATGCCTTTCAATAAGATTTGCGAAAGATGAAGAATGGGCTACAATTGAGTATGAGATATCAGAATTTGTTGGCGCATATGGAACAAAATACAACAAATTGACCCAGAAAGGGAAAGATACATTCTGGTGGTCACCAGAACCCTTATATAGAATAAGATAAGCACCTTTCAATTATCTACGATTCCATTGAGCTGGTACCATTTCCTGAAGTAAGAACATCTGTTATTTCCGCACAATCTCCCTCACCCTTGCCAGATGATGATCATCATGCTCCGCTACAAAATACGCGAGATCGACGATCCGCATAGGCGTCTTTAATCTTGGGTGTAATGCTGATCGTTCCAGCTGTTCATCCGTCAATGAAGACAGCTTGTTCACAAAGGCCTGCCGTTGTTCCCTGAATCGTTGAAGCAGGGTAATTGTTTTAGCGGAGTTATGATCAGCATTATGCGTAGCCTGGTTGGTAAGATCTGCAGCTCTTAATTCAACGGCGCCGTTCACAAGGTCATCTACTCTCCCTGACCACAAAGGTTCCATGTCTCCAAGATGCCCTATTTCTTCTTTAATGCTCCACTTGCCATCTGGCTTTAAGGGCAGCAGGTCGGGATCCAAACGGCCGATGATCTCTTCCACACGTGCCGGGGTGCCGCTCAGGCGTTCTATGATGGTAGGCAGGAGGCCACTATCTTCAATTACCGGAAATGTTCTTTTAAACCATTCAGTTCTTTTCATAGTGCATGAGTAATAGTCCTGTCAAATGTATGGAAAATTACCTTAGATAAACTGCTGGAAGCATACGTCTGAGATTTAGGGGGAATCGTCGCAACAATCACGCCTTATGCAGCAATGGTTTTTTCAGGTATCCAGTGCTGCATATATTCGCTTCCACAGTTAACCCACAAGAATGGCATTCAATATAAAGATTGATTTAGAAAATCGTTATCAGCTAAAGACAATTGGGAGTGATTTAAGTTCCGGCAATTTTACTACTATCTTAAAAGATGGTACCCCGGTTGAACTTGGTGTACGCATAGATGGAGAGCATCCTCTTTTGCCGGATGCAATTAACCTCGCCTTTGGGCCCCTCGATAAAAATGGTGATATCAATGACAGCATTAAATTGCATCATAGCGATCATTCTAAAACATTCTCAACGATTGTATTTGCAGGAATGAAATATTTAAAGGAGAACCCCGGACTGTCTTTGTGGATCGACGGATCTGATCTCGCCAGGGCCTACATGTACTACCGTTGCGTAAAAAAGAATTTTGACTATTTAACGCAACATTTCGAAATCTATGGTGTTAACTACTACATTAGGATTTTAAAAAAGATGCAAGACGACGATACTGCTTCCATATTTGATGTTAAAGACGTGATAGCTTCAAGTCAAACTATCAGCTCCACGGAACAGATACGCCATGAGAAACTATATAACTGTATTATTTTCAAATTGAGAAATAAATAAAAGTTGTTCGTTTATTGAAGTTTTCCCTAAATTTGAAATATATGACTTACAAAAGAGCAATAGCAAACTTCGAAGCCCTTAAGGCAAACATGATAGCTGTAAGTAAGGATGTAAAGGTTAGGCAACAGCTCCAGCATATAGCATCTCTATCCTTGTTTGAGGTTATTCAAACACAGGAGCAGGCAGATATTTTCATGAAGTCGCTACTGGCTGCCAGGCCTAAGCCTTAATCTTTTTCAAACTTCAACTATCATCTTCTTACATAGATCCACTGAATCACTTTCAATGGATCTTTTTTATTGCCCCATCCTCACTCATTAATATTTCCCTATTGCGTAAATAATTTTCCCGATCCGCATACCATTCCGCCTCCTCAATCCGCAATTTTGCACGCTGTATCTATTTTCAACCTAATACCGCTTCAATGTTCAACCGCCTTATTCTGTTAATAATAAGTGTATGCACAATTAGCGTAGCAAGCGCGCAAACTGCAAAAGACAATAACGGAACCATCACAGGTACCATTACCACCAGCGACGGAAGCCCCGCAGCCTTCGTTACCGTTAGAATTAAAAACGGCCGTTGGGGTGATGTTGCCAACGAACAGGGACAATATACTATTAAGAACATAAAACCCGGTACCTGGACCATCATTGTAACCAACCTGGCGGCTGCACAGGAAAAACAGGCAGCAGTGAACGCCGGACAAACCACCACCACCGATTTCGTGCTGAACGAAAGCGCCGCGCAGCTGAAAGAGATCACTGTATCCTCCAGGAACGTGAACAGGGAAGATAAGTTCGTGGCCAAAATGCCATTGCGCAACCTGGAGAACGCACAGGTATACAACACCGTTTCTGCAGAACTGATGAAACAACAGGTGATCTCCAATTACGACGACGCTTTCCGCAACGTGCCCGGCATCACCCGTACCTGGGAATCCACCGGCAGGGCAGGCGATGGCGGTGCCTACTTTGCACTCAGAGGTTTTGATGCACAGCCCTTGCTGGTAAATGGCCTCCCCGGCATCACCAGTGGTAACCTGGACCCTGCTGATATTGAACAGATAGAAGTGATCAAAGGCCCTTCCGGCACCCTCTTCGGTGGCAGCTTTTACAGCTACGGCGGTATGATCAATACCATCACTAAAAAGCCCTACTATACCTTTGGTGGCGAAATAGCTTACAACACCGGCAGCTGGGACCTTCACCGTGTAACGCTGGATATCAATACACCCTTAAGCAAAACAAAGAAAGTAGCACTTCGCCTCAACGGTGCCGTACATACTGAGAACACCTTCCAGGACGCCGGCTTTAAAAAGTCTTACTTCATCGCGCCATCTTTCTCCTGGGAAGTGAACGACCGTATATCCTTTAGCGTAATGGCTGAAATACTGCAGGAGAAGAGAGCTGTCGCCCCTGTCTTCTTCCATTCTAACAGGGCCGCCCCACTGGACTTCAAGACAGTGCAGGAGCTGAATCTGAATAACAGGGCATCCTTCACCAGCAATGATCTGACCATCAAAAACCCGCGCACCAATATACAGGCCCAAATGCTCTATAAGCTGGCCTCCAACTGGACTTCACAGACCGTGGTTTCCACTGGCCGGGTGAAAGCCGATGGCATCTATACTTATATATGGGATGATGTGCCGGGCGATAAATGGTTCCAGCAGTATTTCCACTACGAGAATCAAAAGACCACTACACTCGATATCCAGCAGAATTTCAACGGCGATTTCAAGATCGGCAACATGCGTAACCGCCTGTTAGTAGGCCTGGACTATTTCCATCGTCATGTAGTGGAAGCCAGCTCCGCCTGGGCTTCCGGCGGCCGTAATGTAACAGCCCCCGGTGAAATAGGCTACTTCAATCCGGAGACCGGCGAACCAACTGCCCCCTTTGATCTAACCATGGAAGCAATAAAGAACCTGGTACAACCGCTTGACGAATCAAAGAGCAATATCTCCAACAGCACTTACGCCGCTTACGTTTCAAACGTGTTGAACATCACGCCTGCGCTGAATGTAATGACCAGCATCCGTGCCGATTATTTCGACTCAAAAGGAGATAAAGATGTAGATGACGATGGCTATCACCAGTTTGCTGTATCACCTAAATTCGGTATCGTATACCAACCCATACTCAATAAATTGTCCGTGTTCGGCAGCTACATGAACGCATTTATCAACGTTGCGCCGCAACAGGTATCAGATATGGATGGCAGCAACGAATACGTAAAATCATTCAAGCCTGAACGTGCCAACCAGTTTGAATTTGGCGCTAAAGGCGTGCTGTTTGATGAGAAATTGACCGGTACCATTTCGGTATATGACATAAAAGTAAGCAACCGCGTAATGCCTGATCCCACCAACCCGCTGGACTATATACAGGGCGGAAAGGTAAACAGCAGAGGTTTCGAAATTGACCTGAACGCCGCCCCCGTACAAGGCCTTAACATTATTGCAGGATATAGCTACAACCGCATCAAGATCGTAAACGGCGACAAGAACGATTTCTACGGCGAGCCTGGCAGAAACCCCGGCGGACAAGGCCCTCAACACCTGGCCAACCTCTGGGCTACGTATAAATTCAATCACGGTGTGCTGAAGAATTTCGGCCTCGGCCTCGGTGGCAACTATGGCGGTAACTACAAAGTGATCGACAACAGTGTAACGGGTGTGTTCCTGCTGCCTTCTTATACATTGCTTAACAGCAGCCTGTTTTACAACGCCCGTAAATTCAGGGTGTCATTTGCCCTTAACAATATTACCAATGAGGTGTATTACACCGGCTACTGGTCTATTAATCCTCAAAAACCAAGGAACTTTGCAACTAGTGTAGCGTATAAGTTTTAAGGAGATATTCTTGTGAAGTAATTCAAGCCTTCAGCGCGTAAGCGTTGGAGGCTTTTAACTTTCCATTTCACTGGCTATTCTTCCTGATATCTGTCTGACAGTTATGAGCCATACCGCAGCCATTGTACCGGTAATGAATAACGCAGGCCATAAAATGTTAGAATCTACGGCGTACCAAATAACCATAAAGGGAATTAATGTCACCAGGCTGATTAGCAATGCATATTTTAGACCTGTTTTCAAATATCCATCGGAATTATTGAGAATTTCTGTTCCAGCCCTTCTCCCGCAGATATAAATCGCGCTCATCAGTACAATAGAGTAGACAACCACAATGGTATTTATTTGTACGAAAACAAGAAAAATGACCCCAACGTGAGGATCTTTTATACATGTATATACTATCAGCGCCAACTCCCAAAGCCCCAGCGCAATGAGGTGATTGACGATCGCTCTTCTTCCCCCGAATTCTTTAGCTGTATCTGTTGTCATTTATTAAAGCTTAACCGGCAGTCAATGTATATGAAATTGTTAGCATATCTCCCCCTGCAAGATAAATTAATTGAATTTTATAACTTTGCCCAATGCATCCGACAGAAACCATCCAGCAATTCTATGCCCGTATCGGCAAATCAGATGCGGAGCGGCTCTCTCTGAACAACGCGGGCTCAGGTCATTTCAACGTGTACCCCCGGGAAGCCTGCAAGAGCACTTTTTACGGCCGGCGCGACTTTTACAAGATCTCCCTCGTCCTTGGAACCGGCAAATTGCACTATGCCGACAAATGGATGGAGCTGGACAAACCTTTCCTGCTCTTCTCCAATCCCCGGATCCCGTACTCCTTTGAAACGATCTCCTCCGAGCAGAAGGGATGGTATTGCCTCTTTACAGAAGCCTTTCTGCACCCCTCAGACCCCGAAACCCTCCAGGACTCACCGCTGTTCAACACCACCGGCGTACCTGCCTTCTTTGTGGACGAAAAACAACAGGAATATCTTACCTATATTTTCCGGGAAATGATGACTGAAATGGAGTCTGATTACACCCATAAGTTCGATCTGCTGCGCAATTACCTGCATCTCCTCATCCACCAGGCCATGAAAATGCAGCCCAGCAGCAGGGGAGAAAGCCCCATTAACGCCTCCGCACGCATTACCCACCAGTTCCTGGACCTCCTGGAAAGACAATTCCCCATCGATACCACCGAAACCGAGCTGCGGCTGAAAACCGCTAACGACTTTGCTGAAAAGCTCTCTGTGCACGTCAACCACCTTAACCGTGCCCTGAAGGAAGTCACCGGAAAAACCACCACCGAGCACATCTCCGCCCGGATCATCCAGGAAGCCATGGCCCTGCTGCGGCATTCCGACTGGAATATCGCACAAATCGCGTACGGACTTGGTTTTGAGTATCCTGCCTACTTCAATATCTTCTTTAAAAAGCATACCGGGCTCACCCCGATGGAAGCGCGAAATACAGCCCTTGTTTGAATTTTATAATCTTCTGTTTGGATTGTATAAACGGGGAAGGACATCGCCGCTCTAACTTTGCAGTCATTAATTCAAAGGATTATGACCGCCATGATTGAAACTTACACTAGCAGAAAGGAGAGGTTCCGTCCCATTGCAACATTGCTCTCTCTTGCATTGCTGCCGCTGTCCGGCTTCGCAACAGATATTTACGTGCCTTCGCTGCCCGTCATGGCAGCCGATCTGCATATCAGCAGCTTACAGATACAGTTCACCATCACCCTGTTCCTGGTCAGCTACGGTATCAGCCAGCTGTTTATAGGCAGTATACTCGATAGCTTCGGCCGATACAGGATAGGCATCGCCGCACTGCTCATCTTTGCGCTGGCCAGCCTGGCTATTGCCACTACTCATTCCATCACCGTAATGTATTTGATGCGTGTGATCCAGGGTATAACCGTAGGAGCCGTGATGGCTGGTAAACGTGTTTATTTCGTCGATGTTTTCTCAGGGGATAAGCTCAAACACTATCTCAGTCTCTTTTCCATCATCTGGTCTACCGGCCCCATCGTAGCGCCTTTTGTAGGCGGCTGGCTGCAGACCTTATTCGGCTGGCAGGCCAACTTCTACGCCCTGGCGGGTGTGGCCCTGGCATTTGCCCTGCTCGAGATCATCTTCAATGAAGAAACCCTGCGGCAGCGCGCTTCTTTCCAGCTCAAACATGTGGTGAGCGTATACGGCAACATGCTGACAACACGCTCCTTTGTGCTGGGCATCAGTCTGCTGGGCCTGGCATATTCCATGGTAATGGTGTACAACATGACAGGCGCGTTTATCGTAGAGCATCATCTTGGCTTCAGCGTGGTGACTGCTGGTTATTGTGCCCTGATCTTAGGTTTTGCCTGGATGGTAGGCGGCTTTATCAGTAAGGCGATGATCAAAAAATCCTTCTTCGCTAAGCTGGCCATCAACACTGGTCTGCAGTTGTTCATCGCATTGCTGATGCTGGCTTCCGGAAATGCCACCAACAACCTGTATATCCTGGTGATATTTGCCTTCCTCATCCATGTGGGTGCAGGCTTTACCTTCAATAATTACATGACCTTCTGTATGATGCAGTTCCCGAAGAATGCAGGCGTGGCCAGTGGTCTTACCGGAGGTTTCACATTCGCTATCGTGTCTGCACTGAGCTATCTCATGGTGAAGGTGCTTCCTGCAAAGGATGGTATCAATCTCGGGTTAAGTTATCTTGTATTGATCATCTTGTCTATCATTACGGTGTATTTCGCTTTCAGAGAAGAAGCCGTGAGAAGAAGAGAGATGGCTTTATCTTAAATAGAAACAGGGCGATGTTTATACAACATCGCCCTGTTCTTTTTTATACACCTAATTTTAATTCGGCTGTAAGCCCCGCATCCTCCAGGAAACCGGCATCATGCGAGATAACCACCAGTGTGCCCCTGTATGCTGCAAAGATCTTCCCCAGCATTTGAATATTAGCCAGGTCAAGATTATTCGTAGGCTCATCCAGGTAGATGATATCCGGCGCTTTATGCTGCAGCACCATGCAGCAAAGCGTCAGCCTTAAGGTTTCCCCGCCGCTGAGCACTGCACAAGGTTTATCCCAGCTGTCAGGACCAAACAGGAAATTGGCCAGCAAAGTATGTACCGCTGCAGGTTCCAGCTTTGTTTCATTAAACGATAGCGCCTGTTCCAGTACGGTCTTGTTGCGGTCTATCAGTGTATAGTCCTGATCAAGCAGGAGGGAGGTGCTGCGGGCGGATTGTATACTACCCGCAACCGCTTCCAGTTCCTGTCTGAGCAGTTTTAACAGGGTGGTTTTACCGCTGCCATTACCGCCTGCAATCGACAGCCGCTGACCACTACGGATGGTGAATGTTAGCGGCTGAGGCCATAGCCAGTTATCGTCGTTCCCGTACCTGTAATTGAGCTCCGTGGCCTGTATCAGCACTTTACCTGCGGGCAGTTCCGGCAAGCCGAAATACCCCTTCATAATGCGCTGCATCTGTACCATGGCGGCGGACTCCTGCAGGTTAGCGCGTAGCTCGCTCACCTTATCGTTATGTACGTGTTTAAGTTTAGCAGTGCTGTACTCTGCGTTCTTTCTTCGTTCGTTCAGCCAGCCTTTTGGTGCGCCGGAAGTACGGGCATTCCTGCGTGCCTGTGCATCGGCGTGCTGCTTACGCTCAAGCGCCTGCTGTTGTTTTTGCCTTGCTTCTTTAAGCTCTTTTTCATGATGCGCCAGTTTGTGTTCGGCAGCGGCGTTTGCAGTAGCCTTTTGTTCGGCGTAGAGATCATAATTGCCGCCGTAGGCTTTGATCCCCTCCGCCGTCAGCTCCCAGATAGGATCGCATAAGCGCAGCAGCTGACGGTCGTGACTAATAAGCAGCACCGTACTGCTGCTGTTTTCCATCCAGCTATAGATCTGCGCTCTCGCGGCTGCATCCAGGTGATTGGTAGGCTCGTCCAGCAATACAATATCCGGCTGAAAGATGTCGATACCGCAAAGGAACAGCCGTGTTTTCATGCCGCCGCTTAAAGCTTGCAGTGGCTGTTGCAGGGTAATGCCTGATAAGCCCCATTTCGCGAAAGCTTCCTCGCAACGGGCGTTGATATCCCAGTTGTGTTCCAGCAGGTCGTAATAATGCTGGCTGAGATCGCCCTGCTCAATAGCTGCCAGGGCTTTTATCAGCGGCGCCACGCCCAGGGCTTCCGCTACGCTGAGATGATTAAAGTGGCCATAATGCTGGGGAATATAATAGAGGCTGCCACTTACCGTTAAATGGCCGCCGCTGGCTTGTTCCTGTCCGGCGATGATCTTCAGCAGCGTGGTCTTCCCTGCGCCATTGTTGCCGACAATAGCGGCCTTCTCACCCCGCTGTAAGGTGAAATTAATATTACTGAAAAGCGGTTCCCGGTTGGGTATCTGGTATTTGATCTGATCTGCGTTGATAAGCATATAATGATGTCTGACAATAGTGAAGAATAGCCTTCCTGTGGCCGGAAGGGATGCATGCAATGGTCCTTTGGCAGAATGTAAGTTTCATGTCAGTAATTTTAAGTGAATAAATATGCAGACGGCTGCGATCAGTAAAATGAGTGATGAAATTGATGTATAGGATCATTGCCGGTACTGGCGGATGACCTGGTCAGCGGATGCTGTTGTGTATGTGGGTTATAATTTCATGATGGCGCAAAGATAGGAATTATTTGCAAATTTCGATGGCTTTGGCCGATAGGTAAGTTTAGACTACTGGTTCCCGGTCAAGGTCGCTGTATGGATAATGCCCCGCCTGTTTTAATTTTTCCAGCAATTCGGCGCCGCCGTTTTCCAGTGCAAATTCCAGTTCGCTCCTGAATACTTCAAGGCATAGCAACAGGTGATGTTGTCGTTCTCCGATCCGGAATTCCGTACCGTTTGGCTGATAATGGTCAAATACGAGACAGATATTTTCCTTTTCTTCCTCTGGTATTTCAGCAGTAGCATTTGGTTGAAGGACTGCGTCGTAAGAATAGCCGCCAATGGCAGTAAAGATTCCGCATATATGTCGTTCGATCAGGTTAAACGGGGTTTGTGTATCCTGACTGACATTGTAAGGCTGTCTGGTAAATGCTACCAATTCATAGGTGCCTAACCGGTTGGATTTAGGACCGTTGCCGTTGGGGTCCAGTAGTTCCATGGTGGCAAAACCAGTACCCGGAATGTGCTTTGAGAAATAATACATATCCACTGCTCCGCCAACTGCAAAGGGGATAATGGCATGCCCTACTAGCTCTTCCATTGCTCCAAGGATATTTTCAAGCCCTTTAGTTTTCAGCTCATAATCGAGGTTATATTGTTCTTGTGAAAATTGTGGTTCAGGAACTACTTCCTTTTTTTTGCTGAATAACTTTTTGAGAAACTCCATAGGTAAGCTTTGAAGTAACTAATTTATCGTTTTTCTGTGATTTGCATCACAAAAAACTGGTGATCTACATCAAAGAAATATCTCTATATATACAAGAACTTCGTCCTTTCAAACGATCCCCCATGCGATATTTACTGCTCCTTTCGCCATTCATATTTTTCATCGCCTGCTCCGGTGCGCACTCCGCATCCACCCTTGAACGGCACCAGCGCATCATTCACCGCTACTACGAAGAGGTCTGGAACCGGGGCAGGCTCGATGTACTGGACGAGCTGCTGGATCCGCAATACATCAATCACACACCCAGTGTGCCTGATCCTCCTCCCGGTCCTGGGGGATTAAAGCCAATTGTAGCCGCCATCCGGAAAGCTTTTCCTGACCTGCACTACGAAATAAAAGAGATCATTGTAAACGACAGTATGGCCGTCGCAAGAGTGATCATGACCGGCACGCAAAAAGATAGTTTATTCGATCTGCCGCCTACGGGGAAAAGGATAACTGTGAACCAGGTCAATATCGAGAAGATCCGCGATGGGAGAGTAGTAGAACATTGGCGGGTAACAGATGAGCTGACGATGATGAAGCAATTGGGTTTTGTGCAGTAGCGCCGAAACTATTTGAATCCCTGCAAGGCCTTATAATGCTCAATCACTCCTGCCAGCTTGATGTCTGAAAAGCTGAACATGTGCAGGTCAAACTTTTCCACGGTTCCATCTTTTTTGAAAATGAGCAAATAACTATTGTCACCCTTGGCACGCCCTTCGTATTTATTCATAATATAGGTATCAGTGATGTCTGTCCAGTAAAATGTATGGTTGCGAATACTGATAGCGTCACCGTTAATGCTGATCTTATAGATATATTTTTTATTGAGAAAGGAATGCCGGCTCACGAACCAGATCATCAACGTTATAAACAAAAAGGCGCCAAGCAGGATAGGAAACGATTCGTTATATTCCAGCAGCATTTTTAACAGCCATATCCACACAAAAATTGCCGGGAGTAAAACGACGATGATAGAAATTCGGCGGAAACGGGAAGGCCTGATGATCTTTTCTTTACCCAATCGCATGTTTTTCAGATTCCTGGAAATAGATTCAGTTGAATACACAACCGGATAGCTCCTGTTCAATTTGTCCAGCCAGTTCATTTTGAGCTCTTCACTGTTGAGAAAGTCTCTAAGCGTCATAGGGATATTCGAAATATTACATAAAAATACAAAAAAGCCCCCGAATACTTCCATCCGGGGGCGCGTTGATTTGTCATTAAACCGGTCCTATCTATGATACCTATATCCTCCGTGGTGATGATGGTGATGATATCCTCCCCTGTAATACCCCGGCCCGCCGCGTTCTACCATGCAGCTCGCTAACATCGATAACAATACGGCTACGACTACCAGATACTTGAAATTTTTCATGCTCGCTAGGTTTTTAAATTACGTGATGAAATATCGGAAGTTAAGCGCCTGCAGGTTGTTTAGCTTCTGGTTCTGGTATACTAAATGATAAAACTATGCCAGACTCATGTTGTAACTGTTATTTATTGTTAACGTCTATGTACATAGGCAAATACCCCCAAAAAATTGATCTAAATCATCAAATTGGCCACCCTGATTGTTCATTGAAATCTTTCCCGTATTTTCAATAAAAAAGCAAAGATCATGGCCTTACAAACCGGGTTATTCAAGTTCACCGGCCAACTGGATAACGTCATCGGCTACCGCAGGAATGGCAAATATTTCCTGCGTAGCGCGCCGGACAAAGTAAGACAGACAGCCGCCACTAAACGCGCTGCCCGCAGCTTTGGCATTGCCAGCGCTAAAGGGAAGCTGTTGCGCCGTGCATTGCGCCCTTATCTCAATATGCGTCCTGACGGTACCCTCATCAACCGCCTGAATAAGCTGTTCATCCAGGCCGAAAGGACAACTTTCCCGAACCTGCAGGGCTTCCACTTTAACAAGCATACAGGCCTGGAAAAGCTGTTCACGCTGCCGCCGGTATTCACTACAAATGGCACCTTACACATCCCTGCACAGGAACTATTGCCGCAAGGAAAGGCTACCCATATAGAACTGCGCCTCATCGCCACCCGTATAGACTTCACAGCACATCGTGTGCTCAGCACCGATGTCTCCACTGCCATCATCGAACTCGATCCCGATGAATTTTTTAACGGCATGGCATTAAACGTCCCCGCTGATGGCGAAGGCACACTCATTGTAGCCCTGCAATACCGCAGCTACACTATCTGCAACGGTAACCTGTCTTTCTCCTGTGACCGTCGCTACATGGCCGCGGATATTATTTATATGAATATTCCCGCAGAGAAAGCACCGGCAAAGAAAATCAGGGTCTCCCTCCTCGTCATTGCGAGAAGCAGTAGCGCCCAGCGCGTGGGGCGACGAAGCAATCTCCCCAGGGCCTCCAGTCAACGTGAATGAACATACCCTTCTAACGCTCTTTTTCCGCCCTTTCCCTGCCCCGAGCCTTCCGCTCCAGGAAACCTATACCCCACACTCCCAAAACCGCCCAATTTCACCCTTAAAAAGCCCTCTCCCCCCACAACCTCCCTTCAAACACTCCCACCTTCACACCCTTCTCAAACCCTCCAGCTCTAAAACACCCTCCCTTACCTCCCTTTTCCACCCCTCCAACTCATTTCCCCCTGAACTCCCGATCAAGTCCACCTCAGCTCCACAAAGCATTGAGTTTCACTTGCTTTCTACTAGGCCCTTACTATACGCTTACCTAAGGGTCTGGCTTAGTTCCCTTCTCGTCTTAGCTGAGTCCTTGCCCTGACAGTGCTTAGTCAGTACTTAGTCAGCTCCCTGATCCCCCTTTCACCCACCCATCCTCACATTATTTGAATTTCGCAAATAACAGATTGATATCTTCAAACAACGAAACCCCATCCCGCCCGAACTTTGCCTTATCAAAAACATCAGCAAATGGAAAACACCAATAAGATAGCATTAGTAACCGGGGGCAGCCGCGGATTAGGCCGCGATATGGCCCTCCGCCTGGCAGAAAAAGGCATCAACGTGATCCTTACCTACCAATCCCGCAAAGAAGACGCAGCAGAAGTAGTAGCTAAGATCCAACAAGCCGGACAAAAAGCAGCCGCCCTGCAGCTCAGCGTAGGCGATATTAAAAGCTTCTACGCCTTCCTGGAACAGCTTAAACAGGTACTGCAGCAAACATTCCAGGCAGACCGTTTTGATTTCCTCATCAACAACGCTGGTATGGGCGGTCACGCACTGATCTCCGAAACCAGCGAAGCCTTGTTCGACGAACTGATGAACGTGCATTTCAAAGGGGTTTATTTCCTCACCCAGAAATCACTGCCGCTCCTGAATGATGGAGGTGGCATTATCAATATCTCCTCCGGACTGGCGCGCGTATCCTTCCCCGGAGCTGCCGCCTATGGCTCTCTCAAAGGTGCAGTAGAAGTATTTACCCGCTACCTGGCGGCAGAATTGGGTGCAAGAAAAATAAAAGCCAATGTGGTAGCCCCCGGCGCCATTGCAACAGATTTTAACGGAGGCCGTGTAAGAGACAATGAGGAATTGAATAAACAGGTGGCCGCCTTCACTGCACTGGGCCGCGTAGGCGTGTCCGAAGATATCGGTGGGGTAGTGGCCTTTCTCTGTACCGAGGATGCCCGCTGGATCAATGCACAGCGTATAGAAGTATCCGGTGGGATGAGGCTGTAAGACGATGAAAAAAGCAGGCATAGTCAATGCCTGCTTTTTTACTTACATTTGAATATCGCAAATGATGAAGCCCACCTCCATAAACGACTTCTATAAAAAGCTCTCGGATAAAATGCCGGAAGGCATGAGCCGTGAGATCGGCCACTTCAACGTGTTCGAAACGGAGAAACTGTTCGATAATGTCACCGGCAACCGGATCATGCCTTACAACCGGAGAGCTTTTTACAAGGTAAGCCTCATCAAAGGAAAGAACAGGGCTGAATATGCAGATAAAGTGATCGAGATACAGGAGAACGCCCTGCTTTTTGCCACCCCCAGGATACCTTATCACTACGTACCGCAGGATGGTAACCAGAAAGGCATGTTCTGCATCTTCACAGCCGATTTCCTTTCCAGCAACAAATCTGGTATCTCTTTGGACGAATTACCCATCTTCCGGCCCGGGGAGTTTCCCATATTTGAGCTCTCCGCCGAACAGTTGGCCGAGCTGGAATATATTTTCCGGAAAATGTTCAAAGAGCTGGCCACCGATTATATCTACAAATATGACCTGCTCCGGAACCTGGTGATGGAACTGATCCACTACGGGCAAAAGCTGCAGCCCATGTCTGCACTCCGCACCACTCAGAACGCTGCAGACAGGATCTCCTCTCTCTTCATTGAGCTCCTGGAACGGCAGTTCCCCATAGAGTCAACTCAGCAAAGGCTGTCGCTTCGTACCGCGAAGGATTATGCAGACAGGCTAGCCGTGCACGTGAACCACCTCAATAAAGTGCTGAAAGAAGGCACCGGCCAAACCACTACAGAGATCATCAGCAAACGTATTATACAGGAAGCCAAGATCCTGCTGAAGCAAACAGACTGGAATGTATCAGAAATATCCTGGGCATTAGGATACGATGATCTGGCGCATTTCTCGAATTTCTTTAAGAAACATACTTCGTTTACGCCTTTGGGTTACCGGTCTTAATTTTCTTCTGCCCATTTCTTCCTTCTGGCCAGCTCCGCTTCCGAAGGTATACTTTCACCGCCCACTGTTCCCGTTACCAGCTCACCTGCAGGCTCATATTCTGCTATGATCACCCCTGTACCGGAAACCTTTGAGCTCAGTAATTTCCAGTTGCCAGCATGAGAACCGCCATCAAACAAGCGTTTACCTTTTCCTACGGTTACCGGGTAGGTCAATATGTACATCTTGTCTACCAGGTCATTGGCCAGCAGTGTTTGTATCAGCTTGCTGCTGCCCCAGACGTGAAGGTCCGGCCCATCCTGTTGTTTAAGCGCGCGGATATTAGCCACCACATCACCGCTGAGCAGTGTAGAGTTTACCCAGTCCAGCTGCGGTTGCTTACCGGAAACAACAAATTTCTGTACATCGTTGAATTTCTCTGCAATGGGATGACCCTCCTGGTAAGGCCAGTAAGCGGAGAAGATCTCATAGGTCCGCCGTCCCAGCAGCAGGTCAAAGGACCCTGACATGATCCCGCCTATGACTTCATACGTTGAGTCGTCTCCGTAATTGGCGCTCCAGCCTCCCCATTGAAAACCTTGCGTAGGATCTTCTGTTGGTCCTCCCGGCGCTTGTAATACTCCATCCAGTGTAACAAAAGTGGTGATGATGATCTTTCTCATGATGTTTTTCGTTTTGTGTGATACAAAGATACCGGTATGTTATTCACCGCATGCTGGCTGAATGTGACTTTGTAAGGGGTGTTTGGGCAATAACGACATGGGTAGGATACATATCGTATTGTGATATATGTGAATTAAATATAATTTTACATCTGAGCAGAACGAACCTTTACCTAATTGTCACATTAACCATTATTAAAACCATATCCGCCTACGCAGTACGTTCATCATCCTCAACAATAATCATTCGAAAAACGCTAAATCACGTCATCTCATGCAGAAAATTAAACTTTTACTGGTATTGGCCCTTGTCGTGCTATGGGGCGGTAATACCTTCGCTCAATTACCCTGTTACAATATTGTGGGCTATTATCCGTCCTGGGTAGCAGGTAACAGCAGCTATTATATCAATAGCCCTTCAAAGATCGACTACAGCAAGTATACCCATATTTGCTATGCATTTAACATTCCCGGTAACGATGGTAACATGGGCGGCGTTCCCAACGGTTCCGCGCTCACAGATCTCGTGAACAGGGGCCATGCCGCCAATGTTAAAATATTGCTGTCGATCGGAGGCTGGTTAGACTCTTCTCCCTCCGGTACACCCTTCGAGGCTATTTCCACCAATCCCACAGCCATTAACAATTTTGTAAATGCCTGTGCCAGCTTCGTTACACAGTATAACCTGGATGGTATAGACCTGGACTGGGAATATCCTACGCAGAAAAGCAGGTGGAACGCTATTGCTGTCCCTTTAGGCAATCGTTTGCACAGCATGGGGAAGTTATTTACTGCTGCCGTATCTGAAAGCGCCAATAACAATGGTAATAACTATGACAATGTTACCATGTTAGACCTGGTGAACATCATGTGCTATGGCGGCGATGCCCTGGCCAGCAGCGCAATGGCATACTGGACCTCCCGCGGTGTTCCGCAGGAAAAAAGAATGCTGGGTGTTCCCTTCTACAGCGGCGATAATAACACCGCTGAGCATATCCGCAAAGCCAACATGGCTAAAACCACCGGTGGTGGTATCATGATATGGGACATCGCATCTGAATACGGCGATATCAACGCTATCTACAACACCCTCGGATCTGTTTGTAAAGGTGGTACACCGGTTCCGCAGAACCTGGCTTCCGGCAAAACCGTTACCGCTTCTTCTGTTGAGCCTAATGCGCCTGTCAGCGTAGTAGCCTCCAATATCACAGATGGTAACTACAGCACCCGCTGGTCTTCTGCTTTTGCCGATCCTCAATGGGTATCTATTGACCTGGGCGCTAACTATGATATCAACCGCGTAAAGATCACCTGGGAAGCTGCTTATGCTACCGCTTACCAGGTACAGGTATCTAAAGATGCTACTAACTGGGATACCGTGAAAATAGTATCCGGTAATGCTACTACCGTGAACGATCATACTGGTCTTACTGCCAACGGCCGTTACATAAGGATCTATGCTACCGCAAGGGCTACCCAGTACGGCTACTCTATCTTCGAAGTAGAAGTATACGGCAATGCTCCTGTTGCACAAACACCTTATGGCGGCACAAGATGGATTATTCCCGGCAAGATCGAAGCAGAGAATTATGACAACGGCGGCGAAGGCGTTGCCTTCCACGATCTGACTGCTACCAACATGGGCGGCCAGTTCCGCACCACCGAAGCGGTTGATCTGGAAACCTGCACCGAAGGCGGTTACGACCTGGGTTATGTACAGGCAGGAGAGTGGGTAGAATACAGCGTAAACGTAGCCCAGGCTGGCAGCTATACCCTGCAGGCCCGTGTTGCTACTACTGGCACTGGTTCCTTCCACGTAGAGCTGGATGGTCAGAATATTTCTGGTCCGATCGCTGTGCCTAACACCGGCGGCTGGCAAACCTGGACGAACGTTAGCGTAACTACACCTGCGCTTACTACCGGGAACAAAATACTGCGCATTGTGATAGACGCTGCTGAGTTCAACCTGAACTGGCTCAGCTTCGGACAATCTACCGGCAATAAAGCCATCGGCGGTATCGCCAGCGCTTCTTCCGTAGAAGAAGCTGGTTTTGAAGCTGCCAAGGCCTTTGACGGTAACAGCACTACCACCCGCTGGTCATCTGCTTATACCAATAATGAGTGGATCGCTGTAGATCTTGGTTCCACACAAAGCGTATCCAGGGTAGTACTGAAATGGGAAACAGCCTACGGTACTGCTTACCGCATCGAAACCTCACTGGACAACCAGAACTGGAGCCTTGCACAAACCGTTACAGCCGGAGACGGCGGTACGGACGACCTGAGCTTCCCGGCCGTTAGCGCCCGCTACGTAAGAATGCAGGGTGTAACAAGAGCTACGGAGTACGGTTATTCCATATGGGAATTTGAAGTGTATACTTCAGGCGCTGCTGCTGCAAGACAAAGCATCGCTGGTCTTGCAACGCCTGCAACGCACGAAACCCAATTCAGCATCGGTGTTGCTCCCAACCCGGCCAGCAATGTATTGAACGTGCAGTTCAAAGGCCTGGCAGCTCCCGCTGTGTTAAGGGTGTTCAATATCTCCGGTCAGGAAGTATACCAGACCAGGGTAAGCAGGAATGCCAACCAGTCGCAGATCGATGTTTCCAGCTGGCCTAAGGGAATGTACATCATTTCCGTAGGTGACGCCCGGAAGAAAGTAGTGGTTGAATAAAAATTAGATAAGGATGATGAACGGGCCGCCTCAGCAATTTGCTGAGGCGGTCTTTTTTTTAAAAAATATTTTCCTTCCCCAAAACAATATCATCATCCCTACTGTTATAAATATGCTGTAATTAAATTTATTAACTCAAATAACCATAAATACCGGACATTCTCCAGCCCCCATCATCACAACAATCAGCAGGGCTGCATGTGAACAATAGTCATCCATACTATTTATACGGGAGAGTTATCTATCTGCAATTGAGCCTGCATTCCCCATACTCCCCGTGTAGGACTATCCTTTTTTATTTCCATTTCCTGTTATCAAATGGCGGTTACCGAAAAGCCATTAAGAGAGTAGGTGTAAACTAAAAACTCTATTTTATGTCCTCAACAAAAACCAGTCCCGGCGCACAAGGGACAGAGCTGAAGGCCAGCGCAGTCATCATTGACATCCTTACAGTGATCGACACGGACCGAGTAATTGCATATTGCGAAAAGAATCACATTACCCCTAGTACCAAAATGGACCAACCCACGGGGATCGACCACAGTCATGAATTCATGATCTGTACCGGTGCGCGTGAGATTGTCAGCGGTCAGGGTACAGGTGATCTGCATTTCAGAGCAAATCCCGGCGATGTGATCCATTTCCGCGGCACATCTATTTACGCCAATTCTGATGACGCCGTTATTCTTTATGAAATCATAAAGTTCAAGGGCGACGACGTATTTTATCCCAACAAATTTAATGTGACTAAGGTGAAAAGGAATGGCGCTGTAATGCCCGACCCGAATACGCCAAACGGTGTTCCCCCCTTACATACGGCTATGACCTTCAACTCTTATTCTGCCACCGTGTCCGAGTCCGGAGACGAGTGGTTCAAGGTAAGGTTTGGTCTGTACAGGCTGGATGACAAGGGCCAAACCCAGAACCTGTATGGTTACTTCGAATGGGATCCAAGGCTCACTGTATTAGGCTGAGGTTCCCGGTCTCATACACAGCAATAAAATTCCAATAACAATCTCAATAACAATTTCAGGCTGGCTGAAAAGAATATTTCTTTTTAGCCGGCCTTTTCCTCGCTATTGCCCCTTAAAAACTATTCTTTTATGGACGATCTGTTAACAAATATTAAAGCCAATTTAAAGGTGCTGTTAGTGATTGATACTGATTATATCATGGAAAATCATGAAGCTAATAACGATGGTCCCGATTCGCCAGACCAGGTAGGAGGTAAACCCCTTCGTGTCATCTATAGCGGCGCCCGTAGTGCCAAAAGCGGAAATGAAGATGCAGACCTTAGCCTTAGAGCAAAAAAAGAAGATCACATTACTTTCAGAGCCATTTCCTGTTCCGGTAATTCCGATGATGCTGTCATTCTTTATAAAATTAAACACAAAGAGGGTACGAAGGTATTTAGCAATTTTATCACCGATATAGAAGAAATCGGAGAGGCAGCAGTGCCGGATCCGGATACCCGTGAAGGCCAGGGACCTTTGCAGGGAGTGCATGGGGAACTTGATTTTACATCCCAGGAAGCAATTATAAAGCGGGTGGGCACAGAGATCCTGTCTGTACGCTTCGCTGTATATACGCTGAATGATGCTGGGAACAAGCAGATCCTGTATGGTTATTTTGAGTGGAACGCTAAGATAATAGTAGAAAAATAAAGCCGCCCCCGGTGGAGGCAGTCCATCACTGCCTCCTGTTTTTAATAATTGTTTGCATTTTTTTATATTTTGCAGCCGCCAATCATGTCTTTAAATCCAGTCAGGCGCCCTATACTATGAGATCGTTAATCCGCTCAGTTTTTGTTTTATGTATTTTGTTCAATAAGTACGCTTTGGCCCAGACGCCTATTCTGAAAGATGGACGGGTGGATCCGATCCTAAGAATGGTAGAAGAAAAGCGCCCCGGCCTAACTATCTACCCGAGAACTGATGGGGCCGATAGATATGTAAATATGGCAGTCCTGGAAGAAAGTACCCATAAACTTAAATGGTTTAACTGTTTTGGAGTAGCCTTCGATTCTGTGCAATTAAGCTCCGATGAGCGCCAGCTCATTATTTCTAGAGACTTAGATCCATTCACATTCTATAGGTATCTCGTGTACGGAAATCTTTCAGGAGTAGAACGTGCAGAAAGACAATATCGTTTATACGGTGCAAGGGTATTAAAAGATACTACGCCGGAGTACCGGGCCGTATTTAATACGCCTACGGTAAAGGCTGCGCAAAGCACTTTACAAAAGATATTGGCTATAGAAGGCCTTCTGAAGAAAACATGCTTGCAATTACGATTGTTTGACAGCAGATCACCCCGGCACGTACATGAAACGGATAGCAACCGTGTTCAGCCAGCACTGGCGGGCACTATGGTGAAAATGGCCGACAGTACGGTATACTACAATACCTACCCACTGTCTCCTGCCGCGAGAATAGTGTTGCGTAAACAGTCGCCCGAAAAACTATACGTTTTTACCGGGGATGGGGTATTGCTGGATAGTGTACCGCTGAAGCAGGGAAAATATGCCTCCCTGCTCCGCGAAAAGGAAGATGTATTTTTGTTATACCGGGGTTGGCTGGAAATGCGATGGCAGCAGCTTGTGGCCGGTCAGCTCGAAAGCATTGAAGGGTTGCTGGCACAGGATTCCATCCTCTACACCCCCTCCGCATGGATCCGGAACAGTGAGCTGCAGCATACCATGAACGCATTACGCGAAGAGCAGGGGCTGATAGAACGAAAAATAAACCGGCTGATCATCCCGGAAGAAAGAGATATTGAACAGTTACTGGCAGATTTTTACAAAAAGGAAACCTCCGAAATAAGTTATTTGACAGGACTGGGCTTTGCATATACCACCATCTACGTAAGAGGACAGAAGACCTATGAGCTTTCAGATCACCGGGATAATGTGATGGCAGTAATTAGCGACAGGAAAAAAGGAACAGACGTTGATAATGATGGTGTAATAGAGTACTATAATGCGGATATTGCAAGCATGAACGACTATTATCCGTTTGGAATGCTGCAGCCAGGACGTAACTTTAGTGATCGAAATAAATACCGTTACGGGTTTAACGGAAAAGAAAACGACAATGAAATAAAAGGAGAAGGGAATAGCCTCGACTTTGGAGACAGGATGTACGACAGCCGAATAGGCAGGTGGTTAAGCACAGATGCGAAAGCAGGAAAGTACCCGGGCATAACCCCATATGCATTCGGCGCCAATAACCCGGTATTTTATACAGACCCTGATGGAAAGGATGTGATACCATCAAATTTTAAGGTGGTACGTTATAAGGATGGATCCATAAGGATAACAGGTTCTGTGAAGATCACGATACAGGTAATAAACCTTTCCTCTATGGCTAATAATGATATCGATCTGGCCGGTGTTGCGACCAAAATGCGTACTGCCCTGACGGGTTATCTCTATTCTTCTACGACAGGAGATCAACCAGGATTTTATACGGTGGAGAAGGGAAGACGAAAACAGCTATCTCATTCAATCACCAGTAAGGTTACTTATGATATTACAACGGATGTTTCAGTAACTATTGCAAATAATATGGACGAGATTAAGGATAGATCCCATGTTTTGGCGATTGTAGACGGTTTTACCAGCTTGAAAGGCGAATCGGATAATTTGGGCGTGGCGGAATTAGGAGGAAGGATGTCGCTAATGACTGTATCAGATCTTAATATAGCTAACGGAAGTAGAAGGGATGAAGGATTGAAAACAGCTGTACATGAAATATTACATACCCTCGGTGCAAACGACAGAAATAGAGAAGACAAGGATATAATGAATTATGAGCCTAATTCAAGCTGGGATCTCCATGACGAACACGTAATGGAGGTTTGGCAATCCTCCCTGGGTTATTGGGCGCATATATGGGAAGATATTGCCACCAAAAAGGATGCGCAACCTTATGACTATAAAACCACCAGTAGGAGCGAATTAGCTAAATATCTGAAGGATCACCGTGTAGAACCAAAAACCAAATAGCTTTTCCATGAGGTTATTTTTCACATTAGTAACGTTAGCGATGATATTTTCCTGCGGACCGGAAAAACCACGTAAGACAGGTAAAGAGCTGGTGAATGAACGCTGCGCTCCCTGTCATAATTATTCTGAAGCCCATTCAGATTTCCTTCCCTCCCTATTTGGCATGAACGAAATGGGCGCGGGGTTCAAGCCCGTTTATGAGAAAATACTGAATGATACTATCCATCTGCCTGCATTCAGAGAGCTAACGCAAAGAGACAAAAAGGAGATTTACCATTTCATCATGTCCAACACCCGGGAAGTAACAGATCCGAAAATTCATAAATAAATAAGCCGCCCCCGGTGGAGGCAGTCCATCACTGCCTCCGGCCGGGCGACGGCCGCATCAAAATTCCACTTCGGTTCTATACGCACTTCCTTTATTATCCCGCATACGGGACATTACCCCCCGTGCAAACCGAATGTGGAATTATTAACAATCGAATGTTTGAAGTTCAATGCATCTATGCTTTTAAAGCATACTTATCCCGAACCTCCAACTTTCAACGAACCTCAAACCTCAAACTTCTAATAACCCGGATTCTTTTTCAAATTCGGGTTCACCGCCAGCTGTTGGTTCGGTATCGGGAAAAGCAAATTCTTCGGATCATCTGCAGGCTTTTCCTGCCAGGGTTGCAGGAACTTCCCGAAACGGATCAGGTCCAGCCTTCTGGAAGATTCCCAGTAAAATTCACGTCCTCTCTCATCCAGCAATTGATCCAGGCTTACAGCAGCCATCGGGGTGGCGGCCCGTGCTGTACGCACCTGGTTCACCAGCAGCAGCGCGCCACCGGCATTGCCCATACGCAGCTGGGCTTCTGCTTTCATCAGCAATACATCCGGATAACGGTAGTAAACAAAATCATTATCTACTTTACCATTACCATCATTCACGTAATCAGGACAGTATTTCACTACGCGGATACCCGTTACTTCCAGGTTGGCGCCCGTTTCAATGGTGCTCACCTCAGGGGTGAATACCAGCGGAGCGCCGGTCCTGTCTTGCAGCGGTGCATCATTGGTAAGATTATACTGCTGACCGATCAGGAAGCCTACATTGATACGCTTGCCGGGGTTGGGAGGTCCGCCGGTACCGGTGGGATAAGCAGCGCCTCTTCTCAGGTCAGCAGCTTCAAACTTGTTGAAGAAGTCAGATAAAGTGGTCCATCCGTTCCAGCCCGGAGGGTTCTGGTTGTAATGCATCACGGTGTGCCAGATGGCATTCAAACCACCGGCGTCTACACCACCCTGGTTCTCTGCGGTAAAGATGTTTTCTTTAGACAGGGATCCGTTGCGGGGAGAGAAATTGTCAAAGTAATTGTCGCTGAAAGTATACCTGCCGCTGGTGATGATCTCATCAGCCAGTGTCACCACCTTGGCAAGATCGGCGTTGTCAAACGTAGGCGCAGCCCTGTTGGCAAATACGCCTTTGTTCAGGTAGCATTTCATTAGCAGCACTCTTGCCGCATCTTTATTCGCTTTGGTGATATTGTTGTGGGAGACTGCTACATCAGGCAGGCTAGGCATTACCTCATTTACTTCAGCAATGATGTAATTCAGCGCTTCCATACCAGAGCGTACCCTGGAAGGTTCTGTTACTTTTTCTCCCGGGTCGCGGTAAGGCACCTGGTCAAAAAGATCCAGCACGCTGAACATGGCAAAGGCTCTCAGGAAACGGGCTTCAGCAGCCTGCTGTGCAGATGGGCTGAACTGCAGCATATTGGTAGCCGTATAGATCACACCACCGAGGTTGTTGAACGCATCACGGATATGGATGTTATCTCCATCCCACTGGTGAGAGTGGATCACACGCCATACACCGTTATCGTCCCAGTCGCCGCCCCTGGTTGGAGCGATCAGCTCGTCCGTGCTCATTTCAGAAAGCGCAAACACCTGGTCATTGCTTTGATAAGGTGAGCGCATGGAGTTATAGGCGCCTTTCAGCAAGGCTTCCGCAGAACCGCCGCCGCTGCCTATCTGGTCGTCCCTCAGCTCACCCTGGAGTTCTTCATCCAGTTTGGTACAGCTGGTCCACACCAGGATACCGGAGATGATAAAAAATATCTTTAAGTAGTTCATATAAGCCAATTTTTTTGATTAGAGAGAAAAGTTAAGACCCAGGGTAAACGTACGGGCAGACGGATAAGGCTGGTATTCGATACCTGCAGACGGAACACCGCCGGAGGTAGACATACCAGTCTTTGAATCCGCGCCGGGCGCGCCGCTGCTCTTATCCACATTCACCTCAGGATCAAACCCTTTGAATTTGGTGATCACAAACAGGTTCTGACCAGTGAAGTACACGTTCAGTCCTTTTACCACCTGGCCAATATCGCCGATGGCATAAGACAGTGTAGCATTCGCCAGCTTCACATAATTACCGCTCTCCAGGAAACGGGAGGAAGAAGTAACACGGTTGGATAATGATTCCTGGATCGGCGCATTATAGAACTCTTCTGCGATATTCCGCGCTGCTCTCAGGTTGCTTACATTCACTACGTTATTAAAGGTGTTGTTATAGATCTTGTGACCAAATGCACCGTTCATGTTGGCGGTCAGCGTAAACTTCTTATACGCTACCGATGTGGTGATGCCCAGCAGGGTCTTCGGATTAGGTGTACCCTGGTAGCTCAGGCTATCGCCGTTAGGATAGATGGATTGTCCATCCTTATCCATGCCGCCATAGGTCCTGGTGTAAAACCCGTTAATAGGCATATCGTTATAGATGATCTCTACCAGCGTACCGGATACGCCCTGTCCGTTCAGCTGACCGGTGTAAATAGGCGCTGTCATGCCTGTTACGTTGTTTGACAGGAAAGTAACATTCGCGCCCAGATCCCACTGGAAGTTCTTTTGCTGTACAACAGTCGCATTGATGGCTGCTTCCACGCCTTTGTTCACGATCTTACCGTCCAGGTTCTTCCAGGTCACTACTGCCTGCGCGGCAGCCGGCTGGATGGCCGCAGTAGGATACAGCAAATCGGAGGTAGTTTTATGGAAATAGTCCACTGAACCGGAGATCCTGTTATTCAGCACGCTAAAATCCAGACCGATGTTATACTGCGCGTCAGATTGCCATTTCAGGTCGTCATTGTCATTGCTCACCTTTCTCAGCTCACCGTTAGGCAGGAAGGAGTTTCTTGACTGGGAAGCTCCGGAAGGGAATTCCTGGTTACCGGTACGGCCCCAGCCGCCTCTCAGTTTCAGGTTGTTGACAAAACCTTTTGTGAAGAACTCTTCATTGCTGATATTCCAGGCCGCTGCAAAGGAGGGGAAAGAACCATAACGGTTGTTCTTACCGAATTTGGTAGAACCATCCACCCTGAGCGTACCGGTGATCATATACCGGTCCTTATAGTTCAGCGTTACCCTGCCAAAATAAGACTGCAGCTCAGAGATAGGATCTGCAAAGGAAGTAATATTACGGCCGGCTGCATTGGAGAACTGGATGTAGTTGGTAAGGTCCAGTCCGTAGTTACCAAAGCCGCCCGGCTGTGCAGGACCGAGGCCGTTCATATAGGCGCCCTTGTTATTGAACTTCAGGTACTCATAACCTACCAGGGCATTCAGGTGCAGGTCATGGTTGATCTCCTTGTTATAGGTCAGCGTATGCGTGATCTGCTGAGTGGTCAGCTCGCTTTGACCAATATTAGCCCAGCCAAGACCGGAAGGAGGATTGGCATTGATACCGAAAGTATTGAAGTTGATATTACCATCTACCGCTGTTCTCCGGTTACCCATGCTGTAGTTGATACTGTATTGCATACGGTACTCCAGGTCGTCGGTGATCTTGAAGTAAGGAGATACGCTACCCAGTATGGTGGTCACTTTTGATTTGTCGTGGTACACCTGCTGCATCGCTACCGGGTTCACGGCGCTACTGCCCTGTTTGATATTCAGGGTGCCATCAGGGTTATATAAGGCCTCGGTAGGGTTCCACTGCAGCGCCTGGCCGATCAGGCTGTTGCCAAATCCCGCATCGTTCGTGATAGGAGGGATGTTCTCCAGGTACTGGTTGGCGATGACGTTGAAGTCTACGCCCAGTCTTTTGCTGCGCAGGAATTTAAAGCTGGAGTTCAGGCCTACGGTATATTTCTTAAAGTCTGACTTCTTGACAATACCCTGCTGGTCCAGCATACCTACCGAAAAGCGGTACTTGGCATTTTCACTGCCTCCGCTTACCCCGGCATTATAGTTCTGGGTAACGGCGGTACGCAGGATTTCATCCAATGCATTTACATTACTGCCTTTGTCATTGGTGCGCGGCGCATCCCATTTCTCGAGCGCCTGGCGGTACTGGTCGCCGTCCAGCACATTGATCCTCCGCATGATCTTGCTGATACCAACGGAAGCGCCTATATCCAGCTTAGGTTCGCCGGTCTGGCCTTTTTTGGTAGTGATGAGCACAACGCCATAAGCGGCCCTTGAACCGTAAATGGCAGTAGCAGACGCATCTTTCAATACATCCACGGAAGCAATGTCAAAGGGATTGATAAAGTTCAGCGCATTGCCGCCGGGTATATTGCCCAGTTCGGGTACATTCAGGCCCGGTCTGGCAGAACGGCCGTCCAGGGGCACCCCATCCACCACGTACAGTGGCTGTCCGGTACCTGTCAGGGCGGCATTACCCCTGATCCTCACGGTAGTGGCTGCACCGGGTTGTCCGCTGTTGGCTACGATCTGAACACCGGCTACCTTACCCTGGATCAATTGATCAGGCGCAGTAAAAGTACCCTTATTGAAATCTTTCGCCTGGATGGAAGCAACGGCGCCGGTCAGGTCCTTTTTACGGACTGTTCCATAACCTACTACTACCACATCTGTTAGCTGGGTGCTGCTGGTTTGAAGTGTAATATTTACGGTTGATTTACCGCCGATGCCTACTTCCTGGTTGGCATAACCTACGTAAGACACCACCAGCGTGCCATTGGCGGGAGCATTCAGCTTGAAGCTGCCATCCGGACTGGTAGCCGTACCGGTGCTGGTGCCTTTAACCTGGATAGTAGCGCCGGGGATCGGGTCGCCTTTTTCGTCCATTACCTTCCCGGTAACGGGTTGCGTCTGTGCGGTCGCTATGCCTGCTATCAGCAGCAATAACGAGCATAACATACGCACCCTGCGAAATAGAACTCTGTTCATAAGATGGAATTTTATTTGTTTGTGGAATATTGATGCCTGAATTAAAGAGTTGATAATCTATATCTATGGATAATTGATTATGGACCGTGGATTAAGTGTTTTCATAACAGACTAAATTTTCATAACGGATACCTTTCGCTCAGATTCGGATCTTGGTTATCAAATGTTGCAAGGGTTCAAATTAAAAGAGGTTTAAAGATGTTAACAATTTATATGGTCAATATATAGAAAATATTAGCCAAACAGGCCTTGTTGTAACCGGTAATTGTTTGGTTTCCAATCTATAGTGTTTACATTAAATTATTTTTATATACAGATGGTTTCCCTCGGTTTTCAGCTGCATTATCTATCGGTTAATGGGCTTTTATGTTGCCCAGGCGTTCCTCAAATTCCTCTTTCGGGATCACCGCTTTGTTCTTTATTTTGGTTTTGTAAGTATAAATGGTGTTTACAGAATACCCCAAAATCTGTGCAATTTTTACGTTATCGTTGATACCGATACGAATTAAAGCAAAAATACGGAGGTCCGTGTTCAGTAGTTCATGATCTTTCAGTTTGATCTGGTCCTCTTCTCTGAAGAAAGAATTGAATACCGGTACAAATTGAGGGAATATTTTCAGGAAGATCCGGTCAAAGTTCCGGAACAGCTCTTCCCGTTCCTCCCGAAGGTCGATATTATTCACCAGGAATTTCACTTCCCCAAATTTGTTATCTATAAGTTTCTGTTCAACCGACTTTTTAAATTTCGTCATTTTATCGATATAGGAGGAATTTAACTGGAAACAGTAGCCAATATACTCCTCCTTGATCTTATTGGCCTCCATCAGCAGCTCATTGATCGCCTGCTGAACGGCATGGGCCTCGGTAATAGCCTGCTGAGCCGTTTTCAGCTTCTTATACTGCCGCAGGATGATCACCGCCAGCCATACCAGGGTGAGCAGCAGCAGGGTAACGATGGCCGCATATACGAAAAGCAGCTTTTTCTGACCTTCCACCGTATTCACCTTTTCGCCTTCGATAATGGGAATGATGGTGCTCAACTGCATTTTCCGTAGCCGGGCCCCGTAAAAAGTGGCATCGGCCAGGGCATACTCCACGTAACGGGAAGCATGCTTAACATCCCGTTTCTTGAACAGCAGCTCTGCCAGGATGAACATGGCCGTGGTTTCCTTGGTGCTGGATTTGATGTCTGCCATAGCTGCCCTGGCCATCAGGGCGATGGCACTGTCAGTTTGTCCGTGGTGTATATAAATATTACCCAGGGAGGAGGTGGCGATGGCCGTTTGATGCCAGCTCAGGTCTTTATGGGCCACGGTAAGGGCATAGTAATAGCGGGCGCTGTCCATATTGCCCGCTTTAAAATACCGTGTTCCCAGGTTATAATCGTACTCATAGGAGTGGGGCCGGTACAGTTGCAGCGCGCTGTCTGTACAGTTATTTCCCAGCCGGATATAGGCGGGAGTAAAATAGGCGTCGTTACTGTAGTCCGCCATGTCATAATAAAAGCGGCCTTTCAGGCGATAATACTCCGCCCGCATACTGTCTGGCAGCATAGCCACATTCACCTGTGCCAGGTAATCGCCTGTTTCCTTGAACATGCCCGAGGAGAGCATGACGAACACCAGCTTTACACCGGCGTAATTGATCAGCTGCGGATCATTCAATTGCTGCGCCAGGGCCTGCATTTTGCGGGCATAGGCAAAAGCAGAATCATATTTATATACCTTGAACTGCTCAAAGAGCTGCCGGCATATCTCAAACTGTTCTTTGGGCGAAGTGTGCTTTGCATCATGCAGGGCATTCCTCCATGCAGTGATCTGCCTTATTCTTTCTGCATCATATACCGGCGCTTCCTCAATGGTGATATTGACTTGCTCCAGCAGACTGTCATTACCGGGATGGGTATATCCCGGTACAGACAGCAGCAGTAATAGAAGTAGGCTATATAGGTGATGTGTAAATTTTTTCTGGCAGTGTAGTCCCGATGGCGCAAGCACTTTTACCCCAACTCTTTTGTTGACAGGCATTAGTTATTTTTGCGATAATGTAACAAAAAATCCTGTATGAAGAAAATAATACTCGTTCTTGGTTTGGTTGGATGGGCGTTGATAAGCCCTGGTGTCAGAGACCAAAGTCAATTCTGTGGAATTCCGTATCCCGCCCCTGTTTGTCGTTGAGTATAAAATGAACGATAATGTCTTCTTCTGTATGAAGGATAGTCAGCTGGTAAGTTTCCTCTCTTGTATAATTAAAGCTAAGCTCCAGGAAGTATACCGCTTCCCGTTGTAACACACGGTAAGTGCCGCTTTTATCCTGCCATATAAAACGCCTGCCCTGAGCCTCAGGGAAGAACTGGATGGTGGGAGGAACCTTTTGCCTGGTAGCGGAGTGGAATCGGGAATAGCTCCATAGAATGAAGTTAATATTTCTTATCTTAATGATAATAACCTCCCCGTATGCTAAAGAATGTAGCATTTTGGGCCATCTTACTGCTTCCTGCCGGCCTGAAGGGGCAGGCTCCCTTGGATGCCCCTACTCAAATAGCCGGTAAAGCAGATGCCTATCTTAATGCAGCCCTCGCCGCAGGAAAATTTAATGGAGCCGCTTTGGTTGCCAGGGAGGGGAGGATCATCTTACATAAAGCCTACGGCTGGAAAAATGTTGCAGCAAAAACATATAATGACACCAGCACCCTTTTCCCAATCCTTTCCATTACCAAATCATTTACGGCAATGGTGATGCTAAAATTACAGGAGCAGGGTAAATTGTCATTAAAGGATAAGCTGAGCAAGTACTTCCCTGACTTCCCTAACGCAGATAAGATAACATTGAAGCAATTACTCGTACATACATCCGGTTTACATAATTATACAGAAGACATTGGGGAGGAGGATTCCACCCTGGTGAATCATCCCTTAGAGAAAACAAGGATACTGGAACTGATCAGGAAGCCGCCGATCCACGCTCCCGGAAAGGACCTGAGCTATAATAATTCCGGCTATTATCTGGCGGGGATGATCATCGAAAAGGTCACTGGCAAACCCTATGAGCAGAACGTCAGGGAACTGATCTTTAAACCCATGCACATGCAACATTCAGGATTCGATTTCAACAACCTGCCAGCAGATACGCGGGCCACCGGCTATCAATTCCTCAACGACACGGTACAAAAACCTTACACCTTCATAGATTCAACGGTGGGGTTTTCTGCCGGCGCCATTTATAGCACAACAGGGGATATGTATAAATGGACCTGCGCTATTGCACAGCGGCATATCTTGTCATCCGCTTCCTGGGATATGGCGCTCAGCCGCCAGGCAGGTGTTTATGGAACAGGTTTCCAGCTGAATAAATTCTTTGGAAATGCTTATATCAAACACTCAGGAGGATACCCGGGATTTGCTTCCGAGTTCATTTACTACCCTCAGCAGGATATTACCATTATTCTTTTCAGGAACACGGGTAATTACGGGGAAGACCTGTGGCCGGTTGCCATGGGCATCTCCTGCATCACCCTGGGCTTGCCATACGATCTTTGGCAGCCGCGAAAGCGGGTGTCGCTGCCGGAAGAAATGTTGAAAAAGTGGGAAGGGCAGTATACTGCAGATAAGCTCACCATCAGCTTCAGGGTAAAAGATCAACAGTTATTTGAAGTATTGCCCAATGGAACAGAGTTGCTGCTATTGGCGGAAAACAATGATACTTTTTACTTGGAAAATTTCAATTCCTCCGTCCGCTTCGCCATCATAGACGGTATTGAAACAGCCACCATCCATGAACATGGCAAAGACCTCCCGCTAAAGAAAGCCGGCGCGGGTAAATAAATAATATCGCCATTCAGCCACCCATATCGCCATTAAAGCTTTTTTGCTTGCATATGTAAGCCAGGATGACTATTTTCCGCGATTCACCTATATGAACGTATGGTAACCGGAACATTAGCAACACCAAAGAACGCCTCGGACTTACTGAAAACCAGGCAGCATTTTGAATTACTGGATGGCCTGAGAGGAGTGGCCGCCGTTGTGGTGGTTATTTTTCACTTCCTGGAATTTGTATACACCGACTATAGCAAGAACTTCGCCGGCCATGGCTTCCTGGCGGTCGACTTCTTCTTTTGCCTGAGCGGATTTGTGATCGCCTATGCCTATGACGACCGCATCGGGAAAATGGGCATCAAGGAATTCTTCAAATCCAGGCTGATCCGCCTGCACCCCCTGGTGGTGTTCGGGGCCGTATTGGGCTTGCTCACCTACCTCTTTGACCCTTTTGGTAAGCCGCCCGCAGGCTATGGCTTCGGTCAGGTGGCCCTGATATTTATTACCTCCCTGCTGCTGATCCCTTACCCTTTCATGAAGGAGCGGTTCAACAACCTTTTTCTCTTTAACGCGCCCGCCTGGTCGCTGTTCTGGGAGTATATCGCCAATATCGTATATGCAGTGATCCTGTGGAAACTGCCCAGGCGTATACTGCTGGTGCTGGCCGTCATAGCGGCTGTATGGCTGGGCTACGCAGGCTATACCACCGGCAACCTGATGGGAGGCTGGGGCTCATCAACTTTCTGGGACGGCCCTGCAAGGGTCTCTTTTTCCTTTATGGCAGGCATGCTCGTTTATCGCTACAATTTCAGAATAAAGAATAAGCTCGGCTTCCTGGGCCTTACCATTTTACTGCTGGCCGCATTGCTGATGCCCTGGATTAAGCTGAACTGGCTGACGGAATTAGCGGCAGTGGTCATCTATTTCCCCATACTGGTGGCCCTCGGTGCAGGCGCGCAACTGAACAACCGTGCAAAGGGTATCTGTAAGTTCTCCGGCAATATCTCATACCCGCTCTACATGACGCACTATGGTTTTATCTGGATCTTTGGTAATTACTACAATCAACATAAGCCGGGTACTACTGAGCTGTTCTGGATCGTAGGTGGTTCAGTATTGGCGCTTATCGGACTGGCTTATCTCACCATGGTATTGTATGATATTCCTGTAAGGAAATACCTGGCTGCTAAGAGAAAGAAAATTATAAGCTAACTTCGCGGCATGCTGTATAAAAGACTGTTACCCGTAATATTTGCTGCTATCCTTGCCTGTAGCAGCTATCCCGCCATTGCCCAGAAAGTGATCAAACTTTCAAACCTGGATAAGGAATGGTCGAAAGATTATCCGCCTTTTCGTATTGCAGGTAACCTGTACTATGTTGGCACCTACGAGCTGGCGGCCTACCTGATCGCTACTCCGCAGGGACATATCCTGATCAACACTGGTCTGGATGATTCCGGGCCGCTCATCCGCGCACATCTCAAAACCCTCGGCTTTAAGTTCGGGGATATTAAAATACTGCTGACCAACCAGGCACATTTTGATCACGTAGGGGCTATGGCTGCTATCAAACAACAAACCGGCGCCCAGATGATGCTCAATGAAAAAGATGCTGGGATACTGGCAGACGGTGGTAATTCAGACTTTGTAATGGGTGGCAGAGGCGCTATGTTTATGCCCCTAAAGGCAGACCGCCTGTTGCATGACCACGATACCATAAAACTGGGCGGTACGGAGATCACCATACTTCACCACCCCGGCCATACCCAGGGCTCCAGCAGCTTTTTGCTTGATGTAAAGGATGAGCAGCGAACTTACCGTGTACTGATTGCCAATATGCCCTCTATACTTAGCGAAACAAACCTGGCAGGTATGCCTGGCTACCCGGATGTAGGTAAAGATTACGCTTACACGCTAAATGCCATGAAAGGATTGCAATTCGATTTGTGGCTGGCTGCTCACGCCAGCCAGTTTGGCTTGCATAAAAAACACAAACCGGGTGATGCTTACAACCCTGAAGCCTTTAACGATCGTGCAGGATATGATGCCGCATTGGATGAGTTAACGAAGGCCTATGAAAAAAAGCTGAATAGTAAATAAATCCTGCTATATCTGGTCAATATACGGAAAACACCGCCTGCGCTTTAGTTGTACTTTAGGATAGCAATATCCTTACAACCATGCGTCTTTTCCACGTATACCTGCTAGGTACCACATTACTCGCTGCCACGGCAGCGCATTCCCAGCAGATCCGCACTGCCGGTAAACCAGCTGAGCTGACAGTCCGCCCTGCTGCTGAGCACAGCATCCGCGTCACGTTAAAGCCTGTCGGTACGGCGCTTCCTTTTACGCCTGCATTGGCAGAGCAGCAGCTTGTTGCTCCGCTCATCTCCCTGAAAGAACTGCATGGCCCTGTCAAAAAACAGGTAGGCAAGCTGTTGGTTAATATTGAGCCATCACCGCTTACCCTTACCGTCACAGATGCCAAAGGCCAGCTCATCCAGCAACTCATTTTCCGGGAAGATGGACAGGTACAGTTTAAGCTGGACGATCATCCCGTCCTGGGAATGGGAGAGGGCGGACCTAAACCGGGAAAAGGCGTGAACTGGCGACAGCTGCCCGTTGAATTTGACCGGCGCGGCCGCCTCCATCAAATGCAGCCCCGCTGGCAGGGCGATGCCTACGGCTCCCGCAATCCTGTGCCTTTATTGGTGGGTACCAGTGGATGGGGCTTGTTTGTGGCGAATCCCTGGGTATTGGTAGACCTGCAGCAGGGCGACCACGGAACTTTCATTCCCTGGCAATCTACCGGCCAGCAGGGCGATGTACAGAACCAGGGCAATCAACATCTCAACCAGGGCAAAGGATTACCACCGGCATCAGCTATCGTGCCCGGACTGTTCGACTGCTTTATCTTTGATGCACATGATCCCGCCTGGATGATGAAGGACATCGCCACTATCAGCGGCGCAGCAGTAATGCCGCCCAAATGGGCCCTGGGATACATGCAATCCCACCGTACTCTGGAAGATGAAACACAGCTGATCGGTATCATCGATACCTTCCGCACTAAACAGATCCCCCTGGATGCCGTGATCTACCTGGGCACTGGCTTCACTCCCCGCGGCTGGAATACCCGGCAGCCTTCCTTTGATTTTAACCCGGAAGTATTTAAACGTGCACCCGCTGCCGTTATAGCAGATATGCATCAGCGCCATGTGAAAGTAGTGGTGCACATCGTGCCCTGGGATCGCGACCACCTGCCTACCCTGCAAGGCAATATTCCCGCCGCACCCGGCGAAACAGCCGGCGCTTCCCATATCAGTAACTATTGGCAACAGCATGCAGGCCTGATGAACGCCGGTATAGACGGCTTCTGGCCCGATGAAGGCGATTGGTTCAACCTGTTTGAGCGCATGAAACGTCATCAGCTGTATTACCAGGGACCGCTTGCCACGCGTGCCAATACACGTCCCTGGAGCCTGCACCGCAACGGCTTCCTGGGCATTGCCCGCTGGGGCGGATGGATCTGGTCTGGTGATACGCAATCCTCCTGGAAAACACTCGAAGCGCAGATAGCCGTCGCCATCAATTCTTCCCTGAGCCTTTCTCCCTACTGGGGATCAGATATAGGCGGCTTTTATCCAGGTGAAGAGCTGACAGGAGAAATGTACGCCCGATGGTTCCAGTTCGGTGCTTTCTGTCCTTCTTTCCGTTCACATGGAAGAACCTGGTGGACAAGGCTTCCCTGGGGCTGGGGGCTCTCCTCCATGGGACCGCTGGAAGACAAGAGCACCCCCTCGCCATCTGAACTGAACAACCCCGCTATAGAACCGGTAGTAAAAAGATACGATGAGCTGCGCTATCAGCTGATGCCTTACACCTATACGCTGGCCTGGGAAGCCCGCAATACCGGTATGCCCTTCATGCGGGCCATGTGGTTACACTATCCCGCAGACACAACAGCTATACGGACAGGCAACCAGTACCTCTGGGGCCGCGATCTGCTGATTGCCCCGGTGTATGAGCCGCATGCTGCTACGCGTACAGTATATCTTCCCGAAGGCGAATGGTACGATTGGTGGACCAATACAAAGGAAACCGGCGCCAGAACCATCAGCCGAAAAGTAGACCTTTCCATCATGCCTGTCTATGTGCGCGCCGGGGCCATCATTCCTATTGACCCGGTAAGACAGTACACTGCCCAGGTAGTGAACGATCCCACAACTATAAAAGTCTATCGCGGCGCCAACGGTCAATATACCTTATATGAAGATGATGGTATCAGCGAAGATTACCTGAAAGGTAAAGCTGCCCTTACCCGCTTTACCTGGGACGATGCGGCTAAAAAGCTCACTATTGCGCCGCTTGGCAAGAGCAATACTGAAAAGCGTGTATTCAAAGTACAATTGCTGCCTGAAGGAAGTACTCAGCAGCTAACGTATACCGGCCGCCCGCTCAGCATTCAATTCTAAGGCAGCCAGCCTTGTTGTTTTAATGATCCTATCAGCCTTGGATCATCTACTGACAAAGGAGGAAGCCAGTATGCGCCGATGCGGGTTCGCGTCCACCAAAGCCCTTCCGGGTTTCCTGGTTTGGCAAAGCGGTAACGATACAGGATGGCGCGTATATAACGTGGCGGCTTGTCCGGAAAGGGATTGCCTGCAAACAGTTTCAACATCGCCGGATCATTGTGCAGCAGTTTCCAGATGAGATGTAAGGTCCAGGGATATTCGTCCGGTGTAGACATCGATGCAAACCACATCTGCCAGTCTAAGCGCGGCTGATAAGGAGCGATCTGCGGCGGCCTTTTATCAAGGGCAACAGGCAGCCCTTTATACGGATAGGCTTTCCAGTGAGCGCTGTCATCAGGATATTCATCCATCGTGCCTTCAAATACTACATTATACCGCTCCGTTCCCACTGATCCGAATGCACCGTAAGTATTCACCAGGTCCAGCGGATCAAAGGATGCATTCATCCGCTGTTGTGGAGAGATCATATTGTAAACAGGCTGTATGCTCAGCAATGCGATGATGACGCTAATAGACCAGGCAGTTATCTGCATGACAGGCGAAGGCTCGGCATGTCCATCTGCTTTTACAGCCATCTGCACTAATCTTTTTGGTAACAGCTTTGACCAGCAGGCATCATCAAAACAGGCCAGCACTGGTAATATTGTCAGCCAGTTAAGAAAGGAAAGATTACCGCTGAGGATGAGCACTACCTGGAAGAGGATGACCACTACCGCCGCAATATAACGCCCGATGCGTGGCCAGAACAGGAACCAGGGAGCTATCAGCTCTGCCAGGTGATTGAACCAAACGCCAGCCTTCAATACTCCCGGTGGCATAAAATGGAACAGGCGGCTCAGTGGTCCGGGTATAGGTTGTGTTTCGAAGTGATAATACAATGCAGTGCCGTTTCGCCATACCTCATCCCCGCGTATCTTGATCAATCCCGCTCCCAGCATAATACGGAAAGCCAGCCAGCGAAAGAGTATAATGATGGCCAACGGTGCCGGCCTTTTAGGGAAAGGGCGCATATCCAGCAAAGGACAAAGAAAGATGGCCAGGAACCCTGTTTCCAACAGCTGGATCTCCCAGCCATATCCATACCATTCCTGTCCCACATGCACCAACGACATATACAAGAGCCAGAGCACGGCCAGTATGATGGCATTGGCAAATCCTGCCAGCACTACACAGGAAAGCAGGAAACCGATCCATGCAACTGTCTGCAATGCCGTATCGCTATGAACGAACCAGAAGAGCGACGGGAGGCGCCGGAAGCCTGCACCGCTGGAACCGAAGTGCTCAGTCACCCGCTGCAGGAACAGGTCCACCGGCAACAGCCCATGTTCACCGATTAGCGGAACCACCTGCTGAATAGCTACCAGGAAGGCGATGGCGTAGATGGCTCCCAGCAGGCGAAGTATCATAAAGCGCGTCAGCCAGTAGGATTGTTCCATACTATGAAGTTAAATAAAAAGAGGGTGCCTCTTTCTGTAGAGACACCCTCTTTATACCTTCATTGCTTGCTGATTATTTAACTCCGGTAGAATCACTATCCGGCGCTTTCTCTATCAGATCCATGAACTGGTCCAGTTTCGGTGTAACGATGATCTGGGTACGCCTGTTCTTGGATTTGCCATCTTCGGTAGCATTCGTGGCAATCGGGTTGTATTCACCCCGGCCGCCGGCGGTTAACCTCTTAGGGTCTACGCCATGCTCGTTCTGCAGGGCCTGTACAACAGAAGATGCCCGCAGGGCACTCAGGTCCCAGTTGTTACGGATGTTCTTCTGAGAAATCGGCACATTATCCGTATTACCTTCGATCAGCACATCGTAATCTTTGTAATCCGTAATGATCTTTGCCACCTTGGCCAGTGTCTCATTTGCAGTAGGAGAGATCTCATAGCTGCCGGATTTATACAGCATCTTGTCGGAAAGCGAGATATACACAACGCCTTTTAACACCTGTACATCCACATCCCTCATCTCTTCCCTGCTCAGGGAACGGGTCAGGTTATTGGTCAATACCATATTAAGCGAGTCGCTCTTGTTCTTGGTATTTACCAGGTGTTGAATATACCTGTTGGAAGCATTGATCTCGTCTACCAGTTTAGAGATGTTCACATTCCCCTGGCTGGTGGAATTAAGGCACTTATCCAATGCAGCCTGCAAAGCCGCCACGCTGGTACGCTGTGCTGCGATTTGTTCTTCCAGGCTTTCTACCCTTGTTTTAGCGCCGGTAAGCTCCCGCTGGGTGCTCTGGTACCGTCCGTCCAGTTCCCTGTTCTGATTCTGCAAGTCATTATAGCTGGATTGTAGCTGGGCAAACTTTTTATTGCTCACACAACCCGTTGCTAAGGTAATCATCACCAGCGACGCTGATGACAGAATAAGTGTTTTCATGCATTCCACATTTTATTTGAATAAATAGTTGACATAATATGATAACACCCGAATTGTGCAAAGGTTGTGCCATCCTCATAAGTTTAAGAATATCAGCTTGTTAAAAAGGATATAATGTTTTGCAACTGGATTGTATTTTTAGTTTTTCCCGAAAAAGAAATAGGATTTATCTTTACGCCATGCGTTTAACAGCCTTCATATTATGCCTGTTAGTGTTGGTCCTGGGGTGTATGCCCTGTGCCGACGCGAACGCATGCTCAGCTGACACACAACAGACAATCTACCAGGCTACCGGCCAGGGACATGACCATAATGATATCTGCTCTCCCTTTTGTATTTGCAGCTGCTGCGCCGGATTTTCGTTTAACCAGCCCTTTATAGAAATAGAGACCTTTCTTCCCCAGCAAGGTGTCGATCATGATACTTACCACATCGCTTCTTTAATTGAAGTATCCCTTCCCATCTGGCAACCGCCCCAGTTGAGCTAGTTTATTTCCTTTTCTTTTATCTAAAAAACTGCCCGGTTTAGCCGCTGGTGCAGGATATCCTATGTCTGCATGCTGTATAGCTGCAGGCCATTTAAACCATCACATCATTTATGTTTGATAAGATTATCAGGTTTTCCATAAGGAATAAGCTGATCATTGGCGCATTGACCTTAGGACTGGTCATTTGGGGCGTGTATTCAATGAATCAGTTACCCATCGATGCTGTGCCCGATATTACAAATAACCAGGTACAGATCATTACCCAGGCGCCTTCCCTGGGCGCCCAGGAAGTGGAGCAGTATATTACCGCCCCCCTCGAATTGGCGATGGCCAACATCCCGGATGTAATAGAAAGACGTTCCATCTCCCGTTCCGGCATTTCCGTGATCACCATCGTGTTCAGAGATCATGTGGATGTATATTGGGCCCGCCAGCAGGTAGGAGAACGTTTAAAGGAAGCGGAACGGCTCATTCCTAAAGACCTGGGAGAACCTTCCCTGGCGCCTGTCACTACCGGACTGGGAGAGATCTACCAATATGTGCTGCACGCCAGAAAAGGCTATGAAAAGAAGTATTCTGCCATGGACCTGCGTACCATGCAGGACTGGATCATCCGTACCCAGCTGGCCGGCACAGAAGGCCTCGCAGAAGTGAGCGGCTGGGGAGGCTATGTTAAGCAATACGAAATAGCCCTGGATAACGAGAAGCTGAATGCGCAGAACATCACCATCCCGGAGATCTACACCGCATTAGAAAAGAATAACGAAAACACCGGTGGCAGCTATATTGAACAGCGCAGTAATGTCTATTTCATACGCGGCCTCGGACAGGTAAAAGCCCTTAGCGACATCGAAAAGATTGTCATCAGGAACGTGAATGGCATCCCTGTACTGATCCGTGATATTGCCGATGTGCAGTTTGGCAGCGCCACCCGCTACGGAGCCGTTACCCGCAATGGCGAAGGCGAAGTAGTAGCCGGCGTAACCCTGATGCTGAAAGGCGAGAACTTTAATAAGGTGATCGCCAACGTAAAGGAGCGCATGAAGCAGATCCAGCGCAGCCTTCCGGAAGGAGTAGTAATTGAACCATTCATAGACAGAACAGAATTGGTAGACCGGGCCATTGGCACCGTAAAGCGCAACCTGATCGAAGGCGCACTGATCGTAGTCTTCATCCTTGTGCTGCTGCTGGGTAATTTCCGTGCGGGCTTACTGGTGGCCTCCGTTATTCCACTCGCCATGCTGTTTGCTTTCGGGCTGATGAGCACCTTCGGCGTATCCGGCAACCTGATGAGCCTTGGCGCAATCGACTTTGGATTGATTGTAGACGGCGCCGTGATCATCGTAGAAGCGATTGTGCATAGAATAACAGGCAGTGGCCTGCTTGCTGCAACACCTTTGCTCAGCAAAAAACAAATGGATGAAGAGGTATACACTGCCGCCTCTAAGATCAGGAACAGCGCAGCCTTTGGTGAAATAATTATCCTCATCGTTTACCTGCCCCTGTTCTCGCTGGTAGGAATAGAAGGAAAGATGTTCCGGCCTATGGCGCAAACCGTGGTATTTGCCATACTGGGCGCTTTCATATTGTCGCTTACCTATGTACCGATGATGAGCGCACTGGTATTAAGCCGTGGCACCGTGCACAAAAGGAATATTTCAGACAGGATCATGGATAAGTTCCACCGTGTTTATGAGCCGCTGTTAAAGAAGGCATTAAAGTGGAAGATAGCCACCATAGTGATCGCAGTCGGCCTCTTTATACTCAGCATGGTGATCTTCAGCCGTATGGGCGGAGAGTTTATCCCCACCCTCGAAGAAGGTGATCTCACCGTAGAAATATCCATGATGCAAGGCACTTCCTTATCTCAGGTAGTATCCACTTTCGGTAAAGCAGAGAAGATCCTCAAAGATAAATTCCCGGAGGTAAAGCAAGTCGTTACCCGTATCGGTAGTGCAGAAATACCTACCGACCCCATGCCCCTGGAAAGAGGGGATATGATGGTGGCCATGCTCCCCAAAGAAAAATGGACTTCTGCAAAGTCAAAAGATGAGATGATAGAAAAGATGGAGGAAGCATTAAAGATTCTGCCAGGCCTTAATATAGAGATCACTCAGCCTATGCAGATGCGTTTCAATGAGCTGATGACAGGCATCCGCCAGGACGTGGCCGTAAAGATCTATGGCGATGACCTGGACGTGCTCACCGAACAAGCCAATAAAGCCGCCGCCCTGATCGCACCCGTAAAAGGTGTAAGTGAACCATTTGTAGAGAAGGTAAACGGCCTTCCGCAGATAGCCGTAGCATATAACCGGGATAAGATGGCGCAATATGGTTTGTCAATCAGCGATGTAAATACCATACTGAAAACGGCCTTTGCAGGTAACGTGGCCGGTGTAGTGTTTGAAGGCGAGAAGCGCTTTGACATGGTAGTAAGATTGCGAAGAGATCTGCGGGAGCATATCATCAATATAGAGAACCTCTTTATTCCTTTGCCTTCAGGTAACAGGGTACCACTGAACCAGGTAGCGTCCATCGAGTTCAAAGATGCGCCTGCCCAGGTTTCCAGGGAAGATGCAAAGCGGCGTATCTATGTAGGCTTTAACGTACGCGGACGGGATGTGGAAAGTACCGTCAATGAAATACAACAGATCTTAAATGAAAAGCTCAAACTACCGGCGGGATATTTTACCACCTATGGCGGCCAGTTTCAGAACCTCCGGGAAGCCAAACAGCGTCTATCTATAGCAGTTCCTTTGGCTTTATTGCTGATCCTTTTCTTATTGTATGTCACCTTCCGTTCCCTGAAGTATATGTTACTAATTTTTACAGCCGTTCCCTTGTCTGCTATTGGCGGCATATTCGCGTTGCTGATCAGGGGAATGCCTTTCAGTATCTCTGCCGGTGTGGGTTTTATTGCTTTATTTGGTGTGGCGGTATTGAACGGTATTGTACTGATCGGATATTTCAACCAGCTGAAGCAGGAAGGCATTACAGATATTAACCAACGTGTGCTGGAAGGTACCAGGGTGCGGCTGCGCCCTGTTATTATGACGGCAGCAGTGGCTTCACTGGGCTTTTTGCCAATGGCCTTATCCAACAGCGCAGGTGCTGAAGTACAGCGCCCCCTGGCCACTGTGGTGATAGGAGGATTGATCACCGCAACCCTGCTCACGCTTTTTGTGCTGCCCTGCCTGTACATGCTCTTTTCTTCCAGGGAAGGAAATGGAAAGAGCAGGGTTCCATCCATAGTTACTGTACTGATCATAGTGGCGGCGCTGGGTCTCTTACCCGGTAAACAGGCACAAGCGCAAACAAAACCATTGTCTCTACAAGACTGTATCAACATGGCTTTGCAGCATAACCTGAACGTGAAAACCGCCTCGCTGGAAGTAGAACAAAGCAAGGCAATGACAAAGTCCTCCTTCGATCCCGGGAAAACCAACCTGATGCTCACACAGGACCCCACCAGCGGTGGTAACATTGATAATGCACTCGGCATCACACAAAGCTTTGCCCTGCCGGGATTGTATAAGAACCAAAAGAATGTTTTCCGGCAGCAAACACTACTGGCTGAAAAGACAAAGAAGCTCACGGAGACAGAAGTGATCCGTGATGTGAAGACAGCCTGGTACAATTACGTTTACGGAACGGCAAAGATCAAAGTATTGGATTACCTGGATAGTATTTACCAGGATTTTTCCAGGAAGGCGGAAGTGCGGCAGCGAACCGGCGAAACCTCCAACCTCGAACGGCTCACTGCACAGAATAAATACCAGGAGATCCAGTTGCTGAGAAGAGAAGCACAGGCAGAGCTGAACATTTATGAACTGTCCTTACAGCAATTGATCAACACAGAAGGGACTATTACAATTGCAGCAGACAGCCTTCATCCCATACCATTCCTGGCTACCGCTGATACGGCTGCTAGCGGTCAGCATCCCTTGCTGGATTATTATGATCAGTCTATCCGCCTTGCCGGCTCCAAAGTAAAGCTGGAAAGAGCCCGCATGTTACCTGAGATCACGCTTGGCTATAATCATCAGCTCATCATCGGTGGTTTTAACCCGGCAAATATCGAGCGTAAGTATTTTCCAGGCACCCGCATCGCAGGCTTCCAGGTGGGCCTTGGTTTGCCACTCTTCATGGGCGCTTATAAGGCAAAGGTCAATGCCGAGAAAATAGGAGTTGCAGTAGCGCAATCCAGGCTGGATGCTACCCGCCAGCAACTGGATCTCCAATGGAGGCAGCAGTACCGCGAGTATCTCAAATACAGGCAATCCGTAGACTATTATCTTTCATCCGGTCTGCGCCTGGCAGATGAGCAGATCAGGGTAGCCCGGTTTGCATTCAGTAAAGGGGAGATAGGCTATGTAGAGTTTATCCAAAACCTTTCCCTGGCCATCCAGACCAGGCTAAACTACCTGACTGCCCTTAACCAGCAAAACAATGTGGTCATCAAATTACAATACCTGCAAGGCGATCAACAGTAATCCGTTTAAAACTTTTGCAATGAAGATCAAACAATATATCCTTTCAATACTCACCGCATTATTCCTGGCATCCTGTGGCAGCAACAGCGAAAAACAGCCGGAGCAAGCCGCAGAGAAGACAGCAGAGAAAGAAGAAACGCATGGCGGCGAACTGGAATTGAGCGAAGCGCAGCTGAAAACCGTAGGCATAGAGATCGGTAAGATCGAACAGAAAAACCTGAATGCCGTAATAAAAGCCAGCGGACAGCTGGCAGTGCCTCCCCAGAACAAGGCAGAAGTGAATGTGCTCATGGGCGGGATTGTCCGTAAGATCAATGTCCTGGAAGGACAGTCCGTCAATAAAGGTCAGGTGCTGGTGGTCATTGAAAACCCTGATTTCGTTAAGATGCAGCAGGAGTACCTTACAACAAAAAACTCCTTCGCCTTTACCCGGGACGAGCTCAAACGTCAGAAAGAGTTGATGGAAGCCAATGCCGGAACCGGGAAAAACCTGCAGCAGGTACAGGCTAACTATAATGCAGAAAAAGCAAAGATCCTGACCCTGGAAAAGCAGCTGCAGCAGCTGGGTATCAGCCCGGCAGGGGCGCTAAACGGCAACATCGCTACCCAGGTAGCTGTCCTGGCGCCTATCAGCGGCACCGTGGGACATATTGCCGTGAACACCGGCACCTATGCCGCAACCAGCCAACCCTTAATGGAGATCATCGATAATTCGCAGATCCATTGCGACCTGGTGGTGTATGAAAAAGACCTCTTCAAAGTTAAGACTGGCCAGAAAGTACATTTTACCCTCACTAATCAGAATAACCGGCAGATCCAGGGTGAGATCTACGGCGTAAATAAATCATTTGAAGACGACAGCAAGGGCATTATCGTGCACGCTGTTATCCGGGATGCCGCCAGCTCGCACCTGATACCCGGCATGTATGTAACCGCCCTGATCGATATTGGCAACCAGCTCACCGCTGCTGTCCCGGCAGATGCGGTGGTCCGTTCTGAAGGCAAGGATTACATTTTTGCGGTAGATAGTGTTCGCCAGGAAGAAGGCAGGCATTTTAGCTTTAGAAAAGTGGAAGTGATCACCGGCGTTGCGGAGCTGGGCTATGTGCAGATAGCCGTTTTGGGAGAACTGGCGCCGGATACGCCCGTAATTACCAAAGGTGCTTTTTATGTCTTATCAAAAGAGAAGGCAAGTGGGCATGATGACGAATAGGCATTGCTCTTAAGGCAGAAACGCCGCGTAGTTCGTCCAAGCTACGCGGCGTTTTCCATTAATAGCTAACAGAGATACCCACGTTAAATGCTGTTCCCCTTCCTTTGGCATAGAAGCCGGGGATCATGAACCATTGCGATCTTGCAGGGAAATAGTCTGCATTGAAAAGGTTCTCAATACCCAGCGTAAGCCTTGTGCTGCGCGTAACGCGGTAGCTGGCATTCAGGTTGAACAGGTTATAGGCTTTAACAATACCTTCGTTGCCTTTGTACAATCCGCTGGGAAGTTTCTCAAAGCGATCGCGTTGCATAATGCCGCTGTAATGCAATTGTACCTCCAGCGTGTTCAATGGCCGGTAAGCGATGCTGCCGCCTATTTTCGGTGCAGCGATGCGGCGGTTGTTCAGGTACACATTGTAATTCCCGGTACGGCCGGTGTCTGCTTTACCTTCCACATAGCTGAAAGATGCATTCAGGTCCAGCTTCGCCAGCGGGCGATATTGCACAGTAGCTTCAAAGCCGTAGATACGCTCAGGCGTTCTGCTTACATTGAACAGATCCGTAGCTGCATCGTATACCATTTCTGACCCCAGCTTAGAGGTGCTGATAAAGCCGGTCAGCTCAAAACGGAATTTGGGCATTTTGCTCACGAAGCCTAATTCGTAATTGTTCACCAGCACTGCCTCTGTATTGATCTTATCGATATTATCAACTTTTGCGTCACGGAGGGCCAGGCCCACATCAGCCACAGAGAATCCCTGTGAGAAGCTGAAATAAGGAGAGAACACGGGGTAACGGTTATAACGGATGCCCGCATTGAAAAGGGTGGAGGTATAGTTAAGATCGCCTCCTTTTACAGCAAAGCTGGGGGTAACAGTGGCGCCGCTGGCATTGGTAATGCGCAGTGTGGTATAGTCGTCTACACTGATCTTTACTCTTTCTACCCGTACACCGCCTTTCAGGATCAGGTCTTCCAGCAAGGTCCATTGCGTTTCCATAAATGGAGCCACGTTGAACATATTCATTTCCGGTACCCATACGCGGCCGTCTACCAGGGGTTGCGAGGTAATATCGTTTACCAGGTCTGTACCGTAAGACAAGCAGCCTGTGCTGCCCAGCGGTGAGTTGAACATAAAACGGAATCCTTTTTTCTTTGACAGCGTGTGCGACTGCCCGTCGCCGCCTTCAAAACGGCCCAGGGAAACATAGAATACGTCATCACGGGATTCGTAATAAGCATCGGTCTGCAAGCTGGTGCCACCTATAAGGCTATCTGCATGCCAGGAAAGCTGCAGGTTGTGATTGCCATTAATACCGGTTGGCTCTCCTGCCTGTTTGCCCAATACGCCGGTAGCTGGTGTTCCGGTCAGGTAGTTGCCATTTACCAGGGTATAGTTCGAATTTTGCTGGCTGTTGTAATAATTGTACATGAGCTGGACGCGCTGGCGGCGGTTAGGCGCGTACCCGATCTTCGCAAAGGCATTATAGCTGTCTGTTTCTCCCAGGCTGTAATTAGGTCCTACCAGGTAGCCCTTGGCGTCTTTCCATTCTCCTGTGCTTTCAAACACGCCGCTCACTACATAGTCGAATTTACCCAGCTGACCATGCAGCAGTTGTCCGATCCTGCTGCCAACACTGTTTTTCAGTCCGGCAAGCGAGCCTGTCATATTGAGGGTGGTTTGACCGGCAATTGGTGTTTGGTTATCAGGCGTCAGCGTGATATAGTTGATCAGGCCACCCGCAGCGCCGTTCCCATAAATGGCAGTGGCGCCTTTCACTACGTCTATACGTTGCAATACAGCAGGATCAATGGAACGGAGATCCACTTCGCCATTACGCAGGGGAGTAGACTGCGGGATACCATCTATCATGATAAGCACAGAACGTCCGCGGAGCGACTGCCCTACGTTGCTGTTGGTCTGGGCAGAAGGGGCTAGGCCGGGTACTTCGTTGGCAAGTATCTGTGTAATGTCTGTAGTAACGGCCAGGTTATCTTCCAGCTGTTTACGGGTCACTACGGTTACGGATGATGATATATTGTCCAGTGTTTCCGGCTTGCGGCTGGCAGAAACCACCACCTCGCCCAGGTCGCGGGGAGCGGGTGCACGTTTAGCGGTATCTTTAGTGCTTGCTTGCTGAGCTGCTGTTGTAAGTGTGAATAGGCAAAAAAAGACTGCTGGTATGGTCGCTTTGGTCGAAGAAAACATGTCGCTTGTGAAAATTTTTGCAAAGTTACCCCAGCGGGTATATCATACCAGTCAGATCGGGAATTTATTTTATGGAATCGGGAAAAATTGTCACCGGGAAATATAAAAAGTCTGGCTGAAAGCGCCATTAGCCGCAATATCCCAGGCCTCTACACGTACCCATTTCCGTCCTGCCAGTTTGCTCCTGAAAGTAAAGGCCTTTTCTCCAAATGCCTGTGTCTGGCTGAGGTCTATCCGCTCCCGGTATACTTTAGCGCCATCCCCTGAGATGATCTCCACGAAATTCATGGGGAAGGTCCAGTTCAAGGTGAGCGCTATCTCTGCAACTCCATTAGCAGGAAGCTGGAAACTATCGCCTGAAATATGCCCGTTGATCTTTAAAGAAGGCATCAGCACTTCTCCCGTAGTGCCAAAGAATTTGCCATGCTGCATAGCATCCAGGATCGGGCTCCAGCTGTCTTTGTAGGCCGGTAGTTTATCCAGCATGAGATAGTTTACGTTCATATGCGCATACATCTCGTTATGCTGTGTAACGGTGAACAGATCTGCTTCGCAGATCACTGTCTTTTTTGTCCCCCAGTTATTCATGTCATCCAGCAGGTCTAAAACCCTCTTGCCCAGCCGCGGTTGGGAAAGGTCTGCAGGCATGGCCTTCCAGGCAGCGCCCATAAAGCGGTCAGACAAAAAGAAAGCTTCATGGTTATAGATATCCGGTGTATTCACAGATCCTTTTGTGCGGGGATGCGCTGTCCAGGCTAACCCTTGTTCATCTTTCAGCAATTGCAGCATTTCCTGTTTGTTGCCAACATGATATACTTTGCCATAGCCATCTTTTTCTTCTACATAGGGCACACCGGCTTTACGGGACATCACCCAGTATACCGGGCGGGGAAACAGTTCCAGCCAGTGGCCGCCCAGGAACTCATTAGGCTCTTCGCCGGGTAGCAGCAGGAAATCTTTGTCCGATTGCTTTTCACATAAATCGAACAGCGCCTTCAGCTGGGGCAGCCTTTTCTCGTCCGGCCCTTTAGGATCGGCGGTGTAATGAAACTCCGCCAGGTGCACAACATCAAGCCCCAGCTGTTTGAACACTTTCACAAACTCCGGATGCTCAGGTACTGGTTTTCCCGCCATCACCACACTCATGATAAACTCATTATGGAAATGGCTGGACATGGTCTTAAACCCGGGCAATGGCACGTAGCGGTCGTTATGCGTGAACTGTTTTACAGCGGTGAAAGCTGCTGCATCGCTTTCGGTGTTCAGCAGGCAGAAGAAATTAAGGCGCTGCTTTGTTCCCGGCGGTGCGTTAAACCATGGCACAAAACGTTTATCGCCCTCCAGCTCCTGCCTGATACCGATGCCGTAGCCATTCATCAGGTGGCGATAATCACTGCCATACCAGGTGAACCGCAGGTTAAAGGCTTCATCCAGCGGATAGAAATATTGGTGCGGCGGGGGGAACAGCGCCAGTGTGCCTTGTTGGCCATTAGCGGCAATAGTGCGGTATTTTACTGCAAGGTTACGGGCGGTATCGCCTGCGGCAACCTGGGATTGCATCAGGCTATCACCGGTATTCATCCATGATACCTGTTTCCAATCCGGGGAGCTACTTACCAGCCCTGCATCAAAGACAATCGCTTTGGCATCCGCTGCTGTACTTACCACAGCGGCTATATTAAATAAAGGGCTGCCATTGTAGAAAGTAACTTCCAGCGTACCTGTAAAGCTTTCTGCAGCCAGTGGGCCGATACTGACAACAGTACGGCTGCCTTCTGTTTTTACGGCTGCGGTATTTCTTTTTATGCTTAGTGGGTATGATTCATGAGGTCTGTTAGGCACCTTGTCAAAAAAGATGTTCCAGCCGTTTTGTGACAGCAGGTCCCTTTTGCCGGTGGTTAATATAAACGCTGGATCTACATTATTGCTGATCTGCTTGTTACCCAGTGTAATTTCTTTAAACAACGGCCGGCCGGGATCAAGGTCAAATACGATCTTTCCGGTAAGTGAGTTCCCGGCGGGCCAGCTTATCTCCAGAAATTGTCCCTGCTGCGTGACAGCCGTTCCATTACCAGCCTTAAATGCCTTCAGATCAGCCTTTACCTGTGCGGTGGATATAAAACTAATGAATAGAGAAGCGACGGATAACAAGAGAAATTTCATCACGTGGTTTTTACGTTTAACTACTTAATTGTACAGAATAGAGTGCGTCAGTTCGCCATTGACGGGATAAGATATAAAAATTATTGTAGATTGTCCAAACCGGCCTCTTACAATGTCCATTTAACCCCTTTCCTAATGATATCCGAACCTTACATTTGCTTCATAAATTTGACTTATGAAAGCAATTCAACTCGAACAGTTCGGCATAGCGCATTTACAGCTGAAAGAGGTCCCTGTACCCGCCATTGGCGAAAACGAGGTGCTGGTAAAGACTACCGCCGTAGCATTGGAGTTTCATGACCTCATCATAGTGGAGAACAGGATCCCTTTCGGTATCCAGCTTCCGCACGTCCCGGTTTCTGAAGGAGTGGGCATTGTAGAAAGTGTAGGTAGCAAAGTGACTCGCTGGAAGAAAGGCGATCGTGTTATTATCCCCTTTATTTCCCGCTGGGAAGCAGGAAAGAATACTCCTTATCATGATCAGTTAAGAACCAGCTTTTCTGCACCCGGCCTGCTGGCAGAATATACCGTGCAGCCGGAGAATACACTTGTAAGCACTCCTAACAATCTTACAGATATAGAAGCAGCTCCATTATCCATTGCCGGACTAACGGTCTGGACCTGCCTTGTTGAACAGGCTAATATCCGCGCCGGACAAACTATATTGATCCAGGGCAGCGGCGGTGTTTCCCTGTTCGCCCTGCAGATAGCCAAAATGTTCGGTTTAAAAGTGATTGCGACTACAAGCAGCAAAGAGAAAGAGCAAAAGCTGAAAGACCTGGGAGCCGATGCCGTGATCAACTATAAAGACTTCCCGGAGTGGAGCAGTGAAGTAAGGCGCCTGAATGGCGGTATTGGTGTAGATGTGACGCTCGATGTGGCCGGCCCGGATACCATTGAACAAAGCATCCTCTCGGTAAAGCAGCATGGCTTTGTTGGCCTGATCGGCCTGATGACAGGTACTAAGCTGACCATAGACCTGATCCCGCTTATCACGAACTATGTTCGCCTGCAGGCTTATTCAGTAGGCAATGCAGAAGAGTTAAGAGCCCTCGTGAACGCCATAGAAAAGAATAATAGCAAACCCGTTATTGACAGCGTTTTCCCTTTAGAAAAAGTACAGGATGCTTTTCATAGGTTTAAGTCAGGGCAGGCATTTGGAAAGGTGATAATTACTTTTTAAACGCTGGTATTTCACGGGTTATACTATTTTGTATTATAATTTATCCCTGAATTTTTTCGGAGATACGCCCATTACCAGTTTAAACGACCTGGAAAAAGTATAAGGATCCGGGTATCCCATCTCTGAAGAAATATCTTTTACAGTAAGCTTCGTCTCCTTCAGCAGCTGGCTGGCTTTCTGCATCCGCAGAGAGGTAAACAGCTGGATCGGGGAGTATCTTGTTTTCTCCTTGAACAGGGCAGACAGGTAGGACGCGGATAAATGCATTTGTTCCGATAGATCTGCCAGTGTCAGCTGCTGATCCAGTTTTTCTTTCATCAGCTGAATACATTGTTCTATAATATTATCAGCCCCTTTTTTCATGTAATTGAAAACAGTGAGCCGGAAAGTGCCCAGGAAACTGTAAAAACGGAAATTGGCGTACAGCAGGTTCTCAATATTGTTCATCAGGTCAAGATGGTGCAGGATATCATCAAACTGCGCGTTACGGCCCACCAGTGGGGGCGTGCTGCGTGGTTTAACGCCATTGCCCAGGTAACTGAAAATATCATCTGCCAGCTTGCCGGAAAACTGTACCGTGTAAATGCGCCAGGGAGCCTCCGGATCGGGAAAGCAGCGGAAACGCGTATTCTTCGGGATCACCAGGTATTGACTGGGATGCACCTTGCTCTTTTTTCTGCCTGTTTCCAGCCATCCCTTTCCCTGTGCAGCATATATCAAGGTATATACGGGCACGCCCTGCGGCTCGCTGATCTCTTTTGCGACATGCTCCGGATAGAGCCCTATCGCCGTTATAAAAAGGTTTTTTCCAAGCGGATGCTTTTCCAGCTTGCGTTTCAGGTAGTCCGGTAAGATTCTGGTGATGGGAGCGCTGACAGACAGTTGATTCATCGCACAGTAATTTAAGCCATTCTTTTAATAATTGAAAACATTGTTTCATCCACAAAAAATGGCAACCTTCGCAACAGACCACGTATGAAAATCTTAGCACTGATATGCAGCAATTGCCTTTAATTGATCTGGCGGTAATAGCCGTCTATTTGTTGGGAATGATCCTGATTGGGGTCCGGTTTTCGCGGAAGAATAAAAGTGCGGCACAGTTCACTACCGCGTCCGGAACCATTCCCGGCTGGGCATTGGGGCTTTCTTTATACGCTACTTTTCTGAGCAGCAATACCTTCCTGGGAGTGCCCGGAAAGGCCTTCGGCAGTAACTGGAATGCCTTTGTTTTCAGCTTGTCCATGCCGCTGGCGGCCTTTATTGCAGCAAAATATTTTGTGCCGTTCTACCGCAGAAGCGGAGCGGTAAGTGCATACACCCACCTGGAGCAGCGCTTTGGTCCCTGGGCCAGAACTTATGCTACGGTATGCTTTATCCTGATGCAGCTGGCGAGGATGGGTTCTATCTTCTTTGGCGCGGCACTGGCATTGCAAGCCCTCACCGGACTGGAAATGCGTACTATTATCTGGGTAACAGGGATCTGTATCATTGTATACACCGTACTGGGAGGCATGGAAGCGGTGATCTGGACAGAAGTGCTGCAGGGCATCGTGAAAACCACAGGTGCAGTCATGATCCTCTGCCTCGTGATTGCCGGTATGAATAATGGCGTAGGAGATATTTTCCGCATTGGCATAGCGGATGGGAAATTCTCTCCCGGTAGCTTCAGCCTGAGTGATTTTAGCCATTCTACCTTCTGGGTGGTGTTGCTATATGGCTTCTTTATTAACCTGAATAATTTTGGTATGGACCAGAACTACGTGCAACGTTACCATACGGCCAGATCAGAGAAGGAAGCTTCCCGCAGCATCTGGTTGTGCGTATACTGGTACGTACCTGTGAGCCTGGTGTTCTTTTTTATCGGCACTTCATTGTATGCCTATGCGCAACAACACCCGGAGGTATTGCTGGCGGTAAAGCAGCAGGCGGCGGCAGAACGTCATGTGCCAATTTCATCGCTGCAGCCGGCGGATTATGGCGATAAGGTATTGCCCTGGTTTATGGTCAACAAAGTGCCGTCCGGATTGATGGGACTGACGGTGGCTGCTATTTTATCGGCAGCCATGAGCACAGTCAGCAGCGGTATGAACAGTACGGCTACCGTTTTCCTGAAAGATATTTACCAGCGTTATATCAATCCCGGTGTAACTCCCGGCAGGGAAATGAGAGTGTTGTATCTCGCTTCCACATTGGTAGGCATCCTGGCCATAGGCGTAGGCATTTCCATGATAGGGGTGGGCAGTATACTGGACATATGGTGGGAACTGTCCGGCATCTTTGCGGGAGGAATGCTGGGATTGTTCCTCCTGGGAATGGTAGCTGAGATCAAAAATGCAGCAGCCGTAACAGCCACCATTATCGGCATTCTGATCATTGTATGGATGTCGTTATCAAAATACCTGCCTCCGGACTGGGAACATTTACGCAGCCATCTGCACGCGAATATGGTGATAGTAGTGGGTACGCTGACGATATTCCTGGCTGGCATGCTGCTTACACGTGTGCAACGGCTTAAAACTTCCTGATTATAAAAATCGTTTCTTATGGAAAAGAAATTTGTACCGGTGATGATCACCCCTTTCAACCTGAAAGCACAGATTGACCTGGAGATGGTGGAACATCTGATAGACTTTTATTTAGATGCGGGTGTGAAAGGTTTTTTCGCCAATTGTTTGTCTTCCGAAATGTATAGCATCAGTGAAGACGAACGCCTGGAGCTCACCCGGCATGTGGTACGCTATGTAAATGGCCGGGTGCCCGTGGTGGCTACCGGTTCTTTCGGACTTACCATAAAGGATAAAGCACTCTTCACGCAAAAGATCTATGATACCGGCGTGGATTCCGTGATCATGATCACCGGCCATTTTGCCAATATAGATGAGCCGGACAGCACCCTGCTGCAGCGCTTTGATGAGCTCTTTTCCCTGACAGGCAATATTCCACTGGGACTATACGAATGTCCGGCGCCCTATAAACGGATCATCACACCGGAGATCCTGGAAACGCTGTTGGCTACCAACCGGCTGATCTACCACAAGGACACTTCCTGCAATGTGGAGCAGGTACGGGCTAAGCTTGCCGTTACAGCCGGCAGCCGGCTGGAGTTCTATGATGCGCATACGCCCAATGCGGTGGCTTCCATGCAGATGGGCGCGGCAGGCATGTCTTCCATTTCCGGGAATTTCTATCCCGAGATACTGGTATGGCTCTGCGATCATGTGAATGATGAAAGCCGCCAGGAAGACGTGCGCTGGATCCAGTCTGAATTACAACGGGCAGACCCGCTGATCCACGTTGCTTATCCCCTGAGCGCAAAGTATTTCCTCCAGCAGCGCGGTATACCCATCCGCACGATCAGCCGTGCACATGCACTGGAGCTCACGCCGGATCAGAAACAGATCCTGCAGCAGATCCACCGTGATTTCCAGGGATGGTGTGAGCGCTTGCAGATAAAAACGGCAGCAACAGCGCCTGTGCACTCTCACTAGCCACGTTTACGTTTATTAACCCAGGTGAATGAATGGGCAGACCGGGCGGCTTAGCTTTGTTTCAAAATCAAGATTATGCTGGTATTTAACACCGTATTGCTCATTCATTTTAGCGCTTTTCTGGCTTACCTTTTCACATTGGCCATGTTATGGCCCCGGAGAGGAGAGGGGCAGCGGGACAAAACAGGCCTGGTACTTGGAATTATTATTTTCCTGAGCGGCATAGGGCTTGTGCTATTGAAGTACCCGCATGTCAACTATTTTAAGATAGTACCGAAGACGGTCATCTTCCTGGCTATTACTGTGATCAATGCCATGTATGCAGATAAGCCATATACCAGGAAGATCTATTACCTGTTGATCACTTTAGCAGTACTGGCGGGCCTGATCGCTGCAGTAAGATTATAGATACTAATTTCGTAGCATCCTCCAAAATTTATTATAAATTTATCCGCCAAAGCTCCTTGTCTTTTAAAATATTAGTAATGAAGCGGATAGTAAATACTTTGCTTGGATGTGCCCTGTTGCTGACTGCCAGTGTCCCGGAATTGATGGCCCAGGCTGCCCGGTCTGCAGGCGATACCTATCAGAACCCATTAGCGGTTGAATTTGGTGATCCATATGTCTTGCACGTAAAAGGCGACAAATATTATATGTACGGAACCGGCGGCATTGCCAGAAATGGCTTTGCCGCTTATTCCTCATCTGATCTTGTACATTGGAAAAGCGAAGGCCAGGTATACTATGCCAATAACACAAACGGCTGGAGTGATTCTACTGCCGCATGGAACGGGGCCTATTGGGCGCCTGAAGTGTATGAGCACAATGGCAGGTTTTATATGTTCTATAGCGCGCAATGGAAGGAAAATCCCAATAAAGAGCTGGAGAACTTTCGTGTTGGAGTGGCTGTTGCAGACAAACCCACAGGGCCATTCACCGATCTCAGTAACAAGCCTGTCTTTGATCCCGGCTATCCCATTATTGACGCCAACGTATTATTTACTGAAGATGGTAAAGCCTACCTGTATTACTCCCGTTGTTGTTACAAACATGCGGTGGAAAGTGAAGTTGCGGATTGGGCAAAAAAGCAAGGATGGTTCCAGTCCGTTGAAGAAAGCTGGGTGTACGGCGTTGAGTTAAAACCTGATTTCAGTGGCACGATAGGAGAGCCGGTACTTTTATTACGTCCTCCGGTTAAAATGGGCGATAAGCAGGCAGAATGGGAAAGCCGCTCCGTTACCTCAAAAGAAGTTAACCGCCGTTGGACAGAAGGTTCTGTGGCTTTCAAAAAAGGGAGTATTTATTATATCATGTACTCCGCTAACTACTTCGGTGGCAGGAACTACGCGGTGGGCTATGCTACTTCAAAAAGCCCGCTGGGGCCATTTACCAAGGCTGCCAATAATCCCGTACTGCAAAAGAATGTGGAGAAAGGTGGCGTTGTAACCGGCACAGGTCACAACAGCATTACGTATTCGCCGGACGGAAAAGAGATGTTCTGCGTATATCATGCCCGCACTTCGGCCACAGGAGATCAACGCGTTGTATTCATCGACCGGATGCATATCTCAAAAGACGGTAGACTCACCGTGGAGGGACCTACTACTACACCTCAACCTGCTCCCGGTGGATCCAGGTAAACAAACAGCTAATGGACATTGATGCGATATTAGACAATGTATACGTGCTGCCGCAGCCTTCGAAAGACCTGCTGAAAGCGCATATCTCGGAAACCGCTTTTGACCGGGGCCACCTGCTGTTCAAAGTAAATAAGGTCAGCTCAAACATCTACTTCATACGAAAAGGCATGGTACGCGCCTATGCAGAAACAGCGGATAGCGAGGTTACTTTCTGGTTCGGCAAGGAAGGTGATACCGTTATTTCCATGAATAGCTACGTGCACGATAAAAAGGGATATGAAAATATCCAGTTGCTGGAGCCTTGTGAGCTGTATGAAATGCAAACCGGCAACCTGCGCAACCTTTTCGAAGAAGATATTCATATCGCCAACTGGGGTCGGAAATTCGCGGAGCAGGAACTGATAAAAGTAGAAGAACGGCTTATTTTCAGGCAATGCAGAACCGCCATGGAACGCTACAAAGAACTGATCGCTACAGATCCTGAATTACTGCAAAGAGTGCAGCTGGGTTATATCGCATCCTACCTCGGCATGACGCAGGTGAGTTTGAGCAGGATCAGGGCGGAGTTGAAATAATATGTTAATTTTCCACAACGCCTTGTGGAATGATAATATCTCCTGCATCTTTACGGTATACCGATAAAAAGATATAGAGCTAAACCTATGAGCTTTAAAAGAGTATTCCCATATTTTATTTTACTGTTGATACTGTCCCTTTCCGTAACCGGTCAGACAAAGAACCCTTTCCTGAGCCTTCAATTCGACAAGGTGGTATTTTACGACTTTGAACGTAGTGGAGACAAAGGCGCATTAATTGTTGATAATAACGGAAAACCTGTACAGACAATTTTGAAGCAAAGCCAGCTAGATGCAGGAACTATAAAAATGTTGAATGTAAGATTGGGCGACAGGAAGTCCTATGGCAATGGAACCGCTGCCTGTTTTGATCCGCATTGCGGAGTTGTTTATTTTTTTAAGAACAAACCGGTTGCACAGGTCCTTATTTGTCTGGACTGCAACAGGCTTCATTCCGACATAGATATACCTGCACAGAAACAAGGCAAACAAGGGCAGGGAGAGAACACTTATTATATGTTGGATGGGCTTAGCAAATCATTCCGGCAATATATTAACGGACTGCTGCTTAAGAATAAGTTTAGTCACCAAATAGAACCAGGTGCTCATTTTGATAAATAGTAAAATCGTACACCGGTGTTCATATTCGAACAATGCACTCCTTTGGAGGTGCGCACAACTGCTTGTTTATGATAGCATTTAGACTATCTTATTCTGCTGGCAAAGTATTTGACATCATCAACAATATCAAAATCCGGGTTATGAAAACAGCTATACGTATAGCTATCTTGGCCACTTGCATGCTGCCTTTTGCAAACAGCTTGTCTGCGCAGAGCGCCCCTGCTAAGCAGCATATCGTTGTAGATGTTGCCCATGGCCAGCGCTTCTACGACGATCCGGCTACTGCTAAAGGAAATGATATATCCCCCGTTGAAAGAGTGAAATATATGACCGGTGAGATTGAAAAGAATGCCACTTCACTGAACGCAGATGTACGTTACCAGAAAAGCAGTATAACGCCAAAAGATCTGGCCGGCTGTGATCTGTTATTTATTCATGTGCCTACTTCTAAATTCAGCCAGGAAGAGATCAAGGCCATCCAGCAATACCTTCGCAAGGGAGGGGCGCTGTTTTTGGCCATGGACGAAGATTATTGGTCAACGCTGACGCAAACAAATGTGAATGATATTGTAAGCCCTTACGGTATTACGTATAAGAACAACAGTCCTGATTCCACCAGCGGCGGTTATACAAAAGCCGGTCTTATCACAGATAAGCAGCTCTCTATTCCCTACCACGGCGCCAGGATCGTAGTAGGAGGCGCTCCTTTTTGTTTCAGTAACCAAATGAAGAACCAGTCATTTGGTGTTTATAAAGGTCTCAAAGAAGGAGGGAAGATCATTGCGATGGGAGATGGTATGGTATCACTCTACATGACGAAATGGGCAGGAGTGGATAATTATCAATGCGCTGAGTTTATGCAGAGCGCATTTGCGTGGTTATTAAAATAGAGAAGGTTTTTTTAGTTTTTATAAGGTAAAAAATAAAACCCGCCGCAGTGGCGGGTTTTAATATTAATTTTTGTTTGGCAGATGAATGCCCGGCGTATCATCCAATCGCGCAATAATGCCCCATCCATAGAAATAAGCGGCCAGCCCGATCAGGATCTCATTCTTGCCTTTCTTCAGTGGTAGCTTCACTGTGGGGTTTTCAATTGTAAACCTTCCCGCCGTTTTTTAACTTTAAGGTTTGATACTGCTAAGTTAGGGGCGTGGTTTGGGCTTGTTCAAACCCGTTCAAGGCTGTTCAAACCTTATGTTTATCGAATAAGTAAAATAAAACAAAGCTCAAATGGCAAGACGAATACTGGCAACCATGACAATCATTGTCTTCACAGTTCTAAAGATGTACGGACAAACACAGGATGAGTTGTATAAAGAAATTTACAAACAAGACAGTATTTTCTTCAGTGCATTTAATCATTGCGATACTGCCGCCTATAGGAATTTTCTGACCAATGATTTTGAATTTTACCACGACTTAGGCGGTTTACACTACCTGGATGAAGAGATGCAATCCATCCGGGAAATGTGCGCCAGGAATTCACATATACGGCGGGAACTGCTTAAAAATACCTTAGAGATCCACAAGCTGGGAGAAACCGGCGCCCTGGAAATAGGGATTCATCGTTTTTACCATACTAACCCCGGACAGGCGGAACATATCAGTGGCACCTATAAATTCATTCACGTGTGGCAACAAAAGGATAAGACCTGGAAGCTTTCACGGGTGATCAGCTATGATCATGGAGAAATGAACAATCATTAAGTTAAGGGGTTATCCCTAAACGACTCAATACATTATTTACGATCCGGTCACATTTTGTAAGATGGAAGCTGTAAACATAGTCTTTCATATAGCTGTTCAGGTTCTCCCGCAGCATGCTTTTGGCCCTGTTGAGACGAACCTTGACATTGGACTCCTCGATATTTAAGGCGGCAGAGGTTTCGCGGACAGACAGATCCTCGATCTCCCGCAGAACAAAAACAAGACGGTACTTTTCCGGCAATTTTGCAACAGCATGCTGCAGGGCGCCACTCAGTTCCTTATTAGCCAGCTCATTTACCGCTGTATTCATAGTTACAAAATTATCTGGTTCTAAATTAACAAGCACCTGCTTGCTTTTCCGTTTCTGCTCATAACATTGGTTAAGCATGATCCTTGTCAGCCAGGTGCCAAAGGAGGACCGTTGCTCAAAACCGGACAGATGTTCATAAGCGTTGATGTAGGCTGTTTGCATGGCATCTTCTGCCTCTGCTTCATTTTCCAGGATAGACATGCCTATCCGGTATAAGCGCTGGTTATATTTGCGGATCAACAGTTCAAATAAGCGTTTTTCGCCGGCCAGTATCCTCGCGATAAGTTCCTCATCAGTCATATCATTTAGATGAAATAGTTATCAAAAGGTTACAAATCCCACTAAAAATTAAGAAAAATAAAAGATTTGTAACCATTTCTATGGTGCTTGCTCTAATGTATGTAACAAAAAGATTTATCATGTCGAGCATCAAACAGATCCAGAACACATTAAGGCTGACATTCGGTATTGTGCCCATAGTGGCCGGTTTAGACAAATTTACCAACCTGCTCACCAATTGGGTAGACTACCTGGGCAACAATAAGGGAATGGTTCCCTTTGATCCCCTGGTCTTTATGAAAATAGTGGGTATTATTGAGATCATAGCCGGCATTGTTGTGCTTGTCAGACCGCTCATAGGGGCCTATATTGTAATGGCCTGGCTGATCTGTATAGCATTGCAGCTAATCGTCGGCGGAAATTACTTTGATGTAGCTGTCCGCGACCTGGTCATGGCAATCGGGGCATATACACTTGCTCAGCTAACGAAGATTGAACAGACAGGCAGCCGCGCATAATTGTATTTGCAGGCAAAGGTTACACAGGACCGGGAAGGGGCTGTGTAGCCTTTTTTATTTGTTGCTGTTCACCGGTGAACAGAGAATTGTTCATTTTCGCACACTTTTCCGTGAAGGCGGAAAATAGGTTCTTGATCGCTCCATCACTTTGCCCCCAATGGAGGACCAGCCGGAGTTTTTTCCACCTGCCAGTGGTGGCCAAATGGGTCTTTTATTGTGCCCTGGCGATAGCCATATTCATAATCCTTTACCGGGCTTAATATAGTTCCACCAACAGCTTCTGCTTTGGCCGCAACCGCATCCGGATCGGGTACCAGTAAGCCCAGGACAACAGTGGTGCCTTTTGCGGTATCCGGACTTAAATTATTGTCCCCGCCCATCTCTTCATGCATGCGGAATAAAGCAGTGCCAATTGTCATCTCTGCAACATGAATACTGCCATCCGGATTACTGACATGCCATTGTTCAACGGCATCAAACGCATTTGTGTAAAACTCAATAGCGGCAGCCAGGTCTTTGAGATATAACATAGGCGCCAGTATGATCGTATGATTTCCCATAACCTCGTACTTAGTTTAGTAATTGAAGGAAGATAAATCCGTTAGGAAGAGCACTGCTTGAGCACCTTATTCTTCCGGAACAAATGCGATCGCCTCTATTTCTACCAAATAGGCCGGATTTGCCAGCGCTACAACGAAAAAGCCGGAAATGGCCGGAGGATTTTTCAGATGGCCTAAATATTTTTGAGATGCCCGGAACCCGCTATACAGGTCCTGCCCCTGAACAATGTATATGGATAATTTTACCAGGTGATCAAAAGTTGCTCCGCAGGCCGCAAGTGCGGTTTGCAGATTCTTCATCACCTGTTCTGTCTGTTCGCCAATGTCGCCCTTGCCAACTATTTCTCCCTGCGCATTTACAGCGTCTTGCCCGCCGACGTAAATGGTCTTTCCTTTTCCTTCTGTAGTTACCACTTGTGTGAATGCCGGGTTTTTGAAAAGCCCCTCAGGGTTGATGTACTGTACTTGCTTGCTCATATGGTGCCGTTTATAGGTTAGGTCTAAAATAAAGAAAATTGTGTGTAATCTGCGGGCTGACTGAATAACCGGCACAAATAAAGTAACTTTGCGGATCGTTACCAGGCAATGCACATACTCGATCACAATAAACAAGTACCGGTTTACCGTCTGGTGCCAGACGGGCTAACCGGTAATCCCTACTTCAGAGTATATAATTTTAAAGGCAATCTGCCAGAGCATTCGGATCTGCTGGTCCCTCACCGGAAGGACCATTACCTGATCGTTTTCGTCAGGCGGGCACGTACCCGGCAATGGATAGACATGACGCCTTACATACTGCAGGATAACACGATTTACTTTACCAGCCCCAATCAGATCATCGTAAAGGAAGAATTCAAACAACTGTGGAGCACCGGTATCGCTTTTACACCCGAGTTCCTGTCATTCCAGGAAAATGCCGCATTAAGTAAGCTGCCGCTGCTGCAAAACCCGCAGAACCGCCATGAATTGCTGCTTACAACAGCCGATATCAGCTTTATAGAAGACATGCTGGTCAAGATCAATACAGAGTACCAGCGTCCCGGCGAATGGCAGCAGCGCATGCTGACCGCCTACCTGACCGTGCTGCTTACTTATCTGAGCCGCCTGTATACAGCCCAATTCAAGGATGACGCTGCTTCAGCAGATAAGTTGTTGCTGAAGCATTTCCAGGAGAAAATAAATCTGTGCTTCCGCGAGCTGCGCGAAGTAGGAGACTATGCTTCCCTGCTGCATATTTCCCCCGGCCATTTAAGCGAGGTGGTGAAAGCCCAAAGCGGTAAACCAGCCATCAAGCATATTCATGACCGGATGATACTGGAAGCCCGGCGCCTGCTCTTTCATACCCAGCACCCCTTAAAAGAAATTGCCTTTGACCTCGGTTTTGCAGATGCATCTTATTTTAACCGCTTCTTTAAACGTGAAACCGGTCTGACGCCTGCCGAGTACCGGACCAGTATCCGCAAAATGTACCATTAATACCATTGAATGTGTTCCAGCCAGGCCCCTGATGCAAAGTAGCTTTGTACTGTTAAATAATCGAATATGAAAACAGTACTTATCACAGGAGCAAACAGGAGCATCGGCTTTGAAGCAGCCAGGCAGTTATTACAGCAAGGTTATTATGTATACCTGGGCTGCCGGAACATGCAAAATGGACAGCAGGCCGTCAGCCAGCTGCAGTCAGAAGGTTTAAGCAATGTGGAACCCATAGAGATCAATGTGGACGATGTTGTATCTATCAAGGCCGCCCGTGAGGTCCTTGGCAGGAAAACACAGGTGCTGGACGTGCTGATCAATAACGCTGGCATCCTGGGCGGTATGCAGCAGCCGCCACTGGAAACGGACATCAGTATATTTAAGCAGGTATTTGAAACCAATTTCTTCGGTGTTATAGCCGTAACACAGGCATTTATAGACCTGCTGCGCCAATCGCCGCAACCAAGGATCGTTAATGTTACCTCAGGTCTGGGCTCGATCACCCTGCAAAATGATCCTGCATGGAAATATTATGTAGTGAAACCAGCGTCTTATGTGACGTCCAAAGCCGCTCTTAATGGATATACCACCGTGCTGGCCTATGATCTGCGCAATACTTCCTTCAAGGTAAATGTCGTGGATCCTGGCTATACCGCCACAGAGTTTAATGGCTTCAGCGGACCAGGAACTGTAACGGATGCAGCCGCCAGGGTGGTGAAAGCTGCCGTCCTGGGACCAGACGGACCAACGGGTCAGTTCTTCAGTGACGACAACGCGCCGGAAACAGGAATTAGCCCATGGTAAGTCTAAAACTACCCGTCCAAAAGTCTACCGCACACCCCTTTGGTTACTAGTATAGATCTTAGCTTTGTGGACAAACAGAGTAGGCATATGAATGATTACGAAAAATTCCGGCAGCTTCACCATCAATCGCAACCCTTGCTACTTGCCAACGTTTGGAATGCTAAAAGCGCACAAATAGCAGAGAGCAGCGGTTTTGAGGCAGTGGCTACCTCAAGCGGGGCGATTGCAGATTCACTTGGCTACAAAGATGGGGAGCACATCCCATTCGCTGAGTTGTTGTATATAGTTAAGCGTATCAAAGCCAGCGTATCTGTACCCTTATCAGTAGATGTTGAAAGGGGGTATACGGATGATCTGAATCTACTGAATGAACACATTCAGCAGCTCATTGACAATGGAGTAGTTGGCATCAACCTGGAAGATGCACAGGGAGAAGATATTTATCTGAAGAAGCTACGCAGTATCAAAAACTATCTGCTTAAAACAAATCAGCTGTTATTTATCAATGCCCGGACGGATGTTTTTTTGCAAAAATTACCATCGCCACTGGAAACTACCATAGGCAGGGCCCAACGCTACCAGGATGCCGGCGCGGATGGCTTATTTGTAACGGGTGTTCAAGACACACAGATAATCCGGGAAATTGTTTCGTCAACAGCTTTGCCTGTAAATGTGGTAGGCTTTGCCAAAGCTGCTTCCATATCCGCGTTGACCGATTGCGGTGTAAAGCGGGTGAGTATGGCTGTCTTTTTGTACAAAGCCACCTATGCTAAACTTGACATGATGGCAAAGGAGATTTTGAATGAAGCGTCTTTTGCCCCTTTTTTTAAGTAATATCATTTGCCCCGGCGCCTTAAAATGCCGGGGCAAATGATGTATATCTTAATGCTTTTGCCCATAGACCACCAGCGAAGCCTTGGCAAGTGTTGCAAAATGCATATTAAAACCTACGAAAGCGGGTGTTGCATTTTTATCCAATTCCAGAGTTTTGCTGAGTGCATATACCGTGATCAGGTAACGGTGAGCAGGTCCCTCGTTAGGAGCCGCACCAATATAACCAGGCGCACCGGCATCTGTATTGCTTTGTATCGCACCCTCCGGAAGGAGGTGCTTTTCCGGATCACCGGCTCCGGCAACCAGCTCATGTACATGTTTCGGGATATTGAAAACCACCCAGTGCCAAAAACCGCTGCCTGTAGGCGCATCCAGGTCATAGATCGTTACTGCAAAGCTCTGCGTGTCCTTTGGTGCATGCTCCCAATATAATTGTGGAGACCGGTTTTGGCCATTAAATCCCATACCAATTGCATATTGCTGATTGGTCAGCTGCCCGCCAAGTTCCTTGCTTTTCAATGTGAACGTTTGTCCGTTCAGTGCATCTGTTGTCATCATCTTTTTTTGGTTTTGTTTGAATTGTGACCCAAAGGTAGATGCGAAGACAGGCAGCAAAGGATAGGCAGTCGTTCAGAAAGTGTTGCTAAACGTTCAATTTAATAACTGGTACTGTTTGGGAGTGGTGCCGTAAACTTGCTTGAATGATTGAATGAAGCTGGACAGGTTCTCATACCCAAGCTCATAGTAGATCTCACTCGCCTTACGTTTATCCTGCCGTAACATTTTAGCGGCTCTTTCCATTCTTTTTTCCAGTAACCAGCGGTTAGGACTATTGCCATAGATACGGGCAAACCTGCGCTTAAAGGAAGACAGGCTCATGTTACATAAAAAGGCCAGCTCCTCCACTGTGATATTACTGTCTATATGAGATGTCACCGCCTGGCGGACAATCAGGTCCTCGTTTGCTTCGGCGCTCATATGGCCGATCTGTTGCAGCTGCCCCGGGTAGTGAATAGCAAGATATAAGAACAGCTCTTCCAGTTTAACCTTTTGTAGTTCATAATAGATAGGTTTATCACCGCTAAGCATGCAGTCAAGAGAACGGGTAAAATTCGCCAGGAAATCATCTTTTTCAAACAACAGGAACGGACGATGGTCTGCTTGTTTTGCCTGTTGACCAAGTAGTGGAGAATGGCGGTCAAAAAAATCAGCCAGCAGACTATTGTCAAAGAAAATAAGGATGCTGTGATAATCTGCATTTTTTGCGGCCACCTTTTCACTCATGATGCAATTTCCGGCGGCTAACATGACAAACTGATGGGGTGCTACTGTAACCTGAGTGCCCGCATAATGAACCGTTTTTTCGCCGTCAAGCAGGAAAGAGATCAGGTTTTGTTGCAGCATTATTTTCGCTCTTGGATTGGGGGCATTGGTGCGGTAACGAAGAATAGAAATATGTAGACCCTTGGATTCCATGCGCGCTAAGATACATAATTGAAACCAATGGCCCCCGCCGTAGCGGGGAGCCATGCAGGTCTTATATCTTTAGAGATCCGTCACTGATGTGCGGTTGTCCGGCAACAGGAATGAACCTTTATGAGGGCCGTCTGCCCATTGGTTGTTCTGCCAGTAGTTGTTATTTCCACTGTTTTCGTTATAATCCGGGATAGACCAGCTGGTATTATGATATACCGCATTCGTATAGTTCTCGTCCTCTGCAGCGCTGCTCCAGGTCCAGCGGTTACCCGTAACGGTCATATTGGTGACCGGCACTGCCAGCGGTGCATGCAGCGCAATTCCATAGGCATTCAGGATAAAGTAATTGTCATTTACAATTACATGATCATACCCATCGTAACCGTTCTGCGCACCATCTGAATACATAGCTATCAGACCGGAAAGACCAAAAGGTGCGGTGTGCGGCGGATTGAATTCCAGGTGGTTGCGGGAGAAATTGAGGTAACGTTGCCCGCCCCAGGTTTGTATCCCGTCAATATGTTCTGATCCAACCGTATCCGGGTCGGGAGTGATCCAGGATTCCAGTACGGTGACATTGTCCGCATATACATTCTCCAGACCGCTATGCGGGAAATAGCAACGGTACACGATAGACGCTGCCGGTTGCCGTGCGTCTTTAAGACCGCCTGTGCTGAATTCACCCAGCTGGCAAAACAGGGCCGCCGCACCACCACCGTTACCCGCGGGATGATCTACGAGCATCGCGCCCTTACAGCCCCTCAGCACCAGCCAGCCGGCGGTAACCGTAAGCCGTGAACTGATATTGGCGCCTTGCAGCACGACCGTACCTGCCGGGAACCAGTAACCGTCAATGGTTTCTCCACCGGCGCCTACCGTACGCGCCGCGTTGCCCCAGCTGCTCAGTGCTGTGCCGTTGAATGTACCACCAGCTACGGTGGTGAAGCTGCTGATGCCGATTCCCTGTGGCCCTACCATTGCGGTAGTAAGCTGGGAACCGTGTGTGATGCCGCTGGTATTCAGTGTGGTAAAGTCCGCGAGGTTACTGGCTGCAGAGCGGTTGCCGAATGCATCCCTTGCTTTTACATAAAAGCTGTAAAGCCCTCCGGTATTTAAATGAGAAACGCTTACCGTGGTGCCCTGCACTGTGTCAATGAGCGTGCCGTTACGGTATACCTCGTACGCAGTAACGCCCACATTGTCTGTCGCGGCAGACCAACTGAGTGTGGCGCTGCTGGCGGTAATATTGGTAGCGCTAAGGTTAGCGGGCGCTGTAGGTGCTTCCGGGTCTCCCTGCGTGGGCACAAATTCAATATCCCGGAAATAATTCGTGTTGTTGTAGGTGCTGGCCGGGAAACCGCCGCTGGTATAATTGTATACCCCGTTATTACCGGCAATGCTGCTCAGCGGGCCATTGCTGATGGCATTGGCCATTCCCTGCGTAGTGGCCGCATAACGGCTCTGGGCATTTACCGCGATGACATACACGGTATCTGCGCCGATAGGATAGGGGATATCCAATGTGACCGTCTGCCAGCCGGTATCTGTTTCCGCAGCAAAAGCAGCGGTTTTCAGCAGCTTGCCATTGGCAGACCATAAGCGTGCGGTATGCGTGCCCGTTTCTCCCGCCACTTTATAATATCTGAATTTGGTAATAGTGCCGGGTGTGGAGGACTTGAACCGCATACCCAGCTCAACGGGGCCGTCAGCCACTGGAGGAAGTCCGGGCCGTTGCGTAGTCAGCACAGTATAGGTGCTGGCGCTGAACATAGCAGACATTACTTTTTTTTCCGGAAGTAGTTCTCTTTTGCAGGAGGTCAGCCATGACCCCATTAATGTGACCGCAATAAGTACAGCAATACAGGTACGATAGGTTTTTTTCATAGATATGGGTTTGGTTATTTCAGACGTAAATATATCCAGTATAGGTGGTTTATTTTTATTTCATAAAATTTAATTTATTTTATTTTATGACTTAAATTTTATTTAGTAATATTTATTTTTAGTCATATTCCTATCTTAAACAAGTCACCTTCATGAAGATGCACCGAAGGAAATTCATACAGCTCGGGTCCCTTACCTCACTAAGCCTGGTACATGCCGGCGGCCTGTCAGCATTCCTGGCCGGCAGTAATGCTTTTGCCAGCACACCATACAATGAAGTCGGAAAGTTTTTCATACATCCTCCTGATCCTGTAAAGCCAGCTTGCTACTGGTGGTGGTTCAATGGGCTGGTAAGCAGAGAGGGTATTACCCGCGACCTGGAAGAGTTCCGTGCAAAAGGTATGGGCGGCGTGCTGCTGGTCAACTCTGCCAGCGGGCTGGGGGGAGCTAAAATGCCAGATGGCGTAAAGTTTCTTTCGGAAGATTGGCGTGAACTGTACCGGCATGCTATCCGCGAGGCAAAGCGTTTGAATATTGAAGTAGGTGTTAATCTGTGCGCCGGCTGGGCAATGGGTGGTCCCTGGATACCGCCCCGTTATGCCGGCCGTTGGGTGCTGCAATCGGAGATAACGGTAACAGGACCACGAAAGTTTTCGGGTCTGCTGCCGCTGCCAGGCCACCGGGCCGGATATGACAACGTGTTCAATCCACCCGGTTATAAAGACTACATAGACCTGCCCCTGGATAAGCTGGATTACCGGGATACCGCTGTTGTTGCTTTTCCCGGCGGAAGCAGGCCGGGGGCAAAACTGACAGATGATCGGGCAAAGCTGCTCTCCGCAAAGACCAACCGCAAGGATGCCAGCAATTTTATTCGTGCTAAAGACCTCATGCAGCCGGTATTAACGCCCTGGCAAAATAATGGGCAGGACACTCCCATAGCTTTTACCGATGTGATTGATCTTACTGCGAAGGTCTCGCCGGACGGTCATCTTGACTGGGAAGTGCCGCCGGGAGAATGGACGATTGTACGCACCGGCCACAGGATGACCGGATCACGGCTGATGATCGCTCCTCCGGAAGCAGACGGTCTCTCTGTTGGATGGCTTAGCAGTGAAGGCGTTGATCTGCAGTTTGAGCACCTGGGAAAGATCTTACTGCAGGATGCCGGCCCGCGGGAACAAAATACATTGAAATATTTTTGTGACGACAGCTTTGAGGATGGGTTTCCTAACTGGACGGAAGAGATCCTTAGCCGCTTTAGGAAATATCGTGGGTACGACGCACGCCCCTTTCTTCCAGTGCTTGCCGGGTACATCATTTCCAGTGCAGCAATTTCAGATCGCTTTCTCCATGATTATCGTAAAACGGTAGCCGACTGCATGGCAGATGGTCACTATAAACGATTTGCTGAACTATGTCACGAGCATGGCCTGCTGGTACAGAACGAAGCCGCAGGCCCCAGCCGTTCGGGGACTATGTGTATGGACGGCCTGAAAAACCTGGGTCGCAGCGATATGCCCATGGGCGAATTCTGGCTTGGCCTGAAGCATGATGAAGAAGGCGGACAGGATGCGGGACTTTCCTATGGCGTTTCCCGCCTGGAAGATGGGCAGAACAAAGTAACCAAAATGACGGCATCTGCCGCACATATCTACGGAAAGAAAATAGCTTCAGCAGAAGCTTTTACCTCCTTCCGCCACTGGACGGATTACCCCGGTTCTTTGAAGCAAGCCACCGACCGGGCCTTTTGTGAAGGCATCAACCGCCTGGTGATCCATACTTCTACGGCTACACGTCCCGAAGATGGTAAGCCCGGTTATGAATACGGCGCCGGTACCCATTTTAATCCTAATGTTACCTGGTGGAGCAAGTGCGGCCCTTTTCTGGACTATATTGGCCGCTGCCAGTATCTTTTACAAGAGGGAAGATTTGTGGCAGATGTACTGTATTACAATGGAGACTGGGCGCCTAACATCGTTGCACCTAAGCATACAGATCCTTCTCTTGGAAAAGGATATGATTACGATGTATGCAATGCAGAGGTGTTGATGGAAAGAGTAGCGGTAAAGGACGGGCTGTTGGTATTGCCCGATGGGATGCGTTACCGAATATTGGTATTGCCGGATACCACCCGTATGCCTGCAGAGATCATGGCCAGGATCAGCAACCTGGTAAAGGATGGCGCTACAGTAGCGGGGCCCAAACCCTTGCAGGATCCCGGTTTGAAAAACTATCCGGCCTGCGATGATGTGGTGAAAAGATTAGCAGACGAGGTCTGGGGAAATTGTGACGGGACAAAAGTGATGCAGCATCATTTCGGAAAGGGAAGGGTTTACTGGAACAAACCCTTACGGGAGATCCTGCAGGAAGATGGCATTCCACCCGATTTTGAACATAACGGCGCAGACACATACATTGATTTCATTCACCGTTCCGCAGCGGGAATGGAAATATACTTTCTGGTTAATCGTAATAACCGTTCGGCAGCAGTGAACGCCATGTTCCGGGTAAGTGGCCGGCAACCTGAAATATGGGATCCTGTTACTACAGAAACCAGGAACGCCCCATTTACTGTGGCAGGAGGAAGAACGATTGTAGCGATGGAGTTTCAGCCCTTCCAATCCTTCTTTGTGGTATTTTCAAAGCAGCCTGCCAAAGGAAGCATCGCCGTGCAGAAAGGCGTGCCGGGCTTTCCACAGTACGCAGACATATCGCAGCTGGAAGGCGCATGGAAGGTACAGTTTGATACCGCCTGGGGTGGCCCTGCTGAAGTTGAATTCGCTACCTTACAGGACTGGACCCAAAGGCCGGAGCCGGGCATCAGGTACTATTCCGGCACAGCCAGGTATAGTAAACAATTTAGCATGGATACTGAAGCAAGACCTGGTAAAAAGTTTTTTCTTCACCTGGGTACGGTAAGGCATATTGCGGAAGTTTGGCTGAATGGGCAATCGCTGGGTATTGTGTGGACCGCACCCTGGCGGGTGGATATATCCGCCGCCGTAAAACCCGGCAATAACCTGTTGGAAATAGAAGTGGTGAACCTCTGGCCCAACCGGCTGATCGGCGATGCTGCACTGCCAGTGGAAGAACGGCGAACACATACGAATATTGCATTTAAAAGCGATATGCCGTTGATCCCTTCTGGTTTGCTGGGCCCGGTGGTGATCCAGGAGATCATATCCTGAAGCGAGGGAAGCTACAGGAGAATTTTTTAACTTCGTTTACGACTGATCTCCATCATCCCAACAAATTTTTCATTATGAAAAAGCAGGTGTTATTTATACAAGGCGGAGGTGATAATGGCTACGAAGCAGATGCGAAATTGGTAGATTCATTAAAGGCAGCACTGGGAAACGGCTATGAAATAAGCTATCCGCAACTGCAAAGTGATGAAAGTGTTTCGGATTTTGGATGGCCCGGGCAGATCGGTAAAGAGATGAATGACATTAATGGAGACCTTATCCTGGTGGCGCACTCCCTGGGTGCTTCGCTCCTGCTGAAGTACCTGTCTGAAACGAAGATCGAAAAAAGAATAAGCGGAATTTTTCTGCTCGCCACTCCCTGGTGGAGCGGCGATGAAGACTGGGTAAAAGGTCTTAAATTGCCCCATGATTTTCCCGGCAGGCTGCCGGAGCATATCCCCATCTTCCTGTATCATAGCATGGATGATGATGAGGCGCCCTTTGAACATCTTTCTTTATATGCACAAAAGCTGCCACAGGCAAGTGTCCATATAATAGAGAACGGCGGCCATCAGTTTAATAACGATCTGGAATTTGTAGCGGAGAACATTAAGGAATTAACAGACGATCTTCATATTAATTGATCTGTCAGCCAGGTCGCAAATAACCCTTTAATTGTCTTAAGCGCCCTCCATCCAAATTCAATCTTCTTAGCATCTTTGCTATAACAAAAAAATATATCTCATGTCAAACAACACTGTATCATTACACAGAATGCTGAAGACAAGTCCGGAAAAAGTATACCGGGCATTTACAGAAGCTACCGCCATCGCTTCATGGTTGCCGCCCTATGGATTCCTTTGCACTGTTCATGAAATGGATGTAAAAGTAGGTGGTACACATAAAATGTCATTCCAGAACTTTTCAACTGGTAGTGGCCATTCATTCGGTGGAACATACCTCGAGCTCAAACCTAATGAGCTGGTGAAATATACTGATAAATTTGACGATCCTAATCTGCCGGGAGAAATGACGACCACTGTCTTACTGAAAAAAACTATTGCGGGTACAGAAATAAAAATCACACAGGAAGGAATTCCTTCCGTTATACCTGCGGAAATGTGTTATTTAGGCTGGCAGGAATCGCTGGAGAAGCTGGCAAAGCTGGTAGAGCCCGAGATACCGGATGCCTGAGGAGAAAAAGAGGCTATCACAGATATAAATACAGGCAAGGCATTGCTACAACGAAGGTCTGCCTTGCCTGTATTATTTTACTTTTTAGCCGTTTCCGGAATCAGCACAGGGCTTCCTGAAGATCCCACAAAGAAAACCACCAGTTTAGCATCCTTGGTCTTGCTCAGATTCCTCGTTTGATTGTGCAACCCGCCTGGTTCTTCCCAGAAAACATCTCCTTGTTTGTAGATATGTTTTTCTCCTTCAAACGTAGATTCTATTTCGCCTTCCAGTACGTATCCAACAGTAGCCATCGGATGTCTGTGTGCGTTAGATACTTCACCCGGAGCAAACCTCACCAGCACTACCTGGGCTTCATCCTTCTGGAGATTGGCAGGGAGCTGTTTGGTGAAAAGAACTTTAGGTGGATAAACTGTTACTGCCTTATCACCATGTCCCTCATGCTGGGCTTTTGTACTGAACGCGAATGCAGTGAGTAATACTGTTAAACTGAGTGCAAACTTTTTCATAATAATGAGTTTAATAAATTAAAGCCGTTTAAGGCCTAATATGTACCTGGTCAGGATGCCAGGTATGAGCCAAAATGTATGCCTGAGCCAAAAGAGGCGCTGTGAACTTTGGGGCAGGAACCCGGTTGATCCCCTGAAAAAGGCTGCAGTAAACAGTTTTGAAGGATGTAGGACAGAATTGTTTGTGGTTTTTACGCTATCCTGTGCAAAGAATTTAGTCACGTTATATCGTTAATTCACGATTTTTCTCACTAAAATTCGTGGATCCAAACCAGCGGGCGGCTGCCTTCCGTAGTTCGCCATAGTCAGGATTTTTGTCAGCAGCCCAGGCAATGATTCCATCAGGGCGTATCAGTACGGCGCTCAGATCTAATTGTTCTTTCGCGTGGCCCGGAACATACTTTATTTCCTCGCCATATTCAGCTACGAAAGTTTTAAGTGAAGCATTCCTGTTAAAATCAAGCAGTATCCCCTGACCATCGTGCATGTATTCACCAATGCAGGTACCGTCTTCAAGCTCGAAATTGGGAACACTGCGACCCAGCAAGGGATGATCACCGCCTAGATCATAATGGGTATGGATGCCCCATACACGTCCTGCAATATAGGTGGCGCCATCGCGCGTGTCTATCAGGTCACGGATAATTGCGTTCAGTGCGCGGGCATGCGGGGTGGGTTGCATGATGGCTACCTGGGCCCGCGACCAATCCAGCACCTGTGCGCCAATGGGGTGTCGTTCAGCATAATAAGTGTCCAGCAATGCCTCCGGTGCTTTACTTTGAATGATAGCAGCTAGCTTCCAGCCCAGGTTCATGGCATCGCCCAGTCCAAGGTTAAGTCCCTGGCCTCCCAGAGGTGAATGAATATGTGCGGCATCGCCGGCTAAAAGCACCCGTCCATTGCGGTAAGCAGTGGCCTGCCTTGAACGGTCTGTCCAGGTGGTGGCAATATGCAGGGCATTGATAGTAACGTCGGTATCCGAGATGCGGCGTATCAGCTCCTGCAGGTGTTCAAGCGTGACCGGCTTGTCTGCCTGATGAAAAGCCCCTGCATCAAAATCCTGTATAATGAGATAATCTGGCTGGGATTGGAGGTACATGCCCTTTGCTGTCACGTTCCGGCCTGGTTTGAGCTTCTCGGGGTCGGCAATGTCAACCTGGGCGGAATAGCCGGTAAATGTCGGCTCGGTACCGGCAAATTCAAAGCCGCCCACCTTGCGAACAACACTTCGGGCGCCATCGCAGCCCACGAGCCATTTAGCTTTAAAAGATTGCCCGCCCGACTGAACGCTTACACCATCTGCGCTTTGCTGAAAATCAGTAAGGGCGTGCCCGCGCCTGATAACTACGCCGAGGTTTGCTGCCCGCTGGCTCAGCACCATTTCAAGCTCGGCTATTTCAGACAGTAAAACAGTGTCCGTTGAGCTTGGCAGGCGATACTTCCACTGTGAGGTGTCGATATCATCCGAATGAAATGGAATGCCGGCGAAGTGCCCTGCCTGGCGACGGCTTGATGGCGCTTGCTCCTTAGCCGGCTTGCTATGGGGATTTTTAACGCGTTTATGCAGCTCCAGCTCTTTTAGGAGGTCACGACGGTAAAGGGCTTCAATAGTCGGAGCAGAAAGGCCCCGCATCCCAAAAGGAAGCCGCTTTAAGGGCGAGTGCGGATCTTCCGCTTTTTCCAGTATGAGGACTGAACAGCCGGCCAGAGCCAGTTCACAGGCAAGAAAGAGGCCTACAGGCCCCGCGCCGGAAATAATTACATCGTAAATAGTATGATCTTGTGTTGCTTTCATATAGCATGATTGAAACACAAAATTCAGGAATGTTGCTGCCTCAGGCTTGTACAAACGCGACAAAATCATTGTCGAGTGCTTGTCTCGCCTTCCTGGCTTTCCGCGCAAATGCCGCCGGGGTAGTGCCGCTGTAGCGTTTGAATTCCCTGCTTAGGTGAGATTGATCGGTATAGCCCAGCTCATGGGCTAAGCCGGCAATGTTGGAGTCAGGGTAAAGTCCTAATTGATTGCGTACCTGCTCAAAGCGCATCAGGCTGGATACATCTTTAACCGTATGTCCGGAAGATTGCTTGAAGTTCCGCTCCAATGTACGAACGGTGGCATGAGCCGCCGCTGCTACCTCGCTTACCGGCATGGTTCCCCTGGCTTTACTCATGGCAATTCCCGCTTTGAATAGCATACTGTCAACAGCGATCTGTGACCGGGTATGCAGGAAATACTGTTTAACTTCAGCAATGGCTTCGGCTATGTTACCAGCCTGAATCCATTTATTCAAGGTGGATTGAAGCCGGGCAACAGGATGCTCAAATATATGCACGCTGGCTTTAACGGCCGGTAGTCCCAGCAGATCGAACACGGTCCAGGGAAAGCACCTGACACCAATGACCTCTAAACGGTTTTCTGTGTGAAAAAGAACAGGCGCATTGAGCAGCCCCATCATAAACGGTGAGGGTAAGGGCTGCAAGTTCCCATTGTAGACAACACTACAGCCCCCGCCGAAATGAAAAATAATTTCCGCGTAGCCATCAGGTAGTACCTGGAAACTCGATGCTTCTGCTCCGAAGTCTCCTCTGTTATACCAAAAGCACTTTATAGTATCCCGCAACGCTTCCGGAGCTTCAAATTCCTGGTGCAGCATGTTGAAAGATAGCGAGTTTCCGGTTAATTTTAACTTAAGTTAAAATCCTGTTGGAAATGATTGCCGACATTTACCGCGTTTTGTCCGGTATTTTATATTTATTAATACGTCGATCAAATGACTGATAAAAACGAAATCGTATCCCAGCATCTGAAAAATTTTGCGGCATTGACGGATAAAGACATTGCCGAAAGTCAGCCGTTTTGGAAGGCCAGGAAAATCAATAAAGGTGATTTCTTCAACATGCAGCGCATGGTTTGTAATGATCTCGGTCTGGTAGTGAAGGGGATTTTCCGGATCTATTATCATGACCCGAAGACGGAAGAGGATAAAAACCTTTTCTTTTTTTCGGAAAATCAGTTCGTCGTTTCTTTCAGAAGCTTCATATCGCAAAGTCCCTGCTGGTACTTCATAGAAGCGATGGAAGATTCGGAAATTGTCTTCATTTCATACAGAGACCTCAATGCGCTTTACGAAGCCAATTCCGGCTGGGCAAAATTCGGCCGCTTGCTGGCCGAATTGTTCTTTGCTTATGCGCAAAGCCGCACAGAAGAATTCATGTTCTTTTCGCATGAAGAGCGATACCTGAGGTTGCTGGAAGAACATCCGAATATTGTAGACCGCATCCCCGCATACCATATTGCATCGTTCTTAGGCATTACAAATCCTTCACTGAGCCGGATCAGGAAACGTATCAAGCGCTGACCTGCTTAATTGTTTTAGACAAACGGAAAGCGGAAAGCACGTAATAAAATGCACCAAATGCAGCGTAGCCGGCCAGGTTAATGATACCCATGGTAGGCGCATGCGCCATTATGATAAAAGACACACCTGCGATAACCGATTGCCCGCCGCTGAGGATCATGGGCCATTGTCCACCTAACAACCTTCTGCGTTGCAAGCCTAAAACCAGTTGAATGAACCCGGTCAGTATTGCCCAGGCGCCGAAAACTATTAATGTTTCAGGCACGCCTTTCTGTAATGCCAGGCCAACGGCTATTGTAGTTACCAAACTAATGACAGCATTGACATATTGTGGTGTTTTGGATGGGCTGTTTTGATTTGCCCGGATATCCCCAAAAGTCGCGATCAGGTCCCATGCCGGGTAAATAACCAGCAGGATACTGGTAATACCTATGGACGTTTTGGCGAAAAGACTGATCAGGATAACCCAGCTTACAGAAAATGCTGCACGAATGAAATAGAGCCTGCGTAATGATCTGGCAGTTTCAATGGCGGGTACATGCGTTGCCGCGCCAGAATGAGCGCTTGATGTCATGATTTTAAATTTTTAAGTGTTTTGTTCTGCCAAAGTTCTGCAGTTTTGATCAGCGCATTTTTCACTTAAGTTAAAATCAGGACAGGAAGACCACATTTTTCGCTAATTCATCTTCTTTCCTGTCTGCGGATTAAAGATCAGGAAACTGATCAGCGCCAGCACAGACACTCCCGCACCGCCATACAAAAAGACCCTGCCGAAACCCTGTTCCAGCGCCTTGCCGAAAACGTTCTGTTGGCGCACGCCCATTAATGTTTCCATGCTTACGATCTGTTCAACCGACAGACTGCCGGCTACAAGCTGTTTGGATAATGCAAAGAGCTTGTCCGCACCGGCAACAGGAAGTGCATCCTGCAGATAGGAAAAGGTGCCCTGCACCAGCAGAAAGCCCATCAGCGCTATATTGATCGCCAGGGTGATCAGCCGGCTGCTAACATCGATCCCCGAAGCCATACCGGCACGGTCTCCCGGAACCGCAGCGGTGGCGGTGTTGGTAACAGGCGTATTCACCATCCCCAGCCCGCTGCCGGCCAGTACACAACCTGGTAGAAGAACCAGCCAACCCGCGCTGCCGCCTGCATACATGGTAAAGAAACCGGCCCCGATCAGCAGGAGACCCAGGGGAATCACACGTCCGGCGCCATACCGCAGCATGAGGCGCTCTCCCACAGGTGGAAACAGCAGGGTGGGCAATGTATAGGCCAACAGGCTGATACCGGTGGTCAGGGTATCGCAGCGCAACACTGCCTGGAAATATAAGGGGAGAAAAACCATTAAAGGCCAGAAGGAGAAGTTCATGCCGATGCAGCCCATGATTGCACCACTGAACCGTCGTACCCGGAACACTTTAAAATCGATCATGGGATAGGATTGACGGAGCTCCGCCCAAATAAACATAATCACCAACACAAGGGCCGCGAGGAGAACAAGCAGGGAAGGAGCGTTGCTGAAACCGTCTTCAGGTCCTTGTGTGATATAGTAGGTGAGCGCAAACACAGCTGCAGACAATAGCAGTATCCCTGTCAGATCCAGCTTAGCGGCATTGGGATCCTTCGATTCGCTGACAGATGGCATAGCAAGCAAGATCGTTCCCAACGCCAGCGCTCCGTGGATCAGGAACACCCATCTCCAGTTGATCGCTTCGCTGATGATGCCGCCGATGATCGGCCCAAAGCCCAGGCCGATGCCTGCGATAATTCCCCAGGCTGCAAAGGCTTTACTGCGCTGCGGCCCATCCGGAAACTGGTGGGAGAGGAGGGCAATAGTACAAATGAACATAGCTCCGCCGGTCATCCCCTGGAAAAAACGGCTCGCTATCAGTAGTTCTGTGCTGCCGGCAATACCGCAGACGATGGAAGTGATGCCAAAGCCAATAACGTTGGCGATAAACACCCTTTTACGCCCGAAACGGTCTGCCAGTGTGCCCGTGCCCATCAGTACCATGGTACAGGCAATAGTATAGGCGTTCATGATCCACTGCAGCTGGCTGAAATCACTGCCCAGGGCTTTTTCGAGCGTGGGAAGGATCACCGGAATACTGGTGATCTCTAATCCGAACATCAGCGCCGCCAGGCAAATAGCTATCAGGGCCCGCCAATTCGTCAATTGTCCTTGAGTTTGATCTAGCATAGATTTTCAAATGAGATCGCTAAATTATACCGGTATTCCGCAAAAGATCGGTATAACTTTTATAAAAAAGGGTACTTTTACAGTATGGTAAGGTTAACGATGCATACCTCCCTCGAGGTGATCCGCCAGAATATGGAAGCAGTATCCAATGTGGATTGTCAGAATAATTTCTTCCAGATCTGCATCGTAGTGAGCGGTCAGGGTTACCTGGGAGTGGAGTCACATCGTACGGCATTCAAACCGGGCAGCGTGATACTGCTTACGCCGGACGATGTTCATCATTTTGAGCTGGAACAACCTACGGAATTTCTGATGGTGCGTTTCAGCAGTAGTTACATCAGGTCTTTCGAATGGGGAAAGATGAACCAAATGGAATGCATCCTGTACTATGCCCGTCATTTTAGCGGCTGCATCATGAAAACGCCCGCCGACAATGTATTGGTACAATCTATTGCTACCTCACTCCTGCATTCACTGGAACATCCCGATCTCTACCAGGAAGATATTGTAAAGCACTTCGTGAACGCCCTGATCGTTATTGCCGCCCGCAATATTGAAAAAGCCGGGCCTCCGGCGTCGGCAGAAAATACTGATAAAAAATTGCTGGATATTATTCACTACATCGAGGAGCATATCTTCGATCCGGCCAAATTAAAAGCAGCGGCCATTGGGAAGGCCTTCGGTGTTTCGGCCAGCTATATCGGGCAGTACTTCCAGCGGCGTTCAGGAGAGACCCTGCAGCATTTTATTACGCAGTATAAATTGCGGCTGATTGAGCACCGCCTGAAGTTCAGTGATATGCGTGTGAATGAAATTGCGGTGGAGTTTGGCTTTACGGATGAAAGTCATTTGAATAAGTATTTTAAAAAGCAGAAAGGGATAGCTTTGACAAAGTTTAGAAAGCAGTATGCTTCGAAGGCAGTGAAAATTGTTTAGTAGAAATTTATGAACGAGGTAATAAACGGAGGAATACTTGTTAATATCATTTGATCATTAGCTAAAATCGACTTATAGAAACACATGAACTCTTTATAGTTTCATGATTTTATAATAATCAGCTGTACAAGGCCAATGATGAAAATTGCAAATATGAAAGGGTATAAGGTATTCTTGTATGTCATCCTGTTTATTGCTGTTTGGGCCCCGGGGGCTAACACCGCCCAGGCACAAAGCGGAGACCAGATATTGGATGGGATCGGTGAAACAGGAATGATTGCACGCTATGTATTCAACGGCGATACCAGGGACTGGTCCCGGAATAATCTGCACGCTAAAATGCAGGGAGCAGACCTCAAATTTGTGAATGACAGCCGCTTCGGAAAGGTGTTGTCACTCCCGGGAGATAACAATTCATTTCTTACGATCCCTGGAGAAGCATTAACAGACCTGGAATCCCTGAGTATATCAGGATGGATATACCTGCGTTCGAAGCAGGCCGGCCAGCGGTTTTTTGATTTCGGAAAAGATACCGCCCAACATTTTTTTGCAGCCCCTGTCGGCACAAATACCCGGGAGGGCTACCAGGCCCTGATAACAGCGCAAAAAGCCAGTAAAAAGGGAGCAGTTTCTCCCGCAATAGCATTGAATAAATGGGTGCACCTTGCCATAGTGGTAGATATTCCTTCAAAATCTTTGATCACTTATGTGGACAGTAAGCCTGTGGGCGAGGCGAAAGATATTCCGCTGGAACTGACAGATGTATTCGGTCAGCAGCCGGGAGAAGCACTGCTTTATATCGGAAAATCACTATCACCTGGAGATCCCAATCTCGATGCCATGATACACGATTTTCGTATTTACCGTGTTCCCCTGAGCGCCAGGCAGGTGGCCGGGATCTATAGCAATGCTCAGAAGGGCAGGGGCCTCAATGAAGGTTCGGTAAATACAACCGGAAGGCATGTTGAGGATGATCTTCCCCGTTTCCCTCCAGGCAAGGCGGCGCTTTATAGCTCTTTTTTAGTGGGAGTGTCCGATGTGAAAGTGGAAACAGCAGTAGGAGACCTGCCACGGTTACCCAGTTACGTTCCCGGCACTTACAAGGGTGAAATGAAAGGCAAAGGCCCACAGGTACGTGTGGTGTGGCCTGCCGCTACCGACAACAGCGCTGTGCTTAGCCCCGGGTCTTATACCATTACCGGGCGTGTTGCAGGAACGGATTTTCAGCCAAAGGCATTTATCACGGTAAAAGCGTCCGGGGAACCAACTACACCTGGTTTGAAGCTGGCTACGTTTGATCTGGGAAAAGTTACGCTGAAAACGGACGCGCATGGCCACGAAACCCAGTTTACCGAAAACCGCGATAAGTTTATAAGCACATTAGCCCAAACGGATCCGAACTCCTTTCTCTATATGTTCCGTCATGCTTTTGGACAGCAACAACCTGAAGGAGCAAAGCCTTTGGGTGTCTGGGACAGCAAAGACACCAAATTAAGGGGACATGCCACTGGTCACTATCTTACGGCAATTGCACAAGCCTATGCCGGTACTGGATACGACAAGGCATTGCAGGCTAATTTCGCTGGGAAAATGGAGTATATGGTAAATACGCTCTATGAGTTATCGCAGCTATCCGGAAAGGCGAAAGAAGCAGGTGGCCCACATGTGTCGGATCCGGCAGCAGTGCCATATGGCCCCGGAAGATCTGCTTATGATTCAGATCTCAGTGATGAGGGCATCCGTACCGATTACTGGAACTGGGGCCTGGGATTCATCAGCGCTTATCCCCCGGATCAGTTTATCATGTTGGAGAACGGAGCCAAGTACGGAGGCCAGAAAAATCAGGTTTGGGCGCCGTATTATACCCTACATAAGATCCTGGCCGGCTTAATGGATGTATATGAAGTGAGCGGTAATAAGAAGGCCCTTGCAATAGCCGATGGCATGGGTAATTGGGTGTACACCCGCCTGAGCAAGCTGCCAACGGATACCTTGATAAAAATGTGGAACACCTACATTGCCGGTGAGTTTGGAGGCATGAATGAGGCAATGGCCCGCCTTTACCGGCTTAGCGGTAACCCGAACCACCTGAAGACGGCGCAGTTATTTGATAATATCAGGGTGTTCTTTGGCGATACAGCCCATTCTAACGGGCTTGCCAAAAATGTAGATCTTTTCCGTGGTTTGCATGCCAATCAGCATATACCGCAGATTGTAGGGAGCATCGAAATGTACCGCGTCTCCAATAATCCGGAATATTACAGAGTAGCGGATAACTTCTGGTACAAAATGGTCAATGATTATATGTACAGCATTGGGGGAGTGGCAGGCGCACGTAATCCCAACAATGCGGAATGTTTTATCAGTCAGCCGGGAACATTGTATGAAAACGGCTTCGCTGCCGGAGGACAGAACGAGACCTGCGCCACCTATAATATGCTGAAACTGACCAGTGACCTGTTCCTCTTTAATCAGCAGGCAGCGTTAATGGATTATTACGAGCGTGCCTTGTACAACGATATCCTGGCATCTGTCGCTGAGCATACTCCCGCCAATACCTATCACATACCGCTCAGGCCAGGGTCTATCAAACAATTTGGCAACCCCGATATGACTGGCTTTACATGTTGTAACGGCACCGCGATAGAGAGTAATACCAAGCTGCAGAATTCAATTTATTTTAAAAGTAAGGATGACCAGGCGCTGTATGTGAATCTATACATACCCTCTGCGCTGGAATGGACAGAGCGTCAGGTAAGGATAGAGCAGACAACAAATTTTCCTCACGAAGACAATACCCGCCTGACTATTAAGGGCAGCGCAAAATTTGATATCAATGTGCGGGTGCCAGGCTGGGCTACCAAAGGATTCTTTGTAAAGATCAATGGTGCAGCACAAAAGCTCTCCGCCAAGCCGGGCACTTACCTGAAAATAAGCCGTGAATGGAAAGATGGCGATGTAATAGAATTGAAAATGCCTTTCCAGTTCCACCTGGATCCGGTGATGGATCAGCCGAATATCGCCAGCCTGTTTTACGGACCGGTATTGCTGGCAGCCCAGGAGCCCGAAGCAAGAAAAGAGTGGCGTAAGGTAACTTTAGATGCTGAAGATATAGGTAAGTCAATTAAAGGCGATCCTGAGCAACTAGTATTCACGATCGATGGTGTGGTATTTAAACCTTTTTATGAAACATACGGGCGTCATTCAGTTTACCTGGATGTTACGTTAAAATAGCCTTGAACTCAAAACGCCTGATGGGGTTGTCGCTCGCAAGCGGCAACCCTATTTTTTTACCTTGACGCTGTTTCGATGACGAATGCCTTCAGTTCAGCCATCTTACCATCGCGAAATCGCCATACGTCACAATAAGCGTAATCTACCATTTTCCCGTCTTCATTCTTCATACTGATTTTGCCCAGTGCTGTAACAAATTCACCTTCGGCGATTAAGTTTTCAACCATGAACTTTGGCGGTTCTACGTATGCCCTTGCCATATACTGCCTGACGGCTTCCTTTCCGCGTAAGACCTGGTCTCCTACAAATGTCCATTCCGTATCCTCGGTGCAGAAGGCCAGAAACCCCTCATTGTCGCCTGCAGTAACAGCCGCATTTGCCTTTTCCAGTATTGCTTTATTATTTAGATCCATGTGGTATTCATTTTTTCTCAGCCCAGATATAGCCCCGCCTGGTGGCATATTCCATGTTCTCATGCGGACGCCGCTCAATGGCATCAATGATATTAAAACCCGTTTCGTGAAGTAATGCTACAATGTCATCTGTCTTAAAGAAGAGTAGATCAATATCTACTTCTTTATCACGGGCTTTGTCAAAATGAACTATTTCATCACCTACGTGAAAGGAAAATAAGAAATCTCCTCCTGTTTTCAATACCCTGTTTATTTCTCCGAAACAGGTCCTGACCTGGTCAAGTGTAAAATGTACAATCGCATAGAATGCAAGTGCACTTCCAAGATGTCCTGCGGGATAAGCGATATTCAGCAAGTCCCCGGTGTCGAATTTAATCTGAGGGGAAAGTCTCCGGGCAACATTCACCATTGCCGGCGACAGATCAATACCGACAATGTCTGTTAAACCATTATCATATAGAAATTTTGTTGTTTGCCCGGGACCACAGCCAAAGTCGGCACATAGTCCCGTTTCTTTATTGGAAGCTGCAAATTCCTTCAATAACAAGCGGTCAACATGTTTGCGGGAGAGTTCATCCCAACGCTCCACCGCATAATCTTCGGCAACCTCGTTATAACAGTGTAATATTTTATCTTGTGAGTTCATTTTATACTTTTTTTTGGCCTGACAGCAACGAATAACCTGAATATATGGTTTAAAAGTGGAATAGAGAAATTAAGCCAGCGTCATCCGGTATTACCGGATTCCACATTTATTTATGGGGCAGCTTCTCATTTTTTATAATGGTAGAAAAACACTAATTTGTTATCCGCAAAATCACCACAAACAGGAGACAATTCTATGGATCCCTTTAGATCCCTCAATTCATTTACCCAAAAACAAAAGAACCATGACACCACTAACAAGTAGCCCCGCTACTTTATCTAACCAGCAAATCGCCGTATTGGCTTGCGGCCTTAGCTATAATGATCCGCAAACGAATATTGACAGCTACCTTCCCGGCTGGAGCATTGTATGGGACGGTGCGGTAACTTCCGATGGCAACTATGCCTTTATTGCCGCCAATTCAGATTCCTCTATCTATGTACTGGCCATCCGCGGTTCCTTACCGCCTTTTGACGTAGTAAAGGACTGGGATGCTTTTGCCAACTGGGTGCTGGAAGACATGGATGTGATCACTACCGTGGATTGGACCTATGTATCACCGTCCACCAGCAATGCCAAGATCACCGCCGGCGCCAACCGGGCATTCAGCCAGGTAAATGGCATGCAGAACACCATCGATCCTACCGGGCCGGGTATTTACAGCTACCTGCAGACCAACGCGGTGGATAACGGCAAACAGGTGATCATTACAGGTCACAGCCTGGGCGGCAACGCGGCTAATGTATTTGCCTCCTACTTTATATCCTCATTGATCGGCACAAAGCCTGCTGTCGCCAGTATTACCACACTGGTTACTTTTGCCGCTCCTGCAGCCGGCAATGAGGCGTTTGCGTCGGACCTGGACGGCAAGCTTTCCAATGCATGGCACTATGCAAACGATAATGACATTGTGCCGAAGTTCCCGGTAGACGCCTCCGTGCTCGAGATCGGCTTCATGTATCTCGGTGGTCCTTCCTCAGGCTCCATATCGGTTACCTATAAAGGGAAAACGATAACTTTGCGGGAAGCATTTATATTGCTGGCCGGTGCGTTCCTGATATATGGTTATGCGCAGCAGAACCTGAACTATACGCCATTTTACGTGGCTACCGACAGCCAGTATACGCAAAATACCTTTGAAGACTTTTTCCAGCAGGCGGGTTACCAGCATGAAGTGATGCACTATGCAAGCACGCTGGGTATAACGCTGCCGTCTATATCTACACTGGCGGAGCAGGGCAAGCTGGTGCAGTAATCATACCATTTCAAACTTGCATACGCTAAAATAATACCACCTGTCAGGATCAGCAACGCATAAGGCCAGGCCTGCACGATGGTCATGCCTTTATGGTTGCTGATCCAGGTGACGTAAAATGTTTTTTGGAAAATCGAAAAGATGGGTTACATTAGATTAAAGCTAACTAAACATGAAGTTTAAACTAATTTTATCCTTTCTGCTTTTAACCACTTGTTTTGTTGCATTTAGCCAGGAAAAGCAATCCGGAGAATCTGAAAAAGGCTTAATTAAGATCTCCGTCATGTATCCTTATGCCGAGGGTAAAACCTTCAATATGGAGTACTATGAAACTAAGCATATGCCGATGGTGGCGGGTTATTTGGGGTCAAACCTGGTTAAGTATACTATTGAAAAAGGGCTTTCCAGCGGTATTCCTAACCAACCTTTACCTTTTATGGCTATTGGAATCTTTTATGTAAAAAGCCTAAGTGAATACCAGGCGGCTATCGCTCCCAACAGAGATGCCATTCGTGCGGATTTTGTAAACTATACCAATGTAGCTCCTGTCATTCTGGTGAGTGAAGTCGTAAAATAAAGCTATATCCTCAAAATTCATTTTTATACATAACTTTTCCATCCAGGCTATGTAATTCTACTTTATCCACTTCACATAACCCATTTGAAATATAACCAAGCCCAGCCAGGTATTTGGTATCTGTAGTATATCGTGTTGAAAAAGCTTCCTGACCATTTATTTTCACAACAGCCATTTTATTTTTTACAGTTATTTCTATATCCGTCCATTGGCTTACGTCAAAAGTTATGGGAGATAAGTCATTATCACTTCCTTTCTTTAATTGTTCCCCGAATACAATGAAGGCCTCATGTGCACATCCTTTTGTTGTACATCTCATATTAATAAACGACCGTTGGCAATAGAGCTCTATTTCAATGTACGGGCATAAGCTATTTCTTACTTCCTGCATTCGTACCCTGGTTTTATATTGAAAGTTATCGGCGGGTATATCCATTTGGCTGGGGAAGTACACGTAATGGTACCGTTTGTCTTTGCTGACTTCAATATTATTTTTCTGCAATTGTTGTATGCTCAGGCCGAGACTGCCGTTACCATTGAAAGTATCCACTTTAATATACTGGGTGCTGTAGTTGGCTATATTGTCAATTGCATAAAAGAACCAGCGGTCAGTGGGAATGCTTACATCTGCTGCCCTGATGACAGAATCATTAGCGATGAGTTTTGCAATATGATAACCGGGTTCGTAGTATATATCTGTTAGTGTGTAGCTGTTTTTGTAAATTTTTATCCTGCGATTTTTATCCCAGGATTGCTGAATGAAAAAACTATCGGCCTGCACATCATCAATATTATAGCTAAAAACTACAGAATTCGGAATATCATTCAAGGTGTTCTTCCGGAATGAAAAAGATGCCTTTTCTGCATTGTTCACGGTCCCTTTTGTTGAGCGGAAGAAATAAAGGCTTCCCAGGATGATGATGGCGACGGGTATAGACAAATATTTTAAGCTGAACTTCCGTTTTAATTTTTCGGCTGATTCCTTTTCTGGCCCCTCTTCGATCTTGCTGGCTTTAAAATCCTGCCAGGTCTTATAATTATAGTAACTGGCAATCGCATTTAAGGTGGCTATTTGCGGCAAACGGGTGAATTCACCAAGGGCAAGCCGTTTTACGGTAGTTCCACTTATCAGGATGCCGGATTTTTGTTGCAGCTGCTCCCCAATATAATCGAAGTCACGTTGGGTCATCCTGGTGAGATCACTATATCCATTTCTATTAAAAATCTCTATTACGCTGGTTTTTACCAATGCCTGTTCGTTCATAAAGCAATCTTAATGCGGTCAAAATTATGAACCCTCTATTCTAATCAAGCAGCCCGAAATCCCCTGAAGGCACGTATTTATTCAGTTTTGGGGGCTTTTGCTGAGTTTTTGGTAATGAATTTTTATGCCTGCTGACTTACTTGCATAACAAACTAAACAATTTACTATGAATAAACAAGCTTCAACTTCGAAAATCCTGCGGGTGCTAATGATAGCGGTGCTGGGCTTTTGTGAGGGCGGTTGGCCGGTAGTTGCGCAAGTCGTGACACCCGCCTGGAGGGCGCCGGCATCGACGATTGTGGTAGCTGAGGAAAAGGAGTTTCAGAACGGTGACGTTCATCTTTATGGTACGCTTTATCTGCCGGGCGGCTCCAAGCGCTTCCCCGCCGTTATTGCACTCCATTCCGCCTCCTCAGCTACGCGGGATCTTCCGCTCTATCAACATTTAAAAGGCCTGCTGCCTGCCCTGGGCTATGCAGTGTTCGTCTATGACAGGCGTGGTAGCGGCAAATCAGGCGGCCAACGCGTCGGTACTGATTTCAATACCTTAGCTGACGACGGTCTGGCTGCAATGCGGATGCTTGCTGCTGATAAGCGGATCGATGCACGAAAGATCGGTTTTTGGGGATTAAGTCAGGGAGGCTGGCTTTCTGTGCTCGCCGCATCCCGCTCACAGCAGGTGGCCTTTGCCATATCCATATCGGCTCCCCTGACTACGCCGGATGTGCAAATGAATTTTGCAGTAGAAAATATTCTACGCGTTAAAGGTTTCCGCGACGAAGATATCAGCGCAGCAATCAGGACACGAACAGCCGTTGACGATTTTATGCGTGGGCAAAGAGAGCGCTCTGCTGTCGAACAAATATTGGCTGATGCTGTTAAAAAGCCATGGTTTAAATATGCTTATATCTCTCCAATGCTGGACGATCCTGCTCATGCTCAGTGGGCAAAGGAAATTACGCTCGATCCCATCACAACGCTTAATCAGGTCCGTTGTCCCGTGCTCATATTATTTGGAGCAGATGATCCCTGGGTGCCAGTCAGGATTTCTGCAGAACTTCTCAGCAAAATGACGGACAAGAAAACAAATCTGAGCTATGCAGTGATCGCCGGAGCTAATCACGAGATGGCAACCACGGTGGCTCCGGAGAAAGAGCTGGACCCTGCCAATGCGACTGCATTTGCACCAGATGCTCCGTCATACTTCGGTATCCTGGCAAAATGGTTGAGTCAACCCGATCAGCATTATCATATCAAAACACTGTAAAAAATCTTATATGAATATATGGATAAGCGCAGGCCGCATATTTTTTGCAATTGGCATAGCAGGCGTAGGAGTGCTGCATTTTTTTTACCCGGGAATCAGGCCGGTTATCATACCTGAATTAACAGGTATTCCTTCCAATTTATCTTTTATTGCTTATTTTATAGCTATGCTGCTCATTGGTGCAGGGTTTTTAATTGCCATTGGTAAAAAATACAGTAGCCTCTCATTATTAATGGGCATCCTGTTTTTTTTACTGTTTCTATTTGGTCATTTGCCCACGTTTTTATCAGCAGGGTCTTTTAATAATTATTGGGTGAATCTTAATAAGATTTTAGCATTGTCGGGAGGATTTCTGGTAGTCTCAACAATCAGTCCGCCAAAACCGGGACATAGATTAATGGACTTGCTTGCTAAAATAGGCCCTTGGGGTAAGTACCTGTTTGCAATTATGTTATACAATTTTGCTATTGGCCATTTCAATAATCTGGAAGGAGTCAGCCATTTAGTGCCAAAGTACATTCCTTTTCCACAATTCTGGACTTTCCTGGGCGGTGTTGCACTCATGGGGTCAGCGATAAGTATTTTTAGTAACTATAAGGTGAAGACGATTTTGCTGCTGCTTGGGTTAAATTTATTTATCTGGTTACTGTTGTTGCATCTTTATTACGCCATTAATTTTCCGCAGTGGCAGGAAGGTGAAAATTTTATCGGCGTCCTGACCTGTTTATCTTTTTGCGGTACTGCTTTAATCATATCCCAAACAGGATCAAAAAGTGTACCTGATGTACATTTGGAGCTTTGAAGGAAAAATCAAATACATTTGTGACAAAAAAATCATGGAAACTGTAGCAAGCAAAGTTGGCGTAGAAGAGGAAAAGCATTTGATCCTGCTTACGCTTAACGACTATCTTCAAGGGCGTCCGGTACTGGACATCGAAAGAATCCGGGCCGCTTTTCACTCCGATGCGAACATCAGGACCATCATAGAAGGAAAGTTGGTGCAGTGGACACTGCCACAATATCTGGACCTGGTTGCCCAGGCAACAGTACAGGAATGCCAACCAGAGCTCCTTTCATATACCTGGGACGGAGATACGGCATCTGCCCACGTGCAATTGACTTTTGCCACTTTTCGGTTCATTGACCGGTTTAACCTGGTAAAGTTAGACGGGAAATGGCTGATCGTGGATAAGGTCTCCTATCGGCAGGAGCTATAGTGAGCGCTTGTAGGTAAAAAGCTATCGGGTAAACTATAAATGAAAGAGGGGTGTCTCAAAAGAAGAGGCACCCTTTTTTAAATGTAACTTTCACATCCATTCCCACGTTTTCACACAATGGCGGATATGAAATTATCTTGTCCAGTGTTTATGTTATTCACTGCGTAAGCTTTTTATAGGATCCGTTAGCGCGGCTTTGATACTCTGAAAACTCACCGTCAGCAAGGCAACCCCGACCGCTAGTGATCCTGCCAGCGCAAAAATCCACCAGTCAATTGTGATCTTATAGGCAAATTCTTTCAGCCATTGATTCATGCCCCATCCGGCAATAGGGGAAGCCAGTATCAGCGCTATCAGAATGAGTTTGAGAAAGTCTTTGGAAAGCAAGGCCACGACACTGCCAACGGATGCGCCCAGCACTTTTCGAATGCCAATCTCTTTTGTGCGCTGTTCGGCGGTGTAGGTAGCCAATCCGAATAATCCTAAACAAGCAATGAAGATAGTCAGGCTTGAGAAGAGGGTTAATACCTGTTCTGTTTTTTGTTCGCTGAGATAAACATGCTCAAACCGATCATCTAAAAACGAATAGGAAAAAGGGGCTGCAGGCGAAAAAGACTCCCACTGCTGTTTCATTGAAGCGAGCAGCTGCGGGAGTTTATCCGTACGGGTTTTGACCAGGATGTTGCCAGAATTTCCACCCAGAAACATGACTAAAGGCCCGATTTTCTGTCGCAGGGACTCGAAATGAAAGTCGCTTACAACACCAATTACCCGGTAGTATGTTTTTACACCGTTATCATCAACGTGACCAATCAGCTCTCTTCCAATCGGTTGCTGCTGCCAGCCTAAGGCCCGTACAGCCGTTTCATTCAGAATAACAGCAGAGGAATCGGTAGAGAAACTTTTTGAAAAATTACGCCCCTGCACCACACGCATCCCTAATGTAGGAATATACTCGTAATCAACTTTGTAGAATCGGCTCATTACACCTTTAGCCGGATTCTCTCTGGACATTACGGTGGTGTTATCGACGGCGGAATTCCCAACAGGTACCTGTCCCGAAATACTCCCTGTAATGACTTGCGGAGATTGAATGATGTTGTTGCGAAATACTGCTTCGTTATTTTGAAGCATGTATGTGTCATGAATAACCAACACCTGCTCGCGGTTAAAACCGATTTTCTGTGCTTGCATGTAACGTAGTTGCCGGTCTGCGGTAACAGTGGCAATAATCATCGAAATGGTGATAAAAAACTGAAACACTACCAAACCACTTCGCAGGTTGAAGCCTCCGCGTCTGGCTGTACCCCGTCCTTTCAACACCAAAACAGGCTTAAACGAAGACAGGTAAAAAGCCGGATAACTACCTGCCAGCAGCCCTACCAACACAGTACCCGCCACTAAGCCAGCGGCTACAAATCCGTTGGCCAGCAAACTCAAGGTAAGGGTCTTGCCTGTAAGCTGATTAAAGAAGGGCAAAGCCAGGCCTACGACCAGCAATCCAACCATCAGTGCCGCAATCGCCAAAAGAACCGATTCAATCAGAAACTGTTGCTGCAATTGGCTTTTTACCGACCCAAGCACTTTACGTACGCCTACCTCACGCGAACGCCGGGCTGCTGTGGCCGTCGATAGGTTCATAAAGTTCACACAGGCTATCAGCAACATAAAAACAGCAATGGCGGAAAGCACATATACATATAGAATATTTCCTCCCGGGCTTAAGTCACCCCCACGGAAGGAGGAATGCAAATGAATATCGGTGAGTGGTTGGAGAAAAATCCCGAAATCATCACCTTTCTCACGAAACTGTTTTGTACTGAGTTGCAGAAACTGCTGTATCTCACCTCCAATCTCTTTTTCAGCGAGCTGGGAAATTTTAGTCTCCAACTTTCTGTAATCGTATTTCTCGGGCAACACCACGTATGTGTAATAGTTCATACTAAACACCCATCCGATATGCTGCTCATCATAAGCGGGTAATGAAGCCAGCATATCAAACCGGAAATGGGAGTTCATAGGTACATCCCTGACCACACCTGTAATTCGATGAGGCGTCTTTTCACTGCCAAATAATAAGACTTTCCCGATCGGGTCCTGGTTGCCGAAGTATTTCCGGGCAGTTGTCTCGGTTAATACCAATGTATTTGGCTCGGTCAGCGCCCGCTTCGGATCTCCTTTCAGGAAGGGGATGGTGAACACTTCAAAAAAAGTTGAGTCGGCACGCAGCAGGTTATCTTCTTTAAATGAGGCTGTTCCGTAGTTAACAAACTCACTTTCCTTCCGGATACGCGTTGTTTTTAATACTTCCGGAAATTGCTGTTGTAAGTCCCGGGCAACATTTGGACCTAATACGGGTCCTCCAACGTCCTCACCATTGAGCCGCAACTTGAGTCCGACCCGGAAAATCCGATCTGCTTTCTCATTATAACGATCATAGGATAATTCATCCTGCACATAAAGCATGATCAGTATGCAGGTAGCTAATCCGATAGCTAGACCAACGATGTTAATGCTGGTTGAAACTTTTTGTCGTTTCAGATTTCGAAACGCGATTTTCAGATAATTCCGAATCATGATGGTAGAAGTGGTCCGGCGCTCCGGTTGTTGATAATGTTGTTTATTCGTTTTTCTTCTGCGTACAAACGGAGGCAGTACCGACACTACGTTCAGAACGTAACGCAGCGTGGCCTGGGCTTTGCCCGAACGCTTATACCAGTACGTATATAGCTCATCTAAATCACCTTCTACCTCCTCCAATGTATTATCAGGATGCAGTCGGATGAGTAGCCATTGGGCCCAGCGGGGTGGTCGGACAGGCGATTTCATATGCCACCAAGTCGAAGGGTGTCAGGAGGTAATAGTTGCCAGAGGTTTTGCCGGAGCTGCTGAATTTCCTGAAGCGCGCGACTTCCCATCGCCGTGATCCGGAACAGCCGCTTACGTCGCCCTCCGCGTTCGGCCGTGGCTCCGCCCAGTTCGGAGCTTACAAACCCCTTCTCTTCCAGACGAATCAGCGTGTTATGCACCGTGCCGAACGTAACGATACGTCCCGTATGTGCTTCCAGCGCTTCGCTGATCGTCACACCGTAGCCTTCTCCGTCCAGAATGGCAACCATTAATAAAACCACTTCTTCAAATTCACCCAGATATGTCCGGCGCATAAGCTCACATTATTTTATTAGTTTCCATTTTGTCGTACAAACCAGGTGCCAACTCATTAAACAGGCCGTTTCATAATAGAAACGGCCTGTTTATGCTCAATAATAAGATTGTAATTGTCCGCAAATGGACATTTTTTGTCCGCCACCGGACAATGGACTTTTAAGGGCGAACGCGAATGATCGTCTTTCCGCTGACCCGGTTGGCCGAATTGAAGGTCGCAACGGCGTCATTGAGAGAAGATATATTGCCGATGTACGTCCGCAGGCGTCCCTCGCGCAGCCGCTGTACGATCTCATTCAATTGGTTTGGATCTGCAATGACAACAAAGTCGATTGCTGATCCGTTAGCAGGCCGGGCTTCAATCGGACCTGCGATGGTCACCAGCGTTCCTCCAGGCCTAATAAGGCCGGCAGACTGATTGGCAATATCCCCACTGAAGATATCGAACACCAGATCGACTCCGGCGGCGTCTTGCAACCTTTCGTTTTCAAGATCAAGGTACTCATGTGCGCCGAAATCGAGCGCCGTCTGCCGACCGTCCGCGCGGCCTGTACCTATGACATAAGCACCGGCTGCACGTGCGAGTTGGGTCGCCATTGAACCCACCACGCCAGCCGCACCGTGTACAAGAACAGTCTGTCCAGCACGAAGGCGGCCATGATCGAACAGCCCCTGCCAGGCAGTCAGACCAGGCATCACAAGGGCTGCGCCATCTGTGAAGTCAACATCGGCTGGCAGTGGCGCCAGGTTTCGTGCCTCAACGGCTACATACTCTGCCAGCGTGCCGTCGCGGTACCAGTCCGTGAGGCCGAATACGCGCTGGCCTACGGATAGGCCCGTCGTTCCATAACCAATGGCGGTGACAATGCCAGCCAGTTCATGACCGGGGATCGATGGCGTCCTGTCTCTACCGGCACGATCGGTCCAGGTCGCGGGCCACGACAGCTCATCTCCTGTGATTGCCGATGCATGCACCTCAACGATAACGTCATTTATCGCTGCTTGCGGCTCGGGTCGATCTACAAGCTGCATTCCTGCCTTTCCCGCAGCCTGGTCTGTCACTACTATTGCTTTCATATCGCACCTCCTTTTTTATTTTTCAACATAATTTTAATATTTAAGTAGTGAGTTGATATTATTAAGATGGTGTAAAATTAGCACTCCACCTGGCTGGCTTGATAGGCCAATTTCAAAATACTGAGGGGTCCAGTCAGGCGGGCTGCCGCACCGCGGTCCCTTGATTATTGTCGGATTTACGTAAATTAGCTGAAATAGTAACCAATTATAATATTTGAACTGCCGTACTTCTAATGAAATAATATGCAGGAACAAAAAGGGAAAAATGAGGACTTACAGCATCATGAGCTGGGAATAAAGATTCGCTCAAACGACAATCCTTATCTTCCAGTGGATAATCAAAAGAAACAGCTGCAACCGCGCAGATTATCTTCTTATTTTGTTGTATTGATTGAAAGCGGTTCTATTACCTACAATATAGACTCACAAGACTTTACGCTTACTGATGGGCACCTGCTTTTTGCAATGCCGAATCAATTTCTTACGCCACCCGCTAAAACAGACGATCTTAAATATTTCAAGCTGCTGTTTGATGAAAATACATTGGCATTGATGCCACAACAATATCCGTTTTTAGTCAACCCCTTAAACGCACAAACCATAGTGCTCGACAATGCTGCAAAAGAAAGAGTAATAAAGGTTTTTGGAATTATAAATCAAATGCTTTACCTGGATAAAGAGGAGACTGACACCGAAATAATACTAGCTTATTTGAACACGTTGCTATCAGAACTAAATAGTGCTTACTTCAAAAACAGGGAACCCGCCAATATCTTAAACACCAACCTTTCAAAGTTTATCGAATTTAAATTAGTCGTGGAAACGCACCTTACGGAGCAACCTTCCATCAACGCAATTGCAGAAAAGTTAGCTTTAACTACAAACAGCCTGTATCGGATTGTAAAAGAATATGCAGGCACATCGCCCAAAGATTATTTTACTAACCGTTTGATAGCGGAAGCCCAGAGAAAATTGCGCTATTCTAATATTTCCGTCAAAGAATTGGCCTATGAATTGGGCTTTAACGACCCTGATTATTTCTCCAGGCTCTTCAAAAAAAGTACAGGAAAAAGTGCAAGTGAATTTTTGCCCAGGCAAGATTTGTCGGGGAAATAAATTGAATTGTCCATTTCCGCCATTTTTCAGCCTCCTACTTTTGCTTCATAAAATTCATACAGGAAATGAAATTTGCATTAGTAACAGGAGCTAACAAAAGCATTGGTTTTGAAGTTGCACAACAACTGGCTCAAAAAGGAATTTATGTTTACCTGGGCAGTCGTAATGTAGAAAATGGTGTTGAAGCCGTTGATAAATTAAAAGCGAAAGGATTCAACAACGTAGAAGCTATTCAGCTTGACATTACAGATGAGGAATCAGTAATTAAAGCCCGTAAAGAAATAGGGAAGAAAACAAAAGTCCTGGACATCCTTATTAATAATGCGGGCATTTATGGAGGCTACCCGCAAACGGCACTTGACGCAACTATTGACCAGTTTAAAGCAGCTTATGATGTAAATGTTTACGGCGTAGTGCGGGTTACACAGGCATTTATTGATTTATTGAAAAAGTCGTCAGCACCTCGTATTGTAAATGTAAGTTCGAGTCAGGGTTCAATTACGCTACACAGCGATCCAAACTATAAATATTACGACTACAAAGGTGCTGTATATCTTTCTTCAAAATCAGCCCTGAATATGTATACTGTTGTTTTGGCTTACGAACTTAAAAATACCAGCTTCAGAATAAATGCCGTTTGCCCGGGATTTACAAAAACAGATTTCAACGGACATCGTGGGACCGGTACTGTTGAAGATGCAGGGAAACGGGTAGTGAAATATGCGCTGATTGACAATGATGGCCCAACAGGAAAATTTTTTAGTGAGGAGAATAATCCTGAAACAGGAGAAATACCCTGGTAACGAAGATGAATTGCAGACAAAATAGTCATTTTGCAGAATAGCTGGTGTAATTTGTTTAAGGCAGGATACCTTCATAAAAAAGAAAATGAAACGTATCAATATTTTACTCACAATTCTGCTTTTCTGCCTGATCTTTCCTAAAGTAAGAAGTCAGGAAAAGTCGAAGATAGACACCCTGCTTTCTGCCTTGTCGAAACGGTCTGGTGATGCCGGCTTTTCTGTTTGCGTAGTAAAGAAAAACGAAATACTATATACGAACGCTTTTGGGTATCGCGATAAAATCCGGCAATTGCCAGTTACTACGAATACCATTTTCCCCGTAGGATCCTGTACCAAAGCTTTTACGGCTGCTTTGTTTGGGCTCTTGCCTAAGCCTATTAACCTGGATACTCCGGTTCACAGCTATCTGCCGCAACTTAAATTCTATAGGGATCACATGACAGAGCAGGTTACGATCCGTGATTTGTTGTGCCATCGCAGCGGTCTGCCGCGGCATGAATATTCCTGGTTCCTCCTGGCCTCCGGCAATCGCGACTCGATGGTTGCCCGGATACAATATCTGCAACCCAATTACCGCATCGCTGAGAAATGGCAGTATAACAATTTCGGCTACCTTGTGCTGGGAATGACTGCAGCAGATATTTTGAAGGCAGGTTACGAAGAAGCTGTCAGGGATAAGATTCTTGAACCCTTGAGTATGGAAAGGAGCTACTTTTCCTTTGACAGGTTTCTTGCTGACAATGACAGGGCAACCGGCTATAAGAAGACCGGCGATTCGGTTTACCCGGTGAAATATCATCCACTGATTGCTATGGCACCTGCTGGTGGGCTCAATAGCACTGCGATTGATATGGGTAAATGGCTGTCGGCCTGGTTCAATTCCGGCAGCCTATTGCCTGAGTCCTATAAAAAGCAGGCAATTACTTCCTATGTCGTTACAAAGCCTGCTCTTCCGGCTGGACAGGAAGGAACGTATTTTTCCAACTATGGATTTGGCTGGTTTCTGAGCTCTTACCGGGGACACTACCGTGCAGAGCATGGAGGAAATATCGATGGCTTTACAAGTACCGCCTGTTTTTATCCTTCGGATAGTTTGGGTATCGTTGTGCTATGTAACAGAGAAAACTCTTTGTTGCCGGCCATGATCCGCAACCTCCTGACTGATGTTTTTCTGGGGTTACCGGAAGAGCCGAAGCGGGCGATGCCGGTCGGGTCGAACCCGGTGACTTCGAAACCAGTCAGTGAGAAAACGGAAAATGTAGCGATATACCTGCCCGGACGTTCCTTACTTGAATATACCGGTACTTATGGCCATCCCGGATACGGTCAGATCATCGTGAGGCTTATAAAAGATTCCCTGTTGGTAAAGATGGGACAAACTGATTTCTATCTTCAGCCGGCCGGGACAGACAGTTTTATGGCGGTTCAACAAAATGGGGATCTTCGAATTCGAGCTGATTTTGGAAGCGATTCAAAAGGATCAATTGAGCGTTTGTCTATTCCTTTTGAACCCACTGTGCCTGCCATTTCCTTTTTGCGCCGGAAATAATATGCTATCTTACCGTAAATGAAAATACGAAAATATTTATCTCTCATTCTACAGGCTGGCTATTGGGCACTCTATGAGAGCCTTTGTATTTTCCTGCTCTATCTGTCCCATAGTGAATCGCTCGATTTAGTGAGCGACGATCAGTATACAAACCTTCTGCTGCTGAACATTGCAGCTGTACCTGTTTTTTATGTTGTTTATCTTTTTGCTTTTACGCGTTATATGCCGGTTAAAAGAATCGGAGCTTTTTTTAAATCAATCCTTCTTCTGTCGCTTGCCGGCGGCGTGCTTTCAACCGCAGTTGTCAATGTCCTGTTTTATTCTGCGATGTCAATATTCCCCGGTACCGGCGTGAATGCTGTATTGTTATGTGGCTATTCGATTTGCGCTTTGATCAATGCGATTGCTGCGGCTGCCATGAAGAGTTTTTTTTATTGGTGGAATGATATGCGTGCAAAAGAGATCCTTACCCGCAGGAATCTGGAGAGCGAACTGAATACACTGAAAGCACAACTGCAACCGCATTTTTTATTTAATACGCTCAACAATATAGATGTACTGATCGGTATGGATCCACAAAAGGCTTCCAGTTACCTGCGGCAGCTGTCAAGGACGCTTCGGTATGTTTTGTACTCCGGAAGAAAAGAAATCATTGCTTTGGAAGACGAGATATCTTTTCTGCAGGATTATGTGATGCTGCAAAGGATTCGGAAAGAAGATACCAGTTGGGTCGACTTCGAGGTTAGTGGAAGCGCCGAAGGAGTTGCGCTTCCACCATTGCTGTTCCAGCCCTATATTGAGAATGCCTTTAAGTATGTAAGCAGTACAGACGGAGAACCGAAAGTGAAGATATTGCTGGAGGTGGAAAATAATTGTGTGAGATTTCAGTGTGAAAACAGCTGTGCCGGTGAAAAGGTTGCGGTTGCTGAGCAGCAGGGGATTGGGCTGAACCTGGCAGCGCAAAGACTTGCGTTGCTGTATCCAACCAATCACCGTCTGGAAGTAACACGCACACCTGCTACATTTATTGTCAACTGCACCATTGACATGTAACTATGAGGAAAATCAGATGCATCATTGTTGAAGACGAACCGCTGGCCCTGTACCGAACCAGGCAATACGTGGAACAGGTCGGCTATCTTGAATTGCTGCAGACTTTCAGCAATCCATTTCAGGCGATTGCATTCCTGGAAAATACCCAAACAGATCTGATATTCCTGGATATTCAGATGGACCAAATTACCGGAATTGAATTGCTGAAGAAACTGACAGATCCGCCAGCGGTGATTCTTACGACTGCTTACGAGGAGTATGCAGTCAAAGCTTTTGAACTTAACGTCGTAGACTATCTATTGAAACCATTTTCACTTGACCGTTTTCTTGTTGGGGTTGCAAAAGCCCTCAAACAGATAACTGAGCAAGCTGCACCGGAATTTCTTTTTTTCAAATCCGGGGTGACAGCGCAAAAAATCAGTCTTTCTCAGATTGAGTATATAGAAGGAGCAAGGGACTACCGGAAGATTTACTACGGTGGTAAAACATTGCTTATCGGCGAAACATTCGGAGAATTGGAAAAGCGTCTTCCCAACAATATCTTCTGCCGGGTGCATAAGTCATTTATTGTAAATTTTACCAAAATTGCTTTGTTCGAAAACGAAAGGGTGAAAATCAGAAATGAGTGGATTCCGGTTTCTGATACTTACCGCAAGCAGTTGCACGATGTCCTTAAACGATGAAGATCGCTGGATGTAATTGCGCAATTTTCCTACTTGACCGGATTTCCTGACAATCTACTCCATTTCAACGGCAAACCTTTTGTTGTGCCGTCGTGCTTGCTTTACATAGTCAAATTACTCGCTTCACTAAGGGAATTTTACGAATTAGCCCAACGAGAATGTAGGAAAATACAACACTTAAAATGCAGGCCATAATGTATTTAATAGTTGGTTTAAGCGTTAAAGATTCCAGGATAATAGTAACACCAACTACAACAGCAGAATGGAAAATATAAACGCCGTATCTATTTTCTCTTATTATTGATAATATAAAATTTGTAAAGTTGAATTTTTTCTTAAATAGCTGAAGGAAAAAGCCACAGAAACCAATACACAAAAAGGTTTGGGCGAGTGAAAGAGAAACTGATTCCCATGTAATGCCCGAAACCAATTTATTAACTATAGGCGGATACTTTGAAAGAAGATAAATAATCACGCAAAAGTAAGAGGCTGCAATAAGTGAGATGGGAAACCATGTTATTGCCACTTTTCTGGAAAGATCATCAAGCCAATGCTTTCTGTATACTAATAATCCGATTGCATACATGAAAATGTAAGGAGTGATATTAGAAAACTCTATGCCAATAAAATTCTGTCCAAGTGGAAAAAATTGTCGCGCTATGATTGTTAGACTACTGCATAGAAAAATAATCGTCAATATATTTACATGTGTGGGGATATTATCTGATAGACATTTTGAAATAGAAAAATGAGGTTTTATGAATTTCCAATAGCAAATATATACTAACTCAAAAGTTATCAACACCAAAATAAACCACGCATGAGAAGTGTACGGTTTAGTGTTTTGTTGTAATACATAACTAAACCATGACAATTGTGTTGTCCTATTATGGATTTCAATATAATATAAAATACTTGGGGCAAGAATAATCATTACAAATAACAACGGTACCACTAGGCGAATTAACCTTGATTTTATAAATTTGGATACCCCTTTTTTCTCTAATGAAGGAATTGTTAAAAAAGCGGAAATGAAAAAGAAAAGGCTCATTGAAAATGAAGCCTCAAGTCCGGTTAAGGCCGAAAGGAAAATTTGAATTGTGCCAGTTAGTTTTTCAGATGTAACATAGCACCAGCCGCCCATTGTCCCATAACCAATACTAACATGATGGAGTACAACCAGAACAGATAAGAATATCATAAGATTATCTAAATAGTAAAGTCGCTTCATTTGCTACATCTAATTTGGTATTATGAATAAATGTCTTGATAAGGGATTTGTATGTATGCGGCACAACACTTGAATTTACGCCACTCTTGGTACATTTTTGCATTGATAAGCAGTAAGCAGTAAATTCTTGTACCAAGGGCTGCAGATAAGCTTTTCCGGGAAAAAAGGTTACACAAATTTAGGGGCCGGCTGTGTAACCTTTTTTGTTACCTCTTAGATTGGTTTAGTTCGGTTTACCTTTTGTGCCTAAAAACAGAAAAGCCGCGTAAATCGTGCGATTTATGCGGCTTTGATACTGTCTGTTTTCTTTGTTGTGATCCCGCTGGGACTCGAACCCAGGACCCATACATTAAAAGTGTATTGCTCTACCAACTGAGCTACGGAATCAATCCCGTTTTTCGTTTTCGGGAGTGCAAAGATAGGAATTAATTTTTTTCTTCCAAATAATATTGAAAAAATTAAAACAAAGTCAGCGGAGCCGACACGCTTCCCCCAATCACATACACCGCCGTTTCCGCCGTCCTGCCCGCTATCACCACTTCTACACCTGCTGCATGCTCCGTAAAAAGTGCCTGCACAAGATCCGGATGATTGTTCTCTGCAGACAAATGCGAGAGCAACAAATGGCTCATAAACGGCGGACGATATGCTTTAAACAGCTCCAATGCCTGCCTGTTGGACAAATGCCCCATACCACCACGGATCCTGTTTTTCAGATACCAGGGGTACCGCCCGTTCTCCAGCAGCTGCTCATCATAGTTTGTTTCCAGGAAAGCGGCATGGCACAGCTGGAAATGCTGGATCACATGCTCGCAGGCTACGCCAATATCCGTGAACACGCCAATATTCACCTGCCCGTTGCCGACAATAAAACTGTGCGGTTCAGAAGCATCATGAAATTTGGGAAAAGCTGTCACACTCAGGCCACCGATGTGTACCGGCTCATAAGCTTTGAAAGGCACTACCTGTTCTGCATGTAGCGGCAAACCGCCGCTGCGTAAGGTAGCATCCGTGATATATACCGGCAGCTTATATTTTTTCGCAATAACCGGGATCCCTTTAATGTGATCCGTATGCTCATGGGAAACAAATATGGCTTTTACACGGAGCATAGACAGCCCCAGGCGTCTCATCCGTTTTTCCGTCTCCCTGCAGGAGATCCCTGCATCAACCAGCACCGCTTCTTTGTCATTCCCGATGTAATAACAATTACCGTTGCTTCCCGAATTTAATGATGTAATAGATAGTGACATGTCAATTGCAAAGAAACCGGTTTTTTTATTTTTTCCGCAGATTATTGATCTGTTCTTTTATCGTGTTCACCAAAATATCTGTCAGGCGGGTAAGGGCAGGAGAGAGGGCCTGCTTCCGCTGCAGCAGGAACAGGTGAAACACCGGCAGGGCAGGCAGGCCGCTGCTGGCGGCTAAGATCCTGCAGCCGGCCGGTACGCCTATTTCCGTGCGCAGGGTAATGCCCAATCCTGCCTGGGCGGCGGCCCAGAGGCCGGAGAGGCTCGGACTGGTCAGTACCACCCGCCAGGGCCGCTGTACCTGTTCCAGGGCTTCCAGGCCAGCCTGACGTACAACACAGGGCGCTTCAAACAGCAGGAGGGGAAGCGGCTGTTGCTGGTGTACCAGCGGTGTATGCCCTCCAATCCAGCGTAAGGGCAGTTTCCCGATGGGAATAGCTTCGGAGGGCAGCTGTGGGCCCATGATGAGGATCACATCCAGCTTGCCGCTTTGCAATTGCTGTTGCAGCACCGCCTGCCGGTCTATCACGATCGTGATCTGTACATCCGGGTACACGGCTGCAAAGCGGGCCAGTATCACCGGCAGCTCGCTCTCCGCAAAATCAGCCGGCAAGCCGAGGCTTACCTGTCCCTCCAGCCGGGTATCATGCAAGGCTTGCACTGCCCGGTCATTGATCTCCAGCAGTTGCCGTGCGTAGCCCAGCAAAAGCTCCCCCGTAGGGGTCAGCTGCCATCCGCGGCCCTGTTTCAGGAATAAGGGCCGGCCCGTCATTTCTTCCAGCCGCTGCATCTGCAGGCTCACTGCCGACTGTGAGCGCGCTACCCGGTCCGCCGCCCTGGCAAAACTGTCCATATCCACGGCCAGCACAAAGGTGCGCAGCAGATCCAGGTCCATCAGGTCACTTGTCATGGTTTAGTTTTGTTAAAGTATCAGATGAGATGTTTCAATATTGCAAATGTATTGATTTGGAATAATTTTGTGCCGACAACTACACAATAACAATAAAAATTAGTATCAATGCCTTTTGTAAAGATCAATCTCGCCCAGCATCTGACCGACAGCACAAAAAAAGACATATCCCTGGCAGTGCACGAAAGCCTGATGGAACACTTCAAGGTTCCACTGGATGATTATTTTCAGGTGATCCATGAGATCCGCGCAGCAGACCTGCTGTATCCGGAAAGCTACTTCAACGTACCTCATTCAAGTAGTATCGTGTATATTGAGATCACTGCCAGGTATGGTCGTACAGTTGAAATGAAGAAAGCACTCTATCGCGCTATAGCAGACAGGATAGCGGCGCGTACCCTCATCTCCGTGAACGACGTGTTCATTGTGCTCACAGAAGTAGCTGCAGAGAATTGGTCCATGGGCCAGGGCCTTGCGCAAATGGCATAAGCAAACTTGTTAACCGGCTGTAATACGCGCTGCTCCTGGCATGCGCGTATTAACTTTTTTATGAACCCCTGCGATTCCTTTGATTATTTCAAATAAAATAAGTACATTCAATGACCCTATAGGCATCTGTCAGAAAGGTTTTATCAATCAACGTATAGCAAGCATTCTGTTAATTTCCCAGTTTTCGATCTTCTTTAATCATTAAAAAGAGTCTTTATGAGAAAAAATCCACTATTGCCCCTCTTACCCGTCGTGCTGCTGATCTTCGCAGCCTCTTGTAAGAAAGACCTGAACGTAATCAATGGTTCATTGAAAAAAGACACCAAACAACAAGACCGCGGTTTTATTGTCATCGCAAAAGAAGGCGTTCAGCTGTCAGGCATCGAAGAAGGCCTGAAGGCAATAGGCGCCAGAAAATTTGTGTTAAAGAGCTCCAATCAGCAATTAGGGCTGATCAGCGTGCAAACCCCAGACCCCTCATTCCCCGAAAAAGCCAGGAAGATCGAAGGTGTTCAGTCTGTTGCAGTAGATCTTGTGATGAACTGGCGCCTGCCTGAAAAGATCTACAAATCAGGCGAATACTATAAAGCAGGTGCGGCTGCAAACCCGGCCAAACCAAACACGACCAAAGCTGTTCCGATCCCCGGTAATCCGCTTTCTTTCCTGCAGTGGGACCTGCGCTCCGTGAAAGCCCCCGAAGCCTGGGCAAAAGGTTATAAGGGCAACGGCGCTACGGTAGCGGTATTAGACGGCGGCTTCCTGCTCAATGATCCTGAGATCTCCGCCAATATTATCGGCTCTCATAGCTTTATTGAAGGCGAAGAAGTACAGTATCACGGCCTCGAAGGCTTCAGCCACGGCACCCACGTTGCCGGTACCATTGCTGCGCTGGACGATGCGTTTGGCGTAGTAGGCGTTGCACCCCAAACCAAATTGTTACTGGTGAAAGTATTGTCAGATGCCGGTACCGGTCCCTGGAGCGGTATCATTGACGGGATCTTCTATGCAGTGAGCCACAGGGCCAATGTAATTAACATGAGCCTTGGCGGAGAACTGCCCCGTAAAACTTTCATAGACGATAACGGTACTCCAGATGATCCTTCTGACGATTACACCGTGGAGTATGACCGCGATATAAGAGACCTCGTTATCGCATTGAACAGGGCTACGCTTTGGGCCACCATCAACGGCGTAACTGTTATTGCGGCCGCAGGTAATGATGCATACGACTACGATCACGAAAAACGTTTCATCACTTACCCGGCTGCCTGCCTCGGTGTATTATGTATTGCTTCCAATGGTCCGCTGGGCTGGGGCATTAACCAGGACACTACCTTGTATGTGCCTTCCTACACCTTCAGCAACCATGGTAAGAACTTCGTTTCTTACGGCGCTCCGGGCGGCAACTACAGCATCCCGCTGAACACCACGATCGTTAACGTAGGAGGCATCGTACGCCCCGAATATGTATTTGATTTTGTGTTCAACATTGGAGGCTGGGACGAGTTCTCCGGATCCTTCTTCTATGTATGGTCTGTAGGTACCAGTATGGCTGCCCCGCACGCCAGTGCCGCTGCGGCCCTGATCTATGGGAAATATAAACGCCTGGCCAATCCGCTGCTGGTAGAGCTGATCTTAAGAAGAAGCTCTACAGACCTGGGGGCGCCCGGCAGGGATACCTACTTCGGTAACGGGCAGATCAATGCTGCCAAAGCCCTTAGCTACTAACTGGAAAGCTTGCAATAACGTTGTTTAAAATTGAAGGTTTGAGCGTTTAAAAGTTTGAAGGTCTGCATGCATCACAAGTGCACCTTCAATCCTTTAAATCCTCAAACCTTCAAACTTTTATATTTGCCTGATCACCTGCTGCAAGGCCTCATAAGGGCGATAACCGGTGATCACTACACGGTGGTCTCCCTGCTTTATAGCCAGGGTGGGAAGACGGTTGATATTGCGGTAGCTCACTTCCTGCAGGTCCTGTTTTAAGAGCTGCATAGTGGCTTCGCTGCCAAGGTCCGCCTCAAACCGTTGTATGTCTAAGATGCCCGGATGTTCGCCGCTTAATACGGTTGCCGTTTCCAGCAGCACTGCCTTTTTTGCAATGTTCTTTCCGTCCTTCATGATCGCTGATCTCAATGCATACAGGTATAAGTGTGCGGCCTGTTCAGATTGCATGCCCGCACATTTAACCGCCAGGCAGGCCGGGTAAGAAGATGCCGGTGGGTCAAGGAACCAGATACGGTCGTTCATAGGCTGCCCGGATACCTGGCTGGCCTGCATCCAAACGGGCCCCATCTGCACAGGCTTGCTGACAGCATTCATCGTATCGTGGTAGGCGCGCCACTCAGCCAGTAATCCTCCCATACAGTATCTCCAAGAAATACGGCCCTGGTAATCCTGCAACAACTGTTGCCAGGCAGGCTCGAAGGCCCAGCTCCAACAGCAAAGCGGGTCTGTGTAGTACACTACTTCCAGTTGCCCGCCTTGCTGTTGTGCGGGTTGCTTTTTACTTACCTTTTGTTTTTCTGCTGCTTCTTGCATGGGTTTTTTTTGTATCATCTGCGTGCTCGGCGGCAGACATGCTCCAGTGCTGCTCGCCAATAGGCACGGCCATATTGATCTCATTGCTTCTTTCTTCACTCAGCTGTTGATCCAGCTCTGCTACACCCTCCAGGGTTCTTTCTGTACCTTGTGGGTCCTGGTGCATCAGTCCGTTTGTTTCCAACACGTGTTTAACAGGATCTTCAATGTATTGCCAGGTTTCACCAAACATGCTGCTTTCTCCTTCATTCCATGGTCCACGGATGGCGGAACCATTAGACATGTTGAAGTAAAGGTTACTGTAACGCGGATCGCTTTGCAGCACACCGGGAGGGAAGTTAGGCTGGATGCTGTCCAGCGCAGCCTGGAACATCTGGAAATGCGCCACTTCGCGCGTCATCAGGAAATTCAGTGTTTCTTTTACATCCGGGTCATCGGTGAATTGCAGCAGGTATTCATAAGTGATCTTAGCCCTGGATTCTGCGGCGATATCAGAGCGCAGGTCTACCGTCAGATCGCCGTTGCAATCGCCATTGATGTAGGCTGCGCTCCAGGGAACACCCTGGCTGTTGGTCAATGCCGGACCTCCTCCGGTAGAGGTCAGGATTTGAGGGGCGATCATAGCCTGGTGAATAAAAGCGTCTTTTGATGCTTTGCCATTCAGCAGCTGCATGATCTCGGAATTTTCTGCTGCATTCTTCAGGTCGCCGTTAATGCCTTGCAACAACATCTGAATAGTGGCGCCAACGATCTCCAGGTGACTGAATTCTTCTGTCGCTATATCCATCAGCAGGTCGTACTTGTCGGGAAATGGATGCCTTGCGCCGAATGCCTGCGTGAAATAACGCATCGCAGCAGCAAGCTCGCCATTTGCGCCGCCGAACTGTTCCAGCAACAACGAAGCAAATGCAGGATCGGGTTTTGAAACCCGCGCATTGAACTGTAACTCTTTCACGTGATAGAACATAAAAAATGGTTTTTGATGGGCAATAAAATAATACAGGTGATGATCAAAAAGCGGTCCATGCCATAAGCCAGAAGCGGCACAGAGCAATGTTTGAGGGGAAAATGTGGCTGTTGTGTAGAGAAGTCTCTACTGCTTACGTGCACGTAGTGTGCATTTTGTATAGCTAACAGGTGGTCTGGAAGTAACGGGCTTTGGTTTGATGCATACAACACCGGCGATGCATGCTGGGTTATCGTCAGCTGGCCTAACTGTTGCCGTGTTGCAATAAGAACAGCTTTTGTACAGATGAGCTCAGGAAGGCCAGGCAGTTCCTCGAACTGTTAGCTGGAATATATGTGCATTTGAGCCCGTCGCACAAAAGAAATCAGCAGAAAGGACACACAGAAAAAACAATCCATTATAGACGATTTAAAATAACAGACATGAAGACATCTTACAGAATTGCTGAAAATCCGGCTTATCAGCCGATGGACATAAGCGGAAAAGCAGTGCTTATTACAGGGGGCACTACAGGCATTGGCCGCGCTACCGCACTTTTATTAGCTGCTTCCGGCGCAAGGGTCCTGATATTCGGACGGCATGAACAGGAGCTGGATGATACCCTGCAATCCTGCAGGGAGGAGAACGCGGAAGGAGAGATCCACGGCCTGATTGCAGACAGCTCCAGCAAGGAAGGTATTGAACAGGTATTTGCAGCAGTCGATCGTCAGCTTGGAGGGCTGGACATACTCGTCAATAATGCAGCGCTGGCATATAACAGTATACTGGAAGGCAGTTATGACGACTGGCAATACATCGTGAACACCAACCTCCTTGGCTATATGGCCTGCGCACATGAGGCCGTACAGCGTATGAAGGAGGCCGGTGGTGGTCATATCGTGAACATTGGCTCCATGAGCGCAGATGTAAGAGAAAAGGACAGCTCCGTGTATGTAGCCACCAAGGCAGGTATCCAGGGCTTCTCAGCAGCATTGCGCAAAGAGGTGAACGAGTTAGGTATCAAAGTTACACTGATAGAGCCCGGAGCCGTAGGCACCGACATGCAGGCCAGTACGCCGCCCGATAAACAACGTGAGAAAGAAGAAAAACAGGAAATGCTCAAAGCGGAAGACATTGCCGCCTGCGTGCTGTATACCATTTCCCAGCCAGCCCGCTGCGATGTGATCAGCGTACAGATACGGCCGCACCTGCAGGTGATATAATGCCGTTAAATTGAATACCTTTGCCGCATCATGAAGGATTATAAAAAACACTTTATTATCCCGGCGCCCCCGGAAGAAGTATATGCGGCATTGACAAATCCCGCTACCATACAGTTATGGTCCGGCGAACCGGCGGAGATGTCAACCACGCCCGGTGAGGAATTTTCTTTGTGGGAAGGCAGCATCGTGGGACAAAACCTCGAATTTGAGGAAGGCAGGAAGATCGTACAGGAATGGTATTTTGGCGAGCAGGAAGCGCCCTCCATTGTAACCATCATTTTGCACCCTGATAAAAAAGGTACCTCCGCAGAGCTCAAACATACCAACATTCCCGATGAAGCCTACCAGGATATCATCCAGGGCTGGCAGGAAGCCTATTTCGGCGCCCTGATCGATTTCTATGTATAATCCATATACGCTTTTATTCCGGATATGCTATCTAAATAAATAGAGTTAACAATTTGTTTATATAACTTTTTTATATTAAAATTACGCTCCATAAGTTAGATACTGACACTGATGAGTGTGCACACATTAAAGAAAAACTGGCAGCTTTCCTGGGAAAATGCCGGTTTTAAGTTGAAGCTGATAGTGGGGATGGCAATACTGGTGTTGATTTTCCTGATGCTACCCAGCTTCTTCCAATACATCGAAAACCGCAACGGCACTGTTTTAAACGATTGGTTGTTAGCCGCTATCCCGGCTAAGGACGTTTCCATCCCCATCATGATCCTGATCTGGGGGATGATCTTCCTTTTCACCGCGAGGGTGATCGCCAAACCACAACTGTTCCTGCGATTCCTGATCGCATACGTGCTGATCACCTCTACCCGCTGCCTTACCATTTACCTGGTGCCGCTGGCGCCCCCGCATAATATGATCGAGCTGACCGATCCGCTCACGGGCGTTTTCTACGGCGGACAAAGCATCAGTAAAGACCTTTTCTACTCCGGTCATACTTCCCTGCTTTTCCTGATCTATCTCTGTATAGAGAAGAAAGTAGATAAGTACCTCGCCGGCTTCAGTGTGCTGGCCGTAGGCATCCTGCTGCTGGTACAGCACGTGCATTATACCACTGATGTTGTTTTCGCGCCATTTTTCTCCACCCTGGCATTCCAGCTGGGAAAGAAATGGGCGGAATGTAAGAAACCGGTGATGGCGAAAGAGAAAGCATAAGATTGTTAACGTCTATAATTAATTAAGACCGCCTTTTAAAAGAAAGAGGCGGTCTTTTACGTATTATACCTCCTGCATTAAGGGGCGAAACCCATTAAAGATTCATTTCGCATGAATATATGTTTCGAAATGTACCCGAAGTTGAAAGGTAGATAAGCTGTTTGTATAAAGAGACAGATGATATACCTGTAAATTACCGATAACATACGGGATATATACCGAAGGTATGGGAGTTTGATATGAAGATGATATGAGTTTTAACCGGGTTTTCCCTCTGAAATACCCGGGTTTAATAGGAAAGAGATGAACGGTGTACCCTCTCTCTTTATATATCGTTTATCATAAACTTTCAGAAAGTTTTGAAAATACAATATAGTTGAATATCTTTGTCATCAGAAAGTGCAGGGATGGCAATCACTTAAATACACCAGCCATGAATACGCTTGCCCACGTGCTATACCTTCTGATTACTTTTTTCATCACCGTGCGTGTTGGCCTTATTTTTTACAGGAATGGCCGCCTGTTCATACTGGATCTCCTGCACCAGGACACGCAGCTTACAGACTTTATCAACAAGGCCTTGCTGGTGGGTTATTACCTGCTGAACCTGGGGTATGCAACCCTCATGTTTAAAACATGGAAACCGGTACAGAGCTGGCAAGACTTGTTACTGGGCCTTAGCACCATGACAGGCAAGATCCTCATCACCCTGGCGCTGATACATTTTTGCAACATGAGCGCCATTTATCTCTTCAGTAAAAGAAACAATCATTCCATTCATGCTTAAAATATAATGATATGAAAACGTCCTACACATTTATTACCTACCTGGTTTATCTCCCCCTTGTGATCCTGCTGACCTGGTATGTAGCGCATACCTTGTTCAAAAACGGCAGAGTATTTATGCTGGATATTTTCAGCGGCAAGGAAGATATCGCCGGGGCCACCAATAAACTGTTTGAAACCGGGTTTTACCTGTTGAACCTGGGCTTTGCTTTCCTGATCATGGAAGTAATGCAGGCCATTAGCAGCGGCCAGGATATGCTGGAAGTGCTAAGCTATAAAATAGGCGGCTACTGCATCTACCTGGGTGTGATGCTGTTCTTCAATCTCTACCTTTTCTTCCGTGGCAGAAGGATCTCAAAAGAAAAAGCAAGACTGGCGGCAGCTGCTACTGCAGCAGGTTTCCTGCCTGCTAAATAATTGTTTCATCCATCTCTAAATATAAAAGAGACTGCTCGAAAGAACAGCCTCTTTTGCATTAAAAAAAGATCATCATCACAGTACACAAAGGTCAGTCTGGGGGCAGGTTATCTCAGAAGGGCACATCCAGCAGCCACTGGGGATAGATTTCGCTTCCTTTTTTGAGGGTTGCTGTCCGGATTTGCTGAGATTAGAGATCTTGATCTTGCCGAGGTGAAGCTTTTGGGCAGTCTTCTTTTTCATAATGATGATTTTGGGGGTAAAAAATTGTTAACCCTTCAAAGATAGCAGAACGGCGCATTGAAAAAATCACCGAAAAAGGTGATTTTCAATGCGCCGTAGCCTCAGTGGCCGATCTTTACCAATTTTATGGTTTGTCTTACATTTCCCTGCATCACTACCACATAATAAATACCTGTCGGGTATTCACTGCCAATCATGATCGTACTATTCGGCATCACACTATTCCGCGTTTCTACAATTCTTCCGTTATTATCTGCAACGCTGATCCGCAGTGGTTGTTCTGTCTTGCTCTGAACTAACAGTATGAACTGATCCGCGCTGGGATTAGGCCGTACCTTTATGCTTAAACGCTTATCTGCCTTATCCTGTTTCTCAAACCACGGATGTGCAATGGGTGCTTGTTTCCTTTGTACGCGTACTTTCTCCCGCCTGGAAGGCCTGCTTTCATTATGAAACCTGTCCAGCGCTGTAACGCGGTAGTAGTATTTAGTGCCGGGTATCACAGTCGTATCTGTGAATACGGTAGCATCAGTATTAGTGATAGCCAGCATATTCTCCGCAAGATTAATATCCATTACGCGGCTGGTAGAACGGTACACCACAAACTGGCTGGCCCTTTGTAATTCATTGGAAGTATAATGTTGCCTCCAGTCCAGCACCACGGAATCGCCGCCATATTGTCTGGCCTTCAGGCGATGAGGCGCCTTCGGCGGAATGCTGTCACGCCAGGGCATAGCAGGCAGCAAGGCAGGACGTTGATAGAAGAAGAGCCGCAGCGAATCGCGGAAGCCCAGTTTAGTACTGCTGCGCAGGCTGCTGGTATTATAAATGGATTGACCATAGATATTTGGATATGCAGTATCACGGTTCATCCTTATTTCGTTCGGGATCTGCGAGGGATTGGCCCAATTCACACCCTGTGCCGGATCATTCACTTTATATCCCGCCATGCCGATGTAAATATGCCTGCCGCTGGCCTGCTTATTCCACCATGGAATGATCACGCCGTAATTAGCGCCGGGCTGCCCAATGTACCAGTACACCTGTGGCATGATATAATCCACCCAGCCTTCCTGCAGCCATCTGCGCGTATCGGCATACAGGGTGGTATAGTGTTCCAGTCCGCTGGTAGGAGAGCCGATATCCGGGTTAGTGCTGTTACGGTAAATACCAGACGGAGATACGCCAAACTTTACCCAGGGCTTAATGGTTTTAATGCTGTCATACACCCTTTTGATCAGCAGGTTCACATTATCGCGACGCCAGTCTGCCCGGTTGCTGAACCCGCGCGGATCTGCCGCAAAAGAAGCAGAATCGTTGAAAGGCGTGGTGCCTGCCGGTGCTGCAGGCGGATAAAAGTAATCGTCAAAGTGAATGCCGTTCACATCATAGCGGCGTACAATATCGTTGATTACGCTGCTGATATAATCTCTCACGGCCGGCAGCCCGGGATCCAGCACACGCAGCGTGCCCTGGCTTAACAGCCATTCCGGATGCTGTTTGGCTACATGGCTGGCGGCAAAATTGGGCAGGTTATTAGCATTGGCCACTGCCCGGTAAGGATTGATCCAGGCGTGGAACTCGATGCCCCTTTTATGACATTCTTCTATCATAAACTGCATAGGGTCCCAGGCAGGATCAGGCCCCACGCCTTGCGCACCGGTGAGATCGGCGGACCAGGGATCTATACCGCTGGGATACATAGCGTCGCACTGACTGCGTACCTGTATGAACAGCACATTGAGGCCGGTGGCTTTGTGATGCTCTACAATGCTGATAAAAGCCGCCCTTTGTTGTTCAGGCGTTTGTGTACGGTTGGGCCAGTCGATGTTGGCATAAGTGGCGATCCAGGCGCCGCGCAGTTCCCGCTTCGGTGATTGCTGGGCCCTGACAGTAATGCATAGGAAAAGCCATAACAGAATACAAGGTAAACGTTTGATCATAGGGGATTAATTTTGATGTTACAGTAAAGGTTTGATGTTCGCTATCTTTGTACCAGGGAAGCTACAAATTTTACCAACATCTTCAAATACCCTTTACAATGGATTTAACCTCCCAACTAAGCTCCATCCTGAAAGTACTGAAGCTGGCAGAACGGCTTAAATTTGAACTGCGGCATAGCTATACCTCCAGCGGCCGGCAGGAAAGCGTGGCAGAGCACACCTGGCGTATGTCGCTCATGGCCGTGTTAATAGGGCCTTACCTCGAGCATCCTGTCAATACGGAGCGCCTGCTGAAGATGATCATCATTCATGACCTGATAGAGGCTGAAGCAGGCGATGTATCGGCCCTGGATGTATTACGCAACCCCGCTATCAAAATTGAAAAAGAACAGCGCGAAAGGGCCGCTATTGAGAATCTGCGACGACACCTGGATAGCCCGGTGGGAGAGGAGATCTGTCAGCTGTGGTATGAATTCGAAGAAAAAAGTACTTACGAGGCCAAAGTAGCCAATGCCATTGATAAACTGGAAGTACAGCTGCAGCACAACGATGCCGATATTTCCACCTGGGAGGAAATAGAATTTGACATGTCTTATATGATGGGTAAGCATGTGCAGTTTGATGCCACGCTTAGCCAGTTAAAAGCATTGATTGAAAAAGAAGCGGAAGATAAGATGATCATCGCCGGGGTGGATGTGGAAGCAGTGAAAAAACGTGTAGCCCTTTAGGATACCGGCAATACTGCCTTATATCGCTCTTTCACTTCGCGGGCAATCTCGTTCCATCCTTCCAGGGGGAAAGCAGGCGGACGATTGCCATCCAGCACCATTCCCAGGAAATCCAGATAACCATGCCATCCGGGCATTGCTTCCGGAAGGTCTTCCGCAGCAGCAGATGATTCCGTAAAGACCAGCCTGCAGCTGCCATTGCCCGTATCGTGCAGCTCCCATCGTATGAGCGTATCGGTTTCTCCCCAGGTATATTCCAGCAGCTTTTCCTTTTCCAGCCGGGTGATAGTACCTTCCACACTGGTCATGAGCAGGCCTATACGAATTTTTCCACCGGGCTGCAGGTCCACCTCCGCTGGCCCGCCAAACCATTGTGATAGTTTTTCCGGCTGGGTGATGGTTTCCCATACCTGCTGCACCGGATGTGGCAGCTGGCGTTCAAAAACAATATCATAGCGGCCGTTCACGGGCCTCACAGTGCCGTAATGAGCGGATAATTCAAATGGCGTGAACTGCCGGTACCATAGCGCCGCATACTCGGCTTTGACGGCGTTCTGCTCCGGCGTACCTTCTGCCGGATAGGAGAAAGGCTCGCGTTGTCCGCCTAATACTGCTTCCAGGTCATCCAGCATGTTATGCCATCCGGCCGGTACACTGATCGCGTAGCGATCTATCAGCCTGCTGTAGTTAAGCACCAGTTTGCAGCCGTCCCCTTCGGGGAACAGCTCCCACCGGGCCAGTTCGTCCGGCCCCTCGTCCATGCTTTCCCAGATAAACTCAAACAGCCTGCCCGGCTCCGCCTGGGTAATGGTACAATAGCTGGGCGTTCCATCCGGAAAACGGATCTCCATTTTGCCGCCGGGCCGCAGGTCCAGCGTAACGGGGAAAAACCAGATGGCCAGCTTTTCAGGATTCGTGATCGCATCCCAAACGGCCATCGTATCATAAGGGAAATAACGTTCAAATGTAACGGCAAAACCATCCGGCTCTTTGCGGAGTTGGCCCGTTTGTTTTCTTGTTGCCATCAGTACCGGTTTTTAGTTATAAGTAACCCATCGGTTACAAATGTAAAGAATGTTTTTTTACATCGCCGGATAAGGATTTTTTTTATTATGTTGTGGACTAATACTAAATACCCATTGTACCCGTCATGAGCGACTATTTATACCCGCTACCGCCTGAACATGTTTATGCAGAGAAAATAATGCCTTCACAGGAATTTAAAAAGCAGGTGAGCAAGGTCATTATTGCTATTCTGCTTTTCCTGCTTACTTACATTACACTGCTCGTAGTGGCCGTGGGCCTCGCCATTGCCTGCTGTTACGGGGGGATCTGGATCGTGGTACATCTTCCTAAACTTATTACCCTGGTCCTGGGTGGCGGAATGATAGCCGTAGGCCTTTCCGTACTCTACTTCCTGGTGAAATTCGTTTTTGCCGTATCTAAAGACGATAACCCCGGCAGGATCGAGATCACGGAAGCAGAACAACCCCGGCTCTTTGCATTTATCCGCCGTCTCACAGCAGATACCAATACACCTTTCCCTAAAAAGATCTTCCTCTCGCCGGATGTAAATGCCTGCGTATTCTATCATTCCAGCTTCTGGAGTATGTTCCTGCCCGTGCGCAAGAACCTCGAAATAGGACTGGGACTGGTGAACAGCATCAACATCAGTGAGTTTAAAGCAGTGATGGCCCACGAGTTTGGCCATTTCAGCCAGCGCAGCATGAAACTGGGCAGCTTCACTTATAATACCAACCGCATCATCTATAACATGCTGTACGATAACCGCGGCTATGCAGCTTTTATCGAAGCATGGGCAGATATCCACAGCTATCTCGCATTATTTGCCGGTATCACCGTCAAGATCGCGCAGGGCATCCAATGGATCCTGAAAGGCATGTATAAGCTGATCAACAAAAGCTACATGGCCCTCAGCCGCGAAATGGAATTTCATGCAGATACCATCGCGGCCAGCGTGGCAGGCGGTAATAACCTGGTAACAGCCCTCAGCAGGGTAGAGGTGGCGGGGGGATGTTATTCTTCTGCTATCAACACGGCTAACGATTGGCTGAAGGAGAACAAAGTGGCCCGTAACATCTTCCGTAACCAGCTCACGGTTTTCCGCTCTATGGCGGACGATTACGAGCTGCCGCTGAAAGAAGGCTTACCGGAAATATCCTACCAGTTCATCCGCTCCTTCTCACGGTCACGTATCAATTACCGCGATCAATGGGCCAGCCACCCTACGCTGGAAGAAAGAAAGCTGAACCTGGACCAGGCCGCTATGGACGCGCTTCCGGACGCTACCAGCGCATGGACCCTCTTCGATAACATAGAGCCCCTGCAGGAAAAGCTGACCGCCAACCTTTACCGCTCCGTAAAACTGGAAGACGATGTTCGTCACTACGATGCACAGGAATTTGATACCTGGCACGCTACCCAGCAGGAAACCTACCAGCTGCCCATGGCTTATAAAGGCTTTTATAACGGCAGGTACATCAACGCCATGAACTGGGACCTTGCCGAAGTAGTAAAAACGCCTGCGCCCGACAGCTTTGATGCTTTGTTCAATGAAGAGAACAGGCAGCTACAGGCGGGCATCTCGGGCAACGAAAGAGATAAAGAGCTTGCACAGGCCATTCGCGACAAACAGATAGACGTCAGCAGTTTTGATTTCGACGGTATGAAGTATACCCGCAGCGATTGCGATAATATCATCAACCAGCTGAGCACAGAGATTACACAATTAAAAGAGCGGCAGGAACTGGCAGATAAACAGGCTTTCGCCTTCTTCTATCATCATGCCAACGGTCAGCAGGAAACGGTGATGAACTATTACAGCAAGTTCCAGGCAAGCTGCACGCGCTATGATACTTACCTGCAGATCATGAATAAAGTATACCGCACACTGGATCTTTTCTACCAGGGCGGACTTACGCTGGAACAGGTGCAGGATACCGTTACCAACCTGCGTAACAACGATGAGTGGGAATTGAAAAGGGCCCTGCAGGGACTGATCAACGGGCAGCTGATCACTCCGGAAACACCGGGCGATCTGCATAAACGTATAACGGAGTTTATAGCTAACCGTTATACCTATTTTAAAGACGAAACTTTCCAGAACGACGAGCTGAACACCCTCTACGAATTAGCCGGTAAGGTAGCCCAGGTATTAAGCGCCATGCGCTTCACACACTACAAGGCCCTGCTGTTGGGACAGCTGGATGCTTATGAAAAATAGGCCTACTTATTCAGGAAATTGGTGCTCAGCGTTTGCCATACCTCCGCGCCTTCGCCAGCCAGCACCTGCTTGAGCATATAGAGGCTGAAGCCTTTTGCTTCCTTGAAATTGATAGCAGGCGGCAAGGTTAGTTCGGAAGGGTTCACCACCACATCTATCAAGGCAGGTCCCGGGTGTGAGAATGCTTTCGAAAGCGCAGCTTGTATATCCTCGGGGTTTTCTACCCTGATACCGGGTATCCCCATGGCTGTCGCCATCTTTGCAAAATTGGGATTTTTAAGATCGGTACCGAAAGGCTGCAATCCCGCCACTTTCATTTCCATCGCTACAAAACCCAGCGAGCTGTTGTTATACAATACCAGTTTTACCGGAAGATTGTATTGCAGGATGGTGAGTATTTCACCCATCAGCATACCAAAGCCGCCGTCACCGCATAATGCGATCACCTGCCTGCCCGGGAAGGCCAGCTGTGCGCCGATCGCCATGGGCATAGCCGCCGCCATGGAACCATGATTAAAAGAGCCGATCAGCCTTTGTTCGCGCCGCATTTTCAGATAACGGGCCGCCCATACGGTAGGAGCGCCTACATCGGCCGTATAAATGGCATTGTCAACAGCAGTATCGCTTACCAGTTTGGTAAGATATTCCGGGTGGATGGGCTGCACGCCCTGTTTGCCTTTGGCATGCGCTTCCAGGCGCTCCCTGCTGGTGGCATACCTGTTCAGGCTTTTGGTAAGATGGCCGCGGTCTGTTTTCTTTTCCAGTAATGGAAGCAGCGCTGTGATGGCTTCTTTTACATCTCCCACGAGGCCCTGATGTAGTCTGCATCTTCTGCCTAATCTTTCCGCCCTTATATCTACCTGCACGATCTTTATATCTTCCGGGTACCAGTCCTTATAAGGAAAGTCTGTGCCCAGCATCAGCAGCAGGTCTGCGTCTTTCATGGCATGATAGCCGGAGGAGTGGCCTATCAGGCCGGTCATGCCCACATCAAAAGGGTTATCATGTTCTACATGCTCCTTGCCCCTTAATGAATGTACAACAGGCGCATTGATCTTGTCGGCCAGCTGCAGGATAGCGGCATGTGCACCGGCACAGCCGCTACCGCACAGTAAGGTCACACGTGTTGATTGGTTGATGAGCGAGGCAAGGTTTTTTAGTTCGGTATCGCAGGGCCGTACGCTGGCGCGGATAGGAGCCAGCTCATGTTCCAGTTCTGGCCATTCAATTTTTTCTTCTGCTACATCGCCGGAAAGGCCGATCACGGACACGCCTCTCATGCCTACTGCATATTGCATGGCGATCTGTAATACCCGGGGCATCTGGCGGCCGGAGGAAATGATCTCACAGTAATGGCTGCACTCCCGGAAGATCAGTTCAGGATGTGTTTCCTGGAAATAACCGGTGCCGATCTCACTGCTGGGAATATGTGCTGCAATGGCCAGTACAGGGGCCATGCTGCGATGGGCATCATAAAGGCCGTTGATCAGGTGAAGGTTACCGGGACCACAGCTGCCTGCGCATACGGCCAGCTTCCCGGTCAGCTGTGCTTCTGCACTGGCGGCAAAAGCAGCGGCCTCTTCGTGCCGGTAATGGATCCATTCTATTTCTCCACTCTTGCGGATCTCTTCAGTAACAGCGTTCAGCGAGTCGCCTACAATGCCGTGAACACGGCGTACGCCTGCTTTCCGCAGGATGGAGACAAGGGCTGCAGCAATGGTGCTAGACATATCAGGGGGGCTTTTGTTGTCTATAAAGTTAAGACGCCCCTTCCGTAAAGTTATCGGACGCTACAGCAGTTTATAAACCCCATTGCTGCAGGATCGGGTTTGTGAATACGGAAAGCGCATGTGGGTCCATCAACTGTTTCCGGGATGCCTTCCATTGGTCCAGGTTGTCGCCGTACATCTTTCTCAAACGCGCGGGTGTCAGCTCATTTACCTTACCCCAGTGAAAAGCGTAGGGAATATTCAACCGGTCCAGCTCTTTCCATACTTCGCTATAGAAAGCATAGGTAGTGGCGGAGAAAGCGCCGTCCAGCTCTACCACGCAGGTATAAGGAAAGCGGGTGAAGGCCAGCAGGGCTTTTGACTGTTTCACAAAACGGAAGGCAAACAGGCCGGAGAAAGGGCCTTTTGATTTGTTGATAGTCATCAGCAGGTCTATCATCGTGCCCACCTGCTCTATGGGGATGCCGATGGCGGCGCTTAAAAGCTTTCCGTGCAGGGTGGTGTTGTCGAAGATCTCGCCCAGGGTGCCGAATTGTTTATCGAACAACGTGAGTGAACCGGCCAGCAGTTTGTTCACCAGTGTAGGCACCAGCTTGGGGATGGCGTCTGTCAGCTTGCCTACAAAGCAGGGCGCATCATCGCCCGGACCAATGCCGGCTGAGTTGCGGACGGGCGCTGTATAATCCGTACGGTAAGGCCTTTTATACATGGTGGTCACATACGCCAGGTTCTTTTTGTCGTAAGGGTTGATGATCACCTGGAAATGATAGGGGCGTTCATTGCCGCAGGGCAGTGTGGCCTTCGAAAAATCAAGCGTGCACATGATGTCGCGCAAGGCCTTGTCAAAGGTTTTTTGCTGCATGTAAGCTTCCAGCAGGAAGATATCTTCTGTTTCTATCATCACGCCATGGATGATGCCGAAGCTGCCAAAGCTTACAAGCGCCGCGTTGAACAGGGTATCATCCCTGACCAGCTCTGCGCCGATCAGTCCTGTGAAACGATCTGATACTACGGGGTAGGAGGCGCGTTCCAGCCAGATGTGACGCTTGTCGCCCACAATGAGGTGAAGCCCGGTCACATAATCCTGTACGGAGCCTACATCAAATGCAGAGCCATGCGCGCCGGTGGAGATCACGCCCGCGATGGTCTGCCCGTTGCTGGCGCCGGATGTTTTAAGCGAGAGCTTGCGTTGTTTCATAAAATTGTGCAGCTCCCATACGCCTGTACCGCATTGGGCCATGAACAGTTTGGAAGGATCGCCTTTATAGGCGGGGCTTACACTGGCCGCTGTAATAGTGAAGACGGTGTTCAGCGATTTGGTTTCCAGCATAATGCCCGGCGTGGCGGCAATGGGCGTCCAGGACCAGCCGGCTCCGAGGCCGCGCAGGTGGCTGTTCCGGGTGATGGTGTCCTGTATCAGTTGCTGAAAACCTGCGGTGGCTGCATTATAAGTTTCGATGGCGCCGCCGTCGCCATTAGCCAGCTCATAGCGGTTCTCGATATTGTACACGAATGTTTCATGCTGGTTCTCCCAGGTGTGATCATTCGTTTTGAAGATCTTCATGCTCATAGCTCAGCGGTTTTAGGACAAGGTTTGCCGCATTTGTATTCCAGCTGTATAGGGCTGTAAATACCCAGCGTAATGATGGTGATCAGGGTATAGCCGAAATTGTTCCTTACCCTTACTTCAGACATGCCGTAAATGCCCAGTGAATCGCAGTTTGGGGTGGGAATGTCTTTCTGTTGTGCAAGGCCCCAGAAATAGCTGTGGGCAGTCACTTTCCTGACCCCGGTGCCCGACTGGGCATGGGTGGCCACCCTGTACGTATAACAGCTGCTGAATGCCATACAGCAGGCAGCAAATAACAGGGCGATGCATAAATGCTTCATAGTGGGAAATTTGGGGTGAAACACAAACATTTAGCGTTAAAATACGGGATATTAGGCTCGCTGCCGTCTATAACCGCGTAATTGGCAGTGCATGCCTAACAGATGGCAGAAACAGGCAGACAGACGGTATCGCTGATTGCAGGTATTTGAGTACTTTTGACGCATGTATGAATTGATACTGGCGCACATCGGCCGGCATGTAACATTGGATCCCGCAGACCAGGAAAAATTCTGTGCTGCACTACAGCTAAGAAAATTACGCAGGCGGCAGTACCTGTTGCAGGAAGGAGATTTTTGCCGTTATGATCATTTCGTGATCAAGGGCGGCCTGCGCCAGTATGAAGTGGATGAAGAAGGCAGGGAGAATGTGATGCAGTTTGGCTTTGAAGACTGGTGGATCACGGATTGGTATAGTATGCTGACCAATACACCTACGGTGTATAACATCGAAGCGCTGGAAGATACCGAAGTATTGCAGATAGAACGTACTAAACTGGAACAGCTTTTTTTGGAAATGCCAGCGCTGGAAAGGTATTTCCGGATCATTATTTTGAATGCTTTTGTAGGCCTGCAGCGCAGGGTGCTGTTCATGCAGAAATCTGCTGCAGAAAGATATGCGGAGTTTTTGGTGAGGTATGCGCATGTGGAGCAAAGAGTGTCGCAGCAGCACGTGGCTTCTTATTTGGGGATAACAAGGGAGACCTTAAGCAGGTTAAAGAGCAGGAAGGTGTGAGGTCATGGGAACATAAAGGTCTTCAGCCACCGTCATTGCGGACTGTAAGGGTATAAGGGTCTCCCTTCCCGTCATTGCTTCGTCGCGCCCCGCACAAAAGCATTACTGCTCCTCGCAATGACGGGGATGGGAAAGCCGCAACTCAATTTTCCTGTGATCTTTATCACAACTTTTTTTTACCAAACATCACAGGTTTATACCCTCATCCATCCTCAACTTTGTACTGTCAAAAATGAAAGTACAAAGCAATGATCCAACAAATTTTATCTACAGAGAACAACTGGACAGGCATGATCCTGCGATTGACACTAGGCCTCGTCATCTTTCCCCATGCCGCCCAGAAATTATTCGGATGGTTCAATGGCCCGGGACTGTCCGGTGAAATGCACTACCTTACCCAGGTAGCCGGCCTCTCTACCTTTACCGCTGTGATGGTGATCCTCGTGGAATGCGGTTGTACCCTGCTATTGCTGACAGGCTTCGCCACCAGGATAGCCGCAGTGGGCATGCTGGGCCTCTTCATCGGTATGATCATAGTGGTGCATTACAAAACAGGATTCTTTATGAATTGGTTCGCCCAGGCCCCCGCAGGAAGCGAAGGTTTTGAATACCATCTGCTGGTAATAGGGATGTGTATAGCGATGTTAGTGACGGGTGGAGGGAGGTTTTCAGTGGATAGGCTGATAGTGGGGTAGGGCTACTGCATAGTTGCGCGTAATAAGGATATAAGGGTCTCCCGTTCCGTCATTGCGAGGCCCATAGGGCGCTGCGGGGAGCCGGGCCGAAGCAATCTCTGAACACAATCTCCTGGTTAATCTTCGCGAAGATTGTGTTAAGAGATTGCTTCGTCGCTCCACGCTCTTCCCCACGCTGCTCCTCGCAATGACGTTGGCTGAAGACCCTTGATACTTTTTTATTTAACCGCCGTCAATCTCCTCCTGTTAAACACATCTTCCCAATCTATCAGCGGATAAACATTATTCTTCTTCGCTTCGCTCTCAAATAATCCCTGCAGCTCTTTCAGCTTCTCCGGATGCTTGGCCGCCAGGTTATTCCTCTCATTAAAATCTTCATTCAGGTTATACAGCTCCCATACTTCGTTATCATAACCTTTCTTCACCGGCGCGGCGCCGGTAGCCGGGTTATTGATGTCAATATAATCCGGGTGATGCGCTACCCCGGCTTTCCATCCATCTTTATAAATAGCCCGTGAGCCAAAGATGTAATAATACTGCACATGGTGATGTGAAGCCGCCGTAGCATCTGTCAGCGAATAAGCCAGGGAGATCCCCTGCACACTATCCTGGCGGATACCACGGATAGCCTCCGGTTGTTGAATACCAGCAATATCAAGCGTGGTAGGCAGCAGGTCTATCACATGCCCATACTGGTTGCGAACGCCGCCTTTGTCTTTGATCCCTTTAGGATAAAAAGCGATCAGCGGGTTGTGCGTACCACCTTCCGCATTAGCATCCTGTTTGTAGTATTTAAAAGGCGTATTAGCCGCCTCTGCCCATCCTAAAGGATAGTTGGTCTGCAGGCCTTCCGGTGTGCCGATCTTGTCATAATCCGCCAGCGCATTTTTCAGTGCCTGTTCTTCTGTGATAGCGGGACCAAAACGAACGCGGTTGACCACACCTTCATAAGTACCTTCTTTGCTGGCGCCGTTGTCGCCAACGATCACAAATACCAGGGTGTTCTCCAGCTGGTTGATCTCTTTGAGGTAATTGATAATGCGGCCGATCTCATGATCTGTATAAGTGAGATAAGCAGCATACACTTCCATGAAGCGGGCATACAGCCTTTTTTCTTCCGCCGGCAGTGAAGCCCACGCTTTGATGTTGGGGTTACGCGCAGGAAGTTGTGCATTGGCAGGGATCACGCCCAGTTTTTTCTGTGAGGCGATGGCCTTTTCGCGGTACACATCCCAGCCTTCATCAAACTTGCCTTTGTAGATGTCTCTCCATGCTGCGGGCAGCTGGTGCGGCGCATGGGTAGCGCCGGGAGCGTAGTACAGGAAGAAAGGTTTATCCGGTGCCGCTTTTTTCTGCCTGGCAATGTAGCTGATGGCTTTGTCGGTGATCTGCTCGTTCAGGTGCCTGCCATCGGGTTGTACGTGTGCATTGTCTTCTACAAGGGCGGGCAGGTATTGATCTGTCTGCGATCCCAGGAAGCCAAAGAAATGATCAAAGCCTTTGCCGCTGGGCCAGCGGTCAAAAGGACCTGCATCGGTAGAATCTGCGTCTGGTGTTACACCCCATTTGCCCAGGGCAAAAGTATTATAGCCGTTCTCGCGCAGTATTTCTGCGATGGTGCCTTTTTCTGCAGGAATGCGGCCATCCCAGCCGGGGAAGCCTGCAGAAAGGAAGGTATGCGCAAAGCCGCCCATATGCGCTGTGTGCTGATTACGGCCGGTGAGCAGCGAAGCACGGGTAGGGGCGCAGATGGCATTGGTGTGGAAGTTGGTATACCGCAAACCATTGTTGGCCAGGCTGTCAAAAGTAGGCGTGGGGATCAGGCCGCCAAATGCGCTGGCAGCGCCGAAGCCCACATCGTCCAGCAGGATCCATACCACATTGGGCGCGCCTACTGGTGCTTTGGGCAAGGGTGTCCAGTATTCCTTTGATTCGGCGTAGGTTTTGCCGATCACGCCCTGGAACCCGGGCGGAGGACTGCTCTGCGCGGCAGCCTGACCGGCGATAGCAGCAAGGGCAAGAGAGTAAAGCGCCCTTTTACTTGTTTGTTTCATAATTGTTAGCTTTTAATGATTGTTATAGTCGATGGGCTTACCAGCCGGGATTTTGTGTCAGCAAAGGATTCAGGTCTCTTTCGCTTTGCGGGATAGGATACAGCGTATCCTTCACCGCAGCTCCTGTTTTAGCCGGTAGCTTTTTCAGCGCATCGTACAGGTAAGTGCCGCCTCTCCGCGACAGGTCAAACCAGCGGTTGCCTTCCTGTATGAACTCTTTCCTTCTTTCCAGGAACACTGCTTCCCTGAATTGCGACTGATTAAGTCCGGTAGCGAGATTATCTATATGCGCCCTGCTGCGCACGCGGTTAATGGCCGTATAGGCATCGGCGGTGGGACCGCCGTTTATTTCATTCAGCGTTTCGGCATACAACAGCAGGATGTCTGCATAACGAAGCACCGGGTAGTTGATGCCGCTCTGCGCCTGGTTGCTGAGAGGCGACAGGCTGTAGTCGATGAACTTGGCGAAGCGGGGCGCGCCAAAGTCTACGGTCTTACCCGTGGCCGCATTATACAATGTGGTGAAGAAGGTAACCGAACGGCGGGTATCGTTTTCGTCAAACAGTTTGTAAAGGCTGTCTGATGGGAGATCGCCCGGGTATACGGCCACGTTGAATGAGTTGAAGTCGCCGGAGCTCACGAACTGTGTACTGTTCTTAGCGCCCAGGTTAGTCTCGAATTGTACGGAGAAAAGATGCTCTTTACCGTTCTTGGTAGCTTTCTGGAAAGCGTCCTGGAAATTGTCGAAGAGGTCATAACCGTAACCGCCGTTGATCACCTGCTGTAATTCAGTGAGGGCGGCGGCCCATTGACGGCGGGTAACATATACCTTGGCCAGCAGCCCGTGCGCAGCGCCGCTGGTAGCCCTGCCTTTATCCGCTCCGGTAAAGGCTTTGGGCAGGTTGGCCGCATCGCGGAGGTCTGCAATGATCTGTTGGTATACACTGTCTTTGGAAGTGCGGGGCACCAGCAATTTGTTCACATCCACCGTGGTAGGATCATGCAGTATTAAGGGCACATCGCCATGAAAGCGTACCAGGTTAAAGTACAGCAGCGCCCGTATGAATTTTGCCTCTCTTACCAGCTGCGAGCGCAATGCTGTATCGATTGGAATGTCAGGAATGTTGTCAATAGCTACATTGGCCCTGCTGATACCGTAATAGTGCTGTTGCCAGCTTTTCTTTAAACGGTCGTTGGTCGCCACATAGGTGGCGGTGCCCAGGGCGCGTACATCCGGGTTGGTATTGGAAGGACTGAACACCTGGTCGTCGCTGCCATTGCCCGTCAGCAGGTTCAGGTTCCTGCCATAGATAGGGAAATCAGCGGCAGGATCGCTGTTCAGGGTGCTGTATGCCGCAGCTACAGCCGCCCTGGCATCTGATTCTGTTTTATAGAATTGTGAAGTGGTGACGAGCGAATTCGGGTCTTCTTTCAGTTTATTGCAGGATACGGATAAGCTGCCTGCAAGCAATAACAGTATATATATTCTTTGCATTGTTCTTTTTTTAATGAATTAGAAGGTTACGTTCAGACCAGCCAGGAAAGTTCTGGAAGGAGGATAGATGCCATAGTCGATCCCCTGTTTGGTATTGTCGCTGTCATAGAAATTCACTTCCGGGTCATAGCCGCTGTAGCTGGTGATGGTGAAGAGGTTCTGTGCAGAAACGTATACGCGTAGCTGTTTGGCATGGATCCTGGAAACGATGCCTTGTGAAAGAGTATAACCCAGGGTGATGTTCTTCAGCTTGGCATAGGAGCCGTCTTCTATGTATTTGTCTGTTACCTGTGCTACCGGTGCATTGGTGGCTTTAGGGAAAGTACCGTTCGGATTAGTGGGGCTCCATCTGTCCAGCAGGGTGGAGGAGGCATTCAGCGAAAGCGTAGGGATCTCCAGCTTTTGCTGCAGCAGGTTGAAGATCTTGTTGCCATAGGAACCCTGGAAGAAGAAAGAGAGATCGAACTGCTGATAGTTGAGCGTGTTGGTGAAACCGAAAGTGAACTTGGGCTGTGCGCTGCCCAGGTTATGTTTATCGGTGGTTGTCACCACCCCATCGCCGTTCCAGTCAACATACTTGCGGTCGCCTTCCTGTTGCGATACGCCTGCCAATAAGGGCGCGCCTTTGGATACATCTGTTGCAGTGAGCAGGCCATTGGTGCTGTATCCCCAGAAGGTACTTACAGGCAGTCCCACCTGTACGATCACTGGTGATACCTGTCCGGTAGGGGCCAGGGGGAAGAAGCTGCTTGCGCCGCCCAGGCTCAGCACCTTGTTGCGGTTGGCGGCAAATACGAGGGTAGAGCGCCAGCTGAAATTTTTCGTTTTGATATTGTTGGTGTTCAGGCTGAGCTCAATACCCTTGTTCTCTACGCTGCCCACATTCTGTAAGGAGCTGGCATAACCGGTATATAGCGGGAAAGGTACGTTCAGCAGCAGGTCGCTGGTCTTTTTGTAGTATACATCAAAGATGAAGTTCACACGATCATTAAAAAGCCCCAGGTCAAAACCGGCATTATATTGTGTAGTGGTTTCCCATTTGAGATCGGGATTGGCGATCTGCAGCGGGGCAATACCTGTTACCAGCGCGCCGTTGAAATAATAGTTGGTAGGCGCCAGCGCCGCCAGTGCGCTGTAGGGCGGTACTTCAGAGTTACCGGTACGGCCGGCGGTGAGCCTTACTTTCAGGTTGCTGATATTGCGGCTCAATGGCTTGAAGAAATCTTCCTGGCTGGCATTCCAGGAGAGGCCAATGGCAGGGAAGAAACCCCAGCGGTGATTGGCGCCCAACTTGGAAGAGCCGTCTGCCCGCTCTGAAATGGTCACATTGTATTTGTGTTTATAAGAGTAATTCACCCTGGCCAGGTAAGAATTCAAAGTAGACTGGTGTGCGTTTGACACCGGCAATAAAGCGGTGGATGCATAGCTCAGGTTATTATATTCGGTCAGATCGTTCGGGAACTTCTGTGCACTGGCTACGGCGGATTCATCTTTTGCAAACTGCGTGGTATAGCCGGCCAGCACGTTCAGGAAATGTTTGTCTTCAAAGGAATGATCCCAGGTAAGCGTGTTCTCGTTCAGCCAGGTTACTGCGGTGCCGCTGCCTACAGACGCATATCCACCGGCAGAATATCCGTTGGAGCTACCCGCCGGTGCGGCGGTGTTGGAAGGCGCGTAATAATTCTGCTTGGTGTTCAGCAGGTCTGCGCCAGCCGTTACTTTTAACACCAGTTCTTTCAGCAGGCGGTATTCGCCTGAGATGTTGCCCAGCACACGCGTGATATTACTACGATTGGTAGTGGCGGTAATATCCTGCAGGGGATTGGTGGGCGTAGTGGTATACGGACTGGTAATATTATAGCTGCCGTCATCATTCCAGATCTTTGCCACCGGTGAGGATAAGATCAGGTTAGGAAAAGCGCCGGAAAAATTAATGCTGTTATAAGCAGAACCGTACAATTTATCGGAGGATGCCTGGCTGCCGAAGATATTCGTGTTCACCTTAAATCGTTCATTCACAATCCTTTCGTAGTTGATGCGGCCGGAGTAGCGTTTGAAACCGGTATTGATCAGCGTGCCCTGCTGGTTAAAATAATTGCCGGAGATCAGGTAGCGGTTCTTGTCATCGCCGCCGGAGATCGACAACTCATGGTTTTGTATAGTGGCGTCGCGCAGTCCGGCGTTCTGCCAGTCAGATCCTTCACCCAGCGCGGCTATCTGGGCGTCTGTAAATGTTGTTGCCTTTCCGTCGCTTACATTGATATCATTCACCAGGGAGGCCCACTGAGAGGCATTGAGCAGCCCGAGCTTTTTAGATACCTGCTGCCGGCCCACATAAGTGCTGTAATTCACATCTGCACTGCCTCTTTTACCCCTGCGGGTAGTGATCAATACCACGCCGTTAGCGCCGCGGGAGCCGTAGATGGCAGTGGCGGAAGCGTCTTTCAGGATCTCCACAGATTCAATGTCGCTGGGATTGATGGTGGAGAGGGCATTTACACTGGCCCCGTTGGATGCGCCGGTATTCGTGTAATCATTATTGTTGTATACAATGAAGCCATCTATTACATACAAGGGCTCATTGCCAAAAGAAATGGAGTTACCCCCACGCACACGGATGGTAGCAGTACTGCCTGGCTGGCCGGAGCTCTGTGTAACGGCAATGCCTGATACAGCGCCCTGCAGCAGGTTATCAAAAGAAACAGTAGGCAGCGCCAGTACTGCTTTGGGCAGGGAGGCCACTGATCCGGTGAGGTCGCTCTTTTTCTGCGTACCGTAGCCCACTACCACCACATCATTCAGCTGGGTGTTGGCTTCCTGCAGGGGGATATCCTGGTGACCATAACTATCGATATTAATTTCCAGCGTCTTGTAACCTACGTAACTGATAATATAGGTAACGGGTACACGCTGCCCGGTCACGAATTTAAATGCGCCATTGTTATCTGTTACCACGCTGTGCGTAGTGCCCTTGATGCGCACCACGGCGGCAGGAAGGGGATCCTTTGTTCTTTCATCAAAAACTTTACCGGTCAGCAGCACATTGTTGTTCTGCGCCTGAGATACGGATCCGGTGACCAGCAGGAAAAACAGGAGAGAAAAGGGAATACGATAGCGGTAGGTATATTTTTTATACCTTTGGAACAGATTCATGTTAATGATGTTTAATCGTTAATGTAATCAGCGATGATGATCAGTAAGTGATTGGCGTTACTGGACTGATCTCATCCCACTCCCGGTAATTTCTTACCGGGTTTTTTTGGCAAATCTTTTTTGTATATAAATGTTGTTTTTAAATTAAAAATATCCTGTATCTGGAATAGCCATCATTGTCCACGCGTAAGGCTGAACAGGAAAGAGGAACCAGCTTTAACAACAACAACATTCCTTCAACAGGATGATGCAGTAGTGGCCTGGGTGGGCTGCCGGTTTGGATAATGATAATGAAGAATTGATGGTTGATTCTGCTCCCATAACAATAATAATTGTTGAGCATCTGGCATGGTGGCTGCCAAATCCGGTTACAAAGATAATGTTACTTTTCAAAAAGTCTACTAAACTAGTAGGAAATTATAAAAAATTATTCAGCAGGTATTATTATGATACAGCAGCAATTTGCAAAAAGGGTAGCAGCGTTGTTAGAGAGCGACCCCAATGTGACCGGCCTGGCAGTAGCCGGGTCCTGGATCACGAATGAAATAGATCCCTATTCAGACCTGGATCTTATACTGGTCACCAGGGAACCCGTAGCTGGTAACAAAGCCGCCATGCTGGATTACGCGGGCCGCTTCGGCAAACTGCTGAATGCATTTACCGGGGAGCATGTAGGAGAGCCCAGGTTATTGATCTGCCTGTATGATGATCCGCTGTTGCATGTAGATATTAAATTTCTTACCCTGCCTGAGTTCCATGCACGCGTGGAAGACCCGGCCATACTGCTTGACAGGGAAGGAGCGCTGGCCGGTGTTATTACCGCTACTACTGCCATCTGGCCTTATCCTGACTATCAGTGGCTGGAAGACCGCTTCTGGACATGGGTGCATTACATTGCCGCCAAACTGGGAAGAGGAGAATATTTTGAAGCGCTGGATGGCATAGGTTTCCTGCGCGCCAGGGTGCTTGCGCCGCTGATGCAGGTAAAGAACGGCCTCCGCCCAAAAGCATTGCGTAAGCTGGAAAATGAGCTTCCTGCAGCAGATATAGACGATCTTATCGCCACGGTAACTGATTACGACCCTGTCGCCATGATGGATGCCTTAGCACATTGCGTGCGCATCTATAAGGCATTGCGTGCACAGCTATTTCCTCCAGATATAAAGCTTCACATCACTACGGAGGAGCGAAGCATGGCATATCTGCAGCAGGTCACTGCAATTTTGCAATAACGTTGATGCGGCGGTTTAAATTAAAAAAACAGGAATAGCTGCGGATAGTTTTCACTAAAGACGGGAGAGGGTGTTGACGAACGGTTTCCTTTTATTTCAGGCGGCGTACATTATTTTATCATTTCCCAGTTCTTGGAAAGTATATTAGAAAGGGCTTCACACAGATCGATAAATGTTGTTGGCTTTGTCAGAAAATGCATGGCTCCCATGTTGATCGTTTCAGAAAAATCGTCTGTAAGTTTGGACGTAGTGTAAATAATAATGTGAGAATGGTCCAGTTTTTTAATTTTCTTTAATGCCGCCAGGCATTGTTTACCACTTAAAACGGGCATGTTCAGGTCAAGGAAAATAAAATCAGGGACCGGGGAGTCATCTGCACTCAACATGTTAATAGCCTCCATACCGTTCTTATGCGTGTAGCAAATGGCAGATTTATCTACTTCTTTGAGGGCATCACAAAAGAACTCCCTGTCGTCCGGGTCATCGTCAATGATCAAGAAGATTTTTTGTCTCATTAGCACTGGTATTAGGTATTTTTGAAGAAAAAGGTTAGGCATTCTAAATTTAGTGATTTTTTATAACTTACAAGGAGTGGATGTTAACATTAGCTTTCAAATTCAAGTATTTCCACCGGTTACAGAAAGTATAAATGAAAGAAGCTAAAGGAACAAAATCACAAAAGAATCTTGTTAATAATTTTCTGTTAGTGGCCATTGGCGGCGCTGCCGGAGCGCTGGAGGCAATGACAGAGCTGCTTCTGGGATTGCCGGGCACAACAGGGCTGGCATACCTCTATCTTCACTCACAGGAAGCCGTCAGAGAAGACGATGTGGTGACCCAGCTGGCTAAGGCGACCCCTATGCCGGTGCTGAAAATTAAGAGCCAGCTGAAACTACAGCCAGATCATGTTTATGTGATCCCCTCCAGGAAACAAATAATCATGGAGGACGGTGTATTCAAAGTGACGCCATCCAGGAGTAAAACATTGATACCAATGTCTATCAACAGGTTTTTTACTCATCTAGCCGAGCATTACAAAGAAATGGTGGTAGGCGTGCTGTTGTCCGGCGGGAACGGAGATGGCGGCCAGGGTATGCGCGCTATAAAAATGGCGGGCGGCCTCACTTTTGCGCAGGACGAAACGGCTTCATTCCGGAGTATGCCCAGGAACGGGATCTATGAAGGGGTGGTGGACCTGGTGCTGTCGCCGGCAGAGATAGCAAAGGAGCTGGAGAAGATGGGGCGGCAGAAAGATGTGTATTATTCTGCCATTCAAGACCTGAACGAGGAGGCTATCAATAATAAGGACGAGCACCTGCTCAACATATTGCAGGTATTATATAAGTCAACCGGGCTGGATTTCAGCCAGTATAAAATGAGCACCATTAAGCGCCGTATCATCCGGCGTATGATGCTGTTCAAGCAGGAAACACTGAAAGACTACGCACAGTATATCCGGAATAACAAAAGCGAGATCAACCAGCTATACCAGGACCTCCTAATAAATGTTACCACCTTCTTCAGGGATGCCGATATGTGCGAATACCTGAAGAAGACGCTGCTGCCACGGATCATAAAGTCTAAATCGCCCAACGAGCCGATCCGTATCTGGGTACCGGCCTGTTCTACCGGCGAGGAAACCTATTCCCTGGCCATGCTGCTGATGGAAGTGTTGGGCGACCGGGCTAATACAACCCCCATACAGATCTTTGCCACCGATATTAGCGAAATGGCCATTAATAAAGCACGTTTGGGGGTTTATTCCAAAGCAGATGTGCAGGATGTATCGCCCAGGCGCCTGCAACGCTTCTTTCTGAAGATGGATGGGACCTACCGGATTGTTAAGAGCATACGCGACCTCTGTGTGTTTGCTACACATAACATTTTCAAGGATCCTCCCTTCAGCCGCCTGGACATGGTAAGCTGCTGTAACCTGCTGATCTACCTGGATAACAACCTGCAGAAGAAAATCATCGCCACTTTTCACTATTCTCTTACCAGCAATGGTTACCTGATACTTGGCAAGTCCGAAACCGTGGGTACCGCTTCCTATCTTTTTTCGCAACACGACAAAAAACTGAAGGTATATGCCAAGAAAAAGGATGCTACGGTAAAGGCCATGTTCGAGATGAACCACCGCATACCGGAGGTAGACAAACCGGAAGCCTTCGACAAAAGGAACGCCACACAGAAGCCTAAAACAGATGAAATAGACCTGGAAAAAGCAGCAGATCTGCTGTTGCTGAAGCGGTACACGCCCGCCAGCGTGATCGTGAACCAGGACCTTGACATATTGCAGTTCCGTGGCTCTACTGGCCTCTTCCTGGAGCCGTCTCCCGGTAAGGCTAGCCTGAACCTGTTGAAGATGGCGCGGCCAGGCCTCGGCTTTGAGCTGCGCAATATCGTGTATAAGGCAAAGAAATCCGGTGAATCGGAAAAGAAATCCGGCCTGGAGTTGAACCTGCAGGGCAAAATACACCGTGTTTCCATTGAAGCAGTGCCGATCAGGTCTGATGCCGAAGAGCAGTACTACCTCGTAGTCTTCGAAGAAGCGCTGGTGCCTATGCAGGACATACAATATGCTTCGCTTCGGGATAAACGGGTAAAGCAGCTGGAGGCAGAGCTGAACGCACTGAGAGAAGACATGCGCTCTATTGTTGAAGCCCAGGAAGCCGCCAACGAAGAGCTGCAAAGTATTAACGAAGAGCTGGAAACTTCCAAGGAAGAGATCGAATCCTCCAATGAAGAGCTGATCACCATCAACCAGGAGCTGCAGGTACGTAACGAACAGCTCGCGGAAATACAGGAATATTCGGAAGCAGTATTCACCACTACCCGCGAATGCCTGCTGATATTGGACAAAGATCTCCGTGTAAAGGCCGCCAATAACGCCTTCTGTAAAACCTTCCGCACCCGTGAAGAGGCTGTGGAAGGCAAGCTGATATACGAACTGGACAACAAACAGTGGGATACTCCCCAGCTGCGCGAGCTATTGGAGGTAATAGTGCCGCGCAATAACTATGCGGAAGGCTTTGAGATCACCCGCACTTTCACGGGTATCGGTGAAAAAGTAATGCTGATGAACGCGCGGAAAGTTGTACAGAAGATCCATCACCAGCAGCTGATCCTGCTGGCCATAGAAGATATTACAGAGCACCGCCGCGCACAGCATGTACTGGCTGAACGCGAGGGCTGGTTCCGTAGGATGGCAGACAATGCACCGGTGATGTTATGGCTGACCGGCCTGAATAAGCTGAGCAGCTTTTGCAACAAAACCTTGCTGGAATTCAGAGGTGTAACCCTGGAAGAAGCCATCGGCAAGAAGTGGACGGAAGGGGTGCATGCTGATGATATTAACGCTTGTACACAAGCCTTTGACGAAGCTTTCGACGAGAAGAAGCCCTTTGTGGTAGAATGCCGTCTGCAGCGGTATGACAGTGAATATCGCTGGATATTGGCCAGGGGCAAACCCAACTTTACGCCTGAAGGCCAGTTCACCGGCTATATAGGTACCTGTGTAGACATTCACGAGCAGCGCATGCTGAAGCAGGAGCTCGAAAGGCATGTGGAACAACGCACCCATGCTTTACTGGAGAGCAACCTGGAGCTGGAGCGGTCCAACAGCGAACTGGAACAGTTTGCATACGTGGCCAGCCACGATCTGCAGGAACCCCTTCGCAAGATCCTGACCTTCATCAGCAGGATGCAGAAAGGTAAGGAAGCAGAACTTCCGGATGAAACAAAGAAATATTTCAGCAAGATCAATGATGCCTCCAACCAGATGATCCGGCTGATAGACGACCTGCTTAATTTTTCACGGATTTCCCGGCTCGGCAAGCGCTATATTAAAACGGATCTGAACACTATATTGCAAACTATCCTGGTTGATCTTGATCTGTTGATTGCAGATAAGAAGGCCAGCATAATAGTGGACAAGTTACCGGTGATCCACGCTATCCCGCTGCAAATGACCCAGCTTTTCTATAACCTGGTCACCAATGCCCTGAAGTTTACCCTGCCAGACAGGAAGCCAGTGATCCATATCAGCTGCAGGCAAATGACGAAGGAAGAGAAGTCAAAACAACTGTATACAGGCGATCCGGATGTGTATTATCACATCATTATAGAAGATAACGGCATTGGCTTCAAACAGGAATATGCAGAACAGATCTTTACTATCTTCCAGCGGCTGCATGACCGGTCCCATTACTCGGGAACAGGCATTGGTCTATCGCTGTGCCGTAAGATAGTCAACCAGCATAATGGGAAGATCTATGCAGAGGGAAAGGAAAATGAAGGCGCCATATTTCATGTGCTCTTACCGGCAAATCAGGAAGGGGCCGTTGTCTGAGCGGGCACTTATCCAGTTGTGCGCAGAGCTCTGCTACAGCATTTAATCCGCTGGCAGAGGCGCCTATAGCAATCAGATACCTGAGTGATTCGGTCCGTTCGCTCATGGACATTTTCCAGATATACTCCAACTATTGCACCCTTTATGAGGGTGCCCCCTAAACTGTTATTCAGCAGGGTACTTCGCCCTCATAGCGCGGGTGGAGGCCTTCACCAGTTCTTTCAGCACACCGGTGTCCACATCTTCTAATTTCTTAATATAGAGGCATCCTTTGCCCGTTTTGTGTTTTCCCAGCTTTTGCAGGAGGTCTTCATGATTGCCGGCGCCCAGCATCAGGTAAAAGGTGATCGCCTCCTTCCGGGGCGAGAAGCCAACCAGAGGGGCATCCCCTTCGTGCCCGCTTTCGTATTTATAGTGATAGCTGCCGAAGCCCACAATGGCGGGGCCCCACATCGTCGGGGGGTAACCGCTGGCCTCCTGCATCAGCTGCAGGACGGTAAAACAGTCGCTGCGCTTCTTTTCATCGGGCACGCTGTCCAGGAATGCTTTTACGCTATTTTCTGTAGGGAGTGTTTTGGGTGTTGTTGCCATTAGGAAGATTTTAACATTTCAGGTATAACAAATATAAGCCAGCAGGCGTTATCAGTGGCAGGGCCTACAGAAATGCTTCAGAATCCCTATCTAATTTTGCTTGTTATTTAAACTTACAATGAAAGATCAACTGATTGCCAGACTCTGTGCTGTTACAATAGTACTACAGCTGTTCTTATTTGGAAATAATGGTGCGCAGGCACAAAACCTTGATATTAACTGGCTAAGATCAGTTAATTACAATTCTGATAAAACAGAGATGAGCTATAAGGCCATGAACGGCCTTAGTAAAAGTGTCTATTATGTAGCGGTGGGAGTACCCCTTGCGCAGTTGGCAGTGGGTTACAGCACCGGTGATAAAGAGACAATCCGTAACGGCTGGGTAAGTCTTGCAGGGCAAGGTCTTACACAAGCGATCACCTTCGCGGGAAAGAGTACCATCCGCCGGGAACGCCCCTATCTCAAATACCCTGATATTCATACCAATGTGTATGACGATACTTATTCATTCCCATCCGGGCATACTTCCATGGCCTTTTCTACGGCCACTATGCTAAGCCTCCAGTACCCTAAATGGTATGTAATAGTTCCTTCTTTTGCGTATGCGGGAGCCGTGGGCTATTCCAGGATGTACCTGGGGCGCCACTATCCCAGCGACGTATTTGCAGGCGCCGTGGTGGGAGCCGGCACTTCCTATCTTTGCTTTAAACTGAACAAATGGTTGCAGGGAAGGCGTGCCGCCCGTCAGCGACCGCTGGTAAATCCTTTCTCAGTCCAGGATCAGCCTTTTTAAATAAGCCGGGTAACTGGCCTTGTCAAGACTGCCGTCTCCCCAGGTTATACTGTCGCCAAAGCATACAATGCGGCCGGCGGGCAGGTTATTATACATGATATAATCGTAAACCGCCAAGGCGATCACCCGGTAGCCGTCGGGAGTAGGATGTACGCCGTCCTTTCTGGGGCTGTTAGACTCATTCAACAGCAGGCAGCTGGCTTCCGTACCAATATTGCCGATCTTCTCAAACAAGCTTCCCATATCCAGCAGGCTGGTTTGCGCCGTGCCGGCCATCTCCTTGATGATATTATTGAGTGCGATCCGCCGTTCTTCCGGGCTTTCTGTGGCAAAAAAGGCTGCAGGATGGCGGGTAAGAAGGTAAGGACTGTAAAAGGGCAGAAGGGTCATTAAGAGCACTTTACTGCCGCTCTCGCTGATGCGTTGCACCAGGCGCTGCATGTTCTCTTTATAAATGTCCGCTGGGATGTATTTCGCATGGTTCAGTCCGTCGTTGGTGCCGGCCATCAGGATGGTCAGGTCCGGTGAGTGCGCCAGGCAGTCTTTATCCAGCCGGTCCAGCAGGTCTTGTGTATTATTGCCGGGAATACCGGCATTGATGATAATCGTATCTTCCTTCATCCGGCTGCGTGCAGTTAATGTAAAAGGTAAAGCGGTACCGATGGCTTTCAGCGCTGTATTGGCAAGAAAAGTCCTCCTGTTCATAGTTAATAAATATACTAAAATACGGGTACGTTTGTTAAATTTGGATATTAACCAAATGTCCCGTTATGATCACTAAAATGTCGCACACTTCTTTATTTGTGCTGGACCAAGACAAGGCTTACGATTTTTATGTTAACAAACTGGGTTTTAAGGTACATACCGATGTGGTAATGACGGATGACAACTGCGAAGATGGTGTTAAAGCTGAAAAGGATGCAGATAATGAAGCGTATCGCTGGTTAACCGTTAACCCGCCCGATCAACCCGACCTGGAGATCATCCTCATGCCGATCACCGGATTAGACTTCGAAGCGCAGAAAGCCGTACGTGTGCTGCTGGAAAAAGGACTATTGGGCGCCGGCGTATTATATACACCCAATTGCAAAGCTACTTATGAAGAGCTGAAGGCAAAAGGCGTAGAGTTTAAGTGTCCGCCGCGCGAACAGTTCTATGGTATTGAATGCATCATTTCTGATGGTGTAGGCAACTGGTTTAGCATGACAGAGCCTAAAGTGCAGGAGTAATACTCCCTCTATTTATTGTAAGACAACAGAACAGCGTCCCCACTTAACAGCGCGGCGTCGTAAGATGGCTCCCGGATGCCGCCAGCGGACAGCCGTGCGTCGCTATATAACAGCGCCATATCGGGAGCGGATGGCCGGTTGTCGTTAGTTGGCTCCCGGATCTCGCCACCTGACAAAGCGGCGTCGTCAGCAGGCTCCCGGGTATCACCATCTGACAGAAGTGCGTCGTGAGATAGCTCCCGGCCCCTGCAAGCATCCTGATATTGCCATTTCATTAATATATTTTGTATTCCTGGGTTATTAAGAAACCTTGAATATTTTTACGCTTGTAAACATTTGTATACAATCATGGATTCAAGAAGGGAATTTCTCAAAAAAGCAGCCCTGTTATCCGGTGCTGCAGGCTTCGCAACATTACCGGCTTCCGTTCAGCGCGCATTGGCTATAGATCCTGCTCCGGGCAGCAGCTACCTGGATGCGGAACATATCGTGTTCCTCATGCAGGAGAACCGCTCTTTTGACCATTGCTACGGCGCTTTGCAGGGCGTACGCGGATTCAATGACCCGCGGGCCATCCGCCTGCCCAATAAGAACAGCGTGTGGCTGCAAACGAATGCCGCAGGCGAAACCTATGCTCCCTTCCGTTTGGATATAAAAGATACAAGAGTGACCTGGATGGGCTCACTCCCGCATTCATGGAGCAACCAGGTAGATGCCCGCAATAATGGTAAATACGATAAATGGCTGGATGTAAAACAGTCCGGCCATAGCGAATACGCTAAAATGCCCCTGACCATGGGCTACTACAGCCGCCAGGACATTCCGTTCTATTACGCACTGGCAGATGCTTTCACCGTATGCGATCAGCATTTCTGCTCTTCGCTCACCGGCACCACGCCTAACCGCCTGTATTTCTGGACGGGCACCATCCGCGCTGTGCAAAACCAAAGCTCGCCGGCACTGGTATGGAATGAGGAAGCGGATTACAACAACATGGTGAGCTGGAAAACTTATCCCGAAAGACTGGAAGAAGAGGGCGTTTCCTGGAAGATCTACCAGAACGATATCAGCGTGGATGGTGGCTTTACGGGCGAAGAAGACAGCTGGCTGGCTAATTTCGGCGATAATCCGATCGAATATTTTACACAATACAATGTAAAGTTATCTGAAAGGTATCTTAACTACCTGGAGAAGGCCGCCGCCAAACTACCCGCTGAAATAGCCGCACTGGAGAAACAAGTGAAAGGGGCAGCTGCAGACAAAGCAGATGCGCTGAAGAAAACATTGCAGTATAAAAAGGAGCAGTTGGAAAAAGTGAAGAAAGACCAGCTGCTGTATACCCGCGAAAAGTATGCACAGCTTTCTCCCCAAATGAAAAGCCTGCACGAAAAAGCTTTCACTGTAAATAAAAAGGATCCTGATTTCGGAAAGCTCACCAGCCTGCAATACCAGGATGGCAACACCAGCCGGAAGGTGACCATTCCCAAAGGGGATATCCTGCACCAGTTCAGGGAGGATGTGAAGAATGGTACACTGCCTACCGTCTCCTGGCTGGTAGCGCCGGAGAATTTTTCGGACCACCCCAGCTCCGCCTGGTATGGCGCCTGGTATGTGTCTGAAGTGATGGATATTCTTACCCGGAACCCTGAAGTATGGAAGAAAACCATCTTTGTGCTGACCTATGACGAGAACGACGGTTATTTTGACCACATACCTCCCTTTGTAGCGCCTGATCCGCGGGATCAAGAAAGTGGTAAGGTATCCGCGGGTATTGACGCCAGCGTGGAGTTTGTAAGCAGACAACAGGAACAGCAGCGTACCTGGATGTCTGAAGAGCACAAGCGCGAAAGCGCTATCGGCCTGGGCTATCGTGTGCCACTGGTGATCGCTTCGCCCTGGAGCCGCGGAGGATGGGTGAATTCACAGGTGTTTGATCATACTTCGTCACTACAGTTCCTGGAGGATTTCCTGCAGCATAAAACAGGTAAGCCGGTGCAGGAGCCTAATATCAGCGCCTGGCGCCGTGCCGTATGCGGTGACCTTAGCTCTGTTTTCAGGCCCTACAATGGCGAAAAGATCAAACAACCTGCTTTCGTAGAAAAAGATGCTTTTATTGAAAGTGTGCACAAGGCCAAGTTCAAGGGAGTACCCAATGATTATAAGAAACTGACGCCCGCAGAAATAGCATTGATCAACCGCAATCCTGCCGCTACAGCTTTGATGCCCAGCCAGGAGAAAGGCATCCGTCCTTCCAATGCACTGCCTTATGAGCTGTATGTGGACGGGCAACTGAACAGCGATGGTACATTCGGCATATCCTTTACCGCCGCTAATAAGGCTTTTGGTAAAAAAGCCGCCGGCGCGCCCTTCACCGTATATGCACCAGGCAAGTACAAAGGCGAAGATATGAGCGTATGGTCCTATGCACTCACTGCCGGCGATAAACTGGAAGATTCCTGGCAGCTGAGCAATTTTGACGGTGGTCAGTATCATTTACAGGTACACGGCCCTAACGGCTTCTTCCGCGAATTCAAAGGCGGCAGCAAAGATCCGCAGGTAGCTGTCAGCTGCGGGTATCCGTATGGCGCAGGTCAGAAACCTACCGGGCAATTGCTGCTGAAGCTTGTTAATAACAGCAAAGCTGCCGTCAACGTTGAACTCACAGATAACTCCTATAAAACCCGCACACGAACGCTGCTGCTGGAGGCCGGAGCATCCAAAGAAGTGCTGCTGGACCTTGGCAAAAGCTTTGGCTGGTATGATCACAGCGTGAAGCTGAGAGATAACCCGCAGTTTGAGCAACGCTTTGCAGGCCGCGTGGAAACTGGCAAAACCAGCTTTACAGATCCGCTCATGGGGCGAGTGTAGGAGTGTTCGGAAGCGGACGATCATCTTGTTAAAAGCGGACAATGCCTCCTGATTAAATAGCTGATTTTCAATACAGAGTTCTCAGGCATCACCTTTGTATGACAGCATCCACTGAATCTGAGGTCATGCTGAAGAACTATTTTAAGATTGCCATCCGGCAACTGTCAAAACAGAAAATGTATGCTGCCATCAAAATAGGAGGCTTTGCATTAAGCATTGCCGCCTGTTTGCTGATCGCTTTATATATCAGGTACGAGCTGAGTTACGACAGGTCTTACCCAAATGCTGACCGCATTTACCGGATGGTGGGAGAGCGGAGTGACAATGGTGTTACGCAGCCCAAGAATCTTTCCTGGCCTGCACCTTTTGCAAAGGCTTTAAGAGACGAGTTCCCGGAAGTGGAAATGACGGCGCGTATTAATCCCAGCCGCTTGCATACAGGTGCAGGCGCCAACCAGATGAGGCGTGCGGATAAGGTGGAGAACACCTACGAAGAAGGATTCACTTTTGCAGATCCCGAGCTGCTGGAAATATTTGATATACCGATGGTATATGGAGATCATGCACATGCGCTGGATGGCCCCAATACCATCGTGATCTCCAAAAGGAAAGCAGATAAATATTTCCCGCATGAGAACCCGGTGGGCAAGGTGCTGATCCTGAACGACGATCTCAGCAAACCTTACCGGATAGGCGGCGTAATGAAAGACTTCCCGGCCAACACGCATTTACAGTATGATTTCCTGATCTCGCAGAAAGGTACGGAGCTGTGGCCGGGCGAGCAGTCTGCCTGGCTGGCCAGTAACTATGAAACTTATGTGCGCCTGCGGCCGGGAGTGGATATTGATAAATTCAATAAAAAGGTGCTCGATGTTATTCTGCATAAGTACTGGATCCCCGTGTTAAAGCAGGCAGGTGCAAAGGAAGTGGATGAGATAGGTAAGTCCATCAAAGTAGATCTCTTTGCCCAGCCATTAAAAGCGATCCATCTCCACTCTTATGATGTGGACGAAGAAAGGCCGCATGGTGATATTCGTTTTATCTGGCTCTTCGGTTCCATCGCCATTTTCATCCTGATCATCGCCTGCATCAATTTTATTAATCTGTCCACTGCAAGATCGGCTAACCGGGCAAAAGAAGTAGGTCTAAAGAAAGCAATCGGCTCTTTCCGCAGCGATCTTGTACAGCAATTCCTGGCAGAATCGCTGTTATATAGTTTCCTTTCCTTTGCCATCGGCATCGTGATGGCCTGGTTGCTGCTGCCTTATTTTAGTATCTTATCAGCGAAGCCCTTGTCTATTCCATGGACCGCCTGGTGGCTGGGGCCTTTGTTCATCGGCAGCGCATTTGTAATAGGCATTGTGGCGGGCTTATACCCGGCATTCTATCTGTCTTCTTTTCAGCCCATAGCGGTATTGAAAGGTCAGCTAGGCAGGGGCGCTAAAAATTCCAATCTAAGAAGTACCCTGGTAGTGTTCCAGTTCACTGCTTCTGTTGTCCTGATCATTGGCACATTCGTGATTAACCGTCAGATGCAGTTTATCCTGCACAGAGAGCTGGGGTTTGAAAAAGACCAGGTACTGATGATCGAGGGGGCCAATACCCTGGGCCAGCAGGTGAAGGTTTTCAAGCAGGAGCTGCAGCAATTACCGCAGGTACAGCAGGTATCGGTAAGCGACTTTTTGCCCGTAGACGGCACCAAGCGGAATGGTAACGGTTTTTCGAAAGCGGGAAAGGAGAAAGACGAGCTGGAAGTACCCGGCCAGGTGTGGACCGTAGACCATGATTACATTCAAACAATGGGGATGCACCTGGTGGCCGGCCGGAATTTTTCAAAGAGCTTGTCTACCGATTCGCAGGCAGCCATCATCAACCAGGCAATGGCAGCCAAGGTTTTCCCGGGCGAAAAAGAGGTGGTAGGGCAGCGTATTTCCAATAGTTACACTACATACGAAGTAATAGGCGTGGTGCAGGATTTCAACTTTGAAACCATGCGCAATACCATCAAGCCGGTGTCTATGGTGCTGGGCAACAGTCCCACCATTGTTTCCGTTAAGCTGAAAACAGCGGATATACAAAAATCAATTGCCGCTGTTAGCAGCGTATGGAAGAGCATAGCCCCGCATCAGCCTTTCCGTTATACTTTCCTGGATCAACGCTTTGCTGCGATGTATGATGATGTGCGCCGCACCAGTATCATCTTTACCAGCTTTGCTGTATTAGCGGTCATAGTAGCCTGCCTGGGCCTCTTCGCATTGTCTGCCTACATGGCGGAACAACGTAGCAAAGAGATCAGCATTCGTAAAGTACTTGGCGCTTCTGTGGCGCAGGTCACAGCCCTGATATCAAAAGATTTTGTGAAGCTGGTAGTGATCGCCGTACTGCTGGCCTCACCCATTGCCTGGTGGGGGATGCATAAATGGCTGCAGGATTTTGCCTATCAAACTACCATCAGCTGGTGGATCTTTGCAGCGGCTGGCCTGCTGGTAGTGGTGATTGCCCTGATAACGATCAGTTTTCAATCTATCCGGGCGGCCGTGGCCAACCCCGTGGATAGTTTAAGAGGAGAATAAAAATTACACGTTTACCCAAATCTATATCATGCTGAAGAACTATTTCAAGATTGCCATGCGGCAACTGTCCAAGCAGAAAATGTATGCAGCCATCAAGATAGGCGGCTTTGCTTTAAGCATAGCGGCCTGTTTGCTGATCGCTTTATATATCAGGCATGAGCTGAGTTATGACAGCTACTATCCTAACGCAGGCCGTATTTACAGGATGATAGGGGAGATGACGGATGAAGGTGTAACGGAGAAAGGCACCTCCTGGCCTGCGCCTTTTGGTAAGGCAATAAAAGACGAATTCCCTCAAATGGAGCTGGTGGCGCGCATTATGCCCAACTCTCTGTTCAACGGTGCAGGTAGTAATCAACTGCGGCGGGCGGATAAAGCAGAGAACACTTTTGAAGAAGGATTTACCTATGCAGATCCTGAACTGCTGCAAATGTTCAGTATACCAATGGTATATGGAGACCGGGAACATGCATTGAACGAGCCTAATACCATCGTGATCTCAAAAAGAAAAGCAGATAAATATTTTCCTGGCGAGGATCCTGTGGGGAAGGTACTGATCCTGAATGACGATCTTAAAAAGCCATACCGCATCGGCGGCGTGATGGAAAATTTTCCGGATAACAGCCATTTGCACTTTGATTTCCTGCTGACGCTGAAAGGAGTGGAGTTCTGGCCCGGAGAGCAAACGGAATGGTTATCCAGCAACTACGACACTTATGTAATGCCACGGCCCGGAACTGATATGGAGCGTTTTAATGCAAAGCTGGTGGATGTGGCTGTTTACAAATATTATGTACCTGCGTTAAAGCGGACAGGTAATAAGATAGTAGAAAAGGTGGGGAAATCGTTGCAGTTAAGGATGATCTCACAACCTGTGAAGGACATTCACCTGCGGTCTGGTGGAATAGATGGTGGAAAAAACGGGATCATTTTCGTGTGGCTGTTTGGCGCCATCGCCTTGTTTATCCTCGTGATCGCATGTATCAATTTTATCAACCTTGCTACCGCAAGATCTGCCAACCGTGCAAAAGAGGTGGGTTTGAAAAAAGCCATTGGCTCCTACAGAAGCGACCTGGTGAAGCAGTTCCTGACAGAATCACTGTTGTATAGTTTCCTTTCTTTCGGGATCGCCATTGTACTGGCCTGGCTGCTGTTGCCGTATTTCAATACCTTATCCGGCAAATCACTGTCTATTCCGTGGACAGCCTGGTGGTTGGGGCCTTTGTTTATTATATCGGCATTTATCATTGGTATCGTGGCGGGCCTTTATCCTGCATTTTATCTCTCTGCCTTTCAGCCGATTGCGGTATTAAAGGGCAAGGTAAGCAGGGGCACTAAAAATTCCAATCTGAGGAGCACCCTCGTGGTGTTCCAGTTCACCGCTTCTATTATCCTCATCATTGGCACATTTGTAATTTACCGCCAGATGCAGTTTATCATGAACCGGGAACTGGGCTTTGAAAAAGACCAGGTGCTGATCATCCAGGGCGCCAATACACTGGATAACCAGGTAGGCGTTTTGAAACAGGAGCTCTTACAGTTGCCGCAGGTGCAACATGTAGCTGTCAGTGATTATCTGCCGGTGTCCGGAACAAAACGAAATGGGAATCCTTTCTGGAAAGAGGGGAAAACAACAGAGGAGAACTCAGTGGATGGCCAGTTCTGGAAAATAGACCTGGACTATATCGAGACCATGGGCATGCAGATAGTAGCCGGCCGGAATTTTTCAAAGGATATGCGTACAGATTCGCAGGCAGCGATCATCAACCAGACCATGGCGGCTAAATTGTTTCCCGGGGAGAAAAATGTGATAGGGAAGCGCCTTACCAATGGAGGGGCTCCACGTGAGATCCTTGGTGTTGTAAAGGATTTCAACTTCGAGAGTATGCGGAGCCGTATTGTGCCGCTTTGTATGGTATTGGGTAACAGCCCTACCATTGTTTCGGTTAAATTGAAGACCACAGATATGCGGAAAACCATCGCCGCTATTACCGGCGTATGGAAGAATATCAGCCCGCATCAGCCTTTCCGTTACACTTTCCTGGATGAGCGTTTTGCATCGATGTACGATGATGTACAGCGCACCGGCAGGATCTTTACCAGCTTTGCGGTACTGGCTATTATCGTAGCTTGCCTTGGATTGTTTGCGCTCTCTGCTTATATGGCGGAACAACGTAGTAAAGAGATCAGTATTCGTAAAGTGCTGGGTGCTTCGGTAGCACAGGTGACGGCACTGATATCAAAAGATTTTGTGAAACTGGTGTTGATCGCTTTGTTACTGGCTTGCCCGGTAGCCTGGTGGGGCATGACCAAATGGCTGCAGGATTTTGCCTATCAAACGACGATCAGCTGGTGGATCTTTGCAGTAGCAGGTGTACTGGTGGTGATCATTGCATTGGCGACGATCAGTTTTCAATCGATCAGGGCGGCAGTGGCCAACCCGGTGGATAGTTTGAAGAATGAATAAAGGGAGCCGTTATTTTTGTGATTTCCTTCACAAAAAAGGGCCGTACATTGGGCTGGTACAATAGATCATCCTATGCTTGATCCGCAGACCCTTTCAGACCTGAATATCGCATCGCTCAGAACAAAATTAGATTATTGCCAAACAACAGGAGGAAAAGAATACCTGGATATGCTGCTCAAACTGCAGCAGATCAGCTACCCGGAAATATTGGAGCGCCAACGCATCATAAAGTTCATCTGTGGACAAGCTGGCCGCTGGAAGATGCCCATAGGGGAGGAAGATGTTTTTTATGTCAAACAGTACCTGGGCTCTACCTATGTAGCCCTGGAAGGTGGCAACAGGATAGGCAGGATGCTTAGCTCCCTCTACAGATTCGCTTTTCACAAAGAGCAATACTACTTTACATTAACCGGGATCAAAGCTACGCTGCGCCTTGTGCAGGAGATCGTGCTGCTTTGCCGTACGGTATATGATCCCGCCATGCCGCGCAGCCTGAAAGAAAAGCTGGAAGGCGTGCAGGAAGCGGCCGCCTTCCTGGGTATTGCAGAGCAGGGATATACTACTTTCCTGCATGAGGAGCCCAATCCTATGATGGTGTTTAATGTAGACAGCCGGCTCAGGTCACAGCACCGGGATACGATAGCGGATATCCTGAAAACGTATTACCAGCTGGAAACCTTTTACAGCCTGGCTTCTGCGCATATGCACATGAAACTTGTATTTCCGGAGCTAAGGGAGAAGGGGCAGGATATTTACCTGGAGGGGCTCATACATCCGCTGGTGCGGCACTGCAGCGCCAACTCACTGCACACGAACGGAAAGCATATGATGATCATTACCGGGCCGAATATGTCTGGTAAAAGTACTTTCATGAAGAGTGTAGGACTGGCCTTTGTGATGGCATACCTGGGAATAGGCGTGGCGGCTGCATCCGCAGCAATACCGGTGATGGATGTGATCATCTCCTGCATTGATATCAAAGATGATATAGAAAAAGGGTACAGTTACTTTTTCAGCGAAGTGCAACGGGTACGCGCCATTGCAGAACAGATCCGTACGGGTAAGCGGGTAGTGGTAATAGGCGACGAGCTGTTTAAAGGCACCAATGTGCAGGATGCAGTAGACTGCACTTCCATGGTATTGCAAGGCTTCTTAAAACATGAGCGGAACTTTTATTTTATTGCTACGCACTTTACTACCGTTGCAGAACAATTTGAGCATGAGCCAGGATGTCTGCCCATTTGTTTTGACGGTAAGGTTGTGGATGGAGAAATTGCATTTGACTACCGCCTGAAACCCGGGATTTCCTCCCTGCGGATCGGCAGCCTGATCCTGCAACAGCAACAGGTGATAAACTTACTCGACCCCATAACAGCGACTGTTATGCCGGCTTTGAAATAATAAAGGTTACATTTGTTAAGCTCAACATAAGGGCCAAAGCCAATGCCTTATATTATTTCCGGCATAAAATTTATCATATTCTCAGTTCTGTCTTTCATTTTATTTGACAACGCAGGTGATGGCAAAGATTATTATGTACTGAACAAAGGTATTCCGGGAAACAATGTCAACAACCTGCAAAAAAGGCTGGAAAGAGCCGTTTTGAGCTATCAGCCTTCCCTGGTAATAATAATGATAGGTACAAACGACATGGTAAACCCCTCTAAAATGCTCTCTTATTCAACGTACAGTGATAAATTGAATCTGCTGGTAGACCGTATCACGAAAAATGGCGCTGATGTGCTGCTGCTGTCTGTTCCCTATGCAGATACCGGGTATCTGTTTGACAGGTATGGAAAGGATAAATATTCCGTTGGTCCTAATGAAAAAATTGACTCGGTGAATGAGATTATCCGGCGAACAGCTATAGAACAGCATTGCATGTACCTGGACATAAACCAGGTATTTAGCTCATACAACTCTCCCGGTAGAGAATCCTCCAGCCTGATCAGGAATGAGAAAAATACCGGCGTGAAAGATGGAGTACATCCAACGCCCAGGGGGTATCATGTAATTGCTGAAAGCATATTCACTTTTCTGAAAGAACAGGGAAGGTCCTATAATAAGATCATCTGTTTTGGAGATAGTATCACCTTTGGTGCTTTTGTGCTGGGACAGGGCACCAATAAAGGCAGAACGTATCCTGCGGTATTAAGAAGATTGCTTGCTGAATGATGATAGATACTAGGTATGGAATATTCGCTTAAACGTACGGATCAGGCCTTGAAAGGATAAATTCACTCTGCTCGGGTTAGGTTTCTCCATAGGGATAACCGCTGTTCCTAAGGTTTTCCGTATTTTTTGGTCGCTGTATTTTTTGATCTTGACCGGTATCCCTTCCGTATTTAAAAATTTCAGAAATTGTTGTTCTACCTCCTGCGAGGTGGTAATGTTGGCAAAGCTAAGCACCAGCTTATTATCAAACCCGATAACGCCGCAATTCACCTTTATTGTCTTACTGGGAGGTGGCGGTATGAATATAAAATGGTCAATGTACCGGCTAATTTCCGGGGGAAAATCTGCCTTCCCCAGATTAGTGACTACGCCGCTGTAACGGCTCGTTCCAAAGGAATAAAAGGTGGAGAATATGAATTTCTTAATGAACAGAGGGATCGGCTTTACAAAAGGATTCCGTTCTCCGCCCACGTTGCGGGAAAGCATTTTAGCGATAAGCTTTTCATCTGTTTCCAACCGCATCAGATGGTACACTGTTTTCACAATCTCCTCAAATGTGTAGTGACCCAGGCGCAGGTCAATTTCAGGCAGTACATAGAGTGAAAAATTCCGCATGGAAATGGTAGGGTAGATCCTTCTCAGGTTAACGGGTACTTCTATCCGTAATATTTTATTGCTGACGCGTTTCCTTAAAGGAGGCAGCGCTTCAAAAATTTCCTGCAAGGAAAACAGGTAAATTGCAGTAAGATACTCCGTAAGGCTTACACCATAAGTTTTTGCCTGTTTCAATACATTGTCGGCAGACAGCTCCATTGTAAGCACTTCCAGGCCAGGCGGCCTCTTTAAAGGGAAGGGCAGATGGAATGCCGCCTGAAGGTTCGCGCGCGGCGATACCGTTTTCCTGAAATAACGGCTATAGGCGTCTTCATATTCTTCTTCAGCAGGTATTTCTCCGGGGCGAATAAAGGGTAATGACGCAGGTACAGGGATCCCGCAATATGAAAAGTAGAGGAACAGGAGGGATTTCAGAAATTCAAATGCGCCGGCGGCATCAGTAAGAATGTGGGAGAACTCTACGCTGATAGAATTTTCACCGGCAAGTATTCTGAACATCAGATCGTCTTTACCGAATGATCGGCAAGGTGTGCCTCCATCAGGCTCTACAGTCATAGGCGCTTCGTGGTGTGCCAGGTAATACCAGAAGAAACCGGCTTTCAGTTTCACTTTGTAGTAGGGGAATCTTTCTTCAATCGAATGTACCGCCTTTCGGAACAGTCCTTCCTGCAGATGTTCCTTTAAGATGACGATTAGCCTGAAAACGGACGTCAATTCCCTGGTCCGGACAGCCGGATAGATCTTGGCCGCATTATCAAGGCGAAGCCAGAACTGGTCTTGCATATAAGCTTTCCTTTCCCGCATAATAGCCGGTTTACCTATTGCATAGCAGCAAAAACTTAACCAGTTTGGAACATCCTGCTTATCAGGCGCTCATCAGCGTCGTTGAACGGCCCATCCCGGTAAAGATATCCGCTTTCAGCTCACTGAGGATGGAATACAAACCAAAGTACGTGCGGTTCACATACAATGAGTGGCGTGATCCTCTCGCTACTTTGGAATCCCGTATCTCTTTCAGGTTATACAGGTAATCCATGTAAGCATATATTTCCCGGAAGTAGGCTTCGTTGCCGAAGTCAAAGCGCTCTAGTGTAAAGGGCAGGGTCAGCAGGTCTATCATCTGCTGGAACAGGCCTGAATAGAAAGTGAGCTCTTTTTCCGTATCAGTAGGATGGATCATCTCCAGGTTCATATAGATCTCTATGCGTTTGGCCTCATCTTTCAGGATCTCTTTATCTACCAGCATGAAGTAGTTCTGGTAAAAATCTTCGGGTATCTCCTTAATACAGCCGAAGTCAAAAATACCCACGGTGCCGTCATCCCGCATAAGGAAATTACCGGGGTGCGGGTCTGCATGCACTTTTTTTAATTGATGCATCTGGAAATCGTAGAAGTCCCACAGCGCCTGGCCGATGGCGTTACGCGCTTCCTGTGAGGGATTGCGCTGCAGGAACTCTTTCAGGTGAAAACCTTCCAGCCAGTCCATGGTGATCACTCTTTCGGAAGAAAGCTCAGGGTAATAGCCCGGGAACACCAGGTTGGGAATATGTGCGCAAAGGGCAGAGAGTTCCATGGAACGGCTCAGCTCCAGTTTGTAATCTGTTTCTTCCAGTAATTTGGTCTCTATCTCCTGGAAGTATTTATCCATATCCACCTCGTTCATTCCTACAATGCGAACGGCAAAAGGTTTGACGATCCGCAGGTCTGATTTCACGCTGTTGGCTACGCCGGGATATTGGATCTTGATAGCAAGCTGCTTGCCCCATTTGGCAGCTTTATGTACCTGTCCGATGGAGGCGGCATTAGCAGCCTTCATATCAAACTGGTCGTATAGCTGTGTGGGTGATTTGCCTAATGTTTTCAGGAAAGTGTTCACCACCAGCGGGCCCGAAAGGGGAGGAGCGCTGTACTGCGACATGGAGAACATATCGGTATATGCTTTGGGCAGCATGCCTTTATCCATGCTTAACATCTGCGCTACTTTCAGGGCGCTGCCTTTCAGCTGGCTCAGGGTGTCGTAGATATCTTCCGCATTGTCTGCATGCAGTTCATCTTTGCTGAGGGTAGGATCCATCAGCTTGCGCGTATAGTGTTTGAGATAATTGGTGCCTACTTTGAGCCCTGTTGTAATAAAACGTCCGGCCCTTTCCACCTTGCCGGTAGGGATGTTCGATTGTTCCTTCATAACCACGCTGATTATTATTTCCCGGTGAACATGAATTTGCCGAAATCCAGCAGTCCGTCTATCGTGTTGGCGCCGATCAGCTGGAAGCTGAGATGCACTGCTTTTTCTATAGCGGCATCAGTCATTTCAAATTTATCACTGGTATCACTGATCCAGTATTTGAGCACGAAGAGCGCCTGCAGCCAGAACCCGTGCACGTACTGGTCGGATATATATTTTCTTTCCTTGATCTCTTTTGTCTGATAGCCTTCCTTGTTCAGTTCTTCCGCATACTTATAGAAAGCTTTGCGGAAGCTGTCCAGTTGTCCCTGGTGTAATACCGGGAAACCGAATTTTTCTTTCTGGAGGAGGATATAGCTGCGGTCTGTTTTCAGCTGCTGTACCCACAGGAAGTAAAAGGCCAGCAGTTTCTCCTGGGCAGAATATTGCTGATAAGTCTCATCCGCTTTCAGCTGGTTGATGGTATCCTCAAAGATGCCGAGCCAGATATCTTTTTCCAGGGATTCGAGAGAGCTGTAGCTGTCATAAAAAGACTGTTCCGGTACGTCGGCAATCTTACAGAAGGCATATACGGAAACGGGCGCTTTGCCATTTTCCAGCCAGTATAATTTATACGCGTTGCGTAGCTGTTGCTTGTCCATAATGCAAGTATTTACGATTTGAGCGCAGGGTTAATATTCACTATGCAAATTTACGGCAGGCGGGTGGATAATGAGCAGGCCGATCCCGAATAGTTGCGGTTGGACTGTTAAATAAAAGCCAAAAAGCCTGAGGGTTTCAAACCCTCAAACTTTCAAACTTTAAAACGTTTGTATTTTTTTTAATACCTGAGACAGCGTATCATAAAAAGCTTTCGGCTGTTCAAACATCGGGAAATGACCGGATTCCTGGATCCAATGCAATTGCATGGAAGGGTGTATGATCTTGAGCTCATAGGTGTAAAATGCGAGTGCATCCTGACGGCCGGAGATCACCTCGATGGGTCCTTTATAACGGCTTAGCGCCGGCCGCGCGGTGAGGTCATAACCGGCACGGAAAAGGTCTTTGATCATCAGGTCCCGCATGGTGGCATTGGGGGGCGCTGCATTGATCTTGGGTAAGAGGCTGTCTATCTTGTATTTATTGTATATATAGCCATAGCGATTGAGGCGGTCGTAGGCAGCCGTCTCCTCGGCAGTTGGCTTTGCTTTTCCCGTCAGAGAATCCATTTGCCGCAGTTCTGCCACGCCTAATTTTGTGCGCAGATTGGCCATGTGCACGGCAAAGAGCTCCTGCGATATTTTGTAATAACCCGGCGCTACCAGCACCAGGGCTTTCACTTTTTCCGGGTGCGTGGCGGCATAGCACATGGCCAGCATGGCGCCCCAGGAATGACCGTAGATAAGCGCCTGTTTGATCTGTAGGTGATCCTGTAATCGTCCTACATCTTCTATGGCTGCCTGCAGGTTAATGGTAGTGGAATCGAAGGGCGTGGGGATGGAGCGGCCGGTGCCTCGCTGCTCAAACAGGATGGCTTTATAGGTCTTGCCTAACTCGATGGCCACTTCTTCCTGTTGCCGGTAGGAATTACCAGGTCCGCCGGTCAGAACAATAAGGGGTGTGCCCTTGCCGTATATATGATAGTAGAGATAGCCGTTGGCATATTTAATGGAGTCTGTTTGCTGTGATCTGGCAGTATTGCATAACAGCAGGGCGATGATACAGTAGATGGCTAAACGCATAATATAGGAAACTTGGCGTAAATTTATTAAAAATGAACAGTGTCATGAAGCAGTTATTGAACGGAATGCTATGCCTGGCGATAGGCCTCGCCAGCACCACAACTGTCCTTTCACAGGATAAAAAAACGGAAATAAAAGAACTGATAGACGCCCGCTCATATGTATTCAAAGCGCAAACAATGTTACCCATGGGCGGCCGTACCCGGCAGCTCACTTCCGACTACGATGTGAAGGTAGCGAAAGATTCGATCATCAGCTATCTGCCATATTTTGGCAGGGCTTATACCGCACCTTTGGATCCTTCTCAGGGTGGTATACAGTTTAAGTCAAAAGATTTTGAGTATACCATCAGTAATAAACGTAAAGGAGGCTGGGACATTGTGATCAAGCCTAAAGATGCAGGAGATGTGCGGCAGATGTCGCTGATGATCTCGGAGGATGGGTATGGGTCGCTGCAGGTGTTGAGTAATAACCGCCAGGCGATTATTTTTAATGGGTATGTAAAAGCGAGGGAGCAACGTTGATATTATTCCTTATTTTTAAGCCAATCAAATATCTAATAATGAAACGCCCTTTATTATTCCTCGTTTGCTGTGCCATGATGCACATCGCCTCCGCACAATCCAAAGATGAAAAAGCTGTTGGCCAGGCAGTAGAAACCCTGCGTAAAGCTATGGTAGATGGAGATAAAGCAGCCCTTGAAAAAATAGCAGACAGCCGGCTTAGCTACGGGCATTCCGGCGGTAAGCTGGAAGACAAAGCCGCTTTTGTAGAAGCCCTGGCCAGCGGAAAATCTGACTTTGCTACACTGAACCTGTCTGAACAGACGATTACCGTAGCCGGTAATACTGCTATAGTACGTCATACCCTGGATGCAGATACGAATGATAATGGTAAAACCGGCACCGTACACCTGAAAGTGCTGCTGGTATGGCTGAAAGAAGGCGGTGAATGGAAACTGCTGGCAAGACAGGCGGTGAAAGAACCTGCTCCGGCAACTGCAAAATAGAGGGGGCTTCCGTTCCGTCATTAAGGAGTCTTCCATCCCGTCATTGCGAGGAGCAGTTAAGCTTTTTGTGCGTGGGGCGACGAAGCAATCTCCTGACACAATCTCCCAATTGATCTCCGCGAAGATTATGTTAGGAGATTGCTTCGTCGCGCCACGCTCCAATTTCTTTGCGGCTCCTCGCAATGACGGCGATGAAGACCCGATTCCTCTCTTCCGCGGCTTCTCGCAATGACGGGGATGAAGCCCCTGCTTCTTGCAATGAGAATGGAGACCATTACATCATCCCTTCTTCAGCTTCGCATAATCAAACACCAGCTGGCAGAACACTTTCACTCCTACATCCAGCTTCGAATCATCTATAAAGAAATCCGGCGTATGATGTGCTGCTGCTTTTGCAGGATCCTGTCCGGCGGGCATACCTCCCAGGAAAAAGAAAAAGGCAGGCGCCTTATCCCCAAAGAAGGAGAAATCTTCCGCACCAGTCGTCCATTCGGTCTCAGACACGTTTTCTTTTCCCGCAGCCGCCTCAATAGAAGGCGTCATCAGCTTCACCAGGGCGGGATCGTTATAGGTTACTTTCGTTTTGGTATCAATGCTTACTTCGGCAGTAGCACCGGAAGCTTCGGCAATTTTCGCGGCGGTGATCTTCATGCGCTCGTGCACCTGCTGCTGCATCTTGCTGTCAAGCGTACGGATGGTGCCTTCCATGATCAGCTCTTCGGGTATGATATTAGGACGTACCCCGGCATTGATCTTACCTACTGTGATCACCACCGGCGCTTTGGTCAGTTCCATTTGTCTGCTCACAATGGTCTGGAATCCCTGGATGATCTGCGTAGCCACTACCACCGGGTCTATACCGCTCCAGGGCTGTGAACCATGAGATTGTTTACCTTTCACCTTAACGGTGAACCAGTCGCTGGAAGCCATTTCTGCGCCTGACTTGAACTTTACTTTACCAACAGGCGTCTGGGAATTGATATGCAGACCAAAGATGGCGTCTACTTTCGGGTTGTCCATCACGCCTTCCTTGATCATCAGCGGTGCGCCGCCTTCTTCTGTGCCGGGAGGACCTTCTTCAGCAGGCTGGAAGATGAACTTCACAGTGCCGGGCACATCTTTTTTACTGGCGCTCAGCACTTCGGCAGTGCCCAGCAGGATGGCCACATGGCTGTCATGCCCGCAGGCATGCATAACAGGTACTTTTTGTCCGAGGTAATCAGCAGAATCAACTGATTTAAAGGGAAGCCGTGCTCTTTCGTATACAGGCAGGGCGTCCATATCAGCGCGCAGCGCCACTACAGGACCGGGCTTACCGCCTTTCAGAATGGCGACTACGCCGGTTTTACCAACACCGGTTTGTACTTCCAGTCCCAGTTTTTTGAGATGTGCGGCTACGTAAGCGGCTGTATGATATTCCCGGTTGGAAAGCTCGGGGTGCTGATGGAGCTGTCTTCTCCAGGCAATAACAGCGTCTTTAACGCCGGCTATACGCTGATCCAGTTCTTTCACCTGCGCTATTGCCAGCATGGGGGCAATCAGGAATAACAGTACAAGCTGATGTGTCTTCATTGGTTTTCGATTTTGGTTGCTATACCAAAATACGATAACAATTATGAAATAGAAAGCCCGGCTTATTTGATCACCGTAACAGCGCCCCTGAACAGGAAAGTAGTACCGTCCTCACAGACCGTTTCCAGGGCATATACGTAAGTGCCCATCGGCGCTACCTGGTTTTTCCAGGTGCCATCCCAGCCCGCCCTGGCATTGTTGATCTGGAAATGTGATCTTTCAAATACCAGGGTACCCCATCTGTCAAAGATGCGCATCCAGGACACTTCTTTGATGCCGCGCCCTTTGGGATAGAAGGACTCATTCCTGCCGTCTTTGTTGGGCGTGAAAGCAGTTGGGAAGAACACAGCGCCTTTGTCGCAGGTTACTTTTACCAGTACTTCATCCGTAGCCTTACAGCCATAGCTGTTTTCTACTTCTACTTTATAATTGGTGGAGAGGTTAGGCAGGGCAGCAGTGGTAGCACAGTAGGCACACTCCAGGTATGCTGCGGGCGTCCAGCTCCATTTGATCACATCGGGGCTGCCACGGCCGCTCAATGTGAGGGGCACACCGGCCATCGAGGCCTGGTCAGCACCTGCATTAACAGTGGGTGAGGGGCGTACGCCTACTACCAGCGATGTATCATGAGTAAAGCAGCCGTCGGCATCATAACCGGTTACCGTATAGGTAAAGTTGCCCAGTTCTTTGATGGTAGCCTGCGGGAACTGACTGCCTGCATTATCCAGGCCAGGCCCTTGCCATACATAGTGATCAGCACCTGATACGCGCAGGGGCAACACATGGCCCAGGCAGATAATGGTATCCGGTGTGGCCTGTATGGTAAAGGGTTGCGCTACGCGGATGCTTACTTCGTCTGTATTGTTACAACCGTTGGCGTCTGTTACGCTTACGGTATAAGTGGTATTTACTTTGGGAGATGCCAGCGGTCCGGCTATTTGCGGATTGCTCAGGTCCTGTTCCGGCGACCACTGATACGTGATACCGCCGCCTGCGCTGAGCGTAGTACTGTTGCCCAGGCATATCACTTCCGGAGTGGCAGCAGCATTGATCACCGGTTTAGGCAGGATATTGATGTTATGACGTGCCGTATCGCTGCAACCATCTTTGCTGCTAACGGTGAGCACGATGGCAGCCGGGCCCGTTTTGCTGTAGGTCTGATCAGGAGGCGCCTGCACACTGCCGGTATTGCCGTTACCGAAATCCCATTTCCAGCTCACCTCACTTACCTTGTTTACCACTCCGCTGAAGCTGACTGGTGCATCCTGGCAGGCCTGTAAGGGCCCGCTGATCGTCAGTTCCGGTTTGGGATAAGCATGCACCGTTTTGCTCACCGTTTGCGTACAGCCGACAGCGGTAGTAGTGGTGAGCGTGAAATTATATGCCTGTATTTTATCCAGGTAAAAACGGGGAGTAGCGCTGGTATCATTTTCTGCAGGTACGCCGGCTTCATAGGTCCATTTATATTTCGCCTCATATTTCAGCTCGTCAATGGAGTAGCTGTTGAATTTAGGCGCGAAAGTGATCCATCCTGCATCACAAACGTATGCTGGCTCAGTGGCCATTTGTATATCCAGTTTGTCTATAACGATCGCGCTGTCCAGGAAAGCTGTGCCCTTACAACCTGCGGAGTCTGAAAGAATAAGGCGGGGTTTGTAAATACCCGGCTCTTTAAAGGTATGTTTGATGGTGGAATCTGTTGTCTCCATCACATTACCGTCGGTGAAGTCCCAGGCAAAATTAACAGCATTCAATGCAGACACCTTGAACTCGATCTCTTTAGTAAGACAACCACCCTTGGAGGAGGTTGCGATAGCAGCGAAAGGGCCTTTTACTTCTACTTCCTGTTCATATTCGTCCTCTGTATCAGCATCGCCCACTACTTTCAGCTTCACTTTATATCTTCCTGCGTAGGTGTAAGTATGAGAAGGATTAGGGATGGTGGCAAAGCTGCCATCGCCAAAATCCCAGTAAACGCTGGAGTAATTAACAGATGTATTGGTAAAGCGGGCAATCACCGGCGGACAGCCGCTGTTATTCACAAAGGACGTGGTAACAGTAAAACCGGCGCTCACGCTGGATACTTTGATCTCTTTTTTGGCGCTGTCTGTACAACCGTTATCATCCTTTACCAGCAGCTTCACAGTGTAGACGCCCTTATTGGGATAATTCTTGTAGGGATTGTAGTCCGTAGAGGTGGTATTGTCCCCAAAATCCCATTCGAAGGTTGGATAGCCCCCTGTTTCTGTCGTATAGTTATAGAACCATACATCGCTCCCGGGCGGTATCAGCGTAGCGCTGGGCATAAAATCTGCGTTGGGGCCGTTCACCTGTATGTTGGTACCGCTGGCGGAGCTGGTGCAGCCGTCTTCATCTGTAACCGTCAACGATGGATAGAAATACCCGGATCTGTTATAGGTGTGTTTGAAAGGAGGCGCGGTAAATACTTTTGCACCATTGCCATCGCCAAAATCCCATGACCAGCTCTTGATGGGCTTTCCATAGGTAACATCCGTCTGGTCAGTAAAGGTCAGTTCCGTACCCCTGCATTCCAGTACATCCGGGGAAAGGAATTTAGCGAGCGGTCCATGCACGTTCACTACTACCTTATTGCTGCTGTCGGGGCATCCCTGCTTGTTGAGCGCTACAAACCGGATGGTGTCGCTGCCGGGACGCAGATTGACAAACCTGGCGTTATCATAGGTGTAATAATCCCAGTAGCCGGGTGTACCATCTGAAGAGAACCAGGAGCTATAGTAATTATAGGTGTCATATATGGACCTGTCAATAGACGTGATATTGACTTTGAGCGTTTCATTGCCGCACAACGTGGTTTTGTCCGGAGCAATGGTAATAGGCGATGGCGCATACACACTGATGCTCATCGAATCGGAACTGGTACAGGTACCATCTGTTATGGTGAGCTTTACCTGGTACACGCCTGTTCTGTCATATTGGTGTTTGGCAGGGCTTGTTTTTGTGGTGTAGGAGTTTTCTTTCCCGTCTCCCCAGTTCCATTTCCAGCCGGTAACGGCGCCCAGGGAGTTTTCATCAAAGCCGATCGTTGTACGGTGATCGCAGTCGATAGGTTGTACGCTAAAGCGCGGGAAAGGGTTCACTGCAGTGATGTATGCTGTTTTGGTGATGGTTGTAGCACAGGCAAGGCCATTTGAAACGGTTAGTGTTACGGTATAGGTTCCTGGCTCCCGGTAGCTGTGCGCCGTATTCTGCGTACCGGCATAATCATAATTGCCATCGCCGAAGTCCCAGCTCCAGTAGGAGCCTACATCTGTCGTGCCGTTTAAATGTACCCAATTGTTGCCGCAGACCTGGGGCGCTTCCGGTGACGAGAAATCAGGAGTCGGTTTTTTATACACGTGTACTGCATAGAGCATCTGGGTACCTTTACAACCATTGGCTGTTGTATAGTTAAGGGTTACGGGGTATTCACCGGCCTTGTTGTAAGTATGTGACGGCGTAGCTGCGGCTGATTTAGGGCTGCCGTCGCCAAAGTCCCATTCATAGCTGGCAATTGCATCACCGCCGGTAATATCGGCGTAAAAACTGGTGGTCAGTCCTTCACAGCCGGTACTGGTGCCTGAGGTATAGATGCCAACCGATGGTTTTTGAACATTTACATAACTGTTCCAGGAGCTGGAGCAGCCGGCACTATTGCTGGCAGTGAGGGTTACCAGGTAATTTCCCAGGCTGTTGTAAGTAACGGAAGGGTTTTGCTGCGTGGAGGATTGCCCGTTGCCAAAGCTCCAGCTCCAGCTGGTGGCGCCCGTTGATTGGTCTGTCAGCTTTACGGTAACTGGCACATCGCAGGCAGATTGCCGGTCGCTCACAAATCTTGCCTGCGGGACAGGTTTCACTACAAAATCCTTGGTAACCGTTTCCTGGCAAGTACCATAATTAGCTATCATCGTCACTTTTGCGGTCCCAGGGCCGGAAGGATCGAAATAAACCGATTCGCCATAAGGATAGATGTAACCTAAATCTGTGCTCCAGGTAACGCTGTTGGCCTTGGGATTGTTGGTTGCATTGAACCGGGTGTTGTAAACGTCTGCACAAATGCTGGCGGGCAACTGGAAATCTGATTTGAAGTTAGCTACATTGATATCTCCGGAAGTTTTGGTTGCGGTACAGCCTTTATCGCTGGTAACCGTAAGTTTTACCTGGTAAACGCCTCCTTTGGTATAAGTATGCGCGCCTGGAGCAGCGCCGGCGGCAGTCCCGCCATCGCCAAATTCCCATTTGTAAGTAAGGTTGCCTGGCCCGGTGGAAGTATTGGTGATCGTTACTGCACCGGGGGCTTTACAAAGAAAATTGTCAGATACGTTGAAATTGGCATTCAGGGAGGCTGATGCATCCACAATATTGCTGAGTGATTTGGACGCCGTACAGCCGTTGCTATTCGTAACAGTAAGCGTAACAGTAGGCGACAATACGTTGTTGTAAGTATGCACGGGATTGCTGCCGGAACCGGTGCTGCCATCCCCGAAATCCCAGCTGTAGGTACTGATAGTACCGTTCACCGGGTTTGATTTGTCGGTAAAAGTGACGTCAAATGGAATACAACCTTTGGCCGGACTGGCGGTAAAATTTGGTTGAGGTTTATCCCATACGGTAACAGTCTTTTCTGCAGAACTGCTATTACCTGCGGCATCCTTCACGGTCAGCGTTACCTTATAAGTACCCGGAGCCGTATAGGAAGCGCTGGGGCTTTGCTGCGTAGAGGTGGCGCCGTTACCAAAGTTCCATTGCCAGGAAACAGGATTACCGGTAGAATTATCGTTGAACCTGGTGATCAGACTTTCACAATCGCCTGGCTTACTGGGAGTAAAGTCCGCTTTTAGTTGCGCACGGGCAACAAAGCTCAGTAAGAGGGGCACAAAAAGTACAACATAGGCAAAAGCAATGCGGGGGATTGCCTTAAGATTTAGGGACATGCGATATAGAGTTGGCGGCGGAAAAATAAGTAAAAATTCCAAATCCAACTGCTAACATTTTGGTAATTTAACATCATGGACAAATTCCTGAGCTGCGATTGGGGCACTTCTTCCTTCCGGTTAAGACTGGTACAAGCCCCTGCGCTGAGCACCATTGCAGCCGTACGCGGCGGCAGTGGCATTGCCGCCACCTGGCAGGCCTGGCAGAGCGCCGGTTTGCAGGACTCCCTGCAACGCTGGCGTTTTTATACAGACAAGATCAAACCCGCTCTCCAAAGCATTGAACAACAGGCAGGTCGCTTACCGGAAGGTATTCCGCTGATCATCTCGGGCATGGCTTCCTCCTCCATTGGTATGATGGAGCTACCCTACGGCGGTTTGCCTTTTGCTACAGACGGCCGCGGCGTTTTGACCCACCTGGAGCCCGCCAATGCAGACCTGCCCCATGACGTGCTCCTGATCTCCGGCATCCGCAGCGCAGATGATGTAATGCGGGGAGAAGAGACCCAGCTGATCGGATGTATTGCGGGTAACGCCAACGCAGCTACGGAGGGGACTTTTATCTTCCCGGGCACCCATTCCAAACATATACAGGTAAAAAATGAACAGGTAACAGGTTTCCAGACCTTCATGACCGGCGAGCTGTTTGAGCTGCTACGGCGGCACAGCATTTTAAAAGATGCGGTAGCTGCGCCGGAGGATGCTTTGGAGGCCACATTGAACAGCAGCTTTAGCGAGGGTGTTAGCGCAGGCGCCAATGGCAACCTGCTGCACGCCGCTTTCGGGGTAAGGACCAACCAGCTGTTTGGCCGCTTTACTAAAACAGCCAACCTGGACTATCTCAGCGGCCTGCTGATCGGCACAGAGCTGCAATCATTAACAGCGGCCGGCGGGCAGATCTGCCTGTGCGGCGGCGCCCACCTGGAAAAACATTATGCGACAGCGTTAGACGTACTGGGACTGATGCAGCGCAGCACTGTTTTACCGGCACAATGGATTGAAGAAGCAGTAATCAGAGGACAGTATTCTATATTCAATCACCTAACAGTACAACACCATGCCTAGTAAATTCTCACGTGAACTATTCGACAGGATACCCATTGTAGGTATATTACGCAATGTGCCCCCGCTGACCGTTCCTATACTGGCCCGCTATTACGCGGACGCCGGGCTCACTACCCTGGAAGTGACCATGAACTCAGACGAGGCCCTTACCACTATTACCCGCCTGGTACAGGATTTTGACGGAAAGCTGAACATCGGGGCAGGTACGGTATGCACCCTCGATGACCTGGACAAGGCGCTGGCCGCCGGCGCGCAGTTCATCGTCACGCCCATCCTGCAGGAAGAAGTGATCAAAGCCTGCGTGCAGCAACAGATCCCTGTTTTCCCCGGCGCTTATTCTCCCACCGAAATATATAAAGCCTGGCACCTGGGCGCTACCATGGTCAAGGTGTTTCCCGCTACCAAACTGGGCGCCTCGTATATAAAGGAGGTACTGGCGCCCATGAATTACCTGAAGCTGCTGCCTACCGGCGGTATCAACCTGGATAACCTGACGGAATTCATGAAAGCAGGCGCTGCCGGATTGGGTTTGGGCAGCCAGCTCTTCCCCCAGAAACTGATAGAAGAAGGCAGGTGGGAACGCTTGTCTGAACTGTTCAGAGACCTGGTGGCCACGTATGAGAATTATAAGATGAGTAAATTAAAATCCAGTATAGCATAGCTCACACATGTCAAAGGTCATACTCATTACCGGCGCGTCTGCAGGATTAGGCGCTGCCATCGGTAATTATTTATCAGGGAAAGGATACAAGGTATATGGCACGTCCCGGAACATTCAGGCCGGGACGCAGTCATTTACCGCCCTGCAGATGGATGTAAACAGCGAAGCCAGCGTGCAACAGGCGGTGAACGCCGTGCTGCAGCAGGAATCCCGCATCGATGTGCTGATCAACAATGCGGGCCTGAGTATTGCAGGCGTTACCGAGCACCTCTCACTAACGGATGTACAGCAGATCTTTGATACCAATGTTTTCGGTGTGGTACGTACCTGTCAGGCCGTGCTGCCACATATGCGCAAAGCCGGTCAGGGACTGATCATCAACATCAGCTCCATCGGATCGGAAATGGGACTGCCATTCAGGGGTATTTACAGCGGCAGCAAAGCAGCGGTAGACCGCTTTACCGAAGCCTTGCGCCTGGAAGTGGCCGCCTATGGCATCCAGGCCTGCTGCCTGCAGCCCGGCGCCGTGCATACCGGGATCAATGCGCACCGTATAAAAACGAGGCTGCCGGAAGGCTCGCCGTATAAAGACAGTTTTGAAAGGGGATATGCAGCGATAGATGCCAGTATTGATCACGGATCATCTCCTGATATATTCTCTCCCGTTATTGAAAAGATCATCAACAGCCCGTATGTAAAACGCTATTATCGAATCGGCAAGCCGATCGAAAAATTATCCGTGATATTGAAGAAATACCTGCCGGAGCGATCCTACGAGCGCATGATCCGGAAGTATTACAACCTGTGACAGGATCCTGCATGCTGTCATTTTTTTTATAAAAAGAGAGGTGTTTTTTGTAAGTTGTCACTTTAACGTGTTAATCATACAACTAAAAAAATTATACCATGTCCACGTTCAGAAGCACTAACTGGTTTGGGAAGAAAGACAAGATGGGATTCATCTACCGGAGCTGGATGAAGAACCAGGGCTTCCCCGAAGATCTTTTTAATGGCCGGCCGGTAATCGGTATCTGTAATACCTGGTCTGAGCTCACGCCCTGTAACGCCCACCTGCGCGATATTGCAGAAGTAGTAAAGCGCGGCGTTTACGAAGCCGGCGGTTTTCCCGTAGAATTTCCGATCATGTCACTGGGCGAAACTTTGCTTAAGCCCACCGCCATGCTGTTCAGGAACCTGGCCAGCATGGACGCAGAAGAATCCATCCGCGGTAATCCGGTAGACGGAGTGGTGCTGCTGACAGGTTGCGATAAGACCACGCCTTCCACTTTAATGGGCGCTGCCAGCGTAGATCTGCCCACCATCGTTGTTCCGGGCGGGCCTATGCTGAATGGCCGCTTCCAGGGCCAGCAGATCGGCTCAGGCACTCACGTATGGAAGTTTGCTGACGATATGAAAACAGGGAAGATGACGCCCAAAGATTACCTGTTTGCCGAAAGCTGTATGTCGCGCAGCGCGGGCCATTGTATGACAATGGGTACCGCCTCTACCATGGCCTGTATGGTAGAATCGCTGGGCATGTCGCTCTCCGGCGCCGCAGCCATTCCCGCAGTAGACTCCCGGAAGAAAGTGCTGGCCCACTTATCCGGCAGAAGGATCGTGGAGATGGTGAAAGAAGACCTGAAAATTTCTAAGATACTGACCCGCCAGGCTTTTGAGAACGCCATCAGGGTAAATGCCGCAGTAGGCGGTTCTTCCAATTTTATCATCCACCTTACTGCCATTGCAGGCAGGGTAGGCGTGGAATTGAACCTGGAGGATTTTGACCGCCTGGGCAGTCATGTACCCCTGTTGCTCAACCTGATGCCCTCCGGTAAATTCCTGATGGAGGATTTCTACTATGCAGGCGGCCTGCCGGTGATCATTAACGAAATGCGCGAACATCTGCATATGGACACGATCACGGTAAGCGGCAAAACACATGCAGAGAATATCGAAGAAACCTGCACCTGTTATAACCGCGATGTGATCTATCCCTACAGCGAACCGCTGATCAAAGAAGCGGGTATCGCCGTATTGAAAGGCAACCTGGCGGAGAACGGCGCCGTGATAAAACCCTCTGCTGCCACGCCTGCGCTGATGCAGCATCGCGGAAGAGCGGTGGTATTCGAAACGATTGAAGATTATCACGCACGCATAGACGATCCTGCACTGGATATAGATGAAACCTGCGTGATGGTGCTGAAGAATGTAGGTCCTGTTGGCTATCCCGGCATGCCGGAAGTAGGCAATATGGCCCTGCCCAAAAAGCTGCTGGACAAAGGCATTACCGATATGGTAAGGATCTCTGACGGCAGGATGAGCGGCACCGCCTATGGTACTGTTGTATTGCACGTTTCACCGGAATCCGCCATCGGCGGTACATTGGCCCTGGTAGAGAATGGCGACATGATCGAATTAGACGTAGCAGGCAGGCGCCTCCACCTGGATGTACCGGCAGATGTGCTGGAGCAGCGCAGGAAACGCTGGAAGAAACTGGACATGGCAACAGACAGGGGATACGTAAGCCTGTATGTAAAGCATGTGCTGCAGGCAGATAAAGGCGCTGACTTTGATTTCCTTACCGGTAATTCAGGATCTGAAGTAGCGAGGGATTCACATTAATAACTGGTTGCCCTCTTCGGGTCTTCATCCCCGTCATTGCGAGGAGCCGCGGAGAGAAATGAAGCGGGGCGCGACGAAGCAATCTCTTAACATAATATTCTAAATGATCTTCGCGGAGATTGCGTTAGGAGATTGCTTCGTCGCCCCCGCACACAAGGCTTTACTGCTTCTCGCAATGACGGTGGCTGAAGACCCGATTGCGCCAGGCCTCGCGCTCGCAATGGAGAGGGATGGAAGACCCGGCTATCAGACCTGGAACCTTGACTTCAAATTTCAAACAACTAACGTTTATGACCTTATTGATCATCTTCCTATGTATTGTCTGTCTGATATTACTCATCTCCTGGGGAAAGGTAAATGCCTTCCTGGCTTTCCTGGTAGTGTCTATCGCCACCGGTCTGCTGCTGGGCATTCCTTTGAACAAGGTACCGCAAACAATATATAAGGGCATTGGTGATACTTTAGGGTCGCTGGTAGTGGTGATCGTGCTGGGCGCCATGCTGGGTAAGCTGGTGGCCGAAAGCGGCGCTGCACAGCGTATCGCACGGGTGCTAATGAAAACCTTCGGCGAAAAGTATATTCAGTGGGCGTTGATGCTCACCGGTTTTATCATCGGTATTCCCCTGTTCTATAATGTAGGCTTTGTGCTGATCATACCGCTGATCTTCTCTGTAGCTTACCAGTATAAGCTGCCTGCTGTTTATATCGGTTTGCCTATGCTGGCATCTCTCTCCGTAACGCATGGCTTTTTACCGCCGCATCCTGCTCCGGCTGCACTCGTCGGACAGTTTCATGCCAATATGGGCCTTACGCTGATCTATGGGGTGATAGTGGCCATTCCTGCAGTGATCCTCGCAGGACCGGTATTTTCAAAGACACTGAAGAAGATCGAGGCAAAGCCGCTGGAAAGTTTCAATGTGGCGCCCAGGCCCGCCAGTGAATTGCCGGGCGCGTTCAACAGCTTTTTATCTTCCCTGCTGCCGGTGGTGATGCTGATCATCACGACCATACTGCTGTATATGATGCCGGGCGATGGTCCGGTAAAAAAATTCCTCACCTTCATTGGCGAGCCGGGTATTGTAATGATGCTCACCGTGGCCATTGCTACTTTCAGCCTGGGCACCGGCATGGGTATGACCATGCAGAAGGTGATGAACATCTATGGAGAAGCGGTAAAAGATGTGGCGATGGTGCTCCTCATCGTGAGCGGCGCCGGTATCCTGAAGCAGGTATTTATAGATAGTGGTGTAAGCACGCAGATAGCAGCCGTGTTGCAGGACTGGCACATTCAGCCGCTGGTATTGGGCTGGCTCATTGCCGCATTGATCCGCGTTGCGCTGGGCTCTGCTACTGTTGCAGGCCTGACTACCGCAGGTATCCTGGCGCCTATGATCGGGCAGCTGCATGTAGATCCCAGCCTGATGGTATTATCTATCGGAGCGGGCAGCCTCTTCTTTTCGCATGTGAATGACGCCGGTTTCTGGCTGTTCAAAGAATATTTTAACTTGTCATTGAAAGATACTTTCCGTTCCTGGTCAGTGATGGAAACCATTGTTTCCATCACAGGCCTGGCAGGAGTACTGATTTTGCATCTGTTCGTATAACATCAACCTTATTCTGTATGACACTTTCCCGCAGGCGTTTTCTGCAAACCAGCATCAAAAGCGTAATTCTGCTGGGCATGGGCAATGCGCTGCCCGCTTTTATGCCCGCCAATTTTACACTGCCTTCAAAGAAAGATGTGAAGCTGCGCTTCGCCCTGGCATCTGATGGCCACTACGGCGAGCCGAAATCCGACTATGCACAGCGACATGAAGAAATGACCAACTGGCTCAATGCAGAGGTAAAAGACAGGGGACTGGATTTCGTGATGGTGAATGGAGATATCTTTCATAACGATCCTGCTTTTCTGCCGGAAGCCAAGAATGCCTGGGACCGCCTGAAAGTGCCCTACTATGTGTCGCACGGCAATCATGATATGACCGAAGAATCGCATTGGGAGCAGGTATGGGGCATGCCTTTCGACCATGGTTTTGTAAAGAAAGATACCGGCTTTATTACACTAAATACCGCTGATATAAAAGGCGTGTACACGGGCCCTGACCTGGACCGCACCAAAGCATTGCTGGATCAATACAAATCTCACCAGCACCTTTTTGTGTTCATGCATATTACCCCTATGAAATGGACCAAATACGGGATAGACCGGCCGGATATTGTGGAGCTGTTCAGCCGTCAGCGGAACCTGAAGGCTGTTTTCCACGGGCACGATCATGACGAAGATGGCATGAAGGAAAAAGACGGCAAATACTATTTCTGGGATGCCCATGTAGCAGGCACCTGGGGCACTGCTTACAAAGGTTACCGGGTGGTAGAAATATTAAAGGACGGATCTGTCCTTACTTACCAGACAGACCCGTCCTCCGCAAAACAGGTCAATAATAACCGTATCGCTTAAACGCTATAATTTAAAATCAAGATCAAACAGGAAACGTTCCGGCTGTGTTAATGGCTTGCGCGGCAGCATGTCTTTACGCATAGCAGTGTTATATACAAATCCGGCAATAACGGCGGCAGCCTGCTGCAGGTCTTCTATCTGCAGGTGATCATAGGTGTCCATATTGCTATGATGCGTCCTGGTTTCATATTCCAGCGGGTCCTGTATGAACTGGAAGCCTGGAATACCTACTGCATCGAAAGAGAGATGGTCTGTTGAGCCGGTATTGCTGCGGGTAATGCCGGTAGCGCCCAATTCAGCAAAGGGCTGTAGCCAGCTGCGGAAGATAGGGCCTGCGGAGTCGTTGTTCTGCAGGTAGATGCCCCTGATCTTACCGGAACCGTTATCGAGGTTATAGTAGGCCGAAACATTCTTTTGTTCCGGCGAAAGCTTCATATCCAGGGGATCGCCGTAGTGTTTTTTTACATAACCGAAAGAGCCTAGCAATCCCTGTTCTTCTCCTCCCCATAAAGCAATACGAATAGTACGTTTGGGTTGTACGCCCAGTGATTTCAGGATCCGCATCACTTCCATCATTACAATACATCCTGCGCCATCGTCGGTAGCGCCGGTGCCGCTGTGCCAGGAGTCAAGATGTCCGCCAATGATGACCAGCTGTTCCTTTAATTGCTTGTCAGTACCGGGTATTTCGCCTACCACGTTATAACCTTTGGTGTCAGTAGAATCCCATTTGCTCTGGAAATTCATTTCCAGTGTTACCTGTTGGGAAGACCGTTCGAGGCGTGCAATGCGCAGCATATCTTCAATGGAGATGGTCACCTCCGGCAGGGGTGAGTTATAGCCTTTGGCATAATATATTCTGCCATCAACGAAGAGGGTGCCGTCTCTGCCGTTTACAGATGCATTCAGCAGGGCCACTGCACCTTTGGCTGCCAGGTAATTTCTTACGGCATAGATCTTCCTGTACATTTCTTTATACGGCGCTATGGCGCTGCGGGGAAACATGTACTTGTCCTTCAGCTCACTGAAGTTGGTAGTATCCGCGTAGCGGGTTGCATAAGCCTTGAATGAAGACGCCAGGACCGTATCCTTTGGGCGCACGATCACAATGCTGCCTTTGATGGCATCGCCGGCCTGGTCTATCGCTGCTTCAGATAAAGTATCCAACATGATCACGGGTGCAGTAAGCGGGCCTTTGGTGCCGATGGTCCATGCCCGCGGGTAAGCGATCAGTGGCTGATAATACGGTGTTTTCAGCGCGATATACGAAGTGGTAGTGCTCCATCCTTTGCCAAATTCTCCCCAGGGCTCCAGGGTAGCTTTTTGCAGGCCCCACTGTTTTAACGTTTGTACGATCCAGTTAGCCGCACGAAAATAACCGGGGGAGTTGGTCAAACGGGGGCCGGATACATCTGTGAGGTAATGGGCGATCATGGGGATCTGGGAATGCTGCAGGGCTTCAGTCTTTATCTTTTGCATCATCTCCATATCCACCGGTTCGTCCTGTGCCGTTACATAAAACGGCAGAAGCAGCGCAAAGGCAGCTATTATAAAAGGTGTTCTCATGAGCAGTGAATAGACGGTTGAACAATACAGTAATATACTCCCTTTTGGGCATTAAAATATACTGATCCCTGCCTGCCACCCGATGGTGCCTGGTTTCTCCTGCCGGTAGCCTGTTTTGGGCTGGGCCTCCTGCAGGTTGTAGATGGAGACGGCCGGACCCGCAAAAACGCTCAGGAATTTTCCGAAGCGGTAATTCAGGGAGGGGAGGACACGCATTAAGAGGGACAAATGTTCCCAATCGCCCAGGTATACATTCTGCGAAGTATATTCGGTAGTAAGGGATAAGCGTTGGCTCAGGCGCCAGTCGCGCCCAAAGCCCCAGCCGAAAGTGAGGATCTTGTGGGTATGCGCTGTATTGATCCCGCCCAGCAGGATACCATAGAACTTCTTCGTACCTGTTTTAACGGCCAGGTTCCAGGGAGTGAGCTCATTAGCAGAAACTGCTACCCGGTAATAGCCGCCTTTTTTAATGATATTGATCAGTCCAATGCTGTAGCCGGAGGAGGTATCTGCAATATTCACCACGCCTATCTGTACGCCTTTCAGGTTGCGGGCATAGTTAAAGGCGCCGGCTATTTGCACGCCTTCCACATCGCCTGTGCTGATATTACCACCGCCTGCCGCCTGGAAGCCATGCTGTATGGAATCAGTGTAATTGAATGCCCCGGCCAGCTGAGCGCCCCTTACGGGCCCATGCACCATGTTGAATGCGCCTGCTGCCTGCAGCCCTTTCATACTGTCTCTGGCCAGGTTGAACACACCGGCCATCTGCGCGCCTTTTACCTTACCTTCTACGATATTGAAGGCGCCCGCTGCCTGGAATCCCTTTAAGGTATCCAGCACCATATTATGTACCCCGGCCATTTGCACACCTTTTACCTGTCCGCCTACCATATTGAACACCCCGGCTGCCTGGAAACCTTTGGCTTCTTTCTTATCGATATTGAACACGCTGCCCAGCTCAAAACCGTTCAATCCGGCTGCATAGCCTCCTATAATATTGATGGAAAATTTATTGATCACCTGTCCATCCATATGGCCATGGGTACCCAGTCCGGGCACAATGGAATACTGGAAAGGTTTGTCTGCAAAGAAGCCTTTCAGGTTGATACTTTGCATACGTTGTTTGGAGGAGAGAAAGAATTTGCCCAGCCAGGTTTTGTCCACCCCGATGTCTACGGGCGCCAGGTTGACCGGCTCGGCCGGGCGGATGGTGATGGTAGGCATTTCCTGGTCAATGCCCGGGTGTACCGTAAGGGTGGTATCGCGGTAAAGGTCTTTACTAATAGTGATCGCTGTAATATATCGTTCCGTGCTTTTTAAGCGCAGGCGGAAAAAGCCGTCGTCATTGGTCAGGGTAGAGATGAACTGCTGCTTTTCATATACGGTAGCATTGGCAATGGAGCTGCCGTTGGCACGGTCTCTTACATAGCCGGTAACAGTATAGGTACGCGACAGATCTGGGCTCACATGCTGGATGATGATATGATCACCTATTTCGCGGTACTGGCGGCTGTTGCCAAACAACATATCGAGCACCTGTTTAACGGATTTATGTTGGGCTGAAACGGTAACCAGGCTGTCGTTTCTGACAACGTCGCTGGTGTAGGAAAAGTAGAATTTTCCCTGGCGGCTCAGTTCATTCAGGACCACCAGCACGGGCTGTCGTTTTACGTTGACAACAACCGGTTTCTTAAGAAGTTGCTGGGCATGGCTGAGAGTAGATGTACAGAGCAGAAAGCTAACAATAATGAATACTATTCTTATCAAGGCGGATGAAGAATTCATGCGGCAAGATACAAATTACTGTATTAATGCATACGGGAGGTATCTGTTGTGGCAACAGGTATCAGGAGGGGCTTGTTTGAAATAAAAAACCCCGCGCAGACGAGCAGGGTCTATCCCTTATTCCTCAAAATAAGATATTAAAAAATCCCGGATAAAATTAAAGACTTAAAAATGGGGAGAAGCTAATCCGATGTTAATGGGGGGAAAATAATAAGGGCCGGATTGAGATCCAGCCCCCTGATAAAATAGGAAAATTCATTTAATGTCAACACTAATTTCGCACATCTTGTTTTGTTATTAGTAAATCACTCGTTAATAGAAATGTTAATAGCCAACGCCTCCACCCCTGATTCTTTTATGACCGTTTGCATAGCCGCTTCTTTAATAGCCAACGCTTCTTCATAAGGCAGGAAAGCATCATTAGACATGAACACGAAGTCCATTTGCCCGCGGAAGGTGGTAGTCACCAGCGTATTGGGGTTGCGCCAGGGAAAAGCTACGGTCGGACTGATGATCGTTTCCACTTCAAAGTGCTGGTAGCTTTCAGGTATATTCAGCCGTCCCATATTCGAGAAGGTTACATCATGATTGCCATTGGTCACCTTTAACAGCTTTACCAGCAGCTTCAGCGAAGCATGGATGTATTCGCCGATCATCAGCTGCATGAAAACATTCAGCTCTTCTATCTTCGCGGTCAGTTCTTCTTTGAGCTGGTAGGCCTGCACCCAGAAGCTGCGCGCTGTTGGCGGCGCTTCCTGGTTCAGCGACAGATTAACAGTGGGCGCATAGGCAAATAAGGTATCGGGTTTGATCGCGTCTATGAAGCGGCGTATATCCACCGGCGTGATCACCTTGTTGCGTGCACGGCTGCCCTGCACTTCCTGGAAGGCGCGTAACAATGCTACACATAAAGCAGCGTGCACACTGGTGCCCTCTGCTTTACAACGCTTTACAAATGCGGCAGATTCCTCCCTGTCCAGTTTCCAATGCAGCAGGTAATCTTTTCCCTTAGCCGGCTGCTTTTTACGCCATAGTACAACAGACAAGGTGAGCCAGGCCAGTATAGCTGACTTTTTGCCTTTGCGCTGCAGTTTTTTGTTTTCCAGGTAGGGGCCGGGTATCAGGTCTTCTATTGCATTGAAAGAGGTGTAAGGCGGTAGTTCCATATCCGGCTGATCCAGCGCGGTGAGCACTTCCTGCAGCAAGGTAGCAACAGAGGCGCCATCGCAGATGCAGTGATGGCATACCAGTATCAGTTCGGAAACAGCTGCAGAACGGATCCATACCATCCTGCAAAGCGGGCCGTTACGCATATCAAAAGGAGTAGCCCATTCTGTCATAGACTCGCGTTGCCAGTCGTCTTCCTGTTGTCTTTCAACGATCCGGACGGGTATGGCTGCAATGTCGTCGCTGCTCACAAAATGTGGCAGACCTTTTTTGCCGGGCGCTACGCCGGCCCTCAATAAAGGATGTTTAGCCTGTACTTTTGCCAGCGCCTGGTGCAGATAGTGCAGTTGTATATTGCCCCGTATCCTGGCTACAAATGCGCTGTTCAGCGGCGTATCGCCATCCCCGTACATGATCCTTTCACCGATAATGAGTTTTCTCTGCATGTTGTTTTATTTCAATTGTTACCTTATACCAACTGTGCCTCCGGTACACGTTTGCCTTCCAGTAATGCTTCCATTGCTTTGTCCCTGATAGCAGCTGCATCTTCTTCAGACAGGTAGGCATCATTCGAGAGAAAGGAAAAGTTCATCTGCTCGTCAAAGGTGCTGGCAATAATACCGTTCGGATTAGCCGATTTGAAGATCAGAATAGGATTATGAATGGTTTCTACTTCAAATGAACCGAAACGCTTTGGAATATCCAGGCGTCCCATATTGGAGAAAGTAAGATCATTGTTGCCCCTGGCAGTGCTCAGGTATTGCGAGAGTTTTTTTACCACCGGGTGATAGTATTCATTGATCATGATCTCTTCATACACCTTCAGGTTCTCCAGTTTTTCAGACAGCTTTGCGTTCACTTTCTTTACCTGTGCAGTGAAGTCCAGCGCAGGATCTTTATCCAGAGATAAAGTAGTGCTGGATGCAAAGCCAAACAGCATATCGTCCTTGATCTCTGTAATATACCTGCGAAGGTTCACCGGGCAAAAGACCTGGTTACGGGCCTTTTCTCCTTTTACCTGGCGGAAGGCCCAGAGAAAGGCGGTACACAAAGCAGCATGCACCGTTGTGCGCTCTTCCTTGCAACGCCGGATCAATGCGGCGGTAGATGCTTTATCCATCTTCCAGCGTACAGTATAATCTTTGCCCCAGGGCAGGTCTTTCTTTCTGGGTACAAAGAACAGGAACAGGCGGAGGAAGGCAGATGTGATACGGCCTTTACGTTTATTCTTCTTATCATCCAGGATCAGGCGGGGCACCAGGTCTTCTATGGAGTTGAATGATTCGTAATGCCCGATCTCCAGGTTAGGCTGATCCACCAGGGTCAGTATTTCGCGGAAGAGTGTCACGATGGAGGAGCCGTCACAGATGCAGTGGTGGCAAACCATGATGAGATCAGACACGACGCCTGAACGGATCCATACCATCCGCAGCAAGGGGCCTTTCTGCATATCGAAGCGCAGCGAGCATTCTTTTTCAGACTCCCGCATCCAGTCGTCTTCAGAGCTGCGTTCTACAATACGTAAGGGGATCTCAGGCGCCAGTAAGGGTGTTACAAACCAGGGCTGGCCTTTGCTGTCTTCCTGCACGGAAACGCTGAGCAGAGGGTGTTTGGCCTGCACTTTGGAAAGCGCATGGCACAGGGCGTCTTCGGTGATCACGCCACGTATCTTAATGGTAAAGGTGATGTTCTTGGGAACCGTGCCATCCCCATAGATGAACCTTTCGAGGAAAAGTAGTTTTCTCTTCATAGTTGATGTCTTTAGAATGCTACCAAACGTTTTTTGGCGGCGAATGCTTCGAGGTATTCCACTGCCTTGTCATTGCCACCGGCCTGGATATAAGTATCCCTGATATGCTCAGCTGCGCTGCGATACTGTGGGTTTTGCAGTATTTCCCACATAGCGGTCTTCAGGTCGTTTACCCGTAGCCGTTTATAGCGCAGCTTGATGCCGCAGCCTGCTTTTTCTATCAGGGAGGCGGTATGGAAATGATCGTATGCAATAGGCGTAATGAGCATGGGCAGGCCGTTCATAAAGGTATCGTTCACTGTGTTGAAGCCGCCGTGGCAGATCACCGCATCCATCTTGGCGATCACCTGCGACTGCGGCACATAGCCCTGCACAATGAAGTTATCCGGCCACTGCTCAAAGATATCCGGATTAGTGGCCGCTACTATTGTGAGCGGCTGATCGGCGAAAGCTTCGATCAGCTTGCTGAAGAACTCTTTACGGATATCTACCAGCAGGGTGCCCAGGGATACATACACTTTTGGAGAAGTAGCCTTTTCCAATCGTTCCCAGTCAAAGGGCGTGTTATTGGGACGCCCTTTGACTGGGCCTACAAATTTCATATATGCCGGCGGCTGGGTAATAGCGGAGAATTCCTGTGAGGTGAATACCAGGTTCAGCTCCCCGGAGTTCACTACTGCGGCAGCTTCATAAATGCCGAAAGATTGCTGCAGCTCCAGGATATTACGCACCCACCAGGCATGTACTTTGGGAGCGCTCATCGCGTCTCCCCCTACATCCGGCGGTACGGGCGTGGTAGTTACATAAGGAATGCCTTTGTTATAGGCACAGATGGCGCCTGCAAAGGTGATACAGTCGTTGACGATCACATCCGGCTGAAACTCGTCCGTAATGCGTTCGAGGCCTTTCATAATAAAACGGCAGAAGGGCATATAGGTTTCTTCCAGGGCCAGCTTCAGTGTTTCTGCACCAGAGATGTTGGGACCATCATCCTGTCTTTTCAGTATGCGTTTAATTTCCGGTAAATGTTCTTCCAGTTCGGCATGCGGCACAATAAAGCGGCCGCCTGCGGGCACATGCTCTGCGGCAATTTCCTGGATGCCTACCCATGCCACCTGGTGGCCGCGCGCTATTAAGCTGGCGCCAACGCTGAGTGTGGGACTGATATGGCCAAAGAAAGGCGGTACTACAAATAAGAATTTAGACATGGGCGATAATTTTTGATGTGCACATTTCTTCCAGCAATTCAGCGGTCCTGGTGGTGCCGCCGGCCTGTGTAAAAGATTGTTGCATGCTTTGGGCAGCTGCAGCATATTTCGGGTCCTGCAGCACTTCATATACAGCCTGTTTCAGGTGATCTGCTTTAAAGCGCTTGAAGTTGAGCCGTTGCCCGCTTTCAGATGCAGTTACCCTGCCTGCTACGAAAGACTGATCGTAAGCAATAGGGATCACTACCAGGGGCAGGCCATGGGCCAGGGTTTCGCATACGGTATTATGACCGCCATGGCATACCACGGCATTCAGGTGCGGCAGCAATGCGAGCTGCGGCACTTTCTCCTGCACCATGAAATTGGCAGGCCATTCATCAAAAAGCGCCGGATCGGATACTACGACCACGCTAAGCGGCTCGTTCCCGAATGCTGCACATACTTTGCTGAAGAACTCTTTTTTATAGCTATGATCGAAAGTGGTGCCGATGGATACGAGGATCTTGCGGGGATGTTCCATATGATAGAACTTTTCCCATTCAAAAGGTATCGCAGCGGGACGGTGCTGTATCACCGGCCCCACAAACTTGTACTGGTCTTCCAGGTCGGTATCGCCAAAGAACTCACGGGAGGTGAATACCAGGGCCATGGTATCTGAACATTGCAGGGAACGGTCTGTGTCCAGGCCCAGTTCGCGTTGCAGGGCTATGATCTTCTGATCGCCCCATTCCTTTACTTTCGGCAGATCGTCCATAGCTCTTACAGCAGCAGGAGCAGTAACGGTGGTGGCGCAGGGAATACCTTTTTGAGCGGCAGCGATAGCGCCTGCGAACAGTTCATGATCATGGATCACTACATCGGGCTGAAAAGTTTCCAGCCATTGCATGATGCCATGGTACATGTAACGGTTCAGTGGGATCAGCACATCATCATAGAGGAATTTGATGCTCTCCACGCCATATACATTCTTTTGCTGGATAGCGTCGAGGTAACGCGGGCCGTCCTGCGTGGCGGCATGGTCTTCGGCATAGGAAACCAGCAGCAGTTGTCCGCCGGGGGGCAATTTCTCCCCGAGAGATGCTTCCAGGCTGATCCAGCCTACTTCATGTCCGCGCAGCAACAACTCCGCTCCAACACTTAGTGTAGGATTGATATGGCCCGTAAGGGGAGGAACAACGAATACAAATTTTGCCATAGGCGGAATGGTTATAATTGAGTTCCAAAAAAGTCTTTCAGTGCATAAGCAATAGGAAAGGGCTCCTGCACGGGGATGTTATGATCGCCGTCTACCAGCATCAGCCTGGAGTCCCTGATCTTTTCGCGCAGCTGTTGCCCTGCGGGAATGCAATCTGAAGCATTGCCATAGATCAAAAGGGTTTCATGCGGGATACCGGTCAGCTGCGGACTGGAGAAGAAATGCCTTTCCTGCTGCATATCCTGCCGGATGCTGCTTTCTTTGAGCAGCTGTTCATACATACGGTGACGGCGTTCCAGCTGCCGTTTTCCGAGCCTGACTGCGGTATCTCCTGCATGATCATTGATAAAATGCACCAACAGCTCTTTGCTGTAGATGTCTACAATGCTCATGGTTTCCTGTTCATACGGGTCGGGGCTTTCGATGATCGCCAGTTTGTTGATCCTTTCGGGAAAACGCATGGCAGCCTTTAATGCTATGAGTCCGCCGTAACTGTAACCTGCCAGGTGAACGGTATCCAGTCCCAGGTTATCCATCAGTTCCACCAGCTCATTGCTCATGGTCTGCAGGTCGTACCCGTGACTGGATCTTCCGCTCATACCGTGACCTTTCAGGTCATACAACACAACGTGGAACTGTTGTGCCAGTATAGGCGCAATGTTAAAATAATAGATGGAGAGGTTGGTGAACATACCATGCACCATCACGATGGTTTCGGGCGCTCCTGCATTCATTTCCTGCATATGGATGCCGGTGTGTTGCAGCGATACTACAGGCATGACTGAATGTATTTGGTGATGTCTCCCAGGTTGAGATTGATGATCTCATCCAGGTCCATATTAGACAGCCAGCCGGTAAAATCGATGTCTTTTCCGAAATGGGCTTTTACCTTTTCAGAGAAGGCTACTATTTCGATGCTGTCCATCTCGAGGTCTTTGGTGAAGGAGCTTTGCGGGGTAATATCGAGATCTTCCACGAATTCTTCCCCGATCACTTCTGTGATAAATTGTTTCAGCACCTCCAGGATCGCTTCTTCGCTCAGTTGTGTAGGTTGTGTTAACTGGTCCATCCGATTATGTAGTTTTTATACTTAATAGTGTGAATGATAATTCCTTTTATCTGCAGATCGTCTCCATTGATACGCTCTACCGTATATGCTTTCGGGTTGCCCCGCAGGCCTTTGCCCAGTGATTTTCCATAAGCCTCTTTAGCTACCCAGAAACGGGTGAGCCATTCGGCCTCATCGCGGGAGCCGATGAGCGCCAGCTCTGCGGGATCAAACACCAGTTCCTTAAAGGCGGTGTTGTGCTCGCGCACTTCTTCTATATCGATCCCTACAGGCCTGTCTGAACGGGCGATGGCCACAGCATCGGTATTCTTATGCGCCAGTGAAAGATGGATGCCATTAGCGGCGCCTCCTTCAGGGAAAGGCTGTCCTGCTTCCGTGGAGGTGATGGCGAATTCTACCGGGTAATGCAGCTCGCCATCGCGGTGTAATACGCCCTTTACGGCATCTTTGGCAGCCACGCGGCTGATGATCCACTCCTTCTTTTTATGCAGGGGCAGCTCGTTGTAATGCTTTTTCTCATCCTGGTTGAAATACCGCTTTACAATAAAGTCCCAGGAGTTTACACGGCTATACGCATTATGGAACATAAATACGCCGGGCACGATCTCTGTTGATAAGGCATGCTTAGGCGAGATCAGCGCATTCCACAGGCGCTCATCTATTTCCAGGCGGCGGTTCTGCCAGCCTCTTATAATGGCCCATACCTTGTTATCCCGTTTCAGGATGAAATCTGCGAATGCAAATTCTTCATTCAGGGAAGTAAGCTGACAGGTACATTCAAAGCTGCCCTGCTGATCATCCAGCGGAGCGTAGAGCTCTACTTCCTGGATCTTCACGGGGAAGGCGATACGGTCTTTAGGGAGTGTAAGCTGCAGCCAGAGCCCAAAGAGCTGTCCGGCGTTATCTAACAAAGAGCCTTTACCTGCACCGCCTTCAATGATGCCCTGGATCCCTTTTTCAGCGATCACGCTCACTTCTTTGATACCCTGGTAAGCAGGGCCATGGAACATACGTTGGGTATACACCTGTTCAGGCGTTATCTGTATGCTCAATGGAGCGCCAATGTCTGCAGCGGGTCTGTCGGGTGTGTTATATTGTTTGGATAACTGCACTTCCGCATTGGCGTATTTTTCGAGGTTGAGGTAGACGCGGTCCGCTGCTTTCCACTCGCCCTGCACCGTTTCACGGAAAGGCTTTGCTACGTTCATCCACTGGAACACTTTCACCTGCATGATCTTTTGTACCAGCATACCCGGGGCATTTGCAGCGGCAATGTCGCCAAACAGTTCCAGGATCATGGTCATGGGGATCACCGGTTCCATATCATCAGCACAGTGCCATCCCGGCCTTTGCCTGATGAGCGAGTGGTCTATCAGGTAGGGATGCGTATCCAGGGAAATATCCAGGCGATGTACCAGCGCTTGTTGCTTTGCGGGCGTTGCAGGTGGCGCCTGTACAGTTGTATGATGGACATTACCATTAGCGCCGTTGCGGTAAGCAGTTTTCTGCTGGAATGCTTCGAGCAGCGAATGCTGGATCTGAGAGATCTCTTCAAAGTTCTCCAGCAGGGCTTGCATTACGGGAGAAGAGGCGGTTTCCGCAACTGCTTTATACTGCGGTTTTGCCACCGGCAATTGTTTTAATGCGGCGATCTCTCTTACAATGGGAGAGCCCAGCTGCAGCTTTACCGGTGCGGCGGTTTTGCTTTTAACGCCGGCGCCTGTTTCCATAAAAGCATTGTTCACTGCTCTTCCTTCTACAAACAAGGCGGCTAACACTCTTTGCAGCTGGCAAAGACCTGATCTCACAGGCACACTGGCAGCGACTGCGCTATAGGTTTGTTGTTTTAAGGTATCGTCTACAAAACCTATCAGTCCGCCTGCACCTACCTGGATGAATACCCTTACACCTTCGCTGTACAGCTTTTCTGTCAGCTCACGGAAGCGCACCGGTTGTAAGAGGTGTTCTACACTCAGCTGGCGGATGTCTTCTATCGCGGATGGATAAGTACTTAAGGTAGTGGCTGACCATACCGGCACGCTGGCAGTACGGAATTCCAGCAGGTCCATCCCTGCCAGCAGCAGGTCCAGCTTATCTTTTACGAAAGGAGAGTGGAAGCCGGACTGGAAGTTCAATACCTGGTAGAAGATCTGTTCTTCGCGCAGTACAGTAGTGAACCTGTTCACGGCTTCGTTTGTACCGCAGAGGATCACCTGTTGCGGACAGTTATCAATAGATAGGTAAATATCTTCGGTGATATCCAGCAGCGGTTTGAGTTTCTCGTACCCGCAGCCGGCTACCAGGAAAGTAGCGTTCTTTTGTTCAAATAATGCAGGATCCAGCTGGGCCTGCAGGCGCATGAGCGAATGCTCTTCCACCATACCGGCGGCACGTCCGGCCAGCCATTCTCCCAGGCTATGCCCGGCGTTGAGATCAGGTTGCACGCCTAGTTGCTTCAGCGCAGCATCGAGTATACCGCTGTTCTCCATCTGTTGCTGCGCGGCTGCCAGTACGCCATCTGCACCGGTGATATGCGGAAGCCCCGGCAGGTTAAAATAGCGGGCCACACTGGCGGTTTCTCCATTTACCAGTCCATCAAGGCCCGGGAACAGGAAGGCCACTTTACCATCCTGTGTTAACAACGGATCATTGGAGAACCAGATGTCCTGCTTGTTACGCCAGGGATTGTCTTTGCTGACTATCTTGATCGCCTTCTTGATGCGTTCCGGTGTGGGATCAAATACGGCTATACGATAATCGCCTTCACCGATAGTGGCCGATTGCTCTTCCAATGCTTTGATAAGCGCGGCTTTATCGGGCCGGGCCAGTAACAGCACGGGATCACGCTTTATAGCCGGGGCCATACCGCTGAATTGTTTTTTCTGCCGGCCATCCTGCATGTCCAGGCTTTCCAGCACTACGTGTGCATTGATACCGCCGAAGCCAAAAGCATTCACGCCAGCACGGCGTGGCAGCCCGGAGTCCTCCCAGGAGCTGGCTTCCTGTACAGGTGTGAACCTGGTTTGCTGCATTAACGGTAAGGGATCTTCGCAGTGCAGGGTAGGGGGCAATTGCCCGTGGTATAATGCCAGTGCAGTCTTGATCAGACCAGCCATTCCTGCGGCAGGCATCGCATGTCCGATCATGGATTTGATGGTGCCGATGCCTGCCTTCGGCAGCGCTGTTTCATTGCCGAATACCTGCAGGAGGGTTTCCAGTTCTGTTTTATCACCTAATTGAGTAGCCGTTCCATGTGCTTCGAGATAGCCTATCTCCCGGAGATCGGTTTTTGCCTGCTGCCAGGCCTGGCGGATAGCTTTTGCCTGTCCTTTTACGGAAGGGCTCATCACGCTCACGCCTGCTCCGTCGCTGGATACGCCAACGCCTTTTACTACCGCATAAATGCGATGACCGTCGCGTATCGCATCGTCCAGTCGTTTCAGTACTACAAAACCGCAGCCTTCGCCTATCAGTACACCATCTGCTCTCTGATCAAAGGGACGGATCTGTTCGTTTCTTGACAGTGCGCCCAGTTGTGTGAAGATGCTCCAGAAGGGTGCGTTCTGTGAGGCATGTACACCGCCGGCGATCACCATGTCTGAACGCCCGCTGAGCAGTTCCTTCACCGCATGGTCTACGGCTATCAGAGAGCTGGCGCAGGCGGCATCTACAGTATAGGCCGTGCCGCCCAGGTTAAGGCGGTTGGCCACCAGGGAGGCAACCAGGTTAGGGATCAATCCCATGGCGGTGTCCGGGCCAAAGCGGCCTTTCTTTACCTGGAACTCTTTCTTTACACGGTCCAGCTCTTCCTTCTTCAGATCGGGCAGCAGGTGTTGTAATACCCGTACGATCTGTTCGCCGGTGCGGATGATCTCGATGCCTCTTACCGCACCGGGGCCCGGATAATTTCCTTTACCGATGATGATGCCGGTGTTGTCCAGGGGCAGTTCTTTTTCAAATACTCCGGCATCCGCCAATGCTTTATAGGCCAGGCTTAAGGCCAATAGTTGTTCCGGTTCGGTGCTTTCTACTACGAGCGGAAGGATACCGAATTGTATAGGATCGAATGCTGCAAATTCATCTATGAATCCACCGCGCCGGCAGTAGAAGCGGTCTACGGCGGTTTCACCGTCAAAGAACACGCTGTCCATCCGGTTTTCAGGCACGGTTTGTATGGCGTCTACGCGGTTGATAATATTCTTCCAGAAAGCCTGCAGGTCGCCGGCTCCCGGGAAGATGCATGACATGCCGATTATAGCTACATCAACAGTTTGGTTCATGAGGGTTGGTCTGAATTAGGTCTTAGAAAGTAACATTACCCGCCATGATAACTATTTGGCTCTCGTTACCATATTTTAATTCATCAATAAACGTTTCCATGCCATCAGACAGGGGAATAAGCGCGATGCCCCTGCGTTCGTATTCTTTTTCAAGCGAGGGCGATACCATGCCGGTGCCTTTCCAGGGGCCCCAGTTGATGGCCATCACCTTGGCTTTCAGGCGTTGCTTCAACACACGGGCATAGCGGTCCATCACACTGTTCGCGGCCGCATAATCCGTTTGTCCGCGGTTGCCATACACAGAAGCTACGCTGGAGAAGAGGATCACGAACTGCGTGTCTGTATTCAGCTGCTCTGCCAGTACGCGCAGGGGCGTTACTTTGGTAGAGAACACTCTCTCAAAGGACTCCGGCGTTTTCTGGTGAAAGAGTTTATCTTCCAGCAGTCCTGCGCCATGCACTACACCGTCTATGCGTCCGTATTCGCGGTATACGCCTTTGATCAGATCGCGCAGGGCGGTTTCGTCGCGCAGGTCCAGTGAATGATAGGTAACGGTAGCGCCGTTCTGTTCCAGTGCATGAATGGTTTGCAGGATCTGGTTGTATTTATGGATCTCCGCTGTCTTCTTTTCTATATCTGCCGGTTTTTTCAGCTGTCCCTGTGCTACGAGATACTGCCGGATCTCATCCTTGGTTTTCAGGAAAGCATACTGGTCCTGCATGTGTTTACGCGGGTCTGCGGATCTGCCAACCAGGATGTAATGGCAGGGGTATTCTTTCGAGAAGCGGACCATCAGTTCTGCAGTGATGCCCTGTGCGCCGCCCAGTACCAGTATCACGGATTGTTTGTCCAGGCGGATGTCCGGCGTTTGCCCGATGGTAAGGCGGGAGGGTACCGGTTCCAGGGTCTGGCGGCTATCGTTCTGATAGAAGACCTCTGCAGGGCCTTCGGGGTGCAGTATTTCGTCCAGTGTAATGGCGGCTATTTTTTCGGGCGCCGGCTTACCGGAGAGGTTGATGTTGATAGTGCGGCATTTCGTATGCTCGTATTCTTTATCCAGGCTCTTAAAGAAGCCGGAATAACCCTGGAAGTGTTGCAATAGCTCCATACCGGTATCGTGTCCTAAATGGCTCTCAAAATCCGAAATAGCGTATACCCATTTCACTTTGTCGAAGTCCAGCTTTTTCACCATAGAGAAAGCGGTGATAATATCCGGGCGTTGCTTTGAAGCGAAGATATCGAGGATAATAAGGCCGTGATAACCATCTAAGGGATCATTGGCTTGTATGATGGTAGCGGTAGCGCCCTGCTGTTCCAGGCTTTGTTTGATGGCGATGGCAATAGTGCCGCCATCATCTGTGATCGCAAAGGCATTTCCTTCCAGCCGGGCTGCGTTTGTTTGATCAAAGACAGAGGGCGTCAGCTCAAAGCGCAGGCGGGAGAGTGTTTCTTTCAAGTCTTTGCCGTTGTTGAAAAATCCCTGTTCGATGATCTTCTTGGCTTCCTGTACCGGCTCAAAGTCGCCGGCGGTAGTGGCTGCCAGCCAGTTGATCAATCCCTGCAGGGTTTTAATAGCTGCCAGTTGTTCCATCATTTCCTCGCTCTGACCATTGGAGGAGGGTAATCCACCCAACCTTGTTTTCAGCTCGCCGATGATCTCCATACGTTTGATAGAATCTATACTGAGATCAGCTTCCAGGTCGAGGTCCAGGCCCAGCATGTCAGCCGGATAGCCTGTTTTCTCGCTTACTACGCTCAGGAGTACAGCTTGTATTTCGGCGGCAGAACGACCGTTCCCGTTTGAAGTTTGAGGTTTGAGGTCTGAAGTTGGAGACGAGTGTTCCGCTACGGGCACAGGTTTTACGCTGTTAGTGCTGGCGGCGTTCTCGGAAATCCAATCTACCAGGCCTTTCAATGTTTTGATAGCAGCCAGTTGTTCTACCAGTGTCTCTTCACTATGGGTAGCGTGCTTGAAACCGCCCAATCTCGTTTTCAGTTCGCCGATGATCTCCATGCGTTTGATGGAGTCTATGCTGAGGTCTGCTTCCAGGTCCATTTCCATGCCCAGCATATCAGGCGGGTAGCCGGTCTTGTCGCTGATCACGGAAAGCAGGATACCTTTTACATCCAGTGCAGCGGTTTCGGGAACGGGAACACTGGCGGCAACTGTATGCGCGCCATTCGTATAATGCTGGCCGTTGGCATTGCCATTACTGTGTATGGGAATGGTCTTACGCGGTGTAAGGTCGGGCAGGGGCGCGCTTTCAAAAGATTGCGGATTGTGGCCAAGATAGCCGAGGATCACATCGCGCTGCGCCTGTACAATATGTTTGATGCTGTTGAGATAGGCTTCCACCAGTTGTTCTGCACCGCCCTGGTTGTTGATCACAACAGGATTGGCGGCAGCAGCGCCTTTCAGCTGCAGCGGTGCAACGATGGGCAGTGCGCCGTGGGCAGGCAGCTTGCCGCTGGAGGGCTCGGCATAGTGACCGTTCACCAGCCATACGGTACTGCTCTTTTTGTATTGCTCCGGCGTGTTGAGATCCAGCTGGCGGGCATTCCTGCCATCAAAGAGCTGTTCCATGTGCACGCTTCTGCCGCTGGCCATGTAGCGGGCAATGGTGTGCAGCAGGTGCGTAAGGCCTGGCTGATCTTTATCTTCCGTATGCAATATCAGCTCGTCATCACCGATGATGGCTTTGGTGAGATTGCTCAGTACCTTGCCCGGACCTACTTCAATAAAGATCCGTGCACCCTGTGCGTACATCAATTCTATTTCTTCCGTAAACCTAACCGGCTTCACCAGGTGCTCCGCCAGTCTTTCACGGATGGCTTCCGCTGTTGATGGATAAACGGCGGCAGTGGTATTAGACCACACGGGGATGGATGGTGATTTGAGATCGGTATCACTGAGCGCTGTTCTGTACAGCGCCTGTGCGCCAGCCAGGAGCGGACTATGGAAGGCGCAGGCCACTTCCAGCTGCTGGAAGTAGATATTAGCGCCCTGCAGTTTCTCTGCCAGCTTTGCGATAGCAGGGGTAGTGCCGGCCACCACCCATTGCTGGGGCGAGTTATGATTGACCAGCCATACATCGGCAACACCGTCGGTGAGACCGGCCAGCACTTCTTCCTTACAGCTTACCGCCAGCATAGCGCCTTTGTCTGCACCTACTGCATTGAGGATGGCAGCGGCTCTCTTTTCGCTCAGGGGTACCAGCTCGCTTTCTTCAAATACGCCTGCAAAACACAGTGCGGGCAGTTCGCCGTAACTGTGGCCTGCCGCCATATCGGGCTGTATGCCTAAGGCCTGCAGGAAGGTGGCGATGGCCAGGTCTACGATCCCTAAGAGGGGCTGTGCCAGGCGGGTATCCTTGATAGATGATTTCTGTTGCTTCTGCGCTGCTTCATCGAACACGGCAGCAGGGAATAACAATTGTTCGTACTGCGGTTTATCTTTCAGCAGTCTGCGCATGGCAGGGAAAGTAACGAAGAGGTCACGGGCCATATTCACACGCTGACTGCCTTGTCCGGGGAAGAGGAAGGCAACCTTGCCTTCCAGCTCTTCTGTAATATACACACCGTTGCTGGCTACACCGGAAATGGCGAGGTCCAGCTTCAGGCGCAGGTCTGCAATGCTGTCGGCTACGATAGACAGTTGTATGGGAAGGCTGCTGTATTTGTACAGGCTCCAGGCAATGTCTTTCAGCTGGATGTTGTCATTGCCGTCAATCAGCTGTTTTACAGTGCCCAGCAGCTGCTTGGCTTCTTCATAGCTCTTACCGCGGAACACGAACAATTCTGCAGGCCATGCACTGATCACGGGACCGGCAGGTACAGCCGCTTCGTGGTTCTCGATCACTGCGTGGAAATTAGTGCCGCCAAAGCCGAAGGCGCTGATACCGGCTACTCTTTTATCGTTGTTCCAGAGCCCTGTTTGCGTGTTGAAGGCAAAGGGGCTGCTGGCAGGATTATAAAAGCTGTTAGGCGTTTTAAGATGGATGGTAGGCGGTTTTACGCCGTGGTATACAGACAGTACGGCTTTGATCAAACCTGCGAGGCCAGCGGCGCATTTGGTGTGCCCGATCTGTGTCTTCACAGAGCCTAAATGCGTTTGTGCGTTGGTAGCGCCCGCCTGTATCAGCATATCGGAGATAGCGCTCAGTTCTGTTCTGTCGCCTACTACGGTGCCGGTGCCATGTGCTTCTACCAGGCCAAGGGTAGCAGGAGAGATGCCTGCCTGCTCATAGGCCCGTTCCAGCGCTCTTGTCTGTCCGGCTTTGCGGGGAGCCGTCAGGCCCAGGCTCTTACCATCGCTGGATCCGCCAACGCCTTTGATCACGGCGTAGATGGTATCACCATCGCGCTGTGCATCTTCATATCTTTTCAGCACCATCATGGCGATGCCTTCACCCAGCGTAGTACCGTCGGCGTTAGCATCGAAAGTAGCGCATCTGCCATTGCGGGAGAGGGCGTGAGTGCTGGCAAACATCAGGTAATCGTTGATGCTGTTGTGCAGGTCTGCCGCACCGGCAATCACCATATCCGATTTTTCAAGGATCAGTTCCTGGCAGGCCAGGTCGATCGCAGCCAGTGAGGAAGCGCAGGCAGCGTCCACGGTATAGTTACGGCCGCCGAGGTCCAGCCGGTTGGTGATACGGCCTGCAATTACGTTAGCCAGTATACCGGGGAAGGAATCTTCTGTGAGCTTGGGCAGCGCATCGTTCAGCTCAGGTGGGATCTCACCGAAGATCTGCGTGAAGAGGGAACGGAACCCGTAATTATTGGCGAGATCTGTACCAGCTTCTGTACCAATGATCACAGATACGTTCTCTCGGTTAATATTAGCGCCGCCATAACCTGCATTATCCAATGCCTGTTTGGCCACCAGTAAGCTGAGGAGCTGCGCCGGGTCAATAGCGGCCAGTGATTGCGGTGGTATGCCGAAGGTGACAGGATCGAAATCTATTTTGGGAATGAAGCCGCCCCATTTGGAAGGCGTCTTCTCGCCGTTGTTGGATGCGGGATCATAGTAGAGCGATTTATTCCAGCGTTCATCCGGTACTTCCGTTACACAATCTTTTCCGAGGATGATATTGCGCCAGTATTCTTCTATGTTCCTGGCGCCGGGATAGATACAGGCCATGCCTACAACGGCTACGTTCAGTGCTTTGTCTGCGGCTTTTGGCAATGCCGGCAGCTTAGCCTGCGCTAACAGTGTGTAATTATCTTCCGCAACGGTTTTGTGTAATTCAGCTACAGAGATGATATGCTCTTTTAAGGCAGCCACCTGGCCTATCATGTACATACCGGAGCGCAGCTGATCGTCGTGGTTGATCATCACCAATGCGTCGCCTCTGCGTTCCATGCCTTTGGCGGCTATACGCAGGCGGCCAACATTGAGCTGCTCCAGCTGGGCCCATATCTCTTTTTTATCGGTACCGGCTTTTTGCAGGCGTTCTTTTTCTGTATTGAAGAAGTCTGCAAATGGGGTGTACAGGCAGCGTGTTTCATGGCCCGGAGCTGTTTCCAGCAAGATGGTATCCTTATGCTGTAAGGCCTGATCCTGGAATTGCTGCAGGATGGCGCCACTGCTTACGGCTTCCTGTGTATAGATATAAGCGGTGCCCATCAGCACACCTATCTTCGCGCCTTTAGCTGCCAGCGGGGCTGCCATTACGGAGATAAATGCGGCAGAGAGTGGGTCGTGAATACCACCGGCAAAGAAGATGCTGAACTGGTCTGCATGCTCTTCCTGCAGCAGCCGTTCCACCTGTCTTTCCCATAGCACGAGGCTGGAAAGCGGGCCAACGTGTCCGCCACATTCTCTTCCTTCAAACACAAATCTTTTAGCGCCTTCTTTAATGAACATATCCAGCAGCGAAGCAGAGGGCACGTGCAGGAATGTTTTGATACCTGCCTGTTCCAGTGCTTTCGCCTGTGAGGGCCTGCCGCCGGCAATGAGCACGATCGGCGGTTTTTCTTCTTTGATATAGCTGATCTGTTCTTCACGCAACTCGGGCGGCGCAAATCCCAATATGCCAACGCCCCAGGGTTTATTTCCGGCAAGTGATTTGGTATGGGTGATGAGCTGCCTGGCCTGTTCTCCTTTCAACAAGGAGAGCGCCACAAAGGGAAGACCTCCTGCGTCTGCCACGGCAGCGGCAAATGCAGGTACGTCGCTTACGCGGGTCATAGGTCCCTGTGCGATCGGGTAGGGGATCTGCAGCTCCTTTGCAAGGGCATTGCCGGGGCTGAGCACATTCAGTGTTTGTGCCTGACGCAGGTGACCGTGTGCAGCTTCCTGTAATGCAAATACCAGGCGGCTCAGCTTTTTATAGCGTTGAACAAGGTCTATACCAATGGCAATGTCTTGTCCCAGGGGCAGGAAACCTTTTTCCAGGTCAGGCGTGTCGAGGTATTTTTCCAGCCGCTTTTGTGTAATGTTATCAGGCAGTACGGGAGAGTTGGGCCTTACCAGTACACGGAAGTGGTCCAGTACCCGTGTTTCATTGCCATTCAGTTTTTCGCATACATGCTTCAATGCGGCAGGCGCGCTGCATTCAGGGAACAGTATCAGCTGGCTGTCCAGCACTACGCCTGTAGCGCCGGTGGCGCCCAGTGCTGCAGTGGTATGGATACCTGCGCCGCCCTGTACCCATATCTCTATATCTTTTATTTCCCTGATCACCCGCTGGAAGAGGATGAAGGAAGATTCGTCGCTTACCTGCCCGCTGCCTTCATTCCCTTTAATAATAATACCACTGGCTTTAGTAGCCCTGGCTTTATGCGCTTCGCCTACGGTATGCACCTGGTAGAATACCTGCACATGATCTTTGAGGGGGATCTTTGTGCCAAAGGGCATGATGGCCAGTGTAACCTGGTCTGGTAATGTAATGTCTGCAAGGGCGGCGCCTGAAAAGCAAACGCCGAAGGGTTGGTCGGTTTGTGTGGTGAGCGCATTCAGCGCGTCGACGGCTTTTTGTTTATTGCGGCCAAGATGAAGTACAGGGGTGGCGTTGGCTTTCATCAGGCTCAGTACAAGGCGCACATCGGGTTGTTCATAAGGAGTAACTCCTATAATTTTCATCTTTCCCATAGTAGTAAGTTTGCTCCGGACATGGCAAAACACTGGTTAAACTAATTTTTCAATTAGCATAACGCAGGATTTATAATGGCCAATACGGAAACGTTGATGGCTATTTTGAATCAGTTGGTTCCTAATATCCTATATATACATACGGTCTATCTGACGGACAGGGTTGGTATTGCATACATTTTTTTTCTTCGAACATAAGCACGACAGTACAAGGATGCTTTGAGATAAAGACGAGACGGATAAAGGTTTTTCAATCCTAGTCAAAGCTACATCCGGGTTAAGGGCTTTCGTTATAAAGATATACAGTTCACCGGTTAATAGTTCCTATCTATTGTGCTCACACGTTCTTCATGCTCTTCACATGTGTTGATCAAGGCCAGGCATCCCTAATTTAAATGATACTTTTAGGTCGGTGACGGAACCTTTGCTACCAGAATAAGTATAAAAGGCGTTGCTAAAACAATTGCATTCAAGATCTCCGCATTCCTGGTGTGGTGTAATTGAGTGTTCATAGGCTTGCAGTTTTGAATAATTTCCTTTATGAATGTACAAAAAAACTAAACCGTTGCACCGGTGCATTCATCCTATAAACCCTATAGTGTATTCCTAAAAAGAATACTTTTTTCAATTGTAGTTTTGAAATATCCGTCCAGCAAGGATTGTGAGCATCATTGCTCATATGTTTACAAATTATTAAGTTTTGGAAAGGGATGAAGGATGAATCGGAAACGTGCAGAAATATTCAAAGGGTAACTGCGCAAATATGCTGTGAAGTTTCGCAGATATACACGCAGCATTTTTAAAAGTACTGCTAATTTGAGGGATGCATAGCAGGTTTTAAGATGAACCTCCAAGGGTTTTAAACCCTTGGAGAGTTCACCTCCGTTATGATGTTATTTTAGCAAAATGCGCTGGCACATACCGAGAGCAAGGAGAACACATAGAGAACACATATAGAAGACTTAGAGAACAGGGAGAAAATAGTATGATTTAGCACTAACAGGAATAGGATCATTTCCAGCCTCCGCCCAGTGCCTGGTACAACTGTACCGTGCCTGCCAACATTTCCCTGCGCGCCTCTATCAATGAGAGTTCTGCCTCCAGCACACTCTTTTGTGCTGTGATGATCTCCAGGTAGGATGCATATCCACCCAGGAAAAGATCATTCGCAGTAGACACTGCGCTTTGCAATACGGCCACTTCTGCAGTTTTTAATTGATATACCTGTTGCTGGTTATTAATATTACCAAGTGCCACGGCCACTTCCTGGTAAGCCTGCAGGATCTGCTGCTGGTAATTGTTCCAGGCGATCTTTGCGCCTGCATGCGTCATCTGGTATTGTGCAGACAACTGTTTCTGGTTGAACAGCGGCGCCGTAATGCTGCCTAATACACCATAGGCAAATGAGCCCGGGTTTAGCAGCAGTCCGGCCTTAAACGCATTATAACCTGCATAAGGCGTGATATTCAATGAGGGAAGGAAAGCTTTACGGGCAGCGGAGATATCGGCTTTAGCGGCACCCAGTTCCAGCTCTGCCTGGCGGATATCAGGACGGTTCACCAGCAGTTGGGAAGGCACGCCCGGTTTCCAGGCCGCTGATAATGTATCTACAGTCAATTGTTTCCCGCGCGGAATGGGCTGCGGAAATCTTCCGAGGAGATAATTGAGCTGGGTTTCTACCTGCAGCAGCCGCTGACGGGTAGTATACTGACGGCTGCGTGTATCCAGCAGCTGCGCCTGGAATTGTTGCTGCGCCAGTAATGTAGCGCGGCCTGCTTCCATCTGTATGGATACAGTGGATAGCGCAGACTCCTGCAGGTCAATGTTCTTTTGTAATACTACCAGCTCGCTGTCAAGCGCTATCAGTTCATAATAATGGGAAGCCACTGCTGCCACCAGCAGGGTGCTGACCAGGCGTTCTCCTTCGGCGCTGGCCAGGAAATGCATAAGGGCTGATTTCTTGCGGTCTTTCAGCTTGCCCCACATATCGATCTCCCAGCTGCTGCGCAGGCCCAGGAACAGATCCGGTGTAGGGTCTGGAATGCGCTGGTCTTTGTTGATGTTGGGAGAAAGGTTCGTATCAAAATTACCTACGCCGTTCATGGTATACTTACCATATTTATCAACGCTGGCAGATGCGTTGATGCTGGCCGCCGGCAACCACGCATACTTTGCTGCCATTAATACGGCGCCGGAGATCTTTACTTGCTCTCCTGCAGTTTGAAGTTCATAATTGTGCCTTAAAGCGGAATCGATCAAATCCCGCAGATAAGGATCTTTAAAGAACTGCTGCCAGGGTATGCTACCTATACCCGTGGTATCGGAGATATTATTAAAGGTATCCGGCAGCTGCCTTGGTTGCGGCAATGCCAGCGGCTGATGAAGGCGACAGCCCAACATCAGCAAGGCGTACAGCGTAGGTAGGACAAAATATATAAGTGATCTCTTATTCATGTTAATTCCGTTTAGTGCTGCGCGTTAAAGACGCAAACAATACATATAAGCCCGGTATCACCAGTACCCCGAAGAGGGTGCCTATCAACATGCCGCCCGCTGCAGCCGTACCAATAGAACGGTTACCCATGGCGCCCGCGCCGGAAGCGATACACAACGGTATCAAACCTGCGATGAATGCAAAGGAGGTCATGAGGATGGGACGCAAACGGGATACTGCTCCTTCCATCGCTGCTGCCAGCGGAGCTAAGCCCTGTTTATTACGTTGTATGGCAAATTCCACGATGAGGATGGCGTTCTTACCCAGCAATCCGATCAGCATCACCAGCGCTACCTGTGCGTAGATGTTATTCTCCAGCCCGAGTAAACGCAGTGAAATGAATGCGCCGAAGATACCGGCCGGCAAAGAGAGGATCACCGGTAATGGCAGCAGGAAGCTTTCGTATTGCGCTGCCAGCAGCAGATACACAAACACCAGGCAGATGGCGAAGATATAGATGGCCTGGTTGCCGGATAAGATCTGTTCACGCGTCATGCCGCTCCATTCATAACTAAATCCTCTTGGCAGTTTGGCGGCTTCTTCTTCTATTGCCCTGATAGCGTCGCCGCTACTGAAGCCTGGCGCCGCATCTCCATTGATCATTGCGGCCGTGTACATGTTGTAGCGGGTGAGCTGCTCCGGTCCGTATACCCGCTCGAGGCGGATGAAGTTGGAGAAGGGCACCATCTCTCCGCTATCGTTCTTTACATAGAGGTGCAGCACATCTTCGGGTTTTGTTCTGTACTGCGGCGCTGCCTGTACCATTACTTTATACATCTGTCCAAAGCGGATGAAATTGGAAGCATAGTAACTGCCTAATAATGTCTGCAGCGTTTCCATCGCCCGTTCTATGCTGACACCTTTCTGTGCGGCACGTTCCTGGTCTACATGGATCATATATTGAGGGAAACTGGGATCAAAGCTGGTGAAGGCACTGGCGATCTCCGGCCTTTGTTTCAGCGCCGCGATGAAATCGTTGGTGACCTTGGCGGTTTGTTCGAGCTTACCAGTGCCTGTTTTATCCAGCACGCGGAGCTCAAAGCCGCTGGCATTACCGAAACCGGGCACCGTAGGCGGTGGGAAGAATTCGATATTTGCGTCGGTGATATGTTTTACTTTTTGGGAGAGCAGGGCCATCAGCTCGTTCACGGATGCTTTTCGTTCTTCCCAGGGCTTTAGGTTGATCATGCCCATGCCGTAAGAGGCGCCTGCCACTTCGTTCACAAGGCTGTAACCGGCCAGCGTGGATACAGATTCTACCGCGTCCATCTTATTGGCAGCCGCATACACTTCTTCCAGCACGAGCTGTGTACGTTCTACGGTAGCGCCGGGCGGTGTGGTCACATTCACATAGATCATGCCCTGGTCTTCTGAAGGAATAAAGCCGGAAGGCAGTATAGCGCTGGCGCCCCAGGTGGCCACAAAAAATACTACCAGCAATACCAGGGTGATGATCCGTCTGCCGGCCACGCGGCCCAGGAAGCTGCGATAACGGTTGGCAGTAGCATCATAGCCTTTGTTGAAACCGCGGAAGAAGCGTGCCAGCCAGCCTTTCGCTTCCTGCCCATGCGTGTTCTTCAGCATGATGGCGCAGAGTGCAGGCGTTAAGGTTACCGCATTGATACCGGATATCACAATAGCGATGGCCAGTGTTAAGGAGAACTGTCTGTAGAACACACCCACCGGCCCGGAGAGAAATGCTACCGGTATGAACACGGCAGACATTACCAGCGTAATAGCCACAATAGCGCCGCTGATCTCTCTCATGGCAGCCAGCGTGGCTTCCAGCGGAGGCAGGTGCTCTTCACTCATCTTCACGTGCACGGCCTCCACCACCACAATGGCATTGTCCACCACGATACCTATCGCCAGTACGAGCGCAAAGAGTGTAAGCAGGTTTATAGAGAAGCCCATCAGCTGCATGAAGCAGAGTGTGCCGATGAGGGCCACAGGCACCGCCAGCGCAGGAATGAGTGTAGAACGGAAATCCTGCAGGAAAATGAACACTACCAGGAACACCAGCAGGAAAGCTTCTATCAGGGTGCGCAGCACTTCGTGTATAGAGGCGTCCAGGAAGCGCGACACATCATAGTTAAAATTGTAAGTCATGCCAGGCGGAAAGGAGCTTTCTTTCAATTCCTGCATGCGGTCTTTTACCTGCTGTATCACATCGCTGGCATTGGAGCCAGGGCGTTGTTTGAGCATGATGGAAGCAGAAGGCTTACCGTCGGTTTGTGACACCATCCCATAGGTCAGTGCGCCGAATTCCAGTTCTGCCACATCTTTAAGGCGCAGCATGGAACCATTGCTTTCCGTGCGAATGATGATGTCGGAATATTGTTGTGGTTCAAAGAATTTACCGGTGTAGCGCAGTACATATTGCAGCAGCTGTGGCGCTTTATCAGAGCTCTCACCGGTTTTACCAGGGGCGGCTTCTATGTTCTGCCTCCGGATGGCGGCGATCACCTCTTCTGAAGAAATGTTGTAAGCCAGCATGCGGTCGGGTTTCAGCCATACGCGCATGGCATATTCCTTGGCGCCCATGATCTCCGCACGGCCTACGCCGTTGATCCTTTTCAGCTCCTGCAGTATGTTGATGTCTGCAAAATTATAGATGAACTGTTCGTCCACCTGCGGGTCTTCACTCATAATGTTGAGGTAGAGCAGCATACTGTTCACCTCTTTTTCTGTAGTAACCCCTGCTTTAATTACTTCTTCAGGGAGCTCGTCGATGATGGTGGCTACCCTGTTCTGTACGTTCACTGCTGCCTGGTCGGGATCAATGCCCACCTGGAAGAAGACGGTGATGACCGTGATGCCGTCGTTCGTGGAAACAGAGGACATATAGGTCATGCCGGGCACGCCGTTGATGGCCCTTTCCAGTGGAGTGGTCACTGCCTTGGTGCATACTTCGGCATTGGCGCCGGTATACTTGGCCGTAACGGTTACGGAAGGAGGTACGATATCGGGGAATTGGGTAACCGGCAATGTAAAAAGCGCCAGTAATCCCACTAAGGTTATGATCAAAGAAATGACCAGCGACAGCACCGGCCGCTTAATAAAAGTATCAAACATGCAATCTTGTTTTGAAGGACGCTTTACATTTTCAGCACGCTATCCAATGGAATAGAAACAGGTTCAATGCGCATACCGTCGCGGAGGCTTTGTGTACCCTCGCATACGATCCGGTCACCGGGCTGCAGCCCGTTCTTCACGATGTAAGAATAGTGTAAGCGTGAACCGGGCGTAAAGTTGCGCATAGCGATACGGTTGCTGGAGTCTACTACAAATACGAAGTTCTTATCCTGCATTTCAAATACCGCTTTCTGTGGGATGATGAGTGCGTCCTCCACTGCATTTTCCAGCTGTACGTTGCCGCTGGCGCCATGTTTGAGCAGCTTTTGCGGATTGGGAAAGCGGGCGCGGAAAGCGATGGCGCCGGTGGAGCTTTCAAATTCACCTTCCACGGTTTCTACCTTGCCCGGGTGATTATAAGGAGAGCCGTCTGCCAGTATCAGGTTCACGGCTTTATTATCGGGTCCTTTTTTGGATTTCTTGTATTCCAGGTATTCTGTTTCCGATACATTGAAATAAGCATATACTTCATTGATATCAGAAACGGTTGTGAGCAGGGCGCCGTCTGCTACCAGGCTGCCTGTTTTCAGCGGTATACGGTCTATCACCCCGTCAAAGGGTGCGCGGATATCCGTATAACCCAGTTGCATGGCTGCTTTGGTAGCGGCAGACCTGGCCTCGTCTACACGTGCGTTCACGGCTGCCAGCTTGGCTTCCGCTACTTCCAGCTCGGTTTTGGCGATCACCTTTTTTTCTACCAGCATTTTAACGCGCCGGAGCTCCACTTCGCTTGCCTTGGCTTCTGCTATGGCGCTGCTCAGGTTGGCGTTGGCTTCCGCCAGTAATGTTCTGTATTCTTCGTCATTGATGGAGAAGAGCAGCTGTCCTTTCCGCACTTCCTGTCCTTCGTCTACGTAGATCTTTTCCAGGAACCCGTTCACGCGGGCCCTGATCTCCACATTCCGTACCGCCTGCAGGCTGGCCACATATTTATGCTGGAGCAAGGTATCTTTTACAACCAGTTCCGTAACAGGAAATGGCTTTTCATTTTCTTTAGCGGTGTTCGTGTTTCCGTTGGTGGTACATCCGTATATGGCAATAGCACTCCATCCCGCAATGGCCCAAATATAACGCTGCATTGTTGAGTCAATTAACAGTTAACAATTAAGAATAAGTCTGGAAAGAAAAAAAGGGTGATGGGCCGGGATCAAAACAAAGTGTACCGGAAGAGGAAGTTATAATAAGCGGGTAAAAATGCATCAAGCCATTGATAGACGCCGGATTTGTTTTCTTTTTCCTGTATATAATAATCCTGCTTGTCTTCAGGATAAACAATGCGCTGGTTAATGCTGAACTGCCGTGAGGAGGCATTGAGATAGTAGCGGGTCTTCTTTTTGCTTTTGGTGGCGCGGATCATTTCTTTCCCGCCGTCATCATCCTCCACACTGAAAGCATGGGAAAAGTCATCAAAAGCAATGGCATGATGAATGGTATCGGCCACCACCTTTTTATTGGCAGAAGCCGATTGAATATGCAGGCTGTACAAAAGAATGCACAGCAGCCACTTAAACGATATGTTGCGCCTGATCGCCCCCATGATGGTTTGCAAAATTAAACTACGCGCCTTAACAGTCAAAGGAAAACTGTATGAACGGCAGGCAGTTTTAACTTTCCTTTAATAAACAGGTAATTATTGTTGTCCGGCAAAGCTGCCGTCCAGCAGCTCTTCCGGGGGCTGACGATCTTCTGTATGCAAGTGTACGTTATTCATTTCTTCAAATATATGTCCGTCTTCATAACCAACGGAAACGAATACTGTCAGTTGCTGCCGGGCAGGGCCTTTGAAGGTGCCCTTTACCGGGCTGCAATCTGAAAAGTGCCGGCCAACAGACAACTTGACATGTTTATTGGTTACCCAGACATTGTTGGTGGGATCTATACCAGCCCATCCATAGCCGGGTATCCAGGCTTCCACCCAGGCGTGGGTAGCGCCTTCACCACGCATCCCGTTCTTGTTGGGACAGATATAACCGCTCACGTAACGGCAGGGAATACGGCAGGTACGCAGCACCTGCAGCATGATATGGGCAAAATCCTGGCAAACACCTGCGCGGTGCTGAAGGATCTCGTCTACCGTGGTTTCCACATTGGTGATACCTTTAATGTATTTGAAATGTTTGAAGATGTATTCACTGCAGTGCTCCACCATAGCAGCAATGCTGTCGTATCGTTGTATGGCGGCAGCGATAGCATCGATGGCCTCCTGCGATTTTATCATATCGCGGGATGCCAGCTCCAGCAGCTGCAGCTGTCCTTCCATTTCGGCGCTCAGCTGATCCAAGCCTGTATGGAAATTTATTTTCAGCTGGGAGGAGGCGGTAGTGCGCACCAGCAGCTTACTTTCTATAGACAATACCTTGTGTGGCGGCAATACGTTGAACAGCCCGGCCCTGTTGCCGTAGTAATCGGTAAAGGTTTGTATATCCGGGTGGTCTGTTATGAACAGGTCGTGTTGCAGCACTTCCTGGTCAGGGCACTGGTAAGGAAAGATCTTGATCTCATTCGCGCTTTCTTTTACCGGCCTGTCGTACTCGTAGCGGGTAATATGGTGGATCTTGAAAATAGACATACTGTTATCAACTTATGCGTAAGAGAAGAACTGCTGGCTCAGCTTTGTGGTGAACTGTAACAGCTCGAGCCGGATCTCCTCCAGGAATTGCTGTAAAGATTCATTGTTTAATGTTTCGAGGTCGGTATACCTCACTTTGCTGTTCAGGCGGCCAAAGCGGCGCATCAGCGAAGCTACCTCACCGGAGCTGTTGCCGCGGATCACTTCCTGCAAACGGCGTTCCATCCTGCCCAGCGTATGTGCTACGGAGTGGGGGAAGTTGTCGTTGAACAGCACCTGGTGCAGCACATTATAATTATAATTGGCTGTTCGGTAGGTTTTGAGATGCAGCTCATAGCCGGATAAAGATAATAACAGATATCGCCATTGCATAATATCCCTGATATCATCCAGGTTATAGCTGATGCGGTGGTACTCTTTATTGGTGAGCACGATGGTTTCCAGGCAACGTTCCACATACTTACCCAGGTTCATGAAGCTCCAGCCCAGTCCGCGCGACATGGTGATGTCTGTCACCCCGTTATACAGTACCGTATGCCGGGTGATGAGCTGCATCACCTCGACGGCTTCATAACTGTTAAGCCGTTTATCCAGCGTAGTCTGGTTCATGAGGTGGTAGATGGCGTTCACTTCCTCCCATACTTCTTTGGTGATGTGATCCTGCACGCCGCGTGCATTCTCGCGGGCCTTGCTGACGATCACCTTCAGGGAATTATTGTTATTGGTATCCGTGATCAGGTTTCTGAGCGCTGCACCCGTATTGTATTCTATGGCGGCAATTTCCTCCGGAGAGGAGGCGGAGAATGTTTCCAGCACCGGTCTCCAGGTAAAGGAGCCATTTGCGTCCTTATCCAGCGAGAGGATGTAATGAGTGGACACGGCGCGTAAAAGCCCGCCGGCCCGCTCCATATAGCGGTTCATCCAGAATAATGCGTCGGCTATTCTACTGAGCATGTTTTATTAGCTGTTAGCCTTTAGCTATTAGCTGCTAGCTAAAGGCATATTTTAGATTACTAAGGTTATATAATGAACTTTAAAGACTGGCTACAGCTAGTAGCCAGAAGCTAATACCTAAAAGCTGTTAATCAATGATCCAGGTATCCTTACTGCCTCCTCCCTGCGAAGAGTTCACTACCAGCGACCCGGGACGGAGCGCTACCCTTGTTAGTCCGCCCGGTACGATCTGTATGCCCTGCGGCCCGCAAAGGGCATAAGGACGCAGGTCTACATGGCGCGGCTGGAAGACGCCGTCTATAAAACAGGGAACGGTAGACAGTTTGATAATGGGCTGTGCAATGAAGTTCCGGGAGTCTGCTTCAATCTCCACTTTGGCTTTGGCCCATTCTTCTTCAGATACTTTGTTGCCCATGATCATGCCGTAGCCGCCAGACTGGTTGGTGCGCTTGATCACCATTTGATGGATATTATCGAACACATGTTTGCGTGCGTCGGGCTGGCTTAGTTCATAAGTAGGTACGTTGGAGAGGATGGGCTCTTCGTTCAGATAATAGCGGATCATAGCAGGTACGTAGGCATAGACTGCCTTATCATCCGCTACACCGTTGCCTACGGCATTGACGATGGCTACTGTGCCTTTCCGGTAAGCGCTCATGAGACCAGGCACGCCCAGGGCGCTGTCTGGCCGGAAGACCAGCGGGTCCAGGTACTCATCGTCTATACGGCGGTATATTACGTGCACCTGTTCCAGGCCGTTGGTGGTCTTCATATATACTTTATGGTGATCCACCACCAGGTCGCGCCCTTCTACCAGGGAAACGCCCATCTGCCGGGCCAGGAAAGTATGTTCGTAATAAGCGGAGTTGTATACGCCCGGCGTCAGCAGCGCTACGGTAGGGTTGGACACCTGCGGAGGCGCCAGCTGCAGCAGTATTTCGTGCAGCAGCAGGGGATAGTTGCTGACCCGTCTTACATGATTGGCTGATAGCATCTCCGGGAAGATGCGTTTGGTCACTTCCCGGTTCTCCAGCATATAGCTTACGCCTGAGGGGGTACGAAGATTGTCTTCCAATACATAGAATTTACCATCATCCCCCCTGATCAGGTCTATACCGGAGATATGTATATAGATATCATGCGGCACTTTAATGCCGTACACTTCGCGGGTATAATGGGGGCAGGAGGCGATCAAAGCAGCAGGCACCACTTTATCCTTAATGATCTGCTGCTGATTATAGATATCCTTTAGAAAGTGATTAAGGGCTTTGAGGCGTTGTTTGATACCGCTTTCCACATGTTCCCATTCCAGGCCCGTAATGATGCGCGGGATGATGTCGAAGGGAAAAATACGCTCAATACCGGCATTGTCACTGTATACCGTAAAGGTAATGCCCTGGTTCATGAAGAGCTCTGCTGCCAGGCGGTCTTTCTGCTGCAGGGCAGCTACATCCAGTTCTTTCAGGGCGGCAAACACTTTGCTGTAGTGGGCGCGTATCTGGTCGGTATCGCACATCTCGTCCCAGATGCCATCCGTGCAGCCGTAACCGGGCAATAAATTTTCGAGGCCCATTGCTATACTGTTTTGGGTTAGTAAATATGATTCCCGTCAAACGTTTACTTCCCAATGGTTTATAACAAGATAACATTTATATAATATAAATAGAAAGTTTTTCCCTCAATAAGTTGATTATTTAAGATTAAAGAACTAATTTGGTATATAGCAGAATGCTGTAATCCCGAATTTTTTTACGCTAGCCCAAATTTATATGCGCCCTAATTTCCTTATTGTTTCTTTACTCTTGTTAACTGTAAGTAATTTTTCCTGTACCAAACATCAGGATAACATCAATTATAAATTGATAAAGGCCACTTTTGAAGAAGACATACGGCTGAATCCTGTTGGTTCCGGGAAAGTAACCACTATGGCACTACGGAATTGGTACAATTGCCCTGACGGCGGAATAGCTTGTGGCACTGGCAACACAATAGCCTGCAGCAGCAACCAAACCTGCCCTCCCGCCCAGATACCTCCTTATAAGTCTTTTATGTGCGCCGGCTCAACGCCGGCTACTATGGGATGCGGGAACGGAGGAACAGGCAGTGGATGCTATGTACAGGTCTACTGCGTACCTCAGCCAGGCACACCTCCACAACATTCTGCAAGCCCCTGTAATTTTGGCAGCATTCCTATGGGTTGCTTCAATTTCCCCGGTGGACCAGACTGTTCTCCTTTGGTGAATTGCCAAACTCCTCCACCATGAAATATTGACTATAACATATGAATAAGGCCTTTAAGATTACCAACCTTTTTTTGTTTTTATTATTGTTGACCCATTTGTTGTGCTGCAAGCAGAGCATCGCAGACAAATACCTGGTGAAAACAAAATGGGCAGGTGAAAGGGATAAGTATTCCTTTAAGACAGATTCTATCCGGATACCAATCAGTAAAAGTTATAGCCATGTATATTTTACTTATGCATTGTACCACGCAGGCCAAACCGATTACTTTATAGGGTATAATCCGAAAAATGCGAGCATAGATGTTTACAACCTTTCCAAGAGGACTCCGGTAAAACAGATCGAGTTGAGGAAAGACAGTACTTTTATAAACAAGCTGGATAAACAGGACCTGGATAAAGGTAGAAGCATAACAGACATATGCGTCGTTAATCTTGACTCTATTATTGTCAACTTGAGCAATCAGCAGCTCATTGTGCTGGATACCAGCGTACGTAAGAAAAGAGTACTGCGGCTGGATCAGCTTGGGTACCGTAACAATATTGCAGCTTTTCCAATCAGCTACAGCACTTATTTCAAGATGACCGCTTTAAATAATAAACTGCTGATGAACCTGATTTATGCAGATGATGACTGGGTGAAGAAAAGGCCATGCTTTGCCTTGCTGGATGTAAAAGAAGAGAAATTGGTGCCACTTCCGCTTTATTACTCGGATTATTTTTATCATATCAATGGGAAAACAGGTTTTTTGGGCCATATTAATGTAAGTGAATTTCAAAAAAGCGGTTTGATCACTTATAATTACCTGTATGAATCCAATATCTACCAGTACAACCCAACAGATAGTATGATCACTTGTTACGGAGCCAGTACCTCTCACGGACGAAATCTGGTTGAACCGTTTATATTCAGGGACGGAGATAACCTGAAGAACTGGGAGATCCATAATATAGAGAGCATGCAGTTTTTTAACGTGATGTACGACGAGTTCCGGGATGTGTATTACAGATTCAGTTTGCGCAATATCAATTACAGAAATGGAAGGTATTTCAACTCAGTACTGGAAAAGCCGCTGGTACTGATGATCTTTAATAAGAATTTTGAAGTAATCAAAGAAATAGAACTGCCGCTGTACCTTTATGCAGCGAATACCTGGTTTGTGACCGCTGAGGGACTTTTCATATCGGCTACCAATCAGAAGAAAGAAAATATTGACCCTGGATTTCTGACCTACCACATTTTTAAACTTTCTAAAGACCAACAAGAGAAATGAAAACTGCTGTAGCCGTACTGCTTATGCTGTTGTTATTAAGCTGTCATCATTCACCTGTACCTGAAGAACAGGAACAACTTGATCTATATCTGAAGGAAATACACCACACCGAGATAAAAGGGTTTCAGCGGCTTTTTGTGGTTGTGATATCCGGCAGGTGTGGTTCCTGTACAGAAAAGACAATTAGTTTTCTTAAACAGTTGGATAAAGGCGACAGGTACCGCGATTATAAGCGTATCATTATCATTCCCGACAATAACGCATATGTAGTAGACTCATTTCAGCAATCCTCTTCCAGGTTCATTGTTGACAAGAGTTACGTGCTTGAAAAATACGGGATCAATTTCCCAAAGAATATTTTTATGGAGTTCAGAAATGATAGATTGATATTTAAAGACTGGCTTTATATGGAAAATGTGGATAGCGTGGCCCGAAGGTATCATTTCAACTTGTAGGTTAATAACATGCAGTAATTTATTGATTGAAAAGAATTATGGCGAAGCACCCATGAAGATGCTTCGCCTTTCTTATCCTAATACCCCGGATTCTGTTCTATTCCATACACATCCACTTCTGATTGCGGAAACGGCCACACATAATTCTTATCTGCAAATTTCCTGGGCTGGCCTCCCGGGTTAATGATTGCGGTCAGCACTTCTTTCGCAGTTTTCCAGCGTAGCAGGTCAAAATAACGGGTACCTTCCAGGGCAAATTCTACGCGTCTTTCCCGCCGTATACGCAGGCGCATATCAGCTTGTGATAATCCTGCAGGCAGGGGCGGCATCTGGATGCCTTTACGCGCCCTTACAGCGTTAACGGCGTTATATACATCCGGACCGGGGCCTGCTGCTTCATTCTGCGCTTCTGCATACATCAGCAGTATATCGGCATAGCGGAGCAGCACAAAATCCTGGTCACTGCGGGTAGAGTAATTGGCAGGGGCCCTGGTAGTATCAAGATATTTTTTTACCAGGAAACCCGTACGGTTATTGCCATCTTTGCTGGGGTCAAAGATGCCGTTGGCGCTATACTTCCAGGGATCGCCGGGTACATATACTGTTTTACGCAGCCGTGGATCGCGGTTGTTGTAGGGATGCGCGGTATCATATAAAGGCGATTCGGTGATCGTTTTGCCATCGGTGCATTCATATGCCTCTACCAGGTTTTTGATCGGCTGGATCCTTTCCCACTGATCCCAGCCCATCTGGTAATCCAGTGTACTGAACATATTCGGCAGCAGGTAGCGGGCAGAAAAAATGATCTCCGGGTTATTGTTCTGGCCAGGCTTTACAAAGAGGCCGTAATACTCGTCAGCAAGCCGGAATTTACCTCCGTCTATCACCTGCTTTGCAGCAGCTGCAGCTTCAGGGAAACGGCTGTTGTATAAAAGTACCCGTGCCTTGAGTCCCAAGGCAGATGCTTTCACTGCGCGGCCTGCATAAGCCACATCAGGCAGGCTGGTAATGGCAGTATCCAGGTCTTTCAGTACCAGGTCCACTACGGCTTCCCGGCTGCTCTTCTTCTGGTCTTTGGCGTATTGCAGCGGTTCTGGCTGCAAGCTGATAATAATGCTACCGTAGATATTGGTCAGCTGAAAATAAAAATAGGCACGCAGGAAGTGTACTTCTGCCTTGTATTGCGCCAGTGTAGCGGCATCTATCTTAACGCGGTCTGCATTGGCCAGGAAATAATTACAGGAGGCGATGGCCTTGTAATTCATATTGTACCAGTCATTCACTATACCGCCGGTGGTAGATTCCAGTTGTCCCAAGGCGATGTTGTTGAAAGAAGTGCTCCTGGGGTAAGCATTGTCGGAGAGGCCGTCCCAGTACATGGTGAATGCACCGAAACCTTCGGTAACACCCTGCGACTGGTTAATAGACAGAGAGGCATAGCAACCCGTAAGCGCCAGCTTCAGATCATCTTCCGTATTCCAGAAATTGTCTGCAGCAGGCTGGTCCAGCGGGTATTTATCAAGAAAGCTGCTTTTACAGCTCATCACGAGCAGTAAGAGGAGGCTGTATATATATCGTGTGTTCATAATTGTTGTATTCAGGTTAAAAAGTAGCTCTTGCGCCAAAGGAATAGATCTTGTTCTGCGGATAGTTCACAAAGCGGGTGCTGCCATCGCCACGTTCCGGGTCAAGGGAAGGATAGTTGGTGATCGTGAACAGGTTATCGCCCGCGAAGTAAACGCGCAGTGCAGAGATGCCTGCGCTTTTAAGCCATGGCGCCTGCAGGTTGTAGCCCAGCTGTACATTCTTGAGGCGGAGGAAAGATGCATCCTTTAAGAGGAAAGTAGAGGGCATGCTGGATATAGGTCCGTATCCCTGTACATAGATGGCCGGAAGGCTGGCGCTGGTGTTTTGCGGTGTCCACGCATTCCGCCATTCTTTAGTGGGTGGTGTAGACTGTGCAAAGGGCTCAATACCCCAGCCGGTGACATAGAATTTCTGTCCCTGCACACCATAGAAGAATGCAGAGAGATCGAAATTTTTCCAGGCTCCGTTGATGTTCAGCGAATAGGTGAAGTCAGGATAAGCGCCATCTGCATAGGTGCGGTCTTTGGAGTCGATCACCTTATCGCCGTTCACGTCACGGTATTTCAGATCACCGGGTTTAGGATTGAATGGTTGGGTAGGCGAGCTTTGTATCTCCTCCTGCGTTTGAAAGATACCCACCACATCGTAGAGGTAGAAAGTATTGTAAGGATGACCTTCTTCGCGGATATTGTTGCCGCCGATCTCCCGGGCGCCGAATTTGGTGAGCTCATTTCGGAAGGTCTGGAAATTAGCGCCGATGCCGTATTCCAGCTCACCAATCTTATCCTGGTAGCGCAGGCCAAATTCCCAGCCGGTATTATGCATGGTGCCACCGTTAATTACGGGACCGTTCAGGCCTATCCAGCCGGGCACCTGTGCGGTGCGCAGAATGTCATAGGTTTTCTTGTCGTACCAGTCGGCATTCAATGTAAGGCGGTTATCAAGCACAGTAAAATCTACACCAATGTCGAAGACCCGGGTGGTTTCCCAGCGGATGTTCTGATCTACCAGGGCCTGGCGTTGTGTGCCCAGGTATACGGCGCTGTTATCCAGCGGATAGTTAGCGCCGAGCTTCAGCACATTCTGGTAAGGATAGTTGCCGATATTCTGGTTACCCAGTTTACCCCAGGAGGCCCGCAGCTTCAGATCGTTCAACCAGGAAGCGGCTTTGAGAAAGGGTTCCTGCGCCACACGCCAGCCCGCGGAGAAGGAGGGGAAGAAGCCCCAGCGGGTATCGTTGGCAAAACGGGAAGAGCCATCGTAACGCATGTTGGCTTCAAAGAGATATTTGTCTTTATAATCGTAGTTGATGCGGCCATAAAAGGAGCGTAGCGCCCATTCATAAGCCGTGCCGCCGGTACGCTGACCATCTGTTCCGCCTGCTTCCAGCTCACGTAAGGTGGTACCGGGGAAGTCGCGGCGATAACCGGCCAGGCTGTCCTCTTTATAATATTCTTCCTGTGCGCCGCCTAATAGTTTAATATGATGGCTGCCCAATTGTTTATCATAAGTGAGCTGGGTATAAACAACGGGGTAGATGGTATTGCCATTGGTGACCTGCAGGCCTTTTTCGCCTACGTCAAGATAGGTGGCGAAGGCGCCGGTGAACCAGTCGTACTGCGGTACTACCGGCCGGAAGTCTTTGATCTGCTGGAAGCTGAAGTTAAACCCACCCCTGGTTTCCCAGCTGAGTCCCTCCAGGAGTTTAACATTCACAAAGAGATTGCTTTGTACATAATAGGAGCGGTCGGTAGCCTGTACATTGTCTGCAATGGCAACAGGGTTCTTGTTGTGATATACGTAGGGGTCGCCGCGATAGGTATAATGTCCGCTGCCATCCGGTACAATAGGCCCATACATAGGGGCCTGTGAAAGCGTGGCGAGAAACTGGTCCTGGCTGCCCTGCCTCGGGAACCTGCGATCACCATAGTTAAAGTTAACGTTTGCACCGAAGGTGAGCCGTTTATTCACCTCAGAATTTAGATTGAATTGCAGCGTGTATTTTTTAAATTCAAAACCTTTCATGGTGCCCGGCTGATCGATATATCCAAGGCCTACATTGTAGGTGGTGCCATTTCTGCCGCCGCTCACGTTCAGGTAATGGTTATGGGTGTACACGGTGCGGAAAATGATATCCAGCCAGTTCACGTCAGGATATTTTACTTTATCTGTAGCGTTGCGGTACAGGTTGATAAAATCATCGGGATAGGCCTTTGCCTGACCGGAATGTTGCAGCGCCTGGTTGTACAGCTCCATGTATTCAACGGAGTTGGTGATCAGGGAGGGCAGGCGTGTGGCGGAGGTAATACCCAGGTTATAGCTGTACTCCAGGTGAAGGCCTTCTTTTGCGCCTTTCTTGGTAGTGACCAATATAACGCCATTGGCTGCACGCGCTCCGTAGATAGCAGCGGAAGCAGCGTCTTTCAGCACTGAAACGGAGCCGATATCATTTGGGTTGATGGCGCCCAGGTTACCCGGTATGCCGTCGATGATCACCAGTGGATCATTGCCAGCGCCGCTGAAAGTGCCTACGCCTCTAACGCGGAGGGCTATTGCTTCATTACCCGGTTCGCCGGAGCCTTCCACCACGTTCAGCCCGGGCAGCCTGCCCTGTAAAAGCGATGCAGGATTGGTGACCACCCGTTTGTTCAGCTCTTCAGCAGTAGCAGTAACTACAGCACCGGTGAGGTTCACCTTTTTCTGAGTGCCGTAGCCTACCACCACAACATCCGTTAGTTCGGTGGCTGCTTCTGTCAGCGTGACACTGATCTGTTGCCGGCCGTTCAGCGGAATGCTGGCTGGTTTGTAGCCTACAAATGAGAACTGCAGGGTGGCATTGGGTGGCGCGCTGATATGGAAGCGGCCGCTGGCGTCTGTTTGTGTGCCTGTTTTTCGTTCACCGTTTGTCAGGCTAACGGTAACGCCGGGCAGTGGATTGCCTTTACTGTCTTTTACCTGCCCGCTGATCTCGACGGGTTGAGTTGATTGCCAGGGTGCTGCATGTACAAGAACGCAATGAAGCAATAGTAGCCATGCGCATAGCATGCGGATGCGAGTTTTCATACGTAGAATTTTTAAAACGTGAAAAGATAAATGCCGGATTAACGCCAATAGGGTTCCATAGTATGCGGGTTAAATAGGGCCAGAAACAAAATAGATAAAATAACGTGTAAAGGAAGAGAGAGGTGAATTTTATATCAAAGATGGAGAAGATTATAAAGGTCATGGAATGTAAAAGGGCAGGAATTACTCCTGCCCTTATCACATCGTGTAGATATGTGCTGTTGATTAAATGGCTACTCTGCTTTTAAACTCGTTATTGGATTAGCCAGTGCTGCCCTGACTGATTGGAAACTTACCGTCAATATAGTAACCCCCAGCGTGCTGATGCCAGTGATGGCAAAGATCCACCACCACTGGATATTGCCCGTGTAGGCAAAATCATTCAGCCAGGCGTGCATGGCCCACCAGGCCATTGGTACGGCAATCATTACCGCCAGCATTACCAGCGCCAGAAAATCTTTTGAAAGCATAGCAGTGATATTCATCACACTGGCCCCCAGCACTTTCCTGATGCCGATCTCTTTTACTTTGGCATGTGCGGCGTAAGTAGATAATCCGAAAAGGCCAAGACATGAAATAAAGATGGCAATAATGGTGAACAGGTCAAACAGCTTTCCGGTACGTGCTTCGGAGCGGTAGAGCTTATCATAGCTTTCATCCAGGAACGTATATTGCATCGGGAAGCCTGCATTGTACTGCTGCCATACTTTTTCTACTGCTTTAATGGCCTGTGGGGCATTACGTCCGCTTGTTCTCACCAGCAGGCGATTGCTCTCCGGCTGGTAGTAGAAAATAAAAGGCTGAATCTTCATCCGCAATGACATGAAATGAAAATCTTTTGCTATGCCTATAATAGTGCCTGTAGTACCGCTAAAGGTGATGCGTTTGCCAATGGGATCTTTTATACCTGCTTCTTTAACGGCCGTTTCATTAAGAATGAAATGGGCCGAGTCAGCCGCTGATCCCGTGAAATTTTGCCCGGTTGCCATCTTTAAACGGAAGAAAGGAAAGAAGTCTTTGTCTATACCTGTCGCATGGATGAAGTAGCTCATATCCGGATCTTTTCCATCCCAGTTGATATCCAGTGTAGCGCCCGGTACATTGATAATATTGCCAGTGGCAGCAGTGACCCCGGTGATGGCGGGTTCTTTCATCAGCTCTGCTTTTACAGCGTCATAATGCGTATTCATATTTCGCATGTTCAGTGTAAATACATGCGACTTGTCATAGCCCAGTTCCTTCTTGCGGATAAAATTCAGCTGCCGGTTAATCACCAGTGTGCCGATGATCAGGGCAGCGGAGAATGCGAACTGGCAAACCACCAGTATTTTGCGAAAGGCAGTGCCGCCAACGCCAAAATACAGTTTCCCTTTAAGCGCCATCAGCGGTTTAAAGGAGGAGAGGAGCAGGGCAGGATAGGCGCTGGAGGCGATCAGCGTAAGCGTCACCGTTGCACCTATTACCGTCCACAAGCGGGGATCTGCCAGGTTGAGATGGATCTGCTTGCCAGAGATGTTGTTATACAGCGGCATCAGCAAGGCCATTAACCCGAATGCCAGGCAGAGGGCAATGGTAAAATAAAGCATGGTCTCTATAACGAACTGAATCATCAGCTGCCGCCTTGCAGCGCCGATGATCTTGCGTATGCTTACTTCCCTGGAACGGAGCACTGCCCTTGCAGTGGACAGGTTCACATAATTGATGCATGCGATCAGTAAAATGAATACGGCTACAATGGAGAAGATCTTTACCGTTTGCATAACGGTAGCTGTACCATCGGGTGCATACAGATGTGTGCTTGTAAGGGCTTGTAGCTGGTAAGCGCCCACATCAATCGGTTTGAGATCAGGCTGATGCCGGATGTTGATCTTTGTAAGACCGTCTTCCACTGATCTGAGCGATACACCCGGCTGTACCTGCAGGTATACATTCCATTTATAATTACCCCAGTCCTCATCCAGTGATTTACGAAAGCCGGTGCCATCATAACGTTTTTTATACAATTCAGTAGAGAACAGCATATCAGCTTCCAGGAAGGTGTTTTGCGGGAAGTTCTCTACCACGCCGCTGACGGTGAAGGTATATTTATTATCAGCCAGCAGGGTTTTGCCCATGGGGTCTTCGGCTCCAAAGAACTTTTTCGCGGCGGCACGGCTGAGGATCACCGATTGTGCATCGGGAAAGGGATGTTGCACATCGCCTTTCAGCAAATGAAAATCAAACACGCTGAAGAACGAGGGGTCGGCAAATACCATCGGCCCTGCTTCCAGTACTTTGTCCTGGTATTTGAACACGGCGTAATCATAATTTTCCGTGATCCTCACTGCTTGCTGTATGCCCGGCACTTCTTTAAGACCGAGGGGGGCAATCGGCGCCTGTACAACGGGATATACGCCGGTGCTGATGCCGGTACCGATTTTGGTATTGATCCGGTAGATCTGGGCGCTTTTACGATGGAACTGGTCGTAGCTCAGTTCATCATTTACCCACAGGAGAATAAGCAAGCCTACCGCGAGACCAACTGTAAGGCCGGTGATGTTCAGCAGGCTGTAACGCTTGTTATTGATCAGGTTTCGCCAGGCTGTTCTGAAGTAGTTTCTAAGCATAGAGGAAGGAGGTTATGGAAGCGGGAGGCGCTAATAGGATGCCGGATTTCAGGGCTTTGTTATTCAATGGGTTATGGGAGAGAGGAGTGAGTGATTGTCCGGTATGGGACAAAAGAGTGTTCAGTAATGGACAACCCGAGGGATCATGATCTGAAGACCATAAAGCCCAAACAGCAGATAGTAACCTGCCGTTTGGGCCTTCCTGATTAATCGGAATAGTCCTTACACAACGATGCTGTTAATTCCTTTTTCCATTGCTGTATCCTTGATTCCCGGCAGAGACGTTCCTTCTGCGCGTACCACAGTTACATCTGTCATGCCTATAAATCCAAGGAATGCTTTTAAGTACGGCACCACGAAATCCCTTTCCTGCATAGGCCCTTCAGAATAAACTCCTCCTGATGAGGTGGCGATGTATACTTTCTTTCCTGTTACCAAACCTTTAGGCCCGCCTTCGCCATAGCTGAAAGTAACACCTGCTCGTCCTATATGATCCAGCCAGGCTTTCAGTGAAGAATGAATGCTGAAGTTATACATGGGGGCGCCGATCACAATAATATCTGCATCGAACAGCTCTTTGATCGCCTCGTCAGAATGTTGCAGGGCTTCAATATTTGCAGCTGTTCTGGCTTCTGCAGGTGTAAAGAAAGATGTGATTTGCGCTTCTTCCAGGTGTGGAAAGTGAATGTTCACCAGGTTGTATTCCTTCACGGTGCTGCCAGGCCAGGCAGCCTGCAGTTTTTCTATGATCGCATTACCCAGCTGGATGCTGTAGGAAGCATTGCCCCTGGGACTTGAAATGACGTGCAGTATCTTTTTCATGTTTTTAGATTTAATTGAAGCAAAGAGATCCCCTTACGGATCTTCAGATCCGTTCAAAAGGATGTTTAATAAAAGTTTAAATGATCGTTCCGGGAGAAGGAAAAGGCGGCGCTACGCGGCCTGGTATTTACGCTGGTAAGTGATGTAGGAAACTACCAGCAATGCCATAAATATCAGCGGCATGATGCGTACGCCAACAGGATCTCCTGAAGCGGTATGTGCGATAAAAGCGGAAATAAATATCACTGCGAAACCGGGATAGGTCCATTCTTTCACCTTTTTTGCAACGGGCGCCAGTAATAATACGGCTCCGATGATCTTGAAAACAGCCAGTTCCACTCTGAAGTAATCGGGATAGCCGAGATGCTGGAACGCCATGCGCATAGCATCCTGTGTGAGATAAGCATATGCGGAGTATGCCATCATGAGCGCGACTATTGCAGTGGTTGCCCAATAAGTAATTTTAATTGCCTTCATGAATCTTGTATTTGATGAGGCAAAATTATCTATATCAGCCGGTATATTGCCGATAGTATCCTGAAGGTTAGCGCTAACCTTTGGGTAAGCGGGGCTTAAAAAGCTCCCCCCAAGGGAACTTTGAATATGGTTAATGTGCGAATCCGTTCCTGCCGCCGCCGCTGGTGAAAGTGGCCAGCATACGGGCTTTTTGTCCGTTGGAGAACATATACATACATGCATCATCTGTGTAATCCATGAAGTTCATGGTCATTTCCACCGGGGTGCCGGAGCAGGTGCTTAAGTGCGGGTAAGAAGGACAGCCGAAGTTGGCATCGTTGTGCACCGGAGTATCTCCTACAAGGTCATTACCGCAGGTGGCATCACCCCAGATATGACGCAGGTTGAGATAGTGGCCCACTTCATGCGTGGCAGTTCTGCCAAGGTTGAAGGGAGACACCGCCGTGCCAGTATTACCGAAGTAACGGTAGCCGATCACAACACCGTCTGTAGCGGCAGGTCCGCCGGGAAACTGTGCGTAACCCAGTACTTCCTGGCCGCCGTAATTAATAAAGTTCACCACCCAGATATTCAGTACGGAATCAGGTGTGGTGGGATCTATACCGCCCAGGGAACTTTGCTTCATGTTCTCTGTAGTGGCAGACCAGCTTGTTTTAGTAGAAGATTTACGTACCACGTTTTTCAATACGAAGTGAACGCCTACATTCGCCTTTACGCCGGAGAAGAGGGCAGGAACGCTGCCGAATTCACTGTTGAGGGCATTGTAGTCTCTTTCAAGAATATCGATCTGGGACTGGATCTGTGCCAGGGATATGTTCTGGGCAGTGGTCCTGTATAATACATTTACCACTACCGGGATCTGGATACTGCCGTCGGGCAGGAGCCTGGATAAAGCGCCGCTTTTGATCAGCTGTTGGGTGTGGGTTTCAATAGCCTGCATCCTGGCGCCAAGCGCAGGATTTTTCTGCAACTGTTGTTGCAGTACTTCCATAGAGCCGCATTTGCGTTGTGCAGCAGCAATAGGTTCCTGGTCTTTCTCAGGGTTTTCAGCAGCTTGTTGATCTTTTTTGGAACAGGAGGCCATAAGAAGGGCTACACCAAATAGAATTACTAGCTTTTTCATACAGATCTTGATTTTGGCATGCTCATACATCTATCTATGGGAAATACCTTGGGGGGAGCCGATAGAGTAGAGGTGTGAATGGTTTTTCATTTCTAAGATAGGGAAATTTCTAACATGTTTGACAGGTTATTGTGACTACGAAAGCATCAGTCCGAGAGAGAGAAAATTTTTTGGAGGGATTATTGGGAATGAGTAATTTAGGAACATGGAAAAGGTAAGAATATCAAAGAAATGGAAGGCCATCATGCAAAGAAATGATGGTACTGCCCAGGAAATCATCAAGGCAGTTGTTAACCATGGAGAAAAAGCTGCCTCCAGGGAAGGATTAACGGTTACTGTAAATGGCCGTACATATGTGATCCAGCATGTTCCTTCCGTTTATCACTACTAGTTCTGATCGCTTTCTTTCTCTCTCTCTTTCCCTCTATTGTACGATACTTTGTTAACCTGGTCAATAAACGTATATGAATATTGCATTAAGTGCAGTAGTAATCTTCATACTACTCATGCCTCCCATTGTTTTTTACCTGAGTTTCTCCTATGGCCGTTACTCAAAGGCTGGGCCGGGATTCTCCTTTTTAGACGGGATATTAGCCTCCGCTATTATTTCCCTGCTTGTTCACGCAACCGCACTTTTTATGCTAGGTAAGGAAGTACGTTTTGATATCTTCCTGAAAGTATTAGGCGGAGAGTTGAAGGACCTGGAGAATAAAATTACGAACCAGGAACTAACCCGGTGTACCAAGGCATTTGCCTTGTATAATTTTTTGTTGTTGATCATTTTCATCCTTCTGGGTCGGCTGACACGATTTATTGTTATACGGTTCGATTATAACCGTACACAAAGCGAGGCGTTGCGGTTAAACAACCGGTGGTGGTTCCTGTTTAATGCTTTTAAAAGGAATAATCATAGACCTGACCTTGTGCTGGTTGATGCCGTTGTAGAGACGAAAGAATGCGCGATCATTTATTCGGGATGCTTAATGGATTTTGTATGCGAAGGAGAAAAGCTGGACCGGATCTACCTGGAGTGTGCTGTGAAAAGAAAACTGAAAATTGTGAATGATGAAGGAGTAACGAAAGAAGAACAGCTATCGTCAGCAGTGCCAATACCTGGCGACGTATTTTCAATATCGTATGATAGTATTATCAATTTAAATCTCCGCTTTTTAACCCTCAGGGAGACAGCTTAGCCAATTATTTATGTTAATATGTATGACAAATAGAATTATTTTACCTACATTTGAAAAGACACCCGTGCGTTTGCAGAGAATAAGTATTACCGGAATACAGCCATTGATCTATATACTGTACTAATAACAAACCTATATTCGCTGTACGTAGTACTTATTCTCCCCTTATTACATTTCAGTATTTCACGGTTATGAAAGATCCTCCGCCGGATCTGTCCTGCCCCTCTATTTACTTAATCTAAATACAATACCCTATGCAGATCAACACGCTTTGCTGCCTGCTATTGTTATTCAGCGCAGCCTGTAAGAACAGCCTGGTGGTGCCCATCAACCCATCAGCAGACAAAACGCCTTCGCTTAAAGCCAGCGGCGAAGTATCCATCATGGCACAGGTACACAATTACCAGGTGCTTTTTGACGGCGGAACGGGCGGCTATCATTCCTTCCGTATTCCTTCCATTATCCGGACCACCAACGGTACGCTCATTGCCTTTGCAGAAGGCCGTATGGCAAACAACAAAGATTACGGGAACATTAACCTCGTGTATAAAAGATCATTTGACAACGGCACTACCTGGGGCGCACTCGAAGAAGTGGTAGGAGCAGGACAAGGCACCTGGGGAAACCCTACTGCCGTTACCGATGCCAGCACCGGCCGCGTATGGCTGTTCATGTCATGGAACGATGCTACGCACAACCAGGGCGGTACCGATGGATATGAACCCATCGATTCCTGGGGTGAAAGAAAAGTGTACGTATCCTACAGCGATAATAACGGCGATACATGGTCTGCCCCCGCCGATATGACCAGCACACTTTTACCGCCCGGCTTTGCCTGGGATGCTATGGGCCCCGGCATCGGCATCCAGACCAAACACGGTCCGCATCCCGGCCGGCTCATTATCCCTGCATCCAGGAGGAATATTTATAGCGATGATCACGGCGCCACCTGGCATTACCAGATGCTGCCCGACGGTTCCGGCGAAGCAACTATTGTAGAAGAGCCGGACGGTGGCCTGATACGAAACGACCGCCCGGGCACCAACCAGTTCAATACCGCCAAAAGACGCTGGATCTCCAGGGGCTCCATTGAGAACGGCTTCTCTGCCTGGGCCCCGGATAATACCCTGCTGGATCCCAAATGTGAAGGATCCATACTGCGCTATACAGATGAGCCCAGCCGCATCTATTTCCTGAATCCGGCCAGCACAGAGAGAAGATGTAAGATGAGGATCAGGATCAGCTATGATGAAGGTGCTACCTGGCCTATCAGCAGGAAAATACACGACTGGCTGTCTGATGAGGCCACCTGCGATAATGGAAAGGGCGGCTATTCAAGCCTGGTAAAAACAGCGGATAACATGACGGGCGCGCTGATAGAGATCAATGAGAATGTGAACGCCAATAGTACCAGCAACCGCTCTATCGAGTTTCACAAATTTAATCTCTCATGGATACTGAACGGGGCCACTGAGCCATGACCATTTATTCCTATACGACAAAGCTCTACCTGGTCGGTGGAGCTTTGTCTTTATTGATGCTTCAATGCATCATTACCGGCGTCTTTTTTACCTGTCCTTCAGGTAACCGGTATTGTTGTGGAGCTTTCTACTGAAGGGTACGCAATATACGTACCAATTGTATGGTCCACCCCGCTTACTCTGCGACCTCTGCAACGGTTTAGCCGGGTGTGGAAATACTGCCTCATTTTACCTGGCTACCTGTGGCCAGCCATCCTTGTAAGTGATACGGCTGATACACATTACACGCGGGCCTTTCGCCTGCGGATGCATGGCATGATAAGCGATCCATTCATTACCCTGATCGTCTTTAAAGATCGAATTATGTCCCGGCGCCAGCCAACGATCATCCTTTTCCAGGATCACACTGCTGTTGGTGCCGTTGGCTTCTCCCAGCCGTACAAAGGGACCTGTGGCATGCTCTGCCCTTGCTATCAGCACCGCATAGCTGGGATTATCCCCGCAACAGTTATCACCGGAATAATAGAGGTAATATTTCCCATCGTGTACGCTTACCCAGGCGCCTTCTATCAGGTGGCTGTATTTGCTTTCCTGTTTGGCCCATAACACCGGCTGCGGTTGTGAGCCGGGCTTAAAGCTTTTCCAGTCGTCTGCCATCTCCTGCACGCGGATAGGCTGGCCGTCAGAGCCCCAGTACAGGAGCTTCTTACCTGTCTCTGGATCAGTGATGGCCATCGGATCGATATTGCCAAAACCGGTGCCGCTGCGCAGTGGCGTGCCTTTGTCAATGAAAGGACCTTCCGGCTTATCAGCAAAAGCTACCGCCAGGCATTTGTTGGTCTGCTGTTCGTCTGATTCGGCAGAATAGAACATTACATACTTTTTCATGCTGCTGTCGTAAAGCACATGCGGCGCCCAGAAATCCTGCGTGCCGGAGGCCCAGGAAGGTTTTTGCGGCAACGCATCGCCCAATATGACCCAATGCTGCAGATCGGAGGAGGACGCTACCTGTATATTGATCGTTTTACCGTTATACAAGGTCTGCGTGGCGTAAGCATAGTATTTGCCATCTGCACGGATCAGCGTTGGATCCGGGAAATCCTGGTCCAGTACCGGGTTGACAATACCAGTGTCCCGGGGCGGCTTGCTGGTGGAAGGTATATCAGGGGATGAACAGCCGTGAATGCCGAACAGTAACAGTAAGGTGGAGAGTTTCATAATGGGTTATTTCGTAAGACTTTTGATCAATGCAGTTTCTTCCTGTTTATAAGGCGTACCGTCTTCATGGAAGATGTCATGGAACCATAGCGCCGGTTTAGCGGTGTAAGTCTTCTTCCAGCTGTCCCAGGCGTAAATGGTTTGTGTCTTACCATCTACCAGTCCCCAGCACCAGGCGCCTACCTTATACTTTTTCATGATGGGCAGGCTGCCTTCAAAGGTGCTGCCGTTGCCTCTTGCCATGTATTCCGTACAGAGGATAGGGCGATCGTAACGCTGCAGCCATCTGATACATTTCTCCAGTTCCTGCGGCGCTTCGTAGTTGTGGAAGGAAATGATGTCTGACTGTTCCAGCTGTACTTTTTCTATAGGCTTCAGCATGGCATCGGAAGACCAGTTACCGGCCCATACAGCGGAGGTAAGCGGCTGGGATGGATTTACCGACCTGGCCCATGCAAAAGATTGTTGCAGCAGCGGCAGCACATAACGTGCTTTATCAGGCAGCTCTTGTTTGCCGTAGGAAGAATTGTTGGTGTTATCCGGCTCGTTCCATACATCCCATCCAAGTATCCTGTTATCATTGGCAAAGCGGCTTACTACGGCCTTTACATAAGCCTCCAGGCGGGGATATTCCGCAGGGTCTTTCAGGGCTTTATAGCCCGGGTTCTGCACCCATCCGGAATTGTGCACATGCGGTTTGGGCGCGCGCTGTTTACCGGTTTGGGGAAAAGGATCCCAGCAGGAATCAAACAGTACAAACAGCGGCTTAATATGATGCCGGGCTGCTATCTGCAGAAAAATATCCATACGGGAGAGAAAGCCATCTGCATCTTGCTGGTACAGCAGGTCATGCAGGTATACCCTGGCGGTATTCATACCCAGGCCTTCCGCCCAGCCCAGTTCCCGGTCAATTGTAGCGGTGTCGAAAGTGACGGCCTGCCACATTTCCAGCTGGTTGATGGCGGTAGAGGGCGTGAAGTTACAGCCCACCAGCCAGCCCTGCTGTGCGTACCACTCGCGCGCCTGCGCTTGCGTCCAGATGCTTCGCCCGTTTTGTTGTTGTGCGTAGGTGCTGCCAAAGCCAAGCAGGAAGGTCAGTAATAAGATCAGTGGATGTTTTCGCATATTGAAAGTTTGATGTTTGAAGTTTGAGGTTTGAGGTTCGTTGGAGGTTTGAAGTTCCGGACATGTAAACTGTAACGGTATACATGTACTTAACCTCAAACCTCAAACTTCAAACCTCAAACTTTTTTACCAATTCGGGTTCTGATGCAGGTGCACGTTGATATCCAGCTCAGATTGCGGTATAGGCAGCAGGTTATGCTTGCCGGCTTGAAAGTTCTCAAAGTCCGGGTCTCTTTTGGCTACGGCGCTCACCTTTGCGGCATCGCCCAGGTCGCCCCAGCGTATGAGATCGTTCCAGCGGGTGCCTTCTCCGGCTAATTCGCAGATGCGTTCGTGCTTGAGCTGCTGCAGGAACTGTTCCTTACCCAGGCCGGGTTTTACTACAGACAGTTTAGCCAGATGCGCACGTCCCCTTACCTGGTCTACATAAGCGTAGGCAGCCCCGGTTTGCCCGAGCTCATTCAGGCATTCCGCATACATCAGTAATACATCAGCATAACGGATCACGCGGAAATTGATAGGAGAGTAGTAGTTGCTGAAATCTCTCCAGTAATCATCCAGGTATTTATGGAACCATACTTCCCTGTTGTCTGTGCCATAGCGTTCTGTAAATGTTTTGCCATATACCCTGGTGAAATTGGGACCTCTTTCATCCAGCGAATCCCAGAGGCAGGTGATGGCCAGGCGCGGGTCACGTTTGCCGTCTGTTGTTTTTTCCTGCCGGAGTGTATCTACTACCCAGCGGCGGCACTGGCCATCGCTCCAGCCTACGCCACGCGGACCGAAGAACTGTGAGCGCTGGTTGCCGGAGGCGGAGTTGGGCGCATCCGTATCCGGACCACCATCATTGGCAGAAGAGAATTGCACTTCAAATACAGATTCCTTATTGTTCTCATGCAAATGAGTGAAATTGTCCTGGTAGTTTTCCATCAGGCCATAATTACTTTTTCCTTCGCCGGTTACCAGCCAGTCAAACGCCGCTTTGGCCTTGTCGAATTTATGCTGCTGCATATACAGCTTGCCCAGCAGCGCATAGGCAGCGCCTTTGGTGGCGCGTCCAAGCTCATCGCCGCTATACTGCGCGGGCAGATCGGGAATAGCTTCTGTCAGGTCTTTCTCTATCTGCGCCCAATCCTGTTCCTGTGTGGAATACTCAGGGAGATCAGTGGGCTCTGAGGGTGTGAGCTGTAACGGCACATTGCCCCAGAGGCTGGTGAGGTTGAAGTAATATAAAGCGCGAAGGAATTTGGCTTCGCCCAGGTATTGTTTCTTTTGTGTTTCGTCCATTGAGATACCGGGTACATTGGCAATGACCTGGTTGGCGCGGTAGATGCCCTGGTAATGATGCAGCCATACGTGGATGCCGCAGTCGAAATTATAATTCACTACAAGGAACTTCTGCCAGTTCTGTAGCTCCAGCCAGGGACTGCCGCTGTAACCTTCATCAGAGCGCAGGTCGAAGTTAAAATGGATCCAGCGGGCATAACCGCCAATGCGGTAAAAGTTACCGTAAACGGCATTAACACCGGCTTTGGCGTCCTGTCCTGTTTTCCAGAACTGGTCTACCGCCGGTGTGTTCGGATTTTCCACTTCCAGCTTGTCGGTACAGGCTGAAAGCAGCAGGCAGATTAAAAGACTTATATGAAAAAGTGATCTGTTCATGACTGTTGATTTGAATGGTTCAGAATCCGCACTGGATGCCAAATGAAATGATCCTGCTGGCCGGATAGTTACCGGCGTCATGTCCCCTTTCCAATACGGAGGCGGCAGGATCAGGATTGCCTACTACATCAGGATCAAGGCCCGTATAGCCGGTAAAGGTGAGCAGGTTCTGTCCGCTTACGTATATCCGTGCATGCGAGAAGCCTACCTTGCGCAGCAAGGTGTTGGGCAGGGTGTATCCCAGCTCTACGTTGCGCAGCCTTACATAAGAGCCGTCCTCTATCCAGCGGTCAATATCCCCTCGTGTATTGAATTGTATGCCCAGCTCATTGCTGTAGGCAATACGGGGGAAGTCAGTATTAGGATCTTCTGCTGTCCAGGGTTTGATGCCCCTGCGATAGTTGGAGTTATCATCAAAGCGGTCCATTACGCTGCGCACGCCGTTGAACAGTTTATTGCCGAAATTGCCGTACAGCATCAGCGAAAAGGTAAAGTCTCTGTAGGAAGCATTGAATGCAAGACCTGCCTGCAATTTAGGCCAGGGACTGCCTACGTAGGTGCGGTCATCGTTATCGATGATCTCGTCCCCGTTTACATTCACATAGCGGATATCGCCGGGTTTGGCAAAGGGTTGTACTTTATAGTCGTCGATCTCTTTCTGGTTCTGGAAAATGCCGTTAGACTTCAATACATACCATTCCCCAATGGAGCGGCCTATTTCACTGCGGGTAAGCCCGGTAGAGATATAAGTTCTGCCTGCGCCCAGGTTACCCAGTTCGATCACCTGGTTTTTAATGGTGGTGAAGTTGCCGCTCACATTGTATTTAAATGCGCCCTTATTGTTGCGATAAGTCACGCTTACTTCTACGCCGGAGTTACGGAGCGAAGCTGCATTCGCAAAAGGATTACCACCTGCATTACCGGTAGTGCCGGCTATTGGCAGCTGCACCAGGATGTCTTTTGTGGTGGCCCGGTAATATTCTGCCGTTACATCTACCGCGTTATTCAGGATGGAAGCGTCAAAGCCTACGTTGAAAGTTCGCTTTTCTTCCCATTTAATATCCTGGTTGACGAGGGCGGTTTGAATAGCGCCGCTCTGTAAGCTCTGCGATTCACCAAACACCGCGTAAGGGAAGAGGTTGAGCGAAGGAATGCGTGCATAGTTCGGAATGGTGGAGGTGTTACCCAGCACACCATAAGAAGCCCTTAATTTCAGATCACTGATCCAGGGCACTTTGAAGAAGGCTTCCTTGCTGATACGCCAGGCGCCAGAAACAGAGGGGAAATTACCCCAGCGGTTATCTTTGCCAAAACGGGAATCGCCATCCCTGCGGAAGGTGAGGGACAACAAATAGCGCTGTGCATAGTCATAGTTCAGGCGTCCAAGGTAGGAGAGTGTTACAAAGTCATTGCTGTAACCTTCTATTGTCTGGAGGGTAGTGCCCGCGTTGAGCTGGTCGAAATAGCGGCCTGCAGGGTATTGTGCGATGTTCTGTTTACCTGCACCGGTCAGTTCATAATTCACATCGCGATAGCTGATACCTACTACGCCATTAATATTGTGTTCACCGAACTGCTTGTTAAAGTTGAGCGTATGCTCATATAGCATAGAGAGGAATTGCGCCCTGTTCTCATATAAATTGGAAGGGTCTACCGGCTGGTTATAGGTCCAGGAGCCCACTTTCCGCAGCGATTTAAAATGATCGAAGCTCGTCTCTACCCCCAGGTTGAATTTATAAAATAACCAATCTACCGGATGCAGTTCCGCGTAGGCGTTACCCCTTATCCTGAAGTTATACTGATCGCTTTGGATCAGGTTATTGATGGCTACCGGGTTGGTACCAAAGGTATAGGCCTTATCGCTGCCATAGCCGTAACCGCCGGGATTGTTGGCATCGTAGAGCGGGATCACGGGCAGCATTCTTACCATATCATAGAAGGGATTACCTTCCATCCTGTCTTCATGCCCGTTGGTAAGGGAAAGGTTCTCACCGATGCGGAACATGCCGCGGGTGCCTTCAGTATTTACCCGCAGACTGATACGGTCAAAGGAAGTACCAATGACGGTACCTGTATTTTTAAAGTAGTTGCCTGAAATGAAGTAGGTGGCATTCTTCGTACCGCCGGAGAAATCAAGGCCATAATCCTGGTAAGATCCGGTACGCATCACAGCATCCTGCCAGTCGGTATTGATATCCGGGTTGAACTCTGTAGATACGCTGGCCATGGGCGTTCTGCCACCGTTGATATAAGCCGTTTTATTCAGCTCGGCAAACTCACGGTTATCGGTAAGGTCCCATTTCTTTGGTATTTGCTGGATGCCGTATTTCGCGTTGAAATTCACGCGCATGGGGCCTTCCTTCCCTTTTTTGGTAGTTATGATCACTACGCCGTTGGCGGCATTGGCGCCGTAGATAGCAGCGGCGGAGGCATCTTTCAATACCTGTATGCTTTCCACATCCGCAGGGTTAAAATCGCGGTTGCCGTAGGAGATGAGCCCATCTATTACAAACAGCGGATCGTTGTTATTCAGGGTACCTACGCCACGGATCTCTATCTTGGATTCCTGTCCGGGGCGGCCACCGCTTCGTACATTCACGCCCGTAGCCAGGCCCTGAATGGATTCGCCGATAGTGGTGGCGGTCACGCGCTGTGCTTCATCTGTTCTTACTACAGATACCGCGCCGGTGAGGTCTTTCTTTTTAACGGCCTGGTAGCCGATCACCACGATCTCGTTCAGTGATTTATCACTGGGCTGCAGCACTACATTAATAGAGCTGCGGCCGTTCACGGGTATCTCCTGTGTTTCATAGCCGATGTAGCTGCATTCCAGCACGGCATCATCGGGTACGTTCAATTCAAATTTCCCGTCAACGTCGGTGAGCTTACCGATAGTAGTGCCTTTCACTTTCACGGTAACGCCCACCAGCGGCTGCTGATCCGGGCCGGTGATCCGGCCGTTTACCTTTACGTCGGTAGTGACTTCTCCGCGGGGTGTGATCACTACCAGGTTGTCTTCCAGTAGCTTATACTCCAGGCTGGCGGGCTTCAGCACCTGGTCCAGCACGGCGAACACGTCTGCCTGTTGTACCTGTACGCTCACATTGTTCCTGTCTTTCAGACGGCGGTCGCTGAAAAGAAAATGATAGGGCGTTTGAGACTCTATCATGGCCAGCACTTTCTTTATACTGGCATCGCTGACATGCAGGGATACTTTTTGCGAGTGCACTTTAGCGGATAAATGAAGACAGGCCGTCAGAATAAGGAGGAAAGTAAATTTCATAACAAAGATGGCTCTTAGCAGCGCACGCCTGTCCCGGTAAGCATGCACCAGTTGCTTTTTTTTCATAACTTTAGGAATGTTAGTGAATAATGGGAAACGCTGAGCTCTTACCTTCAGGCGCTTCCTGTAAAACTAATCGACGGGGAATGGTCGCACATTTCCCGTTTTTTATTTTGGCTGTTTAATAAATTACCACATGACCATTGTCAATTTTGTATTTAAAAGGTTCTGTTAATTGAAGGGCTTTGAGCGCCGTTTCCAGCTTCTCGCTCCTGAAAATACCGGTGAAGCGCAGTTCTGCCAGGTCTTTATCTTTAAATTCTATTTCTACATTATACCAGCGTTCCATTTGCAGGGCCAGGTCTTCAAAGCGTTCGCTCCTGAAGATCAGCCGGTCTTCTGTCCAGGCGGTTTCTATCATGGCGCTGTCCCGGTCCGGGAAATAGGTCGGCTTGCTGATCATCAGCGCAGGCTGCGGATTGCCCGCTATGGTATCCGGCGGCGTGTTCGGGATCACCAGCTTTTCATTGGGCTTCAGGCGGATCTTGGCGTCTGGTCTGTCTTTCAGTATCACTTCTATGGCGCCTGTCACCAGGGTGGTTTCATGCTTCAGGTCATCCGGGTAGGATTTCACGTTAAAGGAGGTGCCCAGTACACGGATATTCATCTTGCTGGTGCTGATCAGGAAGGGCTTGTCTGCATCAGGGGCCACTTCAAAAAAGGCCTCTCCGCTGAGGTACACTCTTCTTTCCCTGCTATTGTCAAAGTTCTCCGGGTATTTCAGTTCGCTGTCGGCATTGAGCCATACCACGCTGCCGTCGGCGAGCATAATACGGGAGCGGTCGCCTTTATTATTATGCTTACTGGCCATCGGGGCCGCAACCGGGGGAGGCTGCCGCCGGAAATATAAGGTGAGCAGGTAAGCGCTGCCTGCCAGGAGCAGGAAGAGCGCAGCTATTTTAAGCCACGAAACGTACCGGGCTTGTTTGTATTCCGGAAGCAGTGCAACAGGCGTTTCGGGATCTGGCCATTGTGCAGGATCTGCCTGCTTAATATTGTCTACCAGGCGTGAAAAAGCCTGTTGGGTAATGCGGTTCTGATCCTGCTCGTCCTCATGCTGTTGCCAGAAGGCCAGCAGCACGCGCCTTTGTGCGGCCAGTTCCGGGTCGGTAGCTATAGCGGCCTCCATCACGGCGCGTTCTTCCGCAGTGAGGGAGCCCTGCAGCTCTTTGGATAATAACCAGGAGAATTGGTCCGCGTTCATAGAAAGATTGGCTTGTTACAGGGTTAGACACAAAAAAGATGGGAACTACGTATCGGGAAGGGAAAAAAATTTGGAGCCGGAGACTAAAGGGGTATGTGGAGGTGACCCCATCCCCGTCATTGCGAGGAGCTGTAATGCCTTTTGTGCGCGGGTGCGACGAAGCAATCTCTTCACACAATCTTCGCAAAGATTAACTGGGAGATTATGTGAAGAGATTGCTTCGTCGCGCTCCCCTCTTTGCTCTACTGCTCCTCGCAATGACGGGGATGGAGACCCGGGTAATTAATGAGAAATACCTTGTAACGTGATCCGCAGCTGCTTCACTGCCTTAAAAAGCTGGGTTTCCACTGTCCTGGGGGATAATTGCAGGATCTCCGCCACCTGTTTGCAGGTAAAGCCTTCTTCCTTCACCAGTTTGAAGATACGTTTACGTTCAGGTGGGAGGGCATCTACCGCCTGCTGCAGTTTGAACTGCAGCTCTTTCCACTCCGTGGCATCCGCTGGACTGGCGGTATCTACCATATGGATCTCCTGCGTTTGGTCAGTACTGATCACATGATAAGTAGAAAATTTACGCAGGTAGTTGAGCGACTGGTGCCGCACGGCTGTAAAGAGATAAGTTTCCACATGAGTGATCTCGCCGGTGGCAGCGCGGTTCATCCAGAGCTTCAGGAATACATCTCCAACGATCTCTTCTGCCGGTTCACGGCTATGTACATAAGCTATACTGAAATTGACAAGGCGGAGGTACAGCAGCTCGAACAAGGCCTGGAATGCCTGCTGGTCGCTGCTAGTACAGACCTTTTGCCATAATGTGTACAGATATGTTTTATCGGTGGACAAAATAAACGTGGAATTACAGGAACCCCACGAATATAGCAAAAATCAATTAATATCTCTGAAGACCACGATACCGTTATGTCCGCCGAAACCGAAAGTATTGCTCATCGCCACTTTCACCTTTTTCTCTATCGCCTGTTGCAGTATGATCTGCAGATCAGCGGGAATAAGCGGGTCCAGCTGGGTCGTATTGATAGTAGCCGGTACGATGCCATTCTTAATAGACAGTATACATGCAATAGCTTCTATCGCGCCTGCTGCGCCCAGTAAGTGCCCTGTCATGGACTTGGTGGCGCTGATATGCAGGTGGCCGGGATTGTCGCCGAATAATTTCGTGATGGCTTTTATTTCGCTCAGGTCTCCTACAGGAGTGGAAGTGGCGTGCGCATTGAGATAATCCACCTGTGAGGCATTGAGCCCCGCGTCTTCCAAAGCCAGCTGCATGGCGCGGAAAGCGCCGAGGCCTTCAGGATGGGTGGCGGTCATATGATAAGCGTCTGCCGTCATAGCGGCGCCTGCTACTTCTGCATAGATATGTGCACCACGGGCTTTGGCATGTTCATATTCTTCCAGGATAAGGGCGCCTGCACCTTCACCCATTACAAAGCCATCTCTTTCTGTGTCGAAGGGGCGGGAGGCCGTAGCGGGATCATCGTTGCGGGTAGACATCGCCTTCATGGCACAGAAACCGCCTACAGAAGCTTCTGTAATGGGCGCTTCAGAACCGCCGGTAACGATCACCTTTGCCTTGCCCAGGCGGATGTAGTTCAATGCGTCCATAATGGCCGTATTGGAGGTAGAGCAGGCGGAAACGGTGGTATAATTGATGCCCATCATGCCATATTTCATGGAGATCATGCCAGAGGCCATATTGGCGATCAGTTTAGGCACGAAATAAGGGCTAAAACGGGGATTAAAATCTCCTTGGGTGTATTCCTTCACCTGTTCTTCGAAGGTTTGCATACCGCCTTGTCCGGAGCCCCAGATCACCCCTGCGTCAAAGGGATCTAATTTTGACATATCCAGGCCGGAATCCTTCATGGCTTCGTCTGCAGCGGCGAGGGCGTATTGTGTGAAAGGATCTGTTTTGCGGATATCGGCTTTGTCCAGCAGCTGGTGTGGGTCAAAGCCTTTTAGCTCACCGGCGAACTGTGTTCTGAAGCGGCTGGGATCGAATTTAGTGATGCGCGCCGCGCCGCTTGTACCCTTGATCAGGTTGTCCCAAAAGGTGGTGGTAGTATTGCCAATCGGTGTTAAAGCGCCTAGTCCGGTGATAACTGCTCTTTTCATGAGATGTATGTTTGTTTAAAGCTGTTAGCTATTAGCTGTTAGCATTTAGCTAAAAGCCAGCGGCTAATAGCTAAGTGCTGTTTATATCAGGTCTTTTGAAAGTTGTTTACTCATCCGTCCAAAAATATTGCCACCCAGTACGCGGGAGTACAATAGGGAAGACATCAGGTTAGACATCACCATCAGTGCCCTGTCGTATGCGTCGCCTTCAAAGCTGAACTTTTTAGCGGCCCTTCCTTTCTCCAGGCAATCTGCCATCCAGTCGAGAATCCTTTTACACATTTCCTGTACTTTTTGTTGCATGGCAGGAGAAAAAGTATCGTAATCCGGTGTTAAAGAACCTACCAGGCAGATGGTGCCCTGCTTGCTGCGCTGCTGGAAGGTGCCCATTAATTTTTTCAGCTGACTGTCAGGAGAAAGTTTTTCCCATTGCCGGATGCAGTCGTTGAGCTTTGCTATTTCCTGCTCAATAACGGCGATGCCCAGGTCAGCTTTATTAGGGAAATGGTAATGAACGGCGGCGTTCTTAATCTCCAGCGGAGCGGAAATATCTGCATAACTGAATGCATTAAAGCCTTTTGTACGAATAAGCTGGTCGGCCAGCGCTATAATATTTTCCCTTGTGTCAGACATGTTCCTTGACATTCGAAGGTGCAAAGATACTGACTGATTAGTAAGTAAGCAAATATGATCGGTTGGACATTTGGAATTTGGGTTTGGGAATTTTATCTTAGATAATATGCAGATCATTCCAATGGAGGCCGAACATTGGCCGGAAGTAAGAACTATTTATGAAAGCGGTATTGCTACGGGCAACGCCACTTTCCAGACCGGAGCGCCTGCCTGGGAAGAGTGGGATGCGGCGCATGTAAAAAACTGCAGGCTGGTGGCCTTGGAGCATGATGAGATACTGGGCTGGGCTGCTTTAACGCCTGTTTCAGGGAGATGTGTATATGCAGGTGTGGCGGAAGTGAGCATTTATATATCCGAGAGTGCTAGAGGAAAGGGTATAGGCAGACATTTGTTGAATGCTTTAATAGCAGAAAGTGAGCAGCACAATTTCTGGACATTACAGGCGGGGATTTTCCCGGAGAATGTGGCCAGTATCCGGCTGCATGAGTCCTGTGGCTTCAGGATGATAGGACGCAGGGAAAAAATAGGGCAGATGCAGGGTGTATGGCGGGATACCGTATTGCTAGAAAGACGAAGTAGCACGGTAGGCGTTTAATGGTCAGCACTATTCCGCCAGCAGGTCTTCCAGGAAGAGAGCAGCATTGGTAAAAAGCTGCTCTTTATAAGGCCGTTTTAATTTGTCGAGCAGGCGGGCCATATTGAAGCCGGTAGCGTAAGTATAATTCGCGGATTGATTAGTTTCGTACAGCCAGGTGTTCTTCTCCAGCTGAAAATTACTGAATTGTTTATTGGAGGTATAGAAAGTATCGCTTTTTTGCAGGGCTTTGTCAGGAGGCAAAGCGCGGAAATTGTTCATGAGCTGGTATTCCACGTAGCGGGCGCTGCCTTCCAGCTTCTCATAGTATCCTTCGTATTTGCGAATATCGTATTTGAGTTTTTCCCGGCATACATCCCGTTTTTCCTTTCTTTTATTATGAAAGAGCCGGAGGTAGGTGCTCATGGTAGTGCTGTCTGTACTGCTGAGCGCCAGTAAGAGCAGGCCATTCTCTTCATCGGTCAATCGCTTGAACCAGTTGTTAGCCCGGTAAACACGGTGAAGGCTATCCGCAGTGACAGGGAATACATTTCTCAGGTAGTAGTCGAGCATGGGTTCATGCCGGAACTGGAACCCATGGAAGTATTCATGCAGTACCATGGTGGCCCATTCTTCTGTTGAGCCGAGGTCGGTCACCACTTTCTTCGTAGCCTCCGGACTGCTGCAGAACATAAAAGGCGCCCGGAAATTGAACGCGGTGGTATCCAGCAGGTCCATACCCGTGTTCATTTGGAAGGGAGTTTTATTGATACGCTCCGGTGTTTTGTATATGTTGAGCTCCGGGGAGCGGTAGAGCTGCACCGGCCGGATCATGGTCATGAAACGGGGAGTAGGATTGGTGACATAAGAAGCGGAATCGGTGAAATAGACCAGCGGCACATCGCCGGCTACCGTATTGAAACCGGGCCAGTATTGCTGACCCAGGGTGGCTTTCAGATGCATAATATAGCTGATCCGGTTGATCATCACTTTTTCTTCCCGCTTCGGTTGGAGCGGAGATACTAACAGCAGCAGCAAGGAGAGCAGGATCAGTTTCATACAGGCAGTTTGAGTAGTCAAATTATAAAATTTGATGGAATAATGTGTATCTTAAAACGATGAATTCCACTATCCACACTGGTGAATACCTTAAACAATTAATCCACTAATGAACAAACAACTTTTCACAGGCTGCCTGGTAGCTGCATTGGGCGGTCTTTTATTCGGTGCAGATACTGCAGTGATCTCCGGCGCAGAACAATCGATCAAGGAAGTTTTCCACCTGGAAGGTTTCTGGCATGGGTTTACCAATGCGATCGCGCTGATCGGCACGATCGTAGGCTCTATTGCCTGTGGTATCCCGCTGGACAAATACGGTCGTAAAAAAGTGCTGCTGCTGGTAGCAGTGTTCTATATAATATCTGCCGTCGGGTGCGGACTGGCGCATTCCTGGCCGGCTTTCCTGATCTACCGTTTTATAGGCGGTTTAGGTATCGGGGCATCTTCCGTAGCAGGCCCGATGTATATTTCAGAAATAGCGCCGCCAAGACTGAGAGGGAGATTAGTGGCTTTGTTCCAGTTTAATATTGTGCTGGGCATCCTGCTGGCATATTTTTCCAATTATTATATCAACAACATTGTTGCCACAGATGCCTGGCGCTGGATGCTGGGCGTGCAGGCGGTTCCTTCTATCGTGTTCTTTTTCCTGCTGTTCCTTATTCCTGAAAGTCCCCGCTGGCTGATGAAAAGGGCTCGGACAGATGAGGCCCGGAAAGTACTCGCGGCATTAGGCAACACAGATGCGGATGCTATCGTGGCGGATATTGCGGAGTCTTTGAAAGAAGAGCGCAGCGGGCATTCGGAAAAGCTGTTCTCCCGCAAGTTTTCTTTTCCTATTATGTGTGCGGTGTTGTTGGCGACTTTCAACCAGTTCTCAGGGATCAATGCAATTATGTATTATGCACCGCGTATATTTTCGATGACAGGTTTGGCGAGAGATACGGCATTGTTCCAGGCAGTGCTGATAGGGGTGACGAATATGGTGTTTACTATCATCGCGATGTTCGTGATCGATAAATTTGGCAGAAAGACCTTGTTAATAGCAGGATCTGTAGGTATGGTAGTCTTTCTTGGATTAACGGCATGGGCATTTTACACACAGAATTTCGGTGGATATATGGTGCTGGTATACCTGGTAGGATTTATTGCGAGCTTTGCTTTTTCGCAGGGCGCCGTGATATGGGTGTTCCTGTCGGAGATCTTCCCGAACTCGGTGCGCGCTAAAGGGCAGGCCCTGGGGAGTTTTACGCATTGGTTCTGGGCTGCTGTGATGACCTGGTTGTTCCCGATGGTGGCGGAATTGTCTTATGGCGGTACGCTGGCGTTTACTTTCTTCTGCGTGGCGATGATATTGCATTTAGTGTTTGCGGTGAAGGTATTGCCGGAGACGAAGGAGAGGAGTTTGGAGGAATTGGGGAAGGCGGTGACGCATTAGGAATGATGGAAACGTTATAAAAACATAGGCGTCCGTGGAATGCGGACGCCTATGTTTTTTTTGCAAAAAAATTGTTAACCTGAGCGTAAATTAATGATAATTAGAAAGCAGATGGTTAATCTTAGGTTAACGGTATTGAAGTTGAGTCAAATTTTTCAGTACTTTGAGTCTACAGCAACCAGCCTATATGCGTAATAAATAACCACCAAAATACACCTATATGAAGAAACTGATTCTATTTACCCTGTTATACCTTCCAGCCATTATTAATGCTCAGAGGCATTCCCGCGCATATGTAGGCGCTATGTTGCACGATTCAGAGCTAGGCGCTTCACTTATCAATTCTTTTGGGATAAATCAGTACTTCGGCATCGGAGCCGGTGTAGATATTTCCAGCTTGGACAGTAGGCTGATCGTTCCTCTATACTTAGACGTTAGGGGCCGTTATTTGATCAATAATATAGAGCCCATGGTATTCGGTCAGTTCGGCTTTCCGCTTTATAATAAAGAGTTCAAATACGTAGATGGGTCTCTTGAAATTCAAAAGACCGAAATACAGGGTAAAATGTTCTACGGGGCTGGCGCCGGAGTAGTGTATAAGCTTAGTAAGATTGGAGTGTTTGCTTCCTATACTTACAGACAGTACAAATTCAGGTATGCAGATCAGCCAACTATCAATGGAAGAGAGTTGTTTGAGAATCCGGAGAAGTCACCGAGTGTAATAACGCTTGGTTTGGTGTTTTGACGGGTCATTGTTTGATATTATCCCAACTGACAAAACTTCCGCGATAGATTGAAAAACTTCGATGCAGATCGAATAACATCGATGTAAGATAACAGAACAGCGCCGCCACTTCACTTAACAGTTATGTAAGACAACAGAACAAACGCTCCACCTGACAGAACTTCCGTGTAAGATAACAGAACAGTGCCGCCACTTCACTTAACAATGAAGTAAGACAACAGAACAGACGCTCCACCTGACAGAACTTCCACGTAAGATAACAGAAGAGTGCCGCCACTTCACTTAACAGTGATGTAAGACAACAGAACAGACGCTCCACCTGACAGAAATTCCATGTAAGATAACAGATTTGCTTCTCCACCTGGCAGATGTGTGTCGCACAAGCTGACTAATGTAGCCCGTAACATGACAGCCGTACCATGCAAGCAAGCAGATATCCGTCACCAGCAAGCAAATAAATCGCTCAATATTCCCAATAGGAATTACGACATCTCAAAACTACTGCGCTGTTGCGCTGCAAGTGACCGCTTACAACGAACTATCAAAGCCACCAAATCATACGCAAGATCATTCGCTACCTTAAGTAAAATCATCTGATCCTCCATACTGCACATCTCCGGATACTGCCGATAAAGATTATACCAGGCCTCATTCCACCCACATTCGCTTATCACAAAATCTTTAAAATTTTCGGGAAGCTCCTGTATCCTTTCATTCAATGTTTCAAATACGGGAGTAAAAACGGGTTTGGACATATGGAATAATTTTTAACAACAATGGGATAATAAATAATAGATATAGCTTTCCCCGGAGCTTTAAATAGCTCCATTAGAAACCATAAATTTGGTTCGCATAAAGTATGCTTATTACGATAACGAATAAAGGCTGTAAAAGAAGAGTATACTCTAATGCTAAGGTAAGTAAAATACCAATCATTGTATTAAAATACAGCAAAATTTTTATGAAATTCTTACATTTTACTATCTATGAGTAATGCAGACACAGAAATACTCCAACTATTTGGAGCTAACCTGAAAAAAATCAGATTGGCTAAAGGCTACACGCTTCGCGATGTAGAAGCGGCCAGTAATATAGATAATGGTGCAATCAGTAAAATGGAGGCCGGAAAGATCAACATAACCATTTTAACTATTGTAAAACTCGCCCAGGCATTAGAGGTCGACGTTAATGATTTAATATCCGCCAGGATTTTGAAGATATAATATAGCCTGTTGTACTAGCGCCCACCATCGCTCACTTCAGTTGCTGCTGCAATATTACACCTCCGCCCAAATCCAAAAAAATAGAATGGCGGTTTTGGCGGAAATGGCGAAATTAAACAGCAGCTTTATCAGCAATTAACAAGAAAACCCCCGGCTTCACTACCTCTCTTTCCCCTAATACCCCTATAAACCCCCTTTTTCTCCCACTGAAACCCCTATGAAACCCCGGTGAAACACCACCCCCCTATATCACTCGTAATATTACGATTATCGCCCCCGTTAATTATGTAAATCTTCCCCCTTATTATGTAACCCTTATTCCCCCAAAACAACCGAACTTCGCCCGTTTATGCCACAATACACCATACATATCAAAGGCATGGTCTGCCAGCGTTGCATATCCTCCGTAAAAGAGGCGCTGGAAGCCTTGGAACTGGAAGTATTGCATATTGATCTGGGAATGGTGACCATCTCTTCCAACAAAACCCCGGACCGCCAATTGATCGCCCAAAAGCTGGAGGAATTAGGATTCAGCCTGCTCGAAGATAAACAACAACTCCTCGTTGAAAGCATCAAAGCATTAGTCGCCACCGTCTACTCCGGAGAATTCGATTTCCCCGAAGCTTTCCGCTTTTCAAAATATGCCGCAGAACAACTGCACAAGTCCTACGAAATACTGAGCAGCGCATTCTCTGCCGCCGAAAGCACTACACTGGAAAAATATATTATCGCCTACCGCATAGAAAAAGTAAAAGAGCTGCTCGTATACACCCCCGCCACGCTTGCAGATATTTCCTTCCGCCTCGGTTTCAGCAGTGAAGCCCATCTGTCACGCCAGTTCAAGGCCCAAACCGGCCTCAATCCTTCCTATTTCATTAAACTACGTAAGGAAAAGGCCCAATTAGGCCAGCATTCTCCCAAATAAAATTATGTACATCTTTCCCTTTATTGTGTAAGGACCCGCCGCATCCCTGGGAGTAAATTTGCAGAAATAGATGAGATATGACAACAACAGCAACGATCATAAAGGATAAGATAAAGAAAACCACCTTCCCGGTATTGGAAATGACCTGCGCGGCCTGCGCCGTAAGCGTAGAATCCATGCTGAAATCTACAGCAGGTGTGCTGGATGCAGGCGTGAACTTCGCCAACCAGAGCGCCTGGGTTACTTATGATCCGGATATAGCCACACCGCAAACATTACAAACCGCTATCCGCGCCATCGGGTACGACCTGGTCATAGATACCGAAAACCAACGCGAAGTAAAAGAGACCGCACAGCGTAAAGCATACGAGGCCCTGAAGAAAAGAACGATCTGGTCATCCCTGCTCTCATTACCGGTAGTGATCATCGGCATGTTCTTCATGAATATACCTTACGCCAACTGGATCATGATGGCCCTGGCCACCCCCGTGGTCTTTTATTTTGGCCGTTCTTTCTTTGTCAACGCCGCAAAACAGGCCAGGTTCCGTAAAGCCAACATGGATACCCTGGTGGCATTGAGCACCGGTATTGCCTGGCTGTTCAGCGCATTTAACACAATATATCCCGCCTACTGGCATCAGCGCGGTTTGCACGCACACGTATATTTCGAGGCCGCAGCAGTGATCATCGCCTTTATCTCTCTCGGCAAACTGCTGGAGGAAAGGGCGAAATCCAACACTTCTTCCGCCATTAAAAAGCTAATGGGCCTGCAGCCGCAAACTGTAACGGTAGTACATCACGGCGGCCATCAGCAGGAAGTACCCATCGGACAGGTAAAAGTGGATGATATTATCCTGGTGAGGCCCGGCGCAAAGATCCCGGTAGACGGCGAAGTAACAGAAGGATCGTCTTATGTGGATGAGAGCATGATCAGCGGAGAACCGGTACCGGTACAGAAAACTGCCGGGACAAAAGTATTTGCCGGGGCTATTAACCAGCAGGGCAGCTTCCAGTTCCGGGCAGAGAAAGTAGGCGGAGATACCGTACTGGCGCAGATCATCAAAATGGTACAGGAGGCGCAGGGCAGCAAAGCGCCGGTGCAAAAACTGGCCGATAAGATAGCCGGTATTTTTGTACCCGTGGTGATTGGCATCGCAATGCTTACCTTTGCCGTTTGGATGATTGCAGGAGGTGAGCACGCGTTTACCCATGCCTTGCTGGCTGCAGTGACCGTGCTGGTGATCGCCTGTCCCTGTGCATTAGGCCTGGCAACACCCACGGCTATTATGGTTGGCGTTGGCAAAGGCGCCGAACATCATATGCTGATCCGGGATGCAGAAAGCCTGGAGCTGGCGCACCGGGTAAATGCCGTGATCCTTGACAAGACGGGTACTATCACCGAGGGCAAGCCGGCCGTCACCGATGTATATTTTAGCTCGGATGAGCTGAAGCCGGTACTGCTGGCGATGGAATTACAATCTGAACATCCGCTGGCCACTGCGGTGGTACAGGTGTTACAGGAAGAAGGCGTACAAGCGGTAAACTTAGACAGGATCGACAGTCTTAGCGGACGTGGCATTAAGGCCGAATACAAAGGCAAACAATTCCTCGCTGGTAACAGCCGCCTGTTGGAAGAGAACGGTATACAGCTGGATAGTATCATGGCAACCAAAGCCGCTGTCTGGCAGGAAGCCGCCAAAACCGTCATCGCTTTTGCCGCCGATGGGAAAGCCATCGGGATCATTGCCATAGCCGACAAGATCAAAGCCACTTCGCAACAGGCCATTGCTACCCTGCAGCAACGCGGCATCGCCGTGTACATGCTGACAGGCGACCATGCGCAAACAGCAGCGGCAGTAGCCCGGGAAACCGGTATACGGCATTATAAAGCAAGCGTGATGCCTGCCGACAAAGCCGCCTTTGTAAAAGAGTTGCAGCAACAGGGCAAAGTAGTAGCCATGGTTGGCGACGGCATCAACGACAGCCACGCATTGGCACAGGCAGACGTCAGCATCGCCATGGGCAAAGGGTCGGATATCGCCATGGATGTGGCAAAGATCACGCTCATCACTTCAGACCTGAACAGTATACCACAGGTATTGCGCTTGTCTGGCAGTACCGTCCGCACCATCCGCCAGAACCTGTTCTGGGCATTTATTTATAACCTGGTAGGGATCCCGCTGGCTGCGGGCATTCTTTATCCTTTTAACGGGTTCTTATTGGACCCTATGATAGCAGGGGCGGCCATGGCGCTTAGTTCCGTATCGGTTGTGAGCAACAGCCTGCGCCTGAAGCTATCCAAATTTTAAGTGTACATGATGATACAACGATACACCTGGAAGACCAGGAAGATTGAATACCCGGCAACAGATGCAGTGACCATACATTTTGATACCAACGGACAAGCCTTTGATTATTTACCAGGGCAATACGTGAATGTATATATAACCATCAACGGAAAAACAGAACAGCGCTCTTACTCTTTGTCCTCGTCCCCTTATCTGGATGAAGCGCCGGCCATTACTGTGAAACGGATAGAAGACGGCCTGGTGAGCAATTACCTGGCAGATCACGCGCATGAAATAGTGGAATGGGAAATAGAAGGACCACTAGGCATTTTTTCAACAGATGCAAATGCTTTTGAGAAAGACCAGGTACTGCTGATAGGCGGTGGCAGCGGCATTACCCCGCTGTTCTCCATCGCAAAATCTCTCCTGCACCGCTCTGCGGCAAAGGTGAGCATTGTGTACGCCAGCCGCATGCAGGAAAATACGCTCTTTTTTGAAGAACTAACTTCACTGGAAGCGGCATTTCCCGGGCGCCTGCAAGTGTACTATGCCTTCAGCAGGCATGACCAGGATCGCGAAGCAGGCTGCCGCTTGTATATCAACGAGCGCCTGAACCGCTTGCTGCTGAGAAAGATGATCCGTTCCATGATGGGAGAGGAGCTGCAACAGGCAGAATGGTTTGTTTGCGGTCCGGAAGGCTTGATCACCTTGGCAGAGGTAGTGGCAGAAGTATTGGAAATCCCTTCGCAGCAATTGCGTAAAGAGTATTTCAACCCCGCAGCTGCAGCGCAGGAGATACAATTACCAGATATCAGCAATGAAGTGCTGCTGCATTTTCTTGAACGCAGCAACCTGCTGGAAGTATCACCTGGTAAAAGTATCCTGGATACGGCGCTGGAAGAAGGCATTCCCATGTTCTATTCCTGTAAGAACGGTACCTGTGGCAGATGCGCCGGTAAGCTGCTCTGCGGTAAGGTACATATGAAAGCGAACTACGCCCTGCGGGAAGAATTGCTGCAGGAGGGATATATTCTCTTATGCCAGAGTTTTCCGCTGGATAACGAAGTGACAGTGGCGGTGGATGATTAATACTTAAATTAAAATCACGCATATGGCAAGAATAGTTGCAGCAATTAACATGACGCTTGACGGTTTTTGCGACCACACGGCGGGAATTGCGGATGATGAACTTCATCAGCATTATGCTGAGCTTCTGCGCAGCGCAGATGCCGCGTTATATGGCAGGATAACATACCAGCTGATGGAATTTTGGCCAACGGTATTAAAAGAACCGACCGGAAACAAATCAATGGATGAATTTGCCGTAATAATGGACAACATTCCAAAAATTGTTTTTTCCCGCACGCTGAAAGATCTTGAATGGAAAACAGCACGGCTGGCAAAACATGATCTTAAAGATGAAGTGTCAGCACTAAGAAAGCAGGAAGGCAAAGATATTTTAGTTGGCAGTCGCAGTTTAATTATAGCCCTGGCACAGCTTGACTTAATTGATGAATATCAACTTTGTATTCACCCGGTTATAGCTGGTGGCAGCTTGCCATTATTCGAAAACATAAATAGCAGGAAGCTGCTTAGGCTCATCAATACAAAAATATTAGGCTCCGGCGCTATTGTACTATATTATGAACCGGCAAAAGAGTCAGCATAAGCTTACTATTAATTATATAAAAACTATCCCCTATAGTGTAATGCTCCCGGCTCCGCTCCGTGCTAACTTTGACTAAACTTAAAAGATTGGATATATGAAAACGTTAAAGTTTAAAACCAATATCAAATGTTCCGGTTGTGTAGCTACCGCTACGCCTTTCCTGAACGAAGTAGCCGGACGCGATGGCTGGGAAGTGGATCTGCAAAGCCCGGAGAAGACGCTCGTAGTAGCCTCTGAAAAATCGGTTTCTGAAGCTGATATTATTGCCGCCATGCAAAAGGCAGGGTATAAGGCGGAAGGGATATAGTTGGAGAAAGGCTTCTCCTTCTCATCGTGAGCAAGCGGGGCTTCCGCCCCGTATTGCGAGTCGTGCAGAGGAAATCCGGGTCTTCATCCCCGTCATTGCGAGGAGTCCCCGGGCCCCTTGCGGGCTGGCCACGACGAAGCAATCTCCTGACACAATCTTCGCGAAGATCAGTTGGTAGATTGTGTCAGGAGATTGCTTCGTCGCCCCACGCGCTTAGGCTCTACTGCTCCTCGCAATGACGGCAAATCAAATACCCTTCCCTTACCACCCAATTAAATATAAAAAAATCCTCTAATTCTATAAACTCCGATCCAACTTTTACCATTACCTTTGCCACATATGAAACGCTTCATTGCCGTCATATTAACCTTCATCTACCTCGGTACCGCCATGGGCGCCAACGTGCAATTACACTATTGCATGGGCAAGCTCGTGAAATGGGAACTGGGTAGCAATAAGAAGGACCTCTGTGACTTCTGCGGCATGAAGAAAGACCCTTCCGGGACCAGCTTCGCTAAAAAGAAATGCTGTGAAGATGAATATAAAGAGCTGAAACTGAAGAAAGACCAGCGTGTATCCGAAAATGTGCAGCCCTTCCTGCTGGTGCCTTCAATCACCGCTCCCCTAACAGTATACGCTTTGCCGGATATCAAGGCGGTATCCCTGGCTACTGAATTCCCCGTAGCTACAGCGCCACCTGGCATCGCCGACGTCCCTGTTTTCCTCCTGCACTGCAATTTCCGCATCTGATAAGATAACCCCCGCATATCCCTTTGCATCCTGCAAAGGCAATTTCCTCTTTCCATTTTATTTACTAACAATTACTATTTATGGTACATAAGATCATTGAATGGTCCTTACGTAACCGTTTCATCGTGATCGTACTGGCAGCCGGCCTATTTGCATGGGGATTCTTTGCCGTAAAAAAGAACCCGATCGACGCCATTCCCGATCTCTCTGAAAACCAGGTGATCGTATTCACAGAATGGATGGGCCGGGGCCCGCAACTGATAGAAGACCAGGTCACCTATCCGCTGGTCACCAACCTGCAGGGCATTCCCAAAGTGAAATATGTGCGTGGTAATTCCATGTTCGGTATGAGCTTCATCTTCGTCATTTTTGACGATGACGCCGATATCTACTGGGCCAGGGAACGCGTATTGGAAAAGCTCAGCACCATCACCCGGCAGCTGCCCACGGGCGTATCACCTACATTGGGACCCGATGGCACCGGTGTTGGACACATCCTCTGGTACACACTGGACGCCCCGGATATAGACCTGGGAGAACAAAGGGCTATACAGGACTGGTACGTGAAATTTGCACTGCAGAACGTTCCGGGCGTGAGCGAGATCGCTTCTTTTGGCGGCGCCCAGCAGCAATACCAAATCACCCTCGATCCTAATAAGCTCCTGTATTACAAACTCGGTGTGGCAGATGTGATCAATGCCGTACGCACCAATAACAATGAATCCGGCGGCCGCAAATTTGAGCTGAGCGATATCGGCTATATCATCAAAACCAGCGGTTACCTGCAGTCTATTGAACAGATCAGGAACATCCCGGTAAAGAACCAGAACTCCATTCCCATCCGGGTGGTAGACATCGCCAACGTACAGATGACCGGCGAAACAAGACTGGGCATCTTTGACCAGGACGGTAAAGGTGAAAAGGTAGGCGGCATCGTGGTGATGCGCTACGGGGAGAATGCAGACGCTGTAATAGACCGCGTAAAGGCAAAAATGAAGGAAGTAGCCAAAGGCCTGCCCGCCGGTGTACAGTTCGATATTGTATACGACCGCGGAACGCTCATCAAAGAATCCGTGAATTCTATCAAACGCACGCTGATAGAAGAAATGGCTGTAGTATCCATCGTGGTGATCATCTTCCTTTTTCACTGGAGAAGCGCACTCAGTATCATCATACAGATCCCCATTACCCTGGCCGCCAGCTTTATCCTGCTGAACGCATTCGGGATTTCCTCCAATATCATGTCATTAACCGGCATTGCATTGGCCATCGGCGTGATCGTAGACAATGGGATCATCATGAGCGAGAACGCATATAAACACCTGGCAGAGCGCTACGCAGCCTGGCAGCAAAACAAACGGGAAAACTAAAGAACTATGAACTGGCTTCGAAAAATATTCCGTAAAGAACCGTCCTGGATCAGTGAGGAAGAAAGACTGGCTGTGATTGAGCAATCCAGCAAACAAGTGTCGAGAGGCGTGTTCTTTGCCACTATCATTATCATCACCTCTTTCCTGCCGGTGTTCATGCTGACAGGGCAGGAGGGGAAATTATTCCACCCGCTGGCATTTACCAAAACCTTCATCATGCTGGTAGACGCTGTGCTGGTGATCACCCTGGCCCCGGTGCTGATCTCCTTCTTCATGAAAGGAAAGTTCAGGCCCGACAACGCCAACCCGGTGAACCGCCTGCTGGAACGTATGTACGAACCGGTGATCCGCTGGGTGCTGCGCTGGCGCAAAACCACACTGGCCATTAACGTGCTGGCGCTGCTGATCTCCATCCCCCTGCTGAAAAGCCTGGGCACAGAGTTTATGCCGCCCCTGGATGAACAAAGCATCCTCTTCATGCCGGTTACCTTACCGGATGTCAGCAATGCAGAGATCAAACGCATCCTGCAGGTGCAGGATAAGATCATCCGCGCCGTACCGGAAGTAGACAAGGTACTCGGCAAAGCCGGAAGGGCCAGCACCGCCACCGACAATGCACCTATCAGCATGATTGAGACCATTATCATGCTGAAGCCTAAATCACAATGGCGGGAAGGTATCACCAAGAAAGACATCATCAAAGAGCTGGATGCAAAACTGCAGATACCCGGCGTGGTGAACGGCTGGACACAGCCTATCATTAACCGTATCAATATGCTATCCACCGGCGTGCGTACAGATGTAGGCATCAAGGTATTCGGACAAAACCTGGATACCATCGCGGCTGTTTCTGAAAAAGTAAAGAAAGCGCTGGAAGGTACCACCGGCATACAGGACCTCTACGTGGAGCCTGTTACCGGCGGCAAATACCTGGCGATAGATATTAAACGAGATGCACTGGCCCGCTACGGACTGAATGTAGACGATGTGAACCAGACCGTGGAAACCGCCATGGGCGGCGCTCCTATTGGCAACACGATAGAAGGGCGCAGGCGCTTTTCCATCAGTGTACGCCTGGCGCAGGATTACCGCAACAGTGTAGACCAGATCCGTCGTATACCCTTGCGCTCTCCCGCCTTTGGCGAGATCCCCCTGAGTGAGGTGGCAGAGGTACGCTTTGAGGACGGTCCGCCGATGATCACTTCTGAAAACGCCATCCTGCGTGGCGCCGTGATGTTCAACGTCAGGGGCCGCGACCTGGGTAGCACAGTACAGGAAGCAATCAATAAGATGAATGAAGAAAAGCAGATCCTGCCGCAGGGATATTTCCTGGAATGGAGCGGCCAGTACGAGAACCTGATCCGCGGTAAACAAACCCTGATGTGGATTGCACCGGTAGTGCTGGTGATCATCTTCTTCTCGCTGTACTTCGCCTTCCATTCCATCAGGGAAGCCTTCCTGAGCCTGATCACCGTGCCTTTTGCACTGATCGGCGGCGCTTATATCATCTATTTCTGGGGTGTGAACCTTTCAGTAGCAGTGGCAGTAGGCTTTATAGCGCTGTTCGGGATCGCGGTGGAAACGGGCATTGTGATGGTGATCTACCTGAATGATGCTATGCAGCAATTGGTAAAGCAAAAGGGTAACTCTGCAGAAACTATTACCCGGGCCGATTTACTGGAGGCTGTTGTGGCCGGCGCTGCAAAAAGGCTACGGCCCAAACTGATGACCGTATGTGTGTCCTTGTTTGGCCTGGTGCCGGTAATATGGGCTTCCGGTGTAGGTACAGATGTGATGAAGCCTATCGTATTACCCATGATCGGCGGCGTGCTGACCTCTTCCACGCATATCCTGCTGGTAACGCCACTGATCTTCTTAATGACGAAAGAATATGAATTACGGAAATACGGTAAACTGGAAGTATATGCAACGCAACATTAAAATAGTCATATGGTTGTTGTGCATGCTGCCTTTACAGCTCCTGGCGCAGCAACCCGTATTATCGCTGGATACCATCCTGCAGCGCATAGAACGGAACAACGTGAAGCTGAAATCCTATGCGCTGAAAGCAGATGCCTATAAATACAGCGCCGAGGCAGCCACCGCCTGGATGGCCCCTATGGTGGGCGTGGGCACTTTCATGACGCCTTATCCCGGTCAAAAGGTGATGGACGCAGACAAAGGCTCCATCATGTTCCAGATAGAACAGGATATTCCCAACACCTCCAAGCTGCGGGCAAAGAAGCGTTACATCGCTTCGCAGGGGGAGATAGAACGCGCAGGCAGGGAAGTAACCCTGAACGATCTGAAAGCACAGGCCAAACGCCTGTATTATAACTGGCTGATCGCCGAAGAGCGCATCCGTGTATTGGAGCGCAACCAGGAGATCATGGAAACGATGAAGAAGATCGCAGAAGTAAGATATCCGTATAACCAGTCGCAATTAGGCGGTATCTACAAAGTGACCGGCCGTGTATCGGAGAATTACAACATGATCCACATGCAGCACGGCGTGATCGACAAGGCCAGGGCCTGGCTGAATAGTTTGATGAACCGCCCGGGCCTGGAAGCTTTTGAGATCGATACCTCATTTGCCCCGGCGTTCACACCTGCTGCTAACTACGATACCGCTACCCTGGCAGCTACCCGGAAGGATATACGCAAAATGGATGCGAACATCGAATCCATGCAGCTGAACATCAATTCCATGAAATTAGGTAAGCGTCCTGACTTTAGGGTACGTTTTGATCATATGGCGCCTCTTGGTGAGGAGATGCCGAAACAATACAGCCTGATGGGCATGATCAGCATCCCTATTGCACCCTGGGCCTCTAAAATGTATAAGAACGAAGTAAAGGCCATGGAGCTGAACGTACAATCCATGCAAATGGAAAAAGCGGGTATGCTGCAGGAAACGCAAGGCATGCTGTATGGTATGGAAACAGAGATCCTGTCCATGCAGGAGCATATTGCTGCTACCGAATCAAAGATCCTGCCTCTGCTGCAGCGTACACTGGATGCGGACTTCCTTTCCTACCAGGAGAATAAGCTGGAACTGCCGGTGATCATCAACGACTGGGAAGCACTTACCATGGCCCAGGCAGACCTGCTGAATGAAAAGCTCAGATATTACGAAATGATCGTGGAATATGAAAAAGAATTATATCGTTAGCATATTATTCCTGCCGCTCATGGCAGTCTTGCTGTTTGCCTGCAAGCAAAAAGAAGCCCGGCAGGAGCAGCACAGCGGCCATAAAGAGCCTGCGCACCGTTACGACCAGGACAGCGCCCTCACGCCGCTGCTCAAACCGGTGAACGAACAGGTCATTGCGCAGATACCCACCATCCGGCCCGGAAAGCTGGACCAACCGCTTACCCGTACCCTGCAGGGGGTAACGGTGTACGATACCCGCAGCGAAACAGGCATCGCCAGCAGGGTAGCAGGCCGCATAGAAAAGCTCTATATCAAATACAATTATCAGCCTGTAAAGAAAGGACAGCTGATCATGCAGATCTATTCGCCTGAGCTGGTAGCGGCGCAAAGAGAACTGTTGTTCATCGCAGCAGGCAATGATGGTCCCACGCTCCTCAATGCAGCAAAGCAACGGCTCTTTTTACTCGGGATGACAGCGCAGCAACTGGAGCAGGTACTGCATAGCCGTCAGCCGGCTTATAGCGTATCGGTATACAGTAACGCCAGCGGGTATATTATTGACAAGGCAGCCAAAGCTGCCGTAAGCACTGCCACAGCTGCTGCTCCCACAGGTGGAGACGAAATGGGAGGAATGAACGCTGCAGCTGCGGCACCGTCTTCACAGCCTGCAACGCCTGCCGCAGGTACACCGCTCATGCTCCGTGAAGGACAATATGTAAGCGCCGGAGAGAATCTCTTTACCGTTTACAAAGCAGATAAACTGGTAGGGGAGTTTGCTGTAGCACCATCCCTCGCAGCAACAATCCGGAAAGGACAGGCCTTAGATCTGCAAAGCCTTGCAGACAGCAGCAAAAGTATAGCAGCCACCATCGGCCTTATACAACCTGTTTTCCGTAATGGAGAAAATTTTGTGCTCCTGCGCGTATACCTGCAGGGCCAGCCTTTTAAAGCAGGCGAACTGTTGACAGCAGGCATTCCTGTGAAAACAGCAGCAGGCGTATGGTTGCCAGCAGCGGCAGTACTACAGCTGGGCGATCGTGATGTAATATTCAAGAAGGAAGGGAGCGTGTACAAGCCCCTTGCTATCCATACAGGTATGAAAGCAGGCGGATATATCCAGGTGCCCGATAGCATTGCCACATGGGATGTTGCAGCCAATGCGTCTTACCTGGTAGACAGCGAAAGCTTTATAAAATGATCAAGACATGGAAAGAAAACATTTTATCCGGAATATAACAATGGCCTTACTGGCGCCCGCATTGCTGCTTAGTGCATGCGATACCGGGAAGAAGACGGCAGACAAGGGAGAACAGACCTATACCTGTCCTATGCACCCGCAGATCGTGCAGCAGGGGCCAGGCACCTGTCCTATCTGCGGAATGGACCTGGTGTCAGTAAGCGCCGCAGGTAAACGTAATGAGCTGATGCTGGATCAGAACCAGGTCGCATTGGCCAACATTACTACCGTTAGCGCAGGTGCAGGCGACCTCGGCAATTTCAAAAGACTGAACGGTAAGCTGGCCGTGAACCCGCAGCATACTGTGTATATCAGCAGCCGTGTACCGGGCCGCATAGAACAGCTGTATGTAAAAGAAACCGGTGTACCGGTGCACAAAGGACAGCCCTTGTATAAGATCTATTCTGAACAGCTGGCCGGCCTGCAGCAGGAATACCTGGTAGCGGCAGCGCAAAGTGCCGCTTTTCCCGATAACGCCCGCTTTCAGCAGATAGAAAGCGCTGCGCGGCAGAAACTGCAATTGTATGACGTGTCTGCACATACACTGGACCAGATCAGGCAAACTAAAAAAGCAGATCCCTACATCACTTATACTGCTTCCGCAAATGGCGTTGTAGCGGCTGTATCCGCAGGAGAGGGGCAATATGTATCCGAAGGCAGCACGATCCTGCAATTGGAGAATTACGACCAGTTATGGGTGGAAGCTGATGTATATCCTGCTGAATTGAACCAGGTAAGCATTGGCAAAAAAGTAAAGGTGGCAGTGAACGGATGGGACGATCAGCCGGTAGACATGCAGGTGGAATTTATCACCCCCGCGCTGCAAACCGGCACGCAGGTGGCCCAGCTGAGAGGAACCATTTCCAACAGCAAACAGTTATGGCAACCCGGTATGCAGGCTAATATTTACCTGCCCTCCGGAGAGCGTAGCAATGTGATCACACTGCCCGCCGGGGCCGTGATCCGGGATGAAAAAGGCGCACATGTATGGATCAGGAAGGGCCGGGATCGATTTGTGCCGCGTATGGTTAAGACAGGCTCGGAGAATGCAGACCAGGTAGAGATCAAAGAAGGCCTGCAGGCAGGAGAAACGGTAGTGGTCACCGGCGCTTATCTCTTATACAGCGAATTCGTGCTGAAGAAAGGCGCCAATCCCATGGCAGGACATACACACTAATATTTTAAAAGCTATTCAATAAAACTATCAAACTATCAATTATGTTGAAACAAACCATGAAAGCCGGTATACCGGTACTCGCAATGATCCTGCTGGCGGCCTGTGGCGGCGGCAGCAGCAATGCAGAAAAAGAAAACGCTGCAGCACATGAAGAGCATGCAACAGCAGCCCCCGCTGCCCCTGTAAAGCTGAAAGATGAAAAAGTGAATGGTGTCTATCAGCACTACGTACACCTTACTACTGCGTTGATCAATGCTGATTCTGCCGAAGCAAAGGTAGCAGGTACTGCCATCGCTGAAAGCGCTAAAGAACTTACTAATGCAGGCGCCATCGCAGATAACGCGCAAAAAATAGCCGCCGCATCTACATTGGCAGCACAGCGTGAGCTGTATGCCCTGTTAAGTAATGATGTGATCACCCTGGTTAAATCCAGCGGCTTAAGCAGCGGCGAACTATATGTGGATTATTGCCCGATGGCCAATAACGATAAAGGCGCGAATTGGTTATCCGCCGCAAAGGATATCAAAAATCCTTATTTCGGTGATGATATGCTGACTTGCGGAGAAGTGCAGGAAACGATCAAATAGATCATCATAGATTAATCCAAAGCGAATTACGAATGATGCCCTGCTGCGGCCCAGTTCGTAATTTGCTTTGGATCTGCTGCATCTGTTCTTACTTTCGGCAGGCTCTCCGGGTAATTCTTTTGTATGAAAGCGATCATCTTTTCTCTCAGTTCGCAGCGAAGGTCAAATGCCTTTCCTGAGCTGGTCGCGCTGATCAGCAGGCGTACCTCCATGGTCCTTTCGTTGGTATTGGTGACATGCACCACTTTTACTCTTTTATCCCATAGCGGATGATCTTCCAGCAGTCTTTCAAACTCTTTTCTTATTTCATCTACCGGGCAGGAGTAATCCACATACAGGAATACAGTGCCTAGTATGGCGGAGCCGGTTCGTGTCCAGTTCTGGAAGGGTTTCTCAATAAAATAATTGATGGGCAGTATCAGCTTGCGTTGGTCCCAGATGCCTACTACCACATAGGTGAGTGTGATCTCTTCCACCCTTCCCCATTCTCCTTCCACTATCAATACATCATCAATACGGATAGGTTGTGTGAATGCAATTTGCAGACCGGCCAGGAAATTACTCAGCGAACGCTGCGCCGCAAAACCCACGATAATACCGCCCACGCCTACACCGGTGAGCAGACCGGTACCGATCTTACGCAGGCTGTCAAAGCTCAGCAATACAGCACATATTACCAATATCACGATCATGCTGATGGCAATTTTCCGTAGAAAGGATAATTGTGTCCTGATCTTACGTTCGCGAAGGTTATCGGACTTACGCAGATCATATGCGTGCTCAATGTAATCCTCAAATACTTTTACTACTCCTATTAGTATATAGCCGAACCCGATGATCAGCAACACTTCCACTATCGAGCTGATCACATGCTGCTGTTTCGGCCTCAGCTCCATTAGCGGTATCACCATATTCAGTACCAGTATGGGCAGAAAATAATTCACGGGCTTGCCCATACGTTTGAGAATGGACCTGATAACAGAATAATCTTCTGGCGGCGCCTGCGGAGACTTGCGTAAGAACAGGGCCAGCAACCCTTTAATGATCAAACCGGTGATCAGCGCACAGGCCGCCAGTACAATGTTTCCGATCAGTGGCGGTAGATGGCTGAGAAATTGTTGGAATTGTTCAAGCATACAATAAATATACAAATGATCTGCCTTTTTTAACAGGGCCGAATGGTATAGTGTTTGTGCCCATTTTAGTAAAATCATTGTATCATGGGAAAAGACAGGGAAGGAAAATTTCACCCGCAGGCCCCCAATGTGCACATGCGGCATATTAACCGGAACACTGAAAAAGGGGATGAAGAAGAACATCTCGCAAATGCTTTAAGAGAGGAGCCGGATGTCATGTCCAGGAAGCGTTTTGATTCCCTGCATAAGCCTGTTGAGTCACGGCAGGCTGAAGCGATGAATGAGCGTTTATCCAGGGATGATTTTATGGAGCTGTCCACTCACCATGCAGATAATTGTGTTACGCTCTATATGCCTGCACATAAATATGGTGTAGAAGTAAATGAGCGGCAGGATGCTATTTTGTTTAAGCAGCTGCTGCAACAGGCGCAACAGCAATTGCAGCAGAAAGGCATTGCCCGCGATCAGCTGGAAACTATTTTACAGGCTGGTTTTGATCTGCAGCAGGATGATGCTTTCTGGCGCAGGCAGCAACGGGGCCTGGGTGTTTTCATTGCGCAGGATTATTTCAAATATATACAATTGCCGTATAGTGTAGACCCCCAGTGTTATATCAATCACTCATTCTATACAAGCCCCCTGCTGCCATTGCTAACCAGCAGGGAACATTTTTATCTGCTGGTCATCAGCAAACGTAAGGCTACCCTATACGAAGCAGATGCCTTTGGTATGCGGGAAATACCCGTTGAGGGAATGCCACGTGGTATTGACGATGTGGTGCATTTTGAGGAAAAAGATGACCAGCAGCTTTTCCGTACAGGCAGCTCAGGTGCAGGGCATGGCGCTAATTATCACGGGATCGGCTCCGGCAAGCCGGACGAAAAAGCTAATATCTCCATGTACATGGATGAAGTGGATGAAACCTTGTGGAAGGAAGTGCTTTCCACTAAGCATATCCCGCTGATGCTGGCCGCGGTAGAATATATGATTCCCATCTTCAGGAAGAGAACGCATTATAAACACCTGGTAGACGATGCGCTGACAGGCAACTTTGAATATGAAAGCGTCAACTCGCTGTACGAGAAAGCCCGCGAAAAAATGAAGCCGTATTTTGATAAGGATCGCCGGGACGCATTGGAACAATATGGCAATAACAGCGGTAATGGCCTGACCTCCACCATACCGGATGATATCATACCTGCCTGTTATTACTCACGGGTCGATACGCTGTTCATCCGGAAAGATGCGCAGCTCTGGGGTAATTTTAATGAACAGGATAATAAACTGGTACTGCACTCCTCAGAACAGCCGGGCGACGAATGTATGATAAACGCCGCGGCTGCAAAGGCAGTGGAAACAGGTGCCGCAGTATTCATGCTCAATAGAGAACAGATGCCTGCGGGTAGCCCAATGGCCGCCCGTATGCGTTACTAAAAGTTTGAGGGTTTAAAAGTTTGAATGTTTGAAGGCAGACGTTTCATGTAGACCGCCTCAAACATTCAAACCCTCAAACTTTCAAACTTTTTTGTTATTTTCGTCCCGATGAACCTCTGGAAAAATATCATCAAAAGTCCTACCTGACCTTTTGGTCTTACATATACGCCTGTAACAGGCGTCATTCCCCTTATTAAATAACATAATTTTTTGAGAAAAGATGCTTCCCTCGGGCGAAGTGTCCAATGCTGCATTCCCTAAACTAATACCTGCAATGAAAACGATCATAGAACCGTTTAAAATAAAATCTGTAGAACCTATTTACTTTACTACCCGCGAAGAGCGTGTACGTATCCTGTCAGCTGCGCATTTTAATCCTTTTCTGATCCACGCCAGGGATGTGATCATTGACCTGTTAACAGACAGCGGCACCAGCGCCATGAGCAGCGAGCAGTGGGCGGGCGTGATGCGCGGCGACGAAAGCTATGCAGGCAGCGAAAGCTTCTTTCGCTTTGAGAACAGTGTGCGGAATATCACCGGTATGCCTTTTATTATCCCCACACACCAGGGCCGGGCGGCAGAAAAGATCCTTTTCAGCATTACCGGCGGTAAAGGAAAATATTTTGTAAGCAATACCCTGTTTGACACTACCAGGGCCAATATAGAATTCTCCGGTGCGGAAGGAGTGGACCTCTTATGTGATGAAGGAAAGCAGCCCGCATTGGTAGCGCCTTTTAAAGGAAATATCAATGTGCAGGCGCTGGACCAGTTCATCCGGGAAAAAGGCGCAGCGCATATTCCCATGGTGATCATCACAGTTACCAACAACTCCGGTGGAGGACAGCCGGTAAGCATGGAGAATGTACGCGCCGCCAGGCAGGTATGCGATAAATATGGGGTACGTTTGTTCATTGATGCCTGCCGCTTCGCAGAGAATTGTTACTTCATCAAAAAGCGGGAGAAGGGCTATGAGCATAAAACCATCCTGGCCATTGCACAGGAATTGTTCTCCTATGCAGACGGCTGTACCATGAGCGCCAAGAAGGATGCCTTTGCGAACATCGGCGGTTTTCTGGCCCTTCGAGATGAGCAGCTGGCAATGGAATGCCGCAATCTGCTGATCATCACAGAAGGGTTCCCCACTTACGGCGGACTGGCCGGGCGCGACCTGGAAGCAATTGCTATTGGCCTGGAAGAAGTGATGCACGAAGATTATCTGCAATACCGTATCCGCAGTATTGAATATATAGGGGAGAAGCTGGATGCGGCTGGCGTGCCTTACATCAAACCAACCGGCGGTCACGCAGTATACCTGGATGCAAAGGCATTTCTGCCGCACATCCCGGTACATCAGTATCCGGGTCAGGCGCTGTGCGCGGCCCTGTATATTGAAGGCGGCGTGCGCGGCGTGGAAATAGGCTCTGTGATGTTCGGTAAATATGCGGCAGACGGATCATTGCTGCCCGCCCAGATGGAGCTGGTGCGGCTGGCCATTCCCCGCAGGGTATACACCCAAAGCCATATTGATTATGTGGCGGAAGTGATTGTAGAAGTATTCAAAAACCGTGATAAGATCAAAGGATATAAAATCGCATATGAAACGCCGCTGTTAAGGCATTTCACCGCGCGCTTTGAAGAACTATAAAAAGCTCATCATATGCTCTGATGCTTCCAGTATATAGCTCAGGTCATTGGCTTTGTTGGGCGGTACTGCAATGTGGAGGCTTTGATCAAGCGGCGCCCAGCGTCCCGGGTCTGAATAATTGGAGAAGATAATAACGCTGGGAACGTTCAGTGCAGCAGCGATATGTGATACGCCGGTGTCATTACTTAGCAACAGCTGTGAACGTTGAATGAGTGCGGCCATTTCACCGATAGTGGTTTGCCCTGCGTGTTCAACGAGATCAATGGCAGGAGACTGCATCTGTTCAGCAACAGCGGCGGTGAGCGCTCCTTCTTCTTCGGATCCTGTAATTAATATCGTGTGCCCGCTTGCAGCCAGTGCGTCGCCTATGGCGGCAAAGTTCGCCGCAGGCCAGCGGCGCCTGGGATCGCGTGCACCCGGATGAATACAGATGTATTTGCCAGGTTCCAGTTGTAAGCTATCCATGATCGTCTCGGTGCCTGCATATTCATCCGGACTGATGGGAAATTCCAAAGTGGTGCCGTCGATCGGAATATCCAGCGCCTGTACTATTTTCAGTAAGCGTAGTATTTCATGCTCACTTTCCGTCATTAGCGGAAATAGCTGTTCATTGGGCGCCCATACCCCGGCAGCACGGAGCCCCGCCGTGATCCTTCCATCCAGCAGAAAGCAGCAATCGTTGGTATAGGTGCCGCTGCCTTGCATCTGTAATACCAGGTCATATTGCTGTTGCTGTGCATGCAGCAGGAAGCCCGTTACCCTGGAAGGGATCACCTCCTGCTCCGGCAGCCCGGGCCATCCGGGAAAGGTAAGGAAGCCGTTGAAATAATGAGAGAATCGTTCCACGAAATCTTCTTTCCCCGGCAGGCCAAGCAAGGTGATGTCTGCATGCGGATAGGCCTTTCTGATAGCGCGTACGGCGGGGATCATGCAAAGCAGATCGCCCAGCTGTAATGCACGCAGTATCGCTATTTTGTTGATGTTCTCCATTATATCACGGCTTTAAGCTCATGCATATTGCTGAGCAGTTCCTGTACTGATTGTATCACATCTGCAGCAGTTACATCTGCTACAAAGGAGGCGTTGTGCTTGCATTCAGCAATAATGTCCGTCTCCATTTTTTTTGTTTCCAGTCCGCACAGCGGACATGTAGTGGTCCATGAGATCAGGGGCCGCGCCAGTGCGCTGGTCATGGGCATGCCGGTGATCAGGTTGCCTACCCAATAAATGCCCACCGCCGGAACGCGTAATGCGTAAGCCAGGTGCAGCGGGCCGGAGTCATTGGATACAACTACATCGGCCATAGAGAGCAGCCCGGTAAGCCCGCATACAGAAAGCTTTCCGCAAAGGCTGTAAGCCCCGTCACGCTGATGCATGTTCTGCATCAGCGCGTCTGCCAGGTAGCTTTCTTCTTCCAGCCCGTTGATATAAACGGTATATCCTTCCTGCACCAGGTGATCGGCCACTTCTGCAAAATTGATCGCGGGCCAGTGCCGCCGCGGGTCTGTGGCACCGGGATGTATCACCGCAATGCGCCCGTTATGGAGCTCGGGTAAAACCGCGCGGGCCTCCTGCAGGTCTTTGTCTGTTACGGTAATGGCAGGCGCCATATGACGGGTGCTGGCGCCCAGGTAAGACACCAGTTCCAGGTAACGGAGGATCTCGCTGTAGTGAACAATATATGGTACGTTGATATCCAGGGCAGGCGCGTCTGGCGCCTGCAATCCTATACTCAGCCGGGCTCCCAGCTTTTGTACGAAAGGGTTGGAAAAACGGCCGCCGCCGTGCATCTGTATAGCAATATCGAATTGCTCATTTTGCATTTGTTCAAAAAAGAGCGCCAGCTCTGCGGCGTCCGCCTCGTAGTGCGCAGCTTCGCCCACGCCAGGGTAGGGAGGTATTACCACCACCCGGTCTACAGGCCCCGGACGGTCTGTAAGAAAGGCCTGGTGCATTTTTTTTCCCAGGTATACGATCTCGTTATCCGGGTAGGCTTCTTTCAATGCTCTTAAGGCGGGCAATGCAAATATGAAATCCCCCAGGGCGTTGGCCCGTAGTACAGCGATCTTTTTCATAAGCGACTAGCAATTAGCTTTTAGCAATTAGCACAGCGTCTGTTCCGTTAGCTAATAGCCAATAGCTAATAGCCAACAGCTGTTCTTTATGGCCAGGAAGTTTCCTGTAATGGTATAACCATGATCTCCGGAACAGCCGTATCTGATGGTCCTTCCAACAGGAAACGGATATTGCCCGCTACATTCTCCGGGTCCTGCAGTTTGGTCTGGTCAATATCCGGGAAGCGGTCCAGCAGGAAAGGCGTTTTCATGCCGCCTGCAATTAATGCGGTTACCTTGATGCCGTGCTGGCGTGCTTCCGTAAACAGCGCCTGTGTGAAGCCGCGTAGTCCCCATTTGCTGGCATGATAGGCAGAAGCTTCGGGCCAGGCGCGTAAGCAGGCGGTGGATACGATATTGATAATATGACCGCCCCCGTGCTCCGACATAATGGGCAAGGCATACTTGCTGGTGATGAAAGGCCCGCGCAGGTTTACAGACATGACAACATCCCATTCCGCTACGCTCATCTCAGTGATCGCTTTGGTAAAATCAACACCGGCGTTGTTGATTAGCACATCCAGCCGGCCGTATTTATCAACGATCTCGCGATACGCTTCCTGTACATTCTCTTCTTTGCTTACATCCAGGTGCAAAGGATAGGCCTCTCCGTTGTTCTCCTGGATATCTTCGGCCAGCTTTACCGCTTTGGCGTCCTGTATATCCCCGATGATCACAATGTGATCTTCTGCCAGCTCCTTACAAATGGATTTACCGAGGCCCTGGCTGCCTCCGGTGACTAATACTACCTTTTTGTTCTGCATGGGTATTGTGTGGTTTAATGTTTTCAGATCTCTTTCCCTACGCCGGAGGCCTGACCGGTGATGTAGCTGATCGGTCTTGCGCTCGCTACGGCTGTGCGGAACAATTCCTCCCATTCCTTCGTGAACCGCTGTATGTTAAAGCGCCGTTCCGCTATCTTCCGTCCCTCTGCGCCTATACGGGCGGCCAGTTCGGGTTTGCGCAGCAGCAGCTCCATCTTTTTGATCAGCGCGGCCGGATCGGTATCCATAAACCCTGATTGACCGTTGCAGATGATGGTGGCCAGTTCTGTGGTAGCCAGCGCCACCACCGGTATACCCATCATCATGGCCTCGCATACGGCCAGTCCGAGGCTGGTGTAGCGGATCGGGTTAAAGAAGAAACGGTACTGGCAGATGAATTCCGGCAGCTCTGTATGGGTTACTTCTCCAAGTCCGCCCAGTTCATCGGCGCCCATGCCCACCAGGTCAAGCGGTACCTGGCGGGAGGCTTCCCTGAATACGTCCAGCCCCAGGCGACGGCCTCTTTTGGCCAGGTTGTTCACCACTACGATGCCCCTTTCCAGCTGCCCGGTATAATGAACATGATCCGGTATCATCACGCCGTGCTCGATCACTACGGCAGGGCTGCGGTTATTATCCCACATCAGCTTGTTGAAGGAGGTGACATGGACCAGGATGGTATCCGGACTGTCCACAATATGGCGGGTATCCGTTGGGTGCTGCCTGGGTGGGTCGTGCTCCAGGTAGATCTTCGGCAGCTGCCGCTGCTCGGTTGTGAGGATCTCGTACTGGTCCGTCTGGTAATTGGCTGCGCTCTGGAACAGGATACAGTCAAAAGCGGTATGCGGTATATCTTTTACAGGTATTTCATGTACATGATTACCGAAAGGGTAGGTGTTGCCGCGGCCTATATAACCGGCAGTACGGGCTTCATTAACAGGCAGATAGATATCATAGTTGCCCTGCGACAAATAGTACAGGTAGCTGCCGTGTACATGCCAGGTAAAGACCTTCAATCTGGTTTCCATTATAATATGAGTTTGGTGAACTGGAACTATTTTGCCTCAATTAACGAGCCATACCATTACCCCGGGAAGGAGCGGATGAGGCAGTAGAATATTTTCCTCGCTTTATAGAGCATCCCCACGTTTATTACTTGGATAAGTATATTAGCTTATTACATATTACTATAAATAATATTCAATTAAACATTTGTTTAAACTAAACAAACGTTTAATTTTGTGTTTCAAACGAACGTTTAATTAATTAGTTGTTAGTGCGTGGTTGGAAGATAAGAGAGAGTGAAACAGTGGGAAGCGGGACGGAAGTATTAAGATCAGAAAGGAAACAGCAGTAAGACACAAGACGTAAGACGGGAACCAGGCAGGATGATTGACAGACAGAAAGGTAACAGAGATAGCCAGACGGGAAAAAGGTAAAGCGTAACAGGATGGAAAAGGAATCAATTAGTAGTGAGATAAGGTACCGGGCGCTAACAACTAATTCTTTACAACTTACTAATCATGGAGGAAGCGACAATGGATTTTAATCAGAAACAATTACAGATCCTGGAAACAGCGGAGAGACTATTTGCAATGCATGGGTTTCACGGGGCTTCTGTAAGAGATATTGCGCAGGGAGCGGATGTTAACATCGCCATGATATCCTACTACTTTGGATCAAAGGAGCGCCTCATCGAGTCGATTTTTCTGAAACGTATTATGGACGTAAAATCAGGTCTCGATGAGTTACTGAAAAATAAAGATCTCGATCCCCTTGAAAAAATGAACAGGCTGATAGACCTGTTTATTGCCAGAATTTCGGAACGGCCTTATTTCTGCAGGATGATGGTACGGGCCCAGGCAACAGAGGAAGGGATCCCCACCGAACTGATCACGGATGTTAAGAAACAGATGTATGAAATGGTGAAGAAGCTGATCACAGAAGGACAAAAGAAAGGCGTTTTTGTGACCGACCTCGACCCCCTGATGATGGTAAGCACCATCGTAGGTACTGCCAATCACGTGGTCCTTTCACAAAACTACCTCCGCAAGCTCTGGAACCTGGAAAGCATCGCGGATGAAAAGTTCCGCACACAGCTCCAGGAGAGAGTAGGAAATCACTTAAAGAAAATGTTTAAAGTAGTTTTAACCAATGAACGTTAGGAGTATATACAGATCATCATTCCTGGTAACCCTGGGACTGTTGCTGGCCTTTAGTCTGGCCAGCCAGGCGCAGACCGGTGGAAAGCTTACCCTGAATGAGGCTATTGATCTTAGCTTAAAGAACAGCAAACAGCTGAAGTTAAACCAGACGAAGATCATCTCTGCTACCAATGCAGTAAAAGATGCCAACGCAAAGCAGCTGCCCGAAGCCAGCGTATCAGGTTCTTACCTGCGCATCAACAAGCCGAATGTGGATATGAAGAGCAGCGATAACAGCAGTGGTGGCAGCGGCTTTCAGTTCGACGCCAACCAGGTGGCTTATGGTATCGCCTCTGTTTCCGTACCGCTTTTTTCAGGCTTCAAGATCCAGGCCGGAAAGGAATCTGCCCGTTACCTGGCCGTAGCCGCCAAGCTGGATGCTGACCGCGATAGGGAAGAAGTGATCCAGAACACCGTAGCGGCTTACAGTAACCTGTACAAGGCATCCGTAGCAGTGAACCTGGTAAGAGAGAACCTGAAACAGCAACAGCAGCGTACTACCGACTTTACCAACATGGAAAAGAACGGCCTGCTTGCCCGCAACGATTTATTGAAGGCGCAACTGCAGCAGTCTAATATAGAAGTGGCTTTAACACAGGCAGAAAGTGATCTGAAAGTGGCCCGTATCAATATGAACATCATGCTCGGTATTCCTGAAAACAGCCAGTATGATGTAGATACCACCTTCCTTGCACAGGCTGGCCCCGACGGCAAGAGCGTAGCAGAATGGGAACAGACCGCCCTGCAGAGACGTAAGGATGCCGCCGCATTGCAGGCGCATGAGAAAGCTGCCTATGCAGGTATCAAATCCGCCAAAGGAGACTATTATCCTTCTCTCTCCCTCACCGGTGGTTATGTGGCTGCCAACATCCCGAATTTCCTGACCGTTACCAATGCCGTGAATGTAGGCGTAGGGCTGAAGTATAACCTGTCTTCCCTCTGGAAAACAGGCTCCAAGGTAGATGATGCGAAGAACGAGCTGAATGCGGTAAAGATCAACGAAGAAATGCTGGCAGACAACATTCACGTACAGGTGAATGAAGCATATGAGAACTATGTAGTAAGCACCAAGAAGATAGAGATGTATGAAAAGGCAATAGAGCAGGCAGACGAGAACTACCGCATTACAAAGAACAAGCACGAGAACAGCCTGGCCACTACTACCGACCTGCTGGAAGCCGACGTAGCCCAGCTGCAGGCAAAGTTGAACTACACTACCGCCAAAGCAGATGCCGTGGTTTCCTATAACAAATTACTGGAAACAGCAGGAGTGCTGAGTGACAATAAATAGTGATCATCATCAAAAAAGTACTAAACCAACAAGAAATTCAATTAAGGTCTTTATGGAAACAGTTAATGAAGTAAGATCTACCAGTCATAAAGCAGCTAACGCTGCACAGGGTGAGAATGGCGCTCCTAAGAAAAAGAACCTGCGCTTCATTATCATACTGGCCGTACTGGTAATAGGCGGTGGTTCCTTTGGTATCACCAAATATGTGCATGCCCTGCATCACGAAGAAACAGACAATGCGCAGATAGAAGCCAACGTGAGCCCGGTAATACCCCGTGTAAGCGGTTATGTGAAAGAAGTTAGGGTAAAGGATAACCAGCTCGTGAAAAAAGGCGACACCCTGGTGGTGCTCGACGACCGCGATCTGCAGATCAAATTACAACAGGCAGAAGCCTCCCTGGTAGCTGCACAGGCTAACGTAGGCGTAGCAGAAGCGAATACCACTGCATCCCGCGCCAATATCGTTACCTCTCATGCAAATGTGGCAACAGTGGAAGCCCAGATAGAAGCTGCCAAGGTAAACCTGTGGCGCGCTTCACAGGACTACGACAGGTATGCTAACCTGATCAAGGACCACTCTATCACCCAGCAGCAATACGAGCAGGCCCTGGCCACCAAGCAAACCGCAGAACGCCAGCTGCAGGTACTGCAGGAGCAGAAAGCATATGCCGCCAAACAAACCTCTGTGGTAGCTTCCCAGAGCGATGCTACCGCCCGTCAGATCAGCGCTGCACAAGCCGTGATCAAAGAACGTGAGGCAGATGTGGCAGATGCTAAGCTGAACCTTTCCTATACAGTGATCACTGCCCCGGAAGATGGCAGGGTATCTAAAACATATGTACAGCCCGGACAATACCTCCAGGCAGGACAGTCACTGTTCAGCGTAGTGCTCGATAACAGCATATGGGTAGTGGCTAACTTCAAGGAAACACAGCTGGATAAAATGAAGGTTGGACAGAAAGTAGAGATCCATGTAGACGCTTTCCCTGAGAAAAACCTGGATGCGCATGTGGCTTCCTTCTCTCCGGCTACCGGCGCAAGGTTTGCACTGCTGCCTCCCGATAACGCCTCCGGCAACTTCGTGAAAGTGGTACAGCGCTTACCCGTGAAGATAGAATTTGATCATCCGGAAGATCCGATAGTAAAGCAGCTGCGTGCAGGCCTGAACGTGGTAGTAGATGTAAATCTTGACTAATTAACAACATCGATCGTTTTATGACGCAACAGGAATCATTGGTGGAATACGGAGCCCGGAGGGTGATCATCACCATCACTGCTATCTTCTGCGCACTCCTCGAAATAGTGGATACCACTATCGTGAACGTGGCGCTGAATGATATGCGGGGTAACCTGGGCGCAACCATGAGTGAAGTAGGATGGGTAGTGACCGCTTATGCGATAGGTAACGTGATCATCATTCCCATGACCAGCTGGTTGGCCCAGCAGTTTGGCCGACGTAACTACTTCGCCGTATCCATTATCATATTCACCATCTCCTCTTTCCTGTGCGGTAACGCCAGTGTGTTGTGGGAGCTGGTACTATTCAGGTTCATCCAGGGGGTGGGCGGCGGCGCGCTGCTGGTAACATCCCAGACGATTATAACCGAAAGCTACCCGGTAGAAAAACGTGGTATGGCGCAGGCCATCTACGGCCTGGGTGTGATCATAGGTCCTACCTTAGGTCCTCCGCTGGGTGGTTATATTGTAGACAACTTTTCCTGGCCATATATATTTTACATCAACATTCCCATAGGTATTACTGCCACCCTGCTGACCCTGCAGTTTGTGCGAAGTCCCAAATATGGAGAAAAGAAAGCGGCAAATGAAATAGACTGGTGGGGCATTGCTTTCCTGGCCTTAGCCGTAGGCTCACTCCAGTATGTACTGGAGCGCGGACAGGAAGATGACTGGTTCAGTGATGGAACAATTGCAACGTTAGCGGTAGTGTCAGTGCTTGGATTTTTCTTCTTTGTGTGGAGGGAATTGGTGTACAAGAATCCAATCGTAGAACTGCGTGTATTGAAGAACGGAAACCTGCGGATCGGAACAATTTTGTCTTTTGTAATGGGATTTGGTTTGTACGGATCCACCTTCGTTATACCCTTGTATACGCAGGGTATAATGGGGTGGACCGCCACGCAGTCCGGTTTGCTGATGCTGCCCGCCGCACTCATGACGGCCTTCATGATGCCGTTCATTGGCCAGATGCTGGGCAAAGGCGTGTCGCAGCCCTTGCTGATCGCATTAGGTATGGGCGCCTTCTTTATATACAGTTTCTGGGGATACAAGATCATCAGCCCGGATACAGGTAAGGATGCTTTCTTCTGGATGCTGATCGTGCGTGGTATTGGCCTGGCGATGCTGTTCATTCCCATTACCGCCTTATCGCTCTCTTCCCTGAAGGGCGTGCAGATAGGACAGGGGGCCGCCTTCACAGGGATGGCCCGGCAATTGGGAGGTTCTTTCGGGATCGCATTGATCACCACTTTCGTATCGCGCAGGAACCAGCTGCACCGTAATGACCTGGTTAGTGATCTCGACATCAATAACCCGGTGGTAGCGAGCAGGCTGCATGCCATGCAGGCCAATTTCATGGCAAAAGGAGCGGATGCAGCAACGGCCTTGAAAAGAGCATACCAGTCGCTGGAGTACTCCATCACAAAACAGCAGACAGTATTGTCCTATATGGATGTGTTCCTTTACCTCGGAGTGTTATTCCTGATCTTTGTGCCGCTGGTATTGATGGTAAAGACCAAAAAGCAAACAGGTAAATTAGATGCAAGTGCAATGCACTAAAAGATATTAAGGTATGTTACTAACAGTGTAACAGTTGTAGGTTTAGGTAAAAGCCGGAATAGTCTTGTTCCGGTTTTCCTTTTTTATCAACCGCCCAACCCGCCTAACATACTGAATACAATGACGCCCAGCACGATCAGGGTGATCCCTACATACAGGTAATCTTTTTCCAGCAGGAACGCCAGTACGGAGAAGAGTATACGCGCTATCGGCGTAGCGATCAGCATGACTACTCCCAGCTGGATCAGCTCTTTACCATGTCCCTCGCATACGCCGCGCACAATGGAAGGCAGGTTGTCCCAGCGGGCGTTAGGCCCCGCAAAAGCCCGGTAAGCTGGCTCCTCATGCCCATGCCGTACCAGGTAGATCATACCGCCCGCGATCACTACAATGCCGGAGAAGATAACGCCAAAACGCAGCAGGGCGCCCATTAATTTTTCTACATCTTTATCCGCCCAATATTTCTTTGATAGCCAGTGTTTCATCATTGATCAGAATTTCCCTGTAACGCCGTTATAGATCATTTGTAATGCCAGCAGCGTGATCACCACGCTGAAAATAATACGCAGTAATTTGGTGTTGGCTTTGGCCAGTATCCTGGTGCCGCCCAGCGCGCCGGCCAGTACGCCCAGTACTACAGGCAGGCACAGCCCCGGGTCTATATACCCTCTTTGCAGGTATACCACTGCGCTGGCGGCAGCAGTAACGCCTATCATAAAATTGCTGGTAGTCGTGGATACCTTGAAAGGAACCCGCATCATATTATCCATGGCCAGCACTTTTAAAGCGCCGGAACCAATACCCAGCAATCCGGATAATACGCCCGCAATGGTCATCATCAGGTAGCCGCCTGGCACCCTGCGCACTTTATAGGTCACTACGCCCTGTGGGGTGGGATAATCGCCGTTCAGCCGCAGGCGCTGGGCCAGCTCGCTTTTATCCTCCGTTTCCAGGTGATTATGCCTGGGCCGGGCAGACAGCAGTGCAGAAATGATCAGTACCACCCCGAAGATGATGGCCACAATATGTGTTGGCATATATACCGCCAGCAAAGCGCCCGCTACCGCCCCCGTAGTGGTGGCGATCTCCAGGAACATGCCCAGCCGTATATTGGTGATACCTTCCTTTACATAAGCGGAGGCAGAGCCGGAAGAAGTGGCAATAGCCGCGATCAGTGCGGTTCCGATGGCATAGCGGATGTCTACATGAAAAACCAGTGTAAGGAGTGGAATAATCACTACGCCCCCTCCAAGTCCGGTGAGCGATCCCAGCAGCCCTGCCAGAAAAGCTCCGCCCAGGAGGATGAGCGTAAAAGTTAAGATTGTCATGGTTGGTGGCTCAATGGTTGGAAAATTACAAATATATCCAAAGGTAGGATAATTACGATTTAGTATATTTATGGACTAAGAGACCCTGGAACGGGGAGATCAGGCCTGGCCCCCTGAAATAGCGCATATTTTATCTTTCAGGCAAATTTCGTAACTTTTACCATCATGTAACCCCCATGAGCCATGAATAAAGTCACCCCAACTAGCTGGCTGCTGGTCTCCCTGGTAGGATTCGTCCTGTTCATACTTGTATTTGCAGGTATCATCGTCTACAGTAAACAGATCACTATCTCCACACCGGTATATTTTTTCCTGGTAGTAATACTGGCCCTGATCTCCACTGCGTTTCTGGCAGGCGCCATGCGTTCCGTTGCCAGGTACAGCGGCACTTTTCAGAACAGGAATTTATACATCGCCGGTCCGGCGCTCATCTTCATGATCATCCTCTATATCGCCTATAAATACCGCCCGGAAAAAGCAGCAGGCGGCCCGCTCTCTCTGTCCGTATTGTTTATTGGTCCCAAAGGAGATGCAACGCCTGTAAGCTCGGGAACCGTGTATGTGCGCATCGGGCAATACGCAGGTACAGATGAGATCAGCAAAAGAGGCACCGCTACATTTACCGGGATCAATGCTGATTACAAAGGACAGCTGATCGACATCAGCGGTAATATTGAAGGCTTTCAGCTGGATACCGCCGGAGCAGCATACCGCCTCAGCGATACGCAGGAGTACACCAATCTTACCGTCCGCCTGAAACGCCTGGGCGGTCCCCGTACGGTGGTACGCGGGAAAGTAATGTTACCCGAAAGAAAAGGAATACCCGCTGCCCGCATCATCTTCCAGGGAGTAGACAGTGTGTTCACTACAGACAGCCTGGGTAATTTTTCTGCGGTGCTCCCGCTGAAACCGGGATCGGAAACCCGCGTGATCGTTACCAAAGGACCGCTGGAGATCTACAACAGCCTGCGAACAGTATCTGATAATGACTATTTAAGCATCGTGGCCAATTAATTATATGCGTACCGCTTTCGTCATAGTATTATTGCAGACCATGGCCCTGGACGCCTTCAGCCAGACGGTCCGCTATAAGTTCCGGGTAAGATTTGAAGATTACCGCCCCCTGGCGAATGCCTCCTTTTCCATCAACGGACAAGCACTCTATACAGATAACAGGGGTATCATAGATCTCAGCATCCCCGGCCGCCTCAGTTACGCCTTTGTGGAGTCTGGAAATAATAAAGCATACGCCATCAAATACCCGGTAGACGGGCGTGCGGTACTGCCCAAAGACTCCATGGATTTTGTAGATATCTTTATCAGTCAGCCCAGCAATTCATTCCTCACCAGCAGCGACATGACCAAAATATCCACCGCGGTTGGTAAAGGAATGAGCAATGCCAGCATGGCGCTGATGAAGCAGCTGGAAGAACAGCACCGGCGTATCTATGACTCGCTGGTGGCGCTTTTCAAGACCAATGTAATGGACGATGCGCGCCTGGCCAAGGGCCGGCTGGAATTCTTTCCGCTGATCTCCCATACCCTGAATCATTATCTCAATGAGGCGCGTGATCTGAACGACGCCTTTTCAGCCCTGGGCGCCGCCCTGAATAACCGCGGCGCTTATGACCAGCTGTCTGCCTCCATCTATGATTATACCTCGATCTACGAATTCCTCAATGCCAATAAAAGCACCTACGAACAAGCTATTTATACTTACTGGAACAGCAAGGAGCTTTCCCTGAAATTCTCATCATTGATAGATTTCACCCTGGACGAGATCCATAAATCATATATACTCGACATCAATTTTTCCTTTATTGACAGGATTTACGCGTTCGTGAATGAGAAGGACAGGAGACGGAAACAGGAGCTGCAGGCGCAGCTGGAAAAGGATATAGCCGAACGCTATGCAGTGATTGGAAGACGCCTCACCATACTGGGTGAGCGCATATCCGCATTTATCACCTTGTTAAACAACAACAATAAGGTAACTGATTAACCTCAAAACTGTTTATCATGAAAACAACCCCTTCTTTTCTCCGGAAAAAGTATCTCATACCATTGATGTTCCTGGCCGCTGCCTGCGGTGCAGACGGACTTTCAGGCATTTTCATTCCCAATATCGGTAATGACTGGACCAGTGACAGGCGCCAGAGTCTATTTGTTATTACACCTAAAGATACCGGTGTCAATGAATCTACCTTTGAAGGCAGTGAGACGGATTTCGTCTGCGATACCTGCGATGGTAACTTCAAAGGCAGTTTTAAAAATTATGATGTCAACTTTACATTTACCAGCGGCCCTGACAATGGCGTAAAATACTCGGGTCAGTTTGTAAAAGATTCCAAACCTTTACAGATGAGGGTCACTGGCACCAATGGCGTTTCATTAAAGATTACCAAGAACAACTGAGCATATCAACGCTTCCTCGCAGACGATCCCCTCACGATCAGCACCGGGTCCAGTACCAGCTTATCAGCCGGCATCTGTTCCTCCTCCTGTTTATGCCTGATCATTTTCAGGAATAAGCGCGCCGCTTCCTGTCCCATTTTCACGGTCTGCTGATCGATAGTAGACAAGGCGGGGCTTACCAGTGCGCCGAAAGATTCATTGGCAAAGCCGATCACCCCCGTTTCCTTTGGCACTTTCACCTTATATTCCTGCAGCTGTTGGATCACGCCCATCGCCGTATAATCTTCCAGCGCAAACACGGCGTCAAAGGGAATATCCTTTTCCCGCAACATCCGGATACAGGAGCGGCCAAATTCCAGCGAGAACTCGCCCTGCAGGATCAGTTCCTTACGTACCGGGATCTTATACCGCTTCAAGGCATCTTTATATCCCCTCAGGCGCTCTTTAAAGATCGGCAGGCCCCTGGCGGCAGTAATATGCACGATCCGCTCATAGCCCTGCTGTATAAGATGTTCCGTGGCAATAAAACCTCCTTTGTAATCATTGATGGTAACAGAGGGCGTTTCCAGGGCCGCTACATCACGGTCAAAAAAGATCAGCGGGATATTCCTTTTTTTGATCTCCTCGTAATGCCCATACTGGTCTGTTTCCAGGGAAACCGAACAAATGATGCCATCTACGCGGGATTGGAGAAAAGTATCAATACCTTTCTTTTCCTGTTGCTGTAACTCGTTGGATTGGTAAAGTAAGATACTATAGCCATTCTCATTCATTACCTTCTCTATACCATGCACCACGGAGCTGAAGAAGCTCACATCCAGGCTGGGCACGATCACGCCTATAATATGTGTATTACCCGAGCGCAGCGAAGAAGCCAGCTTATTCTGGTGGTAATTCAGCTTTTCGGCAGTCTTGCGCACCGCCGCTTTGGTAGCCTCGCTGATGGCCGGATGGTCCCGCAGCGCCCTTGCTACAGTAGAAAATGTAATGTTCAGTTCCCTGGCAATATCGTGGATCGTTATTCTCTTCATACTACATTTAACATACAATTTTAATGATCCATTTTTGTTTTTTCATGTTTTCTTTTATTTTTATGCCAACGTTGGCATAATTTATTAAACTGATACAATTAATCTTCTCACTATGGCAAAAATTGTCACTGGCAGTAAAGAATTCTTTAAAGGCATAGGGGAGATCCGTTATGAAGGACCTTCCACAGATAATCCACTGGCATACCGCTGGTACGACGAAAACAAAGTAGTAGCCGGAAAGACCATGAAAGAGCACCTGCGTTTTGCAGTGGCTTACTGGCACTCCTTCTGCGGAAACGGCGCCGATCCCTTTGGCGGGCCTACCCACATCTTCCCCTGGGATGAGAAATCCGATCCCGTTGAAAGGGCGAAAGACAAGATGGACGCAGCTTTTGAGTTCATCACCAAACTGGGTATGCCTTACTACTGTTTCCATGATGTAGACGTGGTAGACTATGGCAACGATATTGCCGAAAATGACAAAAGATTACAGGCGCTGGTAGACTACGCAAAGTCTAAACAGTCTGACAGTGGTGTTAAGCTTTTATGGGGCACTGCCAACCTGTTCTCACACCGCCGTTACATGAATGGAGCGGCCACCAACCCTGATTTTCACGTGCTCTCTCATGCCGCAGCACAGGTAAAGGCAGCGCTGGACGCTACCATCGCGCTGGGCGGCGAGAACTACGTATTCTGGGGCGGCCGTGAGGGCTATATGAGCCTGCTCAATACCGATATGAAACGTGAACAGGAGCACCTGGCCAGGTTCCTGCAAACCGCAAGGGATTATGCCCGTAAACAGGGCTTTAAAGGCACTTTCTTCATCGAGCCTAAGCCTTGTGAGCCTACCAAACATCAGTATGATTATGATGCAGCTACGGTGATCGGCTTCCTTCGCCAGTATGATCTGCTGAATGATTTCAAATTGAACCTGGAAGTGAACCACGCTACACTGGCTGGCCACACCTTCCAGCACGAACTGCAGGTAGCTGCAGATGCGGGCCTCCTGGGATCTATAGACGCCAACAGGGGCGATCAGCAGAACGGCTGGGATACCGACCAGTTCCCGAACAATATCAACGAAGTAACAGAATACATGCTGATCATCCTCGAAGCCGGCGGCTTCGGCGGCGGCGGTATCAACTTCGACGCCAAGATCCGCAGGAACTCTACTGATCCGGCAGATCTCTTCCATGCTCACATCGGTGGCATAGATACCTTTGCCCGCGCATTGGTGGTGGCAGATAAAGTGCTGCAATCTTCTGATTACAAAAAGATCCGCAAAGACCGCTACGCATCTTACGACAGCGGTAAAGGCAAGGAATTTGAAGCCGGTAAATTATCACTGGAAGATCTGCGCGCTTATGCGGTTGCGCAGGGAGAACCCGCGGTGGTCAGCGGACGGCAGGAATACCTGGAGAATATCATCAACAGACATATTTAAACATAACACACAAAAAAACGATCAGGGGCCTGGCTGCGCAAGCAGTCAGGCTTTTTTTTGCCTGAAATCGGTTACAACCAGGCCTTTGCTAAAAACAATCACTAAATAATAGGGCTCAGTGTTAAAAAAATTTAAATTTTTTTTCGTCTGAATAGCCCCCTTGGGAGTAAAAAAGTGTCCTTACTGTATATTTATTCAAAGGGGAACATGACCCTCTTCTGTCGGGAAATAGCTGTACTGGTTTTATTCGTACATATAAGGTGACATGAACCCTATATATCAAAAACCGAAGACCCCCTGTCGAATATGCCTTGTAAATTCCTGGTTTCCCTCCTTGTTCTGACGGGTGCCCTGGTTGCCGGTATCAGTGCACAGCAAAAGCCGGGCGAAAGGCCTGTCAGCTGCCAGCGGGAGAACATGAGACTGGCTGATTTTTTCAGTGTGGTATGGAGCCAGGTACGGCTACAGGCATTTTACAATGATGAGCAGATCAGTAGTGATGAGCGGGTAACTGTCAACTTCAATAATGAACCATTAGATAACGTATTAGCTTTTCTGTTAAGGAAAAGGGGACTTACCTGGTATTACCGGGAGGAGACTTTCGTGATCCTTCCTAAAAGACCGGGAGACCCTGACCTGGGGAAATTGCCCGAAGAAGTAACTGTAAACGTTAAAGGCATCGTAACAGACACACACGGTGAGCCTTTGCAAAATGCTACTGTAATGGTGAAAGGTGCCCGCAAAGGAGTCTCCACTGATAAAGGCGGAAAATTCATACTCTCTGATATCAACAAAAGATCAGCTTTGACAATCACTTGCGTTGGGTTCACGCCCAGGGACATACAGTTATCCGGTAACGATCACCCGGTAAGTGTCCAGCTCGAAGAGCTGATCACAGGGCTGGATGAAGTCGTGGTCATCGCCTACGGCGCCAGTAGCCGCAGATACCTTACCGGTTCTGTCAGCAAGGTAACAGGAGAGGAGATCATGAAACAACCGGTATCCGATCCCCTTATCGCCCTGCAGGGACGCACCCCCGGCTTGTTCATCACGCAAACATCCGGCTTGCCCGGCGGCGAAGTGAAAGTGGAGCTGAGAGGAAGGAACAGTATAGATGCCGGGAATAATCCCATGTATATAGTGGATGGCGTGCCTTTCCCCGGCACAGCGCTCACCCTGAATAATGTATTGAAAAATGGCGCTGCCATCAGTCCCTTAGGCGCTTCCAATCCGCTGAATATGATCAATATTGCGGACATCGCCAGTATTGAAGTGCTCAAGGATGCCGCCGCCACCGCCATCTACGGATCAAGAGGCGCCAACGGCGTTATTCTTGTTACTACTAAAACAGGTCAGCCCGGAAAGCTGAACATGGATGTAAATCTTTACACCGGCGTCGGCGCAGTAGCTCATCATGTAAAATACCTCGACACCCGGCAATACCTGCAGATGCGCAGGGAAGCCTTCAGCAATGATAATAGCACACCGCACGATGTGGATAGTGATCTGCTCAGCTGGGATTCCACCCGTAATACCAATTGGGAGCAGGAATTGCTGGGCCGGACCGCTCACATTACAGACGGACAGCTGGCCTTCTCGGGGGGCAGCCCTACCATGCAGGTCCGCATCAGCGGTGGGTACAGGCGTGAAACAACGGCCTATCCGGGAAGCTTTCAATATTCGAAGGCAGCAGGACGTATCAACCTTGCCTTGTCTACACCTGATAAACGGGGCAGGGTAGCGGTGGCCGCCAGCTATGTGGGCGATCGGAACTATCTGCCTAAAACAGATCTCGCCACTTTTGTTACAACCCCGCCTAACGCGCCTGCTGTTTATAATGCAGACGGCTTGTTAAACTGGGAGAATGGATTTAATAATCCGATGGCCAACTTGCTGAAATACTACAAGGCCAACACCAGTAATCTCACCACCAACGCCACAGTGAGTTATGAGTTGCTGCAGGGCCTGCAGCTAAAGACAAGCGTAGGGTATAACCAGATGTTGATGGATGAAATGCAGCCCAATTCCCTTCGTTCCGTTAATCCTGCAAATGGCGCATTCCCGGGAGTAACACGCTTTGCAAACGGCAGCAGTAAAAGCTGGATTGCTGAACCGCAGCTGAGTTATCTGGGCAAGTTGTCAAAAGGACAGCTCAGCGTGTTGGCAGGTTGCACCTTTCAGCAGGAGATCCGAAGCCAGGAAGGAGTAAATGCCGTAGGTTATACAAACGACGCCCTGATTGAAAATAAAGCAGCCGCGGGCAAGCTTTCTCCCTTTGGCGGGAGCGCTTACTACCAATACCGCTATAGCGCCTTGTTCACGCGCATCGATTATAACTGGGAGGGAAAATATATTGTCAGCCTCACGGGTAGAAGGGACGGCTCCAGCCGTTTCGGCCCCGGTCGCCAGTTTGCCAATTTCGGCGCAGCAGGCTTGGCCTGGATCTTTTCCAAAGAAGGATGGTTAAGGAATATCACCCCCTTCCTGAGTTTCGGCAAGCTCAGGGCCAGCTACGGTACCACGGGCAACGACCAGATCGCAGACTATGGCTATATCACTACTTATGCTGCCCCTGCCGACGCATCCTACCAGGGACTAAGCGGCTTGTGGCCCACCCGTTTGTTCAACCCCGGCTATGGCTGGGAATTGAATAAGAAGCTGGAACTGGGATTGGAGCTGGGTTTTATGCAGGATCAATTGCTGTTAAGGGCTAACTATTACCGCAACCGCTCTTCCAACCAGCTGGTGAATTACTCCCTCTCAGGCCTGAGTGGTTTTAAGGCCATCCAGAGCAATTTCCCTGCAGTGGTACAGAACACCGGCGTAGAGCTCGAACTGAACACAGTGAACATAAAGCAGCAGCACTTTAACTGGACCAGCATGTTTAACATCAGCATCCCCGATAATAAGTTGCTGGCATTCCCCGGGCTGGAAACCTCTTCCTATAACCTTTATTATACGATAGGCCGGCCGCTGAATGTGCTGAAAGGGTTTCATTACCTGGGCGTGGATCCTGAAACAGGTGTATACGAATTCGAAGATGTGAACAAAGATGGAAAATTAACAGCGCCCGCGGATTATAGTACTACAAAGAAACTAGGTGTTATACTGTACGGCGGTATGCAACACTTATTTCGGTATAAAGGCTGGCAGCTGGATCTATTGTGCCACTTTGTAAAACAGCAGCGCTATGATTACGGTAGTGTGAATGCTAATTTCGCCCCCGGCGCCCGCATGATGAATCAACCGCTGGCGGTGCTGCAACGTTGGACGGCTCCGGGAGACAGAACAGATATCCAGCGCTTTACCCAGGATCTTGCTGATGTGTATGCCGCAAATGCATACAAAGGCCAAAGTGATGCAGCTGTCACAGACGCCTCCTTTATACGGCTGAAAAACGTAATGTTGTCTTATGAGCTCCCTGCCAGCTGGACGCAACGACTGCATTTGCAAAGCGTACGGTTTTACATGCAGGGGCAAAATCTGTTAACGATTACCGCTTATAAGGGAAGAGACCCCGAAGTGGCCGCCAACCTGGATGTGTACCCGCCATTGCGGGTATGGACGCTGGGCCTGCAGCTTAACCTTTAAATAATCCTTTTGCATGCAGATACGACATCAACAGCTATCAACCATTTACAGATCGCAGTTATTGCGGATGGTCCTGTTGGTTTGTGTCTTGCCTGCCTGTAAAAAGTTCATTGAAGTTCCGCTACCGGGTACGGAAATATTCCCGGTAGATGTGTATGACAGCGACCTGACGGCTACAGCCGCCGTGACAGCTGTTTACGGAGAGATGATCTATAATAACGCCTGGGCCAGTGGTAGTACGCAAAGCGTAACTTTTTTATGCGCATTATCTGCGGATGAGCTGGAGAACTTTTCATCAGCGCTGGTGCCGCGGGAGTTTTACGGAAATGCCATAAAAACAAATAACACCGCTGTTGAAAATGCCTTCTGGGATCCGGCCTATCAATACATTTATGCAGCTAATGCGGTGCTGGAAGGCTTAAAAAAATCCGCGGGCCTTACTTCGGCCACCAGGTCACAGTTACAGGGAGAGGCTTTGTTCATACGCGCCTTTTGCCACTTTTACCTGGTGAACCTGTTTGGGGCGGTGCCTTACCTGGATTCAACGGCGTATGAAGATAATATTGTCAGATCGCGCATGTCTGTCCCGACGGTCTACGAGCGGATCATAATGGATTTGCAGATGGCGCAGGCTAAGCTAAGTGTGGAGTATGCAAGAGTAGAACGGGTGCGTCCTAACAAATGGGCAGCTACGGCTTTACTGGCACGGGCCTATCTATACGCAGGTAAGTGGAAGGAGGCGGAAGCACAAGCTACCGCAGTGATTGAACAGAACGCCGCTTATCAGCTGGACTCCCTGAATGGGGTGTTCCTGAAGAACAGTAAAGAAACGATCTGGCAGCTAATGCCAAACAATTCGGAAGCAGGCAACACCTGGGAAGGCAAAAATTTTATCCTGAGTGCAATACCTTCAACCGGGGAGAGTAATGCGGCTGTTTTAAGTCAGCAACTGTTGAATGCATTTGAAAGTAAGGATCAGCGCCGTACTGCCTGGGTGGACAGTATCGCTTCGCCAGATAGCAGCAGGCTGTATTATTTCCCGTACAAGTATAAGATACAGAACAGTACTGATCTGCAGGAATATTCAATGGTATTGCGGCTGGCCGAGCAATATCTGATCAGGGCAGAGGCCAGGGCCCGGCAGGGAAAGATAGGCGGGGCAAAGGCTGACTTAGATATGATCCGTCAAAGAGCAGGACTACCCGCTACCACAGCCAACAGCAGGTCTGTCCTTTTGAACGCCATCGCACATGAAAGACAGGTAGAGTTATTTACTGAATGGGGACATCGCTGGCTTGATCTGAAACGTACCGGTACGGCTAACGCCATATTAAGTACGGTAAAAGCACCGGGCTGGCAAACAACAGACGCGCTTTATCCTATACCACAGAATGAATGCGCGCAGAATACGCAAATGACACAGAATCCGGGGTATAACTAGCTCCTCCCGTTTGATAGTGCTACACCAGCAAAAAGGTATTTAAGCTATTATCGGTAAACGGTACAGGAGAAGCCTGGCGCCTGTAAGTGCTGGGGAATGCGAACTTTAAAACATCTCCATCATGAAGAAGAAATTGTTTTTGACAATTTGCGTTTTTGTGTTGGCCGTAATCACTGCTTTGGTCGCCAAAGCCAACGCAAGAGGTAATGTCTATTTCACAGATGCCAGTGTACCCGGTTTTTGTGATTATCCCTTGCCGCTGCCTGTAGAATGTTCGGTGACGGTTACCGGAACTATTTGCCGGTCTAATGGGAATCAGTTCACTTATTATAAAGAATCAACGTGCAGTAGTCCTTTCTACCGCATTCAGTAACTGTAAACCTGGATCAAATGTCCATCCGTTTATTTCGCTCACTCCGGCTGCACAGGAGCAAAACAGGTCTTATCATAAGCAGTTTCCTGCTTAGCATTGCCACGGTATGGATCTTATACCTGGCCTCAGATAAGATCAATCACCAGCCTAACGGCTTTATACGGCTTGTTCCACCGCATATGGCCACGCCGGAAAAGATACTGGACATCAAATACAATTCATACTACATAGCAGGCGCTTCTTCTACAGAGATCTACCTGGGAAATGCCGTCGCCGCAACTTATGTGCTTAAAATGAACTTTTCGTTGTCAGATACAGCGCATATGCGGCTTCAACCGGCCCCGGGAACAGCACTGTCCGGACCTGCAACGATCATGATAGATTCTCCGCATATCTATATGACAGAAGGCACACAGGGTGCTATCCTGCATGCCTTCCTCGGAGATCCTGTTCTGCATCAGTTATCCGAAGGGCGCAGACAATTCTATAATGCAAGACCGGTATCTGCAAGCTCCTTTATTCTACGGCTGTACGATAGTGCACATCACCAGAATGTACTGGCCAAACGTACACTGGATACTGCCTTTCTGCAGCCCCCCATACCTGTGCTGGAAAAACAGGTAGACGGAGTGTTCTGTACAGATGGAATATTGGACTATGATCCTAATACGGCAAAATTGGTATACGTGTACTATTACCGTAACCAGTTTGTTTGTCTCGACACTAACCTGAATATACAATATAAAGGTCGTACCATCGACACCGTGAGCCATGCCCATATCAAAGTAGCCTCGCTCGCAGCGGAAGGCAGGAACACGCTCGCTTCTCCCGCAGGAGTAGTGAACCGCTTGAGCTGCATGGATGGAAAATGGATCTACATCAATTCAAAGCTGATGGCGAACAATGAGAAGAAATCGGAGTTCGATAAGCTGTCGGTGATTGATGTCTATTCGCTCAGAGATGGGAGCTATCATTTCAGCTTCTATCTTCCCCGGCTTGGCGACAAAAAACTACGGGCATTCCGGGTGTTTAACAAAACATTGGTGGCCTTATACGATCATTACGTATACACGTTCAGGCTAAATTTTTAGATCCAGGATGTAAAAAGAATGGATCTAGCTGGAGTAGCAAATAAGGAGCCGGATATTTATCCGGCTCCGTTTTTATGATCAATAGATAATAAGTAGCATTAGTCAAATAATCCGGTGCTCACTTCATCAATATGCGGCAGGTAAAGGCGGATCTCTTTGAATAAGAGATGAGGGTCGATAGGTTTTAGCAGGATGGCTGCGGCGCCTGCAGCTGTTAAGGCTTTCTCATGTTCATGTGCACCCGTGCAGATCAGCACAGGAATATCCTTGTACAGCGGGTTCTTTTTTAAGAGCAGCAATGTTTGCTCTCCGTCCAGCTCTGGCATCTGGTGATCCAGTATGATCAGCTCCGGCAGCTGTTTGGTTTTTTCCAGGTATTGCAATGCTTCCCGTCCGCTGGAAGTACAGATGGCATTGCAACCGTACATGGTCAGGTATTGGGAGAACAGCATGTTGTTCATGTTATTATCATCTGCCAGCAGCACATTGATATTGCTCAGGTCAATATCCGCTTCCGTTACTTCTTCTTCAATATCTACAATATGGCCTTCCTGCAAAGGAAGCGACACGGTGAAGGTAGTAAGCCCGTTCCTGCTGTGCAGTTTGATCCGGCCTCCCAGGCTGTCTACTTTATTCCTGGTGATGTAAAGGCCTAAGCCGCTTCCTTCAGTGTATTTGCTTCGTTTATCAGTTGTGTACATTTCAAACAGGACAGCCTGCCGTTCCACAGGAATGTCGGGGCATTGATTGCTGAAGGCCATGCTGAACATACCGGCGCTCCTGGCGATCTGAATATGGATGACGGTATTTCTGTCAGCATACTTGATCGCATTACCCAGCAGGTTGGTAACGATCATGGTGAGCTTTAATGCATCCGTCACAATAATATCCGGCATTCCGTCAGATACTTTTAATTCCAGCTTAAGCCCCCTGGATCGTGCGCTTACTTTGTGCAGGTTCACCACTTTTTTGATCAGCGAACGAATAGAAAAAGTATCTTCATCGGTTTTATCTGCATTCCCTGATTCTATCTGTGCAATGTCCAGCACATTGTTGAGGATGTTACGCATATTATGCTGCGCCGTAAGCTGCTGGTCAATATACGGCTCCAGCTTCTTCATGTTCTCATCCAGTTTTATTTCTCTCTTGATCAGCTGTGATATCAGCGACATCGCATTCAGCTGGTTCCTGATCTCATGCGATATTTTCCGGTATACAAATGTCTTCAGGCGGTTAGCCAGAGCTTTGTTCTCCTTGGCGTAATACACCACTACCAGTACGTCAAACAGCAGGAAGAAGGGGATGGCGGTCCATCGCAGGAGGAACTGCGTTTGTGTGCTCATGGTAAGCGGCTGGAATACCTGGAAGTAGTAATTCAACTCCAGCAACAGCATAGTCAGCAGGGTAGCGCTGATGCTGATAAACTGCTGGCTGGGCTTGGGATACACCAGGAAACAACTGCCGCAGAGACATACCACGATCAGTGATACATTGATCTGCGGGCCCAGTAAAATGCCGAAATACAGCGCGCTGGCGCAGTGCACAAGCGTGACGGAGATGCAGGCCAGGCTGTACTGTCTTTCCTTATTCATCAGTATTACGCTGCAAAATAACAGGCAGGCTGTTAATGCAGGCAGTTGTACTTTCCAAAGCTCTCCGAAAAGATAGAAAAGGTTGCCGGTAACAAATGCAATAACAGCGCTGATCAGGCTGATGGCATTTACGATCATCACCCTTTTGGCTGCTTCTTCAGGCAGTCCGCTTGTTCCTGTGCGCAGAAAAGGCATGTAAAGAGGAGTAAGCTTTTTTCTGATCCTGGTAAATAGAGAGGAAAAGGTTCCGGCCATAGTCTTACGAAATGAATAGTTCAAGGCATTCATAAGGATAAATAATGGGGTGGTTATTTGAGTTTAGGACTTCGTAACGTTGAATGAGCTTCGTGCTTATCAGCGCGCGCTGTTCGGTATTGCTAATAAAGGCTGTATGATTTGTTCGTTGGTATTGAGGTCCCCTGTTGTATCTGTGCTATTCTTTGTATCGCTTCCTTATCTAAAGTGATTCGAAATTACGCTTTTTCTCTATACTGCCAAACTGTAAATTGCCGCTCCTGCGATTTATTTGCGCAGATCAAAAAAAAGTATAAACTTTGCGGCTATAATTCTTACCTCATCATGGAAACAGACTGTCATTCGGTCAACTTGGTAAAAGCGTTTGTTGCATCCCGTTTTAATACTTCACCACCTGAAATAATAATATAAATAACAGGAGAAGATAGCTAGCTATCAGTTTTATCTGCTATGGATCATGTACGCTCCGTAGATAGCGGTCTGACACCATTTATCCCTTAACATTTTCACACTTATACACTACCATTATGCAAAACACTGAAATTCTCAGATGGGTATTACTCATCGGTATCCCTTTACTATGCCTGGTTTTCTACAGGTTCATCCTGCGTATCTTCTTTGGCGTAGTCATCGTGCCCGAAGACCGCATCGGCCTGGTTACCAAAAAGTTCGTGCTCATTGGTAAGCAGGAGCTCCCGGAAGGCCGCATCATTGCGCTGAACGGCGAGGCCGGTTTCCAGGCACAGACACTGGCGCCGGGCGTCTACTTCTGGAAATGGATCTGGCAGTATTCCGTAACTTTCCAGCCCTTTACCGTTATTCCCACGGGTAAGATAGGCCTGGTACTGGCCAAAGACGGTGGCGAACTGGAAACAGGCGCTATCCTGGCGCGTAAAGTGCCCTGCGACGTATTCCAGGATGCAAAGGCTTTCCTCCAGAATGGCGGCCGTAAAGGCCGTCAAACAGCCATCATCACACCGGGTTCTTACCGTATCAACACCTTCCTCTTCGAAATAGAGATCACGGATATGGTGAGCATCCCCGAGAACGCGGTAGGTATCGTTACCACGCTCGAAGGGAAAGCCATCGAAGAAGGACAGATCGCCGGTAAAGTGATCCTGGAGCACAACAAGTTCCAGGACGTAGACACCTTCCTGCAGAACGGCGGCTACAAAGGCTTGCAGGAACAGGTCATGCTGGCCGGTTCTTATTTCCTCAACCCCTGGTTTGCCAGAGTGGAGATGGTGAAGATGACCGAGATCGCTATCGGTCATGTAGGTGTGGTGATCTCCTACGTAGGCTCGGATGGAGAAGACCTCAGCGGCGTTGAATTCAAGCATGGCAACATCGTGGCAAAAGGCAGCAAAGGTGTATGGGCAGATCCTTTAGGGCCCGGTAAATACCCTATTAATCCCTATATCATGAAAATTGAGATGGTGCCTACCACCAACCTGGTGCTCAACTGGGCGTCCGCCCGCAGTGAAGCGCACATGTTGGACAAGAACCTCTCCACCATCACCGTGAGGAGTAAGGACGGTTTTACCTTCAACCTCGACGTAGCGCAGATCATTCATATCCCTACCACCGAAGCGCCCAAAGTAATTGCCCGCTTCGGTAACATGAGCAACCTGGTAACACAGGTGCTGGAGCCTACCATCGGTAACTACTTCCGTAACTCCGCCCAGGACGCCGACGCGATCGACTTCCTGAAGAGCCGTAAGGAAAGGCAGGAATCCGCCAGGAATCATATCGGCCATGTGCTGGAGCAATACAACGTATTCGGTGTAGACACGCTGATAGGAGATATCGTGCCGCCCGATAGCCTCATGAAAACGCTGACAGACCGTAAGCTCGCCGAAGAGCAGAAAGTAACCTACGAAACACAGATGAAAGCGCAGGAAACCCGTCAGGCCCTCGAGAAGGAAACGGCCATCGCCGAAATGCAGAAAGAGATCGTAAAAGCAGACCAGGGCGTTGTGATCGCAGAAAGGATAGCAGATGCCTCGGTAAAGAAAGCCACCGGTGACGCCAACAGCGTACGCTTACAGGCCAACGCTGAAGCAGACCGCCTGAAGCTGCTGGCCGGTGGTGAAGCCGAGAAAGTACGTCTCCTCGCCAAAGCCGAAGCAGAACGTACAGAATGGATCGCCAAAGCCGAAGCGGAGAAGATCTCCCTCACCGGTAATGCGGAAGCAGAGAAGATCCTGGCCATCGGTAAATCCAGCGCAGAAGCCTACCGTCTTGCCGTAGAAGCCATGGGTGGCGACAACTTCACCCAACTGAAAGTAATGGAATCCATCGGCGCTCAAAAAGTACGCATCATGCCGGATGTCCTTATCGGTGGTAATGATGGCGCCGCCGGTCCGATCGGTGGCCTCCTGGGCCTTCAGCTCTTAGAGCAAGTGCAGAAGAAGAAAACAGATAACGAGTAACAGGCGTAGTCGCGTCCCCTAAATGGGTCTTCCTCCCGATTAGCGCAAGCCGCACAGAGGACACCCGGGTCTTTCTCCCGATTAGCGCAAGCCGCACAGAGGACACCCGGGTCTTTCTCCCGATTAGCGCAAGCCGCACAGAGGACACCCGGGTCTTTCTCCCGATTAGCGCAAGCCGCACAGAGGACACCCGGGTCTTCCTCCCGATTAGCGCAAGCCGCACAGAGGATACCCGGGTCTTCCTTCCCGTCATTGCGAGGAGCCCCGGGCCCTGCGGAAGGGCGCGACGAAGCAATCTCTTCACACAATCAAACACCATAATTTTAATTTGACCACTCGCACTGTTTTTATGCCTAAATGATCAATCTCACCACCAACACAAAAACTACTTTTGCCCCAAGCAAGCAAACAGTTCATAAAGTGTTTAATTGTTACAGGTTAGAACTGAAATGTGTCGGGAGTAATGTTCTCATTACTCCCGGTTTTTTATTTTTTACTTCTCCTCTGAAACTCCCTCGGCAAAATATCAAACGCCTTCTTAAACGACCTCGTAAAATTCGCCGTATTCTGAAACCCCGTCAGATACGACACCTCCTTCACCGGGTACACCTGTTTACTCAATAACATTTTCGCATACTCCATCCGCTGCGCCTGGTAATACTGATAACAGCTCATACCAAATAAGGATTTAAACACACTCTTAAACTTCGTCACACTCATATTACACATCCGCGCCAGCTCTTCCACCGTCATCGGCGGACGTTCAAAATCGCTTACATACAGTTCTTTCACCTTCATCACCTCATGCAGGTTGGTATGATGATAATGCTCCTGCTGTTCATGCCCGTTAAAAAACTGAAGGTACCACTGGTTCAGCAGGTAATAAGCTGCACTGATCATCCCCGAACGCTGTACAAACTCCGCATGCCCGGTGGTATCCGGCTGCTCAAAGATCTGGTCTATCCGATGCTGCACCACTAAGGGCAAAGCAATGATACTGCTGAAAGGATGCCCGTTCACAAAGTCCTGCACCAGCGAATGATGGGACGGATGCTCCGTTAATCTTAACTCTTCCAGTGCAAACCTCCGTGAGATGACCACCAGGAAGGCACGATGCCTTTGTCCTGCCGGGAAGCGGAAACTGCTGCCTAAACGGGTACTATGTACGAAAATGCAATCATTATCTATCAGGATGTGCTTCCCGTTATTACTGGTATCTGTAAAATGGTAGGAGTGATGCCCGTATCGGCAGCCGATCAGGTAGTACTGGTCCTTCGCCAGCGCGCGGCTGTTGATCAGCAATGCCTGCTGACCGGTAATATCAAGCGTCATACAATACATACCCTCAAATAGCTCGCGGCATTCTATGTAGCCCTGGCCCATTGCAGCAGGAACATGAACGCGGTTGTCCGCAACATGCGCCGTATGCGGGCCGTTCGACGTATAGGAAGCCGTAATTTCTTCAAGCATCCCCGTCGCTGGACCGGGCGTGAAGTATACGGCAATGCTGTTTTTATCCTTCATGAACCATTTTTGGTACTTTAAAAAAATACAAGTCCTGGTCGGCTTTATTTTAAAAAAACCAACAGGTTAATCAAACTCAGAATAAAGAATGGTTGAAATGGCTACCCCGGGGAAAAGGCCTGCTACAGAGGGCGCACTCTTGCTTTTGGTACGGTAACTCATCCCCTAAAAAAATCATGCCAAATATTAAAACCTCCTTAAGGCCCGCCAGCTCCCTCACCGTTTTGCACTGTTCTTTTGTCCTTTTAGCTAATTTTTTTTGTACGTACTGCTTTTAATTGCAGCGTGTTTCACTGTGAATTGGTAACTCCAAAAACAGCCCGCTGCCTTTCCCGGCAGCGGGTATTTTTTTGAGCCACAAGCTGTAAGCGTCAAGCCTCAAGTCGCAAGATCTTGCAGTTTGGTCGGCAACCTGCCGGAGATAGCAGACATCTTGCAGCTTGCAGCTCGCAACTTGGCCCTTTTTCCCTACCTTCGCTGCTTATTATTTTTTCGCATTTATGCCCCAACCAGACGGCACTAATACCATGTTTCAGCTGGCGGCAGATTTTGTCCAGAAGACCAACCGCCATATCTTCCTTACCGGCAAAGCGGGTACAGGCAAGACCACTTTTCTGAAATACATCAAGGAACAAACTTTCAAGAATACCGTAGTGGTAGCGCCTACAGGTGTTGCCGCCATCAATGCAGGCGGTGTTACCATGCACTCTTTTTTTCAATTGCCCTTCGGCCCCTTTATCCCGGGAACAAAAAGAGGATTTGGAGAAGAGGATGATTTCGGCATGGATCGTCATGCGCTCTTCCGCAGCATTCGCTTTAACCACGATAAAAAGATGCTCTTACAGGAGCTGGAGCTGCTGATCATCGACGAGGTGAGCATGGTACGCGCCGATTCCCTGGATGCGATAGACGCCATCCTGCGTCACTTCCGCAACCAGCCGCTCCTGCCTTTCGGTGGTGTACAGGTGCTCTTTATCGGCGACCTTTTCCAGTTACCACCCGTAGTGCCTGATGGGGAATGGCAGCTGCTCCGCGAACACTACGCCAGCATTTTCTTTTTCGACGCCAAAGTGCTGGAACAGGCGCCACCCCTGTATGTAGAGCTGAAGAAGATCTACCGCCAGAACGAAGCCTCCTTCATCGACCTGCTGAATGGCATTCGTAACAATGACATGACGGCCGAACAATTCGGCCTGCTGGATCAGCGCTACAAGCCTCACTTCACCGGTATTGATGAACAATATATAGTACTGACTACCCACAACCGCCGGGCCGATGAGATCAATGCTTCCCGCCTGGCCGCTATGCCGGGCCCCGTTCACCGTTTTGAAGGCGCCATAGAAGGAGACTTCAGTGATAAGGCCCTGCCTACAGAACAGGTGCTGCAGCTCAAGCCCGGCGCACAGGTCATGTTCATCAAGAACGACCTGGCAGAGATAAAGCGCTATTACAATGGTAAAATAGCCACCGTGAAAGAGATCCGGGACGAGCGTATCATCGTTACCCTCACCGGCAGTCATGATGAGCTGCAGCTGGAAAAAGAGACCTGGCGTAATATCCGCTACACCTATAACAAAGCCGACAACCGCATTGAAGAAGAGGAGCTGGGCAGCTTTACCCAGTATCCCATCCGCCTGGCCTGGGCTATCACCATTCACAAAAGCCAGGGCCTTACCTTCGAGAAAGCAATCATCGATGCGGGCAGCGCCTTTGCTCCCGGACAGGTATACGTGGCGCTCAGCCGTTGCACCTCGCTGGAAGGCCTGGTATTGCATTCCAGGATCCATCCTTCGGCCATCCGCAATGACGGCCAGGTGACCGCCTTCGCTTCCCGCGAAAATGCTGCCAACGAGCTGGAAAACCTCCTGGATAAAGAGAAACGCGTGTTCTGGGCTAATAGCCTGGTACAGCTGTTCAACTGGCAGAAATTCATCGCCGTGCTCCAGGAGCATGCTGCCTCGCTCCAGGGCAAGAAACTGCCCAATATAGAATCCGCATACGCCCTGAGCCGCCTCCTGGTCGATAAGGCCGTACAGCAGCAACAGGTAGCCCGGAAATTCCGCCAGCAGCTCAGCGGCCTGCTGGACGATATCGTGGAATCTGATGATATCACCCCGCTGCGCGAACGCATGGCGAAGGCCATTGGCTACTTCACCCAATCCATTCATGATGACCTGATCAAGCCCCTGCAAGGCCACATCGCCGAAGTAAAAAGCACCCGTCAGCGTAAATACCAGGCGCAGCTGGAAGCGCTCGAAACGTCCCTCTGGAACAAGCTCCGGCAGGTATGGCAGGCAGGCTACGGCGATCAGCAGTTCAACGAAGGCCTGACAGATTACGCGCAGCAACGTACTGAGATCACTGCCGCCAAACCGGCTAAACAGAAAGCCGAAGCAGGTGGCAGCCGTCGCGGCAGCCTGGAGCTCTACCTCGGTGGTAAAACTATCGGGGAGATCGCCACCATCCGGCAGCTGGCCGCCAGCACTATCGAAAGCCACCTGGCCCAATGCGTAGGCGCCGGAGAACTGCCGCTGGAACGCTTTGTTCCCAAAGAAAAAATAGACCGCATTCTTCCCCTGGTCGTAGAACTCGGCCATACCGCCACAGGTCCTATCAAACAGCGCCTGGGCGATAGCGTCACCTATGCCGAGATCCGCGCCGTTCAGGGATACAGCCGCTTGGAGAAATAATCCAGGCGGCATCGCGCTAAGGATACCCAGGTCTCCGTTCCCGTCATTGCGACAAGCGCAAAGTACACCCGGGTCTTCCTCCCCGTCATTGCGAGAAGCGCAGAGTACACCCGGGTCTTCCTCCCCGTCATTGCGAGAAGCGCAGAGTACACCCGGGTCTTCCTCCCCGTCATTGTGAGAAGCGCAAAGTACACCCGGGTCTTCCTCCCCGTCATTGCGACAAGCGCAAAGTACACCCGGATCTTCCTCCCCGTCATTGCGAGAAGCGCAGAGTACACCCGGGTCTTCCTCCCCGTCATTGCGAGAAGCGCAGAGTACACCCGGGGTCTTCCTCCCCGTCATTGCGAGAAGCGCAGAGCGCTGCGGGAGGCCGCGACGAAGCAATCTCCTGCGGCCGATCTTCGCACCGTTCTCCGCTTCATTCCCCAGTTGTCAGTTCAGCAAACATTCGTACTTTTGCCCTTCCTTACCTGCAACTGCACTCAATACTAACGACTAACATCTAATGAACTAACGACTAAACGTATGACTAACAACTTAAAATTGAGTGTATTAGACCAATCTCCCATCCGTCGTGGAAGCAATGCCGTTGAAGCCGTGCAGGAAAGCATTCAGTTAGCCCGGCTCGCAGACCGTCTTGGATACACCCGTTACTGGCTCTCAGAACATCATAACACCCGCTCGCTGGCAGGCTCTGCCCCCGAGATCCTCATCGCCCGCCTGGCCGGTGAAACCAAACGCATCCGCGTAGGCTCCGGTGGTGTAATGCTGCCCAATCACAGTACCCTGAAAGTGGCAGAGAACTTCCGCCTGCTGGAAGCCCTCTATCCCAACCGGATAGACCTGGGCATCGGCCGCGCGCCCGGTGGCGACCGTGTTACCGCACACCTCCTGAATCCATCCAATACCTTCGACCCGCGCGAATTTGTGCAGCAGTTGATCGACCTGCAGGCCTATCTCTCTGAAGACGCCAATACCGGCTCCGTGCACGAAAAAGTAAAAGCCATCCCGCATATAGAAACCAAGCCCGATCTCTGGATCCTCACCTCCAGCGGCGAAAGCGGTTTACTGGCCGCCCACTACGGCATGGCCCTGTCATTTGCGCATTTCATCTACCCTAAAGGCGGTCCTGTCGCCATACAGAAATACCGGCAGCAGTTCCATCCTTCGCCCTGGCTCGATGAGCCGCAGGCCAGCGTAGGTGTTTTTGTCTTCTGTGCAGATACCGAGGAGAAAGCCCACAAGCTCCGCGCAGTTATGGATTTCCGCCTCTTAAGCCTGGAAAAGGGTGGGGGAGACATCACCTATTCTTACGAGGAGATCAAGGATTACAAATACACGGAAGCGGAATGGCAACGGGTGCTCGCCAACCGCAGCCGTATGATTGCCGGTACCCCGCCACAGGTAAAGGAACAGATGCTGCAGCTGGCCGACGATTACGCCGTTGACGAGATCGTAGTAGCCACCATCGCCGATAACTTTGCAGACCGCCTCCGCTCTTATGAGCTGCTGGCAGAGATCTTTAAATTGCCAGTAGGCAATGGGCAGTAGGCAGTCAGTCGAGTAGTGCTTATAGTCGCTTCAAGACTGCCCACTGCCCACTGCCTACTGCCCACTCCCAAATACTTCCCTTTTTGCCCTTTGGGTTTTGTAATTTAGGAGAAAGCGTTGCTTATGGAAGTCACGCCTTTACCGCTTTCAGCTACCCTGCAGGATCATTGTCTGCAGGCGGAAGAGCTGTTGCATGCGCACACCGCCGTCCGGTCGGATGCCATCGCCTTCTTCCTTACTTATCATCCCGGCCTGAATGGCCGTTCGCCATCACAGGTAAAGGCTGCACAGCTCACATTGGCAGATGCGCAACAGGCGCTTGCTGAATGGCATCACTTTGATAGCTGGCCGGCTTTGGAAGCATGGACTACCGCACTGCATAACAGGCATTCTCCGGTGCTCCGTTTCGAATCAGCAGTAGAAGCCGTCATTAACGGAGACACCCACACGCTGCAATCACTGCTGAACAAACATCCCGCTTTGATCCATGCCCGTTCTACCCGCCGGCATCATGCTACGCTATTGCATTACACAGGCACCAACGGAGTAGAAAATTATCGTCAGCGTTACCCCTCCAATGCATTGGCCGTATTACAATTGCTCCTGGCGGCCGGCGCTGATGTAAATGCAACAGCCGATATGTATGGCGGCGATTACACCACCCTGGCGCTCACTGCTACCAGCGTGCATCCTGAGAACGCCGGTATCATGATCCCCCTGCTCGAAACTTTACTGGCCGCCCATGCCAATATCGATACACCGGAAGCCATTGCACGCGGCGTCTATACAGTAAATAGCTGCCTGCACAACGGCCGTCACGGATCTGCCGCTTTCCTGGCCCGCCAGGGCGCCCTGCTGGACCTAGAAGGCGCTGCAGGCATAGGAAGGCTCGACATCGTCAGCAACGCCTTTAACGACAACGGCGGCTTAAAGACAGGCATCACCCAAACAAAAATGGAATACGGCTTTGCCTGGGCCTGCGAATACGGCCATAATGAGGTGATTGATTTCCTGCTTGAAAAAGGAATGAATATAGACGTTCCCGTAGAAGGCCTGCCCGGGTTGCATTGGGCTATCATCAGCGGTCATCAGGACACAGTCTCCTTATTGATCAGCCGCAATGCTTCCCTGGAAATACAGAACATTTACGAAGGCTCCGCCCTGGAAGCCGCTCTCTGGGCGCTCGTCAACTGCTGGCCCGCTTCCAACACCTACGATATGCAGATCATCACCACCCTCGTAAACGCAGGCGCCCGCATCCACCCGGATATCCTTCCCTGGCTGGCCTCTCAAACCCGCATTTCAGATGCAAAGAAGGTTGAACTGACCAACATCCTTTCAGCTAAAAGCTAAGGGCTAATGACTAACAGCTAACTAGGTAGGTATGGGACAGTTCTCGTTTTGTCTTTAGTTATTTTTGGAATATTCAGCTGATATAAAAAATACTAATTCCACACTATGCAAGCTATTTTAGGCGTATTTTTCCACTTCATCGGCGGATTTGCATCCGGCAGTTTTTACATCCCCTTTAAAAAAGTAAAGAACTGGGCCTGGGAAAGTTACTGGATCGTTGGCGGTTTCTTTTCCTGGTTGATCGTTCCTTTTCTCGCTGCCTGGATCACCGTACCCGATTTCCTCGCTATTATCCGCAGCACGGATGGCATTACCCTGTTCTGGACTTATTTCATGGGCGTATTATGGGGCATCGGCGGCCTTACCTTCGGCCTGGCCATGCGTTATCTCGGCCTCTCGCTAGGTATGTCTGTAGCCTTAGGTTATACTTCCGCATTCGGTTCCCTGATACCTCCCATTTACCGCGATCTGGTGGGTAGCACCGGTCCGGACGCTGTTACCTTCTCCGGTATGCTGCACAGTAACAGCGGTCAGATGGTACTCTTAGGCGTATTGGTTTGTTTGGCCGGTATCGCCATCTGCGGTAAAGCCGGTATGATGAAAGAAAATGAGCTGCCTGAGGATAAGAAGAAAGAAAGCATCCAGGAATTCAACCTGCGCAAAGGCCTGATCGTGGCAACCATTTCCGGCATCCTCAGCGCCTGCTTCAACTTCGGTATCGAAGCGGGTAAACCCATGGCTGAAATCGCGATCCGGCAAGGCAGCAATCCGCTCTTCCAGAATAACGTGATCTTTGTAGTGCTCTTATGGGGCGGGCTTACCACCAACCTCTTATGGTGCTTATTGTTGAACGCACGTAATAAAACTTTTGGCGACTATACCAATAAATCCACTCCGCTGGCCAGTAACTATTTCTTTGCCGCCATTGCGGGTACCACCTGGTTCCTGCAATTCTTTTTTTACGGTATGGGCGAAAGTAAGCTGGGCAACGGCGCCAGCTCCTGGATCCTCCACATGGCTTTCATCATCATGGTGTCCAGCCTCTGGGGTATCACACTCCGCGAATGGAAAGGCGTGAGTAAGAAAACATTCGGTACCATTATACTAGGCATACTTACCATTATGGCGTCAGTATTACTGGTAGGATATGGAAATTCATTAACTAACTAGCTATTAGCTTCTAGCATTTGGCATTTAGCTAAAAGCTAAGGGCTGATAGCCAACAGCTTTATAAAATTCACCAATCATATGTCAGTTTCAGCATCTACAAATTTCAGGCATGTAAGTTATTTATGGGATGAGGCGAAAGCAGCATCGCTGGCAGGCGATGAAGTGGCGTTGCTGATCTACCGTTCCAACCTGTTGGGCGCCGACCTCCGGCTTACCAACTATGGTGGCGGCAACACCTCCTGCAAGGTAATGGCCAAAGATCCGCTCACCGGAAAACAAACGGAAGTAATGTGGGTAAAAGGTTCCGGCGGCGACCTCGGCACCCTGAAAAAAAGCGGGCTGGCAGCACTATACGTAGAGCGCTTGCGTAGTCTCGAAAACATCTACCGCGGCATTGAGCATGAAGACGAAATGGTAGAGCTCTTTAACCACTGCATCTTCGATCTCAGCTCCAAAGCGCCTTCCATCGATACGCCCCTGCATGGCTTTCTGCCTTTCAAACATATCGATCACCTGCATCCTGATGCAGCCATCGCCATCGCTGCTGCCAAAGACGGCAAGCGCATCACGCAGGAGCTGTTCAACGGCGCCATCGGCTGGGTAGAATGGCAACGCCCCGGTTTCGATCTCGGCCTGAAGCTACGCGCTTGCCTCAACGAAAATCCCGGCATCAAAGGTATCATGTTAGGCTCTCACGGTCTCTTCACCTGGGGTGATACTGCATACGAAAGTTATGTGAATACCCTGGAAGTGATAGAGCGCTGCGGCGCTTACCTGGAAGCCAACTTCGGTAAGAAAAGACCTGTATTCGGCGGCGCCCGCATGCAGCCTGCAGCCAAAGAAGCACGTGAACAGCAGGCGGCAGAGCTGGCGCCTGTATTAAGAGGCCTCTGCTCCGGCCACACCCGCATGGTAGGTCATTTTACCGATGATGCCCGCGTGCTGGAATTCATCAACTCTAATGACCTGGACCGCCTGGCGCCCCTGGGTACCAGCTGTCCCGATCACTTCCTGCGTACTAAAATAAGTCCGCTGGTATTGAACCTGCAGCCGGCAGATGATCTTTCAGATGTTGCTAAGCTGAAAGAGAAGCTGGCCCCGCAGTTCGAAGCATACCGCAGGATGTATGCAGACTACTACAACACCTGCAAACATCCCAATTCACCGGCCATGCGCGATCCTAACCCGGTGGTGATCCTGTATCCCGGTATTGGTATGTTCACCTTCGCTAAGGATAAACAGACCGCCCGCGTAGCCGCAGAATTTTACACTAATGCCATCAACGTAATGAAAGGCGCGGAAGCGATATCAGAATATACTTCCCTTCCCCGCCAGGAAGCATTCAACATAGAATACTGGCTCCTGGAAGAAGCTAAGCTGCAGCGTATGCCCAAGCCTAAGCCCCTGTCAGGACGCATCGCCCTCATCACCGGCAGCGCCGGTGGCATCGGGAAGTCTATCGCCAAAAAGTTTGCAGACGAAGGCGCCTGTGTAGTGATCAACGACAACGACGCCGGCCGCCTGGAGAACGCGAAAGCCGATTTCGGTAAAAGCTACTCGGCCGACGTATTCACTACCGCCATCCTGGATGTTACCAGCGCTTCAGATATCCGTAACGCTTTCAAAACGGCTGCCCTGGCCTTTGGCGGGGTAGATCTCGTGGTGAATTGCGCCGGCCTTTCTATTTCCAAACCCATTGAGGAACACACCGAAAAAGACTGGGATCTTTTGTACGATGTACTGGTGAAAGGCCAGTTCCTCGTCACCCGGGAAGGCGTGAACATCATGCGCAAACAGGATGTTGGCGGCGATGTGCTGAACATCGTCAGCAAGAACGCCCTGATGTCGGGTCCCAACAACGCCGGCTATGGTTCCGCCAAAGCGGCACAGCTCCACCTCTCCAGGTTGAATGCAGCAGAACTGGGCAAAGACCACATCCGCGTGAACGTCATCAACCCTGACGCCGTGATCGCCGACAGCAAGATCTGGGAAGGCGCCTGGGCCGAAGGCCGTGCCAAAGCATACGGCGTAAAGGTAGAAGAGCTGCCTGCCTACTATGCTAAACGCACCCTCCTCAACGAGGTGATCCTCCCCGAAGACATCGCAAACGCCTGCTTCGTCTTCGTTGGCGGCCTCCTCAATAAATCTACCGGCAACGTGCTGAATGTAGATGGAGGAGTGGCTACCGCATTTGTGAGATAATTCACCCACCCTTACCCTCCAAGGGTTCCAAACCCTTGGAGGGTTCTCCTCGCTCTAATCTCCTCATCATTGCGAGGAGCTCCGGGCCCTGTGGGAGGGCGCGACGAAGCAATCTCCTGCGGCCAGCAGCAAACGGCCAGCAATAAGCGGCCAGCAGCAAACGGCAATCATCAACGCAGGCAATTTTTCACCAATAATGCTTAACTTAATTCAAACCACCACTTATGAAACTTACCCAACACCATATAAACTCCTTCAACGAAGATCACCAGAAAGCCCATGACCGGGCCTTCGCTCACACCGCAGAAAAAGTATCCGACATCCAATACATCCTTCAGCGCCTCCAGGAATTCCAGGTGGCCATTCCCAGCTGGGCCCTCGGTACCGGTGGTACCCGTTTCGGCCGTTTCTCCGGCGGTGGAGAGCCCCGCAGCCTGGAAGAGAAAATAGAGGATGTGGGCCTGTTACATGCCTTGAACCGCGCCAGCGGCGCCATCTCCCTGCACATCCCCTGGGACATCCCGGAGAACGCGCCCGCTATTAAAGCGCTGGCCGCCCAGCACGGCCTCCGTTTCGATGCGGTGAATTCCAACACCTTCCAGGATCAGCCGGGTCAGCAGCACAGCTATAAATTCGGCTCCCTGCATCACACAGATAAGGCAGTACGCAAACAGGCGGTTGCGCATAACATAGAAGTGGTCAAATATGGGATTGAGCTGGGCTCTAATGTGCTGAGCCTCTGGCTGTCAGATGGATCCAATTTCCCGGGCCAGCTCAATTTCCGCGAAGCCTTCCAGCGCACCCTCGAAAGCCTGCAGGAGATCTACGCTGCCCTGCCGGCCGACTGGAAACTGTACATCGAGTACAAATGCTGCGAACCTAACTTTTACTCTACTACCATTGCCGACTGGGGCCAATCCCTCATGCTGGCCAATAAACTGGGCGATAAGGCACAGACCCTGGTAGACCTGGGCCATCACCTGCCAAACGCCAATATAGAACAGATCGTGGCCCTGCTCCTCATGGAAGGCAAGCTGGCCGGCTTCCATTTCAACGATTCCAAATACGGGGATGACGACCTCACCGTAGGCAGCATCAACCCTTACCAGCTCTTCCTCATTTTCAATGAGTTGGTCGAAGGTATGGACGCGCGCAGCATGAACCACGCCACAGATCTGGGCTGGATGATAGACGCCTCCCATAACGTAAAAGATCCGCTGGAAGACCTCCTCCAATCCGTAGAAGCTATTATGATCGCCTACGCGCAGGCCCTGCTGGTAGACGCCAAAGCCCTGGCCGCCGCCCGCCAGTCAAACGACGTGGTGACCGCCCAGGAGCTGCTCCAGGACGCCTACCGTACCGATGTACGCCCGCTGGTAGCACAGGCCCGCCTGATGAACGGCGCTGCGCTCCACCCCGTACAGCTCTACCGCCAGCTTAAAATAAGGGATCAGCTGATTAAGGAAAGGGGATCGAAGACAGTAGCTACGGGATTGTAGTCTTTTCCTGCTGTTCTCTTAGTGTTCCTTTAGTGCTTTCCGCGCGTACTTAAGGGAAGAGCTTAGTGTTACCTTAGTGCTACCTACGGTAAAAGCGCATACAAGCTTAGGTAAAAGCGCATGCAAGCTTAGTATAAAGCGCATAAAGCAGTAAAAGCGTATGGATCATATACAAAACAGGCAGCCGGTCATCGCTATTCTGGATATCGGCAAAACAAACAAGAAATCCTTCCTGATAGACGAACACTACCGTATCGTATGGGAGAACAGCTGCCGTTTCCAGGAAACATCCGATGAGGACGGCGACCCTTGCGAAGATGTAAAAGCCTTGAGCGCCTGGGTGCACCAAAGCCTGCAGGAAATGCTGGCCTTGCAGCAATACCAGGTAAAAGCGGTTAATTTCTCCGCCTATGGGGCCAGCTTTGTGCTGATCGGCGAAAAGGGCCAGGTAACAGGTCCGCTGTACAATTACCTGAAAACCTACCCGTCTGAGCTGCATCAGCAGTTTTTCAGGGACTATAATAGCGACGGTTCCCTGCCTGGCCTTACAGCTTCCCCGGTACTGGGCAGCCTGAATTCCGGCCTGCAGCTGTACCGCCTGAAATACCTGCAGCCGGAGCGCTATAAGGCAGTCCGTTATGCGCTGCACCTGCCTCAGTATATTAGTTACCTGCTTACCGGCAAGCCGGTGGCAGATATTACCAGTATCGGCTGCCATACCATGCTATGGAACTTTCGCGAACAGCAGTACCATGAATGGCTCCATAAAGAGGGCATTATCGATAAGCTGCCGCCGCTGTTCCCCTCAGACGGGGTCATGCCCGTTCAGATCAACGGCCTTGACTGTCTGGCAGGAGGGGGCCTGCACGATAGCTCGGCAGCCCTGATACCTTACCTGGCCACTTTTACAGAACCTTTTGCGCTGATTTCCACAGGTACCTGGTGTATCACCCTGAACCCCTTTAATAACAGTCCCCTGACCACCGCAGAACTGGAACAGGACTGCCTCTGCTACCTGGAATACCAGGGCCGTCCGGTAAAAGCCTCCCGCCTGTTCGCCGGTCAGGAGCATGAGCAGCAAACGGCCCGCCTGGCCACACATTTTGGCGTAGCACCGGACTACTACAGGCAGGTGGAATTTGACCCGCTGCTGGCCCGCGAACTGGAAACGCCGATAGCGCCTTCCTTGTCGCACTTTGCTGCCCGCCCGCTGGCTGACTTCTCCTCTTATGAAAAGGCTTATCACCAGCTTATGCTCGACCTGGTAGCCGCTCAGCTGAAGTCTGCACAGCTGGTACTGAATAATACGCCCGTGAAGCGTATTTTTGTGGATGGCGGTTTCGGCAGAAATCCTTTATTCATGCACCTGTTGGCAGTGGCCTTTCCTCATTTAGAGGTATATGCCGCCTCCGTAGCGCAGGCTACCGCTGTAGGGGCCGCACTGGCCATACACCGTCACTGGAATCACCGGACCTTACCCGGCGACCTCGTAGCGCTGAAATATTATAAGGCAGAAAATCTTGAACAGGTATAAAAAGCAAAAAAGCGGTAATAAAAGGCAAGAAAACATAATTCAGTCAACGGCATGCGTTATACCTTTCCTTCCGCTTTGGCTTAAACCATATTTATTATGAAAGTGGGATTGTTTATTCCATGTTACATTGATCAGTTCTATCCGCAGGTAGGCATTGCTACATTACAGTTACTGGAAAAGCTGGGCTGCGAAGTATCGTATCCTTCCGGGCAGACCTGCTGCGGGCAACCAATGGCCAACTCTGGTTTTGAGCACCTTACAGATGGCTGCAACCGGCTCTTCGTAAACAATTTCGCTGATTTCGATTATATCGTGGCGCCCTCAGGCAGCTGTGTGCTGCATATAAAAGACCATCTGCATGTAGCAGATAACGAGACCGGCGCTACCCATATACGGGAACACATATACGAGCTCTCCGAATTCCTCACCGATATCCTGAAAGTAGAGCGCCTGTCTGCAAAATTCCCGCACAAGGTAGGCATCCATCAGGCTTGTCACGGTCAGCGTGGCTTGCATGTTTCGCAGATGACAGAACTGGTAGGTCCTGCATTCTCCAAACCGCAGCAGCTGCTGCAAATGGTAGACGGCCTGGAACTGGTGACCTTGACCCGCGCAGATGAATGCTGCGGCTTTGGCGGCACCTTCTGTGTATTTGAAGAAGCAGTGTCCGTAAAGATGGGGAAAGACCGCGTGGCAGATCATATTCATAACGGCGCCGAATATATTACCGGCAACGACGTCAGCTGCCTGATGCACATGGAAGGCATTCTGCGCAGACAGAAAAGCCCGGTGAAAGTATTACACATCGCAGAGATCCTGAACAACGAATAACTATGCACGCTTCCGGTATAAAAGATCACGCCACCCTGGCGGAACAATTCAACGCTAACGAACCGCGTGTAAACTGGCACGACGAAACATTGTGGTGGGTACGGCAGAAACGCGATAAGATGGCCTGGAGCCTGCCAGAATGGGAAGAGCTGCGCGAAACCGCTTCCGCTATCAAACATAATGTGCTGGGCAACCTCCACGAGTACCTGCTGGAGTTTGAACGCAAGGCTGTAGAGAATGGCGCTACTGTGCACTGGGCTGCCAACGCAGAAGAGCACAACCGCATCGTGCTGCAATTATTACAGCAGCAAGGCGTGAAAAGGATCGTGAAAAGCAAATCCATGCTCACAGAAGAATGCCATCTCAACCCTTACCTGGCTGACAATGGCATAGAAGTGATCGATACCGACCTGGGCGAACGTATTGTACAGCTGGCGAAAGAACCGCCCAGCCATATCGTGCTGCCTTGTATACATAAGAAAAAAGAGGAGATAGGAGACCTGTTCCACGAGCACCTGGGCACACCCGCTGGTAATGCAGATCCGCAGTTCCTGACAGCTGCCGCCCGTGCGCATCTGCGTTCTGAGTTTCTGCAGTCAAGAGTGGCCATCACCGGCGTTAATTTCGCCGTAGCCGAAACAGGGGAGATGGTGGTTTGTACCAACGAAGGGAATGCCGACATGGGCGCTCACCTGGCCGATGTGCACATCGCCTGTATGGGCATCGAAAAGCTGGTGCCGCAGCGCAAGCACCTCGGTGTATTCTTACGCCTGCTGGCCCGCAGCGCCACCGGACAGCCCATCACCACCTATAGCAGTCATTTCCGCAAACCCAAGCCCGGTCAGCAGCTGCATATCGTATTGGTGGATAATGGCCGCAGCCGTCAGCTGGGCCGTGAAGATTTCCGCAATTCACTGAAATGTATTCGCTGCGGGGCCTGCATGAATACCTGCCCCGTATACCGTCGCAGCGGCGGACATAGCTATCACAACGCTATTGCGGGGCCAATAGGCGCCATACTCGCACCTAACCTGGATATGAAGCAATATGCCGACCTGCCTTTTGCTTCCACCTTATGCGGCTCCTGCTCTAATGTATGCCCGGTGAAGATCGACATTCACCAGCAGCTGTATAAATGGAGACAAGTGATCACAGAAGAAGGACAGGCGAAAGCCTCCAAAGCAGCCGGTATGAAGCTGATGACGGTAGTATTGTCCAGGCCGGGCCTTTACCGCTTTGCGGGCAAGGCAGCCAGGTGGGCGTTACGCACCATGCCCGGACTGGTCAACAACCGTTTCAATCCCTGGTACAAGCAAAGAGAATTACCCGCACCACCTGCAGAGTCTTTCTCAACATGGTATAAAAAGAACCGATAGATGAACAGCAGAGATCAGATCCTGGCCGCTGTAAAGGCCAATCAGCCGGCATCCAGCGCTTTACCCGTCCTGGATAGCTTTACTGCTCCCCGGGCAGTAAGCATGGACGCCTTCCGCAAGGTAGCCGAAACCATGGGCAGCCGGGTACTGAATATAAGCAGCGAAGCAGAGATCCCAGCCTTACTAAAGGAGTACTTCAGCGATATGCCCCTGGTCGTATCAGCCGATCCCGCCATCGCCGCCCACTGCCCACCGCCCATGGCCAGCTGGAAAGAAGGCGACGGCCGCCAGCTGCAGGAAGTAGACCTGGCTATTGTACGAGCCCAGCTGGGCGTAGCAGAGAACGGTGCACTCTGGCTTACCGAATCAGAGCTCCAGGTACGCGTGCTCCCTTTCATTGCCCAGCATCTTGCAATTATACTGCAGGCAGATACGATCCTGCCCACTATGCATCACGCTTATAATAAAATAGGTGATCAGTTCACCGGCTTCGGGGTATTCATCGCCGGTCCGTCCAAAACAGCGGATATCGAACAATCCCTCGTGCTGGGTGCACACGGAGCTAAAAGCCTCACCATTATAATAGTAGGCGCCTGAAATCTTTTCTTATGAGAACAGCCTTCAAAATGTACCTTAAACCTGGTTATAAGGAAGAATACCGGAAACGTCACGCTGCTATCTGGCCGGAACTACAGCAATTATTAAAGGATAGCGGTATTGGGAACTACAGCATTTTCCTGGATGAATCTACCCACACACTCTTCGCCGTCCAGGAGCAATCAGGCGATGGCTCTTCTCAGGACCTCAGGGCTAACCCTATCGTCCAGCGCTGGTGGGCCTATATGGCAGACATCATGGAAACCAATCCCGATCACTCGCCTGTCAGTCATTCCCTCGAAGAGGTCTTCTACATGAAATAAAATAACTTATAAAGATCTTCTCAATATCAGCTTAAATGGGTTCTTTATCCTTTCAGTGCTCTTCTCCAATATCATCGTCGCCGCCGTAATACCCATCTGCTCATGATCTGTAGAGATCACCGTGATGCCATCCAGCAATATCTCCTTCAGCGGCGTTTCATTATAGGATACAATCCCAACATCTTTCCCGATGCTCAGCTTATTCTGCCTGCATATCTTCACCAGGTTCACAAGATCAGTTTCTTCTATTACGATATAGGCTTGCCCCGCTTTTACCGGAGCATTCATTTCAATGCCCTCCGTTACGGAGAAGTCAAAATCATGCATACGGCAGAAGTACTGGAAGCCTTTCCTGATCTCCGGCGGATAGGGCACTATGCTGCTGGGGTTCACAAACACAAGGCTGTTGTATTTCTTCAGCGAAGGCAGGGCCTCGTACAGGGCCTCATATATATCCTTCTCAAAGTTCTGGTATACCGCAGCGTGTTTACCGCTGATCTCGGGCAGGTCCTTATCCAGTAACAGCAATTGCGATTCAGGGATCTGGCGGATGATCTGCAGCACTTTCTCCGGCTGCTCATAGAAATGCGGCATGATCACGTAGTGGTCATAGTCGCCCAGGTTATTGCTGATAAGACTGTCAAACAGCTGTACATTACTATGGTGTATATGGAGGTCCACAAACACCCCTTCCCCCAGGGTCTTTACAAAAGCATTATACAGCTGTTTCTTATAGTTACTGATCTTATTGAACAGCAGCAGCACCCGCAGGGGCATATTGATATCCGTCCGGTAAATAAAATAGCCCTTACCTTTCACAGACAGGATCACCTTCTTGTCGCGCAGCTCTTTATAGGCCTTTTCAACCGTTCCCCTTGAAAGCAGGTATTGTTCGCTGAATTCGTTAATAGAAGGGATCTGCTCGTCCCTCCGCAGGTCGCCATCACGTACCGCAGCCATGATAGAATCTACGATCTGCAGGTATACAGGCACTTTACTATTGGTATCAATATGCAGCGGCTTCATACTTGAAATATAGTATTTTTAATTTTCATATTCACATTCCCGTAATGCTTCCATAAATGGATGTGACTGCTGTAATATATAGCTATCGGCTATATATAGCGTTATTTATTTTATTTATTGTTGGAAACAAAAAAATACTTAACTTGTTATACAATATAAGAAGCGCTTGTCTGCTTACCTTCTTATTGCATGTGATAGTAAGTTTTAGCAGGCGTCTGAAAGCCAACGTTGCATCGAGTACTTTTGACTATTCCTACCAGAAGAACCATCACAGTTAAGAACGAATTAACCGTACATTTTTTGACCATTCCGCGTTAGCGTAACTTTTGCGCAAAGCCATTATCTTTTGATGCTAGGCGAGAATGTACGTTCGACCCTTTCAGGAGTATTTTAATTTAAAAGATTTATGAATGTTGATTGCTGATCAATGGAACGTTCCACGTAAAGTCCACGGAGTATGAAACATTTAGCGGGATCATTAACTTCAGAAAAGCAAGCAAAAGCGAATTAAACGTAAGCTGATACAAAGTACAAAAACCAAAACGGGTCTCATTGATTATTATTGGAAAACAGCATCGGCATTGATAAATGTTGATGAATAAGCGTTGATGTAAATCTAGTTTTAACCTTATCTACAAATCACCAATGATTAAGCGATCTTGGATAACCCCCTCATGGCTTATACTGTTGTTAGACCTCGGTTGCGCCAGCATTGCAATGTATCTCGCGCTGCTGCTGCGATTGAATTTTGACCTCGAAGCGTTCAGGCGTTATCCGTTAGTTACTATTTTTTGGGTGGTGTTAGGTGTTACACTCCTGCTCTCATTACTGTTTCGCACCTATAAAGGTATAGTTCGCTATACCAGCGTGGGCGATGTGGGCCGCATCTCCGGCCTCAGTCTTGCATGTGCAGTAGTATATTTTTATGTGAATGGTTCCCACCTGGTACGGTCATATGGCGATATCTTCCCGCTGTCCGTCATCTTCATCAATTATTTCATCAGCATTTTCATCTGGCTGTCCTATCGCCTCGTAGCGAAATGGTTTTTCCGCATCTACTGGCGTTACAGTAATGAGAACAAGATCAGGGCTGCCATCTACAATACCGGTCACTCCGGCCTCACATTACGTAAAGTGATCAGTGAGGATGATAACGTAAATATTAAAGTAGTAGCCTTCCTCGAAGATAAGGGGCCACATACCGGTAAACGCGTGGAAGGCCTGCCTGTATACGCCTTTAATAATGCTTCACTGCAAAAGCTGGCCCGGCAGGAACGGATCCGCCTGCTCATTATAGCAGATGAACAGATAGAAGCCTGCATGCTGAACGAACTGGTGGAGCAATGCGTTGCCCTGAACATACGCGTGCAGAAAGTATTGCCCGTAGAGAAATGGATCAGCAGCGGCTGGAGCAATAACCAGCTGAAAGATGTGAACATTGAAGATCTCCTCGAACGCTCTGTCATTCATATACAAAACAAAAAGGTGGCCGAAGAGCTGCAGGGAAGATCAGTGCTCGTGACAGGTGCTGCCGGTTCTATTGGCAGTGAGCTGGTAAGACAGCTGATACTGCACAGTCCCGCCGCCATCATATTGTGCGATGCAGCAGAATCCGCCTTGCATGAGCTGGAGCTCGAGATCTCAGAAAAGCTCCCTGACGTTCCTGTAGTACCCTTCATAGGGAATGTATGCGACCGCGAACGTATGCGCCAGCTCTTTGAAATATACGCCCCTGGCGTAGTATATCATGCCGCCGCATATAAGCACGTGCCCATGATGGAAAAGAACCCCTCCATTGCCGTGCTGAATAATGTACTGGGCACAAAGATCCTGGCGGAGCTGTCCGTAGAGTTTGAAGTAGAGAAGTTTGTAATGATCTCTACAGACAAAGCCGTAAATCCAACCAATGTAATGGGCGCTTCCAAAAGGATCGCCGAAATATTCACCCAGTCTTACAGTCATTATATTAATGAACGTTACAAGAAAATGGGCGCTGCCGGAGAAACGCCGCCCACCCGTTTTATTACAACGCGCTTCGGCAATGTGCTGGGCTCTAACGGCTCTGTAATACCACGCTTTAAAAAACAGCTGGAACAGGGTGGCCCGCTCACCGTTACACACCCCGATATTACCCGCTATTTCATGACCATCCCGGAGGCCTGTCAGCTGGTGCTCGAAGCCGGCGCAATGGGACAGGGCGGAGAGATCTTTGTGTTCGATATGGGAAGGCCGGTGAAGATAGCTGACCTGGCCAGGAAGATGATCCGCATGAGCGGCAGGGAACCGGGCAGAGATATCCAGGTGATCTATACCGGCCTGCGTCCCGGTGAAAAGCTTTATGAAGAATTACTGAATACCGCTGAAAATACAATGCCCACCTATCACGAGAAAATATTGATCGCCAGCGTGCGCGAATATGATTTTGTAGAAGTAGAAGAAAGTATCAAACAACTGATCAGTGCCGCACATAAGCATTACATCACGCCTACGGTTGAGCTCATGAAAAAACTGGTGCCGGAGTTTATCAGCAAAAATTCTGCTTTCGAACAGCTAGATAAGGACAAAATTAGAATGTAATCAAAATATGAGCAATTTCCGTTTGGGTATTTTCATCCTGCTGCTTTCATCCTGTGCAGCGCCGAAGAATGTCACCTATTTCAAGGATGTACCGGATACATTAAGGCAAAAGATGGTAGAAATGTCTGCATATTACACACCGGTTATTCAGCCGGATGATATTCTGCAGGTATCCATCCAGACTTTGGATCCTGCTGCTACCGCCTTATTAAGTCAGCAAAACACCAACACCTGGCCCTCCATTGGCGCCAACACCGGTGCCGCCGGCAATCCCACTGCCGTTAATGTATCTGGCTATCTGGTCGACAAAGAAGGCTACGTGATCCTGCCGCTCATCGGCAAGGTGATGGCCAGCGGTAAAACTACCGATGCCATTAGGGACGAGATCAGGGCCAAAGCCGCCGAGTATTACAAAGAGCCCGTCGTCACCGTCAGGTTCGCCAACTTTAAGATCACCGTACTGGGCGAAGTAGCCCGGCCCTCTGCCTACGTAATGCCCAGCGAGAAGGTAACACTGCTCGATGCTATCGGTATTGCCGGAGACCTCACCATCTACGGCAGGCGCGAAAATGTAATGCTGATTAGGGATAACAACGGAAAGAAGGAATTCGTACGCTTTAACCTGAACAACAGCAACATCTTTACTTCTCCCTATTTCTATTTACACCAGGGAGATGTGGTATATGTAGAGCCTAACAAGGCAAAGGTAGCCGGAACGGATATGGCCCAGGTAAGAAGGTTATCCATTCTTGCCACAGCTTTGTCCCTGATGATAGTGATAGCCACAAGAGTCAAATTATAATGCTTTTTCTATGCAGCATAACACGAATGGGAAATACCCATTAATGAACGGTGAGCTGGCCGGGGCGGAACAGGAACAACAGACGATCAGCCTGAGAACCCTGGTCGACAACTTTATTGCAAGCTGGTACTGGTTCGCGATTTTTGTCATAATGGGAATAGCCGCTGCCTGGCTGTTCCTCCGGTATGCGACCCCTACCTATAACATTAACGCCAAGATCCTTGTACAGGACGAACAGAAAGGCGGTGGCATCCCTGGCGAAGAAGTGCTGCAGCAGCTACAGATCTTTACCAATAAAAGCAATGTAGATAATGAAGTAGAGATCCTGCAGTCCCGCTCCCTCATGGAAATGGTAGTAAGGAACCTCGAGCTCAATATCTCCTACTGGCAGGAGGGCCGCGTCAAAACCGGTGAGCGCTTTCGCAGGGTGCCTTTCATGGCCCATTGGCTCAATGTCCGCGATAGCCTGGAAGAAGTACGTTACCAGGTAACGCCGCTCAGTGAACAGAAATTCCGCTTCGGTAGCGAAAAGATGCCCGATACAGAAAGAAACTGGGGTGATACCATTCACCTGGCCCAGGGCATCATACAGATAGACCGCAGAACCTATTTCCCGCTGGTAAAGGAACCATACATTATTAAGCTGGTTTCAATAGATGCTGCAGTGGCCAACTATCAGCAAAAGCTTACCGTCAGCATTCCCAATAAACAGGTCAGCACAATAGACCTGCAGCTGGCCACCGCCATTCCTGAAAAGGGAGAGACCATACTCAATGAGCTGCTCAATGCTTACCTGAGAACAAGCGTGGAAGTGAAGAACCGCATTGCAGACAGCACCATCGCTTTTGTAGATAACCGCCTTGCGTTGGTAAGCAGGGAACTGACAGGTGTGGAAAAGAACATCCAGCAGTTTAAACAGGCCAACCAGCTGGCAGATCTTACAGAACAGGCCAAGCTCCTCATCGCCGGTACCGGAGATTTCTCCAGACTGTTAACAGAACAGGAGGTGAAGCTCAGCGTGGTGAACACACTGGAACAATACATGAGTGATGAGGGCAACAACAAACGCATGGTGCCATCCACGCTGGTGGTGCAAGACCCTACCTTCATTGCCCTCGTACAGAAATACAACAATTTCCAGATGGAACGTGAACGACTGCTCATCTCCAACACGACCTCCAACCCCATGGTGCAGAATATAGACCTGCAGCTGAAGAACCTGCGTACGGACCTGCAAAGCAACCTGGCTTCCTTCAAGAGCGGGCTGCAGGCCAGTATTGCAGAACTGAAAGGACGCTCTGGTCAGCTGGATCAGAAGATCCAGGAGGTGCCGGCCAAGGAGCGGGTGTTCCTCGACTATTCCCGCCAGCAGGCCATCAAACAGGAACTCTACCTCTTCCTGCTGAAGAAGCGTGAAGAGTCTGCCATCTCCAAATCATCCAACCTGGCTGTAGCCAGGATCATTGATGCGGCAAAGAGTGAAGCTTTCCCGGCGATGCCTAAACGTTTGCTCACCTACCTGGTATGCTTCATCCTGGGTATCATCTTTCCTGCCGTTTTTCTCTACTTCAAAGACCTGCTCAACAGGCGGGTCAGAAGGAAACAGGATATTACCTCAGGCACTCCTGTGCCTATCCTGTCTGAAGTAGGTCATACCAAAGATCATGATGATGTGGTGGTAGGTAAAGATACCGTTACGCCCATCGCAGAACAGTTCCGCGCCATGCGTACCAACCTGCAGTTTCTCTTGTCTGGTGCGCAGGAGAAAGTGATCCTGCTTACCTCCAGCATGAGCGGCGAAGGCAAGTCCTTTGTAGCCATGAACCTCGCAGCCACACTGGCCTTGTCAGGTAAGAAAGTAGTGTTGATGGAGCTGGATCTTCGCAAACCAAAGATCTCAGAAAAGCTGAAGCTGAATAATAAACAGGGTTTCAGCACCTACGTGATCGGTAAAACTTCCTATGCGCAGCTGGTGCAGCCTTCCGGCATTCATGAAAATTGCTGGGTGATCCCCTCCGGACCGGTTCCGCCAAACCCGGCCGAACTACTGCTGCTGGACACGACCAAACAACTCTTTGCCGATCTGCGCAAACAGTTTGACTATATCGTGATTGACACCGCTCCGGTGGGCCTGGTAACCGATGCGCAGCTATTAGGCTACCTGGCAGATGTAACGCTCTACCTGGTACGGCAGGGATACACCTTCAAACAGCAGCTGCTGCTGTCAAAAGAGCTGTACCAGCAGGGCAAGCTGCCCAGGATGAACCTGGTGGTGAATGATGTGAAGGCAGGCAGTGGATACGGCTATGGCTATGGTTACCAGTACGGATATAATTACGGATATGCCAATGAACATACAAACAGGAGTTTCGCCCGGAAAATGAGACTGACATTCAAAAGGTAAAATCAGTAAAAAATAACCCTTTCATATGAACCAGGAAACGAAAATTGCCGTTATCGGTCTGGGATACGTTGGCCTTCCCCTGGCGATCGAATTCGGTAAACAGTATCAGACACTTGGCTTTGATATCAATACCAACCGGGTAACAGAACTCAGAAATGGCCGCGACCATACCCTGGAAGCCGATCTGGCAGGCATGAAAGCAGCCATGGCCAAACGGCAGGAAGGGAATGGCATAGGCCTCTGCTTTTCAGACAACCTCGAAGAGCTGCACAACTACAATGTCTTCATCGTAACCGTGCCTACCCCCATTGATCGCTTTAACGCCCCCGATCTGCGCCCTTTGTTACGCGCTTCTGAAATGCTGGGCGGCATTCTGAAAGAAGGCGACATCGTTATTTACGAATCCACGGTATATCCCGGCTGCACGGAAGAAGATTGTGTGCCCGTCCTCGAGAAGTCTTCCGGCCTGCATTTCAATACCGATTTTTTTGTAGGATACTCCCCCGAACGCATTGTGCCGGGCGATAAAGTGAACACCCTTACTACCATTAAAAAGATCACTTCCGGTTCCACTCCTGAAGTGGCGGAGTATATTGACCAGCTGTACCAGAGCATCATCAAAGCCGGTACGCACAAAGCCACCTGCATCAAAGTAGCCGAAGCCGCCAAGGCGATAGAGAACGCCCAGCGGGATGTGAACATCTCCTTCGTGAATGAGCTGGCCCTCATCTTTGACCGCATCGGCATAGATACCAATGATGTACTGGATGCTGCAGGCACCAAATGGAATTTTCTCAAATTCAAGCCTGGCCTGGTAGGCGGACATTGTATCAGTGTAGATCCCTATTACCTGGCGCATAAAGCGGAAGCCGTGGGCTACCATCCCCAGGTGATCCTCAGCGGCAGGCGGGTAAATGATACGATGGGTATCTTCATCGCCAACAAAATCATCAAGCTGATGGTAAAGAAAGGGCGCCGCGTGGAAGGCGGCAGAGCCCTCATTCTCGGCATCACCTTCAAGGAGAACTGCCCCGATATACGCAATTCCAAAGTAATTGACATTTACCGCGAGCTCGTCGAATTCGGTATGCAGGTAGATGTGTACGATCCGCATGCCAGCAGGGCAGAAGTGAAAGAGGAATACGGCCTCAACCTGGCAGATAGCGTGCATCATCAATACGATGCCGTGCTGCTCGCAGTGGCGCATGATGAGTTCAGGAAGATCGATTATCACGCCCTTAAGAACGGGCACGATGCTATTATATTCGATGCCAAGGCATTCCTGGAGAAATCCTTGGTCGATGCCAGGCTTTAGACGATATTTTTTTAGGGAAAAATGAGCTTAAAAGAGAAAACACTAGCCGGATTATTTTGGACCTTTAGTCAGCAGTTTAGTGTCCAGCTTATAAATTTTGCAGTCCAGGTAATTTTAGCAAGAATACTGCTTCCTGCAGAATTTGGCTTGATAGGAATGCTTACTATCTTCATTTCGATCGGTAATTCACTGATCGACAGCGGCCTCACGTCTTCCCTGATCAGAACCCCGGATGCAAGCCAGCGGGATTATTCTACTGTCTTCTTTATCAACCTGGCCGGAAGTTTCATAATCTATGCCATATTGTTTGCTTCCGCACCATTGATAGCCCGTTTCTACCAGCAGGATAGTCTCAGCGCCATCATCCGGGTATATACCATCTCTTTCCTGCTTCGCGCCTTTATTGGCGTACAAACTACCCGCCTCACCAAAGAGATGAATTTCAGGGCCCAGATGTTCATGCAGATACCTTCCGTGATAGGAGGCGGTATTACCGGTATTCTGCTGGCATACTGGGGTTATGGCGTATGGAGCCTGGTATGGATGAACCTTGTACAGGCTTTCCTCTTTACCGTACAGCACTGGATCTTTACCGGCTGGCGGCCCAGCTTTATATTCGACTGGGGCTGCTTTAAGTATCATTTTAAATTCGGCTACAAGCTCACCCTTTCCGGTTTGCTCAATGCGATCTACCAGAACCTGTATAATCTCATCATCGGTAAGTACTTTTCTGCCACGCAGCTGGGCTATTATACCCGCGCGCAAACCATGCAGATGTTCCCGGTGCAGAACCTGTCTACTGCGTTGAATAAGGTCACTTATCCCATGTTTGCTACCATCCAGGAAGATGATAAGCGCCTCAAAAATGTATACCGCAGGCTCATGCAGCAGGTGATATTCTGGGTAACACCTATTATGATCGTGCTGGTCATCATCGCAGCGCCGCTTTTCAGGATGCTGCTTACAGAGAAATGGCTGCCTGCCGTACCATATTTCCAGGTCCTTTGTGCTTCCGGCGTGCTGTTTCCTTTACATTTCTATAACCTGAATATCCTGAATGTAAAGGGCCGCAGTGACCTGTACTTTAAACTCGAGATTGTCAAAAAAGCATTCACTACGATCGGGGTGTTCTGTGTCATTCCCTTCGGCATCTATGGATTGCTGTACTTCCAGGTCTTGTCCTCTGTTTTCTCCTTTGTGGTCAATTCCTGGTACAGCGGCCGCCTGATAGATTTTTCACTGCAGGACCAGCTTCGCGAGCTGCTGCCCATCTTCCTGCTGGCGATCCTGCCCGGTGTACTTTCCTGGGCATTGGACCGCTTTCTCTTGCAACCGCTCAACGCCGGCGATATCGCCAGGATCCTCACCGTAGGAGCGGCCTATTTCTCCCTGTATCTGAGTATGAGCTATCTGACACGTATGACAGTAATCATTGATCTCAGACAACTAGTTTTTAAAAGATGATATTAGTTACAAAGCCTTTTCTTCCGCCGCGGGAAGAATATGAACAGTACATAAAAGGGATTTGGGAGCGTGAATGGCTCACCAATAACGGTCCTTTAGTGAACGACCTTGAGCTGAGCCTGAAACGCTACCTCAAGGTCAAGCACCTCTTATTTCTTTCCAATGGCACCATTGCCCTGCAGCTCGCCATCCGGGCGCTTGAGCTGAAAGGAGAGATCATTACTACGCCCTTCTCCTATGTAGCTACCACCAGCAGTATAGTTTGGGAAGGATGCACGCCGGTGTTCGTAGATATTGATCCTAAAACGCTGAACATAGATCCGGCAGGTATCGAAGCGGCCATTACGCCCAACACCGTTGGTATTCTTGCTACGCATGTATATGGCAATGCCTGTGATATTACCGCTATCGAAGCCATCGCCCGGCGGCACAACCTGAAGGTGATCTACGACGCGGCGCATGGCTTCGGCACGCAGTACAAAGGCAGGTCTCTTTTTGAATATGGGGATATCAGCACCACCAGCTTTCACGCCACCAAACTGTTTCATACCATAGAAGGGGGCGCTGTGTTCACCCGCGATGCTGAGCTGCTGAAGAAGATGGCCTTTATGCGCAACTTCGGGCACAATGGCCCGGAAGCATTTGCAGAGCTGGGCATCAATGGTAAAAGCTGCGAGTTCCACGCCGCCATGGGATTGGTGAACCTGCGATACATAGCAGAGATCTTGCGGAAAAGAAAAGAAGCTTCCGCGCACTACGATACTTACCTGCAACATGTAAAGGCTGTAAAGCCTGCCATTACACCGGATACTAATTATAATTACGCTTATTACCCGCTGGTGTTCGAGACGGAGGAATTGTTGATGCGATGCATAAAAACACTGAACAATAATAACGTCTTTCCGCGGCGGTATTTCTATCCTGCGCTGTCCAACATCCTGCCTTACGTGAGTAAGGTATCGATGCCGGTTACAGAAGATATCGCCAGCAGGGTGATCTGCCTGCCCATGTACTATACGCTGAGTAAAGAGGAGATCGATCTGACAATGCGCCTGATACTGCGGGTGCAAAATAACTGACCGCATGAACAAAAGATACAACATACTGGTTTTTCCCTGCGGCTCTGAAATAGGGTTGGAACTGTATCGCTCCCTGCAGTACTCCATGCACATTAACCTGATCGGCGCCAGCAGCACAGATGATCACGGCAGATTTGTATATTCCAATTATGTGAACAGTGTGCCCTTTGTAGACGATCCTGGCTTTATACCGGCTATCCGCGACATCGTGGCTGCACATCATATAGATGCGATCTATCCTTCTATGGATGCGGTTATTACCAGGCTCTCACTGGCACAGGAAGAGATCGGCTGCAAGGTCATCGCCTCTCCCGTAGCTACTACAGAAATATGCCTGTCTAAGAAAAAGACCTACGAATACCTGAAGGATATCATCCGCGTACCGCACATATTTTCTTCCCTGGACCAGGTGCAGCAATACCCGGTTTTCATAAAGCCCGAAATTGGCTATGGCTCCCGCGGCGCTAAGCTGATCCTCACAGAAGGACAGGGCCGCCAGCACCTGGCTGAATACCCAACAGCCCTTATACTGGAGAACCTGCCGGGAGAAGAGTATACCGTAGATTGCTTCAGTGACAGTGAAGGTAACCTGCTGTTCTCACGCCCGCGTAAACGCGAACGTATCAGCAATGGTATCAGTGTACATACAGCGCCCGTTACCAAACGCCTGGATGAATTTAGTGCCATTGCACAAAAGATCAACCATCACCTGCCTTTGAGAGGCGCCTGGTTCTACCAGGTAAAAGAAAGTGCCGAAGGGGAGCTGGTACTCCTGGAAATAGCCAGCAGGCTGGCCGGCTCTTCCTCCCTCTATCGCAACCTCGGAGTGAACTTTGCCCTGCTCAGCATTTTCGATGCCTTCGGTCATAAAGTAAGCGTGTTCCATAACGACTATCCCATAGAGCTGGACCGTGCCCTGGATAATAAATACAAGGTGCAGCTGACCATCACAAAAGCCTATGTGGATTTTGACGATTGCCTGCTGCTGAACGGACGGGTGAATGTACAGCTGGTGGCTTTGCTGTACCAGTTTCTCAATAAAGGCATTAAGATCATGCTCATCACCAAGCACGACAGGGTAGTGGAGGACACCCTGGCTCAATACCGCTTGCTCAATATTTTCGATGAGATCATTCACCTGCCCGGGGAAGATTGCAAGTACCGCTACATAGAACCGGAAGGAGCCATTTTTATAGACGACTCTTTCGCAGAAAGGTACCAGGTGCATGAGCATCTGCACATACCTGTATTTGCGCCGGATAATATTGAATGTTTACTGGACTAATAAAACTATACAATGAGGATCTTACACACATACTGCCTGAATTACAACATAGGTGACTATGCGCTGGGCATCGGCGTAAAGAACCTGCTGCGCGAATACCTGGATGTAGACCTGATAGGAGAGACCAACCTCCAGGGAACCGTCTTTAACGAGTACTTTATCGATGTCATTAACAGGAATTACGACCTGCTGGTGATCGGTGGCGGAGGTATTATTCACGGCGCCCACTGGCCCAACGGCTGGTTCTGGCTCATCGATAAGGAGAACATCAGCAAGATCCGGATCCCCTTCATTGTGTACGGTGTAGGTTATAACTATTTCAAAGACGAGCAGGGTATTCCGCCTCATGGCGTGGAGCACCTGAAAGAAACCCTGGCCCATGCCGCTTACTTCTCCATTCGCAACGATGGCAGCTATGAAAGGCTGAAAGACCAGACCGGGATCGATGTGCCCGAAATACCGGATCCTGGCTTCTTTGTACATCTTAACACGTATTACGAACGCCCCGAAAAAGAGCCCTATGTCATCCTGCAGCTGGCCAATGATAAACCGGAATTCCGTTTCGGTAAGGGCGATGAGTACAGCAATTTCGTGGAGAACATCCGGGCCGTTGTCCGTTCTATTAGCCCCCGCTATAAAGTGATCCTCGCTCCACATGTATTGGCCGATGTCAGCCTCTCTGAAGAAGTAGCACAGGGCCTGGACAACACCCAGGTGTGGGATTTTGGCAAATATGCCTTCGACCATTCAGATAAGGCGGTGGCCTGGTACCAATATGCGGAATATGCGCTGGCGATGAGAGGACATGGCCAGATAGTGCCCATTTGTTTTAATGTGCCGGTCATCTCTTTGGAGAATCATCCCAAGCATAGAGGCCTGATGGAAAAGCTGGGCCTCGCAGATTATAATATCAGCGTGCAGGATCCGCATTTTGTAAATAACTGCACGGCCCTGGTAAGGCAGCTGGAAGCAAACAAAGATGCCCTGCAGCAGCAGCTGAAAAGCATTAATCAGCGGCTGCACCAGGACACCAGGGCCGCTTTTGAACAGATTAAGGAACGTATCTCATTTATCACCTGCTAATTTGGTTTGGAATGCCAGCAGAACCTAACAACGATCGCTTAGTGTATCACATCTTTAACGCCAGGAAGATCCACCTGGTGCCGGGATTTATTGTGCAGTTCAACGACATTGGCGCCCGGTTCGGAATTCCTACCCGCTTTGTGCTGTGCAGCTATACGCCGGATCTGTATGACAAGTATAAAAAGCTGATCAATGAGATAGGTGAAGATAATTTCGAGTTTATAGAAGACAGCTGGACGGCACTGTACTCCCGGATGAACAGCATGCTTGGCAACAGGAGCAGTAAGTTCATTATCCATGGGGTCGTACTGAAGATCTGGTACCTGCTGTCAACCGTTTATGCGCATCATGCCAGGCGCTTCTCCTGGGTATGCTGGGGAGGCGGCATAGAGAAGAGAGGCATGCTCGAAACCATACTGAAAAGAAGACTGTATAATTCTTTCAGCAAGATTAACTGCCTGATGACAGCGGATAAGAATGACCTGAAGACTAAATTCAGGGTGAAAGACAGAACGCACCTTATTCCGTATGTGTCCAACTATAATCTGCAGGAACTGGAGCATATCAGGCCCTGTTTTTCGCAGGATAAAGTAAATATACTGGTGGGGCATCGTGCCACTTATTATTTAAATCACCTGCAGTTATTGCAGCAGTTAAGCACTTATGCAGAAAAAGAGATCCGCGTTGTATGCTTTCTGAATTATGGCTCTGATGACAAAGACTATATAAAACGGGTATCCGGCCTCGGTAGATCATTATTCGGGGAAAAGTTCTTTCCAATCACCGACCTCTTAAGCAAAGAAGAATATGAAGGTGTAATGAAATCCATCAATATTACCTTGATAGCAGGGCGAAACCAGGCGGGCCTGGGAGCTATCTACAGAACCATTTTGTATAAAGGGACCGTCTTTCTGGACAATGGCGGTAAAAATATGGAATGGCTGAAGCACATAAATGTGCAGGCGGCAAAGATCGACGATATTCCCCGCTACAGTTTTGAACAGTTTACCGCAGTAGTGGACGAGCAGCAGAAGGATGAGAACCAGCAGCGGTTCCTGCAATTTGTTAACAGGGAAAGGCTGCTGAATGAATGGAAGGATTTTATTCTATAGGTATAAATGTGATGCTGTTATTGATCAATAATTTCAAATCATTAAAAAGATCGTTATGAAGTATTTAATGACGCTTATGATGATCTGCCTCCTTCAAGGGAATGATGGCACATTCGATATTTATATATTCCCGGCGTTTTATAGCAAAAACGTAAGCGACTATCTGTTACAGAACAACTGTTCGGTAGCGCATCTGCTTACTCAGAGCATGATAGACCCGGATAAAGACCAGCAACCAGATCTGGATGCCGTTAAAAAACACACAGCAGAACTTTATCCTGATGCAAATGCAACAGGCTTGTTTGTTGTTGATTGGGAAGGGCAGGCTTTTAATGATCTCCGGAAGTATGATAAGGGTGATAGTCGCTTTAAAGCCGCCGAGGATGCGTATGTCAGGCTGGTGAGTGCTATTAAGGAATACCGGCCCGGCCTGAAAGTAGGTGTCTACGGCCTTCCCTTCAGGTCTTTTAGTGACGCGCAACGGGCTGGGAACGCAGACACAAAGCTGGATGGGCTGTTGTCAAAATGTGATGTGCTCACCCCTTCCCTCTACATTATGTATACAAATGAAGAGGTGGGTGAACAGCGTAATATGGATTATTTAAAGCAGAATATGGACCAGTTTTTAAGTTATGGAGCACGGTTGAAGAAGCAGGTGATTCCTTTCTTTTGGTATAAAGTTCATCCCTCAAATAAAAAATACGGCATGAATGTAATGCCAAAGGGCAATGTGCAAAAGTATCTGAGCCTGTTGAGCACCTACAGTAACCAGGCTGGCAAAATAAATGGCATCATCTGGTGGGAAGGCGGAGAAAAGATCGGAAAAACACCCGCTGCCCAAAAGGGTTTAGGAGTTTCGGCTGCAGGAACAGGCGTTCCCACGGCTGAAACGGCGAGAGATAGCATCATAATAAATTACACCGCTCCCTTTATAAAAAAGAAGCAGCAATAGCGGATAAAATGCAATGACTTATGCTTAATAACGTGCTACATATCAACAGCTATTACCTGACCAATAAGGTGCATTATTTTTTCTGTGTTTTTTCTGGCGTTGATAACGCTTCTTATTTTATACCGGTATACAAGAATGGTGTTAATGTCCATACAGAAGCGCTCAAACATGGTCAAAAAGTTCACAGGATATATTCAAATGTCGACAAACGGCTGTTTTTTACCAAGATCGTAAAGTGTTGTTGGGTGGCCGTCAGAAACTACAATATTGGGAAACATCAATATATCCACGCTCACACGCTTTTCAGCGACGGCTTGCCTGCCTGGGTGCTGGCGGGGCTTTACCGTAAAAAATTAATGATCACGATAAGAAATACCGATATAAATTTTTACATAAGGAGAAGCCCCTTATTCCGGCTGCTGGGGAAATTTGTATTGTCGAGCGCCCGCCAGTTGTTTGTTCCGTCCCATGCTTATGCAAAGCATCTCGTTGAAATCTATCCCTTTCTGGAACGCAAGGGAAGTCTGAAAGTGCTGCGTAATGGAGTAGCGCCTTTCTGGATTGAGAATGCTTTTCACCGCCCATCCCCTATAGGCAGGGGGCCTGTTAAATTATTGTTTGTAGGCCGGGTTGAAAAAGACAAGAACCTCCAGGTATTGATCAGGTATCTGCAATATTATACTATAGGAAATGGTATCACACTCCATATTGTTGGAGAAAACAGGCAGGGCCTTGATTTTGATGCCATACAAGACCTGGTGCAGGGCAATTCGATTGTATATCACGGAAAGGTGACCGACGAAAACGTGTTGCTTGATATCTACAGGTCATGTGACGTTTTTACGCTCCTGTCTTTCAGGGAAACTTTCGGTATCAGTTATGTAGAGGCAATGACGCAATCGCTGCCGATTATTTATAGCAGGGGAGAGGGCATAGACGGTTTTTTCAGTAACGGGCATGTGGGATACGCCTGTGCCGTAGATGATATTCACGAATTGCATGAAGTGTTAAACCGGGTAGTAGAAAATTACGAAGTGCTAAGCAAAAATGCCCGCGCAGAGTCGCAGCACTTTAATTGGGAAAGTATTATCACTGAATACAAGAGTAGCTTATGTTAGCAACCAGGTTAAAAATACAGTCATTCTTACTCTTTATATCGCATTTCTTCAATTTTGCAGGCTATTACTTTTTCCTGGTAATACTGTCAAATTTGGGAATGATCGCCTTTTCAAGAGCAATGACCATTCCTATCAGGGTCTTGATACTTGCATGTCTCTGCTGTATCCTGCTGATGAATGGGAAAGTGTATGTCAGACCTCCAATCCGCTGGTTTATGCTCTTCTCTGGTATCTATATTGGCAGGGTCATCGTAGAGATGATGAGGATGACGGTATATCATATAGATACCTCAGAATTTCTGCTGTATTTTCTGGCCTTTGGGGCATTACCGCTGCTGATCGTCAGTAGTATGAACTTGTGTGACCGGGATTATCACGTTATTAAATGGTCTTTGCTTGTTTCAGGCCTGCTGCTCTCCGTTGCAACACTGGTATATTATCGCGGCCTTATTGGATCGGTGGGAAGAATATCCGAGGCTATATCGCGGGAAGAAAATTATATCTCCCCGCTTGCCCTGTCATATTGCGGTACGCTGTCGATCGGGATTGGGATCAGTTATTTAATGCAAAGTAAAATTGGCCGTTGGAGCAAGTTCCTGGTATTTATTTTTGTTTTATTCTCTTTGGTTCCCTTTTTCCTGGGAGCATCAAGAGGTTCCATCTTTGCCTTGTTCCTCCCTTTTGTTATCATGTTTTTATCCAGAGGTAATGCCGTCGCCAATATCCGCCTCGTGGTCATTATGCTGTTGGCCGGCGTGGCAGGGATCTATTTAAGTGAGCTGTTCGGAAGCAGCCTTGTCGGCAGGTTCACAAGTATGAAAGCTGATATAGCGCAGGGGAATGAATCGGCCATACGCCTGGAAATGTGGAAGGCAGCGCTGCTGCAGTTTGCGGATAATCCAATATTCGGGGATGCACTCGAAGTTAGAGCATTTCGGTTCTATCCGCACAATATTGTTTTGGAAGTGCTGATGTCAACGGGTATAGTAGGTTTTATACCCTTTGCGGCTTTGTTGATCCATGCATTCAGAAGAACGGTTTTCATTTTCAGGAATGACCCGGCAAATAGCTGGATGGGTATTGTATTCATACAAAGTTTTATACAAAATATGTTCAGTGGGTCCTTGTATGGCGCCAGCTGGTTCTGGGCGTCCTTAGGCTTGCTGTACTCATATAACTATATCAGGAAAAAATCAGCGCATGTGCCCGGGGTATTAGCTTACCAGAATTAAATAGGTATTATATGTCTGAAGCTAAACGAGTAGTGAGTTTATTCTATCCGTCATTAGTGCATTACCGGAAAACACTTTTCGAGTATTTGTGTAATGACGCCAACGTCGATTTCCATATTATCTGTTCCACAGATGCTCCTTATATAGCATTACAGAACTTTACACCGGATAGTCGTTATAAGCGCGCCATCTCATACACCAGGCTGGAAACCTTTCGCCTGTTCCGTCACCGGATGGTATTTCAGCGCGGTTGTATATCCGCCCTGATGGAGACAAAGCCGGAGCACATCATTTTCTTTGGATTTGATCCGCATATTATATCCACGATCTGTACATTTTTATTCGCCAGATACATCCTGAGAAAGAAGGTCTACTGGTGGGGCCATGGCGTAGCAGGCCACCAGGGTCGCTTCGGACAGTTTTTCAGAAGATTCTTCTATAATAGGAGCAACGGTATCCTGGTCTATTCCGGCCGGGGAAAAACAGATCTTATCAACATGAAGGTAAAAGCGCCCATCGTAGTAGTAGGGAATGCCATCAATAACGAAGATTACGGCTTCCGGAATGGTGCAATTAAGAAGGAGTTCGATGTGCTGCGTATCATTTTCTCCGGCAGGCTCACAAAAAGAAAACAGCTGCCCCTGCTCATAGAAGCGCTGCAGGGTGTGCAGGATAGCATCCGCTTTGAATGTGCAATAGTTGGCGACGGGCCGGAAAAAGATAACCTGCAACGTATAATAGACCTGCGGGGTGTTAGAGGGACCACATTAACCGGCGCCCTGTACGGAGAAGCCCTTGCAGCATACTATCAGCGTGCACATTTATGCATAATACCCGGAGATGCAGGCCTGACATTGATCCATGCCATGTCTTTCGGCGTGCCAGTGATCACGCATGGCGATCTGCGCGCTCACGGACCAGAAATAGAGATCCTGCAGGAAGGGCTGAACGGGGATTATTATAACAAACAGGATGTGGAAGATCTCAGGCGGAAGATCATAAAATGGCGTGAGCTGATCTTTGAAAAGAAAGATGCAGTGAGCGAGAGCTGTATTGAAAGTGTGCGGCATATTGGCTATACGCCGGAAGCAGTAGCGAAGAATATTTTATCCATACTCAGGTAAAAAATCGACAGCCATGTCAGTTAATTTGAAAATTACCATCGTTGCAGGCGCCCGGCCTAATTTTATGAAGATTGCCCCCATCATCGCAGCCATCCGGCAAAAACAGCAGCAGGGCTTTGAGATCAGTTATCGTCTCGTGCATACCGGCCAGCATTATGATGCCAACATGAGCCAGTCTTTTTTTGAGCAGCTTGGTATTCCCCAGCCGGATATCAACCTGGAATCAGGCAGCGGCTCACAGGCAGAGCAAACGGCCAATATCATGACGCGCTTTGAAAAGGATCTTGCCACCTATCCCAGCCAGCTGGTATTAGTAGTGGGCGATGTTACTTCTACACTGGCATGCTCCATTGTAGCTAAAAAAATGCTGGTAAAAGTAGCGCATGTGGAAGCTGGCATCCGCTCCGGCGATATCACCATGCCCGAAGAGATCAACCGCATGGTAACAGACGCCATCACCGATTACTTTTTTACTACCTCTGATATTGCCAGTGAAAACCTGCTGGGCGAAGGCAAAACACGGGATCAGATCTTCTTTGTAGGCAATACCATGATCGATACCCTGCTGAAGCACCGGGAGCATTTTATACAACCGCCCATCTGGCAGGAGGCTGGCCTGTTGCCGCAGCAATACCTGGTAATGACTTTGCACCGCCCGGCTAATGTGGATGAAGAAACGCACCTCGCATTGCTCATTAACGAGATCATGCGCAATAATCATGGTCTGCCGGTGATCTTTCCCGTACATCCCCGCACAGCCAAACAGCTGGAACGTATCGCTGTAGCGCATCCGCTGCTGTATCTCACCACCCCGCTGGCTTATCTTGAGTTCAACTACCTGGTAGAAAAGGCCAAAGCAGTGATCACAGATTCTGGCGGCATTACAGAAGAAACTACCGTCATGGGTGTGCCCTGCATGACCCTGCGCAATAGCACAGAAAGGCCTGAAACCTGTACCATCGGCACCAACATGCTCCTGGGTACAGACCCTGCCGCCCTGGGCCCTGCCATGGATCTGCTCTTTGCAGGCAAGTGGAAACAGGGTGGTATACCGCCCCTCTGGGACGGCCATACGGCAGAACGTATTGCCGATACACTGGCAGCACTCTTCAGTCTTAAACCTCAATCAGCGATAGTTGTATGAACCAATGGAATACTTTAAAAAGGAGCGTGGATGTAGCCCGCAATATGGGATGGAGATACATGGCCTTCCGTTCTGTTTATGAGCTGCAGCTGAAAAGCGGCAGGCTCAGAAAGAACTTCCCTGAAGCGCCGCCTTTTGTGCAATACCTTTCCCTGGAACAATGGAAAGCATCCCCCGTTCGTTTCTTTTTTCGTAGCCGTGATGAAATGATCGTACCTAAAGTGCCGCTGCCTTCCCTGAAAGAAAGATACCAGCAGATCATGCAGGGACGTTTCCCCTTCTTCAATGGCCCGCTCCTGGATCTTGGACAGCAGCATAACTGGATGCAGAACCCTGACACGGGCTATGTGTATGATGCTGCCCGCCATTGGACCACCATCAACGATTACTCCCGCGAAGCCGGGGATATTAAATATGTATGGGAAAAGGCACGCTTTGCTTACCTGTATGACGTGATCCGTTATGACTATCATTACAGTGAGGACTGCAGCAACTGGGTATTTGCAGAGATCCTGTCATGGATCAACGCCAACCAGGTGAACTGCGGCCCCCATTATAAGTGCAGCCAGGAGATCAGTCTCCGCGTCCTGAACTGGACCTTTGCACTTTATTACTATCGTAATGCCCCCGCACTCACTACGGAAGTATTCGATAAAATCCAGTATGCTATCTATTGGCAGCTGCATCATGTATATGAGAATATCAACTTCTCGCGGATAGCTGTTCGTAACAATCACGCCATCACCGAAACCCTGGCCTTGTACCTGGGTGGTTTACTATATCCCCAATTGCCGGGCGCCGCCAAATGGAAAGCCAGCGGTAAATACTGGTTCGAACAGGAAATCGCCTACCAGGTATATGCTGATGGCTCTTTCCTGCAATTCTCCATGAACTATCACCGGGTAGTGGTACAATTGCTTACCTGGGCATTACGTTTGGCGCAGCTCAATGGCGAACACTGGAACGGTATGGTACTGGAACAAAGCCGGCAGTCATTGGTGTTCTTACGTGCATGCATGAATGACAGCAACGGCTGGCTGGCTAATTACGGCGCCAATGATGGTGCGCTTTTCTTCCGCCTCAATGAACGCCACTATCGTGACTATCGTCCGCAGCTCCAGGCCCTGGCCGTATTGCTGGATATGGATGCCGCCTTGCCGGAGCCCTGTGAAGATATGTATTGGTACGGTCTTCGCCCGGGTAAGCGCTTAGCGCCGGTGTTGCAGCCCTTTAAATCCTGTTTCCAGTTTACAGCCGGTGGCTATTACATCTGCAGGGAAAAAGAGGGGCTTACTTTTTTACGCTGCGGCAATCATAAAGACCGTCCCTCACAGGCAGATAACCTGCATCTCGATATCTGGTACAAGGGTATGAACATCCTGATGGATGCAGGTAGTTATAAATACAATACAGATGAAGCAACGCTGAAGTATTTCATGGGCACAGCCTCTCATAATACGGTCATGCTGGGGGACTATGACCAGATGGAAAAAGGTCCCCGCTTTATCTGGTATAACTGGACGCAGTGCGAAAGCGCCAGCCTCCGCGAAACAGGAACAGAATACATCTGGGAAGGAGTGATCTCGGCCTTCCGGCATGTGGCAAGAGGGATCCGGCATTTTCGCCGGGTCAGGAAAATGAAAGACCGTCCCGTCTGGATCGTGGAAGACCACATACACAATAAACCGCCCGGGCTGCCTATGCTCCAGCTCTGGCATACACCAGTGCCCGAGCGTTTGAAGTGGACTGCTTACGACCGTGGCGGTAGGCTCTTGCAAGCGCAGCGGCGTGCAGGGAAACATGCTGCCTTATACGGGGTACTGGAAGCAAGCACAGAGATCGTGTTTACAACAGACAGCGACAAGATCACCACTGAGATCAGTGTAATATAAAGGCTATGAATATTCTTTTGATCCATCAGTATTTTTTGGAGGAAGATGATTCCGGCGGTTCCCGCTGGAATGAGATCACCCGATCCTGGACAGACGCCGGCCACCAGGTAAGCGTACTGGCAGGTATGATCCACGCCAACGGTGCTGAAAAGCGGCCGGAATACAAAGGGAAGTACTTTAAGCAGCGGCAGCAGGGAAAGGTGAACGTTTGGCGCTGCCATGTTGCTGAATCGTATAACAGGAATTTTATGGGCCGTCTCTGGGGATATTTCTCTTTTATGATTGCTTCACTCTGGGCCGGTTTGTTCAAAACCACAGGAACATACGATGTAGTGATCGTAACATCGCCACCTTTGTTTGTAGGCTTTTCCGGTTATCTCCTGTCACGTTTTAAACGCATACCGCTGGTATTCGAAGTGCGTGATCTCTGGCCCGAATCTGCCATTGATACAGGTGTGCTGAAGAATGGTCTCATCATAAAGCTGGCCTACTGGTTTGAAAAATTCATCTATAAAAAATCCACGCTGATCAATGTGCTGACGCCCGCATTTTACAGCACCCTGCGCGATAGAAAGCAGGTGCCTGAAGCGAAGCTGATCCTGATCCCCAATGCGGCGGATTTCTCTTTGTCAGACCACCTGCTGTCGTCTTTTGATACTGCTGCCTTCCGCCGCCAGCACGGCCTGGAGAACAGGTTTGTGATCACCTACGTAGGCGCTCACGGGGTGGCCAACCATCTTGAGCAGCTGCTGGCCGCGGCCCGGCAGCTGGAAGATACCCCGGTCTTATTTCTCCTGATAGGGCAGGGTATGGAGAAACCCCGCCTGCAAAAGTTCGCAGCGGAAGAAGGCCTGCATAACGTGCGCTTCCTCGACCCCGTGCCTAAGAAGGAGGTGTTCAAATACATTCTGGCCTCCGATATGGGCGCCTCGGTGCTGAAAAAAGCAGATACTTTCAAAACAGTCTATTCCAATAAAACGTTTGATTATATGGCCTGTAAGAAACCGATCCTCATGGCCATAGACGGCGTGTCACGCGAGCTGGTGGAGAACGCAGGCGCAGGCGCTTATGTGGAGCCGGAGAACATCGCAGCATACAACCGCATCATCCGCGAATACGTGCAGGACCCGCAACGTCTCCTGCAGGAAGGAGAAAGCGGCTTCCGCTATGCAAGGGCACATTTTGACAGGCAGGTATTGGCCACACGTTACCTCGAACATTTACAGCAGAAAGTAGTGAAAGAAGAAAAATGCATGGGTATAAACATATCATCAAGCCGTTAGGCGACAGGCTTGCAGCGCTCATCCTGCTGGTGCTGCTGCTGCCTGTTTGGCTGCCCCTGATGGTCCTGTTATGGATCGTCAATGGCGGAAAGCCTTTCTTCTTTCAGCAGCGGCCGGGCCTCAACGGAAAAGTATTTGTGTTGATGAAGTTCAGGACCATGACGGATAAACGGGATGCTTCAGGCGAGCTCTTACCGGATGCACAGCGCCTTAGCCCCCTGGGCCGTTTGGTGCGCAAAAGCTCGCTGGATGAATTACCCCAGCTGCTCAACGTCGTAAAGGGGGATATGAGCCTCATAGGCCCGCGCCCCCTGCTGGTGGAATATCTGCCGCTGTACAACGATATGCAGCGCAGAAGGCATGCCGTACGTCCGGGCATTACCGGCTGGGCGCAGGTGAATGGCCGTAACACCATCAGCTGGGAGCAAAGGTTCGAATACGATGTATGGTATGTGGAGAACATCAGCCCCACGCTGGACCTCAGGATCGTATGGCTTACCCTGCTGAAGGTCTGCAGGGCCGAAGGCGTTGCCCAGCGGGGACATGCTACTGTCGAAAAATTTACCGGGAACTCAATTATATGAACAGCATATGAATAAAGTGTATTTATACGGAGCCAGCGGCCATGGAAAAGTGATCGCCGAAATTCTGGAACAGAACGGCGACACTATCCAGGGCATTTTCGATGATGATCCGGCAGTAACTGCATTGCTGGACTACCCCTCGCTGGGTGAATTTGACGCCGCTAAACTAAGCAGGAATGCGCGGGTGATCATCTCCATCGGTAATAACGACAGCCGTCGTAAAGCGGCGCTACGCTTGAATGTGCCTTTTGCCACCGCCGTACACCCCTCAGCCAGCGTTTCAAAAAGAAGTACCATAGGAGAGGGCAGTGTCGTGATGGCGGGTGTGAGCATCAACGCTGATGTAAGAATAGGCGAGCATGTAATTCTCAATACCAATTGTTCTGTAGATCACGACTGTGAGCTGGGCAACTTTGTGCATGTTTCTCCCAATGTGGCGCTGGCAGGCAATGTAAAGGTAGGAGAGGGCACTCACCTGGGTATAGGCTCCTGCGTGATACAGGGCATCATCATCGGCAAATGGGCCACTATTGGCGCCGGTACCGTAGTGATCACAGACGTGCCCGATAACGCAGTGATAGTAGGCAACCCTGGCAGGATCATTAAATACAGCAAGGGAACATTGGCTTCTTAACACCACTGTATATGTTTATGCATCAAAGAATATGGCTCTCGCCACCCCACATGGGGGAACAGGAGTTTGAATATGTAAGGGAGGCATTCAGTTCCAACTGGATCGCCCCCCTGGGGCCTAACGTAGATGGGTTTGAAGAAGACCTGGCCGCTTTTACAGGCGCCGGGCATGTGGCGGCGCTATCATCCGGTACGGCTGCCCTGCACCTGGCCCTGATCCTGCTGGATGTACAGCCCGGCGATGAGGTCATCTGCCAGAGCATGACCTTCTCAGCCTCCGCCAATCCCATCATCTACCAGGGCGCTACACCTGTGTTTATTGACAGCGAGCCTGATACCTGGAACATGGACCCCCTGCTGATGGAAGAAGCCATAAAAGACCGGCTTTCTAAAGGAAAAAAGCCGAAGGCGATCATCCCGGTGCATTTATATGGCATGCCTGCAAAGATGGATGAGATCCTGCAAATTGCCGCAGAATATGAGATACCTGTAATAGAGGACGCCGCCGAAGCACTCGGCTCCGTATATAAAGGAAAGGCATGTGGCACATTGGGCCGCCTCGGCATTCTTAGCTTTAACGGTAACAAGATCATCACCACCAGCGGAGGCGGCGCACTGATAGGAGATGATGAAGAGATGATCGCGATGGCGCGATTTCTGGCCTCGCAGGCCCGTGACCCGGCGCCGCATTATGAGCATAGCCGCCTGGGCTTCAATTATCGTATGAGCAATGTTTGCGCGGGCATAGGCCGCGGACAAATGCAGGTGCTGCAGTGCCGTATCTCACAGCGCCGGGCCAATTATCAGCGCTACCTTAAACACCTTTCCGCCTTGCCCGGAGTGCAGTTCCCGGCAGAGCCGGAAGATTGCTTCAGTAACCGCTGGCTGACAACTATCCTGGTAGATCCTGCATCAAGCGGCGGTATTGACCGGGAAACCGTCAGGTTGGCCCTGGAAAAGGTCAAAGTTGAGTCCCGGCCTTTGTGGAAGCCGATGCACCTGCAACCGGTATTCGCAGGTGCTCCGGCCTATGTAAATAATGTCTCGGAAAGCCTCTTTAAACAGGGGCTGTGCCTGCCAAGCGGATCCAGCCTGCAGCCGGAACAATTGGATTATATAGCTGGCCTTATCAAAGCCTTATGGTAACGTATCCCTCAACTGTGAAAAAGATATTGTACAACGGTCTGCTGATTCCTGTTCTTTATGGAATATGTATGACCCTCGTTACACATCAGCGCTACCTGTTCGCTGATTTCGATGGCGCCATGCATTATTTTGCCGGGGAAGATATCTACCACGGTAACGGCTATCGCGGATGGGGCTCTCATTTCTGGCCGCCTTTGTTCCCCTTGCTGAGCGGCGCACTGGGCAGATGGATGGATGGCGCGGAAGCCGCGAGGCTCATCTCCGTGGTCGCCGGCTCGGTGCTGCTCTGGGTAGCGCACAGGTTCGTGTACAAGCTCTCGCAGAACAGCGTTGTAGCCTGTCTGGCGCAGCTGCTCATTGCTACCAATTTTATGTTTGTGCTGCTGAGCATAAAGGCGGAGAATCATATGCTGGATAGCTTGTTCTATGTACTGGCGATCTTTTTGTTATTACAGAGCCTGGAAAAAGATAACACGGCCTGGTATTTCTTCACAGGCCTTGTATGTGGTGTGGCAGGGCTTTCCCGTTATACCAGCTATTCGCTTATCCCTGCTTTTGTAGTAGCCCTTTTCTGCTTTTATCCGGCCCGGCGCGCGATTAAATATGCAGTAGTGATCCTGGCCGGTTTCATATTGGTATCCAGTCCCTGGTGGGCTGTTAATTATTTTGATAACGGGTCTCCGCTCTCCACCTGGCAATACATGAATATAGGGGCCGGCGTGTTTTCGGGAACCGGAAGCAGGTGGTGGTGGTATTGGTCTGGTATAGACGGCGTGCAGTCAATAGGAGACATTATGGTACAACGCCCGGGCGGCTACCTGCTTAATTTTTCCAGGAATGTTGTCAAAAGCATCTTCCTCATTGTGACCAGGAGCCAGTTAACAGGCATCATCTGCATCGCCTCGCTACTCCTGCTTATTTACCGGCAGCATCGCAGCGGGGCCATACAGTTGTTGCGTGACCGCATGATCCTGCCGGTGTTGATCGCGCTGGTAGCTTACATCCTGTTAGTATCGCAGGCATTTGTTTTCGATGAAGTATTCTTAAGCTGGGTCGTACTGGTGGTGATCTACGGCGTCTTCGCCATATACCGGCTCAGCCGGGGCGCCCGCCTCTTCAGAAAAAACTACCGGCCTGTTATGTTGTCGGTAATAGTGCTGGTGGTAGGTCTTGATGTATGCTATACTAACTGTGAGCTGAACAATTACATGACGGATGCCAGCGGTATGGAAGAAACCCGGCAGATAGTCGGAGCCATTAAAGCCCACGAAGAGAACCTGGAACATAAAGTGGTAATGACCATTCATCCTGCCCGTGCCTACTACCTGCGCTCCGGGTATATTATGCTGCCGCCATACTATGAAGGCGATCTGAATGGCCTCGTTACCTACCGGGGAATGAGCTTTAAAGTGAGAGACCATGCGCCCCGCTTTCCATCTACCATCAACGTGAATGATCTGAAAGTAGACTACCTCATCTACGACACCTGGGCAGCCAGATGTTTACCGCAATTCTCCTTCCTGCTTAATAAGAACAGCACCCGTATCCCTGCCAATTTTCAATTGGTATACCTGTCGCCGGACGTAGCAGTATATAAGATCAACGGACAGTATGTCCATCAAAAACATTAAGCAGCCTGAAATAATTTCTTTTATTTATTTTGTACTTTTAAGTACATAATATACATTTGTGGGAGAAAACTATTTTTTTTTAATCTATTTTGTACTGATTAGTACATTAAATGAAAGTTATATGGAAACAGCCGTTCATTCAGCAACAACACAGGTGAAACATCGCAGCATCCGCATAGACGGGCTCGATATTTTTTACAGGGAAGCAGGCGATCCCGCCAGGCCAACGATCCTTTTATTACACGGGTTCCCGACTTCTTCCCATATGTTCAGGAACCTCATGGCTGCATTGGGAGACAAGTATCATCTGCTGGCGCCTGACTATCCCGGTTTTGGTAACAGCTCCATGCCCCTCGTGAGTGAGTTTGAGTACAGCTTTGACAATCTTGCCGCAATAGTGGAGAAATTCATCGCGGCAAAAGGCCTGCAGAAATACAGCCTGTATGTAATGGATTACGGTGCACCGGTAGGCTATCGTATCGCCGTTAAGCATCCTGAAAGGATACAGGCGCTGCTGATCCAGAACGGTAATGCCTATCTGCAGGGCTTATCTCCCTTCTGGGATCAGATCAAGGCTTACTGGGCAGATCCTGAAGATCCCGCCAACATCAATGCCATGAAAGGTTTGCTGACGCCTGAAGCTACCCGCTGGCAATATGTTACTGGTGTAAGAGATGTGGAAGTGATCAGTCCTGATAACTGGATCATTGACCAGGCAGGGTTAGATCGCCCGGGTAACCAGGATATACAGCTGGCGCTCTTCTACTCTTACAGCTCCAACCTTCCTTTGTATCCTGAATGGCAGGCTTATTTCCGCAAATATCAGCCGCCTGCATTGATCACCTGGGGTAAAAATGATGAGATCTTTCCTGCAAGCGGCGCTCATCCTTACCAGGAAGATCTGCAGCAAACCGAGTTGCACTTTTTGGATACCGGGCATTTTGCTTTGGAAGAAGACGGTGCGCAGATCGCCTCACTGATCGCTCAGTTCCTGCAGAAACATCATATCAGGTAAAGCGTACCTATGCGGGTATCAGCTCCCTGTTACGGAAACCGTACTGCTCCAATGTCTTCACCAGTTTCTTATCCTTTGCAATTCCCTGCATGGCAGCCATATGGCGGTGATGATGAAGATCTGTGCCTATCAGGTCTATGAGGTGGTCTGCCATGAGCTTTTCCGCTACTTTCTGGATATGCCTTCCGTAATAGCCGGTAACAGATAAGAGGTTCATCTGCAGCAGGCATCCCCAGTCCTTCAGCTGAGTATATTGATGATAATTGTTATGGTAATGTGAGTAACGCTCCGGGTGCGCCAGTACCGGCTGATAGCCTTGTGCAATAAGGTTGAACAGCCACTGGTGCAGCTGGGGCGGCGCTTGCATGAAAGACATTTCCACCAGTACCAGTTTGCCGTCCAGTGTCAGCAGCGGCGAAGCGGGTATCAGTTCTTCAAATTGCTCATCCATATAATACTCCGCTGCAAAAGAAAAAGGAATGTCAATGCCTCTTTCCTGCAGGGCGGCCTGTACTTTCATATAAGGACCGGTCAGCGTATTCACTGAATTAGGATAGCGATCCATGATGATGTGTGGGGTGGTAATGATCTTCCTGATGCCCATTTCATGCAGTTCCTCAATAAAAGCCAGCGAGGTGTCTATATCCTGTACGCCGTCGTCTACTGCCGGTATCAAATGAGAATGAATATCTGTGCCCATAAAGGACAAAAGACCTTTATGTAGTGCTTCTCTGGATTTCCGCTTAAATAAGAACATCAGCTAATCTGTTTAGAGGCCAGAATTGTTGCAAATTTTATTCCTTTTTCCGGAATTTTATCAAAAATGTTATTGATTAGATTAGGATTATGTATATATTTATATTAGTAGTCCTATTCTATTCATTGATTGCCACCTGAATGTTAGACCAATAGCCCCGTACCCTTTGAAAATACTTGTGAAAGAAATTGTTTCCTATGGGACCAGGGAATACACCGAAACCGTTCATTTCGCCACTGCGTATAGCGCTGCTGTGGAGCTGCATACTGCTGCATGGAGCAGGCGCCCGTGTCCTGTCTCAACACATTCCTGTTACCAATCCTTCATTGGAAGGTATTCCCGCTGAAAGACAAGCCCCGCCCGGATGGAGGCCTGTAGCCACTTCAGACATACAGCCAGGGGTATACAACATTACAAAGCCGGCTTCGGCAGGCCGTACCTATATTGGCCTGCACAGTGGTCCCAATTATACAGAAGGCATTTCACAGCAGCTGTCCGGCACTATGAAGGCCGGCTATCAATACAGCATGTATTTTGATCTGGCCTTTGCGCCCCTGTATGCTTACGAAGCCTGTTATGCTAATCTGGGTATTTACGGTGGCTACCAGGAAGGAGACCTGAAGGAGCTCTTGTGGTCTTCCGGTAATTTTTATGATACCAGCTGGATACGGCATGATGCTTCGTTTACGCCTGCTGTCAGTTATCCCTGGCTCACTATTGTAGCGTATTATCCTGAGGATTGTAATAAAAGCCTGCATGGAGTGGCGGTGCTGATCGATAATATTTCTTCCTGGATCTATGAGCATCCAAAGCTGGAATTCAGCGTCACACCGGCTTGTACGGAGGATAATACCGGTGAGATCAGGGTAAAGGTTTTAGGAGCCAACCCGCCCTATACGTATCAATGGTCGCCGGAAAGCGGTAATACGCCAACGCTGGTCAACCTCTTTCCCGGCAAATACGAACTGCAGGTTACAGACAGCAAAGGGATCAGTGTACAGGGCAGCGCCACCTTACCGCCACCGCTGCTGCTCCGCAGCGTGACGACTAAACCCTGCAGTTGCGGAGAGGTAAATAATGGTAAGATTATTCTCGGGCTGTCGGGCGGTACGCCGCCATATGAATTCAGCGTGGACAGTGACCTTTGGCAAGCCGACAGTGTACTGGGAGCGCTGGCTCCGGGCAATCACCGTTATCAGATAAAAGATAGTAATGAATGTTACATTGCGGGCGTCGCTGATATCACTTCTCCCTATCCGCATTGTCTGGTAGTGCTGCCTAATGCGTTCAGCCCTAACGGTGATGGCAATAATGATGTTTTTCGCCCCAAAGTGTATGACGATGTCCACAATTATCAGCTCAGTATCTACAACCGCTGGGGATCACTGATCTTTCGCACCAATGATCCCGGCGCCGGCTGGAATGGCGCTTATAAAGGGAGCGCTGCGCCTGCACAGCACTATGTCTACGTTTGTACCTATACGGATCATAACAACGAAGCGCAGGAGCTTACCGGCGCTTTTATGCTGCTAAGGTGAGCTGCGGGTCTTACAGTTCCAGCAGGCTTACTATTTCTTCCAGGTATTGCTGATCTGTTTCATCGAAATGATCCGGCTGCTCGCTATCCACATCCAGTACGCCCACTACAACGCCGTTCCTGATCAGCGGCACAACGATCTCAGACCTTGAAAGGCTGCTGCAGGCTATATGCCCCGGGAATTTTTCCACGTCCGGCACTACCAGTGTGCGCGCCTGTTCCCAGCTGGTACCGCATACGCCACGTCCGTATTTGATACGGGTACAGGCCACCGGTCCCTGGAAGGGGCCCAGCACCAGCTCCTGGCCTTTTACCAGGTAAAAGCCCGTCCACAGCCATCCGAATTGTTCTTTTAATGCGGCTGAAACATTAGCCAGGTTAGCTACAACATCTGGTTCTCCTTCCAGGAGTGCTTTAATTTGCGGAACCAGCGACTGGTACTTTTCAGTCTTGTTCCCGCTGATGATATTCAGATCTTCTGCCATAATGCAAATGTAGGCTGCTCAACTAAATTCAACTAAAAGTTTTGTAAATTTATAACGCATATGAGGGGGGAAAGTCATCCAAATTAGCAAATGGCCAATAACCCTATTGAGCTTTCCTCCGTAATAATATGATAGGAAAAAGACACAACAACAAAAGACACAACGCGTAAATAATGCTCATATGAACCCTATTCATGCTCCCCCATGCCGGCTGCCGAACAACATATGCCAACAAAAACCGATGCCGTATTCTCATAATGCCGGCAGTGATCATTAGTGACGGCATTTCCTATGCTTTAATTATCCGTTCACTCCTCTTTTCTCGGTTATGCAGTGGTCCGTTTGCACATTGGCAAACAGGCCGCCCGCTAGCTGCTGGCCGTTAATTGCCCTATTGCCAGATGCCTATTGCCAACAAACAACCGCTGATAGCTAACAGCTAAAGGCCCATTTATAACCATTAAATCCCTTATAATCATGCAGACTATCCAGATGCCACGGATGCAATATCCGTTCCCTTCGCTTGTAAACCGTTTTGCCGCTAATGCCAACGAGCAGAACATCCTCTGGGCCCAAACTTTCGGATTACTGAAAACAGAAGAAGCCCTCGCCCGTTTCAAAAAATCAAAATTCGCCTGGCTGGTAGCCAGAACATTTCCCAATGCCGGCTTTGAAGAGCTTTGCATCCTTTGCAACTTCAATTCCTGGTTATTCCTCCACGACGACCTTTGCGACGAAGCACAGATGGGCCGCGAGGCTTCCAGCCTTCACGAAGTGACCGCTTACTTTACGGAGATCCTTACCCGTGAAATAGCAATGCCCGAAAAAGGAGGCGCCTTTGCGTTAGCCCTGGCAGATATCTGGCAACGCCTGCTGCCCCTGAGCCGCTTTGCCTGGCGCCAGCGCTTTATACGCAGCATGGAGGAGTATTTCAAGGCATGCCTCTGGGAAGCAGGCAACAGGGCTGCCGGCCGGGCCCCCTCAGTAGCTGATTACGTGATCATGCGGCCCTACACCGGCGCATTGTTCGTAGACCTCGAATTTGTATCGATCAGTGAAAAGGTAGACCTGCCCGACCAGGTACTGCAACACGCCATGGTACAACGCCTGGCCCTGGCCTGTAACAATATCGTTTGCTGGACCAACGATATTATGTCCTGCAGGAAAGAAGCAGAACAGGGTGATGTGCACAACCTCGTGCTGGCCCTCATGAAAGAACGCAACCTCTCCATGCAGGCGGCTATCGATGAAACCGTGCGCATGCACGACGATGAAGTAAGACTGTTTGCCGCACTCGAAAAGCTGCTGCCATCCTTCGATGAGATCACCGACCGCGAACTGACCCGCTACGTAGCCGTGCTCCGCTCATGGATCACCGGCAATTACGACTGGAGCGTGCAGGATACCGGCCGTTACAAAGTAGAAGGCGCAGAAGTGCCCGTTATGTAAAGATTACTGCAGCATGTCCACTGATGCCCATGGCCCATCCGGCCATGGGCTTTTTGTTAAATTCTGATCAGTAAAAGCGAATTCAACATCATTGCCGTGAAGTGTTTAATACTTAAATTTAAGTACAAAATAACCTCCATGTTATGAAACAGTTGATACTAACGTAAACACCTGTTCCTGACATTTTTTTGCCCTTATCAGAATATAACAAAAGGCAGTGAAACACTGCCGCAGGCGTATTATGTACAACAGACAGGCTCACGGGGACGTCTATATTTAATTCCACACTTTAGCACCTGAATGCTTCACCCTTTTTCAAAAAAAAGCAGTCATTATTTATATGATGATCGATCACAAGAGGCATTAATTTCTAAATTTTATTATCATGCAGTTCAACTCCATAGCTGATTTGAGAGCAAATAAAAAAAGCCCCTGTACCAATGAACTAATTTATGTACTGGGCTACTGGGCCCCCGGCGACAGCGGAGGTGGCGAATTTTACTGGAACGCTACTTCCACAGCCGTTGATGACGGCGGCGTTACCATACAGGATTCACAATACGGCTGTACGAACACCGGGAGGTGGATCCGGGTGATCACAACAGACAAAGTAAGCGTACGCTGGTTCGGCGCCAAAGGCGATAACGTGACCGTCGATACGCTCGCATTTAACAACTGCGCCACCTATATTAAAGGCGCCTCCTTCAGAAGGGTGATGTTCTTGCCAGACGGCACTTATGTAACAGGCAGGGTAGATATTACCGGTGTATTCACCGTTGAGGGCAACGGTCCGCGTGTGATCGTGCAAAATATAGCCGGTGAGGATATATTTTACTGGAAAGGAGTAGGGGAGCCGGGCTATGTGGTGGCCACAGAGATCTATATCAGCAATTTGCGCCTGCGCCTCGCCAACCCGGTAGACGCACGGCCCAACTACCTCCGTATAGGGCTGTTCGGTGAAAGGGTAGGCATCTGCGCCTTCCATTTTCCCGCGGTGGTGGGGCTGATGTTTGACAAGATCTATATTGAGCGCACTACCGGTGGGCTCGGCGCGGGCTTCGGCGATACCGGCATCTTTTTCAGCGGCGCCGCCTACAAGGTGAACTTTGGCGTAAAAACAGAAATGCGGAATATGGATTACGGCATTATCTGCGGCACATCAGAAACCCACAATATTATGATCCCGCGCGTGGTCAGCGCATTCGATCCTGTTACAGGCACATTCACTACAGCCGTAGAACACGGTTATGCAGCCAACAAACAGGTGGCGCTGATCTTTGATCCCAACGATGGCAGCATTGCCGAAATAAGGCCCCGTTTCCGCTATTACGTGGTAGGTCAAACGCCCACCACCTTCCGGCTGGCAGCAACGCCTAACGGCCCCGCTATTACGAACCTTACTATTTTAGGCGTCCCGGAGATCTACGTAGTGCCCGCCGGTGCGCATAGCATTGAATACGCCTGCGATGAATGGGCGGCTAATCACCTGATCACCGCCAATTGCCGCCGGGTGGCCTTCAGCGTGCCCAATATGGCCTATGGTCACATTAACACCTGGGCATGCCAGACCAGCCGCGTAGCCATCCGCATTTTCGGCTATGTGTCTTCCACCCGTTACGAGCCTTTCAGCTGCTCCTTCCAGGATATGTTCACAGAAGGCCCTTTCGATCAGGCATATATGGCCGGCAAGGAATACGTTTACATCTCAGGCAGAGGCATGACGATCTTCTCAGGCCCGCGCATGCAGTTTGGCAACAGCGCTGCCACCGCCGGCTTTATGACCTTCGCCACCAACTACAGCAGGATAGATAAAGTGGATATCGACGATGGCCAGGCCCTGAGAATGACCGGCGACGGCAATCATATCACCGTCGCTACAGACGGTGTGAAAGAAGTGTTCGTAACAGATGGGGGCGTAAATAATACCATCCTTTTTAACCGCTCTACAAATGGTACAGACAGCGCCCGGTTTATCAGCTACTATCATAAAAATACGGTGCCCACCAATTTCGGGGGTTTTTACCCGGATTACCTGTTCTTTGGTAATCCCACCTCGCCTTACCAGGGCAGGGGCGTATTGTTCTACCCGGCTACTTCCAATATCTACCAGGGTGTTACCAACGCTGCGCCACGTTTTGACGATCCGGCCCTGCTGGAAGTGAACGGTTATATGCGCTTCCCTACCAGCGGTAAGAAGGCCATCCGTTCGCCCCTGGGCAGCGGCAGCAATAAATTCCTGATCAACCAGTTCTTCCCGAAAGCCAAATGGAAGCTGTACGCCAAAGTGCGTTCGCTCACCACTATACAGAATATTTCCATTGGGTTTGAAAGAAGTGATGGCGGCAGCGGGTTTGCGGCCGTTATGCTCTATTCGGTTGGTACCGACTGGCAGGTAATAGGAGTGGGTGTAGATACTACCTTTGGCCCTGACGGCATGTTGGGACAGATCTATTGCACAGCCGCTACAGAGGGATTTGACCTGGCATTTATGATGGTGGTGCCCTATATCAACACCGCCGCACTGGACGGTACCCTGGCCCCGGCGCAAATGGGCTATACTTACATTAATGCAGTGGTGGATACCACTACGCTCACAAAAACCTGGCTGAATACAAATTATGCGGGCATGCCCGTTGGCAGTAAAATAATATTTACTAATCTTGCAGATGCGGCCACGAATATCGCCGTATGCGAAAAATATGACAGCGCTGACTGGTTTATAAACGTTACTCTCAATAAAGCTGTATAGATCCTATGAAAAATACCCTGTAACCCGTCATAACCATGAAGAATAACGACGACAATTTTCTATTGGAGCAGTTGAAGGCAGGTAGTGTTGCCGCTTATGAGCAGTTGTTCAAGAAGTATTATAAAATTTTGAATCTCCATGCATACTACATGCTGAAGGATGAAATGGAGGCAGAAGACCAGGTACAGTCTCTCTTTATTGAGATCTGGGATAAACAGCTGTTCCACCAGATCCGTACTTCCGTGAAGTCATACCTTCACACCGCCGTTAAGAACAAATGCCTGATGGCATTGGAAAAGAAGAAAGTCAACAACAAACGGCTCAACCGTTATGTAAGCACACTGGATTATAAAACAGACAGGAACGTTGTTATCGAGAATGAATCAGAGAAGAATATGCATGCCATTATCAATGAGCTGCCCGCGCAGCGGCAGCAGGCCTTCAACCTGGTATACCTGGAGAAGAAAAAGTATAAGGAGGCCGCCAGGATCATGCATATCACCACCAATTCTGTTAAAACACACCTTAAACTGGCGGTAAAAGAGCTGCGCGCAGGATTTATGAATTTTAGATAGGTTCACCCATTTTTTCTGAAATAACGTCTTGTATACGATGGAATGTAATAAAGAACATATTCGGGAATTGCTGATTGAAAAGTTTGCCGGAACGATCAGCGAGGCAGATAACAAGCTGATCGAAAGCGCCATCAGGAACGACCTGGAGATCCTCCGGATGTGGGAGGAAGTGCAGCGCGAGCTGGGAACGGAGAAAGGAAGGGCGTTTTATAACAGGCTGGATGATGAACAGGCCTGGCAGCAGGTAGCGGCTAAATTCCGCGCCGGCGCCGGGAGCAACCGCTCATTTTTTTTTACTAAAAAATGGCTGGCTGTCGCAGCAGTATGCCTGCCATGCCTGTTCGTTTCCTGGTGGTATTTCCACCGCACCGGCGCACCCGCCGCTAAACCTCAATTAGCAGTAAAGGCCCCTGCCGGTGTACAGTTAACACTGGCAGGCGGCACTACCCTTAACCTGTCAGATACCGCTGTCCGGCAGCTCAACATAGGCGCCACAGCGCTGAATATACAGGGTAAGCAACTGAGCTATACCACCACCAAAGCCGTATTACATGCCTGGAACACGCTCACCGTGCCAGCCCGGCTGGATTACAAAATAGTATTGGAAGATGGCACCGAAGTATGGCTGAACGCCGCATCCGTTCTTCGTTTTCCCTTTTCCTTCACTACAGCTGAAAGGGAAGTATACCTTGCCGGAGAAGCTTTTTTCAAAGTGGCGAAAGATGCCCGCAGGCCCTTTATTGTTCATACAGACAAGACCAGGATCCGTGTGCTGGGCACTTCTTTTAACATTAATGCCTACGATGATCATATCACCACCCTTGCCCTGGTAGATGGAAAAGTGCTTACTACTGCGGGCGGCAGTGAAGTGGCGCTTAGTCCCGGTCAGCAGGCGATCTACCGTCCCGGTCCCGGTTTTGAAACAAAGCCTTTTGATGCAGCCACTGCATTGTCCTGGATGCAGGGCGTACGTTATTTTCACAATGCCCCGCTGGGAGAGATCACCAGCATGCTGCCCCGCTGGTTTGATGTGAACGTCGTGTTTGACAGCCCTCAGCTGGCGCAGCAAACTTTTTCCGGCTCCATTGAAAAGAACAAACCTTTAGAGACTTTCCTCACCAATTTGGAGATCACCTCAGGTGTGCAGTATTATTTTAACAAAGGTGCGCTGCATTTTAAATGATCATATCAGGCAGCATAATTCCTCACCGATAATTATTTTTCCTTCCCTTCACCCATTTCTTCCACAATCCAGTCTTTAAATAAACAGACTCCACGTTCATATAAAGTAAACGAAAAACGATTGTCAGCGTTATGGAAAAACTTTTACAATACGGGCGCCGTGTGCGCCTCCACATATTGCTTTGCCTGTTAACTGCTCAGGTGTCCACGGGTGTTGCCCAGAACAATCCCCGCGTAACCCTGAATAGTACAAGCATTAGCATCGCTGATATATTCAGCGCGATCAAACAGCAAACAGGTTTAACAGTCTTTTACTCCAACCAGCTGCTGGATGATAAAGAGAAAATGAATGTCCGTTTTGATCAGGCCGACGTTCACACGGTGATGAATGTTGTGCTGAAAAATAAAAAAGTAGACTGGACCATCCGCGATGGTTCTATCGTGCTTAAAAAACAGGAGCAGCAGCAGCGTCCCGAGGCTTCCGCCGCTGCAGTATTGCAGCAGAAAGTGCTGGTAAAGGTAACAGATGCGCAGAACGAAGCGCTGCCAGGTGTAAGCGTTAGTGTAAAAGGTGGTACAGCCAAAGGCGTCACTGACAGATCAGGGGTGTTTATTGCCGCCTTACCGGATCTTCAGCAAACGCTTGTGTTCAGCTATATAGGTTTTAAACCACAGGAGATTGCCCTCAATGGGCGTTCCGCCGTTAACGTAGTGATGGAAGATCAGATCACGGGGCTCGACCAGGTAGTGGTGATCGGCTATGGCACCGCACAGAAAAAAGATGTAACCGGCTCCGTAGGCCAGGTGAATATGTCAGACCTCTCAAAAGCGCCCGTGAAATCATTTGATGATGCCCTTGCCGGCCGCGTGGCAGGGGTGGAGGTATCCGCTAACGACGGCCAACCCGGTTCATCCAACAATATAGTAATAAGGGGAGCCAATTCAATTACACAGGATAATTCTCCTTTGTATGTGATTGATGGCTTCCCTATTGAAAATCCCGACAACAACACGATCAGTCCCTCCGATATCGAATCCATCGATATCCTGAAAGACGCTTCGGCTACCGCTATTTACGGTTCCCGCGGCGCCAACGGCGTGATCATCATCACCACTAAAAAGGGAAAGAAAGGAGATCCCGTCGTCACCTACAACGCTTACGCAGGCCTCCAGCAGGATATGAACAGGCCCAGGATGATGAATGCCTATGAATTCGTAAAATACCAGATGCTTAGCGCCCCCAACGCAGCTGATCTCTACCTGAAGGATGGCAGGACGGTGGAAGACTATAAGAACGTAAAAGGGCTCGACATGCAGGAAGAATTGCTACGCCTGGCCCCCATGCAGAACCACGACCTGTCAATCCGCGGCGGAACAGATAAAACACAATATGCCATCTCTCTTAATAATTTTAACCAGCAGGGCCTGATCATCAATTCAGGCTTTAGCCGTTATCAGGGCAGGCTGGTACTGGATCAAACCCTGAACGACAAATTTAAGATAGGCATTAACGTGAACTACGCCCGCACAAAATCCTCCGGCATCATTGTTTCTTCAGGCGCTACCGCCGGCTCCGTGAACCTGATGTTCCAGGCACTGGCATACCGCCCCGTAACCGGTAATGACAGCAGCAGCCTGCTGGACGAGCTTTATGACCCTGCCGTAGATGGCCTGGTCAATGCAGACTACCGCATCAATCCCGTGCTCTCTGCAAAGAATGAGATCAATAACCGCATCGGCAACAATCTTATTGTGAACGGCTACTTGCAATACCGTATCATGCCCAACCTCACCCTGCGGATCTCCGGCGGCATCAATAACAACTGGTCAAGAGCAGAATCCTTTTATAATTCCTTTACCTCCACAGGTAACCCACGCTACAATATCAAAGGGCCTAACGGTAGCGTAAGTAATGGCCTGCTCAGCAACTGGCTCAATGAAAATACACTCACCTATAACAAGATCTTCAACAGGCATCATCAGCTTACAGCGCTGGCAGGCTTTACCGCACAGGGCACGCAAACATCGCTCTACCGGCTAACGGCCTCGGGGATCCTCAATGAATCGCTGGGCATCGACGGACTGGATGAAGGCGCCACCCAGAATGTGCTTTCGCAACGTTCTAAAAATACCCTGGCCTCTTTCCTGGGCAGGGTGAATTATATTTTCAATTCCCGCTACCTGTTCACCGCCTCGCTGCGTAATGACGGTTCTTCAAAATTTGCACCGGGCTACAAATGGGGATGGTTCCCCTCAGGCGCTTTTGCCTGGCGCATCGGGGAGGAAAAGTTCATGAGACGGTTGTCAACTATTTCAGATGCCAAGATAAGGATCTCCTATGGCGCCACCGGTAACAACCGCGTAAGCGATTTCCCTTATCTCTCTACCCTGGCATTGCCCACCAGTGTTTCCTATTCATTCAATAACGGGATACCCGTTGCGGGCGTTAAGCTGCAAACCCTGGGCAACCCGCGCCTGAAATGGGAAACCACCACCCAGTTCGACCTGGGGATCGATCTGGGCCTGTATAAAGACCGGATCTCTCTAACGGCAGACCTTTACCGCAAAACCACCAACGACCTGCTGCTGAACGCAATTTTGCCATATACCACCGGTTTCGATGAAGGATATAAGAACATCGGCAAAATGAGGAACCAGGGACTGGAGCTCACGCTCAATACCGTGAACATAAGCTCCCGCAAATTTCAATGGACCTCCTCCTTCAACATCAGTTTTAACAGCAATAAAGTACTGGGCCTGTCGGAAAACCAGCAGTCCATTCTCACGCCCGTGCTCTGGGATGCCAGCTGGGGCTTCCCCTTATACGTCGCCAAAATAGGAGAGCCGGTAGCACAGTTTTATGGCCCCGTGTGGGATGGTGTATACCAGTACGAAGACTTTGATAAAGGAGCGGATGGGCGCTATTTCCTGAAAGGGAATGTGACCACTAACGGCGTAGAACGCCAGAACATTAAACCAGGGGATATTAAGTATAAAGACCTCAATGGAGACCTCGTTGTAAATGCAAAAGACTTTACCGTCATCGGAAGATCATTGCCCATTCACAAAGGCGGCTTTTCAAACAACTTTTCCTACAAAGGCTTTGACCTCAGCGTCTTCTTCCAGTGGTCTTACGGAAACGACATCCTCAACGCGAACCGTCTGGTATTTGAAGGCAATGGTAAAGGTACACCCAGTGTGAATCAATACGCGAGCTATGTAAATCACTGGTCGCCAACGAATCCCTCTAATACCCTGCACCGGCCTAACGGACAAGGCCCCGGTTATTATTCTTCCCGCGTAATAGAAGACGGTTCTTACCTGCGGCTGAAGACCGTCAGCCTGGCATATACGGTGCCAGCACAGTTCATGAGGAGGTATAAGATGAAAAGCCTCCGGCTCTATGTAACTGCCCAGAACCTCTACACCTGGACCAGATACACCGGCCGCGATCCCGAAGTGTCTACCCGCAATTCCACCTTAACACCCGGCTTCGATTGGGCCGCATACCCGATGGCAAGAACAATTGTTTTTGGATTGAACCTTTCACTTTGACTTTATGAAACGCAGATACTTTTTGTTGATCATACTTTTACTGACTGCTGGCAGCAGTTGTAAAAAGTTCCTTGAAACCAATCCCACGGATGTGTTGCCTACAGAAACCTACTACACTACAGAAGAGCAGCTGAACCGTGGCCTGCTGGGTGTATACGATATGCTGGGCAAAGAACAGATCTATGGAGATTACATGACCTGGCCCATCAACTCCAGCACAGATGAAAGTTACCAGGCCGGCAATCCTTCCACGGGTATGCGCATGTACGTGTACGATCCCGGTAATGCCCAGGTAGCGGGTTACTGGCGCGCTATCTGGCAGGGTATTTCCCGAGCCAATGTATTGCTGGCCAGCGTAAACCGCCCCCCGATGGACGAAACAAAAAGAGGCATAGTAAAAGGGGAGACCCTGTTCCTGCGCGGCTATTATTACTTCCTGCTTGCTATCAACTTCGGTGATGTACCCCTCATCCTTCATCCTGTTCTCTCTGTAGATAGTGTGCATATTGCCCGCACGCCATTGAAAGAGGTATATGCGCAGATCCTGAAAGATATGACGGAAGCAGAAAGCCTCCTGCAAACGCAAACCGTCACTTCCCTGGGCTATAGCGGCCGCATAAGCAAAACCGCCGTACAGGGTATCCTGGCAAGGGTATGCTTAACGATGGCTGGCTATCCTCTGCATGATGTTGCCAGATACCAGGATGCCCTGGAATGGGCCCAAAAGGTGGTGCAGTCGGGCGAGCATGCCCTGAATCCCGATTACAAACAGATCTTCATCAACTATGCACAGGATAAATACGATGTAAAGGAAAGCATATGGGAGATCGAGTTCGCCGGCAATGGCACCGGCGTGTTTGACGAATCAGGCCGCATCGGCAATAACATCGGCGTGAAATGCGCCAACCTCGAAATCGGCTACAGCTACGGTTCTGTGAATGTCACCAACAAACTGTATAGCATGTATGAAGCTGATGATCTGCGCCGCGACTGGAATTGCGCAAATTATAATTACACCGGTACCGGAGACACCTATAAGAAGAATAACAATCTCTGGGAACTGAACATCGGTAAATGGCGCCGCGAATACGAAACGCTCACGCCCAAGAACAAAAACCTTACTCCACAAAACTTTGCCGTATTGCGTTATGCAGATGTGCTGCTGATGATGGCCGAAGCAGAGAACGAGATCAACGGGCCTACACCATTGGCCATAGACGCCGTGAACCAGGTAAGACGCCGCGCTTATGGCAAACTGCTGAACGGCGACACATCCACAAGCAAGCCTGATCTGCCGCCGGAACAACAGTCGGGTAAAGATGCGCTTCGCCAGGCTATACAGGATGAGCGCTCCAGGGAGCTCTGTTTTGAAGCCCTGCGCAAATACGACCTGATCCGCTGGGGCATCTTCATCTCTGCTATGAAAGCCATGGCAGACGATATCAATGCCAATGCACCTGCCAGCGATAAGTTCACTGCAACTGCGGCTAACAATTTATCAGAACGCCACCTGCTGATGCCCATACCGGCGCACGATATGGCGGTGAACAGGTTATTGGTACAGAACCCGGGATGGTAATTAAAACATGAGCATCATGAAAAATATCCATATATTATTTCTTTGCAGTCTTTGCCTGCTGTTCAGCTGCAGAAAGCTGGAAGTGGCTGCTCCTAACTTCGATATAAGTATTTCCAATACTACATTTAAAGTAGGCGATACCGCACGTTTTGCCTTTAGCGGCCAGGCAGATAATATTACCTTTTACTCAGGAGAGCCCGGGTTTAACTACCAATATAAGGATCGCACTACAGGTGACGGCATTCCTCAGCTACAATTCACTTCTTACCTCCAGAACCGCGGTGAGGTCAATACGTTGAAGCTACTGGTGTCTACAGACTTTAATGGAGCCTACGATTCTGCAGGTATTATGAAAGCTACCTGGACAGATATCACCGGCCAGACTGTGCTTTCTACCGGGGCCGACAAAACGCCCTCGGGCATTATCGACCTCAGCGCCTTCGCTAAAACGCAGCAACCAATATACATCGCGCTGCGTTACCTGGGCTACTACAGTGATTCCCTGAAACAACCCAGCTGGTCTATCCGTACATTTGACATCAAAAATGTGCTGCCAGATAAAGTGTCCACCATTGTTGCCACCAGCCAGGCAGGCTGGGCAGCCTTCGATCTTAAAAATCCTACCGTAGCATGGAATGTGCCCACCAGCGGGCAGGTAGTGATCAATGGCACCATCGCCAACAGTACAAAAGAAGATAATGACGACTGGCTGATCTCAAGGCCTTTTGATCTCAGAATGGTGGTGCGGGATGCCGGCGTTTCCATCCGGGACCTGGGCAGCGCAACGGTTGACAGCTATTACTATATATACAACAAGCCAGGTACCTACACCCTTACTTTTGTAGCTTTTAATGATTCAATAGATGAGCACCGTGAAGTAGTAAAAACGTTTACGATAACAGTAAGGCCTTAGATCTTTTTCCACTTTTCAATCCTTCGCCCTATCCACCAGAAGGATAGCGCCAGTATAGTGAAGAAGATGCCTTTGTGGGTACGGTCCCACAGGTATTCAAAATAACGGGTATACATATCCACTAACAGGAACACCACGCCAAAATCGCGCACCAGGTTATCCCGCATACGGATGCCCAGCCATACTACACCGGCGCATAGCAGCGTATAGATCACTACCCACCACAGCAGCTGGTACTGGCGTATCAGCTGCCATTCGTTCCAGGTGCCGCTGTTGCCGAAAATGGAAATAAGCCAGGCAGAAAGTAACAGCAATAGCCAGCTGCCCACCCAGGTAATATGCTGTACCGCATGATACCTTTTATACGAAAGGGCCAGCCGGTGTAACAATAGCATGATCACCGCCAGCACAAACATGCGGCAGGGCAGATTCATGCCCAGGAACCAGGAGGCGTCGCCTGTAATATAGTAGCTCAGCTTTACATAAGCAGGTATCAGGCAAAGCAGGGTGGCTGTCCACAACAGCGGAGACGATAGCAGGATGCCCAGTACCCCGTAGGTAACAGTGGCCAGCAGCCAGAAAGCGCCATAATTGCCATCCAGGTATTGCAGGCTTTTTCCAAGATACACTACCGTTACGCCTGTACTGAGTATGGGCAGCAGCCAGTAGATCTCCCGGTTCAGCGAAAAGGCAGACTGCTTTTGCTGCCGCCGGTAACCATGATAGCACAGGAAGACAGTAAGCGCCGCAAAGAGCACTGCAATTACACCATCTGTCAGCGATAATTTCTTTCGCAACACTTCTATCCACTTTTCATCCAGCACCAGGGAGCCAAATGCCATCAACGCACAGGAAATAGCCGCAATAAAGATATACAGGGTAATGGTCTGCCAGTCTGTATTGGCCTCGCGTACCCGGTATCCCTGCCGCATTTGCTGCGCCTGTTCCTGGTTAATAAGCCGGGATGCCTGCCATTCATGAATGGCCTTTTCAAGCAGGCGGGCATCTCTTTTATCTACCTCAAGCATGAGAGCAATACTATTTGATACCTGAAATTATTGATTTGGAAATTGGGATTTGGATTTTTATTTTACTCCCTTATTATCTATCTTCCAACGTTATGAATCATCTACAATTCCCGGATTATTTAGTTTTTCTCTTCTATTTTATCCTTGTCACCGGCTACGGTTACTATATCTATCGTCGTAAACGTTCGGCCGTTACCAGTACGAAAGACTTTTTCCTGGCCGAAGGCTCGCTTACCTGGTGGGCCATTGGCGCTTCCCTGATAGCTTCCAATATTTCCGCAGAACACTTTATCGGTATGTCCGGTTCCGGCTTTGCCCTGGGCCTGGCGATCTCCACTTATGAATGGATGGCGGCGGCTACACTCATTATTGTTGCCGTGTTCTTTATCCCGGTTTACCTGAAGAACAAGATCTATACCATGCCGCAGTTCCTGCTGGAACGCTATAACGCCGCTGTAAGTACGACCATGGCGGTGTTCTGGCTGCTGGTATATGTATTCGTGAACCTTACTTCCATCATCTACCTGGGCGCCCTGGCTATCAATGCTATCTCGGGCATCAGCTTTGGCTGGTGTGTTGCCGGACTGGCTATTTTCGCCGTTTTCGTTACCCTCGGTGGCATGAAAGTGATCGGCTATACGGATGTGGTGCAGGTGTTTGTGCTGATCCTTGGCGGACTGGTAACTACTTACCTGGCCCTCAACCTGGTATCCGAACATTTCGGCTTTGGCAAGAATATATGGAAAGGCCTTTCCCTCATCAAAGAGCAGGCGCCTACCCATTTTCATATGATCTTCGATAGTTCACATCCCTATTATAAGGACCTGCCCGGACTCTCTGTGCTGATTGGCGGTATGTGGATCAACAACTTAAACTATTGGGGCTGCAATCAGTACATCATCCAGCGCGCTTTAGGGGCCGATCTGAAAACGGCCCGCAGTGGCATTCTGTTTGCCGCTTTCCTGAAGCTGCTGATACCGGTGATCGCGGTGTTGCCCGGCATTACCGCCTATGTGCTATATAAGAATGGGGTATTCACACATGAGATGACCAATGCCGCCGGGGTGGTTAAACCAGACCAGGCCTATCCCACGCTCATGAACCTTCTGCCTCCCGGCCTCAAAGGCCTGGCTTTTGCAGCCCTGACCGCTGCGGTAGTAGCTTCTCTTGCCGGTAAGGCCAATAGTATCTCCACCATCTTTTCACTGGACATCTATAAACGCTTTTTCAATAAAGAAGCCTCCGAACAGCACCTGGTGCGTGTGGGCCGTTATACCGTGATCGTGGCCATGGTGATCGCCAGTGTGGTGGCGCCCGCCCTTACCACCCTGGATCAGGCTTACCAGTTCATACAGGAGTATGTAGGCTTTATTTCTCCCGGCGTACTGGCTATCTTCCTCTTGGGCTTCCTCTGGAAACGCACTACATCCGGCGCTGCGCTGACGGCTGCCTTGCTGACCATCCCGCTGTCTACTGTATTGAAATTCCTCCCGGTATGGACCAACGGGCAGTTCCCGGACTATCCCTTCCTGGACCGTATGACCATCGTATTTGTCATACTTGTGGTGCTGATGATCATTATCACCCTGATGGATAGTAAAAGCAAATACCTTCCCCGTATCATTCATATCGATACCTCCATGTTTAAAACCTCTCCCGCATTCATTGTCGGGTCTGTTATTATCGTGGGTATCCTCACTGCCCTTTACACTGTTTTCTGGTGATAAACCGCTAAACAGTAACAATATTTTAGCATAAAAAAGTTACTGGAAATCGATTGAAATCAGTAAATTTAGGTAGACAGCCGTCCATAAAAAGACTATAAAAACGCTTAAAATTCACGTTTATGAGGGTAGCAAATCAATTTAGTAATGAAGAACTGCAACCGCTTCAAAGCATTGAACAATGGGAAGATGATGTATTAAAACGTTATCCTGAAGAAGGACAACCCGCCAAAGCTAAAGAGGAGTTTCGTAACTATGAGACGCCTGGCCGGGATACTGTACGTGAGTTTTACCGTCTCAACCATAAATACCAGACTTACGATTTTGTGCAGGAAAAGAAGAATGAGTTTCTGCAATTTAATCGCAAGGAAATGCCGGTATGGAACGCCATGGAATTCCTGAATACCCTGGTGGATGATTCCGATCCGGATATTGATCTTGACCAGCTGCAGCACCTGCTGCAAACAGCAGAGGCCATTCGTGCAGACGGCCATCCTGACTGGTTTGTGCTGACCGGTTTCATTCATGATATGGGTAAGGTGCTTTGCCTGTTCGGCGAAGCGCAATGGGCAGTAGTAGGAGATACCTTCCCTGTTGGCTGCCAGTTCTCTGATAAGATCGTATATCCTGAATTCTTCAAAGACAACCCGGATATCAACGACGAAAGATATAACACCAAATACGGCGTATACAAGCCTAATTGCGGACTGGATAATGTGCACATGTCATGGGGGCACGATGAGTACCTCTATCATATCACCAAAGATTATCTGCCGGAGCCGGCCCTGTACATGATCCGTTACCACTCATTCTATTCCCAGCACCGTGAGCATGCTTACGAGCACCTGATGAATGATCACGACAGGGAAATGTTTGAGTGGGTAAAGAAATTCAATCCTTACGATCTGTATTCAAAGAGCCCGAATCCACCGGTTGTAAGCGAGCTGAAATCTTACTACGAAGATCTTATTGCCAAATATTTGCCCGCAACCATCCGTCTCTAAGACCGGGTGAAAAATGAAAATGGGCTGCACCCCGGTGCAGCCCATTTTTTATGCCCTGAAGTTTAGCTCATCACGGCAATCGTATTGGCGATAGCATCCGGCGAATGCAGCGCAATGGTCTGTTCCAGCGTTAATGCGGCTGTTTCCGAGGCTCGTTTACGCATCTGCGTTTCATAGTGCATGATTGCTGTTAAGAGGTCAGGAAAGGAATTACCGGTCAGGCAATCACTTAATTCAACCGCATCCAGCATCGCCATGTTTACACCTTCTCCTGCATAGGGCGGCATTAAATGCGCAGCATCACCCAGTAAGGTAATATGGGATTGCGCTTCCCAGTGCTGGTCTAAAGGCATATAATACTGCGGGCGAAGGACCAGGGGCATCACCGCATTTTCAAACAGCTCATCCCATATATCGCTCCAGCCCGCAAAGTTCTGTTTAAACCATGCCAGCATTTGTGCCTGATCATGGAGATCAGGTCCGTTCCAATGCTCCGCTTTTTTATTCCCCGTATAAAAGGCTATGCTGCCATCCCCCTTGGAACTGATGATCAGGCTTTTCTCATCCCCGAACACGAACAATTTTCCGCCCTTCAGCAGCTCATACACACGTGGTGCCGCCTGGGCCGCATGATACACGCTTCCTTCTATCACTGTCATTCCGGAGTAAACAGGCCCGGTAGTCGTCACATAGGGGCGGATCTTCGAATTCGCCCCATCCGCGCCGATCACGATATCAGCAAGCGCCGTACGGCCGTTCCCGAATACCAGTTCCCATGCAGTGCCGGTGGGCCTGAGTGATACGAAACGGCTGTCCCATATCACGGTGCCGGGCTGCAAAGACGCCAGCAATATATTTCTCAGGGGGCCACGGTCTATTTCCGGCCGGTCAATGAGCGCCGTTGTATCTGTATGCTGGTCCAGGAAAATGCGGCCATGTTGATCCAGGATACGCACCTTTTCTGCCCCGGGCCGGTAATGCGCCCTGAATGGTTCCATCAGTCCTGCTTCCTCCAAAGCCCGCAGGCCCGATTCCTCATGCAGGTCCAGTGTGGCGCCCTGCACCCGCACGTCTTTATCCAGGTCTCTTTCATATACATGTACATCGGCTCCCTTTAACTGTAACAGCCTGGCAAGTGTTAATCCACCCGGGCCTCCACCTACAATGGCTATTTTCTTAGCGGCCAGTAATCCCTTCATCATAGTATAGTGTTTGATACAGATACAAAATTCCGTAACCGTTTCGGGTTAAAATAGCTACATTAGATCAAATAATAGTCGTAAACGGTATCGATGATCTTCGAGTTCAAAGCCACTTCGGCAGATCAGGGCATGCTTGGCGCTTTTGCAGCCGCTATCGCTACAAAGCTGGATAAGGGCCTGCTTACACTACCCGCCCCGCTGGGCAAGGGCTATATCAAAGGAATCGTATTAGGTCCTTTGATCCGGATCATGATATTCCGCTTCGAGCTGAAAGAAGACCTGCTGTTCCGCAGAATGGCCGCCCCGGAGGAAAAGGAAGGTATTGTGCTCACCTTTCACAATGTGACCCGGCATGTGTCCGCTTTATCTGGTATAAAGCTGTTACCTGCCGTACAGGTAGTGTCAAACGACATTGTGCACGAAAGCTTTTTCCCGGCCGGTACGCCTGTTAACAGCATCCTGATCGCTACGCATGCCGATCTTTTCCAGGACCTCAGCAGCCTCAAAACCGGCAATGCTATCCTGCAAAACATTATTGCCGGTACACATTCCTATCTCTATGAAGAAATCATATCGCCCGAAATGCAGGGCCTTGCTGCAAACATCATGAACGCCCATGCGCCCGCGCAATTGCTGGATCTTTACCTCAAACTGAAAGCACAGGAGCTGATCTACCTCTTCTTTGTTGAATTGTTAAAACGGGAAGACAGTACTGTTTTTCCTTTAAATGCAGCCGATGTGAAGATGATGTATCAACTGAGAGATAAGATCATCGCAGATCTCAGCATTATCCCCAATCTCCCCGAATTGGCCCGCTTTGCAGGCATGAGTGAAAGCAAGATGAAGCGCTTATTCAAACAGATCTTCGGCAATAGCATTTACAATTATTACCAGTCTTTACGAATGCATGCAGCAGCTGATCTTATACGGGAACAAGGCTTGTCTGTTTCAGAAGCAGGCTACCGCCTGGGCTTTACAAACCTCAGCCATTTTACCCGGATGTTCGAAAAGCACATAGGCCTGAAGCCTAAAAAATATGCAGCCGCCTCCTGACAATTATTGTACTTTTGTACCGCCGCGTTCTAATACTATCACTTTTTTAACGGTATCCTTGCCGCCCCTGAATTATAACCTCAAAACATTCGCAGTATGAAACGATTGTTCTTACTACCCCTTTCCCTGTTAATGGCTGTTATGCTATTGTCTGCCATCCGCTATTACCGTTCTGCCAGAACACCTGTTATTACTGCAGCGCCAGAGAGGGTATACGCATATTGCGCCCTGCCCGACAGGCGTTTCCTGGATGATATGACCGATTCCACCAAACCTTTTGCGCCCCACCTCGAAGGACTGGGCGATTATCATTGCGCCATTACCACCGCTGTGCCGGAAGCCCAGGCTTTCTTTGACCAGGGGATCCGCCTGTATTACGGTTTCAACCACCTGGAAGCGTACCGCGCTTTCGCAGAAGCATCCCGCCTGGATGCTGACTGCGCTATGAGCTACTGGGGACAAGCGCTTACCCTTGGCCCGAACATCAACGCACCCATGGATGCGTCAGACGAAAGCAGGGTAGTGGAAGCAGTAAACAAAGCCCTGTCTCTGATGGACAATGCATCGCCCAAAGAAAAAGCCCTCATCAACGCAATCGCCAAACGCTATGTAGCCAACCCGCCGGCCGACAGGCATCCACTGGATGAAGCTTACGCTGCCGCCATGCGGGAAGTACATCAGCAATACCCGGAAGATCCTGATGTTGCTGCTCTCAGTGCAGAAGCTATTATGGACCTCCATCCCTGGGACTACTGGCTCAAAGACGGTACACCCCAGCCCTGGACACCCGAGATACTTGAGGTGCTGGAAGGTGTGCTGGCTTCAAATGTCAACCACCCCGGCGCCAACCACTTTTATATTCACGCCGTAGAGGCCTCTGCTGATCCGGCTAAAGGGATGGCCAGTGCCGATCGCCTGCGTACCTTAATGCCAAATGCGGGCCACCTGGTGCATATGCCTGCGCATATCTATATCCGTACCGGCAAGTATCATGAAGGCTCCCTTACCAACCAGGCATCTATCAAAGCCGATCTGGCCTACCTTACTGAATGTCATTCACAGGGCCTGTATGCGCTGATGTACCATCCGCATAACTATCATTTCCTCTGGGCCTGCGCTACCCTGGAAGGCCGCAGCGAAGTAGCCCTCCAGGCCGCCCATGATCTGCAGGGCAAGTCAGAACGTTCTATGATGTTAAGTCCCTTCGGCTATATCATACAGCAGTTATATGCCACTCCTATCTTCGCCATGACGCGTTTCGGCAAGTATGATTCGCTGTTGCAGATGCCTGCGCCCAATAAAGACTGGAAATTTGTGACTGCTATGTGGCATTACGGCCGCGGTGTTGCCTATGCCCGTAAAGGCCAGCCGGCACAGGCGCTGACAGAGGCAGATGCCATTGCAGCTATTCGCGGCGATACCTCGCTTAAAAGTATAGAAATAGGCGCCCGCAATTCTTCCTACATCGTGATGGAAATTGCAGAAAAGATAGTAAGAGGTGAGATGGCGGCCGCACAGAAAAATTACCCGGCCGCTATTGATGTACTCACCGCTGCCATGCAGCTGGAAGACGGATTACTCTACAATGAGCCGGTAGACTGGCATCAGCCTGTGCGCGAGATATTGGGAGATGTACTGATACACGCCGGGCAGCATGCCCTTGCTGCAAAGTATTACCAGGAGGATCTCCGGTCTTATCCCGAAAGCGGTTGGGCATTGATAGGTTTATATAAAAGCCTGAAAGCGCAGGGGAAATCAAGCGAGGCTACAGCGGTGAAGAAGAGATATGATAAGGCCTTTGAGAAGGCGGATGTGAAATTGAATGCATCGAGGATATAAGCATTACTTATACAATATTCTCTTTCCTGATCCCCAACCTTTTCATCTTCGACTTCAACGTAGACGGCGGAACATCCAGCATCTCTGCTGCTCCGCCGTTACCCCATATTTTGCCATTACATTTTTTCAGCACGCTGATAATATAATCCCGTTCATTTTCATGAATGGTCTTTACCCTGATATCCTGCATATGCAGCGCCGGTAAAGATATCTCTTCAATAATACTTCCCTTGGCAAGCAGTACGCTTCTTTCTATCAGATGCTCCAGTTCACGGATATTGCCGGGCCAGCTGTAAGCCATCATACTTTTCAATACCCGATCAGATAATCCGGTGATCCTTTTGCCTGAGCTGCGGCTGTAAATATTTATAAAGTGATGAGCCAGGGCTGGTATATCTTCCACCCGTTCTCTTAATGAGGGTAACACGATAGGAAAAACATTCAGCCGGTAATACAGATCGAGGCGGAAACGGCCATCACCCACATCCTTCTCCAGGTTCCTGTTGGTGGCGGCAATTACACGAACATCCACTTTAATGGACGACCTGCCGCCAATGGGCTCTATTTCCTTTTCCTGCAGCACACGCAACAATTTTACCTGCAGGTCAGGAGGCATTTCGCCGATCTCATCCAAGAAAATAGTGCCGCCATTGGCCTGCTCAAACTTACCGGTCCTTTTGGCAATGGCGCCGGTAAAGGCCCCTCTTTCATGGCCGAATAGTTCAGACTCGATCAGCGTAGCGGGCAAGGTGGCGCAATTTACTTTTACCAACACCTTCCCTTTACGCGGGGAAAGATGATGAATGCAATCCGCGATCCTTTCCTTTCCTGTTCCGCTTTCTCCTGATATGAGCACGGTAGTGTCATAGGGAGCTACCTTCGAAATATGATCAAATACATTCAGCAATAGATGGCTGTTGCCGATAATGCCTTCAAAGGTTTCCGTCCAATTAAGCATACGATGCCTTTTTGTTTATGAATGAATCATAAATAAGCCATGGTTCACAGAGGTGCGTATTAATCCGAAAAGTAATTTATCAATTTGTAATGCAGATGAGTCACTGAATATCAATTGCGAAAAGCGATAACCGTTTGTCTGGACTAAGCGCCTACTTTCCGAAGATAGGGTTGTATTTAAAGTTAGCATTTTATTTTCAGGTGTGCAAGCAACACCTGCTCCGTTTTATTTCGCGGATAAAATATACACCTGCCGCGCTATATCGTGGTGAAGTTTTCTTCCCTGAAAGCTAATCAGGTGGTTCTGAGTTATTTGATGTAATGGCATATAATTCGAGTGTTTTGCTGGATAGTATAAACCCTAAAAACGCATAAAATGGAACATATATCTACGGTTAACGATTATGCTTTCAAGAGAAGTTTTTTGGTGTTCAAACGTAATAAGTATACAACAGTACCCACAGAAAATATTTTCCTTTTCTATGTTAAATATGAGTCCACCATTATCGTATCTTTCGACAAAAGGGAGTACCCGGTAAATTATTCACTGGAGCAGATCCAGCATCTTTTGCCAAAGCAGCAATTCTTCCGCCTGAACAGGCAATGCCTGATCAACTTCAGCGGAATAAAAGAAGTAGAGCGGTACTTTACACGGCGACTGTTGGTAGTACCGGTGATTGCTTTTACAAATAAATTACTCGTATCCCGGGAAAAAGCCAGTAGCTTTTTAAACTGGCTGGAGAACAGATAATGCTTAAAAGGACGTGATGCCATCATCACGTCCCTTTCAGGTCCTTTATAATACTCCACTATTATCCGGTCAGCGTAATGATCTGAATCCCGCGCGGATGTCCGCAACAAGGCGCTCCGGTTGTTCCCATGCTGCAAAGTGTCCGCCTTTATCCTGTTTGTTGTAGTAAATAAGGTTCGGATATGCTTTCTCCGCCCAGGTTCTAGGCGCCGGACAGAGGTCGTCAGGGAAAGCACTCACCGCAACAGGGATCTTCACGCCTTTAGGTTCAAAAAAGGGCATCTTATTTTCCCAGTACAAACGTGCAGCAGATACGCCTGTGTTGGTCAACCAGAAGAGCGTAACATTGTCCAGCACATCATCGCGGGTAAGCCCTTCTTTTTTTCCTTCAAATGAACGGGCGATGAGTTCCAGGCTCCGGCGGTCATGATCGATCATGAAGGTGGCAAGGCCTACCGGTGAATCAGACAATCCGACTAAAGTTTCCGGACGGGTACCCATTAGAAAAGCGTAGTAAACATCTTTGTAGAAGAAGCTGAGTTGTTCGTAGATCTCTTTTTCCTCCGCGGAAAGACCTGCCGGAGCCGGGGCGCCTGCAAAGGCCATGTTATTGATGTCCGGCGGTATGGCGCCGGCCATGTTGGTATGAATACCAAGCAGGCCTTCAGGCTCCTGCACGCCCATCATATCAGTAACAATGGCACCCCAGTCGCCGCCCTGCGCCACGAATTTATCATATCCCAGCCGCTTCATCAATATTGCCCAGGCATTCGCAATGCGCTCAGGGCCCCAACCCGTTTTATCCGGTTTGCCAGAAAATCCATATCCCGGCATAGAGGGTATCACTACATGGAATGCGTCAGCTGCGCTTCCGCCATAGGCAGTTGGATCCGTAAGCGGATCAATGATCTTCAGCTGCTCGATCACCGACCCCGGCCATCCATGCGTAATGATCAGCGGTAAGGCATTTTCATGCCTGGAACGCACATGAACAAAATGAATATCCAGCCCATCAATTTCTGTTATAAATTGCGGGTAAGCATTCATTCTTGCCTCCACTTTACGCCAGTCATATTCAGCGGCCCAATAGTGGGTCAGCGCCTCGATGGTGGCAAGCGGTACGCCTTGCGAAAAATCGTTGACCGTTTCCTTATCAGGCAGCCGGGTGGCCACAATGCGGCGATGCAGGTCGTCAAGATCAGCATCGGGAATATGCACTTCAAAGGGGCGGATGGCTTCCGTAGTTCCAATGGAAGGAGCTACAGCGCTTTCACTCTTTTTCATGGTGTAGATTTTTAGAGTTTGGGATTAGTTGCTGCTGTAAAAGTATCCCGCGTAACAATCCCCAGCCAAGTAGTGAATAGGTTGGACGTGCTAAGTATACGGCGAAGCAGCCATTTTTTGCGGTGAAATGCCTAGACACTGTGACCCATCCTGCAGGATGTCGTGTAGATAACGTGTAGATATCGCGTAGATATCGCGTATCTTTAAAGAGTTACGTTATCGTTACTACATCGTTACGTTATCGTTACTATATCCTGGGGTGTAAGTGCTATAAATGCTCCAGTACTGTCGGGTAAGCCATTTTGAACCAGTAGGTAAACCGTTCAGGGGTGTCACGGATCTGCCGGCTGATCTCCTGTAATGAAAAGAACCCGTATTCGGCTACTTCTTCTGTATCCGGCACTATATCGCCGTCAAAGGTGCCCAGGAATACATGGTCATATTCATGCTCTATCAGCCCGTTATCAAAGGTAGCGTGGTAAGTAAAGGTAAATATTTTCTCTAACTGGCAGTCAAATCCCATTTCCTCCTGCAGGCGCCGGTGGGCGGCATCCTGTACTTCTTCTCCCGGTACCGGATGACTGCAGCATGCATTGGTCCAGAGACCGCCGGAATGATACTTATGGCTGGCCCGCCTGTGCAGCAGCATTTCGCCACGGCTATTGATCACGAAAACAGAAAAAGCCCGGTGTAAAAGCCCTTTTTGGTGCGCTTCCAGTTTTTCCATCGTGGCAACAGCTTCATCTCGCTCGTTTACCAGGATAATGTGGTTAGATCTCATATACTAAAGGGTATTGAGGGAAAATGGTATCGTTCCTAAGATAGGAATTTATGCCCATATGAGCAAAATAATATGTGGATATCAGTGTCTTATCTACAGCAGCGCATCATGCAGTATCTCTACCGGGTGCAGGGCCTTTTTACCGGTACCGTCTTTCACCTGGTGACGGCAGCTGGTGCCCGGCGCTGCAATGATCGTTTCTGCAGCGGCATTGCGCACCGCAGGGAACAATACCATTTCCCCGATCTGCATGGAAAGATCATAGTGCTCTTTCTCATAGCCGAAAGAACCTGCCATGCCGCAGCAGCCGGAAGGGATCACCTCTACGGTATATTGCTCCGGTAAAGACAGGATCTTCTTACTGTGCAATGAAGATGAAAGCGCCTTCTGCTGGCAATGTCCGTGCAGCTTGATATGACGTTTTTCTGTGCTGAACTGCTCCTTGTGGATCTTGCCCTGGTCTGCTGCATTGGCCAGGAACTCATCCACCAGGTACACGTGTTGGGCCAGCTCTTTGGCAGCGCTGCGCAGCTCATCCCGTACCAGGTCAGGATACTCATCGCGGAAGCTTAGTATCGCGGAAGGCTCAACACCCAGCAGGGGCACGTTCGCGTTAATGATGTCTTTGAATATGCGCACATTCTGCTCTGCTTTCTCACGCGCTTTCCGGAGCAGGCCTTTAGACATGAATGCCCTGGCGCTTTCAGGGTGTTCTATCATCCTCACTTCAAAGCCTAAACGGTGCAGCAGCTGTACGGCTTTTATACCTATAGCAGTATCGTTGTAATTGGTGAATTCATCGCAGAACAGGTATACTACGGGAGCGCCTGCCGCTAAAGGCTTGCGTTCTGCCGGCCATTTTTTACGGAACCAGCTTTTCAGCGTAGTACGGTACAGGCCCGGTAAAGAACGTTTGGTAGCAAAACCGGAAAATTGTTTGATCAGGTTGCCGGTGGCTTTGTTATCCACCAGCCAGTTATAGATACCGGGGGCGATGGCCGCCAGCTTATTCAGCGAAGAATAATTGGCGATCATTTTTGAACGGAAGGGCACCCCGTTGGCATCATGGTAATGTTGCAGGAACTCCATTTTCAGCTTGGCCATGTCCACATTGGAAGGACACTCTGATTTACAGCCCTTACAGGCCAGGCAAAGGTCCAGCACCTCATAGATCTCGTCATGGTCAAAGCGGTTCTCTTTCTGCGAATGTGTAAGGAATTCGCGCAGGATGTTCGCCCTGGCGCGTGTAGTATCCTTTTCATTGCGGGTGGCCATATAGCTGGGGCACATGGTGCCTCCGCTGAGATGCGTCTTGCGGCAGTCGCCTGAGCCGTTGCACTGCTCTGCGTGCTGCAGGATGGTCTGTTCCGGAAAATGGAAGATGGTGGAAATAGGAGGGACCTGCTGTCCGGGCTCGTAACGCAGCATGCTGTTCATAGACGGTGTGTCTACGATCTTGTGCGGGTTGAAGATATTCTCCGGGTCCCAGGTGTATTTTACCTGGCGCAGCAGCTCATAGTTCTTTTCACCGATCATCTGGCGGATAAACTCGCCCCTGAGACGGCCGTCTCCATGCTCGCCGCTTAATGAGCCCTGGTACTTCTTCACCAGCGTGGCTATTTCTTCGGCTATTTTACGGAACAGCAGATTGCCTTCTGCTGTTTTCAGGTTGATGATGGGCCTGAGGTGGATCTCTCCGCTGCCCGCATGGGCGTAGTGCACGGAGTAGAGATCATATTTCTTCAGGATCTCGTTAAAGTCGCGTATATAGGCCGGCAGGTCTTCTACGTCCACGGCAGTATCTTCTATCACAGGCACGGCCTTTTCATCGCCGGGCAGGTTGGCCAGCAGGCCCAGGCCTGCTTTACGCAGGGTCCATACCTTCTTGGTATCATCGCCAAAGAGGAGCGGGAAGTGGTATCCCAGTCCGGCGGCCTGCAGTTCCTGCTGCAGCTGTCCGGCGATGGTCTTGATATCCTCGCGGTTGTCGCGCAGGAATTCCACTACCAGTATGGCGCCGGGATCGCCCTGTACAAAGAAGCGGTTCTTGCTTTGTTCAATATTGTCTTTGGTACACTCTAATATGTAGTGGTCTATCAGCTCGCTGGCGCTGGGCTTATACCGCATTGCGATCACATTGGCGCGCAGCGACTCGTCGATACTGTTGAAGTGAATGCACAGCAGGCCGCCTTCTTTAGGCGGCAGGGGCACGATGTTCAGCTTGATCTCTGTGAGGAAGGCCAGGGTACCCTCTGAACCGGCTATCAGGCTGCAGAAGTTAAAATCAGCTGCACCGGCGGTAAAGGGGGCTGTTTCCAGCAGCATATCAACTGCATAGCCGGTATTACGGCGGGCAATGCTCTTTTTAGGGAACTCGCGGCGGATCTCTTCCTGGTTGGCATGGTTGCCCAGGAGGGTCCTGATATGCTTGTATACACGCGTTTCCATGCTGCCGTCGGTCCGTTCGCAACGGGCGTGGAACTCGTCCGGCGTTAAAGCATGAAACACAGCCTCGCTGCCATCGCTGAGCAAGGTCTTTACTTCCAGCAGGTGTTCGCGGGTGCTGCCATATACAACGGAGTTGGAACCGCAGGAGTTATTGCCTACCATGCCGCCTATCATGGCGCGGTTGGCGGTAGAGGTTTCCGGGCCAAAGTAAAAGCCGTGCGGCTTCAGGAAGAGGTTCAGCTCGTCCCTGATCACGCCGGGCTGTACACGTACCCAGCGTTCTTCTTTATTGATCTCCAGGATGCGGGTAAAGGTTCTCGACACATCCACGATGATGCCGTTGCCTACTACTTGCCCGGCCAGCGAAGTGCCTGCCGTACGTGGTATCAGGGAAGTTTTGTTTTCCCTGGCAAAAGCAATGAGCCGTTTGATATCCCCCTCGTGGGCCGGTATCGCTACTGCCAGCGGCATTTCGCGGTAGGCCGACGCATCGGTGGCGTATAACGTGCGCATGGTATCGTCATCGTAAAGGGTGCCCTCTAATTCCAGGGCTAATTGCCGGAGCTTTTCACGCATATAAGATCAGATCTAACCGTTTTCCGGGGCGAAATTAGCATGAGATTTATTAAATGTCAAAGATCAGCCGTCATACCACTGTTTGTTTTTAAGCAGTATAGCAGCAAATTTGTATAAATGATTCATTAACAGGCTATTTTGCGGCTTTCTTTACCGGCTTCTTTGCCACGGTCTTCGCAGCTTTCTTCGCTGCTGCCTTTGGCGCCTGCTTCGTTGCCGCCTTCGCCGGTTTTTTAGCAGGCGCCTTTGCCGCTGCTTTTACCGGTTCTGCTTCCGCTACAAATTGCGGGCGCATCACTTCTACGCCGCATACTGCTTTGATCTTGTCTGCCAGGTATACCGACAGTTCCGGAGAATAGGCCTCATCATGCATATGCATGAAAAAGTACAATTCTTTCAGGCCTTGTTCCAGCCAGTAATGGATCCGGTTCACCCAATCGTCTATACGGGTATAATCAGTTGGGTGCAGGCTGTTGCCCACAAAGCGGATGAAGGCCTTGGGCACCGTCAGCTCCATATGTGCACAATCCCGCCTTCCGGCGGTATCGGTAATGATAAAGCCTACCTTCAGCTGTTGCAGGGTACGCAGTAGTTCCAGCCGTACTGCTTCATCGCTGAACCATTCCGGGTGCCTTACTTCCAGGAAGAACTGCAGGTCCTTTGGCAGGGTAGCCAGGTACTCAAAAAGGGCCTCCTTGCGCTTGGGAGAGAAGCGGTCGCTTACCTGCAGGAAGATGGGCCCCAGCTGTTGCTCAAAGGCCAGCACACCTTCCAGGAAGGAGGTGGTCAGCTGCCCCGCATTGGTCAGCTGGCTGTAGTGGCTGATAGACTGCGATACTTTTGGACAGAACCTGAAGCCGGGTTGCCCCTTTGCTTTCTCGCCCCATTTACGGATGGCTTCCGGTCCGTATACCTGATAATGTGTGGCATTCAGCTCAATGCTGTTGTAGTGTTTTACGTACTCGTCCAGGAAATTGGCTTCTTTGGTGCCTTTTGGATAGATCTTGCCGATCCATTCCTTGCGGCCCCATTTGGCGCAGCCCAGGTAGATCTTTGGCTGTTTGGCCGCCGGGCCTTTCAGTACCTTCTTGTTAAGTACAGGCTCTGCCGGCAGTTTGAAGTCTATTTCGTCCAGCAGTGAAGTTTCTACACGTCCGAAATCCATGACACATGTATTTAAAGATGATGCATTCTCTAATGTGGTGATCCTAATGTAAAATTAATTTCAATACTTCTTTGTTTATTAAGTTTTTCTAAGGTAACTTAAAAGTATCTATTTAATTGTTTAGCATGGAAGTATTGCACGTTAGCGCGGAATGTTACCCGGTAGCCAAGGTAGGAGGATTAGGTGATGTTGTGGGCGCCCTGCCCAAATATCAGTTCCAGGCAGGATGTATCGCCAAAGTAGTGATCCCGGCCTATAAGACCCGCTTCTTTGAAACGCATGAATTTGATATTGTGCACCAGGCCGGCATGTGGCTGGGGCACCAGTGGTACCACTTTAATGTGTGGAAAGAGAAAAGCAACGTGTTGGGCTTTGATCTGTACCTGCTGGATATTCCCGGACTGCTGGACAAAGAAGGCGTATATGGTCACTACAACGATACGGAAAGGTTCCTGGGATTTCAGATAGCCGTGCTGGATTGGCTGAACGAGTGGCAGCACCACCCCAATGTGATACACTGCCATGATCACCATACCGGCCTGATCCCCTTCCTGATGAGTTATGGTTATAAGTACGGACGGCTAAGGGACATCGCTTCCGTTATTACCATCCACAATGCTCAGTACCAGGGCCAGTTTGGTTGGGACCGTCAATACCTGCTCCCTTCCTTCGATCTCTGGAAATCCGGTCTGCTGGACTGGAACGGAGCCATTAACCCGCTGGCTGCAGCCATTAAATGCGCCTGGCGTGTTACTAC